>ERZ777003.38-NODE-38-length-232106-cov-18.189441_pt1 | contig 232106 bp, 173 predicted proteins | sample MGYA00374956_ERZ777003 | MGnify/ENA primary metagenome ERZ777003 (study PRJEB29302, sample SAMN06268252) | bioreactor metagenome | isolation source: Joint BioEnergy Institute, California, USA | place: USA:Joint BioEnergy Institute, California, USA | collected... | reverse complement strand
GGCCATCCAGGCCGCCCGAGAATCGGCCCGCCGCGCCAACTGCTCCAGCAACCTGCGGCAATGGGCAACCGCGATTCAACTGTATGCCGACCGCAACGGCGAACAGATCGTGCCGTCGGCGGCTCCGCGCGATAAGGCCCTCTCGTGGGTCGTGCTGCTGTGGCCGATGATGGAGCGGGCCAATTCGTACGCCAATGTGGATCTCACGAAGGCTATCGATGACACCACCACCAACGCGCAGGGCTTCTCGAATGTGACGACCCTGGCTGCGGAGCGAGGCGACATCTATACCTGCCCAACCCGCGGGTTCCGGCTCAACAGCAATACGGGCGCCTGGTCGGGTCAGTGCATCGACTACGTGTGCGTCGGCATTACCTATGAAGGCACGTCCGTGCCCAGCGACATCTACAACGCAAACGGCGGCCTCGTCACGCTGGTCACCGCCATGAACAACAACGAGCGCTACGGTGGTCCGATCATTCCGGGCTCGGGCTTTATCGGCACGGCTCCCAACGTGTCAGTCCGGTCGCGCGTAAGCATCGGCAGCGTGACCGACGGCATGTCGTACACGGCCCTGATTGGCGAGAAACACCTGAACCCCAACCGACTCGGCCAGGCCGGATACGACAACCCGTACAACCCCGGTCACATGCACTCCGCGCATGGCGGCGGCGCCAAGATTGCGGGCCTGGGCCTGGCCGCCTCACCCACGGCCAACGAGGTCACGCTGAGCGAAAGCACCGCCAACCAGACCAGCGATGTGAACTACTACCGGTTCGGTAGCTGGCACCCCGGCATTACGCAGTTCGCGTTTGGCGATACCCGGGTGGTGCCCGTCAAGAACCACGCCACCCCGCAAACGCTGTACTACATGAGCCACCGCGGCGACGGGCAGCCTTATAACCTGCCGTAGTCTGCGGCCCTTCCGTTTTTTTCCACGCCCCCCGGCAGGTGCCTTCACGGCGCCGGCCGGGGTTTTTGCATGCGCTGGCCACAAGAACGGGGGGGGCATCCACCACTTTGGTAAGTTTATTTTGCGTATTTCTATAAGTTTTCTCTTTTACATTTACAGAACATCCAAATCGGCATATCCTGAACAGGGGTGCCCAGCGGGCGCGCTGGGCCGACTTTCGGTGCGATGGAAGGCGGGGCGGCCGCGAATGGGGGCGGCGGCAACACCAACCGCGCTGGGGAAAGCTGCTGGGGGGAAAGCAGCACGCCGCAGAGAACGCGGCACCTCAGGGGGGGCGAGCGGTGAATCGGGCAGGTCATTGCGCTGAAAGCACGGCGAATCGCGGCGCGCTTTATCGCTTCAGCACCAAACAGTCGGGTGACCAGGCGGCCGTGTGCGCGTACGGCCATGACCTCACCCTGGAGGACTGCCTCACCGAAATGAACCAGGCCGCCAGTGCCCTCGTCGCTGCGCGCGGGGCCGTCACGGCCTGCTGAAGGATTCCTCTGTACTTCATCCCCTTCGGAGGCACTTTGATGCACGCCCGCGTTCGTTCAGCGTTCACGCTGGTGGAGCTGCTGGTGGTGATCGCCATCATCGGCATCCTGATCGCCATGCTGCTGCCAGCCATTCAGGCCGCTCGCGAGTCGGCCCGCCGCGCCAACTGCTCCAGCAACCTCAAGCAGTGGGCAACCGCCATCCAGCTCTACGCCGATCGCCGCAGCGAAGAGATCGTGCCGTCGACGACGCATGCCACCGACAAGATCAACGGCATCAGCTGGATGGTGCAGTTGTGGCCCATGATGGAGAAGGGCCCCGGCTACGCCGAGCTGGACTTTACCAAGGACGTCGCCAACCAGGATCTCAATGCCAACGGCAAGAATAACCGCCTGATCATTGCCCAGGACCGGGGCGATGTGTACTTCTGCCCCACCCGCGGCTTCCGGCTCAATGGCAACACCGACACCTACGCCGGCCAATGCGTCGATTACGTGTGCGTAGGCATCACCCACCAGGGAACCACCGTTCCCTCGGCGGTGTCCAATCGCAATGGCGGCCTCGACGGCTACTACAGCGAGCTACTCACCGGGGGGTACTATGGCGGTGCGATCATTCCGCCTTCGGGCTACGTTGGCACCGGCGCAAAGCGTGGTGTCCGGTCGCGCGTAACCATCGGCAGCATCACCGACGGCATGACCTACACGGCTCTGGTCGGTGAGAAGCACTTGAACCCCAACCGCCTGGGCCAAGTGGGGTACGACAATCCTTATAACCCCGGGCATATCGCTTCGGGCCAAGGCGGCGGCGTCAAGATCGCCGGTCTGGGTCTGGCGGCCTCGCCCACAGAGAACGTGGTCACGCTGGCCAACGCCAACGGCGACAAGTCGAACGACGTGAACTACTTCCGCTTTGGCAGCTGGCACCCCGGCATCAGCCAGTTCGCCTTTGGCGATACCCGGGTGGTCGCCGTGAAGAACCACACCGACCCGCAAGCGCTGTACTACATGAGCCACCGCAGCGACGGACAGCCCTACAACCTGCCGTAGCCCAGGATCTCAAGATGTCTTTCCGGGACCCCCGGCCGGTGTCTGCCCAACACTGGCCGGGGCTTTCTGTTGCGCGGCGACTGGCCGAAAATAGGAAAACATAACCGATGAAAAACTGAAATTTTACGACCTTTACTTTACAATCGTTAGTCATCCGCGTACCTTGATTCGTTGAAGCCCTGTAGGCGTACAGGCCCCTTCTTGTCGGTACCGGCGTACGATCTCCGCTGTGGTGGGGGGGCGGCGAAACGACGAGCCGTAAAGCTCGGCTGCTGGGGGTAAACAGCACGCTGCAGCCACCGCGAACATTTGGGCAGCCCGGTAAGCAACCCCGACAAGATCGAGGCAAACCTTGCCGTCTCACGACGGCTCCGGCGCAAAAAGGGCGGGGGGCTGGCACGCAGCCGTGCCTTGGTACGGCGGATCAACAACCCAACTGGGGGTCCACTTCTCGAAAGCAGCCAAGTGGTGTGTCCCTGCGCGTACCTGCTGCGCACAGGGGAGGGCACCACTTGCCGTGATTTCTTCTTATCTCATCCCCTCTGGAGGAACTTTGATGTACGCCCGCGTTCGTTCAGCGTTCACGCTGGTGGAGCTGCTGGTGGTGATCGCCATCATCGGCATCCTGATCGCCATGCTGCTGCCAGCCATTCAGGCCGCTCGCGAGTCGGCCCGCCGCGCCAACTGCTCCAGCAACCTCAAGCAGTGGGCAACCGCCATCCAGGTCTATGCCGACCGCCGCGCCGAAGAGATCGTGCCGTCGTCTTTCCACCCCAACAATACCTCCAACGGCATCAGTTGGATGGTCCAGTTGTGGCCCATGATCGAGAAGACGGCGGGCTACAACGAGATCAATTTCACCAAAGACGTGGCCAACGAAGAGCTCAACGCCAACGGCAAGAACAACCGGATGATCATGGCCCAGGACCGGGGCGACATGTACTTCTGCCCCACCCGCGGTTTCCGCCTCAACGGCAACACCGATACCTGGGCAGGCCAGTGCGTCGACTACGTATGCGTTGGTTTGACCTACCAGGGCTCGACCATTCCCAACGACCTGGCCAATGAAAACGGCGGCCTCGATGGTTATCACTCCAACTTGGACACCGCGGGCTATTACGGCGGTCCAATCATTCCGCCGTCGGCCTACGTGGGCACCGGCACCAAGCGTACTGTGCGCTCGCGGGTGACCATCGGCAGTGTCACCGATGGCATGACCTACACGGCGTTCATCGGCGAAAAGCACTTGAACCCCAACCGCCTGGGTCAGGCCGGCTACGACAACCCGTACAACCCCGGCCACATCAGCTCGGGCCACGGCGGCGGCGCCAAGATCGCCGGCCTGGGCCTGGCCGCCTCGCCCACGGGCAACGTGGTGACGCTGAGCGCCACCACCGCCAACCAGACCACCGACGTGAACTACTTCCGCTTTGGCAGCTGGCACCCCGGCATCAGCCAGTTCGCCTTTGGCGACACGCGGGTGGTTGCCGTCAAGAACCACACCGATCCGCAAGCGCTGTACTACATGAGCCACCGCGGCGACGGCCAGCCCTATAACTTGCCGTAACGAGCGCTTAATTTCGTTTTAGCTTTTACACCCAGCCCCGGCCGGTGCCGCAAGCGCCTGCCGGGGCTGTTGTTTTTGGGGTGAGACGAACAGCCGACCAACGATCACCAAATCGACATTGTTTTATACTACGAATTTTCTATTTTTTCTTGCCACCTTCGCAGGGTTGCCTTATCCTGCCCGGTGGCCCCCGCCATCGGCCATGCGCCGATCGCTTGGCTCGCCTTCACGTTGTGTCGCCGGCCGATGTGGCATGGGGGACCTGTTCACGGAGCCATCAGGCGCCGTACAGCCACGGCTCGGCTGCTGGGGATTGGACGTTGCGGGGGGTAACGTCCGTTTGGCCTGGCATGACTCAGGTCTGCTCCAGCCGTACCCGATCGCCAAGAGCCGCCTACGACTCGCCCACGGCCGGCGGTTGGTGTGCTTCCTAGCGCGGTAGCGATGCGTCCGTATCGCCTAACACGGGCTGGGTATGTGGTCGCGCGTAACCAGACCAAGAAACCTGTTGGGCATCACTTCATTTCGCGATTGATTTTGGCGCGGTGCGTCGCAGCGCCATACGCCGTCACGAAACTCGGTAGCGACACCTGGCTGGCCCCCATGGCCGCCGCGTGCGGCGTCATCGTTGTTGTTCCATCCGGAGGAGTTATCCATGCACGCCCGGATTCGTTCAGCATTTACGCTGGTGGAACTGCTGGTGGTGATCGCCATCATCGGCATCCTGATCGCCATGCTGCTGCCGGCCATTCAGGCGGCGCGCGAAGCGGCCCGGCGCTCGAACTGCGCCAGCAACTTGCGGCAGTTCGCCACCGCCATCCAGGTCTTCGCCGATCGCAACAGCGAGCAAATCGTCCCATCGGCGATTCGCCCCAACGGAATCAACTGGGTAGGGCTGTTGTGGCCGATGATGGGCAAAGAAACCAGCTATGAGCAGCTCAACCTGGGGGCCGACCAGGGCTCCGAGTCCTCGCCCAAGCCCGGCTCCACGACCGGGCTCCCCAACGCCCTGGTTTGCGCGGGCGACCGGTCGGAAATTTACTGCTGCCCGACGCGTGGTTTCCGCATCAACGGGCAGAGTGTGCCGCAGGCCGGCCAGTGCATTGATTACGTGTGCGTGGGGCTCACGCTGACCGGCGACACCATTCCAACCTCTATTGCCTCGCGAACCGGCGGGATGACGATCTGGGTGAAAGAAATCGGCGACGCCGGCTACTACGGCGGCGCGATCATTCCATCGGCCGTGCAGGCAACGGCCAGCAACGGCTACACGATCCGGTCGCGCGTCACCGTTGGCAGCGTGACCGACGGCCTGACCTACACGGCCGTGGTGGGCGAAAAGCACCTGAACTCCAACCGCCTGACCCAGGTGCCGTTCGACAACCCGTATAACCCGGTGCACATGGGCGGCGAAAGTTCCAAGCAAGGCGGCGGCGCCAAGATCCTCGGCTTGGGGCTGGCCCAATCGGCGAACAATCCCATCGTCGATCCGGCCGGGGTTGCAAACAACGCCGTCGACAGCACCGAGGTCAATTACTACCGCTTTGGCAGTTGGCATCCCGGCATCTGCCAGATTGCCTTTGGCGATACGCGCGTGGCGGCCGTAAAGACGCACGCCGATCAAGAAACGCTCTATCGCATGAGCCACCGTGCCGACGGCCAACCGTACAGCTTGCCGTAACGGCAGTTCAAACGCTCGTGCCCATACCAACCGTCAAGCCCCGGCCGACGTCCACGTCTGCCGGGGCTTTTGTTGAAGGGGGGGATGCCATGAGTGCGACGCGCCGCAAGACAAACATCGCTTCAGCAACCTGCTCACCAGCCCCCCACATTGGTCGCAACCTGGTGACCCGCCGCGTCTCCCCCCCGCAGAAGAAGCGGCACCTTCCACAAGCAGGAAAAGGTCCCCCCCAACGTGATAATCAAAAAATGATGATGGCCCACCTAAGATGGACCGTGGCATGAGCTATCTGCCTGAGGGGCTATGAAGAGGCACGCTTTTATCATCTTTTTCCCCGGAGAGAACGTATGCACAAACGTGCTCGTGTCGCTTTCACCCTGGTCGAACTGCTGGTGGTGATCGCCATCATCGGCATCCTGATCGCCATGCTGCTGCCGGCCATTCAGGCCGCCCGGGAGTCGGCACGGCGGGCGAATTGTTCGGGCAACTTGAAGCAGTATGCCACCGCGATCCAGGTTTACGCGGACCGGAACGCCGAGCAGATCGTGCCCTCGGCCGTCAACCGCAATAACGGTCTGAGCTGGATCGTGCTGCTCTACCCGATGCTGGAAAAGGCCAACGAATACGCCCAGATCAACATTACGCAATCGGCCGGCGAAGCCAATAACATGGTAACGCTGCTTGCCGATCGTTCGGATCTGTACTTCTGCCCCACGCGCGGGTTCCGCATGAACGCCACACAAACCTACGGCGGCCAAGCGGTGGATTACGTGTGTGTGGGCGTGACGGTTGATCCGACCTTGTCCAGCATTCCGGAGGAGATTACGGCCACCGGGGTTAACGGCGGCCTAGCCGAATGGAAGAGCGGTCTGGTCACCTACATGAATGGCCCGATGATTCCGTCGTCGAACACGCCGACCGCGGCCAAGCCGATCATTCAATCGCGGGTGTCCATCGGCGGCGTCACCGACGGTATGACCTACACGGCCTTCATCGGCGAGAAGCATCTCAACCCCACCCGGCTCGGACAGCGGGGTTACGACAATCCCTACAACCCGGGCCACGTGTGCTCGAGCTACGCCGGCGGCGTGAAGATTGCCAGCCTGGGCCTGGCTGCTTCGCCCACCGAGAACGTGGTCACGCTCAGCCAGACCGACGGCAATGGCGTCGGTGACCTGAACTACTATCGCTACGGTAGCTGGCACCCCGGTATCAGCCAGTTCGCGTTCGGCGATACGCGCGTCGTGCCGGTAAAGAACCACACCGACCGCACGGCCCTGTATCACATGACCCATCGCAGCGACGGCCAGCCCTACAACCTGCCGTAACGCTGACTCAAACGATCCCCCCCTACCAATCGCCAAGCCCCGGCCGACGTCCGCGTCTGCCGGGGCTTTTGTCGTTAAGGGGGCGCAATCGCGTGTGACGTTTGGCAACGGTAATACCTCTCCGGCATCGCGTCACCATCCCCCCCCACATTGACCACGATTCGGCAGCCGCCCCCCAAGCTGCCAGACCCCATCCGCCCGCAGGGACTGGTACCCCCCAACGTGATAATCAAAAAACGCTGATGGAATACCTAATATGGGCGGTGGTGTGAGGTATCTACCTATTGGGCGATGAAGAGGTACCGCTTTTATCATCTTTTTTCCCGGAGAGGACGCATGCACAAACGTGCTCGTTTTGGTTTCACCCTGGTCGAGCTGCTGGTGGTGATCGCCATCATCGGCATCCTGATCGCCATGCTGCTGCCAGCCATTCAGGCGGCTCGCGAGTCGGCACGGCGGGCGAATTGTTCGGGCAACTTGAAGCAGTACGCCACAGCGATCCAGGTTTACGCGGACCGGAATGCCGAGCAGATCGTGCCCTCGGCCGTCAACCGCAGTAACGGCTTCAGCTGGATCGTGCTGCTCTACCCGATGCTGGAAAAGGCCACCGTGTACGCCGCTCTCGATATCACCTCAACCAGCGGCAACGCGGCCAACGTGGGGACGATGATCGCCGATCGCTCGGATCTGTACTACTGCCCCACCCGCGGATTCCGGCTGAACAACACGCCCGACTACGGTGGCCAGACGGTGGATTACGTGTGCGTAGGGGTGACGATTGATCCGACCTTGTCCAGCATTCCGCAGGAAATCACGGCCGCCGGGGTGAACGGCGGTCTGGCCCAGTGGATTAGCGACCTGGTCAGCTACATGAATGGCCCGATGATTCCGTCGTCGAACACGCCGACCACGGCCAAGCCGGTCATTCAATCGCGGGTGTCCATCGGCGGCGTCACCGACGGTATGACCTACACGGCCTTCATCGGCGAGAAGCATCTCAACCCCACCCGGCTCGGACAGCGGGGTTACGACAATCCCTACAACCCGGGCCACGTGTGCTCGAGCTACGCCGGCGGCGTGAAGATTGCCAGCCTGGGCCTGGCTGCTTCGCCCACCGAGAACGTGGTCACGCTCAGCCAGACCGACGGCAATGGCGTCGGTGACCTGAACTACTATCGCTACGGTAGCTGGCACCCCGGTATCAGCCAGTTCGCGTTCGGCGATACGCGCGTCGTGCCGGTAAAGAACCACACCGACCGCACGGCCCTGTATCACATGACCCATCGCAGCGACGGCCAACCCTACAACCTGCCGTAGTGCGGGGCGGCCTGCGGGCTCGCCAGAATCGTTCAACCCAATCGCAAAAACCCCGGCGGGTGTCGCAGCGCCCGCCGGGGTTTATTTCTGAGTGGGCGTTCCTGGCGGCCATCGTGACCTGAGCCGGCAACGACTTCTACGACAAGAAAAATCAAATTAAACCACTTCTTTACGGATCGCCATTTCTTGACGGCGCCGCGCTAAAGCTTGCTCGCAAACCTCGATCGCCCAGGCGCGTGTTCAGCCAACCGCTCCGAATTGAAACGCATCAGCGACGGCCGACACAATCCGTAATCTCTTTAGCTTCCTCAACTTAAGTTGAGCACATCCTGGCAAACCACGTCGTCGACAGAAGGCACGCAGCCTGCGGCCAGCCATGTCGCGACGACAGGCTAAGCTCTGGAGCGCCACCAATGCGCCAATAAAAAACACGAAAAATTGAAATAATCACACTAATGATTGCAATCGCAACTTGATTCCATTAGCTTCAGTTGCTGGGTGCTGCCCCGAGCATTTCATCGATCCAGTCACTTGCCGCAATCGTCGCGGCACTAGCCATTCTCGGTGTCAGCAGCCCGTGCATATCCGCTAAGTGGGGTGGCGGTTCAGTGCCAGCGTTTCTCGCCGCTGGAACAGGCGGCGACACCATTTCTTCGTTTTCCCACTGGGAGGCATCTGAATGCGCACGCGTTCTCGTACCGGTTTCACGCTCGTGGAACTGTTGGTGGTGATCGCCATCATCGGCATCCTGATCGCCATGTTACTGCCGGCCATTCAGGCCGCGCGCGAGTCGGCGCGGCGGTCCAACTGCTCCGCTAACCTGAAGCAGTACGCCACCGCCATGCTGGTGTACGCCGACCGCAACAGCGAACAGGTCGTCCCCTCGGCCGTGAATCGCAGCAACGGTCTAAGCTGGATCGTGCTGCTTTACCCGCTACTCGAGAAGGCCAACGAGTACGCCCAGATCGACATCACGCAATCGGCCGGCGAAGCCAATAACCTGGTGACGCTGCTCGCCGATCGCTCCGATCTGTACCACTGCCCGACACGTGGGTTTCGGCTGAACGTCACACCGACCTATGGCGGCCAAGCGGTAGACTATGTTTGCGTGGGCGCCACGGTTGATCCCACGGCCGGATCGCTGCCGCCGGAACTGGTTGCCTCCGGCGTTAATGGCGGCTTGAGCCAGTGGAACTCCAGCCTTACCGCGTACATGAACGGCCCGATGATTCCCTCGGCAACGGCACCGACCGCGGCCAAGCCGGTGGTGACGTCGCGGGTTTCCATTGGCGGCGTGACCGATGGGATGACCTACACGGCCTTCATCGGCGAGAAGCACCTGAACCCGACTCGCCTCGGCCAGCGGGGATACGATAACCCGTACAACGTGGGGCACATCGCCTCGAGCTACGCTGGCGGCGTCAAGATCGCCAGCCTGGGCCTGGCCAAGTCGCCGACCGACGATGTGGTGACGCTCAGCCAGGCCGACGGCAACGGCTCGGACGACATGAACTACTACCGCTACGGCAGCTGGCACCCGGGCGTGACGCAGTTCGCCTTTGGCGATGCCCGCGTGGTTCCCGTGAAGAACCATGCCGACCGCACGGCCCTGTATAGCATGAGCCACCGCGGCGACGGCCAGCCGTACAACCTGCCGTAACCCGGCGTTGCTGACCGCCTCCTCCGAGAACCCAAACGCCCCGGCGGACCACACCTGCCGGGGCATTTTCGTTGGCGGCGTTCGCCAGCCATTCTCACTAGGCTCGCCCGCGGCCGGCCGAACCACGAACGTGGAGTCCCCCGGTGGATGGCACCAGCCTGAACTTCACCAACCACCTAAGATCACCGCCGGCACCGGCATTGATGCATGGACGGCGGAGGGCCAGATAAGCCAACACCGCCGGGCAACTTGGGAAGGTTTCTCGATTGTCCTGGTGGGGCGATCCGCCTATGATCGAGGGCAAAGGGCACGGCAAACGGTCGTCAGCAGTCTGACGTTTTCTGGCCGCCCAGGCGGCAGTGCGTTCCCCGGGGGCGGGGATCGAGTTTCGGCCTTCGGCGAGCCCCCCGGGGCCGTTCCATAAAGCAAGGCGTTACCGTGTCTGAACTGTGCGGGACAGCGGGCAGCTCGCACCTCGACGTGGTGGGAAGCGGCCGCAAAACAGCGGCCGCTGTCGCTTCTGCGCCATAAGCTGGCCTTCCACTTAAGACTTGTGGCCATTAGGCTTGTAGCAAGAGGGGCGTTTGGGAGGCAGTTCCACCAGGTAGAATCCAATACCAGTGCTCCGGCAGCAGGCCGCAGCTTGCATCCGCCGGAGATGAAGGTCCCACAAGGGTTGGCTGGATGAGTGCGGCACACCCCGACGAGCGTCGGGTCGTTATCACCGGGATTGGTGTCATTTGTCCCTTAGGCAACTCGCCCGAGGCGGTCTGGGACAATCTCTGTAACGGCCGCAGTGGCGTGCGCCCTATCCAGCTTTTCCCGGCCGATGCGTTTCCGGCCCCCTACGGCGGCGAAGCGCGCGAATTCACCGGCAGCATCAACGACTTTGGTCCGCTCGACAAAATGAAGAAGCGGACCATCGGCAAGGGCCTCAAGACCGTGTGCCGCGAAGCCCAGATGGGCATCGCGGCGGCCCAACTGGCGATGCACCACTCCGAGATCGACGGCAAGTTCGATCCGGAGCGGACCGGCGCCGTGTTTGGCTCCGACTACATGACCACCATGCCGGAGGAGTTCATCGAGTCGTGCCGGCGGTGCATCGGCCCCGATGGCAAGTTCGATTACTCGCGCTGGGCCACCGACGGTATGGCGGGCTTGGATCCGCTGTGGCTGTTGCGTTACCTGCCCAACATGCCGGCCGCGCACCTCTCGATGTACAATGACCTGCGCGGCCCCAATAACTCGCTCACCGAACGCGAGGCGTCGTCCAACCTGGCCCTGGGCGAAGCCGCCCGGATCATTGCCCGCGGCCACGCCGACTGCATGATCGCCGGTGCGACGGGCACGTGGGTTCACCCCATGAAGACCCTGCACGCTCACCTGCAGTTCGAACTGGCCGACGGCGAAACCGAACCTGAGAAAGCCTGCCGGCCGTTTGACCTGAACCGCCGAGGTACCGTGGTGGGCGAAGGCGCCGCAGCCCTGGTGCTCGAAGAACTGGGCCACGCCCAGAAGCGTGGCGCCACCATCTTTGGCGAAGTGCTGGGCAGCGCCAGCAGCCAGGTGGCCAGCCGGTACCTGGTGGCCGATCGCCGGGCCGCCCTCCGCAACGTGATGGTCGGCGCGCTGCGCGACGCGGCGATGACGCCGGAGCAGGTTGGCCATATCCATGCCCATGGCCTGGGCACCGTGAGCTGCGACCTGGAAGAAGCCCAGGCGATCCACGATGTCTTTGGCCCCGAGGCGCAGCGCGTGCCGGTGGTGGCCGCCAAGAGCTACTTTGGCAACCTGGGCGCCGGCAGCGGCGTGGTCGAAGCCGTGACGAGTTTGCTGGCCCTGCAACACAACGCCCTGTTCCCCATCCTGAACCTGGAAACGCCCGATCCTGAGTGCAACATCCGCGGCGTGCGCGAGTTCGGTACGCCGCCGGGCGATTCGTTCCTCAGCGTCAACGTCAACCTGCAAGGCCAGGCGGCTGGGGTGTTGATCGGCCGGTTTCAGGGCTGACGGGTAATTCGCCTTCGATGCTTGACGAAAGCCCTCGCTACCTGGTGCCGTTTCATCCCAAGAAGGTGCCACATTACTTCGCCGATATTTTGATCATCGGCGGCGGGTTGGCGGGGTTTCGGGCAGCGCTGGCGGTGGATCCGTCGCTCTCGGTGGTGGTCATCACCAAGGAAAGCCTCGGCCAGTCGAGCAGCAATTACGCCCAGGGCGGCATCGCCGGCGTGCTCGATCCCGAGGATCGCTTTGAGAATCACATCGAAGATACGCTCCGGGCCGGCGGCGACTTCTGCCACCGCGACGTGGTCGAAATGGTCGTCCGCGAGGCCCCCCGCCGCATCAAGGAACTCATCGCCTGGGGGGCCGACTTCGACCGCGTGGCCGGCGACCTGGCCCTGGGCCGCGAGGGCGGTCACAGCCATCATCGCATCGTCCACGCCATGGGCGATGCCACCGGCCGCGAGATCATGCGGGTGGTGATCCAGCAGGTGCGCGAGCGGCCCAACATCCAGATCTGGAGCGACACCTTCATTCTGGATCTGCTCACCGACGAAGGTGTGTGCCGCGGTGCGTTGGCCTGGAACCCTCGCCACGGCAAGACGCTGCTCTGGGCCAAACAGACCATCCTTTGCACCGGTGGCGTGGGGCAGGTTTTTCGCGAGACCACCAACCCCAGCGTCGCCACCGGCGATGGCCTGGCCATTGCCTGGCGGGCCGGTGCCGTGCTGCGCGACATGGAATTCATGCAATTCCATCCCACGGTGCTGTACATCGCCGGCAGCAGCCGCACGCTGATTACCGAAGCCATCCGCGGCGAAGGCGCCTACCTGCGCGACCGCAACGGGGTCCGGTTCATGCCCCAGTACGATCCGCGGGCGGAGCTGGCCCCGCGCGACGTGGTCAGCCAGGCGATCGTGCAGCAGATGGAGAAAACCCAGGCTCCGTGCGTGTACCTGGACCTGAGCCACTTGCCGGCCGATCACGTTCGGGCACGCTTCCCCGGCATCGCCAAGGTGTGCGCGGAGTTCAACCTGGACATTGCCCGCGACCGCATCCCGGTGCGTCCCGGCGCTCACTACATGGTGGGCGGCTGCGTGGTCGACCGGGCGGCGCGAACCACGCTGCCCAACCTGTGGGCCGCGGGCGAGGTCACGTCGTCGGGCCTGCATGGCGCCAACCGTCTGGCGTCCAACAGCCTGCTGGAAGGCCTGGTTTTTGGTGCCTACGCGGGCGAAGGCGCCTCGGCGGCGGCGCTGGGCATGAAGGACGAGCTGCGGGGCCTGGCCCTGAGCAACGAGCCGCGTGATTTTCCGCAAGAGCCGCTGGTAGTGGACGATATCCTCAACTCGCTCAAAAGCCTGATGTGGCGGGATGCAGGGATCCGCCGCGACCGGGAACACCTGATCGAAGCGGCCCAAACCATCGACGAATGGTGCCGGTACGTTTTGCCGCGGCAGTTCCAGAATCCACAAGGCTGGCAGTTGCAGAACATGCTGACGGTCGCCCGGCTGATGGTCGAGGCGGCCCTGGTGCGCGAGGAAAGCCGCGGCGTCCACTACCGGGGCGACTTCCCCGATCCCGATCCGGCCTGGAAGTGCCATTTGAACTTCCGCCGTGGTTCCGAGATGTGGCGCGAGCCGGTATCCTGATAGGGAGCCGTGGGCGTTCATCTGCCGCCGCTCATCTGCTCCCCCCACGTTCTCACCTGACCGAAGTGCCATGAGTACGTCGTCCCCAGCCCGGTACCGCATCGTCGACTTCGCTGAGATCCCCGGCGTGGCATGTCCTTGCGGCACGGCCCGCCGCGCCTTTGCCGAGGTGGAAGACTACCCGGCCACGATCCACGTGACCGAGATCTCCACCGATGCGGTCACGCACTACCACAAGCATCACACCGAGACGTACTACTTTCTGGAGTGCGGACCGGACGCGAAGATGCAGCTTGATGACGAGATCATCCCCGTGCGGCCAGGGATGTGTATCCTCATTCCTCCGGGCGTGCGGCATCGGGCGATCGGCCAGATGAAGATCATCAACATCGTGATCCCCAAGTTTGACCCGGCCGACGAATACTTTGATTGAGCCGCCCCTGGATCGGTGCTGAGGGCCTGCTCCCTTCCACCGCCGCTGGCACCTCCTTGATGGGCCGCATTGATGAGCGAACCCACAGCCGACAACGCGGCCTCTTCGCCGGTCACGCTGACCGACGTTCCGTGCCCGGCGTGCGGCTGCCTGTGCGACGACCTGCGGATCACGGTCGCCGACCATCGGATCACGCACATCGATCCGCCCTGCGCCGCAGCCACAAACTGGTTCACCACGGCCGCGACGGTCGATGCCCCCGTGGCTCAGATCGCCGGCCAGCCTGCCACGGCAGATGAAGCTCTTGCCCGGGCTGTGGAGATTCTAGCCGGGGCAGCTAACCCGCTGATCTTTGGCCTGGCGTCTTGCACCACCGACGGCGCTCGGGCGGCCGTGGCGCTGGCCGAGCGGCTGGGAGCAACCATCGATACAGCCACCAGCCGCTTCCAAGCGGCAGCGATCCGGGCGTTTCCCGAGGTTGGCCAATCCACCTGCACGTTGGGCGAGGTTCGCCACCGGGCCGACCTGGTAATCTACTGGGGAACCAATCCGGCAGTCACGCACCCGCGGCACATGGAGCGGTACACGCTCTGGCCGCGGGGCGAGTTCATTGCCGGGCGCGAAGAGCGCACGCTGGTTGTCATCGACACCCGCCCAACGGAAACCAGCCAGCAGGCCAACCTGTTCTTGCAGGTACAGCCCGGCAGCGATTTTGAACTGCTGTGGGCACTGCGGGCATCAGTGCGCGGCGTGCCGCTATCGGGCCCCAGCGGTGAGGAAACCGGCAACAACGAAGTTGCCGGCGTCCCGCTGAGGGCGATCGAGGATTTGGCCCAGCGGATGAAACGCTGCCGATACGGCATCATCTGCTTTGGGCCGGAGCTGACGGCGCACAACCTCGGGCACCGCACCGTCGAGGCCTTGTATCGCCTGGTTGCCGAGCTGAACGATCACACGCGGTTCTACGTCCAACCGATGCGTGCTCCCGGCGACCTCGGCGCTGCCGTCAACGTACTTTGCTGGCAGGCCGGTTATCCGATGGCGGTGAGCTTTTCCCGCGGCTATCCCCGTTACAGCCCAGGCGAATACCAAGCCGACCAACTGCTCGCTCGGGGTGAAGTCGATGCCTGTTTGCTGGTCGGCAGCGAATGCACGGCGTCCCTTTCGGCAGCGGCCCAAGCGGCGCTTGCCAAGATTGCAGTGATCGTGCTCGACCATCCACACGTGGTATCGGTGCCTGAGCCGGCCGTGCGGTTCACCACGGCGGTGCCGGGCATACACCAGGCCGGTACAGCGTATCGGATGGATGAAGTGCCGATCCCGCTTAAGGCGATTCTTACGACGCACTACCCCACCGATGCCGAGGTGCTAACCGCGCTGGCCAAACGGCTCGTCAGCGGTACCGCGTAGAGGCACTGTGTCGCGCCGGGCACGCTCCACACGTCTAAAGGTTCCAGTCGGCTTCGTTGCGCCGCTGGTCCAACTGCGACAGAAAGTTGGAGTAGCACATCCAGGCCACCAGGCCGTTCAAGTCGGCCAAGGGCGGCGGCAGGTACTTGGGCGGCGTCAGGATCCCTTCGTCGCGCAACTGGGCCAGAATCGGGATGTCTTCCAGCGTGGTCTTACCGGCGAACAGCAGCGGAATGGTGTCCACCTTGCCTTTGCGGACCGCAAGCTGCACAAACTGGTACACCTGCACAAAGCCCTTGCTGTAGGTCAGGTCCTTGGTGAAGGGGCCCAGCGTAGGTGTGCTGCCACGGTAGACGCGGGTAGTCAGTTCGTAGGCTTCGTTATCGGTGAAGCCCTGCTCGCGGAAGAAATTGAACACGTCGAGGAAGGTTGCCCCCTGTTCGGCCATTTTGATCGCATGGATGCGATTGGTAAGCCGGTGGATCCGCTTGCGGTGCGAGCGGAACGTGAGCAGTTCCATGAAGAGGGCCAGCCCTTCCTGCGTGATGGTCGATGATGGCGGCCCTTTGCTCAGGAAGGTGCAGACCTCCTGCTCGGCTCCGTTGAAGGTGGTGGCCACGTGCACCCAGCCTTCGTGCACTTCCAGCAGGCCCAGGTCGCGCTCGTTGAACATCGAGTCCTTGCGGAGCTTGATGTAGTCGGAGCCGGCGGCCGCGTCGGCCACGATCCCGTCGCTCACGATCACCCGCACCCGCCGATTGGGGTCGGTGAACAACTTGTCGAGCCGTGCCTGGAGAATCTGCACAGCTTCTTCGCAGGGGATCGGCTGATCGTCGTCCAGGGCCAGCAGCGAGCGGTCGAAGCCCGCCAGCATCTCCGAAAGCAGCTCGCCCAGGTCGGCGATCGTGGGATCGCCCTCGTGGAACACGTCGCCCGACGCCCCGTACAGTTCCTGCGAGATCAGCGAGAACTCGGGCGTGCCGCGGTGAACCAGCATCTGGATCGCCGTGCGGTACTCGCGGCACATCCGCCGCATGATCCGGCCGATGGGGTTGAACTGGCCCAGCCGCCCCTGGATCTGCCGCTCCAGTTCGTAGAACTCGCGCTGTTTGACGTCGGGGTCGAAAGCCAGCGGGCGTTCGCGGTAGTAGTCTTCGTCGACCTCGGGCTGCTCGCGGCACCCGGACGCGAAGAATTTCGCCCGCACCGTGTCGTCCCACTTGATGGCGTCGAGGATGCGGATCGGCCGCTGCAGTTCGACCAGCCGGTCCGACAGTTCACGAATGACCTCTTTGCTCCACATGCGGCAGACGACTCCGGGGCGAGGCACAACCAGGCGGCAGCGGCGGGGGAGGCGGGCAGGGGGGAAGACGCAATCCGGCCGCGACGGAGCGTGCCTCGGGCAAACGGTCCCTGTGTAGTGAACTATACCGGCGGATCGCGGCACGCGGGAATGCGTATCTTGGCGGCAGCGGCAGCCCCCTCTGCCCGGCGCGCCCGGTCCTGCGGCCCCTGCGGATGGGAGGGGGTGCATTGGCCGCGTGCAGCGTTTAATCTGGCCGGTGGTTCACAAGGCCCCGGTGACGCACTGCCGGGTCCCCGATAATGCATGGCCCAAGTCACAACGACACAAGGAGAACGGCTTATGGTTCTGGCCCGATTTGCTGCCGTCTGCCTGGCCGCCGTGGTGGGTGTGGTTGCCGCGGTTTCGCCGTCGCTGGCCGATGAGAAGAAAGCGGCCGACAAGCCCACGGCTGCCGCCGACGGCAAGGTGTACGAGCTGCGGATTTACACTTGCCATCCCGGCCGGCTGGACGCGCTGAACAAGCGGTTCCGTGAGCACACGATGCGGCTGTTCGAAAAGCACGGCATGAAGAACGTGATCTACCTCACGCCGGTCGATAAGCAAGACACGCTGGTCTACTTGATCGTGCACGAGAGCCCCGAAGCGGCCGAGAAAAGCTGGGAGGCGTTCCGCAACGATCCCGAGTGGCAGAAGGTCCGCGATGAAAGCCACCGCGACGGCCCGATCGTGAAGAAGGTCGAAAGCCAATACCTCAAGGCCACCGATTACTCGCCGATCAAGTAAGCCGGCCCGCTTGCCGCGTGTGCTTCGCACAAACAACTCGGCACAAGCCATAACGGCGTTGAGCGGCAGCCAACCGCGGCCGCTCAACGCCTGTTGCATTCCACTTTGCGGTTACTACGGACAGCGCGTCATTACGGCTGTTTGCTTCGGCCCCAAGACCGGCTTCTCGGTCGAAACGTAGGCGAGGTGGCGGCTGCTGCCGCTCGCCGGCGCGCTACAACGTCTTCACGCCGGCAGCGCGGGCGAGTGTACGATCGATCGCCGGAGCCACCGCCGCGGCCCAGCTAGCCGCCAACAGGGCCGATACGGCCCCGGCATACACGTCCATCGTCCAGTGAGCGCGGACCAGGATTACGCTGGCCGCCAGAAAGATCGCCAGGGCGATCGCCCCCAGCTTGGTCTTCCAGCCGCCCAGTCGCCCCAATTCCACGGCTCCATACACGGCGATCGCCGTATGCCCGGAAAAGAAGAAATCGTTGGCCACGTGGTATGTGACCAGCACCGAGCCAAAACCGGGATACTCCCAGATCATCCCAGGCGGGGCCGGCAGGGCCGACATCATCTGCATCAATTGCCGCAAGCCGAACAGCATCAGCAGTCCCACAAACGGACGCACGCTGGGCCCTACCACCGACCAGCCTAAGAGAAAGAACCCCAGGTTATCGATCGCCAGGCTGCTGGAGATCAATAGCGCGTACGCCCGGCGTTTATCGGCCAGCAGCCATTCGTAGATGGGCGAGGTCGCATCGAGCAGGCCATCACCGGCCAACAGCACCTGCCCCGCCACGGCCATGTCTTCCGGCGAACTGGTGGCATCGCGGGCACTGATGGCAGCCTGTGTGGCAAACCACGCGGCCAGGCCCAACACCACCAGCACCGCCCGGACGACCATCAGCTTGACCGGTACGCGCCGGGCAGCGTTTTGCGGCTGTTCACTCGATGACGACGTCATAACGCACAATCAATTGAAATGTGAAATGATCAATAACCCGGCAAGTCTTATGAGATTCGATTGGAGCTGCAATTGCATGGCCGTGATTTGCCTGGATAGCGGTTTCATACATTCTGCGGCTGCCGCCACGAATCGGGGATCGGCAGCGGCTTGCCGCCCTCGCGCGACAGTTCCAGAATCATCGCCTTCAAGCGGCGTTCCAGTTGTTCCATCAATGGGTCGGTGCCGCCGCGTGGCCGTTCCGGCTCGACCTCGATCGGTTCGTCCACCCGCACGATGACGTGCAGCGGGCGATGGATGCGGGCTTCGTCGGTCAGGTCCTCCTCAAACCGCTCCACCGTTTCCAGGATGCGTTCGGGCGACGGATACGTCCGGAGATAGTCGGGCGGATACAGCGACAGGCTTTGGGCCAGGTAGCAGTCGGCCAGTTGTCGCCAGCGTCGTGCCCGTTCGGCTTCGCTCAGTTCGCCGTTGGCCAGGTCGGGTACGATCGCGCTGCGAAGCCGTTTGACCCGGGCGATGGCACCGCCATCGTGATTGCCCCGCACCCATTCGTTCTCCAGCGGGATCAGCAGGTGATCGACCAACCGCTGAATCCGCGGAGCGAAGTCCCCGGTAAAGCCCTGGTCGAAGTATTCCAGCTCTTTGAGCGTGAGCAGGCCGTGGCCCACCTTGCGCATCCGCTCCAACAGCGGCAGATGCGTCTGAGGCTGCCACGAGAGGCGGCGTTCGATATCATCCAGCACGCCGCCGACGGCTTCCTCCAGGTTGCCGCGAAACACGTACTTGAGTGCAATCGGGTGCACCACCACCTTGCCGCCGTCTTGCTTGGCACGCTTCTTGGCGGCGCTGCGCGCGATCAAAGCCGTGCCTTCCTGAAGCGACTCCAGGCGATCGTTGCTGCGGCTCACGGCGCCTTCAGGAAAGATGACCAGCGGCCGCTGCGCTTCGACCAGCGCATCGATGGCGGTGTTGATCGCGCTGCGGTCCAGCCCCTCGCGATACACGCTGAACGCGCCGCCCAGCCGCAGCAGCCAGTATTGCAGCCGGCTCTGCATGAACAGGTGCCAACTGGCCATCATGTACAGCGGCCTGCCCACGCGGTTGACCAGCGTGCCGACCACCAAGGGATCGCTGGGGCGGCAGTGGTTGGGAGCCAGCAGGATGCCGTGGCCAGCGCGGAGCGAAGCCTGGTAATGCTCCAGGCCGCGGTATTCGAAGCTGGTGACGCCGTAATACTTATCCAGCCAGTGCGGCAAGAAACGCTTCAACAGCCACGGCCAGAACGCAGACCGCACCGGCGGCACAAACTCATACGGTTTGTCGATGACGATCCGTTGCATGGCAGCATCGCGACTGTGAGACGCAGGAACCGTTGAACCTGCCGGGGGCAGCGCGGCTCGCCCCCCCTTTGGCCAACTTCGGTTGGCCACACTGTATCGGACGCGGCCAAGGCGTGTCTATCCGAGCCTGACCGGCCACGCCCGGCAAGTTCAGAGATTCTGCGCCACCCATCCCGCCGGCTAATGCAGCGGCTCGGTCAGTTCGCCCCGGTGCAGATAGCCGTGCCGGCTGGGGCGAAAGCCGGCCGCAACCAGCAGCGGGGCCAGCGGAGACGCGTCGACCGGCTGGCCGTCGATCCGCGTGATGGCCAGCGGCCGTTCGGGCGAGGCCGCGGTTCTCAATGCTTGGACCAACGTGGCTGCCACGTCGCTCGTCCGCCCAGGCTCGTCCCCTGGCATAAACGTGAGCAGATGTTTGCCGGTGCGGCCCAGGTAGCCGCGCAGCTCGCCATCAATCAGGATCACCCGGGCACCGGCAGCACGCTGGGGCCGCAGGCTGCGCCCGGCAGCTTCGTCATCCGTGTCCGCTGCGCCATCCGCTACGCTGGGTTCGTCGCCGGGGTTCGCGCCCTGATTGACCGGCCAGCGAAGGGCGGAGCCGTAAGGATTGGCTGGATCGGTGGCCGCTAGGATCAACACTTCGTGATCGGTGCTTTCGGCATCCCGGTCCAACTCCCGCAGGCGGTCTTCGGCCCCACCCACGGCGAACTGCGCGGCCCCTTGCCCCGCGACAAAGTAACCACGACGCAGCCGACCGGCTTCTTCCATGGCTTTGAGCACCGGGTACAACGCCGAGAACCCACCCGGCACGTTCTCGCTGGCGACCAGCTCACGCGTGAGCACGCCGTAACGGTCGGTAAGCTGCATGGCCAGAGCCGTCAGCCGCTCGGTTGGCGTTGGCAGCTTGGTACGGGGCCGCAGGAGTAGCGACCAGCGACCTTCGGAGCCTGGCAGCCGTTCGGCCCGCCGCGAGCGGAACGTTCGCCGGCTGCGGCGTGCCCGGAGTCGTTCTTCATGGGCTTGCCGCGAGATCGACCGCAGCGGGGCCAGCGTGTCGTTGGTCACCAGTCCAAGCCACACCAGCCTCCATAGGGCCGCGAGCACGTCGTTGCGAAAGCCGCCGATGGCCAGGGCCAGGTCGTCAAAGAATAAGGCTCCGCGCTGGGACAGCAGGTCATAAATCTGCTGAGCCAACGGATCGTCGGCGGGAACCTTCTCGACAGGCGGGGCCAGGCTGGCAACGTGATCGGTCAGGTACAGGGCAATGCGGCCATCATGCGGCCCCAGCGGTTCAAAGCCTCGCCAGACGATCTCGCCAGCCGCCGCCAGGTGATCCAGATCTCCGGGTTGGTAGCCGGTCACGCGAGCCGGCAGGATCGATTGCTCCAGCGCGCTGAATGGCAACGGCACCCCTTGCAGTTGCTCGATCGTATCCAGCAATCCATCGAGGCCACGGCGGGGTTGGTGTAGCCCTTGCCAGTGCGCGAGGAACCGGGCGAACGTCCGAGGCTCCACCGGGGCAATCTGCCGGCGGAGGCTCGCCAACGATCGTCGCTTGAGCAGCCGCAGCACCGAGGTATCGCACCATTCGCGGCCTCGTCCGCCGGGCAGGAACTCGCCTTCGACCACACGATCGCGCGCTGCCAGCCGCAGCAACGCCCCCTGAACCGGAGCCACCCCCAGGCCGAAGCGGCGAGCCACATCGTCGGCTTTGAACGGTACATGGCACCGGGCGTAGCGCGATACCAGGTCGGCCAGCGGATCGGCCACGCTTTCCAGGAACGCCTCCGGCAAACCCGGCGGCAGTTCTACGCCAAGTGCGTCGCGGAGCCGCGCGGCATCTTCCGCGGCTGCGTACCGCTGCTGGCCGGCGATGTTAACGCCGATGATTCGGCGTGCCTCGAGCAGTTCGGCCAGCCAGCGATCCAGTTCGCCCGAGGTTACGTGCTCGGCGGCCGTGCGCGCCGCCACTTCATCGCGCGCGAGGTCGCCGTTGCTCAGCAGCAGTTCGTGCAAGGCATCGGCATGGCGAACGGGCCGTTTGCCATCAAGCCGGGCGAGTTCGGCCGCCGTGGCTTCGATCACCGCCGGCTCCAACAACTCGCGCAGCTCGGCATCGCCCAAGAGTTCGCGCAGTTGCGCGTGATCGAGGGCCAGCGTTTGTGCCTTGCGTTCGGCCAGCGGCGCATCGCCGTTGTATAGAAAGTTCCCCGTGTACGAGAACAGCAGCGATGACGCGAACGGCGAAGGCGACGACGTGCTCACCGCCCGCACACGAATCTTCCGCCGCTGCACAGCCGCCAACACCTGCTTCAGGCCCGGCAGATCGAACACATCGCGCAAGCACTCGCGGTACGTTTCCAGCAGGATCGGAAAACGCTCGTACCGCGACGCGACCGCCAACAGATCGGCCGAGCGGCGGCGTTGGAGCCACAGCGGCGTACGGCGGCCCGGCTGGCGCTTGGGTAGAAGCAGTGCCCTGGCCGCGTTCTCGCGGAACCTTGCAGCGAACAGCGCCGTACCGCCCAGCTCGGCCACCACGATGTCTTCGATCTCGTCGGGCGAGGGAAACAGCAGTTCAACGGCCGGAGGCTGTTCCGATTCCGGCAGGCGAAACACCATGCCGTCGTCGCTCCACATCATGTCGACTTCGCCGCCGATGGCCGCGCGCAGCCGCCGGGCCACGGCCATCGTCCAAGGTGCGTGCACCCGCGAGCCAAAGGGCGTCATCACCACCACGCGCCAGTCGCCTACCTCGTCCAGGAACGACTCGACCACGATCGTCCGGTCGCACGGTACATCGCCCGTGGCCGCCTGTTGATCGGCCAGGTACTTAAGCAGGTTGGCGGCGGCTCGAGCGTCCAGACCGTATTCATTGGTGAGCCGGGCCAACGACTTTTCGCGCGGCGATTCGATCAACTCCCGGGCAAGGGCGCCGATGGCCTGGCCAAACTCCAGCGGGCGGCCCGGCCCATCGCCGCGCCAGAACGGCATCTTGCCGGCCTCACCGGGGGCAGGCACCACCAGCACGCGATCGTGCGTGATCTCGGTCACGCGCCACGACGAAGCCCCCAGCAAGAACACTTCACCCGGCTTGAGTTCAAATACCATTTCTTCGTCGAGTTCGCCCACCCGGCTGCCGCCCGATGGGCCATCGGCCACGAACACGCCGTACAAGCCGCGGTCGGGAATCGTGCCGGCATTGGATACCGCCATCCGCTGCGTGCCCCGGCGAGGGCTGAGCATGCCGGTCAGGCGATCCCAGATGATTCGCGGCTTCAGCTCCGCAAACTCGTCGGCCGGATAACGGCCCGAGAGCAGATCGAGCACGCCTTCAAAGGCGCTTTCCGGCAACTCGGCAAACGGTGCCGCGGATCGAACGGTGGCATACACCTCGGCCACCGGCACCGGTTCCAACGCCGCCATGGCCACGATCTGCTGGGCCAGCACATCGAGCGGATTGCGGGGGTAGTACGTGGCTTCGACTTCGCCCTGCTGCATCCGGGCTACCGCGGCCGTACACGCCAGCAGGTCGCCACGAAACTTGGGGAAGATCACTCCGCGCGACGTCTCGCCTACCCGATGACCGGAGCGGCCCACGCGCTGCACGCCGGCCGCGATGGAAGGCGGGGCCTCGATCTGGACAACCAGGTCGACCGCCCCCATGTCGATGCCCAACTCCAGCGAACTGGTGGCCACGATCGCCGGTAACTGACCGGACTTCAAACGTTCTTCGATCAGCAACCGCGTATCGCGGGCAATCGAGCCGTGATGTGCCTGGGCCAGTTCTTCGCCAGCCAGGTCGTTGATCGACGTTGCCAACCGTTCGGCCAGCCGGCGGGCGTTCACGAAGATCATCGTCGAACGGTGAGCGCGGATCAGTTCGACCAGCCGCGGATGAATGGCCGGCCAGATCGAGCCGATGGCCGGAGCGCCCGGCGGCCCCGCTTCCTGCTGCGCCTGGGCCAGTTGGGTCATGTCATCCACCGGCACTTCGATCGTCAGCTCCAGCGGCCGGCGACGCCCCACCTCGATGATTTCAACGGGCCGAGGCTGCGGTTCGGCGGCGGCTTTTGTGGCCTTACCCTGCTTGCCCCGGCCCGACGCCGGCTTGCCGTTATGAGGTGTAACCGGCGGTACCTCAAAGCCGCCCAGGAGCCGGGCAACCTCGTTCAGCGGCCGCTGCGTGGCCGACAGACCGATGCGCTGGGCGGCAGGCACAACCGCCTGCTCATCCGCGGCAGTCTTGGCTTCACGACGCAGACGTTCCAGGCGTTCGAGCGATACAAACAGGTGCGCGCCTCGCTTGGTACCGACCAGCGAATGGATCTCGTCAACGATGATGGTTTCGACCGTGCGCAGGGTTTCGCGAGCCTGCGAGGTGAGCAGCAAGAAGAGCGATTCCGGCGTCGTGATCAGAATGTCGGGCGGGTGCTTGCTGTGGCGGTAACGCTCCGAACCAGGCGTATCGCCCGACCGCACGGCGATGCGAGGCTTCTGATACTCCACGCCTTCGTGCTGGGCCACCGCCTCGACACCAGCCAGCGGCACCCGGAGGTTCTTCTCCACGTCGACGGCCAGGGCCTTCAACGGGCTGATGTACAACACGCGGACGCCGGCAGCCTCGTCCGGCTCCGGCTGCCGAAACATCAGCCGATCGATCGCTACCAGGAAGGCGGCCAACGTCTTGCCGCTGCCGGTGGGAGCCAGAAGCAGCGTATGCCGCCTCTGGGCAATCGCCGGCCAGGCGGCCACCTGGGCCGAGGTAGGCTGGCCAAAGGTTTCGGCAAACCACTGCCGCACCACCGGATGGAAGGTCTCCAACGGTGAATCTGCCTGGGGGTGCGTGGGGCGGCGTGCCATAACTTGAGTGGGTACAACCAGAAAGCTGGCGGGGAAAATGGCCCGCCTCTGTCTTCATTGTAAAAGGGCCGCAGGCCGCGACGAGGCCGCAGGCATCCCCCGGCCTGCCCCGCATCGGCGGTAATTTGCCGGCACATCCGGTGCTACCGGTTCAAGTGGAACGGATGGAGCAACCGATACCAACGGGGAAGTCGCGCCGCGCTGCTGCGCGCATGGTCTGATGGTTTCCGCTGGCTGCTGGCACTGCCAGCGCCGCTGCCTCGCGGCCGGCTTTTCGTCGCCCTTTGTCACGGCGCATGTGTCTGGCGGCGAATTTCATTCGCGACCAGGGATGGCCTAGTCATGCGAAAGCTGTACGAATCCTTGCTCGGCGTGGTCGAAAACGGCTTGCATCCTCGCGAAGTCGGGGTCGCCGTATTCCTCGGCATGCTTGCCGGGTTTGTCACAGGCTGGAACCTCAGCCTGGTTTCCGTGCTGGTCCTGGCCCTGGTGCTGGCGGCGCCGCTGCGGGTGTTCTGCGAGGTCTGGGCGTTCTCGGCCGCATTGGCCTGGGCGCTCACCCCGGCTACGTACCGCCTGGGCGTGCAACTGCTGGAACATTCAAGCCTGGGCGAGTGGCTCCGCCCTCATGCCTACAGCGTGTGGGTGGCGCTGTTCGACCTGGACCGCTACACGCTGGTGGGCGGGGCGGTGATGGGCGCACTGATTGGCATCCTGGCAGCCGGCATTGCTGCCTTTGTCACCCGCAGCCTGCAGAACCGCTATGCGAAGCTGGCCGAACGGTTCTCCAACCACGACGATTGGCTCTGCCGCCTGGCGATCCGCATCGCCTCGTGGATGATCTTCGGCTCGATCGCCAAGCCTGAGCCGGTGCGTGTCCAGGCTCGCGTGGTGCGCCCTACCGGGGTGATCCTGGGTCTGGTGCTGATTTTGCCCGGTGCGCTTACGCTCTGGCACTACGCACCCCAGTGGACCAGCGACGGCGTGTTGGCCGCGCTGTCCGCGGCGAACCAGGCCGAGGTCGAAGCGGCCGACGTTCAGCTTTCGTTGGCCGATGGCCTGCTGATTATCGACGACCTGCATATCCCCGATGCGGCCGATCTGAACCGCGACCGCCTGGTGCTGGGCCGCGTGCTGGCCGAGGTGAAGCCCGGCCCGCTGTTCCGCGGCCAGGTCTTGATCGACCGGCTGCTGATCGACGGCATCGAAACCAACGTGGCCCGGTCAGAACCTGCCCGGCCGTGCAAGCTGGCCTTCCCCGCGTTCGACCTGCTGCCGCAGCGCAAGCGCGACGAATCGGCGGCTGGTCCGCACCGCGACGCGTTTGAAATCGCCCTGGAAGATTACGTCGGCAATTGGGATCAAACCCGCGAAAGGCTTGAGCGGTTCCGCGAGCTGTTGGAAGAACTCGACCGCCTGGCCGGCAACCACCGCGGCGACGAACCAGCGGATGCTCAGCCGGCGGACCAGGTGCCGGAGTCGTACCGCCAGATGTGGGCGGCACGCTGCGACTTTGGCCAGCCGCGTCCGCAATTTCTGGTGCAATCGCTGCGGGTGAAGAACCCCAGCAGCAAGTGGGGCCTTGGTGAAGGTGCCGAGTGGGACATCACCAATCTCAGCAGCAACGCCCCGCTGACCGGCCAACCCACCGAAGTGAAGTTTGCCGCGCCGGAAATGGGCGTTGCCGTGCTGGCTACACTGAACTATCACCAGCCCGGCACCGAACACCGCGTGCGGATCGAAGCCCGCGAGCTGGCTGCGACCGACCTGGTCCGGTCCGAGAAGTTAGGCGAGCGGTGGTCGCTGGCTGGCGGCCAGATCGACCTCTCGGCCGTGGGCCACTTCCATGCTGGCGAATTGAACCTGCCGGTGATGATCAGCACCAGCGATCTGACGCTGCTGGTGCGAGGCGAAGAAAAACTGGCCGGCCTGTCGCCGGAGCTGTGGAACCAGGGGCTCCAGAAGCTCCAGCGGTTTGAGTTCGCCGCCGTGCTGCGGGGTCCGCTGCTCCAGCCCAAGCTGCATGTGGACACCGAGGCGCTGGCCAGGTACTTTCGCGATCAGTTGCACGCGGCCGGGCATACCGTGCTGGTGGCTGCGATCGATCAGGACTTGAGCCGCGGCCAGGCCCGGTTGGATGAAGCCATCGCCAACGCGACCACCGAGGCGCATCAGGCGACCGATGCCGCCGCCAACCAGGCGAACAGTCTGGCCGATCAGGCCGACGCCAAGGTTCACGACACCTACGCCAAAACGCAATCGACGCTCGAGCGTGGCGATCACGCGGTCGGCACGGCACAAGATCTCGCGGGCCGGTATGTGAACCAGTCGGCCGGTGAAGCCGCCGGCCATGTCGCCCACGGCCAGCAACAGGCCACCAACTGGCTGCAAGAGCAGCAAGGCCGCTGGAACGCGCTGGCCGGTTCCGTGCAGGGCGTGCAGAGCGAGCAGGGCGTGCAAAGCGTGCCCGACGAGGACACCAACACCCCGGCCGCCATGTCGGCGTTTGCCGCCGCCCAAGGCTTGCTGGGCCACGCCGCCCAGGCGATGCAGCAACAGCTTGATTCGCGGCAGCAGCAGGCCAATCAAGCCATCACCGCGGCCGGCGAGCAACCGCATACCGCCATGGATGCCGCCCAAGCTACTGCCGCCGAAGCCAACGGCCAGGCGACCGAAGGCGTCGCGACGGCGCGGTCGGGCGTGACGGATATGCAGCAGCATGCCCATGCGGCGATCGACACCGTGGCTGGCACGATGCAGCAAGCCGCGGCCGACGCCAGTGCCCAGGTTCGCGATACCGTGGCGAGCGCTGGCCCGGCCGAAACGCCCATGCCGACGATCCCGCCGGCTCTGGTCGATGGTGACGTCGTGGCCGTGGATTATCCGCCGGAATCGGGCGTGGCCCAGGCTTCCGCTCCGTCGCAGGATCTGCCTGGTGTCGGCGTGGTGGAAGCCGCCGGCAACACCGACGGCAGCCTGGCTACGGCCGGCCCCACGGTGAGCAACCGCGGCACGGAGGAAGCCCCGTCGGCAACCGACACGGCTTCGCAGGCCCCCAAGGTGGAAACGGCCACGGCGCAAGGCAATCGCCAATCGCGTTACTCGCCTGAGATGATCGCGCGCGGCTGGGTGGATCCCTACGGTCCGGCCGCCAACGAGACTGTGCCCAATAGCCCCGTAACCGATCCGTACGGCACCGCCAGTGTCACGTCGCCGATTCCCACCGCGAGCAACCCGACGGATGCCAACAGCACCGCAGGGGAAGCCAAGCCAGGCTCCGAAACCGAGCAGGCCGTGACCGCCGAGGACCGGTCGGCACGTACCCCCTCCTCGTCGACGGGGCGTTCACGGTACGCCAGCAGCCGGCCCTACGATGCGCCTCCGATTCAGACCAATCGGCCGGTGACGCAGGAGCAACCGGCTAGCGGGACCGTTCCGGCAAGCTCGGTGGCCACCGGCAACTATCGCAGCCAGTACGATCCGCTGTACCAGGAGGATGCCGCGGCCCGGCCCAAGTCGGCGGCCGCGCAGCCCAGCGCGGGCACCAGCCTGGCGCAAACGGGCCAGGAATCGCCTGCCCAGGTGTACGGCATGCAGCCGGGCCAGCGTTACGGCAGCGAGTATCCTTCGGTCAGTCCTTTGGCCAGCCAATCGAGCGAACCGGCTCGGTCGGCCGAGCAGCCTGCTGCCACAGCCGATCGGCGGTGGTCGACGGTGCCGCCAGGCCAGTTGCCGGGCGAGTCGGCCTTTGGCCCGTCGAACGACCTGGCGGGGCGCGATCCGTCGCCGCGTGAAATGCCCGAGGTGACTCCGCCGCGTCCGCCTGCGACCACGGCGGCTCCGCTGGGCCGCTCGGCGAGCAGTCGCCCGTCGCGCGGCGCACTGTTTGGAGCCAGTAGCGTTACGCCGGCTCCGTCCACCGGCGAGGAAGCTGGCGTACTGGCCCGGCTGAAGCGGATCTGGCCGTTCCACCGCGAGAGCAGCGAGTCTCTGCCGGCGGTTGAAGGTCAGCCAGCCGTCGAAATGGCGCAGCGTCCTTCGCTGCCCCCGGTCACGGCCCAAGCACCTGCCGCGAATCCGCCTGGCACCGCTCCGGACACCACGGCTCCGGCGGCCGAGGAAAAGAAGCCCTGGTATCGCCGGCTCTGGTAGCCCCCTGCGGAGCGGCCGCGTCGTCAGCGACGCGGCCGCCCTACGCTATTCGCCTTACGGCGTTCCCACGCCGCCGCGGAACATGAAGTACACGGCTCCGCACAGGCAGAGAGCCGCCCAGAGAAAATCCCAGCGAACCTGTTCCTTCATATAGAAGATCGCAAAGGGGATGAACACGCTGAGCGTGATCACCTCTTGCAGAATCTTGAGCTGGGCCAGCGAAAGCTGCGTATAGCCGATCCGGTTGGCCGGAACCTGGATCAGGTATTCAAACAGGGCAATACCCCAACTGACCAACGCGGCAATGTACCAGGGCTTTGCCCGCAGGTCCTTCAGGTGGGCATACCAGGCAAACGTCATAAAGACGTTGGAAGCGATCAACAACAGCGCGCAACGCAGCAACACGCTCATTGCCGGCGAGACTCCGCAGCAGGTAGATGGGGCAGGGCCGATAGCCGGCGAGGCGGCGTCCGCGCCGCCCTACGCGCGCCGGCTGGGGCCGCAGCCGAACGCAGCATCTTGTGACGCGCGCCCCCGCCAAGTCAATTGCAGTTGCCGGGGGGTAAGTCATCAGCGATTCGCGTTTTCTTGGTCCGCGGAGCGAACCCTACGAAAGCGCCGGGCGACGTGTGTGCCAGTCGGTCACCTGCTGATACTGATGGCCGACGCGCAGCAGTCGGGCTTCTTCAAACGCCGGGGCCTGCAGGTGCAAACCGATCGGCAGGCCGTTGCTGCTGAAACCGCACGGCACCGACATCGCCGGGATGCCAGCCAGGTTGGCGCCCACCGTGAACAGGTCGACCAGGTACATCGACAGCGGGTCCTCGCTCTTCTCGCCAATCTTGAACGCGGTTGTCGCCGTGACCGGGCCGGCCAAAAGATCGACCTGAGCAAACGCCGTGTCGTAATCCTGGCGGATCAGCCGCCGCACCTGAAGCGCCTTGCGATAGTAGGCGTCGTAGTACCCGGCACTCAGTGCGTAGGTGCCCAGCATGATGCGCCGCTGCACTTCCAGGCCAAAACCTTCGGACCGGCTCACGCGGTACATGCGCACCAGAGGGCTATCCAACTGGGCGACCGCCGCGTCCTTGCCGGCGGCTTTGAGCTCGGCTTCCTCACGGCGGAGCGCTTCGCGCATCGCCCGCTCATCGGTCCGGTAGCCGTAGTGAGCCCCGTCGTACCGGGCCAGGTTGCTGGAGGCTTCGCTGGCCGAGATCACGTAGTACGTCGCCACCGCGTACTTGCTGTGGGGCAGTAGCACGTCGACCAGGGTGGCGCCCTGGGCTTCGAGCACGGCCAGAGCCGCCTCGATGGCCGCTTTGACTTTCGGATCGATGTCGCCAGAAAGCTGCTCCCGCAACACGCCGATCTTGAGCCCCGCCAGCGGTTGTTCGATCGCAGCCAGGTAGTCCGGCACCGGCACATCGGCCGAAGTGCTGTCCCGCTCGTCGTGCCCTGCGATGGCTTGCAGCATCATGGCCGCATCGCGGGCGTCGCGGGTGATGGGGCCGATCTGGTCCAGGCTGCTCGCGAAAGCCACCAGGCCGTACCGGCTCACGCGCCCGTAGGTGGGCTTCAAACCGGTCACGCCGCACAAGGCGGCCGGCTGACGGATCGAGCCGCCGGTATCGCTGCCCAGCGAGAGCGGCACCATCTCGGCCGCCACGGCCGCAGCCGCGCCGCCGCTGGAACCACCGGGCACGTGGTCGGTGTTCCACGGGTTGCGGGTGGGGCCGAAGTGGCTGTTCTCGGTGGAGCCGCCCATGGCGAACTCGTCGAGGTTGGTGCGGCCCACGATCACCGCCCCGGCGTCGCGCAGCTTCTCCACCACCGTGGCATCATACGGCGGCTCGTACTCGGCCAGCATGCGCGAGGCACACGTGGTCTTGCGACCCGCGTGGCAGATGTTGTCCTTGATCGCCACAGGCAGACCGGCCAACAGACCGGCCTGCTCGCCGCTGCCGCGACGGCGATCGACCGCCTCGGCCTGCTGCAACGCGGCCTGGCGGTCTTCGACAGACAAGAAGACGTTCAGGCTGCCGTCGCGCTCTGCGATGGTGTCCAGGCACTGGGCCACCAGTTGGCTCGCGCTGAGGCTGCCCTGCGCCAGGCGTTCGGCAAGTTCAGCGGCAGTGGGCAATGCATTCGACATGGCCTACTCTCCCAGCACGGCCGGAACCAGGAAGCACTCGCCGTCGGTCCGCGGCGCACCGCCCAGGGCCTGCTCGCGCGGCAGCGAGGGCCGGAGCTGGTCGTCGCGGAAAACGTTGGTGAGCTCGAATGGGTGGGCCATCGGCTCAACGCCCGTGGTATCGACCTCGGCAAGCTGGTCGACGTACTGGACGATGCGGGCCAACTGCTCGGCCATCAGATCCAGGTGCTGCTCGTCAAGCTGGAGCCGGGCCAACAGCGATACCTTGAGGACGTCGTCGCGAGTGATCATGGCACACGTTGCTCGGGATGAAAGCGCAGGGATTGCCTGCCGCTGCCTTCGAAGGAGTGCAGACAGATTAACGCCGCGCCGGCCGCCCTCTGCAAGGCAACCGGCGCGGCGATTCTAGTTGACCGTTACAACCTTAGCCCTTGGCGGCACGCAAGGCAGCCTGGGCGGCGGCCATCCGGGCGATGGGCACCCGGAACGGCGAGCAGCTCACGTAGTTCAGACCAACCTCGTTGCAGAAGTTGATCGAGGCGGGATCGCCGCCGTGCTCGCCGCAGATACCGCACTTGAGGTCGCTGCGGGTGCTGCGGCCCTTCTTCACCGCCATGTCGACCAACTGGCCCACACCCGTCGTATCCAGGGTCTGGAACGGATCGGCGGTCAGCAGCTCGTGCTTGAGGTAGTCCGGCAGGAAGCTGTTCACGTCGTCGCGGCTGTAGCCGAAGGTCATCTGCGTCAGGTCGTTGGTGCCGAAGCTGAAGAAGTCGGCGTACTGCGCGACCTGGTCGGCCGTCAGTGCAGCCCGCGGAATCTCGATCATCGTGCCGATCGGGATATCCAGCGGCTCTTCGTACTTCTTGGCCTTCTTGACGGCCTCGATGGTCTTCTCGGTCAGCTCGCGGAGCATCTGCAACTCGCGGGCGGTGCCGACCAGCGGGATCATGATTTCCGGCTGGGCGTCAATGCCCTTGGTGCGGCACTGGATGGTGGCCTCGACGATGGCCGTCACCTGCATCTCAAGGATTTCCGGATAGGTCACGGCCAAGCGGCAGCCGCGGTGGCCGAGCATCGGGTTGGCCTCGTGCAGTTGCGCCACGCGAGCCTTGACCTGCGCCGGCTTCACGCCCAGCAGCTCGGCCACTTCGGCCTGGCTCTTGGGGTCGTTGGGCAGGAACTCGTGCAGCGGCGGGTCGAGCAGGCGGATCGTCACCGGCAGCCCGTCCATCGCCTTGAAGATGCCGATGAAGTCCTTCCGCTGGAACGGCAGCAGCTTCTTGAGGGCGGCACGCCGCTGTTCCTCGGTCTCGGCCAGGATCATCTCACGCATCGCAATGATGCGGTCGCCGTCGAAGAACATGTGCTCGGTGCGGCACAGGCCGATGCCTTCGGCGCCGAAGTCGCGAGCGCGCTTGGCGTCGGCCGGGGTGTCGGCGTTGGTGCGGACCTTGAGGGTGCGGTACTTGTCGGCCCACTCCATCACGGTCTTGAAGTCGCCCGACAGCTTGGGCTCCTTGCGGGCGATTTCGCCTTCCAGCACTTCGCCGGTGGAGCCGTCGATCGAGATGGTGTCGGTGTGCTTGAAGATCTTGCCGGCCACCTTGATCTTGCGGCCCTTCTCGTCGATCTCGATCTCGCCGGCGCCGGCCACGCAGCAACGGCCCCAACCGCGGGCCACCACGGCGGCGTGGCTGGTCATACCGCCGGTGCTGGTGAGAATACCGGCGGCGACGTGCATGCCGTCGACGTCTTCAGGGCTGGTTTCCTTGCGGACCAGGATCACCTGCTCGCCGGCCTGGGCACGCTGCACGGCCTCGGCAGCCGTGAACGCCAGCTTGCCGACCGCGGCACCGGGCGAAGCCGGCAAACCGGTGGTCAGCACCTTGGCGGCCTTCTTGGCGGCCGGGTCGAAGCTGGGCAGCAGTAACTGGGTGAGGTCGGCGGCGGGAATCCGCAGCACGGCGGTCTTCTCGTCGATCAGGCCCTCGCGCACCATGTCGCAGGCGATCTTCACCGCGGCCTGGCCGTTGCGCTTGCCGTTGCGCGTCTGCAGCATGAACAGCTTGCCGCGCTCGATGGTGAACTCGATGTCCTGTACGTCCTTGTAGTGCTTCTCGAGCTTGTCCTTGATCTCGAGCAGCTGCTGGTAGACTTCCTTGTTCCACTTGGCCATTTCAGACACGGGCCGCGGCGTGCGGATACCGGCCACCACGTCCTCGCCCTGGGCGTTGACCAGGAACTCGCCGAAGAACTTGTTCTCGCCGGTCGAGGGGTTGCGGGTGAAGGCCACGCCCGTACCCGAATCCTCGCCCATATTGCCGAACACCATCGACTGCACGTTGACGGCCGTACCCAACAGGCCGGTGATGCCTTCGATCTGGCGGTAGCTCACGGCCTTGGGCAGCATCCAGCTCTTGAACACGGCCTCGATGGCCAGTTCGAGCTGACGCAGCGGGTCTTGCGGGAAGTCCTCGCCAACGTGCTTGGCGTAGATCTTCTTGTACTCCTGACACAGCTCAACGAGGCCCTCGGTCGGCACCTCGGTGTCCTGCTGGGCCGAGTACTTGAGCTTGATCTTGTCGAACGCCGATTCGAAGTGGTGGTGATCGACGCCCATCACCACGTCGCCGTACATGTTGATCAACCGGCGGTAGGCGTCCCAGGCAAAGCGGTCGTTGCCGGTGGCGTTGGCCAAACCGACCACCGACTCATCGGTGAGGCCCAGGTTCAGAATCGTGTTCATCATGCCGGGCATCGAGACCGCGGCACCCGAGCGGACCGACACCAGCAGCGGGTTCTTGGTATCGCCGAACTTCTTGCCCAGTTCCTTCTCCAGCATGGCGATGTGCTTGCTGACTTCTTCCATCAGCCCCTTGGGCAGCTTGCGGCCGCCCTTGTAGTAGGCATCGCACACTTCGGTGGTGATGGTGAAGCCAGGGGGCACCGGCAGCCCGATGCTGGTCATGTCGGCCAGGTTAGCGCCCTTACCACCCAGCAGCGCCTTTTGGTCGCCCCGACCGTCGGTTCGCGTTGCCCCAAAGTAATAGATCATCTTGTTGGCCATTGCGGTCTCTTCCCTCTCTTACGTTTGAATGTCTGCGTCTGGCGAAATCGCTGGGGGCTCGCCCGAGCCTGCCTGGGGGTGCCCAGTTAGCTCAGCACGGCGCCGGGTGAACGGACGAGAAACATTGAACGCCAAACAGCCTTGAACTGCCGGCGAGATTGGTCGGAAATAGTCGTCTTTTCTAGCAGTGCCTGCGTGGCACGTCAAGGCGGGGAAGGTGGGGGAGATTGCGGCGCAAACTGCCATAACTTCTGGCTTTCCGGCGATTGAACCGCCATCGGCTCCACCGCGCAAATGCTTAATTTCGCGCGCGGACATAGCACCGCCTTACGTATCCATCCACACTGATGGGCCAGAGGGTGGCCAAGAGAGAAAAAGCCCGGAGACCGACGCGTGCAAGAGTAGAAATGATGCGGGGGAAGTGAGTGTTGGTGGGAGAAAATGCGGGGAGGACGAACCGTGCCGCGGGATGGCGTGGCTCGCCCAATCTTCTTCTACCTTTCCCTTGTGCCGCGTGGTCTCCGGGTCGAATTCCTGATGCAAAGTAAATGCGTGCCGGCCGCCCTCCTAACCTCTGGCGGACCAAGCACTTAGGCGGTTACTCCGCTGCCGCCGTACCTTTAAGCGGCGAAGCGGTTTTGGTAATCGTCCTCGTCGCCGTAGTGGTGTTCTTCGGGGGCGAGGTTGTAGCGCCCGTCGGCCTCCAGGGCTACGATCACCAGCCGATGCCGATTGGCGTACTCGACCACCTCCGGTTCGTTCACCACGATGGTTTTGCCGGCCTCGATCGCCAGCACCTTGCCGCCAGCCTCGATCACCGAGTTGAGCGTGTGGATGCCGATGGTGGGCACGTCGAACCGCATGTCCTGGCCGGGCTTGGCCACCTTGACCACGGTGAAGCCGCCGGAGCGGCACAGCGCGCCGGCGCGGCGGATGCATTCGTCGGTGCCTTCGATGGCTTCCAGCGCCAGCACGGCCTGGTTCTTCACGGCCACCGTCTGGCCGATGTCCAGCCGGCCCAATTCGCGGGCCAGCTTCCAGCCAAACTCGATGTCCTTGATCTGCGCCCGGGTCGGGCCGCGGCTGGTGAGTTTTCCGTACTTCACGAGCAACTCCGGCGCGAAATCGGTCGGCGGAACGAATTCGATGCCGTCCAGGGCAAACTCGTCGATCACCGCCTGCGAAAGCGAGTTATCCGTGCAATCGTGGCGGCGAAACAAAAAGTGCGGAGCAAACCGGCGGATCGCTCGCCAATCGGGCAGATGCTTGAACCACACCCACGGTTGATAAAGCACCACCTTGTGGAACTTGCCGGCCATCGCCGCACGCCGCACGCCATGCTTGCGAAAGAAGCGAATGGCCCGGCCCAACTTGCCCATGCCGTTCCACAAAAACTCATCGGCCGCCGCTTCGATCTCGGGCAGAGCGTGGCCCTTGATGCCCACGCACGCCACGCGCAGACCCTGGCGGCGAATGCCTTCCATGATCAGCCGGGGATAATCTCCCCAGCCGGCGATCAGTCCGACGGTTTCTGGTGTTGGATTCATAACCTGCGTATCAGGCAGCCGCCTTGCTGTCTCGATCACGCCCGGCCACTTGTGCCTCGAGCCGCTCAACCTGCTGGATCAGTTGCTTGAGCTGCTTGCGCATCTCGGGCAGCTTGGAGAGCGCCGCTTGCTTGAGCCGTTGATCCTTCACCGGCGTGGCCGGAATCCCCATCATCTGGGCGCCGGCCGGCACGTCGTTGGTGATGCCCGCCATGGCGGTAATCAGGGCGCCATCGCCGATCACCACGTGGTCGCGAATGCCCACCTGGCCCGCGATCACCACATAATCGCCGGTCCGGGTGCTGCCGGCGATGCCCACCTGCGAGCAGATCAGGTTGTGCCGCCCGATCTGGCAGTTGTGAGCGATCATCACCTGGTCGTCGATCTTGGTTCCTTCGCCAATCCGCGTGGGGCCGTACGCGCCGCGGTCAATGGTGGTATTGGCGCCGATCTCCACGTAAGGGCCGATCTCCACCCAGCCCAACTGCGCGCACTGCCGATGACGGCCATTGACGGTTTCATATCCAAAGCCGTCGGCACCGATCACCACCCCCGCATGCAGGATCGAGTGGTCGCCAATCACGGTGCCCGGATACAGCACCACGCCCGGGTGCAGGGTCACGTTTTTGCCCAACCGGCAATCACGGCCGATATGCACGCCCGCGCCGATCGTGCTGCCTGCGCCGATGATCGTCCGCTCGCCGATAGTGGCCCCGGGATGCACGTCCACGTCGCGTTCGAGCACCGCCGTGGGACTGACATACGCGGCAGGACTGATACCCAGACGCTGCACCTTGGGCTGCGGCCGGAAGTGCAGCACCACTTTAGTGAACGCCTCGTGGACGCTGGGGACCTCGATCACCGAGCGCCCTTCCACCGTCACGCCTTGCGGCACGATCGCCGCCGAGGCCGGCGAAGCCAGCAGTTGCGGCAGCCGTTCCGGTTTATCGATGAAGGTGATCTCGCCAGCCCGGGCGTCATACAGGGTGGCGGCTCCGGTGATTTCCACGGTGGAGTCGCCGCGCAGAGTGCCGCCGACCAGTCTGGTCAAGTCGCCAAGAAGAACTGCCATAGATCGGAATCCCTTCCGCATCTGCCTGGTATGAGACGCCGGGACATCCTGCCCGCGGCTATTGGTGGGGCCATCGCCACTGCTGGTGCCGATCGGCAGCCAGACACCAGCGGCATGCTAATGGTTTGGCCTGGGCCGAACAAGATCAGTCGGGCGGCATCCCCCGCCGCGGTGACAGCACCGGCACGCGCTGCGTGCCACGCGGTGCGCATGGCACGCAAGCCGTGCTGGCATGTTCGCCCGCGCGGCCGCGAAGGCGCGCGGTTACTCCAGGTTGAACGCCGCAAACTGTGGCAGGTGATCGCTGAGCGCAAAGCCGTTCTGGTCGTCGGGATTGATCCGGAAGGCACCTTCAAACAGCGGCCGCGATTCCACGATCCGCTGGGCGATCGGCCCGGCTGCCATCACGTAGTCGATGCGTTTCTCCGGCCGGTCGGCCTTGATGGTCAGGCCTTCGCCCTTGCCCACCTTGGCGAACGTATCGACCCAGCCGGCCTCCCGCCACAGTTGATACTCCTCGGTATCCGGACGGTGATTCAGGTCGCCGATCAACAGCATCGAACGCCCCGCTTCCAGGTCGGGCTTCATCGCGGCCAGCATCGCCCGCACTTCCTTCAGGCGGATTGCCGGATCGGGCGACGGGTGCAGGTGAGCCGAATGCACGATCAGCGACTCGCCGGTCGGTAGTTCGATCGTTCCGCGGCCCCAGTGCCGCGTGAACAGTTCCTTGGGCCGTTCGTAGCCCAGGGGCACGTTTTGCGATTCGGTGATCTTGAACTTGCTGAGCAGAGTGCCCGGCCAGCTTCCACCGCTGGGGAACCGCACGTGGTTCATGCCCAGGTACTGGGCGATCTCTTGCGTGATCGCTTCGCTGGGCGACTCCGAGAAGTTGATGATGTCCGGATCGTACAGGGCCAGCTCATTGGCCAGCCGCCGGGCCATTTGCTTGAGCTGCACGGCCTTTTTGGCCAGCGGCCGCGTATCGGGCCAGCCCTTGGCCACGTAAATGTTGTACGCAATCACCCGCAGCAGCCGGGGTTGCTTGTCATCGCCCATCGCCGGGATCGCGGCGGCCGATACACCAGCAGCCGCCAGCGCGGCACAGAATTGCCGTCGAGACAGATTCATGGTAAGCACCTCACGATGACGGTGGATCCGGTTCGCGTCGCGACCATTGTGGTCTGAGCCGGCGCGCCGCACAATCTTCCAGCCCAATGTCCGAAGCTGGCGGTCGCGTGGTCGCCGCCATCAGGAAATCACGCCCAACTTGCGGCCTACCTTGGCGAAGGCCGCCACGGCCTGTTCCAAGTCCTCGCGAGTGTGTGCCGCCGACATCTGCGTGCGAATCCGCGCCTGGCCTTGGGGAACGACTGGGTACGAGAAGCCGATCACGTACACGCCTTCGTCCAGCAGGCCGGCAGCCATCTCCGTGGCCAGACGCGCATCGCCCAGCATCACCGGGATGATGGGGTGCTCGCCCGGCACCAGTGAAAAGCCCAGCTTCTCCATCTCGGCCCTGAAGAACCGGGCGTTGTCGTGCAGCCGCTGACGCAGCTCGGTTTCGCCCTGGATCAGATTGAGCACCTCAATGCTGGTGGCGGCAATCACCGGTGCCAGCGAGTTGGAGAACAAGTAAGGCCGCGACCGCTGGCGCAACCATTCGACGATTTCCTTGCGGGCGGCCGTGTAACCGCCCGAGGCGCCGCCGAGGGCCTTGCCCAGCGTGCCGGTGACGATATCCACGCGGTCGCTCACGCCCAACAGTTCCGGCGTGCCGGCACCGGTCGGTCCAACCAGCCCGACCGCGTGCGAATCGTCGACCATCACCATAGCCCCGTACCTGTCGGCCAGATCGCAGATAGCGGGCAGGTCGGCAAAGATGCCGTCCATGGAGAATACGCCATCGGTGGCGATCAGCTTGAAGCGGCAATCGGCGGCTTCCTCCAATTGCCGCTTCAAGTCGTCCATATCGTTGTTGGCGTAGCGCAGCCGCTTGGCTTTGCAGAGCCGGATGCCGTCGATGATGCTGGCGTGATTGAGCTGGTCGCTGATGATCGCGTCTTCCGGCCCCAGCAGGGTTTCAAACAGGCCGGTGTTGGCGTCAAAGCACGACGAATAAAGAATCGCGTCTTCCTTGCCCAGGAATTGGGCGATGCGGCTTTCCAATTCCTTATGCACGGTCTGGGTGCCGCAGATGAAACGGACGCTCGATAACCCAAAGCCGTACTTCTCCAAGGCTTCCTGGGCCAGTTTGATCAGCCGGGGATCACCGGCCAGGCCCAGGTAGTTGTTCGAGCAGAGGTTGATGACACGGCGGCCGTTGGCTTCGACCCAGGCTCCCTGACGGCTGGTCATCACCCGCTCGGCCTTATACAGCCCCGCCTGGCGGAGATCGTCCAGCGACACCCGCAAATATTGAAGAAATGATTCATCCATACGGCTAGCTCCTGGCATCAATGTGTCTATGCATCGCGGGCCGCTGGCTTACGGCTCCCAGGGCTGATTGACGCTCTTGGCCCACGCCCGCCGGCTGAAGAGCAGCATCCGGCTGCTGATGATTTGCTCGGCTGCAATCCAGCCCAGCACCTGGCTATCGGTCCCACCGACTACATCATCCATCACCACGTAATACTTCCCCGGCGGCACTTCGATCGACTCGGGATGATACGGCACGGTGAACTGCGGTTCCTGGGTCATGAACTGCTGGGCCTGGAACGGGCTCATCCGGCCATTGATCACGAACCGGCCACCTTCGCGGGCAATGCGGTCGCCCGGCAGGCCGATGACGCGGGCCAGGCCGGCTTCGCGAGCTCGGGCTTGTTCCACGGCGAACGCCACCATGGTGCCGCGTTTGAGGCCCCAGGTAGGCAAGAACTTGCTGAAGAGCAGCCAGTCGCCCTCGCGAACCTGCGGAGCCATCGTCGCCCCCTGCATGATCATCCGGCCGTCGTAACGGATCACGGCTAGCAGCACAGCGGCGAAGCCCACCAGCAGCGTCATCAACGCCATGCGAAACTGCCGCGGCGGTGGTTGCCGGTCACGCGGCACCGCGCGCCCAACTGCCGCATACTCGACGGTGCCGGCTGCCAGGTACGCGAGCAGTGATACGGCGGCGGCCCAGAACGTGACCGTGCAGACAAACAGTGCCAGCCCCGCGCAGCACACCAAGGTTGCGATGGCGAGGCCATAGCACACCCAGCCCGGCCCGATCAGCCCCAGCTCCCACAGGCCTGCCCCGGGCACCAGCAGACTGCGCCAGCGTGCCCGCCGCCGGCGCAAGGCGATGTCTTGCGCCACGTCTGCGGCCGGATCCTGGCGCACATCTGCCGCATCCTTAGTTCGGTCCTTCTTGGACCGATTCTTGGGTTTACGAGCCTGAGCCATGCCTCTCCTCTTGAACCACGGGCAATCCCCCTCCTTTGTTGCCGCTTGCGCTGCCGCCTCGGCCAGGCGCGGCCGATCCGCCATCGTAGCAAGCCGGCCACGCCAACTTTCTGGTTTTCATCCAAAGCCGCCTTGCACACAACCTGGCTGCCGCATCAATACCGGGTGATCGCCTCGTGCAGGTTCAAAATCACCCGGGCAACCGAGGTCCAAGCAGCCAGTTCAGGCTCCGACAACTCAGCAGGCGAAACGCGCTGGCCCACGCTCAACAGCTTCGCGGCATCGGCCGGTGCAGCCTGATACTCCGCCCGATGCTTTTCGAGCAACTGCTTGAGCAACTGGGTTTCCTCATCGCGAGGCGGGCGCGCAAGCACACGCGCATACGCCAAGGCGATGCCTTCCTCAGCAGAGGGCTCCGCCATCATGGCCTCGGCCAACGCCCGGGCTGCCTCCACGTAGGTGGGATCGTTCAACAGCACCAGCGCTTGCAGCGGCGTGTTCGAGCGAGGCCGCTCCGCCGTGCATTCCTCGCGGGTAGGAGCATCAAACGCCAGCAAGCTGGGATGCAAGAACGTGCGACACCAGTACGTGTACAAGCCGCGGCGATACTGGTTCGCGCCGGTGTCGGCTACCCAGGTCCGCTTGGGGAAGTTGAGATGGTCCCAGTAGCCAGCCGGCTGGTACGGCTTGACGCTCAGCCCTCCCATCTTGCGGTTGAGCAGGCCGCTGGTTTCCAAGGCCAGATCGCGGATCATCTCGGCATCCAACCGGAAGCGTCCCTGCCGTGCCAGCCAGTGGTTGTATGGATCGCGCTGAACCATCTCCGGGCTTGCCTGGGAACTTTGCCGGTACGTGGCCGACGTCACAATCAGCCGCAGCACGTGCCGCACGTCCCAGCCGCTGTCCATGAACTCGGCCGCCAGCCAATCGAGCAGTTCAGGGTGTGTGGGCAAGGCCCCCTGTGAACCGAAATCATCGACGTTGCGGGCCAGGCCATGACCGAACGCCAGCTTCCAAAGCCGATTGACGAACACCCGGGCAGTCAGCGGGTTCTCGCGTGCAACCAGCCAGCGAGCCAGATCCATCCGCGTGGCGCGACTGTCGTTGGCCTGGCTGGCCAACGCTGCCGGATCCCCCTCGCCGCTGCGGGGGCGACCGGTGAGATCATAGCCGGTGATTTCGGCCAGGAACTCCGGAATGCCGGGTTGCACCACCTCGCCGGATTCGTCCAGCCAGTTCCCGCGCGGCAGCACGCGCACCGTGCGAGGTTTGACACTGGTGGTGATCAGGACCAGCGGGGCATTCTCCAACAGCCGCCTGCGTTCATCCTCCAGCCGGCTCATCTCGGCGCGGAGCGACTCCAACTCGGGAGCCACCTCGCGATGGTAGTCGGCGATCGTCTGATTCAACTCCGCGTTGCGTTCCGCCGGCGGCGTGCGTATGGCCGCGGCCACGTCGTCGGGTAAGCCCAGGTTATCGGTCGGCGACTTGGCCAACTCTTTATGCTTGGCCTCCGCCCAGGCTTTACGCGCGGCTACCAGTTCGGGCGTGTCGGCAGCGAACTGCTCATCCAGTTTGACCAACTGGCGATCGATCTCGTTGATCTTCTGTTGATCCTCGTCGCTGGGAACTCGCGTCGGCTCCTGCTTGCCGACCGGCGTTTCGCTCACGTCGGCAAAGTAGGCCGCAAAGCGGTAGAAGTCGCGAATGGTGTAGGGATCGTACTTGTGATCGTGGCACTCCGCGCACCCCATCGTGGCCCCCAGCCACACCGTGGACGCGTTGCGCACACGGTCGGCTGCATACTTGGCGATGTACTCCTTGGCCTGCGCGCCGCCTTCCTGCGTGGTCATGTTCAGGCGGTTGTAGCCCGACGCGATCCGCTGCCGATTGGTCGGCTTGGGCAGCAGGTCGCCCGCCAGTTGCTCGATGGTGAACTGATCGAACGGCAAGTTGCGATTGAACGCGTCGATCACGTAATCGCGATACGGGGCATGGTCGCGGTGATTGTCGCCGTGGATGCCGCTGGTATCGGCGTAGCGCACCAGGTCCAGCCAGTACATCGCCATCCGTTCGCCGTGGTGGGGCGAAACGAGCAGCCTTTCGACCAGCCGCTCGTAAGCATTTGGCGACTTGTCGGCCACGAACGCGGCCACTTCGTCGGGCGAGGGCGGAAGGCCGAGCAGGTCGAACGACAACCGCCGAATTAGCGTCACGCGGTCGACTTCCGGCGACGGCCGTAAACCTTGCTCACGGAGCTTGGCCGCCACAAAGCGGTCGATGTCGTTCCGAATACCGGGGCCATCGATCGCCGGCACGGCGGGCCGCACCACAGGAGTGTAGGACCAGTGTTCCTGCCACACCGCACCTTCTTCGATCCAGCGGCGGATAGTGGCTATCTGCTGGTCGGAAAGCGGTTTGCCGGCATCGGCCGGCGGCATACGCAGCGTAGCATCGTGCGTCGTGATGCGGGAGAATAACTCGCTGGCCTCGGGCCGACCGGGCACAACGACTGCACCCTGGCCATCCTCGCCCAGCACGCCGGAGCGCAGATCGAGCCTCAGCCCGGCTTCGCGATGCGCGGCATCGGGCCCATGACACTGGAAGCAATGATTCGAAAGAATCGGCCGCACATCGCGGCGGAAATCGATGGTGCGCTGCTGCGCAGCCGCGAACATTGGCAGCATCGACATCGCCATGGCCGTGCAAAGGACCAGCCTGATCGCGCGGCGTGCCGCCTGCCACCGATGTGCCGCAAAGACCTGCCATTGCCGAGCATCGCCGAGCCGTTGGACCACCTGCGTGCGCATCACCAGCTCCGATGGCGTGGGAGAGTGCCAAGGCATGGAACCTCACGAGCGCAGGCAACCTTGCCTGCCACCCCTGTCGACTCACCAGTTTATCACGCCGAAGCCGCGGCCACACGCAGATGCGCGCGGCCTGATGCGAGGCTATCCCCGAAAGGTCAATGCGCAGGCCCGAATGCGACGAAGCCGGCGGGGAAGGTTTGTTCCCTCCCGGCTGGCTTCGCGCCCTCCCTGATGCTGCTTGGTACCGCGCCGGTCCTCCGGCGTACGGGGCGTGGACGCTTGCAATGCAGACAGAATCAGCGGTTGTACTTATCGGAACCGGCCACCTTCACGATCTTGTTGTACAGTCCCAGGATCAGGAACGTGGGCGCCCATTGGCCGACAAACAACGATTCATGTTTGCGACCCATGCACTGCAGCGCGATCGAACCGATGATGCTGACGCCGGCGGACCACAGAAATACGTCGCTGGGCAACTTGGCCGTCTGACGTTCGATCGCCGTGGCGAGCGTTCCCTCCGCATGACTGCCGCGGGCTCCGCTGCGTGTCATGGTTGCGGTGTCTGCCATGATATCCCTCCTGTTTGGATGTGAGGCGCGGGCCGGCCGCCGCTGCAACAAACAGGGCCTAGCCGGCACGGTTGCTTCCGTCGGGGCAGCCCCGTCAAACTGTCAGGACTGCGGCGAACTCAGGCCGCAATCATCGCGCGAAACCACGCACAACGGCCCCGTCGAAATCGGTCGGGGCGTATGAAAGCAAGACGCGTGCCAGCGCAGCGGCGAACGCAGACCGGCCGCCGTATTGCGTAAGACACCTCACGACTGCGGCGCCGCTACCGTGCGGGCCGCGGACCAGGAGAACGCTAGATCCGGATAAAGATCTTCTGGCGGTACATCCACCAGCAGGCCAGCCAGAAGCAAAGGCCGATCAGGCAGGCTTTCACCGTGGGCTCCCAGAGCGGTCCGGCCCAGTTGAACACGTCGGGACCGAAGTGGGTCTGAAGCGTTCGCGCTGTCCACGGCTTGAGCAGTTGCCCCATACAGTAAATGGCGATCGAGTTCACGCCCACGATCATCAATGGCCAGGTCCAGGCTTTGAAATTCAGCACGTCGATCACGGCATACAAGGCCGCCAGAATCAGGCAGCAAATGCCGGTGGAATAGAGCGTCCAGGCAGGCGTCCAGATGCGTTTGACGATCGAGCAAATGCCGGTCGCGTGCAGCACCAGCGCCAGCACGATGCCGGCCACTCCGGCCACCGTCAGAATGCTCAGCTTCTGCCGGTGCGTCGTGCGGTCGCGCAGCAGTTCTCCACACATCAGGCCGAAGATCATAGTGGCTAGCGACGGCACGAAGTTGATCGTCTGATACCCGCCTGAGTTGTATGCAAACGCTTCCGCGCGCGGCAGCCGATTCAACAGCCACAGATCGATGAAGTGGCCGGCGTTGGCGTTCTTGTGCCATGCGGGGCCGATACCAGAGAGGTGTTCCTGGGCCCAGGCGGCAGTGACCCCCACGGCTTCGTTGCCGCTATCCAGCGGGATGCCAGTGCCTGGCCACAGCACGTACAGCAACCAGGTGCCGACGAGAATCGCCGCGGCCGCCGTACTCTGCACCCAGCGCGGCCGATTCCACAACAGAAACAAGAACGTGTAGCCCAACCCAATCTGGGTAAGTACATTCACCAGCGACCAGTTGGTCGTCGTGGTCCAGTTCGATATGAGAAATATGCCCAGCAGGATCAGCAGGATCGACCGCCAGACGGCGTGGCCCAACATGCCTGCGTAACTTTGGCCGCGTTCGCGCCGGCGGCTATACGAGTAGGCCATCGACACGCCGACCATAAACATGAACGACGGCTGGATCATGTCCCAGAATCCACCGCCCGCCCATTGCACATGCTCGAACTGGTAGTGCACGTTCTGCCAGAACGACGAATCGGGCTTTTCCGCCAGATGTCTGCTCGCCGTGGCCGCCAGGCCAAAGCCGCCAAAAGCCAGCGAGATCATGATCAGGCCGCGGTAGGCATCCAGCGAATGCAGTCGCACGGCCAGAAACTCGCGCGGAGCCGCGGCAGGCGCAGGCGCAACAGGCAGGCTGGGTTCAACAAGCGTGGCCGGAGCGTTGGCAGGGTGCTCGTTCATGGCGATCGTGGGAAAGGAAGTTCGCGCAAAGGATGGCGGCTTGGCCGGCCACATCGGCGCAACCGGTTTGGTGCCGCAAGGCCGCGGGCCAGGCTTTCATCGTACCGCAATCGCCGCTATTGCTGCACCGACTTGGACGCCAACACGTGCAGATCGCGCAGCACTTCGCTGATGACCACCGGATCGACCTCGCCCAGCCGCAGCTTTTCCTTCGTTTGCCACAGATACTCCGGAGGCACGATCCGGGGCACGAAATAGCAGCCGTCGAGCGTCTGATAGTCGGCCCCCTCCAGGTAGCCGACCGAGTAGCCTTCCTTGTACTGGAGCACTGCGGTGACGTTGGCGTGCACGAACGCTTTGAGGTGCTCGTGAACCCAGCCGGCGTCCCACACCGCTCCCCGCGTCCAATCCAACCGCTCCAAGATGCCGATCATCGTCCGCGGCTCCAGCGTCACGTGATTGAACCGCGTGAGCGCAAGCTGCTCTTCCTCGCCGGGCTCCAGCGTGTACACGCGCCGGGTGAGCTGCTCGAACGGCGGAATCAATTCATAGTCGGCAAAGATCTCGCCCCAGGCGGCTTTCTCCTCGTCGGAGAGATGGGCCGGATGCACCACGCCCACCGCCGCAAAGTGGTCGATGGTGCAGACGTTGTCCTTCAGGTCGGCAAAGTCCTGCTCGGATGTCAGCCGGAACGTGCCGGCCAGGCGGCCCTGGGCATCGTACCCGCCCCATAACAGCGTTTGGGCCAGGTGCGTCATCAGCGGGTGTTTGACCAGCAGGGCCTGGAACTCAGCGGGCTTCCAGCGACGGCCCGTCACCATGGCCTGCTCCAGCCGCGGCACCTGCACTTTGACCGTTTCGCGCAGTTGCTTCTTCATCAGCTTCCACTGCGCGACGGCGGCGTTGGCTTTTTCGGCGTCGTCCTTGGCGCCCGGCTTGGGCAGGTCGGAACGCACCTTGCCGGTTTCGTCCTTGATCATGGGCTTCAGCCCCGAAGCAAAGACGACGTAGAACTTGCGGGGGCCAAAGTCGAACTCGCGCTGGCCGCGTTCGTCCAGCCCACAGTCGGGTACGATTCGGTCGGCCATTTGCGCCGCCGACAACCCTCGCTCGGCCGCGATCTGGTGCATGAAGATGCGGGCACGATCCTTGAGCCCTTTGAACTTGAGCTTCTGGGCGATGCCGTTGAGCTGCATCAAGGCCGTATCGCTGCCGATGGCCCTCAAACATTCCAGGCCGAACACGGCGCGGGCGTGCAGGCTCTCGCCCGGCCAGGCTCGCAGCAGCGGCGTGATCTTTAGCGCGCAATGATCGCCGCCCAACAGGCCGATCGTCCCCATGCACCACTTCTCTTTGCTTTCGCCGCCGGTTTCCAGCCACCGCTCAAACAGCCGCCAGGCGAAGTCGTCGAGCGATTCCGCCTGCGCGTGCTGGCGCAGCTCGGCGATCAGCGGGTGCGGCGCATCGAGCTTGCTGGCTTGCAGCGCCTTGAGCACGATTTCCACCTGATCGTCGTTCAGTTTGCGGCCAGCAACCACGATGGGCGGAAGCGAGCTCACGACAAGCCACGTCGGCAATTTGGCCCGGCTCTTGGCTAGGGATGGATCGGCGATCGCGTCGGCCAGGGCACTCGGCAGACTGGATGTATCGTGGGATACGACGGAATCTTCGACGCGCTCCAGCACCAGACGGCGAATCCGCTCCGCCACATCGGCAGGCTGCCTTGCAAGCTGCTGTTTGATCAACTCGCCGCGCCCCAACCGTTTCTGCTCGCGCAAGAACTCCAGCGCGGCCTCCGGCAGCCGACCACGTCCTTCCCCAGCCACCGGGATCAGCCCGGCGATCGCGCAACCGACGTACCGATTGAGCCACTTGCTGGCTACGTTTGCGGCCTTGGAACCCAGCATCAGTTGCAGCATGGGCTCGGCGGCCTCGGGAGCAATGACGGACGAAGCGAAGAATTCTGCCAGCTTGGTCGCCGTGGGCTTATCCCACTGCTGGGCCAGATCCTCGGCCAGGTAGTCCAGGCCGGCAAACTCGGTGGTGGCCAGCCAGTCGGCAATATATGCTTCGTTGACTAAGCCTAGCTTGAGCCGCCGCATGTGGTGGTTGACCAGGTCGGCCGACGGCAGCCGGGTAACGATCAGTTGTTGCATCTGATAATACGTCGTATTGCGATGCACCCCGTCTGGCCATGACTCGACCAGGTTGATCAGACGGGGGTGACCCGCAAACGCGGCCAGGTGATAGGCGGCATTGGCAACTTCGTCAAGAACCTGTGGCCACCCGGCGGGATCGATTTTGTCATCAACCCGCTCGCGAATCATGGCCGCGTCATCGTCGGTCAGATACGGCGCGACGAACTGTCGGAACCCGAAAATCAGTTGTACGGCGTTTTGATACGCCGTATATGCAATATAACGCCCACTCCGGTCACAGCTGATGAGTGCATCAACCAGTTCCTCGAGCGGCATGAGAATGCCCAGCGGCAGCATGATCTCGGCCGGCAGCTCTATCCGCGTCGTGCGCAGAAACTTGGCCACTTCGCTGCGGCGGGGCATCTTCAACGGCTCGGCCGCCGCCACGCGCTCGTAATACCTGGCCGGCTCTTCCTCGCGATGCAGCATCAACATCGCCTGAAGCCAGAAGAGGGCTTCCTCGGTGGTCATGCCGTCGGCCAGTTGGGCACGCTGCCAGCTAACATGGCCGTAGCGCGATTGCCAGACCTTCTTCAACCGAGCCAGGCAGCGCCGGCGATCGAACGGCTGAGGCTCACACCGCACCAGCGGCTGCCGCGGTTTCCAGGTGGCGGCGAATCGGGACACCGGGTCCAAGTGCAAGTCGCGACGTACTTCCAACACCACGTTCGCTTCGTCAGACGGTGATTTCGCGGCGACCCTGGTAGCCATGGTGTACTTCCCCCAGTTTGGAAGTCGGCCAACCGCCGGCCCTGCGGCGGTCGCCATACGTGCGAATCAGCCAAGCAGAAGTGCATCAACAAAATGGCGGCCGCTAGCCGCCGCGGACGGTTGCCCGGCAGTTTACCACCGACCCTGGCAACGGTCAGCGAGGCCGGCGAGAACTTCGCAGCCCGCACGATGCGTGCCCCCAGGCTGTCGCAGATGGCGCGACTCCATGCGCCGGCCATGGCGCCGGTGGTAACGAAGATGAGCATTTTGCGGGGCCACCTCGGGAGAACCGCGCCGGGCGAAGCGGCCTCGTTCAATTGCCACCGATGCCGTCGCCGATGTTATGGGGATGGGCAACCCGCCCCGCCACCCTGAGCGTGGGCGCCGCCCCAGGCTGGTTTCCCCTCAATGGTCCGCTTCTAGCGGCAGAGCAAAGGCCATGGCTCCACGTTTCCGCCCCAAGCGTCCCGGCAGTCCACTCGCGGGCGTATCGGCCGCCGAAAAGGCCGCCCGGGTTAAGCCCTCGCAGGTTCCGCGGCATCCCTGGGTGGAAGGCTTTGTGGATTACCTGCGGACCGAGTGCCACCTGGCCGACAACACGCTGGAAGCGTACCGGCGCGACATGCGGCGGTTCTACTACTGGCTCAACGGCCGTCCGCCGCACAAGCTGACGATCCAGGATCTGGCCGATTATCCCGCCTGGCTGAACGAGCACGAACGGTTGGCGTCGGCGAGCATCGCGCGGCACGTGGTGTCGCTGAAGATGTTCTATCGGTACTTGCAGCTTGAAGGTGTGATCACCAGGAACGTGGTGGAGCTGCTGGGCAGCCCTAAGCTCTGGCAGCGGGTGCCGCAGGTGCTTTCGCCCCAGGCGGTGGAAAGGATGTTTGAAGCCCCGCGGTTGAACGAGCCGCATGGGCGGCGCGATCGGGCGCTATTGGAGTTGTTGTACGCGACCGGCTGCCGAGCGTCGGAAGTTGCCCAGATGCGGCTCTCCGATATCCACCTGGACGACGGTTACTGCCGTTGCCGGGGCAAGGGCGACAAAGAGCGCCTGGTGCCGCTGAGCCGCCGCGCTGCCGAGCGGATCCGCGAATACCTGGAGCACGAGCGGCCGCTGTTGGCGGCCAAGGCCCCACAGGGCACGCCCTGGCTGATGCTGTCCAAGCGAGGGCAGCGGCTGCGGCGGGAACGGATCTGGGAGCTGGTGAAGAAGTACGCCGCGCGTTCAGGCGCGCCGCCGGATGTCAGCCCACACACCCTCCGGCACAGCTTTGCCACGCACCTCTTGGCCGGTGGCGCCGACCTGCGACAAGTGCAAGAGATGCTGGGCCACGCGAGCATCGCCACCACACAGATCTACACGCACGTGGACCCGACGCGGCTCTTGGCGGTGCACCGGCAGTTCCATCCGCGGAGCTAGTAGGGGCTGCTCCGCGGACCAGGAACCGGTGCGATCGCAGGCCGCCGGCTTCTTTGCCGGATCTGCGGAGCGCGTAGGGCACCAACGCTGGTGTGTTGCCTCGACGTCCATGGTCACTGGCAAAGCCAGTGGCACTCGCTCGTCCAATCACTTCCGCCGCAACGCACATTCACCGGGGGCGAGCATCCGGGCTACGGGCAGACTATGGCGTCGTCTCAAACCACCTAGCGAGGCTTGCGCTTGGCCAAGGTGGTGCTGGCCTTCTTCTTGCTCGTGCCGACCTCGCGAACCGCCTTTTTCTTCTCGGACTTTTCGGCCTTGTCAGCCTTGCTGGCCTTCTCGGCCTTCTCCGGTTTCTCGGCCGGAGCGGCTTTCTTCTTGGCGGTCTTCTTAGGCGGCTTGGCGGCCTTTTCGGCCTTCTCGGCGGCTTCGGCTTCCTTGGGCGGTTCCTTGGCCTCGGGCTCTTTGGCCGCGGCCTCTTTCACGGCCGGCGCAGCTTCGGCCTTGGGCTTGGCACCCCGCTTGGGCAGCCGGTCCTTGGCTTCCTCGTTGATTTGCAGCAGGATCTTGTGCACAGCCTGCGAGTTGGGGTTGGCCATAAACTCGGCCGCCAGCTGGTGCAGCAACGAACCAAACTCCACGCCCTTGGTCTTGGGAATGGCCCGTTCCAGGCCAGGCACCGTGTGTTTGGCGGCCTCGGCCTCGTTGATGATGTTGAGCACCAGGAGCAAGTCGAGCGCAGCCTGGTCGATGGGGATCGAGTGCCCACCCAGGCCGGCCTGCACCACGTACGACAGCACAAACGGCGTTACGCCGTCGAAATCCTGGAGCTTCTTGGTGGCCTTGCCAAGGTTCTCCTTGCGAAGCGGTTCAAGGTCGAACTGGTAGCGGTCCTCGAACACGGCCTGGAGGATGCGGCGAATGTTGCCGGCAGCGGCCTCGGCATAGGGGTGCTTGCCCATGGCCTCGGCCAGTTCGCCCACGGTGCAGACCCGCACCTCGTTCCAGTCGAAGAAGTTCTCCGACAGCCCGGCGAAAGCGCGGTCGGCCGCCTCGTACGACGTGTTCTCCAGACAGCAGCCGTAGAGGGCGTGTTCCAGGATCGAACGCTGCGGCGGCGCCACGGGCTTGTAGTACTTCTTGAGAACCTTGTGGGCCTTGGTGATCAAGGCTGCGCGGTTGGATGTCGCCATGCTGCGTTGTGTATCGGTTATGAAGGTTTGGAGTTTCAGGGGGATGCCAGGAAACACCGCCACCGCACCTGCGAACCGGTCATTCGCGGGCGCGGCCCACCGTTGACGGCCAGCCGCGCAGGGGGCCCCGCAGGTGCGGCAGATCAGGACGAAGCGTCATCGCCGTCCGCGCCGTCATCCTCAGGGTGATCCTGGGAGCCGGATTCCGGCTCATCCAACTCTTGCTCGTCGTCGTCATCCGTGTCGTCCGAGGGGAGCACTTCCTTGAGAAGCCGCATCACCTCGATCGACTTCTTGACGCCTTCGTCGAGGATAAACACCAGCTTGGGGGTGTAGCGGGTATCAATCCGCTCGGCGACCTTCGCTTGCAGGAACCCGGCCGCGTTGCGCAGGCCAATCAAGCTTAGGTTCTGCTTTGTCTGATCGCCCATGATGGAGACATACACTTTGGCCATGCGCATGTCTTCCATCACTTCCACGCGGGTCACGGTGACATCGCGCACCCGCGGGTCCTTCAATTCGTACAGCACCGCCGTGGAGACCACTTCGCGAATGGCGCGGGCGGCTTTCAATACGCGACGCGAGGACATGGCAACCAGGTAACTCCTGGGGAAAAAACAAAGGGAGAAGGCATCAATCGCAGTCAACGAAGTAGGGGGCCCGATCGGCAGCCAGGCTGCCCGCTACAGCCCGCGGCGCCCCCCTGCATAAGCCGGAGACGCTGCGGGATCGGCGGGCGGCAACATGGCACCGCTTCGGCCGGGTACCGGAAAGCGGTGCACCGGCGGCGCGGCAGCGGCCGCGTTACAGCTTCCGCGCTACCTCCTCCACCTTGTACGCCTCGAGCACGTCGCCCTCTTTGATGTCGTTGAAGCCTTCCAGGCGGATACCGCACTCGAGCCCTTCGCGGACCTCGCGGACGTCGTCCTTTTCGCGCTTCAGCGATGCCAGCGGGTAATCGCCGATGATCGTGTTGTTGCGGATCACGCGGAAGCGGGTCTGGGCGTCGCTCTCGCGGCGGATCACGCCCCGCACCACGCGGCAACCGGCGATCGAACCGATCCGGCTGATCGTGAACACCCGCTGGACCAGCGCCACGCCGAGCTCCATCTCCTGCTTTTCGGGCTTGAGCATGCCTTCCAAGGCATCGCGGAGGTCCTCGGTGATCCGGTAGATCACGTCGTAGCGGCGGATCTGCACGCCCTTTTGCTTGGCCAGGGCGCGGGCACCTTCGTCAGGCACCACATTGAAGCCGATGATGATGGCATCCGAGGCGTCGGCCAGGTGCACGTCGGCCTCGGTAATGCCGCCCACCATCGCCTGGAGCACCTTGATCTGCACCTCGGGGTGCTCGAGCTTGGTGAACTCCTTGAGGATGGCTTCGATCGAACCGCGGACGTCGGCCCGGATGATCACGTTGAGCTGGCGAGCTTCCTCGTGGCCGGCTTCCAGACGCTCGCGGAGGTTTTCCAGCGAGATGACCGGCCGCGTGCGGACCAGGTCGTTCTGGCGGCTGGCTTCCAGCCGTTTCTCGGCGATCTCGCGGGCCTTGGACAAGTCGTCCAGTACGTAGAAGTGATCGCCGGCGCCGGGCACCTCGTTCAAACCGGTGAGGTTCACCGGCGTCGAAGGGCCGGCCTGCTCGTGGCGGACATTCGGCTTGAGCGTGTCGTACATGGCCTTCACGCGGCCGTAAGCCGGGCCGCAGACCACGATATCGCCCACCTTGAGCGTACCCTTCTGCACCAGCACCTTGGCCACCACGCCGCGGCCCTCGTGCCGCTCGGCTTCCAAGCAGGTACCGAAGGCGGGCCGGTTGGGGTTGGCCTTGTACTCGTGCAGTTCGGCGATCGTGAGCAGCGTCTCCAGCAGGTCGTCGACGCCTTGGCCGGTGAGGGCGCTGCACTTGACCAGTTCAGTCTCGCCGCCCCACTCCACCGGCAGCAGCCCGCTGGCCGCCAACTGCTGCATGATCCGGTTGATGTCGATGCCCGGCAGGTCGATCTTGTTGAGCGCCACCACGATCGGCACGCCGGCGGCGCGGGCGTGGTTGATCGCTTCCTCGGTCTGGGGCATCACGCCGTCGTCGGCCGCCACCACCAGCACGGCGATGTCGGTGACGTTGGCGCCACGGGCCCGCATCTCGGTAAAGGCTTCGTGACCCGGCGTATCGACGAAGGCGATCGCCCGGCCGTCCTTCTCGACGCGGTAGGCCCGGATGTGCTGGGTGATACCGCCGGCTTCGCCCGCCACCACGCGGGTGCCGATGATCCGGTCCAGCAGCGAGGTCTTACCGTGGTCGACGTGACCCAGGAAGGTGACCACCGGCGGCCGCGGCTGCAACTGCTCGGGATCGTCTTCCTGTTCGAACAGCGCGGCCAGTTCTTCCTCGGGATCGGCCGGCTGCTTGAAGTCGACCTCGATCCCGAATTCGGCGGCCAGCAGTTCGGCCAGCTCGGGATCCAGCTCGGCGTTGATGTTGCTCAGCGTGCCGAGCTGCAGCAGCTTGCCGAGAACCTGCGACGCCGGGACGCCGAGTGCCTCTGAAAATTCGCGAACCGTGCAGGGCAGTTGCACGACGACATTCCCTTTGCGCGGCGCGGCCGTACTCACCCCCGGACGCTTGGGACCGCGACGACGCGATACCGAGGTGCGAACCGGTTCGGCCTCGTCGTCGCCACGCGCCGGCTGACGCTTGCGGCGCTTCTGCTTGCGGACTTCGCGCGAGATCGGGCTGCCGTCTTCCAGGTCCGCCGGCGCGCCACCGCGGCCGCGGCCACGGCCGGGCGTTTCTTCCTCGAGCGGAAGCAGGCCGGCATCCGACTTCTTCTTCCGCTCTTCGAGCTGGCGGACCCGTTCCTTCAGCGCCGAGGCGCCGCCGGTGCCCGTCTTGGCCGAGCGGATCGCGTCCAGCGGGAGCCGGATTTCGGGTTTCTGGGGAGCAGGCTCCTCCGGAGCGGCCGGCTTGGGCGGCTGCTTGACCTCGGGGATGGCGGCCGCGCGAATGATGGGCGTGACGGGGCCCTTGCTCGGCTTGGCGGGCTTCTTGCCTTCGCGCTGGCCTTCGGCGCGCTGAGGACGCGCCGGCAGTGTCTTGACCTTGCCGAACCGGGCGGCCGAGAAGTCAGGCCGCTGCGGCGGCGGGACGGGGCGCGCCGGCTCGATCGTCGCCGCGGCCGGAGTCTTCACTTCCGGAGGCGCGGGCGATTCGGGCGGAGCAGGCGGCGGGGCCGCCGGTTGCGAAGCCGCAGGCTGGGGAGGCGCCAGAGGCGGCTGCGGCGCAAGCGGCGCTGGGGAGTGGGGAGCCGGCGGTACAGGAGGCGCAGCCACCGTGGGCTCCTGCCGGGGCGGCTCGGGCGGAGCCGTCGGCCGGCGGCGGGGCTGACCCGTCAGCGTGCGAATCGGACGATTGGCCGCCGAAGTGGCAACCGGTGGCTTGGGCGGTGCGGCGCGAGGGCCACCGCTCTTGAGGTACGACCGGATCTTGGCGACTTCGTCGTCGGTCAGGCTGGCCAGGGCAGAACCCTTGCCCTGGATGCCCACCTTCGCACACAAGTCGACCAGATCTTTGCTATCAAGATCGAGTTCTTTCGCTAACGCGTAAATCCGAACGGGCAATGCCAGCCCTCCTGTTCAACCTGCGCCAGTCAGAGCAGAAACACGCCGCTGCTGCTGGCGTTCGTAGTCCCCAACTCATTTCATGGTCAGCTCTCCTGCGAACGGCAGCCCGTTGAAAACCGAACTGCCGGGGATGACGCCGCCCACCGGGCACCCGAGCTTAGCTGGTCTCGGTCCCGGCACTGTCTTGAGTCCCTTCTTGGCGGGCCGACTCGGCGTCGGCCCCTTCACTGGTTCCGTCTGCCCCGTTCGACGCCTCGGACTCGGCCGCGGCGGTCTCACCGGACTGCCCGCTCGATTCGGGCAATTCTACCCGAAACTGTTTGGCAGCCGAACCTTCCGCCGCGCGCTGTTGCTGCTGCTCGCGATCACGGCGGCGCTGCTCGGCGGCGGCCACTTCGGCCTCTTCCGCCCGCTTCTCCACTTCCGCGATGATCGCGTCGACCTGTTCGGCGGTCAGACCGCCCATTTCCATCAGGTCGTCCGGCTCGATGACAGACAGTTCATCGTACGACAAAAAGCCTTCGCCTACCAGCCGCTCGCTCAACTCGGGCGAAATGCCCGGGATCGAGCTGAACCCGGCCACGGCGTGCTCGATCGACTCGGCCAGCTCCTCGCTGGTCATGATGTCGATGTCCCAGCCGCACAGCTTGCTGCCCAGCCGGACGTTCTGGCCCTTGCGGCCGATGGCCAGTGAAAGCTGGTCCTCGCGCACCAGGGCGATGGCCTTGCCGATCATGGGGCACAAGATCACTTCGTCGACTTCGGCCGGCTGCAGGGCGTTGGGGATCAACACCTGCATGTCGTCGCTCCAGCGGACGATGTCGATCCGCTCGCCCGCCAGTTCGTCGACGATGTTCTTGATCCGGTTACCGCGAACGCCCACGCAGGCGCCCACGCAATCGACCCGCTGGTCGGTGCTGCTGACGGCGACCTTGGTGCGGTAGCCCGGCTCGCGGGCCATAGCCTTGATTTCGATCACGCCGTCGGCGATTTCAGGGATTTCCTGCTCGAACAGCCGTTGCACCAGCTCCGGGCGGATGCGGCTGAGGATGATCTTCACCCGGCTGCCGACCTTGCGGACCTCGTAAATGGTGGCCCGGACCCGCTCGCTGACGTGGTGGGTCTCGCCGGGAATCTGCTCGCTCTTGGGGAGAATGCTTTCGGTATTGTTCAGAGCGACCGTCGCGGTGCCGCCTTCGTAGCGTTGGACGATGCCGGTGACGAGCTGGCCGCGTTCGGCACTGTATTCGTCGAACAGCGAGTCGCGTTCCGCCTCGCGGATCTTCTGGATCATCACCTGCTTGGCGGTTTGCGCGCCAATGCGGCCGGCCAGGTCTTCCACTTCCTCGCTGGAAAGCTGCCGGTCGCCCTCGGTGGCGTGGATCGTGCCGTCCTTGCGGTCGATGTTGACCGTGATCTGAGCATCGTCGCCGTAGTGCTTGCGGAGGGCCGAAACGAGCGCAGCCTCGATCCCCTCGAAAACGATCTCCTTATCGATATTCTTCTCGCGGTGGATCGCGTCGACGATTTTCAGCACTTCGCTGGGATTCATGGTATGCCGTTGTTGGATTGCCGCCGGCCCCGAAAGACCAAACCGGAAGACCTGTTGGGATAGGTGGAAGCGTTACGTGGTGCTGGGTTCTAGTGGCAGGTACGCCTGGTTCTCCGACTCCCGCTCACCCGGGCCGCCCCATCTGGGGTGCGTCTCGCGGTGAGCAACCGATCAAAGGCTGGTCGCAAGGTTGCCGGTAAGTTGTGGTTTGTCGACCGCTGGTATCGCCGGTCGTGACGATATTTTTACCCTTTACAGGTAACGTAGTTTTGTTGGATGCGTCCGTTTGACCGGGCTGCCGCCCAGCCGCCTGCAGGTAGCCGCGCTATGCACACACGTTCCCCGCAGGCGCTGCAGGCACCGATATGGTTCATTATACAACCCCGCCCAGGGCTGGGCCGGGCGCGAAACCGCATCGCTCGATGGTGCCGCGGCACCCGCCCAACTCGGCCGGGCCGCCTCCGGACGAACCCCCTCGCGGTGGGCCTGCCCGGCGGTGCAGCTATAAAAAAACGCCGAGTGGGTCCCGCCAGTTGCCTGACCCACGCGGCGCCATTTCACGCCGATGTTGTTACGGTGCTGCGCGGAAGTGCGGCAGCATCGCTTGGTAGACTACTGCCGTACCCGCCATATGTCAAGAAGTGCTGAGGCGCAAACGGCATGCAGCACGAGCACATCCGGCTCTTGCCGGCTGCTTGTGACGATGATGGCGGGAGCAGCGTCCCCGTTGCTGGATTCTATCCGCGGCAGGCGGATATCGACCACTGCAGTTCAAGCCAAAAGTGGCAAAATGTGGTCCTTTTATCCGGACCTCCGTCCCGCCGCCAGGCCCGCGGCGTTAATTGGCCGGTTCCGCGGCGGCCGGTGCTTGCTGAACGGCCGCAGCAGCGGCTCGCGCGCAAAGCCCGTCGCGGTACACCCGCATCACCCCAGAAATTAGAATGACGGCCACGACCAGCGTCGAGGTGACACCCAGCCAGGTCTTGCCGTTAGCCCTCAGTTTCTCGAACGCGGGACTGCGGCCGGTGAGGGCCGACGCCAGGAAGAACACCACCAGCCCCAGCAGGAACTTGATGCCAAACAGGCTGTGGTAGAACATCTTGTTGGCATCCGCAGGCAGCGAGCGGTTGATGCGGATGAAGTTGATCAGCCCCGACACCAGCAACAGCAGGATCGCCAGCATCACGATTTTGGAGAATCGGGCCGCCACCCGCTGCCGCAACGCGGTGCCGGCGGCTTCGTCCAGTTCGCTGGCCGCCGGCCGCAGCACGCAGCACCAGAACAAGATGCCGCCTGCCAACAACACGGCCGCGATCACGTGTAGCCAACGAAGCACAACGACCAGCCAATCGAGTTCCACAGCCGCAGCTCTCCCTGGCGAACCAGTAGATAGGCATTCAGAAACGGGGGCACGCCGAGCCCCTCACGACGCACGCACACACAGGCCCCCCGGGGGGCAGTGCCCTTCGCGGCGTAGTTTACCCCGTTTCGGTACCGCGGGAAGCACCATAGCAGCCCAGGCAGGGCATTTTTCGCGTTCGCGCCGATAACCAGCCCGCTACGGCTACTCACGTCCCGAAATAAACGGCTCGGCGCCATATGCCATGCCCATGGCGCCGAGCCGCGACGATTCGCTGCCAGAAGCTTACAACGTTACCGGCGTTACAAACTCGGCCGGCTTCACCGCCAGCACCGAGCAGCGCAGGTGCGGCAACAGACGCTCGGCCGTGTTGCCGATTACCATGCCGGGGATGCCGGACCGGGCCAACGTGGCCATCACCAGCAAATCGGCCTTCAGGTCTTCGAGCGTCTTGAGGATCACTTCGTCGGGCTCGCCGGTGGCCAGAATCACATTGGGCGGCTGCGGCAGCGCCTTCACGGCCGGACGCTCGACCTGCTCCGCGAGCCCCTTCTCGGCACGCTCGCGTTCATTCTTCTGATGTTCCTCGATCCGCATCAGAGGCAAACCGATCCCTCGCAACTCCTGCGTAGTGCCCGGATTGATCACGTGTACCAGATGCAATTGCGCGCCGTACTGCCCGGCCACGCCCGCGGCCATATCGACCACGCGGTTGGATACCTCGGACAAGTCGGTGGCGACCACCACGGAGCGCAGCCCCCGATGCTCGCGAGGATGAGTGAGCCAGACCGGCGTGGGGCACTTGCGCAGCAGCTTCATGCCGGTGCTGCCAAAGAGCACGGAACGCAGCTGGCTTTGATGCCGGGTGCCGGCGATCACCAGGTCGTAATTGCCCTGTACGGCCTTGCGAATGATCTGCAGCCAGCTCCGGCCAAACGTCACGGCGCAGTCAGCCTGGATCCCTTCGGCCGCCGCTCGATCGACCATCCGCTGCAACGACTCCAGGGCCTGATCGCGCACGTTGTTTTCCAGGTGGCATTCGGTGATCAGCCACTGGGCATGCTCGGAAATATCAAGCGAGTGGAAGAACGTCAGCTTGGCGCCGATCCCTTTGGCCAGCCACAGGGCCTCCTGAACGGCATGCTGCGAGTGGGGCGGGCCGCCGTTGGAGACCAGCAGATCGCCTTCCGCCAGATCGACCGCGACCAGAATGTTTTCGAACAGATTCACCGCATCCCTTTCTTGTGCCATTCAGAATCGAATGAGGGGTGTGCTCGCGCCGCCGGTCGCCCCACAAGCGACAGGAAGAATGGCGCTCACGTCCTGTTGAATTGATCCTTCGCCATCCGGTTGACGTGAAACTCCCGCGGCAAACACTCGCCGCCGGGAAACGTCGTCGACCGCGGACCGACCGGCAACCCCGCCTGCTGATCGGCAAACCGCTCGGTGGCCAGCGTGATGCTTGCAGCCAACTGGGCCATCTTAAACGGTTTGGTCACCTGGGCGTGCACGTGCTCCGCTTCGCCGGCCTTGGGCGACAACCGGTCGTCGTACCCGGTGACGAGCATCACGGCAACCGCAAACGTGCGGGCGATCTCGCGCGTCGCCTCCAGGCCGTCCATCTCCGGCATGTTGTAATCGGTGATGATCAAGTCGGGCCGCGTGACCAGGCACTGCTCGAGCAGCTCGCGTCCGTTTTCCGCAACGGCTACCACCTCGTACCCAAGTCGCGGCAGAACGATCGTGAAATATCTCCTCAGCTCAGGCTCGTCATCGGCAACAGCAATCCTCAAGGGCGAACTCATGGCTCTTCTCTTGGCAGCTTGACGTGGAAGGCAACGCCCGGCCCATCGGTGTCCCCGATCTCAATCAGGCCGCCGTGCTCCTCGACAATCCGCTTTGCAATCGCCATGCCAAGCCCCGTGCCCTTGGTTTTTGTGGTGAAGAACGGCTCAAACACCCGCGGCCTCGCCTCGGCCGGAATGCCTTCACCCTGGTCGGCGATAATGATTTCCAGGGCTGGCCCCCGCTCCAAGGTGGCATCGCGGGTCATCATGCGGATTTCGCCCCCGCTGGGCGATGCCGCGATGGCGTTCTCCAGGATGTTCCGGATGACTTGCCCGACTGCGAATGCATCCGCGTAACAGTAGTGGCTGGACGCTTCCAACTGCTCCACCAGCCGAATCTGCTTGGGTTCATATAGTTGTTTCAGGTGGGACCAGGTACTCCGGCAAACCTGGGCGATATCGCACACCTCGCGTCTCAGCAATCTGGGGGCCGCGTAATCGCGGACTTCTTCATACAACCGGTGCAAATCGTTCTGCGCGCGCTGCACGCGTTCCACCAAATCGAGCAGGTCCTTACGATCGTCGCCCAGCTCCAGTGCCAGCATTTCCAGACATGCCTGACTGCGTTGCAGGGCATTACGGCTTTCGTGCGCCAGGCCGGTCACCATCTGCCCGATCGCGGCCAACCGTGCCGCTTGCATCGACTTTTCTTGCGCCTGCTTGAGCTGAGTAATATCGCGATGCGCGGCCACGTAATGGGTGATCTGCCCTTGGGGGTTGCGCACCGGCGAAATCAACACCTCGACATGGTAAGGCGTGCCCCCCTTGCGGTAGTTGATCAGTTCCGCCGTGAACGTGTCGCCGCGGGCCAGCGTTTCTTTGAGCCGATGCAGTATTTTGCCGTCGGTCGCCGGCCCCTGAAGGATGCGGGGCGAGTTGCCGATCAGTTCTTCCGCCTCGTAGCCGGTAATCCGCGTCACGGCTTCGTTCACAAACAGGATATGCGGGCCGGGGGGATCGAGTTGGGCATCGGTGATGATCACCCCTTCGGCCAGGTTGTGAACGGCCTCGGCCAGCAAATGACGCTGCTGCTCGCTGCGCCGCAGGGCGGCTTCGGTACGCTGCTGCCGCGCAATCCGGCCCAGTGTGGCCCGCAGGATGTCGGCATTGACCGGCTTGAGAATGTAGTCGTAAGCGCCGCTGCGCAGGGCTTCGATCGCGCCGTCCAGATCGGGAAAGCCGGTCACAATCACCACTGGCGCATGCGGTGCCAGCTTGTGCAGCCGCGGCAGGAACTCGCTCGCCGAGCCGTCGGGCAGCTTCCAGTCCAGAATCACCGTGCTCACGGCCTGCCAGTCGGCATCGGCGACCGCTTGCGAGAACGTGCCGTACGCCTTGAGGTAGTGGCCGTCCAGATCGACGATGTCGGCCAGGTTCGCCTGCGTATCGGCGTCGTCCTCAATCAGCAGCACGTACAGCGAGTCGGCGGGGGGCGTCAACGTATTCATCATCGGCATCCGCGTGCGTGAACAACCGGCCGGGAACGGGGCGCGCAAGACGCCCGCGCAGCGCGCCGGATTAGTGGTTGCCCGGAACCGGCACCAGGTGCGTCACCGTCTGGATCAGATGATCGACGTCAAACGGCTTGAAGCACACGGCGTCGGCCCCGGCGTTGACGATCTCGTTCAACTGGCGTTCCACTTCGCCACGGAAGCCGGTGATCAATACGGTGCGTGTATCCGGGTTGGTCTGCCGAACGCGGTGGAACACTTCGGCCCCGTCGCCTTCGGGCAGCTTCATATCAATCAGCACCGCCTGGAAACGCTGCTTGTTCAGTTCCTGGGAGGCCTGGCTGACAGTGTGAGCCACGCACACGCGATAGCCTCGCTCGCGCAGCACGTCCCATAACGACCGGCACAGATCGACATCGTCGTCGATCAGCAACACCACCGGTTGGCTGAGCGCTTCGCCGATCAGGCCCAGCACGTTCTGAATGTCGACCGGCTTGGCAATGATCTTCCAGGCTCCGGCTTCCAGGGCACTGCGAGCCGTTTCGTCGCTGGCGTAGGCGCTGATGATGATCGCCACGGTGCAGGCCCGCACTTCCTTGATGCGGCGGTACAGCTCCAGGCCGTCCATGCCAGGCATGCGGAAATCGAGCAGGGCCACGTCGTAATGCCTGGTCCGCACCAGGTCCAAAGCCTCGGCGCCGTCGGCCGCCACGTCGACGGCATAGCCCATGTCGCAAAGAATGTCGCGCAGGTTTTCGCGGATATCGGGTTCGTCGTCGACAACCAGGATGGTCGGTTCTCGGTCGGAGTTCATGGTCGTTGAAGCGTATTGGGGAGTGCTACGGCGCTATTGCCACCGCGGGGACGTACGACACTGCTTCACCGCATTCGTGCGGCGGCCAATGGCCTTTCAACTCACAGGCGGGCGCCTCGCTTCCTGCGCAACGCCGTACATGTCAGGCATCCACGATGCGGACAACAGCCGCTCGCGGATCAGGTCAGGCATTCGAACCCGTTGGCCGGAGCGGCAGATGAACCGTGAACGCCGCGCCCTTACCTTCCTCGCTGACCACGGTCATCCTGCCGCCGTGTTTTTCGAGGATAGCCCGGGTAATGGACAGCCCCAAGCCGATCCCGCGCACCTTGGTCGAGAACAGCGGCTCGGAAATCCGATCCAGGTCGGCCGCTTTGATGCCGTGCCCCGTATCGGCAACCGTGATCGCCGCTTCACGTTCCGTACGACGCAAGGTGATGCGCAGTTCGCCGCCCTCGGGCATGGCATCGCTGGCGTTGCGGATCAGGTTGCCGAACACGATCTGCAACTGGCCCGGATCGCCCATAATGGCCTCGCCTTCCTCGGGCACCTCCCACAGGACGCGGATGTTCTCGGGCAGCGACGTTTGCTCGAGTACTTCGCGAATCAGTTCGGCAACCGAAAGCGGCCGGCAGTCCGGCACCGGCAACTTGGCAAAGTCGTTCAGTGCCGTGATCACGCGATCGGCCACGCCCACCTGCCGCTCGATCCGTTCCAGGTGCTCGGCTTTCTTTTCCTCGGCGGGGTTGCGGGCGTTACGCAGGTAGTACACCGAGGTCTTGACCACGTTGAGCGGGTTGCGGAGCTCGTGGGCAATTCCGCCGGCCACCTGGCCGATGGCCGCCAGCCGTTCGATCTGCCGCCGCTTGTTGAGGTATTCGGCCTGGTAGGCGTCTTCGATGATGGCCAGGTCCAGATCGATCAGGCGATGGAGCGAACCCAATGTGGCGATGATCTCCTCGGGCGGCAGCTCGCTGAAACATAGTGTCTGGTGCAGCCCTAACCGCAGCCGCGACAACGCGACGTTGGTATAGACCTGGTCCAGGCCGATCTCCACGTGCCGCATGCCGACACGCCACCGCCGGGCCACGTAGTCGGCGTCGTACTTGCCGGCGAACAGTTCGCGCAGCCAGTTGCGCAGCGTTTGCTTGAGCCTCGCAACCTGTTCAGGCCCGCCGGTAATCACCTTAGCCGCATCCGGGTGACGTTCGATTTCTTCGTAAAAATCGTCAATCAACGGCTGGAGCTTAGGTTCGATGATCGGCCAGGCCGCGGCCACGCGAGCGGCATCTTCCTCGGTCCAGCCGACATATCGTTGCAGCTCCTGGTATCGCTCAAAGAGTCGGCCGGTTTCCATATCGATCGCTACGCACTTTCCATATCAAGTGACGGGGGATGCCGTGTGGGAACTGGCCCCTCCGGAGACCGGGCTGGCCCCCCCTTCCTATGAAACTCATTTAACGAAGTTTAGCCCATCGAAACCAGTGTCGCGTGATCTCTGTAGCCGCCCCCCAAAAGCGTTTCCTCGCTGGTGTGATGACGCTTGCCCGCTGTCCCCCTGAAGAACATTGCGCATTCCCCTCGTCTGGCAGCTATCATAACGGCCGGGTCGGCAAGGTGGATCGTAAACCGCACAAGTTTCAACGCCGCGCAGAGGGTATGCCGATGCTTCGCTTCTTCAGCCTTACGGCTTGGTTACCTTTGGGGATTGCCTGCTGGCTGTTATCAGCTCTGGCCGAGCACGCCATCGCAGACGAACCTGCCCAATCCGCAGCACAGCCGGGCGCTGGCAAGGCAGGCCTGCCTAATATCGTCTTTATTTTGTGCGACGACTTAGGCTATGGCGATGTGCGGTGCATGAATCCGCAGGGCAAGATTCCCACCCCGGCCTTCGACCGCATTGCCCGCGAAGGCATGATCTTTACCGATGCCCACAGCGGTTCGGCTGTCTGCACGCCAACCCGATACGGCGTGCTCACCGGCCGATATGCATGGCGGAGCAAGTTGCAGCGCGGCGTGCTGGGCGGCTTGAGCCCCCGGTTGATCGAGCCGGACCGAATGACCGTGGCCAGCCTGCTCAAACAGCATGGGTATCACACGGCCTGCGTCGGCAAGTGGCACCTGGGCATGGACTGGGTGCGCAAGCCTGGCCAGGAAGTCAGCGAGCTATCGATCGAACCGCGTGAACAGGTATGGAACGTCGACTTCGCGCAGCCGATCACCAACGGCCCCAACGCCGTCGGCTTTGATTACTACTACGGCATCAGTGCGTCGCTCGACATGGTGCCGTACACGTTCATCGAGAACGACCGCGTCACCGTACTGCCCACCCAGGACAAGGCCTTTGCCATGAACGGCAACCGGGCGCGCGGCACCACGCGGCAGGGGCCCGCGGCCCCAGGTTTTGACGTGGACCAGGTCTTGCCGCGTCTGACGGAGAAAGCCGTGGCCTATATTGCCGAGCGGGCACCACAGGCGCGCAACGGGCAACCGTTCTTCTTGTACTTGCCGCTGGCTTCGCCCCACACGCCAATCGCGCCCACCAAACCCTGGCAGGGCAAGAGCGGCTTGAACCTGTACGCCGACTTTGTAATGGAAACCGATTGGGCCATCGGCCAGGTGCTCGAAGCGCTCGAACAGCACGGCCTGGCGGAGAACACCCTGGTGATTGCCACCAGCGACAACGGCTGCTCGCCGCAGGCTCGGATGGAAGAACTCAAAGAGCTGGGCCACAACCCCAGCGGCATCTACCGCGGTCACAAGGCCGACATCTACGAGGGTGGGCATCGCGTGCCGTTTGTGGTCCGCTGGCCGGCCAGGATCAAGCCGGGCCAGCGCTGCGGCCAGACGATCTGCCTGACCGACCTGATGGCAACCGCCGCCGACATCGTCGGTGCCAAGTTGCCGGACAATGCCGGCGAAGATAGCGTCAGCCTGCTACCGGCCTTCTTGGGCGAGACGACCAAGCCGCTGCGCGAGGCAACCGTACACCATTCGGTCAACGGTTCGTTCGCCATTCGGCAGGGCAAGTGGAAGCTGGCGTTCTGCCCCGGCTCAGGCGGCTGGAGCTATCCGCGGCCCGGGCGCGATAACACCAAGGAGCTGCCGGCCCTGCAACTGTTCGACCTGGAAGCCGATCCCGGCGAGGAAACCAACCTCTACGAAAAACATCCCGAGGTGGTCCAGAAGCTGACGGCCCTGATGGAGAAATACGTCGCCCAGGGCCGCAGCACGCCCGGCCAGCCTCAGGCCAACACCGTGAAGGTGAACTTCCGCCAGGGGATGGAGTAGCGGACTGTCAAAATGCCGTAGAGTTCAAGGGGGCTGGCGATGCGTTCGCCGCCCCCGAATTAAGTTGAGCCGCTTAATGAACGCCTCAACCGTTAGGCCGGCAGCCTTGATTTGGGCGTTCAGCAGACCCGTGCGAGCGTTCTGCCTGAATGTACGGGTATCGACCGACGATCCGCTCCCTTCTGGAAGATGTAGTGGCTCCCATGGATTCGGTCCACGACGAATCCCGCCTTTTGGAAAGCCTTGACCACTTCCTGCCCCGCGATTCGCGGCAGCTTCACAACGATTCACTTCTGAAAGGCGCCTTCGGGAACCTCATAGGCTGAATCGTCGAGCCACGGGATCTCCTCGTGATGTGCCGCGTACGACGCGATAGCACCGGCGATGGCTTCCCGGCAACTGTCCTCCGCCTCCTCCGGTGTAGCCCCGCAGCTCCCGATCCCCGGCAGGTTCAACACGATGGCGGAATCCTTGTCGTCACGGACGATGGCGAGATGACAGCGATAGCGTGCGGATCGCTGCGAGTCCTGCTGTCCCTGAAATGGGAATTGACTGACCATCTTTGTTGTTCCTGCTGCCCCCGAATTCGCCAACGGTCTCGCCACCCCTAAACTTATCAGCAAACCAGAGCGACCGTTGATGCATTCTCTTAGCGATTGTGTTGCAAGAGGTTAAATCGCTGGGCGCTGGGCAAATCGCGCCGCCCTGCGCCGTGCGTCTGGCTTTTGTAAAGGCCGCTCCGCGGGCCGCGAAGCGGGTACCCAATCTGGATCGTTCCATCTGAATAGGACGGGGCGGAATGGTGCGTTTTGGGTGGCAAGCGTCGTTCAACCTCTCTTGACGCAATTGGCTGAAATTGCCACACTCCCGCCCCCAATTCACCGGAAACGGATTTCCCGCGCGGCGTGGAAACTCGACACGCATCATAGGAGCAAAACATGACTTGCTGGCGATGGAACATCGCAGGCGCCGTTGCCGTGCTGGCCTTCACCTTGGGATGCGGCGGCGAGCAGAGCAACGACGGTAATCAGCCCTCGGCCAATACCAACAGCACCAGCGCAAGCGCGCCGGCTGACCCCCGCGATCCCAAGCAGATCGTGCAAGCCTTCCTCACCGCGGTGAAGAACGGCGACGATACCACCGCCGAAAGCCTCCTCACCAAGAAGGCCCTCCAGGAAACCCGCGCCCGCGACCTGCGCGTGGCCCCGCCGGGCAGCGCGACGGCTTCGTTCACCGTCGAAGGCATGGAACTGATCGCCGACGGCACCGGGGCCCACGTGCTGAGCACCTGGACCGAAGGCGTCGACGACGAAAAGTACACCGACGAATACTTGTGGGTGCTGCGCAAGGATCCCGAAGGCTGGCGGATCGCCGGCATGATCACCAAGCCGTTTGAAGACCTGGCTCCGGTGGCCCTCGACTTCGAAGATCCCGACCACATGCTCGCCCAGCAGGAAATGGTCGAACAGGAAGCCATGGCCCGGGCACGCGCTGCCGCCAGCCAGGAGGCGGGCGCTCAGCCGGGGCAGGGCGTGAACGGCCAGGCCGCTCCACAAGGCGACCAGGGCGTGCAGCCCGCCACGGCGACTGCCCCGTCGGACAAGCCGCCTCTGCAGCGGTAACCCGGCCCGTCAGGCCAGCCAACCTCCATTGCCATCAACCAGCCCTTGGACGCCGGCCGCGGTGTCCAAGGGCTGTATCCATTTGGGGGGGGCTGGGGGTAGCTCTGTGTTGCGAATCGGGTGTGCCAAGTTACGATGGCGGGAGTAACTCGTAGCCCTACTTTCCCGCATTGACTCTCCTGCCGGGGGCTCACGCCGATGTCCACACCTCACGATGCTTCCCTGCCCCGCCGCGAATTCCTCCAAGGCGCCCTCGCCCTGGGCGCGCTGTCCACCGTGGCTGGCCCGCTGGGCGAAGTCCGGGCCGACGGCCCCAAGCCTGCCGCCAAGCGCAACCCGATCGTTGAAGAGAACCAGAAAGAAGGCGCCCGCGACTGGCAATTGACGCGTGTCCGCGTGGATAGCGCCGGCTTCCGTTCGCCCTGGATCGAAGGCTACTGCTCCCGGCAAAGCGTCGAGGCCGGCGACGAGATCGATATCTTTGTCTCAACCAACCCGGCGCGGAAGTTCATGCTTGAGATCTTCCGTATGGGCTATTACGGCGGGCGCGGCGCGAGGCTGATGAAGACGCTGGGACCGCTGGAAAGCAAAACCCAGCCGACGCCCAAGCCCGGCAACAAGAACATCCACGAATGCCAGTGGGAAAAGACCGTCACGCTGCGGATTCCCGACGACTGGGTCAGCGGCGTGTACCTGGGCCGGATGACCACCATTCCCGAAGGCCAGGAAGCCTACTGGCAGAGCTACGTGGTGTTCATCGTCCGCGACAACCGGCCGGTCGACATCCTGTTCCAGTGCTCGGACAACACCTGGCAGGCGTACAACGTCTGGCCCAACAACTACTCGCTGTATACGCACCCGCAAGGTGGCCAGGGCCCCTGGGCCGATGTCAGCTTCGATCGTCCGTACGGCCGCGAGGCTCAGCACCGCGGCGTGGTGAACGATCCGCTCACGGTGGGCTCGGGCGAGTTCTTGCCGTTTGAGTTCCCGCTGGCCTACTGGCTGGAACAGCACGGCTACGACGTGTCGTACTGCTCCAACAGCGACATGCTCACGCCAGACCGCGGCCTGAAGTCCAAGGTGTTCATCAGCGTGGGCCACGACGAATACTGGGACATCCGGCAGTTCCACAGCGTCGAGAAGATGCGCGACGAGGGCGTGAACCTGCTGTTCCTCTCGGGCAATGCCGTGTGCTGGGTGACGCCGTTCAGCCCCAACTCGGCCGGCGTGCCCAACCGGACGATCTTCCGCGGCGGCCCCTATGGCGGCGATCAGCCGCACGCCCGCGACCGCGAAGCCAAGCATGGTCCCTTCCCGCACCGCGGCCCCGATGAAGGCTACCTGATGGGTGCGCGGAATGTCCGCCCGGTGAACGGCGGCGGCGACTGGATCATCACCAAGCCCGACCACTGGATCTTCGAAGGCACCGGGGTCAAGAAGGGCAACATGATCCCCGGCCTGATCGGCTGGGAGTATCACGGCGATCCGCCGCCGATCGAAGGCCTGGAAGTCGTCGCCAGCGGCACCGCCTGGCAAGGCGGCGTCAACCCGCAGCAGTGGACGGCCACCATCTACCCGGGGCCCAAGGGCAACTTCGTCTTCAACGCGGCCACCATCTTCTGGGCCCAGGGGCTCAGCTCGCCGCCGGGCCACACGCTGCCCTGGTCGCACTGGAGCCGCCCGCACGGTCCCGACGAGCGCGTGCAGCAGATCACGCACAACCTGCTGCGGCGTGCCCTCTCGTAAGGGGGAAGCAAGCCCCCAAGGCATTGCGTACCAACCTGGGGACCGCACCCCAGCGGCCCCAGGTTTACCCTGCGCAATCGCTACGCCCCGCTGAATGCGTTGCGCTCGGATGACGGCGAAGCTGCGCGCCCCCACCGGCGCTGCTGTTGCACCGTGGAACACCGCCTTATAATCGGCTTGGTATTGTTTTCCGCGGCGGTGCGGAGGTCGACCTGAAACGCGCCGCCCCCCGTGCCGACCGATTGCGCCTCTGGCCCCGCGGCTCGCCCGGTACTGTTGCCGTGGCCGCAGATGGCTGCGGCGGCAACCAGGTTGCTACCACCATGTCAGGCTCGTTACGAGGGCATTTTCTGATCGCTGGTCAACGGTTACGCGATCCGAACTTCTTTCGGACCGCGGTGCTCATGCTCGAACACAACGAGCACGGGGCGATGGGCCTGATCGTCAATCGCCCCACGCCGGTGCCTGTCGCCAAGGCACTTCAGAACCACCTGTCGCTGCCCGACTGCGACGCCAAAGTTTTCCAAGGCGGCCCGGTGGAACCGGCGGCCCTCTTCATTCTGCACAACGACCGGCTGGTGGATCCCGACGCCCGGATGGTCGTGCCCGACGTGTACATCGGCAGCAGTGCCGAAGCGTTCACACGTGTGATCGAAGCCGCGGCCGAGAACCACCTCACGCGTTACATCATCTGCGCTGGCTGCGCCGGATGGGGACCGGGCCAGCTTGAAGGCGAGCTGTCGCGCAACGACTGGCTCACCATCCCGGCCACGGCCGATACCGTGTTCGCCGACGACCCGCACAGCCTGTGGGAAGAACTGTTCAAGCAGGCCCTGGCCGCCCGCCGCCTACTCCCGCACGTAGAAGGCAATCCGGAGTGGAACTAGGGCGGCACGTTTTGTGGCACGCTTTGTGACGGTGCGCTTCGCGAACCTCGCATGATACGTGAGCAAAGCGCGGCTCAGCAGAACCGTGGCACGCAGAAGGTGCACCTCGGCGCTCGCGCTAGATCTGGTAGTTCAGCTCTTGCGCCAGTTCGTTGCCGGTGGAGCGCATCCGCAGTTGCGGCTTCTCGAGCGTTACGGTGGTGTGCGGCGGCACGCTGCGGGTAAGCCACACGTTGGCCCCGATCACCGAGTCGTGCCCAATCACGGTGTTGCCGCCCAGGATGGTCGCGTTGGCGTAGATCACCACGCGGTCTTCGATCGTCGGGTGGCGTTTCTCGCCGCGGATCAGGTGGCCATCGCCGTCGGTGGGGAAGCTGAGCGCACCCAGCGTCACGCTCTGGTAGATCTTCACATAGTTGCCGATCTCGCAGGTCTGGCCGATCACCACGCCGGTGCCGTGGTCAATGAAGAAGTGATGCCCGATCTTCGCGCCGGGGTGGATGTCGATGCCCGTCCGACGATGGGCGCACTCGGTCATAATCCGCGGGATCAGCGGCACGTCCATTTCGTACAGCAGGTGGGCCAGCCGGTAGATGGTCACGGCTTCCACGCCTGGATAGCTGAAGATGATCTCGTGCAGTCCGCTGGCGGCCGGGTCGCCGTCGTAGGCGGCCTGCACGTCCATGGCGAGGATCCGCCGCAGCTCAGGCAACTGCTCCAAGAAGTGGATGGCAATCGCCTGGCCCTTGGCTTCAAAGTCCTCGCACTCCACGTCGTACGGGTCAATGGCCCCGGCTTCGTGGCGCAAAGCCCGGGCAATCTGGGCGGTGAGTCGATCGTGCAGGCGGTCGATCAAATCGCCCACGTAGTAATTCACATTGCCCAGGTGCAACCCCTCGCGACGCTGGTAGCCGGGATAGAGCACCTCTTTGAGGTCCTCGATGATCTGGATCACCGCTTCCTTGCTGGGCAGCGGGCAATGGCCCAGATGGTTGATCGTACCCACCTCTTTGTAGGTCTTCACCAGGCGGTCGGTGAGCTGGGGAAGCTGCTCTTTCAGGCGAACGTCGGATGCCATGTCAGGCGGCTCCGTACTGGGGGCGCGGCGAAAGTACCGCGACCGGGAAGAAACTGGCGACCGCCACCAGAGAAACAGCGGCCGCGAAACCACGTACACCTACCGGCAAATGGGGACTAACAACACCGGGCCCGCTGCGAGCCGGTGCGGAAGAAGTAAGCCGGGTGCGTGGTGTTCATGACAATCGGGCCCCCTGGAGCAGGCGTGGTGGATCGATCAACAAATCAGGGCGCCGCAGGTGAAGGACGGCCGGCAGGCCCGTCGGCCGGGTCTCACCAGCTTACCCAGGCGACGGAACCGCGACAGTTTAGCGATGCTAATGCCGTATGGTAGGCGGCAGCGACAGCTTAGGCAAGCGACTGCCACATGAGCGCGGCGCCGACTCTTCATCGTTCTTCGGTTCTAGCGGTCGGTGCAATGCAATCGAAAATGCCGACGCTGCCGGGTACTGCACCCGGAGCTACCCCCTTAGGCGTGCAAGCGTCGCGCCGCGACTTCGAGGAACCGCCGCCCGGGTGCCGCCTCCTCACGGGGACCGCTGCCAACAACCAGCTAGCGGGTGGGCCGCGGCGGCAAAGCGCATCTGCCGACGCTTGCTTCGCTTGTGTGCCGCGAATCGCGCCAGGCAAATTCCAGTTCGCCCTGCCGCGTACCCGAAACCTCCATGAACATGGGCAGGCGCGCCGCCGAACCAGCGGCATGTCGGCAGCGCCGGCGCGGCGTTCGGGTAGCCAATGCGGAAGAGCAGCGTTGGGGGTTCACTCGCTTTCCAACCTTATGCCTTTTCCGTACGATGACAGCCGGCGCAGCTTCCTGGGGAGTAGCCACTGCAATGGCCGCTGGGTGGTGGCGCCGCGAAAGGCGCAAGCGCTGGTTGACGTGGTTGCCGGGCTGTGAGCGCGATGCGCCAACGCCTCCCCTCGAACACGCCCGAATGAAGGAAAGGAGTGGCCCGTTGACGGCCTTCGTCGATTTACTCGCTTCGCAGGTGCGCCAGCGGCGTACGCCGGCTTTGGTGGGGCTGGACCCGCGGCTGGAGCAGATGCCGGAAAACCTGGCCCGGCTCGCCGTGAAAGGCAACGCCGAGGCCGTTTCCAGCGCGTATTTGCAGTTCTGCTGCGGCGTGATTGACGTGGTGGCCCCGCTGGTGGCCGCCGTCAAACCGCAGGCGGCCTTCTTCGAACACTGCGGCCCGCAAGGCATGGCGGCCCTGTACCACGTAATGCAGTACGCACGGGAGTCAGGCCTGCTGGTCATCCTCGACGGCAAGCGCAACGACATCGGCTCGACGGCTTCCGCCTACGCCACGGCCTACCTGGGCCGCGACGGGAGTGCCTGGGGGGCCGACGCTTTGACGGTGAGCCCGTACCTGGGCGATGACTCCCTCGAACCGTTTGTGAAGGCGGCCACCACCCGCGACGCCGGCATCTTTGTGCTGGTGAAAACCTCCAACCCGGGCGGTGGCTTGTTCCAGGACCTGAAGGTCGGCGACCAGCCGGTGTACCGCTACGTGGCGCAGCATGTTGAAGGGCTTGCCGCGCGTACCTCCGGTGAGTGCGGCTACGGCGCCGTGGGTGCCGTGGTGGGCGCGACCTATCCCGAGCAGCTCGCCGAGCTCCGCGAAGTGATGCCCCACACCTGGTTCCTGGTGCCCGGCTTTGGCAGCCAAGGCGGCAAGGCGACCGACGTGGCCGCCGCCTTCGACTCCAACGGCCTGGGGGCGATCATCAACAGCTCGCGCGACATCATCTTTGCCCACTCGCGGCCGGAGTACGCCAAGTTCGGCGCGGCCCGCTGGCAAGAAGCGGTCGAAGCTGCCACGCTGGACATGATCGAACAGCTCCGCGCGGATACGCCGGCCGGCAACCTGTAAACGGCAGGCCTGCCAGGCTAGCGATCCCCCGAACCAACGCGAATCACAGCAACAGCCTGGACCTGGAAGGGCCAGGCTGTTGCTTTGCGCGAACGACTCGGCTGCTACCGTCCACCACTACGGCGGGGCGTGCGCCCAAGGGCATCGCATTTCAGCCGCGCATTGGATCCCATAAATCACGGGCGGTACACGGTTTACGACAACTGCACGTCGTTTGTGGGCCACGCCACAGTTTTGTCTTTTCAGCAGGCGCATAATGGGCCGTCCTGCCTGGGGCCAGTAGCCGGGTGGCGCGTCAGTAGCGTTCACCGCCGCGCGCTGGCCGCTTCCGTTGACCATGCCCCCGCCACGACTAGAATGGGCACCTGATTTTGCCCAACTATTGACACCTAGGAAGGTTACGCATGCTCGATATCGCGTGGTCCGCTGTCCTGCCCACTCGGTTTCTGCCCCGGCTTGCGGCCGCATCGACGGCGCGCCCTGCAACCGCCTGCCAACCCGCCGCAACGTCGCGCGGACGGCACATCCGGATGGCGGTTGGGTTCGCACTGGCCGCTCTGCTGATCACGGCCGGGCTGGGCACCGCGCAGGCGGCCGACAGCAACGCCCCGCTGACCGTTTCGGCCACGTATCAACCGGGCGAGGGCAACCAAGGCACGCTGGTGGTCACCATAACGATTCACCGGCCGTGGCATATCTACTCGATCACTCAGCCGGCGGGCGGCCCCATTCCGACCAAAATCGAGGTCGCCGTGCCGCCTGGCGTGAAGATCGGCCCGTTCACCGCGCTGACCAAGCCGGAGGTGCACTTCGACAACGTGTTTGAAATGAATGTCGAAGTTCATCACGCCAAGGCGGTGTGGTCCGCTCCGGTAACATTCACCGACGCCAAGAGTGCCCGGCTCACCGGCACGGTCACTGCCCAGGCATGCAAGATCGGAGCCTGCCTGCCGCCCAAGCCGTATCCGTTTGCAGTTGAGATTTCATCCAAGTAGAACCATACGTTAGGTGGGTATGGCTGCCACCGGAGGGGCCTGCCCGCTCACGCCAACATGGGATCGCGATGGCTCGCCCTCCTGCCGGCGCGCCAGCCACAGCATCGCTGCGATGCATGCATTGTCGTTAACGCGCCACGCCGCGTACCTTCCAGCCGCCGCAGCGTGCGGCCGACAGAAGAAGTAGCCCACAAGATCCCCGACAACGATCGACCACCGCGGCCCTGTTGCTGCCGCCGATGTGGCCAACTGGACTTCGCGGCGGATGTCCCCATAAGTACCTTAGGAGCCGGTTGCAAGTGCCCCACTGGCGGCCTCTCCCCCGTTGATCGAACAAGGCCCTCTACCTGGCCGGGCAACACGCCCGCAGCAGCGAGGATATCCGATGAACCGACGCTCCCCCGCCTTGGCTAATGTCTTCCGCCTGCTGGCAGCCGCGTCGTTGGTGATGCTGGCCCAGGGCGTGCTGCCAATAGCCGGTACCTCGCCCGCCTTGGCCCAGAACAACTTCCAGGATTTCCTGGGCGGCGCCGGCGGTTTCGGCGATCCGTTGGGCAAACCCGACGTGAACCCGGTGACGATACAGGCCCGGTTCACTCCGCCCGCCGGCGGCAAGCCGGGCCTGTTGACGGTGGAAGCGACCATCACTCCCGGCTCGTGGATCTATTCGATCACGCAGCCGCCCGGCGGTCCGATGGCGTCCAAGTTTGTCATCACGCCTTCGCCGGAATACCAGGTTGGCCCGTTCCAGGCGGTGACGCCGCCCAAGTCGGCGCACGACAGCATCTTCAACACCACGGTCGAAAAGCACGAAGGCACGGCCGTATGGACGGCCCCGGTGACGTTTGCCCCCGGCATCGATCCGGCGAATGTCGAGATTCGCGGCGCCCTCAACGCGCAGGTTTGCACCGCGAGCAACTGCCTGCCCTCCAGCGACTTTGGCTTTGTAGCCAAGGCCGATCAGCAATCAAGCGCCGCCTATCGGGCGGAGCGCACGCATACGGAGATCTCGGGCGAGGTCTGGCCCGCCGTGGTGCAGCCCGGCGGCACCGTCCGTCTGACGCTGACGGCCACGCCCGACCGGCTGTGGCACGTGTACGCCCTGGCGGCGCCGGGCCGCGAGAACAAGACCGCCAAACCGACGGTGATCGTCGTCGACGGCCAGGTAACGCCGTGGAGCAAGTCGGCGCCGACCACTGACTCGCCGATCGTCGAAAAAGGCGGCGACTACTACCACGAAGGCCCCGTCACCTGGACGGTGGAACTGCAGGTGCCGAAGGACGCCCCGGCTGGCGCCTATGTGATTACCGGCGGCATCGGCTACCAGGCTTGCAAGTTGGGCACGTGCGACACGCCGCAAGGCGCGACGTTCGACGCCACCATCGAGGTCGGCAACCAAACCGTGGATGAGACCGTGCCGCTCTCGTTCCGCGCGGCTTCGTACGGTTCGGTGGAGCAGAAGGTGCTGGCCCTGGCGACCACGTCGGGCTCGACCAAGGTGGCCTCGTCGCTGTGGGTGATGCTGGCTTCGGCCCTGCTGGGCGGGTTCATCCTGAACTTCATGCCCTGCGTGCTGCCGGTGATCGGCATCAAGATCCTCTCCGTGGTTGAGAAGGCCCACCACGATCGCCGCGAGATCTTCTGGCTCAACTTCTGGTACGTGGTCGGCATGCTGCTGGTGTTCTTCCTGCTGGCATCGCTGGCCGTGTTCGCCAACCTGGGGTGGGGCGAACACTTCCAGAACACCTGGTTCAACATCGCCATGGCCGCGTTGGTGTGGACCATGGCCCTGAGCTTCCTGGGCGTGTGGGAGATTCCGCTGCCGGGCTTTGCCGGTGGGCAAACGGCCAACGAGCTCCAGCAGAAGGAAGGCATCAGCGGCGCGATCTCACGCGGCATCTTCACCACGGTCCTGGCCACGCCGTGCAGCGGCCCGTTCCTGGGGGCCGTGTTCGGCTTCACGCTCAAACAACCGCCCTGGGTGACGTACGCCATTTTCGGCTGCGTGGGCCTGGGCATGGCGCTGCCGTACATCGTGATGGGCCTGTTCCCGGGCCTCGTCCGCTGGCTGCCCAAGCCGGGCGCGTGGATGGAAACCTTCAAACAGGTGATGGGCTTCGTCCTGTTGGGGACGGTGGTTTACCTGTTCACCTTCATCGGCAGCGATTACTTCGTGCAGACGTTCGGCTTACTGGTGGCCCTCTGGGCGGCCTGCTGGTGGATCGGCCGCACGCCGTTGACGGCCACGCTGCGCGAACGGCTCGAAGCCTACGCCGCCGGCGTGATCGTGGCCGGCGGTGCCGCCATCCTGCTATTCGGCAACCTGTTCTCAGGGCACCCGTTGCCTTGGGAACCGTTCTCTGTCGCGCGGCTTGAGCAACTCAAGGCCGAAGGCAAGACCGTGCTGATCGACTTCACGGCCGATTGGTGCCCGACCTGCAAGGTGAACCTGGCCACAGCCTTGAACACTAAGGACGTGAAGGACGCGGTCGAAGCCGGCGGCGTGGTCACGCTGCTGGCCGACTGGACGAAGGAATCGCCCGAGATCAAACAGTTCCTCAACGAGCACGACCAGAACTCGATTCCGTTCCTGGTGATCTATCCGGCGAAGGATCCCAATAACCCGATCCGCCTGCCCGACATGGTGACCAAGAGCCAGGTGCTGGAAGCGCTCGAACAGGCGGGCCCCTCGCTGCCGGCGGCGAACACTTCACCGCAAGTCATCGGCAGCCAGCCCAGCGCGCCGGCCGGCCAACGCACCTCCGGGTTAACTCCCGCGGGCACCAGCCGCGATTCGTAACGCAGCGTGTCCAGCCGCAAGACCGGATGCTTGGCTCCGGTAACGGGACGGTCACATCCGCAAAACTGGCCCCCTCGGTACTGAGGACCATGGCGCCAGCCAGCAATGAATCACGCCGATTCGCTGCGTGTGAGCGCATACGCTACTTGCTGGCCGTGGCCCGTTTGGCGGCCTCTTGGTCATACAGTTGGCGCAGGCGGGCCAGCAGCGCGTCGGCCGTGTAGATGCGGCCGGTAGGCTTATTGAAGTCGTGGCCGGTCGGAGTGTTCGATAGCTGCAAGCCCAGGTTTCGCCCGCCCGGCGTGCGGGTCATGTAATCGATCATCTTCCAGCCTTCGGGGCCGCGAATCAGGGCCAGCACCGTCTCGCGGCCCTGCGGCATGGCGGTGAGCCGATCCAGGCGATCGTAAGCCCCGGGGTCGCGCTTGATGTGTTTCATGAACTCGCGGCCCTTGGGCGTCCGCAGGCTGCGGGGCAGAAACGATTCGTCGGGCAGCGAGGCTTTCACCAACTGCTCGCGGCCGGGCACCTGCCAACCCAGCGCCGTCACGGCATCCAAGGCGGCTTGCACCTGCGAGCGCGTGATGATGTCGCCAGGCTGATACTCGCTTTCGGTCTGGAAGTGCCGCGCAAGTACGGTTTCGATCGTCTCCCACGCAGGAAGCTGCCGATCCTTGCACGCGGCCACCGCGTCCGCGGAGCTACCAGCCCCCAGAACCATTGCGATGCAAAGCGCCAGGCTGCTGCGGCAGAAGAGGTGCAGAGTGGCCATCGTCAAACGTGCTCCTTGACGCCCCGGTGGGGCAAGTCACATTTCACGGTGCAAGTCATTGTGCAAACGTAGCATGCTGCCGGCCCGCAGCGACCTTTCTGCGGCCTGCGCGTTACGACCAGCCAATACCGGATCGACCGTCCGGCACTCTGGTGGGCAACCTTTGCCGGTTTGACCGATCCGCCCGAATGGGCAGATAATGAACCATAGACCATTCTTGCCGGTCGTGGCGTCTGCCGCGGCAACTCGTACTCGCAGGAGGGAACGCAGCATGGCTCACCGCACTGCAACCGAACTGGCGTCGCAGCACTGCAAACCGTGTGAAGGCGGCGTCCAGCCGTACACGGCCGAGGAAGCCCAGCAGCAGCTCCAGGAAGTGCCCCAGTGGCGTCTCACGCACGACGGCAAGCGCATCCGCCGCGACTGGAAGGCCAAAGACTTTGAAGCCGCGTTCGACTTCTTGGGACGCGTGGCACAGGTCGCCGAGCTGGAAGGGCATCACCCCGACCTGCACCTGGAAGGCTACCGCAACGTGTGGATCGAATTGACCACGCACGCCATCGGCGGCTTGTCCGAGAACGACTTCATCCTGGCGGCCAAGATCGACCAGTTGCCGATCGAGCTCAAATCGTAACGTTGGCCGCGGAGTCCTTCGTCCGCGTTCCCCGGCATTCACCTTCAGCGAGGTATTCCGCACGATGAAGATGGCTGTCGCTCGTCGCCGTTGGCCCGCCGTGTTGCTGGGGCTGCTGGCGACGCCCATCGCTGCCCTGCTCCAGGCTTCGCCCGCGACCGCAGAGAACTGGCCCAATTGGCGCGGGCCCAACTACGACAGCACCAGCCAGGAGACAGGCCTGCCGCTGTATTGGAGCGATAACTCCGGCATCGTGTGGAAAACGGCCTTGCCGGGCGAAGGCGCCAGCACGCCGGCCATCTGGGGCGATGCCGTTTTTGTCACGGCTCAAGACGACAACAAGCTGCTGCTTCTGCGGCTGGATAAGGCCACCGGCCGCATTGTCTGGACGCGGCAAGTCGGCACTTCCGAAGGCACCGTGCGGCAAGCCGAGCGTGGCCGCCAGAAGTTCCACCGGCTGCACAACGAGGCCAGTCCCTCGCCCGTGACCGATGGCGAGATCGTAGTCGCTCACTTCGGCAACGGCGACCTGGCCGCTTACGACTTCGACGGCAACCAGCTCTGGAAACGCAACCTACAAGACGACCACGGGCCGTACTCCGTGTGGTGGGGCCACGCCAACAGCCCCGTGATTTATCGCGACCTGGTGATCGTGGTCTGCATGCAGGATCCGCTCGACGACTTGCAGACCGAGCCGGCCAAGAGCTACCTGGAGGCGTACAACAAGCGCAATGGCCGCGTCCGCTGGACCACGCCGCGAATGACGGGCGCTAAGGCCGAATCGGCCGATTCGTACACCACGCCCGTGCTGCGGAGCACACCCCGGGGCGATGAGCTGATCGTGATGGGCGGCAATCAACTGGATGCCTACGACCCGGCCACCGGCGAGCAGCTTTGGTGGATGGAAGGGCTGCAAGGCGGGCGGACCATCACCGGACCGACCATCGCCGGGCCGTATGTGTTTGCCACGCGCGGTATGCGCGGGCCGACCTTCGCGGTGGACATCGGCAAGGCCGCAGGCAAGCTCGATCGCCGGCACCTGGTCTGGCAGGAAGAAGGCGCCACGCCCGACAGTTGCTCGCCCGTGGCGTGGAACGATCTGATCTTCACCATCACCGACAACGGCATTGCCAAGTGCCTCGACGCCCGCACCGGCGGCGTCAAATGGCGACAACGGCTCAAAGGCGAGTACAAAGCGTCGCCCATCGCCGTGGAAGGCCGAATCTACTTCCTCAACCAGCAGGGGCTGTGCACGATTGTGTCGGCCCAACTGGGGTTCAACAAGCTGGCCGAGAACCAGCTCAACGACGAAACGCTGGCTTCGCCGGCCATCTCCGACGGCAAGCTGTTCATCCGCGGCAAGAAGTACCTGTACTGCATCAGCAAGTAGCCGCGACGGAAACAGGCAGCGTTTACCTACCCGGCCGCGGCCAGCGGCGTAGCGGCCGGAGTGCCGATCAGTTCGCGCACTTCCGAGGCCAAAAAGATCGAGCCGGTGGCGCAGATCAGATCTTCCTCCGTCGCTTGCGACTGCGCCTGGTTCCAAGCCGCCGCAGGAGTTTCGCAGAGCGCGATCGTCGACGGCTCGCAGCCCACCTCGGCCGCGATGTTCGCCAGTTCCTCGATCGGCACGCCCCGCGGATTGTTCTGAAACCGCGTGAGGATGATGCGGTCGAACCACGGCGCCAGCTCGCGCAACATGCCGGCGGCGTCCTTGTCGCGGCTGGTGCCAAAGATCAGCCACTTGCGCTGGGCCGCGGTATGCGTGGCCAGCGTGTCGCGCAGTGCGGCGGCCGAAGCCACGTTGTGGGCCGCGTCGATCACCACCAGCGGGCGCTGCCGCAACACTTCGAATCGGGCAGGCCAACGCACTTGGGAAAGCCCGCGTTGCAAAGCTTCGGCCGGGATTCGCCAACCGCTTGCCCGCAGCCGGGCAAGAATAGCGGCGGCTATCGCGGCATTCGCGGCTTGGTGCCGCCCTAGCAGTCCCAGTTCCCATGGCTGCCGGCAAAAGTCCTCCGGCAAAACCGCGCCGGTCAGTCGAACAGCGCCGTGCTGCTGCTCACCGGCCGGCGACAGGTACTCACCGCTGAAGTCGACGCCGGCTTCCCAGAGCGGAGCCTGATGCTCGGCACAAACGGCGCGGATCACCTCGCGCGGTTCGTCGTCGATCACGCCGCTGATGACCGGCACGCCCGCCTTGATGATGCCGGCCTTCTCGGCCGCAATCGAAGCCAGGGTGTTCCCCAGCAGCCGGGTGTGATCGAAGCTGATCGTGGTAATGGCGGCGACGGTGGGCTGGCACACGTTGGTGCTATCGAGCCGGCCGCCCAGGCCCACTTCGACCACGGCCACGTCGGCACCACTTTGAGCAAAGTGCAGGAACGCCAGCGCCGTGGTCAGCTCGAAGAAGGTGAGCGCCGCCCCGCCTTCCATCGTCTCGGCGGCAGCGCGCACTTGCTGGACCAGGCTCACAAATTGCTCGGCCGAACACTCGGCACCATCCACGGTGAAGCGTTCTTCCACGCGGTTCAAGTGCGGCGAGGTGCACAGCCCGGTGCGGTAACCGGCGGCCGTGAGCGTGGACGCGGTGAACGCGGCGGTGGAGCCTTTGCCCTTGGTGCCGGCGATATGCACGACCGGCACCTTCAGGTGCGGGTCGCCCAGGCGGGCGAGCAGTTGCCGCATGGGCGCCAGGCGGAAGCTGTCGGGCCGGGCCGACTCGGGCGGCTTGCGCTCGTAGTTCACCCGGTCGAAAAGAAATCGCAGCGCGTCGTCACGCTCCATGTTGAACTCTTTCGCTCCTGCCGCGACCGCGGCGGCCGCACCGGCTTCCCTAGCGATGGTTTGGGCCGCGCGGCGGGGGAGCCAAGTGCTCAACGGGTAGGGGCGGCGGCCAGTGCAAAGCCCCACCCAGCATGCAGCGCGCACACGTCGGCTGCCAGGCGGCTTCACACGCCGGTTTTTGCAGTCTACCCCGCAGCGGGTGACTTGTCGCGGGGGGCACGCAAATGGCCCCGCCGGTCGCTGCGGTCCGCCCCTTCGCGGCGGCTACGGCAGCGGAGGCCCAATCCGCAGGTTGCGGAACCACACTTCCTCGCTGTGGTTCTGCAGCCCCAAGTAGCCGTTGGTAAGCCGGTTCGCCAGCTCGGGGAAGGCGTCGGCGTCGGCATCGACGATCACCACGCCGTTGAGCGTGACACGGTACCGGGTGCCGCGGCAGTCGATCTCCATGCTGTTCCACTGCCCCGCCTCACGGCCGACACGCTGGGTGCTGGGAGCGATCGCGTAGACACTGCCGCAGTACTGATAGTCCTTGAGGTTCTTGTAGCGGGGCGACTGGTCGTCGAGGATCTGGATCTCGACGCCGGCCTCCTGCTGGTTGGCCTCCCGGCCACGGTGATCGCCGTTCTTGGGCACCCGGACATAGACGCCCGAGTTGCCGCCAGGCAGCAGCTTGTATTCAAGCCGCAGGTTGAAGTCGCCGTACTGTTCGCTGCTGCGCAGCCAGGGGCCCTTCTTGCCGTTGCACACCAGCAGGCCATCCTCGACGCTCCAGCAACTGGCCTCGGTGCCGGCGCCTGGCTCCCAGCCGGTGAGATCGCGGCCGTTGAACATCGAGCGGTGCGTCAGCTCGGTCACGGTCAGGTCGCGGAACGCCACCGGGCCACCCTCAGCGACTTGCGCCTGCAAGCCTAGGTGCCCGGCCGACAGCTTCACGCCGCTGGCCTTCCAGGCCTGCTCGCCGTTGATCTCCAGGCTGACCTGGTCGCCGGCCGCACTCAGACGGAGCGTGTTCCACTGGCCGGGCTTCACCAGGTCGGGCCGGGCCTTGGCGCCCTTGAGCCCGGCGACCGCGCCTTCCTCTCCTCGCTTCAGGCTGACCACGTACCGGGTGGTTTCCGCCTGATCCGGCTTGACCAGGTCGGCCCCAAACACGATGCCGGCGGCGTGGCCCTGCTCCTTGAGCGGCTTCCATTTCAGTTCCAGCACGAAGTCGCCGTAGCGGTGATCGGTACGCAGGACACCGCTGCCGCCTGCCAGCTTGAGCGTGCCATCGACGACTTGCGCCTCGCAGCCGTTGGCGTGCCAGCCGTACAGGTTCTCGCCGTTGAACAGGCTCACGGTGAAGCCGGCGGCCTTGTCCTTGCCGGGCGCCTCGGCCACGGCAGCCGTCGCACTGACAAGCCACACGGCAGGCAGCATCAAAGCAGCGATCAAGACCGGCAGAGAGCATCGCATCGAAACGGTTCCTCTACGGCAGGACGTACTGGCAGCAGGGAGGTTGGACACTTGGGCAGGAAGGCCCCCCGCCTGATGCGGCGAGGATTGCTGCCATCATAGCGAGCCCCAAGCTGCCGTTCCGCAAAAAAGTGCCCCGGGGCATCCGCCAGCCAAGACGTAGAGCGTGCCCCTGAACGCCAGATCGATAGCGGCCAAGTGTAATTGCCGGCCGGGCCGAATCAATTGCCGGAGGGCAGGACAGCCAGCACCTTTTCCACCTCGCGCATCATTGTCACGTCCTCGCGGGTGGCGATGATCAGGATGCGGCCGGACGAGGCTTCCGTCGCGATGTCGGCATCGGGTTTGGACGAAAGATTAGCCTGGGGATCGAGTTCCAGCCCCAGGCATTGCAGCCCCTGGCAGACGGCCTCGCGAATGGCCGCGGCGTGTTCGCCCACGCCCGCGGTAAACACCAGGGCATCAATCCCGCCCATGGTCACGGCGAACGCCCCCACGGCCTGTCGGATGCGCCGCGTATAGATGGCCAGGGCCAGTGTTGCCCGGTCGTTGCCCTCGGCGGCAGCCGCCAGAATCTCCCGCATATCGGCCGAAAAGCCCGTGATTCCCCGCAGCCCCGACTGGCGGTTAAGGGCCTTATCCAACTGCTCGGCGGTCAGACCGTGCTTCTGCTGGACGTGCAGCAGCACGCCGGGGTCTACGTTGCCGCAGCGCGTGGCCATCATCAGGCCTTCCAGCGGCGTGAAGCCCATGGTGGTATCGATCGACTTGCCGCCCGCCACGGCCGCGGCCGAACAGCCGTGGCCCAGGTGGCAGATCACCAGCCTGGGCCACGTATCCGGTTTGTCCGCTCGTGCGCGGCTCGCCAACATCTCAGCCGCCCGACGCGCGCAGTACGCGTGGCTCAGGCCGTGAAAGCCATAGCGCCGGATGCCCCATTCCTTGTGCCAGTCGTAGGGCAACGGGTAGACGTAGGCTTCCTCGGCCAGCGTGGCGTGAAAGGCCGTATCGAACACCGCGATATGCGGCAGATGCGGCAATTCGGCCTGCGCCGCTGCCATCGCTTCCAGAGCGGAAGGATTGTGCAGCGGCGCAAGTTCCACCGTCTGAGCGATTCGGGCCTGGACCTCGGGCGTAATGCGCACCGAGTCGGTGAACGGCCCGCCGTGCACCACCCGGTGGCCGATCGCCATCAGGTCGGTCTCGGCGGCAATCGCTGCCGGCTCAACGTGCTCCAGATCGTGCAGCACGCGGCGCACGGCCTGGGTTTGCCCGCGCCACGGCACCTGCTCGCGGAGCGAGGGACCACCGCTGCGATGATATTCGTAGTGCGTGGTTTCGCCCGCCCAGTCGGCCAGCGCCTGCGCGATGACCTCGCCGGTGCCGCGCCGCATGAGCGAACACTTCAGGCTGCTGGAGCCTGCGTTGAGAAGCAACACGTTCATCGATTGGCCCGTTGCACAACAAAGGGGAAGGCGGGCTGATGGCCTACACGTTATCGCCCTCGGTCGAGGTGCGTGCAACCGGCCCGGCGCCCGAGTGCGACCACTGCCAGCCGCGGACCGCGGGCATATCGTCGCCTGTTTCGCGGATGTAGTGCTTGTGCTCGATCAGCATCTCGGTGATCCACTGCTTGATGTAGGCAGCCCGCGATCCCAGTTGCGGCAACCGGTCGATCACGTCGCCCACCAGGTGGAAGCGGTCCAGGTCGTTGAGCACGACCATGTCGAACGGCGTGGTCGTGGTGCCTTCTTCCTTGTAGCCGCGGACGTGCAGGTTCTTGTGGTTGGTCCGCCGGTACGTCAGCCGATGGATCAGCCACGGGTAGCCGTGGAAGGCGAAGATGATCGGCTTGTTGGTTGTGAACAGGGCGTCGAAGTCGCGGTCCGACATGGCGTGCGGATGCTCATTGGGCGAGGCCAGCCGCATCAGGTCGACCACGTTGATCACGCGGACCTTCAGCTCCGGCAGTTGTTTGCGGAGCAGGTCGGCCGCCGCCAGGGTTTCCAGCGTGGGCACGTCGCCGCAACAGGCCAGCACGACGTCGGGTTCCGAGCCCTTGTCGTTGCTGGCCCACTCCCAGATGCTGACACCGGCCGTGCAATGCTTGACGGCCTGGTCCATGTTCAGCCACTGGGGCGAGGGCTGCTTGCCGGCCACGATCACGTTCACGTAGTTGCGGCTGCGCAGGCAGTGATCGGTCACGCTCAACAAGCAGTTGGCATCGGGCGGCAGGTATACGCGCACCACCTCGGGCTTCTTGTTGACCACGTGATCGATGAAGCCGGGATCCTGATGGCTGAAGCCGTTGTGGTCCTGCCGCCACACGTGCGAGCTGAGCAGGTAATTGAGCGACGCGATCGGAGCCCGCCAGGGGATGTCGTTGCACACCTTCAACCACTTGGCGTGTTGGTTGAACATCGAGTCGACAATGTGGATGAACGCCTCGTAGCACGAGAAGAACCCGTGCCGGCCCGTCAGCAGGTAGCCTTCCAGCCAGCCCTGGCACTGGTGCTCGCTGAGCACTTCCATCACGCGGCCATCGGGGCTGAGCTTGTCGTCGTCCGGGTAGATCTCGCCCATGAAGCAGCGGGTCGTGACCTCCAGGATGTCCTGCCAGCGGTTGGAGTTGTTCTCGTCCGGGCTGAAGATCCGGAAGTTCTTGCTCTCCAGGTTGGCCTTCATCACGTCGCGGAGGAACTTGCCCATCACGCGGGTGGCCTCGGCCGTGACCGAGCCGGGGCTGGGTACCGGCACCGCGTACTTGCGGAAGTCGGGCAACCGCAGGTCGCGCAGCAGCAGACCGCCGTTGGCGTGCGGGTTGGCGCTCATGCGGCGATTGCCCTTGGGCGCCAGCTCGGCGTACTCGGGGCGCAACCGGCCCGTCTCGTCGAACAGCTCCTCGGGCCGGTAGCTCTTCATCCAGGCTTCGAGGATCTTGATGTGCTCCTCGCTCTCCATGTCGCCCATGGGCACCTGGTGGCTGCGCCAGTAGTCCTCGCACTTCTTGCCGTCGATCTCCTTGGGGCAAGTCCAGCCCTTGGGTGTGCGGAACACGATCATCGGCCACTTGGGCCGCTTGAGGTTGCCGTTGACGCGGGCGTCGTGCCAGATCTCCTTGATGCGGGCAATCACCGTATCGAGCGTGGCGGCCAGTTGCTGGTGCACGTCCTCAGGCTCGTGCCCTTCGACAAAGTGCGGCTCGTAGCCCATCCCCTCGAAGTACTTTTGCAGTTCCTCGCGCGGAATCCGGGCCAGGAAGCACGGGTTGGCGATCTTGTAGCCGTTGAGGTGCAGGATCGGCAGCACGCAGCCATCGCGGGCGGGGTTCAAGAACTTGTTGCCGTGCCAGCCGGTGGCCAGCGGGCCGGTTTCAGCCTCGCCGTCGCCCACGACGCAGGCCACGATCAAGTCGGGGTTATCGAACGCCGCGCCAAAGGCATGGCTGAGCGCGTAGCCCAACTCGCCGCCTTCGTGGATGCTGCCGGGCGTTTCGGGCGCGGCGTGGCTGGGAATGCCGCCGGGGAAGCTGAACTGTTTGAACAGCTTCTGCATCCCCTCTTCGTCTTCGCTGATGTTCGGATAGACCTCGCTGTAGGTCCGCTCCAGGTATGCCTGGGCGACCGGCGCCGGACCGCCGTGACCGGGCCCCGTGATGAAGATCATGTTGAGGTCATCGCGGCGGATGACCCGGTTGAGATGGACCCACAGGAAGTTCAGCCCCGGCGTGGTCCCCCAGTGGCCCAGCAGCCGCGGCTTGATATGCTCGCGCTTGAGCGGCTCGCGCAACAGGGGGTTGGCTAGCAGATAGATCTGTCCCACGGAGAGATAATTCGACGCTCTCCAGTAGCCGTCGATCAACCGCAGTTCTTCGGCGGATAGCGGCCCCTTGGCCTTGGCGCTCTTGGACCGTTGTTGCACTTGGCTGTCGACCGTGGTCATCGATCCATCTCCTTCTCTTTTCGAGGGATTCCTGCTCAGAGGGGCGGCGGGGGTGCCGACCAGGACGCGCGAACGTTCGAGCGGCATGCCGCGATGTTCTCGACGGCCTCAGGCAATCATCGTGCCGATCTGTGGCCGCGCTCCAATTACCGTGGATATTTTCAGGCAGCGGTGTCCAAATCGAATGGTGAACCAAGCGCCAAGTCCCCGCTGCCAGGACGTGCTGAGCGGCGAAGGTGCGTGATCGAAGCGGCCTCGTGCCTGGGGTAGCGCCACCGATAGGCTATAGCTTCCCCCCACTACTGGCAATGTTTTGCTCCCGGGGAGAACCTTTGCGGGGCAAGCCCATCAAAACGGGTTGCCAGCGTGCGGCATCGCACAGCACATATGCTTCGCTCAATGAAGTGGCAGCAGCCGGACGAGCGGCTCAGTCGAGCGACGTGAGCGCCTTGACGACCTTCAGCTTCTCCTGGCTCAGGTCGATGATCTGCGGATCGTCCAAGCGGCGGTGCCGCCAGCGGGCTTCAACGATCGGCTGATCGTATGCCGGACCATTGGCGCGGATGACCTTGCCGACCATCCCATTATCCAGTTCCACGTACGAACCGATCGGGAACAACGAGATGGTGTGCAGCAGTGCCCGGACAACCGTGGAATCGAACAGGCCAGCCTTCACGTCCTGAAGCATCTTGGCCATGGCATGGTAGGGCAGCATGGCCGGACGGTGGGGGCGTTCGGAGACCAGCGCCACGTAGGCATCGGCCACGGCCCCGATCTTGGCCAGCGGGTGGATGCGTTCGGCCGTCCAGCCGCGGGGATAGCCGCTGCCGTTGCAGCGTTCGTGCATCTGGTAGACGATCATTCGCACGCCCAGCGGCACCCGGTCCATGCGTTTGTAGAGCAGGTCGGCGGCAATGATCGGGTGCCGCGTGATCTCGGCAAACTCGTATTCGCTGAGCACGCTCCGCGACAGGTGAATATCGTTGCGGAGGTACATCATGCCGGCATCGTGCACCAGGCAGCCGGTGCCCAGGTCGCGAAGCGATTCCACGTCCAGCCCCAGTGTGGCGCCCAGGGCTACCGCCAAGGTGGCCACGTTGGTGGAGTGGGCAAAGATGGAGTTGCTCTCCACCGGGTTGATGCCCATGGACACAAACAGGTCCATATCGGCAGCGGCCTGGATCAGGAAATCGTGCGAGATCTGGTGGACGGCCTCGGCGGGGATGTTCTGGCCGTCGGCCAGTTGCTGCATCAGCGATTGCAGGTGATTGGTCGACTCACGATGCGTGACCAGCACGCGCTGGATCATCGCCTCGTCGTAGCGGGTTGCCCCCCGAGGCTGGATGTTCTGGAAGTAGGGGTTTTCCGAGGGCAGCACCGCGTTGCTGGCCGGCCGGTTGATGATTTCATCCAGGTCGCTGGTCGCCTCGCGGTTCCAGTCCGTTTGCACGCCGGTCCGGTGGGGCAGGGCGTTGCGGGCGCGGCCCTTGGACGAGAACGCGGTCAGCCGCGTCCAGTCGTACTCGTCCATGGCCACGGTACGGATGCCGCGGCGGTGCAGCTCCAACAGGAATTCCTTGGTGATGGTAATGCCGGGGCCTAACAACAACCGATGCTGCGAATCGTGGATCGGCGAGCGCAGCACGGTGCCCACCTCAAGCAGCGCGAGCGGTGCGCATCTGTACATCGATCGTCCTCGGCACGCAGGAGCGCGGAGATTCACCCGGGATTATGAACCGTGCTCAACCATAGGACGCCGCTGCGGCGCTGCGCGTGGCGGTGCGCCAGCTCGCCCCCCTCGTGGACGGACCGCCTGTATCGCCGGTAACGCTCGTGCCGGGTGGGGGGAGCTCCTAACCGCACTGGCCCCTGCCAGGCCCCGGCCTTTGCAAACCCTATCGCCAGCGATACATTAAAAGCTTGGTTTAGTGGCGGAGCTTTACGCCGCATTGGCGCGGCTCGTGGCCTGCGGTCCCACCGCCGCGACGGGCAGGTGGCTCGCCGGTGGCGCCGCAGCACTTTTCGGGAGAAATGGGTCAATGGCATCCAGCGTTTCGGTGGATATCAAGGAACTGGTGTTGGCCAACAACACATTTGGCCCGAACGAGGTTCAGGCCATCGTCCGTGGAATCGCCGAGGACGGCGGCAATCTTCGCGCCCTGCGCGACGCCGTGCAGTCGCTGGAGCAGCGGGGGGATCTGACGCCCGCCATGAAGGTGCGGCTGGGCGTGTGCTACTACCTGCTGGGCCGTTACCCCAAGGCCGTGGAATACCTCTCCAAGGCCGATGGCGGCGCCCTGGCCCTGTTCTACCTGGCCAAGACCTACCACGCTCAGGGCGAATACGAGAAGGCCGTGAGCCAGTACGCCTTGGCGGCCCAAGCCGGCTACGCCGCCGCCGATTGCGCCCTGGGCAAGGCCGAATCGCTCCGCTGCGGCGGCAAGGTCCAGGAATCGCTGGCCGTGCTGGATGACCTCTCCGGCCCGGTCGAGCAGACCGCCGAATACCTGTACCAGCGCGGCGCCACGATCGCCGCCATCGGTGGCAATCCCGACGAAGTCGTGGCCCTGTACGAGCGGGCAGTCCAGGCCGACGGTTCGCACCAAGGCGCGCTCTTTGGCCTGGCCCTGGAAAACGACCGCCGCGGCAACGACGAAGAAGCCATGCAGCTCTACGAGCGGGCGGCCAAGCAGCTCCCGGCTCATGTAGGCACGCTGCTGAATCTGGGCATTTTGTACGAAGACCACAACCGCTTTGAACTGGCGGCCCGCTGCTACCAGCGGATCCTGGACGACTACCCGGACCACGCCCAGGCTCGGCTGTACCTCAAGGACGCCCGGGCTTCCACCGAGCAGGATTACGACGAGGACGCCGTCCGTCGCCAGGACCGGCTCCAGCAGGTTCTCAACATCCCGGTCACCGACTTCGAGCTGTCGGTCCGCAGCCGCAACTGCCTGCAGCGGATGGGCATCCAGACGCTGGGCGATCTGACCAAGATCACCGAGCAGCAGCTGCTGGCCAGCAAGAACTTTGGCGAGACCTCGCTGATCGAGATCCGCGAGATCATGGCCTCCAAGGGCCTGCAAATCGGCCAGTTCGCCACCGAGCGGACCCAGCCGGATTACGGCATCGACACCGAAAACCTCAGCCAGGAAGAACAGGCCCTCATCAACAAGCCGGTTTCGGACCTCAACCTGTCGGTCCGTGCCCGCAAGTGCATGATCCGCCTGGGCATCCAGACCATCGGCGAGCTGATCCGCCGCACCGGCGACGAACTGCTGGAGTGCAAGAACTTCGGCGTGACCAGCTTGAACGAGGTCCGCGAGAAGCTGGCTGCCCACGGCCTGAAGCTCCGCGGCGACTGATCCGGGTGATAGCGGCCCCGATCCAGTAATGAGGGCCGCGGCTAATCACAAGCCCAATCCACAGCGGTGCCTGAGCGACACGCAAGCATAGTGACGCTCAGGCACCGTTTTTTCTTTGGCGTTTACGCACCTGGCGAAGACTGCGCCGGCTCGGCCCGCCGCGAAGCAGCGTGCGCTGGTTGAGAAATGCCGATCTGGAGTCCCCTGGCTGTGATGCTCGCCCCCGGGCGGCACTAGCGCGACCAGGGCTGCTCGTTGCCGAAGTCGATCGTGAGCTGCGGGTCGTGCTCGGCGCCGGGGTTCAGTTCCTTGTAGAGCAAGCTGGGCTGAATGTCGGCGTTGTGCTGGTACTTGCTCTTGTACTCGGTGTAGTCGCCACGAATCTCGTGGAAGAAGATCTGGCAGATCTGCACGCCGGCGTAGATCCGCACCGGCTGCACGGCGAACATCTCCAGCGTCCAGTAACCGCAGAAGCCTACGTCGCCAAAGCCGGCCGTAACGTGAACGAACAGCCCCAGGCGTCCCACGGAAGAGCGGCCTTCGATCATCGGCACATAGCCGAAGGTCTGGGTGCGTTCCACGGTGCGGCCCAAGTAGAGCTGGTTGGGCGCCAGCACCAAGCCTTCTTCGGGGATCTCCGGGCGGCGCACCCGGTTGGGCTTGCGCATGTCGAGAACCACTTCCTCGTAGGTGAGCAGCTCCCGGTGCAGCGTCAGGTTGTAGCTGTTGGGGTTGAGATTCTCCTCGCGAAACGGATCGATGTGGATCTGCTTACCCAATTCACGGCGGATTTCGTGACCCGAAAGAATCATGGGTTCGCTTCCTGATGATGCTCGCGGAAGATACTCTCAAGGAACCTGCGATGCCGGGCCCAAGGTGCCCTGCTTTCCTGGACGCGCCGTTACCGTATGCCGCGTGAAGCCGACCGGCCGCGGCCCGTGGCTTTCTTGGCCGGGCGGCTGTTGGTCTTGACGGCCGCCTTGCCCGCCTTCTTTCCCGGCGAGCGGGCCTTGGCGCCGCTGCCCTCGCTCGCCCCAGCAGTCTTAGCCGCTTTGCGCCGCGCGGTGGGCTTGATCGGCTTGCCGGCCGGCTCGTCGTCCAGCGCGCCGTACTGAACGCCGATCTTGGGGCACACGTCGTTCAGGGGACATTGGCCGCACAACGGCTTGCGGGCCGTGCAGATCCGCCGGCCGTGGTGGATCATCCGATGGCTGAAGTTCACCCACTCCGATTCGGGCAACAGCGCCATCAGGTCTTGTTCGATCTTCTCAGGCTGCGTCGCCCGGGTGAGCCCCATTCGCTTGCTGAGCCGGGCCACGTGCGTATCGACGACCACGCCCGAGGCGATGCCGAACGCGGTGCCCAACACCACATTGGCGGTCTTGCGGCCCACGCCTGCTAGCTGCACCAGGCTATCGAGATCGCGGGGCACTTCGCCGCCGTGCTTGTCGACCAGGTCGCGGCAGCATGCCCGGATATTCTTGGCTTTGCTGCGGAAGAAGCCTGTGGACTGGATCTCTTTCTCGAGATCTTCCTGCGGGGCGTCGGCCAGGGCCTTGGCGGTGGGATACTTGGCGAACAGGCCCGGCGTGACCATGTTTACCCGGGCGTCGGTACATTGCGCCGACAGGATGGTCGCGATGAGCAGTTGCAGCGGGTTTTCGTGGACCAGGGCGCACTCGGCGTCGGGATAAGTCGCCGCCAGAATCTCGACGACTTGGGCGGCGTGACGCCGGGCTTGCGGGCTTTTCATGACGGCGCGAGCTACGAGTTTGCCACGGCAGGGGGGAGACCCGCGCGTGCCGCCCCCTCCGGCGATCCCTGACGCCACAGGCAGGGCAGTCAAAAGCCAGGAGACGGCGCAGCGCTGAAGGTCTAGGGATTCTCCGGCAGCTAGCGAAGAGTGTCAAGCATAAAGGGGGTGGCAGGCATCGGCGGCGACGCCTGCGCGCACTGCCCCCAAGGGGAATGTTTGCCGGCCAGAACCGGAATCCACCCGGTGGATACCCCCAGCGCGGTGACTCGTATTGTTCCCCCAAATTATCACGGCTAGAATCCCCCCTCCGAAATCTCCCGCAAGGCGGCAAGGAGGCCGCACGGCTCGACCCACGGACACAGCAATCGCATGACAGAGGAACGGACTCCTGCCGCCGGGCACTCGCTGCTGGAGCGCCCGCTGATGTGGGCGACCCGCGTGGCGCTCAATCAGCCGGTGGCGATTCTGGCGATAGCCTTGGCGGTCGCGGCCTTGTCGCTCACGTACGCCGGCACGCGGATGGGCTTCCACACCAGCCGCAACGAATTGGTGAACCCGGCCAGCGACTACAACCAGTTGTGGGCCGACTACATCAACGAATTCGGCGACAAGGACGACGCGCTGCTGGTGGTCGAAGGCCCCAGCCGCGATGCCGTGGTGCCGGTGCTGGAAGAGCTGTCGCAGGCGCTGACCCGCGACGATCATTTGTTCCAGGCCGTGCTCCACCAGGTGGACCTGTCCAAGATCCGCTCCAAGGGGCTGCACTACCTGGGTGAAGCCGAAATCCAGGCTACCGACCACTTTACGGCCCGGCTCGAACCGATCATTCAAGGCGACTGGTCGCGGCTGAACGTCGGCCAGATGGTGGCCTCGCTCCAACAGGGGCTCAGCCAACTGCCGCCCGAGGCCCACAACTCCCTCGAGGCTCAGCAACTGCTGCTGGAAGCCACGCGGCTGGCCGAGGGCCTGCTAGCTGCCTTCACCGACCGCAACGGCTACCGCTCGCCCTGGCCGATGATGCCCCAGGCGGTGGCCATGCTGAGCGAGCTGGGCTCGGAGTATCTGCTCACCAACGAAGGCCGCCGCGGCATCGTCATGCTCCGGCTGGTCGACCAGGAAAGCGACGGCTTTGAGCGAGGCCGCGAAGCCATTACCGCCCTCCGCAAGCTGATGGCAACCGTCAACGCCCGGCATCCCGAGGTCAAGATCGGCCTGACCGGCGTGCCGGTGATGGAATACGACGAAATGCGGACCAGCAGCGAGTCGATGACGCAGGCCACCATCCTCTCGCTGGTCGGCGTCGCCTGCTTGTTCCTGGCCGGCCTGGGCGGGATCCGCCACCCGATCATGGCGGTGACCGCGTTGCTGTTGGGCATGGCGTGGTCGCTCGGATATCTGACGATTGCCGTCGGGCATTTGAACATTCTGAGCGTGTCGTTTGGTGTGCTGCTGATCGGGCTGGGGATCGACTTCGGCATCCACTACGTCGCCCGGTACCTGCAGGTCCGCCCCAAGGTACGCGATGCGCGTTCGGCGCTGCTGGAAACTTCTTCGAGCGTGGGTCCCGGCATCCTGGCCGGCGCGCTGACCACGGCCCTGGCGTTCTTTTCAGCCGGCCTGACCTCGTTCACCGGCGTGGTTGAGCTGGGCGTAATCGCCGGCGGCGGCATCGTGCTGTGCGTGATTGCGGCGCTGCTGGTACTGCCGGCCATGATCTGCCTGTGGGACCGCCGCCGCAGTAGCGAACGCATCCCGCACCCCATCGACGTCAGCGTGGTGGTTCAGCCGGCGCTGCGTGTCGGCGCTGTGAAATGGGTGCTGGCCATCTCGGCCATCGCCGCGGTGGCGGCCGGGCTGGGAATCCAGCACCTGTGGTACGATCACAATCTGTTGAACCTGCAACCGCCCGGCCTGGAAAGCGTCGAACTGGAGCGGAAGCTGCTCCGCGATGCCGACCAGAGCGTGTGGTACGCTCTTTCGATCGCCGAGAGCCGTGAGGAACTGCTGGAGCGCAAGCAGAAGTTTCTGCAACTGGAGTCGGTGGAACGCGTCGAAGAAATCGTTTCGCTGCTGCCGGCCGACCACGAGCGCAAACGTCCCCTGATCGAGCAGATTCACCAGCGGCTGGCGTACCTGCCGGAACGGCCGCCGCGGATCGCCGTCGATTCGCCCGACACGCTGGGCAGCCAACTGGGCGTGCTCCAGCAACTGGTGGGCTCCGGCCCTGCCGGTTTGCGTGCCCAGCGCGCGCTGGAACAGGTGCGCGACGCCCTGCGGCGGTTGCCGCTGGCCGAGTGCTATGAACGCCTCACGAGCTTCCAGCAGCAGATGGCCGGCGACCTGCTCAGCCGGTTGCACATGCTGCGTAGCATCTCCAACCCCGAGCCGCCCAAGTTCGATGACCTGCCCGCCGGGCTGGTTACGCGGTTTGTCGGCAAGTCCGACCGCTACCTGCTCAAGGTGTACGGCAAGGGCGACATCTGGGACATGGACACGCTGGCCGAGTTCGTGGCCGAGATTCGCACCGTCGATCCCCGCGTGACCGGCAACCCGCTGCAAGCTTATGAAGCCTCGCTGGAGATGAAGACCAGCTACCAGCAGGCGGCCATATATTCGCTGATCGGGATCCTGGTGATCCTGCTGCTGGACTTCGGCAGCATCCGCGACGTGCTGCTGGCGATGATGCCGCTGACCTTGGGCATGACCATGACGCTCGGCCTGATGGGCTGGCTCAACCTGCCGCTCAACCCAGCCAACATGATCGTGCTGCCGTTGATCCTAGGCATTGGTGTGGACGATGGCGTCCACATCATGCACGACTTCCGCTCGCAAAAGGGGCGGTTCAAACTGAGTTCGTCCACGGCCTCCGCCGTGCTGCTCACTTCACTGACCAGTATGGTCGGCATCGGCACGCTGATGATTGCCAGCCATCAAGGGCTGCAAAGCCTGGGACGCGTGCTCACGCTGGGCGTGACATGCTGCATGCTGACCTCGCTGCTCACGCTGCCGGCGCTCCTCTCGTGGATCACCCGCAACCGCCCTGAGGAAACGCCCGAGCCGGCGGAACCCAAGCAGGTGCCGCGCGGGCTGCGGCTGGATCCCGCGCACCTGCAGATTCGCGCACCGCACCATCCCCAGCAGCAAGCCTGGCCCGAGCGGATTACCGTGCGGCCGCGGACCACCAGCGATAGCTGGAACGAATAGCAGCGTCTGGCTCGCGGCGATCTTCATTACGAGCGAGCCGTCGCCACTCAACACGCACCCGGCCATGGTGCATAAGCGGGTAGCGCCGCCGCAGAGCGTCGCTTCTCAGAAGCTCAAAGGGTCACAAACCGCCGCAGGATGTCGTGCCCTCGGAAGGTCAAAAAGCTCTCTGGGTGGAACTGCACGCCGTGCAGCGGGTAGCGTTTGTGGCGGATGGCCATGATTTCAAGATTTCCGGCCGGGTCGGTGGACCAGGCGGCAACCTCGAAGTCGTCGCTGAGCGTGTCGGGCTTGATCACGAGGCTGTGATAGCGGGTGGCCTGAAACGGGTTCTCGATGCCTTCGAACAGCCCTCGCCCGTCGTGGTGGATCATGTCGGTCTTGCCGTGCATCAGGCGACCCGCCCGCACGATCTGGGCCCCGAACGCCTGGCCGATCGACTGATGCCCCAGGCACACGCCCAGGGTCGGAATCCGCGGGCCAAAGCGGGCCACGGCGGCCACCGAGATGCCGGCCTCGTTCGGGGTGCAAGGCCCGGGCGAAATGATCAGATGGCTGGGTGCCATCCGCTCGATTTCGTCCAGGTCGATCTGATCGTTACGGCGCACCTCGATCTGCAGGCCAAGGTTCAACTCCCCCAGCCGTTGCACCAGGTTGTAGGTGAACGAATCGTAGTTGTCGATGAGCAGGATCAAGTGCCGAGACCGGGCTGGGAAAAGTTGGTCTGGGTAGGAATGTACCGCGGGGGTGGATGCCGCGCGGGGGGAAGCGTCCCCCCGCGCCAGCATACGCCTTGATTCGCCGGACGCGGCCGACGGCACTTCGCCGTTAGGCCGTCATCGGGTTGATCTTCTCGGGGTCGATGCCCAGATCCTTGATGGCCTGGGCCACCTTGGCCATCTCGAACTGGCCTTCCTGGGCCAGCCGCCAGAGGGCCGCCACGGTGATGCACTCGGCATCGACCTCAAAGTGCCGCCGCAACGTCGGACGCAGTTCGCTCCGGCCGAAGCCGTCGGTACCCAGGGCAAACAGGCCGCCGGGCACCCAGGCGTCGATCTGCTCGGGCACCTGGCGAACGTAATCGCTGGCGGCAATGAACGGGCCGCTGACGCCTTCGAGCAGATTTTCCAGGTACGACTTGCGCGGCGGCTCGGTCGGGTGGAGCATGTTCCACCGACGGCACTCCAGCGCCTCGCGACGCAGCTCGGTGTAGCTGGTTACGCTCCACACGTCGCTGGAAATGTTGTACTTCTCGGCCAGGATCTCCTGGGCGGCCAGGGCCATCCGGAGGATGGCGCCGCTGCCCAAGAGCTGCACACGGGGACGACCGTCGCCCACGTCGCGAGTCGACACCTTATACATGCCCTTGATGATGCCTTCGACGACCCCCTCAGGCATGGGCGGCTGCACGTAGTTCTCGTTCTCCAGCGTGATGTAGTAGATGCCGTCCTCGTTGTCCTGGTACAGGCGCTTCATGCCTTCCAGGATGATGACGGTCGTTTCGTAGGCGTAGGCCGGATCGTACGAGCGGACGGTCGGGTACACCGACGAGAACAGCAGGCTGTGGCCGTCCTGGTGCTGCAGACCTTCACCGTTGAGCGTGGTCCGGCCGGCGGTGCCGCCCAGCATAAAGCCCTTGGCCCGGGCGTCGCAGGCGGCCCAGATCAGGTCGCCGATCCGCTGGAAGCCGAACATCGAGTAGTAGATGAAGAACGGAATCATGTTGATTCCGTGCGAGGCATAGGCCGTGCCGGCGGCGATGAACGACGACATCGAGCCGGCCTCGGTGATGCCTTCCTCCAAGAGCTGGCCGTCCTTGGCTTCCTTGTAGTAGGCCACCTGCTGGGCGTCGACCGGTTCGTACAACTGGCCGGCGTGGCTGTAGATGCCGATCTGGCGGAACAAGCCTTCCATACCGAAGGTGCGCGACTCGTCGGGCACGATCGGTACGATGTACTTGCCCACCTTCTTGTCGCGGAGCAGCTTGGTGAAGAAGCGGACGAAGCCCATCGTGGTCGACCACTCCTTGTCGCCGCTGCCGGTGATGGTGTTGTCGTCCAGGTATTCCTGGAGCGTGGGCACCTCGGTCGTCACCGGTTTGGTATTCCGCTGCGGCACGTAACCGCCGAGAGCCTTGCGGCGCTCGTGCAGATACTTCATCTCGGGGCTGTCTTCAGGCGGCTTGTAGAACGGCGCCTTGGCGACTTCCTCGTCGGAGATGGGGATACCGAAGCGGGTGCGGAACTCGCGCAGCTCCTCTTCGTTGAGCTTCTTCTGGTTGTGCGTGACGTTGCGGCCTTCGCCGGCTTCGCCCAGACCGTAGCCCTTGATCGTCTTGGCCAGGATCACGGTCGGCCGGTCCGACTCCACGGCGGCCTTGTAGGCGGCGTACACCTTCTCGGGGTCGTGACCGCCGCGGCGCATCTTCTCGAGCGTCTCGTCGGAGAGGTGGCTGACCATCTCCAACAGCTCGGGGTACTTGCCGAAGAAGTCCTTGCGGATGTAGTCGCCGCCGGCGACGACGTACTTCTGGTACTGGCCGTCGACGACTTCGCCCATCCGCTTGACCAGCAGCCCCTTGTCGTCGCGCTCCAGCAGGTGATCCCAGTCGTGGCCCCAGATCACCTTGATGACGTTCCAGCCGGCGCCGCGGAAGATGCCTTCCAGCTCCTGGATGATCTTGCCGTTACCGCGGACCGGGCCATCCAACCGCTGGAGATTGCAGTTGATGACGAAGATCAGGTTGTCCAGGTTCTCGCGGCTGGCCAGCGTGATCGCACCCAGGGTTTCCGGCTCGTCGCACTCGCCGTCGCCCAGGAAGGCCCACACGTGCTGGCCACGGGTATCCTTGATGCCGCGGTCGGTGAGGTACTTGTTGAACCGCGCCTGGTAGATCGCCATGATCGGCGCCAAGCCCATCGACACCGTGGGGAATTCCCAGAAGCCGGGCATCAACCAGGGGTGCGGGTAGCTCGAGAGACCGCCGCCGGGCGCCAGCTCGCGGCGGAAGTTCTCCAATTGTTGTTCGGTAAGCCGGCCTTCCAGGAAAGCCCGCGCGTACGTGCCCGGCGAGGCGTGGCCCTGGATGTACACCTGGTCGCCGCTGTAATTGTCGCCGTGGCCGCGCAAAAAGTGGTTGTATGCCACCTCGTAGAGCGTGGCCGACGAGGCGAAGGTCGAAATGTGGCCGCCGATGCCCGGGAACTCCTTGTTGGCCCGGGTGACCATCGCCATGGCGTTCCAGCGGATGATGCTCTTGATCCGCCGCTCGATCTCGCGGTTGCCGGGGTATACCGGCTGCTTGCTCAGGGGGATGGTGTTGACGTACGGCGTGGTGGCCGAGAACGGCAACTCAACGCCTGCCCGCTGCGCGGCGTCGTGCAGAACCGAGAGCAGTTGCCGGACACGTCCGGGGCCCTTGCTCTTGAGGACGTATAGCAGCGATTCAAGCCATTCTGCCGTTTCCGTGGGGTCGACATCCTTGCCGTTGAGCAGTGCATCGCCCGGCTTGATTTCGAGGCTTTGGACCATAAGAAGTTGTCTCCCAGTTCAGCCAGCAGAAGATGACTGTGTTTTGGGGGCCGGTACGGCGGGGCCGACGCGGCTCCTTAGGCGTTGGTTCGTATCGTCCCGCCGCAGGCGTAACAGGCACGCTCCGCGCTTGCAGGGAACATGTCGGCTGGCGCACAACAATTCAGACCACGGCTTGGGGTTACCGTGGCTGGCCGCGCCGTTGCTCCTTCACTGGTTCAGCGACGCCGACCGCCGCTTACCAGGTTGGTCAGCTCCAGGTATCCGTACCGCCGCCGCATGGGCGGGTGATGCCCTCCCCAACTTCCCAGCGGCTCCGCGGTCGTGGACCGCGACCGGCGCGTGGCATCGGCACCTGCCTGGCGGTTTGTCAGGCGCTGCATGTGGTCCGGTGATCGCTCCCCATTGCCGGGCCGGGGCATTCTACGCATGCCTGGCAATGGTGGCTGGGCAGCCACGTGCCGGCAGCACCTCGGCCGAGGGGGGCGTTTACGTACGATGTCCGGCATCGCCGCAACACCGGCGAGATTTGCCTAATCGGCAAAATCGGCAGCAAACTTTGACGGTTAGGAAAGCTTAACCTATTTGCGCACAGGCCGGTAGATCTCCGTCGCCGTGCCCAAAACCATTTCGGCCGCATTCCCCAGCGTTTCGCTGAGCGTCGGGTGCGGGTGGATCGACTCGGCCAGATCACGTGCGGTGCAGCCGGTTTCCATGGCCACGACGGCCTCGGAAATCAGGTCGCCCGCCGACGGGCCCACGATGCCCACGCCCAGGATCCGCTCGGTCTCGGGATCGTAGATCACCTTGGTCAGGCCCTCGGTACGGCCCAGCGCCACGGCGCGGCCGCTGGCCGCCCACGGGTAGCGCACCACTTCGACGTTGCGGCCCTGCTCCTTGGCCTGGTTCTCGGTGAGTCCGGCCCAGGCGACTTCCGGATCGGTGAACACCACCGCCGGAATGGCCCGCGGATCGAACGCCGCCGGCTCGCCCAGCAGCGCTTCGACGGCCACTTTGCCTTCGTGGGTGGCCTTGTGGGCAAGCATCGGTTCGCCGGCGATATCGCCGATGGCCAGGATGTTGGGATCGTGGGTGTGCTGCTTGTCGTCGGTGAGGATGACAAAGCCGCGGCGATCGACTTGCACCTGGGTGTTTTCCAGGCCCAGGCCTTGGCTGGCGGGCCGGCGTCCGACCGAAACCAGCACGCGCGAGAACTTCTCGGTGCGTTTCTCGCCGGAGGCCGTTTCCAGCTCGACCTCGACGCCGTCGCCCACGTCCTTGAGGCCGTTGACCTTGGTTTCCAGCCAGATGTTGGCCAGCACGCTTTCCAGACGCTTATGCAGCGGCTTCACCAGGTCGCGATCGGCGCCCGGCAACAGGCCCGGCGTCAGTTCCACCACCGACACTTTGGAACCAATCGCCGCGTACACCGTGGCCATTTCCAGGCCGATGTAACCGCCGCCGATGACCAGCAGCGACTCGGGCACGTCGCGCAGTTCCAGCGCGCCGGTGCTGTCCATTACGCGGTCGGAGCCGATGTCCAGGCTGGGGATCTTGGCCGGCACCGAACCGGCGGCCAGGATGCAGTGCTTGAACCGCAGCGTGTCGCCGTCGCGCGTCGAAGGATCGCCGCCGCTCAATTCCAGCGTGTTGGAATCGACGAACCGGGCGTGAGCGTTGATCACCCGCACCTTCCGCTGCTTGGCCAACTGCTTCAGGCCGGTCGACAGCGTGGAGATGACCTTCTCTTTACGGGCCCGCAGGGCATCGAGCTCGATCTGAGGGCTCGCGAACTTGACGCCCCACTCGTCCATTTCGCGGCTCTCGTTAATGACGCGCGCTACGTGGAGCAATGCCTTGGACGGGATACAGCCGCGCAGCAGGCAGGTGCCTCCCAAGCGAGGGTCAGCTTCCACCAGCGTGACGTCCATCCCCTTGTCGGCGGCCAAAAACGCGGCGGCGTATCCTCCAGGCCCGCCTCCGATGACGACGAGTTCAGCTTCCATATTGGGAGTAACTTTCTGCTGCTGCGGGCTCTCTGCCCGGTGGCCAACGCAGCTTCACCGAGCGTCGGGCAGGCGATCCGCTTTGCGAAACGAGTAAAGTTGCTTTAAGCCGCCCATCTTAGCCAGCGGGCTTCGACTGGAAAATGGGGCAACTTAAAGGTCGCCCTGCTGCGCGGGTACCTTCCAATTCTAGTTCGGGGTTCCACCCCCAGCGGGCAGGACCAGCCACCATGCCAGCGAGGTGGCGCTGGCCCGGTGGGCGGGCGGAGCACATCGCCAGGGCTGGCGTTCCCTACCACCGGCGAGACTCCGCCTTGGTGGGGGGAAGCCCCGCCGCTGGGCGCTTGCGATTGCCGTCACACATCTTAGAATGCGGGTCCGGTTTTGCGGCCGCGCGATTACCCCCAAGCGCGAGGGGGGAACATTATCCCCTCCGCTGTGGCTGGCCCGCACCGTTGCCCCCCCGAAATGCGAGGGGGGCTTCGCGAGAGCTTGCGGATTGATCGCGGCCACGAAACCTGCCCGTCGAATCGTTGTGCGATCGCCGCGCTGTTGCGATTCGCGCCCGAACCGCGAAGCACGTCCCCTTTCAGACGCGAGCCAGGCACCCGATGAGTTCCATTCAGATCGTTGCCTATATCGCCCTGTTTGTGGGCGGCGGCGCACTGTTCGTGTTTGCGAACCTGCTGATCGGCAAGCTGGTGCGGCCGAGCCTGCCCCACGACGAGAAGCTGGAAATCTACGAGTGCGGCGAGCCGACCATCGGCAGCAGCTTCGTGCAGTTCGACCTGCGGTTCTACGTGGTCGCGCTGCTGTTCTTGATCTTCGACGTCGAGGTGGCGTTCTTCTTCCCCTGGGCGACCGTATACGGCAAGGCCACGCACCTGAAAGATCCGGCCCTGGTCAAGGTGGAGAACGGCCAACTGACGCCGGCGGCCCAAGGCCTGTACCGCGAGTTGGGCGTGCCCGCCGACGCACTGCCGCGCGGCGAAAACCTGACCAACGCTGCCATCGAACAGCAGGCCAGCCAGTTGGCCCTCTTCTCGTTCCTGGACATCGCGGCGTTCTTCGCCATCGTGCTGGTCGGGTTCGCCTACGTGTGGTGGCGCGGCGATATCGATTGGGTCCGCGCGGTCAGCCGCGACGAAGCCCAGCGCCGGCGAGTTCCGCCTGCCGAACCGGCCGAAGAACCGCAGGAGCCGGCGCTGGTATAGCTGCGTTCCACGGCTGCGACCAAGGCACCTGGCTGAACCGCGAACACATCGCACGCGGCATCAGGCAACCGGCAACTAACCATTCCCCCAGTGACGAGCTGACCCATGAGTGGCGGCGAAACGTTTATCGACCGGCTGAAGCGCGAGTTCGGCGACGGCATCCGCGGCGTCAACCTCGAGGCCATCGACCCGTGGATCGAAGTCGCCCCCGAGGCCCTGGTCGACGTGTGCCGTTACCTGCGCGACGAGCCCGACTTGCGGTTCACGTTCCTCAACTGCATCACGGGCGTGGACTATTTCGAGCCCGACCCCAAGAAAGCGCAAAAAGCCGGCTTCGAGCCGCACATGGAAGTGGTGTACCACCTCTGGAGCTTCCAGAACAAAAGCAGCCTGGTGCTGAAGGTGCTACTGCCGCGGTGGAAGGACGACGAGCCGGGCAAGCTGCCCGAGGTGCCCAGCGTGTCTGGCGTGTGGAGCACGGCCAACTGGCACGAGCGCGAGGTATACGACCTGTGCGGCGTGTACTTTGTGGGGCACCCCGACCTGCGGCGCATCTTGTGCCCCGAGGACTGGGAAGGCCACCCGCTGCGCAAGGACTACGAGATGCCGCTGGAATACCACGGCATCCGCTGCCGGTAGGAGCCGCGCAACCCGGCGATCAACGCGGCCTTGTGCCGGAAAACGACTTCATCCTTCTGACAAAGACGCGCCCATGGCCACTTCGTTCGACGACCCGCGGATCATCGAGTTTGACGTTCGCACCGACGAGATGCTGGTCAACATGGGGCCGCAACATCCCAGCACCCACGGTGTGCTCCGGCTGGTGTTGCGGACCGATGGCGAAGTGGTCTCCGAGGTCACGCCGCACATCGGCTACCTGCACCGCTGCGCCGAGAAGATCGGCGAAAACCTCAGCCCGCGGCAATGGATCCCCTACACCGACCGCATGGATTACCTGGCCGCGATGAACATGAATCTCGGCTGGGCGCTCACGGTCGAAAAGCTGATGGGCATGCAAGTGCCCGAGAAAGCCCGGCACCTCCGCGTGATCATCGCCGAGCTGGGGCGGATTGCCAGCCACCTGGTCGGGATGGGCGCGTACGGCCTGGACCTGGGCACGTTCAGCCCGTTTTTGTACGCGTTCCGCGAACGCGAAAAGATTCTCGATTTGTTCGAGGCCGCCTGCGGTGCCCGGCTCACCACCAGCTATCTCACGGTCGGCGGAGCCACGCATGATCTGCCCAGCGGCTGGCTCAAGCAGTGCGAGGCCTTCCTCGATCAGTTCTTGCCGGTGATCGATGAGTATCACGACCTGCTGACCAACAACGCGATTTTTGTCCGCCGCACGGCCGGTATCGGCATACTGCCGCCCGAAATGGCCATCGACTACGGCTGCACGGGGCCGGTGCTGCGCGGCAGCGGCGTGGACCACGACCTGCGCCGCGACGGCGAAGAGTTTTACACGCAGATGTACGACGGCTACGCGTTCGAAGTGATCGTCGAGCGCGATGGCCACTATCCCCAGGATCACAAGTATCCGCCGGTGCCTTCGGCGGCCGTGCTGGGCGACTGCTGGCACCGGTTCTACGTGCGGATGCTGGAGATCCGTCAGTCGATCGACCTGGTGCGGCAAGCCATGGACCGCTACAGCACCGCCAAAGGCTCGCACCAAATCCCCGTCAAACTCACCCAGAAGCTGCCCAAGGGCGAGTGCTACCTCGAAACCGAGGCCCCGCGGGGACAGATGGGCTTCTACATCGTCAGCACCGGCGAGGCCATTCCCTGGCGCGTTCGGGCACGCAGCAGTTGCTTCTGCAACCTGTCCGTCTGCCACGAACTGTGCCGCGGCTGCCTGATCGCCGACGTGCCCGCCATCATCGGCTCGCTCGATATCGTGATGGGCGAAATCGACCGTTAGGCCTCTTCGCTCTGCGGCCGCACCGTGGCGCGACCGATCGAGTAGTAGGTAAAGCCGGCATCGCGCATGGTGCGCAGTTCATACAGGTTGCGGCCGTCGAACACCACGGGTTTGCGCATCAGGCTGCGCATCGCTTCGAAGTCGGGGTTCTGGAACTCTTTCCACTCGGTGCAGATCACCAATGCGTCGGCATCGCGCAGCGCGTCCAGCGGCACGGCATTGTAGATCAGCCGATCGCCAAACTGCTTCTGAATATTGGTCATCGCCACCGGATCGTGCACGCTCAGCTCGGCGCCACGTTGGAGCAACAGTTCGAGCATCACCACCGATGGGGCTTCGCGGATATCATCAGTCCGCGGCTTGAAGGCCAGCCCCCACACGGCGAATCGCTTGCCCGACAGGTCCTCGCCGTACTCCTGCGTGATCTTGGCCATCAGCACTTCTTTCTGATGGTCGTTCACGCAATCGACGGCCGCCAGGATGCGGGGCTCCACGCCCACGTTGCGGGCCATTGCCTGCAGGGCCCGCACGTCCTTGGGGAAACAGCTCCCGCCATAGCCCAGGCCGGGGAACAGGAAGGCAAAGCCGATTCGCTCGTCGTGGCCGATGCCGCGGCGTACCTCGTTGATGTCGGCTTCCATCCGCTCGCACAGGTTGGCGATCTCGTTGATGAAGCTGATCTTGGTCGCCAGCATGGCATTGGCCACGTACTTGGTCATCTCGGCGCTTTCCGGCGACATGACCAGGAACGGCCGCTCGGTCCGCAAGAACGGCTTATACAACTCGCGGAGCGATTCGGCCACGGCCGGGTTGCGCACGCCCACCACCACGCGATCGGGCCGCATGAAGTCGTCCAGGGCGGCACCTTCCTTGAGAAACTCCGGATTGCTGGCCACCTCGACCGCCCGGCCCGTGCGCTCGGCTAGCCGCTGGGCCACGGCCGCGTTGGTACCGACCGGCACCGTGCTCTTGATCACAACCACGGTGGACGGCTCAAGCACCTCGGCCAGCCGATCGACGACACTCCACAGGCTGCTCAAATCGGCCGAGCCGTCCTCGGCCTGCGGCGTACCCACGGCGATGAAAACAAAGTGGGCCTTCTTGAGACCGTCGGCCAGGCTGGTGGTGAAATGCAGCCGGCCCTGTGCCTGATTGCGCTGCACCAACTCGCCCAAGCCCGGCTCGTAAATGGGGAGGTCGTTCTGTTTGAGCCGGGCGATCTTCTCGGCATCGATATCGATGCACGTCACGTAGTTGCCCGACTCGGCGAAACAGGTGCCGGTCACCAGCCCGACATAGCCGGTGCCGATCATCGCAATTCTCACAACCCCACCTCAACGATGAACGGGTGTAAGCCAGAAAATTGTGGCTATTGGAACACGCGGTCGTGGACCGCACAATCGGACGCCCCCCCGCGGAGCGCGCGCCGGCCCGTTAGTGTAAAGCATAGGGCGCGCGCCGTGCCGTGCACCAGGGACGCAGAGCCTGGGGAAACGTCCAAGCGGCATGATGCCGCGGCGCCGCAGGCAATTTGAGCCGTCTGCAAAGAGCGGGCAAAACGGCAAAAACTACCGCTGCAAAATCGGCAGGTAGTTATTGGGCATCTGCAGGATGATGCAGGCCATGGCCGTGGCGTACTCAGAGCAAATGGCGTCGTCGGTCCACGAGCCATCGCCGCGCTGCAAGGTCAGCAGCTCATCGCGGATGGCCGGGTACCAGTTCGCCCAGTATTCGCCGCCGGCGTGCCACATCGCCTGTACCGCGTAATAGTGGCCATAGAAGTAATGGCCGTGCCGGTTGAACCGGCCCTGCGGCCGTTCACGGATCAGGTATTCGAGGCCCTTTTTGATCTCCGGCCCGTCGTAGCCGGCGCTGTAGAGGGCCACCACGCCGGCGGCCGAGCGCGGGAACAGGCTGGGCCCGCCCGTCAGCAGGTACATAAACCCGCCATCGGGATTCTGGCTCCGCTTCACGTAATCGATGCACGCATCGACCGTGGCCTTGGGCACGTAGATGCCGGCGTTGCGAGCCGCCCGCAGGGCCATGATCTGGCAAATGGTCACCGAGATATCGGCTTCGCGCGGCTGAGGCTGGTAACGCCAGCCGCCCTCGTGATTCTGCGTCTCGACGATCAGCCGCACGGCCTTCTTGAGCTTCTCGCGGATGTCGGGCCGCATGGTCATGCCGTAGGCTTCGGCCAGAAACAGCGTGGCGAAGCCGTGGCCGTACATCGGGCCGTGGCTGGCGCTTTCAGGCAGGATGATGAAGCCGTCGTCCTGCGTGTGGTTCAAGAGGAAGTTGACCACCCGCTCGCACGGCTCGCCCAGCGGCCCGCGCGACGGCGTGCTGCCCGAGGCCATAAACGCCATGCCGCACAAAGCCACCACGGCCACGTTGCGGCTGTATCCGCCCGAACCGAACGAGCCGTCCTCGTTCTGGCGGGCGACCAGGTACGCCAGGCCGTTGTCGATGGCAGCCTGAGTGCGATCGTTGATCAGATCGGCGGCCGAGCGTTCGGGGTCAAATCCCTGTGCGCGAAGCCCCGTGGGCCAATCACCCGGCCAGCAGGCACCCCAAGCCAAACTGCCAGCCGTGGCGGCCAGGAAACTGCGTCGGCTAAGTCGCGGCATCGCGTCCCCTTTCCACAGCGAAGGGTCGAGGAGGTCAGGCGTCCAGGCCTGCCTCACGAGCGGGCTGCTGCCGCATGAATGCACCGTAGCAATCGGGCGGCCACGCGGCGGCAAACGCTCTGCGCGGCCCGAGGCGGCGGCATACCGGCCCGCCGCATTATGGCCTTTGGCGGTACTGCTCCGCCAGTCTTTTGAAGTAAAGCTCGATCAGCGGGGCGTACTGCGGCAGGTACTCGCCGGTGGGCACGTTGAGCATCGCCTCACGCAGATGCGGCGGCAAATGGCCCCAGGCACTCTTGATCAGCTCGCTGCGCGTTTGCGGATCGGCCTCTTTGACGTCGGCCGCACGCACGCCTTCCTCGCTATCCAGCGGCTGCCCGGCCGGACGCTTGCCGGTGGTCCGACCGTCGCCCTGCTGCTCCTGCGGCTGGGTGCTGGAGCCGTCCTGCTCCTGCGAATCCTGGTTCTGCTGGTCGCGACGAGCCATTTGCGGCGTCTGGTTGCTGGAGTGGTCCGACGGCGAGGACTGCTGCGCCTGCTCGATCAGCCGGGCCAACTCGTCCAGAATCTGTTGCTGTTGAGCCTGCGTCTGGGCGCCGGGATCCAGGCTCGCCAGCCGCCGCTCGACATGCCGCATCATCCGCCCGATCTCCAGGATTGGGTTCGACGCCTCGCCGATATCCTCGCCCGGCAACTCAAGCGGGTTGGGCGTATCGGGCTGGTCGGGCGTCTTTTCTTGCGGCTTGGGTTTGGTGGCCGGTTGCTTTTCCTTCAGCCCCTTTTGAACCTCGTTCTCAAGGCCTTCGAACAAATCGCCCGTCAGATCGTTCAGCAAATCATCGCCCAGGTCGAGGGCCGGCTGGCTGCCCGTCTTGGGAGCAGCCTTTCCCTGCGCCGCCGGCTTTTTGTCCGGAGCCTGGGGCGCCGGTGCCGCATCCTGGGCCCAAGCCGGCGCAGCCGCGATGGCTAACGTCGCAGCGATTGACAAGATGAGAGTTCGCCGTGACATACTGCCGTGTTCCGCGTCGCTGCCGGCCACGGCGTCCCCCGCCGCAGCCATGTTCGATAGGCCTGCTTTTTATCATATCACGCCCGGCCAGTACGGCAGATAGGCAACCGGCGTGCCGGAGTTCATCGCGCGGGAATCTTGAAAATCAGCCCAAGCATCCAGGAGGCAGGCCTCGGCGATTTCTTGCCGATCAAGATGACAGCGACCTTCAGGCACGTTAGGCTTCACAACCACACGCCGCGTCAATTTGCGTCCATGAAGGGCCAACGGCGCGGGGCAGCCTGAAGCCATTCTGCGCACCAGCAGCGAGGGCCGCATGATGTCGCACCAATCGGCCAATTCTTACAGCGTGCCGCAAGCTCCCAGCGACTTGTTCTCCGAGCGGCCGACTCGCTTTCGTTGGGTGATCTTCATGCTCGGGTGCGGTACCTCGTGGATGATGTATCTGCACCGCTATGTCTTTTCGATGATCAAGCCCAAGCTGTCCGATGCCGGCGTGAGCGAAAGCGAGCTGGGCGTCCTCGATTCAGTCTTCGCCATCTGCTACGTGTCGTTTCAGATTCCCTCGGGCGTCATCACCGACGTCTTCGGCGCGCACCTGTATCTGACGGCCGCCATCGCAGTCTGGTCGATCGCCCTGGCCATGCACACGGTGCCGGGCTTTGGCCCGCTGAGCCTTGCCCGGGGCCTGATGGGCACGGCCCAGGCAGGCGTGTTTGCCGCGATCAGCCGCGTGACGCGAACCTGGTTTCCGCTTTCGGTGCGAACCACGGTGCAGGGCTTCATGGGCGTGTTCTCGGGCCGCATCGGCGGGATGAGCGCCAACCTGATCTACGGCACCGTGATGCTGGGCTTGCTGGCGCTGTCGTGGCAGGCCGGCGCCCTGGTGCTGGCCGGCGCCGGAATCGCGCTGGCTCTGTTGTTCCTGGTGCTGTTTCGCAACTCGCCGCGTCAATCGCCGTTTGTCAACGAAGCCGAGGCCGAGTTGATCGAAGTTGGCGAAAGCCCGGCCAGCCGCCGCAAAATGCCGTTCAAGGAAATGTTCCGGCGGATGAGCCCTCGCTCCATCGCCAATCTGCTGGCGGTCACGCTGTCGGCCTTCCTGAGCACCATGGCCGACAACCTGTACTCCAACTGGATTCCGCTGTTTCTGTACCAGGTTTATCAGTTGAAGTTCGCCGAGATGGGCATCTACTCGGCCCTGCCGCTGCTGGGCGGAGCCATCGGCGGCGTGGTCGGCGGCATGTTCAACGACTTTCTGCTACGCAACCTGGGCAGCCGCCGCTGGGCACGCAGCCTGGTTGGCGTGATCGGCAAGTGCGGCGCCGGCGTGTGGCTGGCCGTGGCGCTGCTGTTCTACGACAACCCGTACGCCTTCTGCCTGATGCTGGTCGTGGTGAAGTTCTTTGCCGACATGGAAGTAGCTACCCGCTGGGGCACCGTCACCGATATTGCCGGCCCGGCCACGGCCTCGGTGTTCTCGTTCAACAACTCGGTCGCGGCGATTGGGCAGGTGGTGGCGCCATTGCTGTTTGGCTTTGTAGCCCAACTGGCAAGTTGGCACCTGGTATTCCTCATCGCCATGGGCATCTACATCCTGGGCGGCCTCACTTGGCTGGTGACCAACTGCACCATCCCGCTGATCCGCGAGGACGACGAAGCCCCGACCGCCGCTTCCTGAGCGGTCCGGCTATTCGATCCCGTACCGCTTGAGCTTCTGCCGCAGCGTCGCGCGGTGGATTCCCAGAAACTGCGCGGCAGCTGCCCGATTGCCCTGTGTCCGCTCCAGCAGCGTCTTGAGCAGTGGCGGTTCCACCAGTTCCAGGTACCGCTCGTACAGCGTTCCGATCTGGGTATCGTCGTCCACGTGCAGCGCCTGGGTGCGCGCCCAAGCCGACAGGGCTTCCTGCACGTCGTCGGACGATTGTCCGCTGGATGACCGCTCGCCCGCGGGGGCTTCCAGCGGCGGCAACAAATGCTCAGGCCCGATGGCGTGCCCACGCGAGACGATTGCCGCGTGTTCGATCACGTTGCGCAGCTCGCGGACGTTACCCGTCCATTCCCGCCGCTGAAGTTCACGCAAGGCGGCCGGCGTCAGTTCCGCCCGCTCGATGCCGTTTACCTGCGCCAGCCGCAGAAAGTGTTCGGCCAGCAGCGGGATATCCTCGCGCCGCTCCCGCAGCGGCGGCACGTGGATCGGGAATACGCTCAGCCGGAAATACAGATCCTCGCGGAACTCGCCGGCCGCGATCATCGCCTGGAGCGGCCGGTTGGTGGCCGCCAGGATGCGGATATTGGTGGGCCGGGGCCGCGCATCGCCCACCGGCGTGACCTCACGGTGTTCGATGGTCCGCAGCAATTTGACTTGCAGCGGCAGCGGCACGTCGCCAATTTCATCGAGCAGCACGGTGCCGCCGGCGGCCAGTTCCAACAGGCCCTTGCGGTCCTGCACGGCGCCGGTGAATGATCCGCGCACGTGGCCGAACAGTTCGCCTTCGACCAGGCCAGGACTGAGCGCCGCCAGGCAGATCGGCAAGAACGGCCCGTTGCTGCGGTGGCTGTGGCGGTGGATCGCCCGAGCAACCAGCTCCTTGCCGGTGCCGCTTTCGCCCGTGATCAGCACCGGCACGTCGGACTGGGCCGCCAGGGCAATGTTCTTGAAAAGCTGCTGCATGGCCGGCGACGCGCCCACCAGTGTTTCGCCGGTCGTGTCGGTATCGCTGGTCGCGGCGGGCCGATTGGCCTTGGCCGCCAGCGCTCGCTGGATCACCGCGCCAGCCTGGTCCAGATCAAATGGCTTGGTGAGGTAGTCGAACGCCCCGCCTTCGATCGCCTTGACGGCCGTATCCAGGTTGCCAAAGGCCGTCATCACGATGATCGGCGTGTCGGACGAGGTCTGCTGGAACTGCCGCATGGCGGTCAGGCCATCCATGCCGGGCAGGCGAACGTCCAACAAGAGCGCATCGTGCTGGGTCTGGCGAGCGTATTGCAGCCCTTCTTCGGCCGAGGACGCTACATCGACCTCGTGGCCTTCGTCGGTGAGAAACTCGCGGAATGCCCAACAGATGCTGGCTTCGTCGTCGACTATCAGAATCCGGCTCATGCAGTCGCCTTCGTGCGAGGCAGGGTGAGTTCAAAGCGAGTCCAGCCGTCGCGACGGCTCCAGCATAGCCGGCCGCCGTGCGCCGCCGCTACCTCGCTGGCCACGGCCAGGCCCAGCCCTACGCCTTCTTCCTTGGTCGTGACAAATGGATCAACCAGCGATTCGCCGAGCATGGGGTCTGGGCCAGCGCCGTTATCGCTGATGGTAATGGCAATCGCCTCGCCGCAGTTGCCATTCTCCCCATGCTCTATCAACCCCGACTCGCCTCGCTCGGCACCGCCGGCGGCCGCGTGACCGTTGGTCTGCCCGTTCGATGGTGCGGCCGTGTTGCTGGCCGTTACTTTGCTGGCGGCGATGGCTACCTGGCCGCCATTGCCGGCCGCTTCCACGGCGTTGAGCGTGAGGTTCAAAACCGCGCTGCGCAGCGAGGCCAGCTCGCCCACGGTATGTAGCGGCGCGTCGGGCGGCTGGAGCGTCAATGTTACCCGGGCGTGCTCGGCCGCCGGCTCCACCAGCGAGTACACGTCGTGCAGCAGGGCGGCCACGTCGATCGGTTCGTGCGGACGCTGCTCCGCCTTGCCGAGCGCGAGGACGGCGCGAACCTGCTCTTCCATCATCTGCAGTTGCCGCAGCGCCACGGTCAGGCTGTTGTCGCCGTCGGGCGGCGGATGCCGCCGGGCGTAGAGCTGCACGCTCAGCCGGGCACCGGTAAGTGCGTTGCGCATCTGATGGGCCATGCCGGCCGCCAGTTGGGCCAACACCTTCATCCGCTCCGACCGCTGGATGGTCTGCTGCATCGCCCGCAGCTCCACGCACATGCGGTTGACCGAGCGGATCAGGTCTTCGATTTCGGCGGCGCTGTCCCCCACCTCCATCTCGTGGAAATCGCCCCCGGCGATGCGAGCGACCTGCCGCTGCACTTCACCGATACGGCGGCTGGTCCGCTGTGCGATCCAGGCGGTGCTGCCGACCATCAGCCCCAGGATGGTTCCGCCGAGGATGAGCGGCGGCAGCACGGCTTCCCACCGGGCCTGTCGCCACGAGGTTTCCGGATACAGCACCAGTAGCGAGCGGCCGGCAGCCGTCTTGGTATCGACGATCCGCGTGGCGATATAGCGCACGCCGTCCAGCTCCACCGTGGGCGAATCGGCCAGGGTGACCAGCCGCGCCGTGCCCGAGGTTTCCAAGGCCGGCGGCCGATCGCGCAGGCGAGGAAAGCTGGTCGCCGTCACGTGGCCCTGGCTGTCGTAGGCGATGAAATGCGCCCCGGAGAGCCCCTGCATCCGCGCCAGCACGCTGGAGGTGAAGGGGAAACTGGCGTCGCCCAGCGAAGCCACCACGCCGTTGAGCCGGTCGACGATTTCGCGTTCCGTCCGTCGGGCAGCCAGGGTAGCGCTGCTCACGGCGATAGCCGCGGTGGCCACCACCTGGAGCATGACCAGCGGGACCAGAATCTGGTTGCGAAGCGTACGCGGCATACAGCGGCGGGCGGGGCAGGGTGCTCCGCCGACTCCGAGCAGGGAACAGGCCAATGGAGGGCGGCAGGTTGCCGCACTTTCATCAAAGACCCCAGGGCAGCCATTGGCAAGAGGCGAGAACGCGTAGCCGGGGGGTGAGCAGCGCCGCGACCGCCGTAATTTTCGTAGCGTTTTTCCGAAAAAGGCAGCTTGACAGTTGCTGCGGGGGTACCCTAGATTCACGGTCGCTGCGGAGCAGGCTGCGCAGAACCTGCCTGACTACCCAAGGTCCGCTGGTTTGTATCCCGTTTCATACGGTATGCGAACTCCCACCTTAAGGGCCTGGTATTTGTACTGCCCCCAACCGTGTCTGCTTCGCAGGGGGATTTTTTATCTGGTCTGTGTGGTTTTCCGCCCAGCTTCGGAAATTCTTCAGACCAGTCGCGTACGTTTCTTGGATCAATGCCGTTTGGCTGTTTAGCCGCGCCGCCTGGTGACAGAGTGTGCGCGAGCTGTGGGGATGCGCAGCCATGGCGAGGGCGTGAGGTATCAGGCCCGTGGAGCCAACAGGAGGTCGGCGATGCTAGTTCTTTCCAGACGCACGAACGATGTCATTCTGGTGGGCGATTCCATCAGAATCCAGGTGCTGGATATCCGCGGCGGACGCGTACGATTGGGTATCGCGGCCCCGGCGGAAGTGCCGGTGCATCGGGCGGAAATCGCGGAGCGCTGCCGCGATGAAGCCGCCCCGCAAAGCGGCCAGGTGATCGTCGAACACGGCGAAGTGGTGGCCCCTCCGGCCGCTCCCTCCGCGTAACGCCTCACGGCCCCCGCTGATTTGGCTCGACCTCTTCCCGCGGCACCAGGCCGTGGGCAGTACGGGCCGGCCCGGCTACGGTTAACGCTGCGCCTGCGCCGTTTCGGCAGGTCCGCTGCTCCCTAGCCAGGCCCTTCCCCCACGGCCTGACCGGCCGCTCTTCCGCACGGCGAACCTCGCACGGCCGCCTTCCCGCTGCGCCGGCGGTTTCTCAACTTTCTTGTTTCCGCTCGCGGCCGCGGCAGCGTAGACTCACCCAAATGTGGAGGCCGCGACCGCCACTTCGGGTGGGCGCAACATTCAGTCTCGCGCGCTCCCCTGTGGCAGTCAGGGCATCGCACGCCGCCGACCATCGCTCTTCTTGTCGCCATTCAGGCCAACTCTCGCGGAATGCCTGCCATGAACCATCAGCTCCAGCCGTTCTACAAGCAGGTGCAGTCGCACTACGACCTGTCGGACGACTTCTTCAAGCTGTTCCTCGATCCGACCATGACCTATAGCTGCGCTTACTTCGAACGCGACGACATGACGCTCGAGGAAGCACAGCGGGCCAAGATCGACCTCTCGCTGGGCAAGTGCGACCTGAAGCCCGGCATGACCTTGCTGGATATTGGCTGCGGCTGGGGAGCGACGATGAAGCGGGCCGTTGAGAAGTACGACGTCAACGTGATCGGCCTGACGCTCAGTCGCAACCAGTACGAACACGTGCGGGAAGAACTCGCCAGGCTGCGCGGTCCCCGCAAAACTGAGATCCGCCTGCAAGGCTGGGAGGAGTTCGAGGAGCCGGTCGACCGGATCGTGAGCATCGGCGCCTTTGAGCATTTCCGCCGCGAGCGCTACGACGCCTTCTTTGAGCGGTGCTACCGGATGCTGCCGGCCGATGGCCGGATGATGCTGCACACCATTGTGGGCTATACGATGCCCACCCTGGAGAAAATGGGCATCCCGGTCTCGCACGAAAACATCATCTTCGCCAAGTTCATTGCCCGCGAGATCTTCCCCGGAGGGCAATTGCCGGAGCCTGACTGGGTGACCAGCGCGGCCGAGAAAGCCGGGTTCCGCGTGGACCTGATTCAGCCGCTGCGGCTGCACTACGCCCGAACGCTTGATTGCTGGGCCGAGGCGCTTTCGGCCCGGCGCGAGGAAGCCGTCGCCCTCTCCTCAGAGGAAATGTACGAGCGGTTCATGAAATACCTGACCGGCTGTGCGGCCCACTTCCGCAGCGGGCACATCAACGTGATGCAGTTCACGCTGTGCAAGCAATGAACGTTCGCCGGCCAGGGCAGGGGACCGCTTAACGCACTAAACGCCGCGGCTGCATACCTGGCTTTCGACGTAAGCCAGCACTTCGGCGGCGATGTCGGTCTCTAACGCCTGGGCGGTGGCACGCCAGCCGGGCACGGCATTCACTTCCAGCACCAGCAGCCGGCCATCGGCAGCCGGCAACAGGTCGACGCCGGCCAGCGGGGCTCCTACGGCCGCAGCCGCACGCAGGGCGTAATCTTCCATCCGCGCATCGAGCCGGTAAGGGCTGGCCGTAGCGCCGCGGCTGACGTTGGTCCGCCAGTCGCTTTCGCTGCGCCGCTGGACGCCGAAAACCTTGTGGCCGATCACCAGGGCACGAATGTCATACCCGCGGTGCGGCACAAACTCCTGCAGGTACAGCACCGCCCGCAGGTCCTCAAGCATCCGACAGGCACGCAGCAGCATGGCTTCGTCGTTCACCCGGGCAATACCGCGGCCCTCGGCCCCGAACAGCGGTTTGATCACCACATCGCCGCCCAGCCGCTCGAAGGCTTCCAGCGCCTGCTGACTGGTCTGGCAAACAAAGGTACGCGGCACCGGCAGCCCAGCCGACTGGAGCCGCACCAGGGCCAGGTATTTATCCACCGCCGCTTCAATCGCCCGGGGCGGATTGATGACCACTTGGCCCGCCTCCTGGGCTCGGGCCAAGGCATCCATCCGAAACACGACCTGCTCAAGCGAGCCGGCCGCCATAGCGCGAACCAGCACGGCGTTGAACTGCGAGAAATCGGCCTCGCCGGTAACGACCGCGGGCGACGATTCGCCCACGCTCGCCGCCATCTGCCGGAAGGTTCCGCCGACAATTTCGTGCCGGCCGGCCGCCGCTCGGCGCAGATCGGCCAGATACCAGCTTTCCGGCGAACCTAGGACGAGAAATCGCAAAGGGTTAGCGTCCGTTGCAAAGCGGTGAGTAACCAAGAAAGCAAACCGGCGTCGCACAGGCGCGCCGCACGCGCCTAAAACGCGCGGCAGGCTTCAGACTTACCCGCTTTGCGGCGGCCATGCAATCGGCGGCAGATGGCTCTTCGCATGGCCCATCGTGCGTGGTCCGCCGTGGCACCGCCTGGCCGGTTTTTCCGGTTTTTTGTTGAGGCCCCAGGCATTTCTGCTAGTTTCGTACGTTGGAGCAACGGCTCAATCTTCCAATGACCTTTCTCACCCTGGCAGCCGCCGCAAGGGCCGGCTTGTTGCCGCTGGTTGAATATCGCCGGCGAACTCAGTAACGGTCTTGCTGCTCGATGGAGGGGTAGAAGTATGCCTACTCGCATCTGTTGCCATCTCGCCCTGGCACTTGCGGCCACGGTTTCCGTCGCTGCCGCGCAGGACTCCGCCGATCTGTTCAAGGAGCAAGGCATCCGGGTTGTCGGCGGCGTGATCCAGATCGCCGAGGAAGCCGAGCTGAGCAAAGGTCTGCGCGAAATTCCCAAGCTCATAAAGGCCGTCACCGACGCGCAAAAGGCCCTCTCCGCCATCGAGAAACAGGTGGAGGACAACCAGAAGCTGATCGTCCAGTACACCAACCAGCGGCGGCAGATCAACGCTGCCCTGGGCGCCGGCAATCTGCCCGCGACGCAGTACAACCGCATGGTGGCGATGTTCAACGAACTGGGCGAGCGGATCAACCTGCTGATCCAGAAAGGCGGCATGGAAGACGAGCTGAAAGCCGCCCGAGCCAAGATGTACTAGGCCCGCGAGGAATACGTCTCGCACGTACTCAACCTGCGGAAGCTGGCCGACACCATCGAACACAAGTATGACACCATCGCCGGCGATCCGCGTTTGAAAGAGGCCGTGCTGGCGGCGGCCGGCGGCAAGCAGGTCAGCTTTGAGCCGTCGCGCGCGTTCCAGACCAACGTGCGGTCGCTGGCCAAGATCGAAGAAACGGTGCTGTCCGAGAGCATCCCCATCCGCACCGATGGCTCGCAGACCTTCTACGTCGCCGCGACCATCAACGGCAAACACACCAAGGAGTTTGTGATCGACTCCGGCGCGAGCGTGGTTTGCCTGCCGTTTGCCATGGCCCGCGAGATGGGCATCGAACCCAGCTCGGCCGACCGCCGCGTGCAGTTGCGGATTGCCGACGGTTCGGTCATCGAGGCCACGGTCGTCAAGCTCGACGAAGTACGGGTAGGCAAGTTTGCCGTCGAGAACGTCGAGGCCGTGGTGCTGCCGCCCGAGGCCGTCGCGGCTCCGGCCCTGTTGGGCATGAGCTACCTGGGCAAGTTCAGCTTCAAGATCGAGGCCGACGCGCAGAAGCTGACCATGACCAAGATCGACGACAAGTAACGTCCCTGCCCCCCGGTGGCCACGCGTTCGCCGGGTTCCGCCGCACGATTGCTATCTTCCCCACCTGGACGATCTTGCCCCGTTTGCCGCATTGGCCGGACCGGCATAGACGGCCGGGCTGCCTGCGCTATAATGCCGGTCATCAGTTACGTGGTTTTCCGGCGCAGGCCTGAGGGGCGTGCCCCGCAGGCGCTGCCTGCTGCCGGCATACGCAGCGTTACCAGTCCGCCGAAGGGGAAACAGCGCAGTGACGGAAAAAGTGGTGATCATCGGCAGTGGTCCGGCTGGGTGGTCGGCGGCCATTTACGCGGCTCGGGCGAACCTGGAGCCGTTGTTGTTCGAAGGGACGCTGCACCCGGACATGATGCCGCTGGGCCAGCTGGCCTACACCACCGAGGTGGAGAACTACGCCGGCTTCCCCGCTGGCAACGTCCGGGCGTTTGTCGAAAGCGCCGTGGCCAAGGAGCGGCACTACAACCTGCCGCCGGTTCCCCAGGGCCACGAGCGTGACGGTCAGCCCCACTACGCCGTGCAGGGCGTGGAACTGATGGAGCTGATGAAGCAGCAGGCGCTGAACTTCGGCACGCGCGTCATCGGCGAGGACGTGGTCGACGTCGACTTCAGCGTGCGACCGTTCAAGCTCAAGACCAACGAGAACCGCGAGGTCGAAGCCCACACCGTGATCGTGGCCACCGGCGCGCGGGCCAATTACCTGGGGCTGCCTTCGGAAGAACGCTTCAAGAACCGGGGCGTCAGCGCCTGTGCCGTGTGCGACGGGGCCTTGCCGCGGTTCCGCAATCGGCCGCTGGTGGTGATCGGCGGCGGCGACTCGGCCGTGGAAGAAGCCACGTACCTGTCCAAGTACGCCAGCGTCGTGTACCTGGTCCACCGCCGCAATGAGCTGCGGGCGTCCAAGATCATGCAGGAACGGGCGTTCAACAACCCCAAGATCGAGATCGTGTGGAACCACGTGCTCGAAGAAGTACTGGGGAACGACACCGACGGCGTGACCGGCGTGCGGCTCAAGAACACGCTCGACGACAGCCGCAAGGAATTGGATGTCGCCGGCGTGTTTCTGGCAATCGGCCACACGCCCAACACGGCGTTCCTGAAGGGCCAACTTGAGATGAACGAAGTTGGCTACATCAAGTGGGTGAAGCCGTTCCGCACCTGGACCAGCGTCGAAGGCGTGTTCGCCGCCGGCGACGTGGCCGACGACTACTACCGCCAGGCCATCACCTCAGCCGGCACCGGCTGCATGGCCGCCCTCGACGCCGAACGGTGGCTGGCCGCCCAGGGCATCCACTAACACAGCCTGCGGTCGCGGTTGGCCGCCGGCTGCTCCCGGTGGCCAGCGCGACAAGCGGTTCGGTTTCTTTCACAGTGGAGATCGGCCAGGCGCACGCTCCCGGTATGCCCGCTGCGCCTACTTTGCGCGCGGCTTGAGCGAGCGTGCGCGTCGTTTTACGCATCCCCGAATGGCAACCGGATAGCAATTCAGATCACTCACGCCTGGCACGGCCGGCAAGGCCCTTTTGCGGAGCTTTTCGCGCGGTGAAACCGCCACTTCGCGGTGGAGTTGCGTCAGAGGAGAAAAAGTGGCCGCTCGGGGACTCGAACCCCGACGCCTTTCGGCACAAGATCCTAAGTCTTGCGTGTCTGCCAATTTCACCAAGCGGCCGATTTGACGCCGACAAACAGGCCTCTACAACTCTAACCAATCATCCGGCGGCTTTCCACCCTTGGTGCCCCCCGGTGCGGCCGGGCGCGTGCCATGATGAAAGCTCTCCAGGCCGTCCGCGGCCCGCCCTATCGAGCGAGGAGACAGCCAGGAGAGCTGTAGGGTTCGTAGCGGTTCGCCAGGGGGCGAGATTGGCAGCCAGACGGTTATTGATTCCGCACGTCCACGTCGACGTTAGGCAGGTGGATCCGCCGCGGTTCGCGCCGGTCGATATCGATGTCCGCGCCCGGGGTACGGATGTCGATGTCGCGATCCAGAGCGCGGCGATCCAAGTCACGATCCAGAGCGCGGTCACGCGGTTTCACGTCCACGCCGCCGCCGGGCCAGCGTACGTGTACGCCGCCATCATCGCGGCGGTTGCGCTCTCCGCGCACATCATCGCGCCATAGTTCATCCTGGCGCAATTCTTCGCGGCGCAATTCTTCCCGCCGAAGATCGTCGCGGAGGTGATCGCCGGGCAGCGGGGCGGTGTCGTCGTGGAAGGGGGCGTTGACCGGGTCAAGTCGATCGGGCCGATCGTTCAGGTTTTCTTCGCAACCGACCATCGCGGCCGCCATGCCAAGCGCGCCCACGGTGAAGAACATTCGCAACATGGTTACTTCCTCAGAGTTGGTCATTTCGCAGGGAAGCCATCTTCTTCCCCGCAGAGGGCGTGCCTGCCGGCTGCCCGTTCCTTTGCCCAGCCCCCAGTTGCGAATGGTGTGCCGCGAGGCTGAGGCCGCCCGCGGCGCTGGCCACTAAAGCAAGAAGCTCCCAGGAATTACGCGGTGAGATTTCTACCGTATCATGCGGCGGTTCCCCGTCCTCAGGTGGGATCACCACCTGCCGCGGCCCGGCGCTGCCAGGTCGGCAAGCAACCAGTGGTGATGAGCCGGAGGGCCTTTCACCGCTTCCGCCGGTCCCAACAAAAAAACCGCCGCGGAAGCGGTTAGCTCCCGCGGCGGGTAATCGGTTCACGGGTTTTGGCGGTCAGCCGTGGTGCCGCAACCAGTGCGGCCGGCAAGCCGCCGCAAGCGTTACCGCTGGCTGAGCGAAGCCCCCGTAGCTGCGCCACCCAGCAGCGCCAGATTCTCGACATCCGGGCTGGAGGCCGCGGCCGAATCGTCGGCATCCGGCGCCTGGATCGCGAACAGATGGGTCTTGTTGGCAATGTACAGCACGCCATTGGCAACCACCGGGGTGCTGTACACCGAGTTGCCCATGTTGATCTCGGCGATGATTTCCAGCTCCGGCGAGAGCTTGAAGATCGTCACGTCGCCGTCCTCGTCGCCCACGTACACCTTGCCGTCGGCGATCAGCGGCGAGCCCCAACTGGCGGCCAGCATGTCGTGCGTCCAGTACGGCTCGCCGGTCTTGGCGTCGACGCAGTGCACCAGGCCCGAGAAGTCCGGGATGAACAACAGGTGCTTGGTTTCGCCGTCGACCTCCACCGGGGCGATGGCCACAGTGCCGATCGTGCGGTGGAAGGTTTCTTCAAAGTCGAACTTCCCGTCACCGTTGCGGTCGAACTTGTGGTAGTGCCACACCACCGCCGAGTTGGGATTGTCGCGGACGATGTCACCCTTTTCCGGCTCGGCGGCCTTCAGCCGCTTGTGCGGAATCGGCGTGTTGGGGTCCTTGACGTTGAACACCAACTGCGGGCTCACGTCGCCGCGTTTGGTGGGATCGATGCACCACAGGTGGGCTTCGCCTTCGCCGTGCTCGGGGTCCTGGCCCACACCCAGGTACACCAGGCCGTCGTAGATCACCGGGGTGGCGATGATCTCGTTACGGGTACCGCGGCCGCCCAGGATGTATTCCGATTCCTTGGGATTGGCGTCGAACTTCCAAAGCAACTCCGGCTTGCCGTCCTTGCCGGCGTCGGCGCGGAAGCTGTACAAGTAGCCGTCACCGCCGGCAAACATCACCTGCGGCACGCCGCCCAGCACGCCGTAGGCCGGCGACGACCACTGGCCGTGCAGGATGTTCCGGCCCGGCGACTTGTCGGCCCAGATCAGCTTGCCCGTGTTCTTGTCCAGGCAGATGAAGCTGGGAGCATCCGGAGCCGGCAGGTTGATGTGGCTTTCGTCCACGCCGTTGGAGGTGCAGACAAACAGCAGGTCGCCCGCCGCCGTGACCGAGCAACTGCACATGTTGTGCTGGGAGACGCCCAGCTCCTTCATCATGTCGAAGACCCAGATGACGTCCGCTTCGTGGACGTCCTCGGAGACTTCGTCCTTGTAGGGGCCGTCGTTCTCGCCGTCGTAGAAGCCCTGCGTGTCCAGGCACATCACTTCGCCGCGGCTGGTGACGAACCACAGCCGTTCGCCTTCGACCAGCGGCGAGCAGCAGATGCCCTGCAGCGGCCAGTCGTGCACGCGGCCGGTAGCCAGCTTTTCGCTGCTGTGCTGCCAGAGGAACTTGCCATCGCTTTCGCGGAAGCAGAGCAGGCAGCCCAGGTCGACGTCGGCCGGGTAGCGTTTCAGCCAGCCGGCGCCGTTGTTGGTGCCCACGTACACCTGACCGCCGGCGATCACCGGGTTACCGTAGGTTTGCGAGCCGAGCCGGGCGACCCACTTGATGTTCTCGCCGGTGCCGGGCTTCCACTCACCGGTTTCTTCGTCGAACTCGCCGATATCCCACGACTCTGGCAGGTTCTTGGCCACCGGGGTGTTGTTGCGGGCCGGCGAGCCGCCCCACTGGGTCCAATCCTGCGTTTTCTGGTCGGCCTTCACCGGGAAGGTCTTGGCCTCGTCGGCAGCCGCCGGGGTTTCTTCCACGGGCGGCGCTTCGACTGGGCCGTCGAAGGCGGCCAGCATGGCGTCGCAGCACGAGGCGGCCTCTTGCGACTTGGGAGCCTGGCAGCAAGCCAGCCCCAGGGCGACGCTCGACGGGCGGCCGTCGCCTTCGTCTTCTTCTTCGTCCAGGGCCACCGGGTTGATCTCGGGCGTGGCCGCGGCCTGGGTCGTGGTGTTAGGGCTGGGAGCCGGACCGGGGCTATCGGAATTCGAACACGAGATGCCTGTGGCAGCCAGCGCCGCCAGGATCCAGGCTGGACCACGGAAAGCAAAGTTCATAGGTGGCTCGACTCCATATTTCAGGTTGAACCGGGGGGAGGAACCGCCCGGCCGTAGGCTGGCATAGGTGGGTAACGGCCTGTTTGCGGGAGTGCGGCAGCCGCCCTTCCGCCTGTGCCGTGCGGTTACTTGTTCTTGTAAACCTTGACGTTGTCGAAGAAGAACTCGGTGTCCTGGCAGTTCCCCCAGAAGCCCGGCGAACCGACCCGCTCGGGAGCCAGGTCCTCGGCGACGACGGTCCACTCGGCCGGTTCCTCGCTGTCGCGCGGCCAGAGCTTAGCCCGCAACACCACGCGATCTTCAAGGTTCTCCGACTGGAACTTCAGGCGGTACCAGGTACCGGCTTTCCATTGGTAGGGGGTCGAGTTGGCCATCCGCTTCTGGGCGAACCAGGTGCGGATTTCGACCAGTTGGCTGGGGCCGCTGACCTCAACCTGGTAGCGCTGGTTGTTCAGGCCCAGCGCCGGCAGCTTGCCTTTGTCCTCCACCGCATAGAAGTCCATTTCTACGGTGTAATCGTGCAAATGGATCGGCCCCATCCAGCCTTGGCTGCGGGTACCAAGCTGCGTGAAGCCGGCCGGCACCGGAATGCGGTCGAGCTTGATGGCCACGGCGTTCTCAATCGCGCGCGGGCCCTTCTCCACGGCCAGGCCAGGCGTGTCCTGCTCGCCCACCCACTTGTAGCTGGAGAGCACCTTCTCGCGGACCAGCAGGTCCAGAGCCTCGTTCAGGTGGCTCTGGGCTTCTTCCTGCGTATTCACGTAGCCGTCCAGGTCGAGGAACTTGAGCAGCGACCGGAACGGCATCGGCCGCGACGTGGCGGTGTACGCCAGGCTCGAACGGCCCGTGTCGACAAACGCCTTGGTGAAGTACAGGTACAACTCGTGGGCCAGGTGGTTGGTCGTCCGCAGCGAATTGGCCAGGTCGAAATCGACCACGATGTGCCGGTTGCGCATGCCGACCCACACCTCAGGAATCACGCCCTCGGAGAAGTCGAACGACCAGGGCAGATCGCCGATCACGCGCACGCGGGCCGAACCGGTCAGGTCGCCCACCTTGGCCGTGACCACGCTGGCTTTGTGGGTGTAGTCCTTATCCGCGGTGTAGAGACCATCGGCGGTGACGTTGCCGCCGCGATCCACGCTGAACTCCGCCTTGCTCACGCCCAGCAACTCGCCCGCGGCGTTGTACAGCCGCACGGTGAACTGCTGCGACTCGCCCGGCGCCAGCAGCACGTCGGCCGGGCTCACCTGCAAGTGGGCGGGCTTATCGTCCTTGGGCTTGGCGGGCTGCGTGGCCTGGCTGGCCTGCGCGACCGCCGCCTGCTGAGCCGGCTGATCCTTCTTGCCCAGGCAGTAGATGCCATCGCCGGTGGCCAGGTAGATCTTGCCGTGCGATGCGATGGGCGAACCGTTCACCTCGGTATTGAGGCGCAGCATCCGCTGCACGACTTCAACGCCCTTCTTGGGATCGGGCTTGAGGATCCACCACTCGCCCGCCGTGGTGCAGACATAAATCTTGCCGTCGGCGTACAGAGGGCTGCCGAACATGCCGCGGCCCAGCTTCATGTCGTAGCGCGGACGCGGCGTCTTGTTGAACGGCTGCTTGCCGGTCTCAGCATCAAAGATCCACAGGCCCGCCCGGTCGTCGAACACGTAAACCTTGTCGTCGATCACCAGCGGCGAGCTGCGGCCCACCACCACCTGAGTGTGCTTCCACTTGGCGCCGTCGGCGGTGATGTCGCCGGTCCGGGTACCGTCGATGGCGACGATGGCGCCCATCGTGGCGTCGGACTCCGCCCACTGCTCTTCGCCGTGACCGATATACACGGTGCCGTTATGCACGGTGGGCGTCACGTTGACGCCGCGGCGGGAGAAGCCGTAGCTCCAAATCTTGTTGCCGGTCCGCGGCTGAAAGGCGTACACGCCACCGTCCGACGAACCGAATACAATCGCATCCTGCCCATTAAGCTTGCAAACCACCGGCATGCTGTAAGTGGTGTCCGGAGGGCTCAGGTTGGTGCCGTTGATCCAGCGGACCTCGCCCGTCTTCTTGTCGAGGGCCACCAGGCGATGGGCCGGCACCGCGTACTCGCGCCACCCGACCATCACGCCGCTGGCGATCACCAGGTCTTCAAACACCACCGGCGTATTGGTACGGCCACCGTAGGTGGTCAGCAGGCCGAACTCCTCGTGCATGGAGCGTGACCACAGCGTCTTGCCGGTTTCGCCGTCGATGCACAGGAAGATGCCGCACACGCCCTGCGCGTAGATGTTGCCGGTTTCCGGGTCGCCGGTCACGCTCGACCAGCCGACGCGGGTATCGGGCACGTCGGACAGGTACACGCCAAATTTGTTTTCCCACAGCGTCTCGCCCGTGGCGGCATCGAGGCACACCACGCGCTCGCCTTCAATCTTGGTCGCCGGATTCGCGCGAGTCTGGAAGTACAGCTTGCCGTTGAGCACGATCGGCGTGCTGCGGGCAAACAGGTCCTTGCGCACCCAAACGACGTTCTCGCCCGTGGACGGATCCCACGAGTCGATCAGGCCTGTTTCCTTGGAGGTACCATCGTAGTTCGGACCACGCCAGTTGGGCCAATCCAACGGATCTGCTGCTGCGAGCGTTGCAGTCCAGGTGGCGGCGGTCACCCAGCAGCAAAGCGCAACAAGGCGGCAAATGGGTCTCATGAGGTAAGCGCTCCGGCTTCTCGCACGTGGGTGGGAAATAGGGGCGGGTTAGCAAATACAGGATAAGTGGAACCCCAGGGCATAGCAAGCAACAGGCACCCCTCCCTGCGAAGGATATAACGCTAGCATGGGGGTGCCCCCGATAGCGTTGGGGGGAAATTGCAGAGCCCTGCGGACGCGCCCCAAACAGGCCCCCACAGCCGCGAAAAATGAGGTTGAAACGACCGGTAAACGTGCCGGCGCGGCTTCGTACAGACCGTCTTAACCGGCCTTTTCGAGCAGCAGCTCCAGGTAGCTGCGCCGTTCGCTGTTGCCCAATCCCAAGGCCGCCGCCAGTGATTGCAGCGTGGCCTTGGCGGCTTCGACACCTTCCGCAGACGTGACGATTTCCAGCTCAAGGAACGGGCCCAAGCCGGCAACCTGGTCGAGCATCACGTGAACCGGCGTGCCTTGCCAGGTAAGTTCCGCTTCGCGGCGCGACTTGGTCACCGTGGCCACCTCGCGGAACTTCAGCGCCTTGAGCAACTGGGCATACTGCTCCGCCTGGTCGGCGCCGGCGGCCAGCGGCAACTCGATCTCCTGCCGGGTCTTGGTCGTGCGATCCAACCGCGGCCCTTTGTAGGTGATGAAGTTGGTATCGCCCACCGAGCGAATCCGCAGCGCTTCGTCGGTCTGCGCGAAGTCGTGCGCGGGATGATTGAAGTAGCGGTCGCTTTGCGTCACCGCCTCGGCAAAGTGAGCCCCCAGGTCAACCAGTTGGCGTTCGATGGCTGCCGCGTCGGTAAGCGGAAACTTCTGCTCAACTTCTACCTGCATGGCGGATCCCAGCTCCAAGCAAACGGAGAGCGTGCTCTGCGAAGGCAGCACAGCTTACCCCATCGGACCAGCGCGCCCAGCCGGCGGCGCATGTGCAGCCATGATTGGACTTCGATACCATTCAGTGCGCCGTTTCACTGCGAGGCCGAGCGATGTAGCCGCAGGGCCTCATCCTCGTCGATGCGCAGTGGCTCGATCGCCGTGGCTTTGCCAGTAGTCGGGTCCACGTCGACAATCGCGCCGCACAACCGCACGTCGCCGGTTGCGACTTCAAACTGCGTGGGCATGAACGTGCGCGTGGTTTCCAGCACGCGGTCGATGCGGCGGCCAATGATGCTATCGTATGGCCCGGTCATGCCCACATCGCATTGAAACGCCGTGCCGCCGGGCAGGATCGCCGCATCGGCGGTGGGCACGTGCGTATGCGTGCCCAGCACGGCGGCCACGCGTCCATCGAGATAGCGGCCCATCAGTTGTTTGTCGCTGGTGGCCTCGGCATGGAAGTCGACAAACACCACCTGAACCTCGGGCGGCAACTCGGCCATCACGCGATCGACCGCCTGCCAGGGACAATCGACCGGCCGCATGAACACCCGCCCCAGCAGGCTGATCACCGCCACCACCACGCCCTGCCGCGAACGCACGACGGCGAAGCTGCGGCCCGGGGCCTCGGCGGGGAAGTTAGCCGGCTTGACGATGTTGGTCTCGCGATTGAGGACGTTGTAAATCTCGCGGCGGCGATAGATATGGTCGCCCAGCGTAACGCAGTCCACCCCGGCGGCCATCAACTCCTGGTAGATGGCCGGAGTGATGCCGGAGCCGGCGGCGGCGTTCTCGGCGTTGGCGATCACCAGGTCGAGCTGTCGCTCGCGGACCAGGCCGGGCACCGCGCGTTGCACGATCTGACGGCCCGGCTTGCCAACAATATCGCCGATGAACAGGATCCGCACGGCAACTGACTTTCGCAGCTAGGTGGTGGGGAGAAGTACTGCCTGGCCGCCGCGCCGACCATGCCGAAGCGGCAAGACGTGCGGCGGCCGAGCGACTGGGGGGCGATGCGACCGATCAGCGGGAGGGGCTAGTGGGCAACCTCGCTGAACCGCGACTCGCGTACCACCGTCACCTTGATTTCGCCGGGATACGTCAGTTTTTCTTCGAACGCCTTGGCGATATCGCGGCAGATCTTGGCCGCCGCCGCGTCGTCGGTCAGCTTGGCGTTGGCCAGCACGCGGACTTCGCGGCCCGCCTGGATGGCAAACGCCTGCTCCACGCCGGGGAAGCTGGTCGCGATCGACTCCAGCTCCTCCATCCGCTTGATGTAGCGTTCAAGCGTTTCACGGCGGGCACCCGGACGCGAGGCACTGCAGGCGTCGGCCGAGGCCACCAGCACCGTGTACGGGCAGTCGATGCGCAGATCGTCGTGGTGGCCGAGGGCGGCGTGGACCACTTCGGGCGGTTCGCCGTAGCGTTTGAGCAGATCGGCGCCTACCTTGGGGTGACCGCCTTCGACTTCGTGGTCGGCCGCCTTGCCGATATCGTGCAGCAGGCCGCAGCGCCGCGCCAGCCGCGAATCCATGCCCAGCTCGTCGGCCATCAGGCCGGTGAGGTAGGCCACCTCGATCGAGTGCCGCAGCACGTTCTGGCTGTAGCTGGTGCGGAACTTGAGCCGGCCCAGCAGATAGATGATCCGCTCGTGCAGACCTTGCACGTCGGCTTCCTGGGCGGCCTTCTCGCCTTCCTTGCGGAGCAGGGCGTCCATCTCGGCCTGGGTTTCCTGCACCACTTCCTCGATCCGCGAGGGATGGATGCGGCCGTCGGTGATGAGCTTGTTAAGGGCAATGCGGGCGACCTCGCGGCGGACCATGTCGAACGCGCTGACGATCACCACGCCCGGCGTATCGTCGATGATCACGTCGACGCCCGTGGCCTTTTCAAAGGCGCGGATGTTGCGGCCTTCGCGGCCGATGATCCGGCCCTTCATTTCGTCGTTGGGAATGTCGACCGTGCTGGTGGTCGTTTCGGCGGTATGGGCGGCGGCGTAACGCTGCATCGAGCTGATGAGCATTTGCCGGGCCTTGGCATCGCAGATCTCGGCGATCCGCTTCTCGTGCTTCATGATCAGCGCGCCGGCCTCGTTCTGCAGCTCGGTATCGAGCAGGGCCAGCAGCTTCTGCGTGGCTTCTTCCTTGGAGAGGCCGCTGATTTGATGCAGCTTTTGCCGCTGCTCGGCCAGCGTGGCCTGCAGGGCTTCGTTGTTGGCCTTGTACTCGGCGATCTGTTCGTCGAGCCGCTTTTGATTGCGTTCCACCATGCGTTGCTGCTGGCGGAGCTGTTCGGCCAGTTGATCGGCGGCGTCCTGGCGCTTGTCCAGGGCCCGTTCGCGTTCGTGCAGTTCTTCGCGGAGCTTGGCCAGTTCGCGCTCGCCTTCGGCGCGAATCTGCATGGCCCGCTCTTTGCTTTCCAGTTCGGCTTCGCGGCGGATGGCTTCGGCATCGCGCTCGGCCGCTTCGAGAATTTTGACTTTCTTGGACTCGATATCGCGCTCGTAGAGCTTGTCGAGAAACTTGACAAGGATAACGGCGAGTACGCCGGCTACGGTCGCGGTGACCGCGACCAGAATGACGTCCCCGGCGGTTACCGCCAGCAAAACAGCCTCGGGCACCTGCATGCTCCCTGGTGAGATGCCAATGAAACGAGCGCCACAGCCCGGGCGGCCAGATGGGCCAGGGCGGCACAAAGGGGGCGCAGTGGGAGCCGGGCAGCGACAACGCTCCGCAGGCGGCGGGTCAGCACTGCCGCCGCAGGATCAGCAAGAAGAAAGGCAGACGAGCCAGAGGAGCTTCAACGAACCGGAGGTGCCGGCCAGAAAAGCGGGACTCCTAGCCGCTCACCGGGAGCGGCGCAAACGGAGGTCGACCGCCGGTGCACGGGAACACCGCGACTGCCGGGCCGCTGGCGTCAAAAGTGGGCGCACCGCGAGCGGGTGCCCCCACATCGCCGGATCACATCCTGCCAAGCGCGCTACCGGCGAAGCGACACGTACTCCACCGGTTTCCACCCCGCCATATCCGTGAACCCACAAAGCCCGACCCCGAGGGTCGACCACCACAGGCTGCGAATAAACAGGGACGAGAACCGGACGGAATCGAGCGAATCGCAACGCAAAGAAACGGATCACTTGCTGCAAGATGATGATCAGCAGATCCATCATCCGGACCACTCCAATAGGCCGATTTCTTGCTGGGATCGTTATCGATGCCGGTCCGCTGCGCTAGCCACCTCGACAACCACGGCAAAAGCCCGCGGGCGAAGCACTCGCATACCTCGAACCAACAAACCAAGCCCTTAATCGCCAAGGACTTGCGTAAAAATATGCACCGCGATGAGAGGTGCCGCCCTGCCCCTGGGCGCTTCACGGCTTGGTATCGTCATCGTAGCAGAGTCTTCACCATCTGCAACGCCAACCGCGATTTTTTACGCATCTGGCTGCAAAATTGCTACAGAGCTGCGCCCCGCTCGCGCGCGCCTACTCAACCGCCCTGGGAACTCAGGCACCGCGTTTTTTCCTAAGCGCCGCAAAGGCATCGCCCCCTGGCCGCCGGGGATCTTGCCCGCGAAAATGCTTTCGCACGATGCCCGGTGGGCTGGCGACACGCCCCCCGCTTGCTAGCACATCGCGCCCCCGTTTTCCCACTTCCAGGCATAGCCGGGTCACCAGCGAGGTACGCCATGCGACACGGATCGAAGCTCGATCCGCCCAACCGCTTCGAGCGGACCCATGCGGTGCCCGACCTGGAGCACTTGGAGTGGGATACCGAGTACTTGGCCGAACGCGAGAACCGGCGGATCGAGTACATCCCCGACGATTCCCAGACCATCGTTACAGAGAACAACTCGCCCGACATCAATTACCGCTACAGCGTCAATCCCTACCGGGGCTGCATCCACGCCTGCGCATACTGCTACGCCCGGCCGTACCACGAATTCCTGGGTTTCAACGCCGGGCTGGATTTCGAGACCAAGATTCTGGTCAAGCACAACGCCCCGCGACTGTTCCGCGAGTTTCTCGCCCGCGATGCCTGGCAGCCTGAGATGGTCGTCTTCTCGGGCGTGACCGACTGCTACCAGCCGGCGGAGCGGCAATTCCGTTTGACGCGGGGCTGCCTGGAAGTGGCGGCCGAGGCTCGTCAGCCGATCGGCATCGTGACCAAGAACGCCCTGGTGGTCCGCGATCTGGATCTGCTGGCGCCGATGGCCCGCGACGGTTTGGTGGCCGTCAACATCTCCGTCACCACGCTCGACGACAAGCTCGCCAGAGCGATGGAACCGCGGACGAGCATTCCCCAGGCGCGGCTCCGCGCGATTCGTGAGCTCTCGGCGGCGGGCGTGCCCACGCAAGTGATGGTGGCGCCGGTGATCCCGGGCCTCAACGACAGTGAGATCCCGCAAATCCTGGCCGCGGCGGCCGAAGCCGGAGCCTACTCGGCCAGCTACGTGCTGCTGCGATTGCCGCTGACCGTCGAACCGGTGTTTCGCGAATGGCTGGAACGGACTCAGCCGTTGAAGCAGCAGCGCGTCGAAGGGCTCATCCGTCAGACGCGCGGAGGCAAGTTGAACCAGGCTGAGTTCGGCAAACGGATGCGCGGCGAAGGCCCCATCGCCCAGCAGATCAACAGCATCTTCAAGGTTTTTGCCAATAAGCACGGCCTGGATCGCCGGCTGCCGAAGCTGCGGTGCGATCTGTTCCGACCGCCCCGGCCCACCTCCGGCCAGTTGCGGCTCTTTTGATCGTTCGCAGCGTGCTGCTCGAGCCGCGTTCCCCCGCGCGTGCCAGCCCAGATAGCAGCGGCGGCATGGGCAACGCGCGCCGCGCTCTATTGCTATCCCCCCTCCAGCACAGCTCGCCAAGTCGCTACAGCTTCTCAAGCGGCTGGCGAAGGATGCCGATGGTAGGGATTAAATCGCTTTTATCGATTGCGCTCGCGGTGCGTCCTTTCGAGCAGCATCACGACCGTACAAAGGAATTCTGCATGCAGGGGTCTGTTCCCGGTTGGATCAGGGCTGTTGGGCTGCTGTTGTTGTTACCCGTAGTAACCCTTGCTCAAACCGGTTTCCCCAACGAAGGCATCACCCCGCCGCCGTCACCAGGAACAGCCGGCCCGATGCCGGCGGGCGTTCCGCAAACCGTCGTACCGCTAGCTTACCCATCCACCGCCTTGCCGTACTCAGCGCCCTACCAGGCGGTGTGGAACGACCTGAACGAAGGGCCCGGCGTGCAGTTGGCCAAGAGCCTGCCGCCGATTCAAGCGCCCGCTCAGCAGGCCCCGGCTCCGCCTGCCGAGTTGCCGCCAGACGCACAACAGCTCGATCTAGCCCCGTTGCCCGAGACGATTGCCGCCGACGTGGCCGAAGTGGCCGATGAGGTCGAAGCGATCATCGAGCCCACCGCTCCCGTGCCCAAGGTCAAACTGTGGGAAGGCAACGTCGAACTGGGTATCAACGGCACGTCGGGCAACAGCGAGACGTTCAACCTGCGGGCGGGCGCTCAAGCCAGGCGCAAGACCGAGCGCAGTCTGTTGACGTTGATGACCACGTACTTGCAGAACACCACCGACGGCGACGTGACGGCCAACCGCAACTTCTCGGAAGCTCGGCACGAATGGCTCAACCGTTCGCGGTGGACGCCGTACGTTCACGGCCTGCTGGAGTATGACGAGTTCCGCGACTTCGACCTGCGACTGACGGCCGACGCCGGCGTGGGCTATCAGTTCATCGAAACCGACGTCACTAACCTGCTGGGCCGCGCCGGTTTCGGTGGTTCGAAGGAGTTCGATAGCCCCGACGATGACTTCAAGCCCGAGGCTGTCTTTGGCGCCGAGTTCCGCCACCAGCTCAGCTCGCGGCAATCGCTGGAAATCAACGTCGATTACTATCCGTCGGTCGAAGACTTCAACGACTTCCGCCTCAACAGCACGCTCAACTGGGTGTTTGTGCTGGACGAGGCGAACAACCTCAGCCTGAAGCTCGGCGTGATCGACCGCTACGACAGCACGCCCGGCGACCGAAAGCACAACGACATCGACTATTCACTGCTGTTGCTCTGGGCGTTCTAAGGCGGCGGACCAAACGCAACCGCAGGCTAGGCGCCGTGGCGGCGCAAGAAGGGCGGTTGATGCTGAATCAGCCCACCCCAGCGGCGACGATACTCCTCGCACCGCTGCGGCTGCTCCGTGGCCAGGTTTTTCAGTTCGCCGGGGTCGGCCAGCACGTCGAACAGCTCTTCGTGCCCGGTGTCGATGTAGAAGTGGTACTTGTACTGTCCGTCGCGAATCCCGCAGGCGACGTTGTTGCCGGTTGAGAAGAAGTACGCCCGGCGATCCTCGACATCGAACAGGTCTTGCCCTTGCCAGACCTCGGGCGGCCGGCACCCTAACAGCGACACCAGCGTGTAGGGCAGGTCGATCTGCTGCCGCACCTGCGCGATGCGCCGCTGCGGCACGTTCTTGAAGGCCGGGTGCAACATCACCAGCGGCACGTGTACGGCCGGCTCATATACCGAGAAACTATGCACGGTCTGATTGTGCTGGCCGAAGCACTCGCCGTGATCGGCGGTAATCACCACCAGCGTGTCGTCGGCCAGGCCGCGTGCCGCCAGTTGCTCCACCAGCCAGGCAATCTGCCGATCGGCGTTGCGGACGGCGTTCAGGTAGCGCAGGTGCTTCTCGTCATTGGCCTGAAACTCCATCAGCGGCGGCTCGGCCACGTAAGGATGATGCGTTTCAATCGTGTACGCCAACGCAAAGAACGGCTGGTCGGGCCGCTCGTCGATCCAATCGAGCACGGCCTGGAACATGGGCGCGTCGGGCACGCCCCAGGAGTTGAGCGGCTCGGCCTGGCCCGAGTCGATCAAGGTCTGTGCATCGATCAGCTTCGACGCACCGCGGGCGGCCAGGTAACCATCGCGGCCTTTCCAGCTCCAATAGCCTGAGTGGGCAAAGCAGCTCCGATAGCCGCGCTGCCCCAACACCTGGGCGATGGTCGGCACGTTGAAGTTGGGAAAGTCGCGTACGATCAGCCACCAGTCGAGCCGGGGCACCACGCTCGCCGTGAGCGAGACCAGGCTTTTGCAACTGTTGGGCGTCTGCACGTAGAAATGGTCGAACACCAGACCTTGCTCGGCGACCAACCGTTCCAGGTGCGGCGTGGTAGGGTGAGGGCTGCCATAGAGGCTCAGGCTGTCGGTGCCGGTGCTTTCCAGCACGATCATCAGCACGTTGCGAGGCCGAAAGTCGGCCGGCAGCGCCATCCGCAAGCCGGAGGTCGGCCGCGGCGCCGTCCAATCGCGGTCGTCGGGTTCTTCGAGCAATGCGCTGAAGCGGCCATCGTCGGCCAGCCACCACTGCTCCACACACGACCACAACATGGCCGTGTGAGGGCTGGCGCTGATGCGGCGTTCCCAGCGATTCGGGTCGGTCCAACTGGCCTGGATATACTGCCGGCAAACGGTGCCGTAGGCGGGCACGGTGCAGAGCAGCCCCAGCCATAACTTCCAGCTCACCTGCCACCGTGTTTGTGGAAGGAGCCGGCGAACCAACGGTGCAATACCCAACAGTAGCGCCGGCGCCACCGCCAACGCCAAGACGGTTTGCAGGTCCAGACAAGCCGCGACCGAGGAAGCCATCGCATCGGGCCCGCCGGCATACTGCAAAGCGGGCAACGTGAGCGGCACCATGGTGAAGCGAAAGATCGGCACCGATGCCACGCCGTACAGCCCCGACACATAGAACAGGCTGAATACGATCGCGCGGACAATCAGGCCCGTCACCTTCCACGGACCGGCCAGTTGCACCAGGCACCACGACGCAACGCCCAGCCCCACGGCAAAGCAGACATCGGCCGAAGCGACGATCGCCAGCCGCAGCAGCCAGCGGACAAACTCGCTGGCCGTTTCCACCGGGAACGGCAGAAGCAGCAGCTTGGCGGAGATGAGCAGAATGGTCAAACCGGCGGTGAGGGCTACCAGCTCGCCGGTGGTTACCGCCCGGGCGTGCAGCCGCGCCGCGCTTGGCCCAGACGTTCCAGAACGGGCCTCAGCAGAGGCGGCACAGGGCGAGGCGGTTTCTGCCATCGTGCGAATCCTTTCGCAACTAGCCGCTGGCGGGCGATCGCCACGCCACGGACCTTTCAGGCAAACCGGCGACAGGACACTTGGCCGCCAGGCATCGCAGGGCGGCTACCTAGCCAGGCTGGCTCCAGCGTTCCTCCCAAACGCAACCGGCCCAGGAGAGGCCCACGCCGAAGCCGACCAGCATCGTGCGCGTGCCGGGTCGCAGTTGGCCGCGCCGCCGCAGTTCGTGGATCAGTACCGGAATGGTCGACGATACCGTGTTGCCGCAGTTCTCCAGCACCATCGGCATGCGTTCTTCGTCCAGGCCCAGCTTGTCGCGGAGCTGATTGAGCAACAGCTTGGTGGGCTGGTGCATCAAGAACAGGTCGATATCGCTGGCCGCCAGCTTGCCGCGATCGAGCACCTGATTGACCAGCTCGGGGATCGCCTCCAGGGTGAAGTAGATCAGCCCCGGGCCATCCATGTACAAGGCGCTGTTCCAGCGCTGGCGCTTCCGCGGTTGCAGCGCCCGTTCGCCCTGCCGGAGCGCGCCGCGATTCACCAGCAGCATGTCGGCCCCGCTGCCGTCGGTGCCAAAGCAGAAGGCCGAGAGATCGGGCTCCGGCGAGGCCTCCACCAACGTGGCCGCGGCGCCGTCGCCAAAGATCGTCCGCAGCGAACGATCCTCGGCATCAATGTATTTGCTGTACGTTTCGGCCGTGATCAGCAGCACGCGCTTGGCCGAACCGGCACGGATCAGACCGTCGGCCAGCGAGAGGCCATACACAAACCCCGAGCAACCCAGGTTGAAATCGAGCGCGCCGCACGATTTACGCAGCTTGAGCCGGTCCTGAATGATGCAGGCCGTGGTGGGTAGGGGGTAATCGGGAGTCTGGGTGCAGAACAGCAGAAAGTCGATGCTCTGCGGGTCAATGTCGTACTGCGCGAACAACCGCTCCGCAGCCTTGCAACCCAAGTCGGACGACAATTCGTCATCGGCGGCGATATGCCGGTTGGCGATGCCCGTCTTGGAGTAGATCAAGTCCATATCCCACTTGGGGAACTGCGCGCGAAGCTGCTCGTTGGATTCGACCTTCTCCGGCAGGTAGACGGCGATGGGGCCAACAGTGGCGAAGCTCAAGACAGTTTCCTCGTGTCGATGCCACCGGCGGGGTATGTGTGGCGCGGAGGCGATGTAGGTAGCCTGCGAAAACTAACATAGGGCCGCTGAAACGGTCAATTGCATTATTCCGCCCGGGGCGCAGCGGGGGAACCGACTCCCCAAGAAGTACGGCGCACGGCGAAACGCCATGTTTCCAGCAGGCGCGGCAGTCCGGCAAAATGCCGCGTTTGACGTGCGAAAAACGCTACCGCCGACGAAGCCGCTCGCCGTCGGGGTATTCGTCGCTCACCACCCACGGATCGCCGTGGTCGTGGTAGCCCATGCGTTCCCAGAGCCCCGGCTGATCTTGCGCCACCAGTTCAATGGCCTTGAGCCATTTGGCGCTCTTCCAGGCGTAGAGCCGGGGGACAATCGCGCGGACCGGTCCGCCGTGATCGGCATTGAGCAGTTCGCCATCGTGCCGGTCGCACAGCAGGGCATCTTCGGCCAGAAAATCGGCCAGCGGCAGGTTAGTGGTCCAGCCGTCGTCGTAGCCGTGGAGGATCACAAACTGGGCGGTCGGCAACACGCCCGCGGCTTCCAACAGGTACCGCGTCGAGACACCCTCCCACACGTTGTCCAGCCGGCTCCAGCGCGTGACGCAGTGGAAGTCGGCATAGACCTTCACGCGGGGGAGCGCCTGAAACTCTTGCCAGGTGAGCTTCAGCGGCCGCTCGACCAGGCCCCGCACTTCGAGCTCCCACTCGCTGGGATCGATCTGCGGAATCCGCCCATACTGGAGCACCGGCCACTTGCGCGTGCGTACCTGGCCGGGCGGAATACGGTTAGCGCGGCGCGTGTCGGGGCTGATGATGACGTCGGGCCCCAGGGCCTCGGGCGGACGCGGTTCGCCGGTCTGGTACTTATCAATCGCCATACACAACGCCGGGCAGAAGACGACGCACGCTGCCAGGAGAAACCGCCGCAGCCAACCCGGCGTAGAAGCCGGTCAGCGGCCCGCTGGCCAAAAGTGCAACCAAGCCAACGGCGCAAAGATAAACGCTCGCTACCCACCTGGCAACGAGCGTTCGAGAAGGCGAGGCCGACGGGACTCGAACCCGCAACCACCGGATCGACAGTCCGGTACTCTAACCAATTGAGCTACGGCCCCGTTAATCACCGGGATTTCGTGTGAATTATACGATGGTTTTTTCGGCTTGCAAGAGTGAGTTGTTAAGAGAATTTCCGCGAAAAATGCCTGCCCTCCGTGAGTGGGATCAAGGTGGCCCGGACCGCCCCGCTCAGGCCGGCAGCAGCGTAATCTTCTCCACCAATTGCGCGTGTGTAAAGGCCTGGTCGGTCGGCACCATCAGGTAGGCCGCCTTCGAGCCGCAGCAATCGAGGATGATCTGGATCTCGTTGGGCACCGCGTACCCCTGCTCGGGGCACGGCTCGTGACCGTGGATCAGCACCTTGGCGTTGATCGCCTGGGCGAACGCTGCGGCATTCTCGGGCGAGTAGTCGCGGCCCCACACCAGGTTGAACAGGTCACCGTGTTCGATGAAGTCGCCGGCGTCCAGTTCGCGATCGAAGATGCTCAGGTCGAACCGCCGCGCATCGAAGTTGGCCGGGGCACTGTGGCACACCACCACATCGCCGGGCAGCCGCACCGCCAGGGGACAACTGCGCAGAAACGGCAGGGCCGCCTCGCGCACCTTCTCCAGCGCCGCGCCGTACGCCTCCTGCAGTCCCAGGCGGAACAGCAGGTTGAGCATCTTCTTCTGCTTGAGGATCGGGTAATCGGTCAGCTCGGCCAGTTCGTGATTGCTCATCAGGAAGTGAACCTGATTGGGGAACTGGGCTTTGAGCTGGGCCACGTCCTCCAGCATGGTGTGCGACATGCAGCCGCCGTTGCCAGGGTACGTCGGACCACCGTGGCAAACCTCCTGCAGGATCAGATGCCGCCGCGGGTTCTTGTCCAGCGCCGCGATCCGCCGGATGGCGGTAAAGTTGCGCCGGTTGCCGTGCAAGTCGGCGGTGATCATCACCTCGTCGGCCAACTCCGGCGTGATCTCGATCACATTACCGACACGGCCCGGCGTCGCGCGGTTCGCCTTGGCAGCCGCCTGGTAGTTGGCGATCACGTTTTCGATATGTTCGATCGTTGCAAGCATCGGAACATGCGGTTGTGATTTTGGGGTGAGACGCCGCCACCAGGTTTGCAGACCGGCCGCGTACTGCCACCGCCCCCCCAGACGATAGTTGCCGCCTGCCAAATCAAGCGGCGCTGCGGCCAAGCCAACAGACATTCAACGACGTGGCAACCTGAGAAGCAACGCAATTTTACGGTCGGCGACAGCTTGCACTCAAGCGCCGGCTTGGTCGCAATCGCTGCTTGCCGTACAAGCGATTGCGAACCACCCAATCGCGGCAACAAAAAAACGCCCCCGGCACAACTCGGTGCCGGAGGCGTCGTGAGTGCTAACAGGATCGCTTACCTGGTAAGGCGTGTGATGGTCGGTCGCCTCTTGCTATAGGAGCGATTGCCCGCGGACAGGCGATCAGGGCCGCAGGGGGGCCGTCTCCCCCCGGGCAAACCAGGTTAGGCCTGGAACGAGCTGCCGCAACCGCAGGTCCGGACGGCGTTGGGGTTATCGAAGGTGAAGCCACGGCGGTCGATGCCGTCGTGGAAATCGACAGTGGTGCCGTCCAGGTACAAGGCGCTCTTCTTGTCGACGACCAGCTTCACGCCGTGCCAGTCGTACTGGTGGTCGTTCTCAGTGTTCAGGTCTTCGGCGAACCGCAAGCTGTAGCTGAACCCGCTGCAACCGCCACCAACGACGCTCACGCGCAAGACGGTGTTCTCGCCGAGGTTCTGCTCTTCCATGATCTTCTTGACCTCGTTCGCGGCCCTTTCCGTCAGAGTGATCGCCATGCTTGCACGCTCCCAATATGCGAATGTTGCGACAGAAATTTCACAAGGAACTCTGTAAATATCTTACGCCGAGGCGATTCCCAACGGCAAGAGACAATGCGTCCCCCCGGAACAGCGCGCCGGGCAACCCCGTTGCCCCCGCCGCCGGCCACCGCGGCACCGTGCAGTGCCCAGGGCTCACGGAGGCGTGCGCGCGACGTGCAAGTTAGTTGGCCGACGACTCTTCCGGCTCGGGGGCTTCCTCGACCTCGTGGGCGCCGTTGCTGGCCACTTCGCCGATGTTGAAGGTCAGCAGCGGGCCCAGGCCGGCGGCGTGCCACAGCTCGCTCATCGCCCGACCGACCACGCGCACGATCTCATCGCGGCGTTTGCCGGCCAGCACCGAGCGGTGCACCACCGGGGTGACGGGGCCCTGGTAGTTCATGGCCTTCAAGGCATTGATCGCATCGACCAGCCGAATCGGACCTTCCAGCGAGGGAATCAGCCGATGCTGCTCATCCAGCTCGGCCGCGGCAACATTGGCCGGAGCGCTCGAGACGCGCACCGCGAAAATCTTCTCCGGCCCCAAGCCCTGCCACTGATCGATGCCGGCCGAACAGATGTAGTTCTGCCACAGGTCCAGGCTGTGACCGACGTGCGGGCTGTTGACGGCTTCCAACAGCTTGCACATCGCGTCAAAGGTGTAGATAAACTCGAACGACTTGCCCTGCCGGGCCGAGGCCACGGCGTTGTAGCCCACGGCCAGCCGCAAACCGGCTGCGCCCAACACGTTGCCGATCTCGAGCAGGCGGGCACGGTGCCGCTCAAAGTTCTCGTGCATCGGCAGCTCATTGCTGGCAGGCTGGATGAAGGTCTGGCCGATGGTGATGCCCAACTGTGCGGCGTACTGCACCATGCCCCCCAGGCGGGCCACCTGGCTCTTGAACTTGGTTTCGTCGGCTTCCAGATCCACCGGCAGCCGGAAGCACCCCAACTTGATCCCGGCGCTGTCGATCAGCCGGCGGGCCATCTTCTCGCCGCGCGCTTCCACCTGCTGCGCGTAGTCGACCAAGTCGAGGTCCATGCCGCGAAACCCGTACGACAGGGCCATCTCAATCTGCTCGTTCTGGGGCGCCAAGAAACCCAGGGCCTGCGTACTCAGATTTCGATACATGGAGATCTCCAAAGAGGAATCGTTAAAGTTACCAATTTGGCTTGGCGCCATTTCTGCCCACAAGCCACGACAAAAAGCTCATCTGCTTACCAAAGGCCATTATGCGGGTTGGGCCGCGAGCGCCTAGGGGTAGGGCTGTCGCGGGGCGTGTGCCGCTTTGACGTATCTCCAATAGCTAGCGATGCTTGCAACGCTGGCATTACCCCGGCTGAGCGGCCCGTGCGGCACTTTGGGGGCCCCAAACGCGCGACGTAAAGTCTGCTCCGCTGGAAAAACTAGGGAGACTACGTGAAATGCACCAAACAATCCGCTACATTTGAGCGACGGTAAATGCCTTCCGTTGAGCCCATGCGCCCGCCCGGCCTTCCCGCCTACCCAGTCGGCTCAATGATGGTCCGCGCGAGCGGTTTGCGGCTGCGGAGACTGCTGTGAACAACATCAGCCGACATGTCATCTGTTGGACGTGCCTGGCCGCGGTGCTGGTCATGCTTAGCGAAGGGCGCGCCGCCAACTCCCAATTGCTGCCCCCCGAGCATCATCCCTGGGGCCGCTTCTCACCCGGTGCCTGGCAACTGACCCGCACCACCAGCGAAACGCTCGATCCGCACGGCCGCGTGGTCCGCACCACGGTTACCCAGACCAAGACCACCCTGCTGTCGCTCGATGAGCAGCATTACACCCTCAAGGTGGAATCCACCGTCGAAGTGCTGGGCAAGCGGTTCGAGGCCACGCCGCAAATCATCAAGCGCACCTACGACGATTTGCCGTACGACCAGGCCGCCCAAACCCGCGTGGCCGAGCAGGCCGACCTCACCATCGACAACCACCGCTACCCTTGCACGGTGCTGGAAACCGTGGCCGAGTCGGCCGTGCAGCACGTGGTCGCCCGCACGTTCTACTGCCGGCAGGTCCGGCCGTTCACCCTGCGGCGCGACGTGACCGTGACCCAGCACGGCGAGGCCCAGCCCAAGAGCCAGACCAGCAGCTACGTGGTGGCGCTGGACATGCCGCACAAAGTGCTGGGCAAGACGTACACCGCCAGCCACATCAAGACCGTCCACAAGCAGCAGGGCGGGACGGTGGTCACGCTGAGCGTGCAGGTACTTGAGCTGCCCGGCGGCATCGTCAGCCAGACGACCAAGGAGCAGGACGAAAACGGCCACGTCATTCGGCGAAGCACGCAGGAGCTGACCGACTTTGGTTTCGACTCGCCGGTCGAAGCCGTTGCTCCCAGCGAACCGCCCAACCGCATGGGCATGATGTTCGTGCCGCTGGTGCCCTGCCGGTTGCACCGCCAGCGCCATGAACCCGCGCAGCGCATGGTGGCGACCTACCGCTGGAGCCGTTAAGCCGCCCCCGCCTGTAACCAAGTATGCCGCCGCGGCTATTGATCCGCTTCGTCGGCGGCGATGCGCACGTGCTCGAAGCCCAGGGCGTTGCCCACGTCGAGCACCATCACCACTTTCTCGTGCAGCGCATCGCCGTGTGCGTACACCAGCAGGTTGCTGGGCGCCTTGGGGCCGGCTTCGCGCAGATCGCGCAATTGGGCCAGCAGTTCGTGCCGCGTAGGAGCCTCGTGCTCGTCCACCCAGATCACGCTGTCCTGGTCGATCCGCACGATGATGTAATCGTCGTCCTGCTCCAGCTCCTCGATCGTGCGCCGCTGGGAAACCGCTTCGCTCCGGTCCAAGGCCGGCATCTCCTGCGACTTTTGCAGGCTGAACGACGCGGTGATCATGAAGAAGATCAACAGCAGAAACGTGACGTCGACCATCGGCGTCATATCCATGCCATCGTCTTCTTGAGACTGCCGGCGGAACGAAAACTCCTGGCCCTCGCCCAGCCGGGTATCAGCTTCCGGCAGGTGCTCGTCGGCCTGCGCGGCAGGATCATCGGCCGTCCCCAGCGGCGGCACCTTTCCGCAGGCCCCGCAGTGCACGCAGCGGAAGCGCCGGCCCACGTCGGCAGGCCGGGCGCGCAGCGGCTGGCGGCACTGCCCGCAGCGAAACACCTGGAGCGTGGTCTTGGCGGCCATGCTCAGTGCGCCTCCATCACCGCCACGTGAACGGTCAAGCCCAGGCGCCCGGCCAGGCGCGTAATGCGCGCGATGTGCCGGTAGCGTACTTCGCGCTCGGCAAGGATCAGTACGGCGGTCTTGCCTTCGGCCATCGCCTGGGTGAAGTAATCCTCGAGCTCCGCCATTTGCGAGGCCTCGTCATCGGGCAGCAGCGCCGCTTCGTCGCGTCCTTCCGCCTGAAAGATCAGCGGCATGTCCGGCGAGCTGCCGGCCACCAGTGTTACCGGCGCGGTCGTGCGCGAATCGACACCGTCGCCATACTCGGCCGCCGGCAGGTCAATCGCTTGCGAAGGATCGGCAATCGAACTCACCAGGAAGAAGATCAAGAGCAGGAACGTGACGTCGATCATCGGCGTGATGTCCATCTCGGCATCGAGCGCCGGTCGGCGCCGCGGCAACAGCGGCTTTTGATCGTCGCCTTCTTCCAAGGCTTCCAGGTCCGGATCCACAAACGGCGCGGTGACCATGGCTGATGCCTTCTGTTGAACAACGTCACTAGGCGATCGCGGAAACGCTGAGAGACAAACCCAGGCGGCTTGGCAGGCAGCCGGAGCCGACGGCTTCACGCGGCGCCTCTGAGCTTGAGCGCCTGCTTGAACGACTCGAAGAATCGCGTGAGGCCGGCGCCGGTCAGGTCTTCCAGCTTGCGAATCCGCACGTTGATGCTGGCCATGCACAGTACCAACGGAATGGCGATGGCCAGCCCCAGCGCCGTGGTGATCAAAGCGACCGAAATATCGCTGGCCAGCGAGTCGGGGCTCACGTTGCGGCTGCCGGCCAGCTTGCTGAACGCACCCATCATGCCGATCACCGTGCCCAGCAGCCCCAGCATGGGAGCCGCCTTGATCACGGTCGATACCCAGCTCAGCCGGTATTCCAGGTCGGCGAGATAGTCGCGCTGAAACCGATCGGCCACCACCGCCCGCAGCTTGGCGTAGCCCAACGGATGGTGATCAAGGGTGAGGCCCGCAAGCTGGGCCACCGCCTTGGGGTTGCTGTTGCACAGGGCGCTCGCCCCTTCCAAGTCGCCGACGGCCAGGAACCGATCGACTTCGTCCAGGAAGGCATCCTGGGCGTCTTCGCTGCGGAACCCGGCGGCCGACACGCGCCGCCAGACCACCAGCACGCAGAACAGGCCCCACAGGGCCACTAGCGCAAGGGCGCCGTAGATGGTATTCCCGACAATCTGAAGTACAGCTTCCATAGTGGGCGCGACGCTATTTCGCAGGAGTTGATTGGATGGGAAGTGGCCAGCACGCAGCCGCGCTGTTTACAGCGGCTCCTGGCTGATGACGTAAAAGTCGGCCTGGCCGTTGGTCATGCGAATGCCAAACGTAGTCCGCCGGATCTGGTTGGGCTCGCGGTTGGCGAAACTGCGTTCCAACTGGGCCAGGCGGTTCTCGACGGCTTCGGGATAAAACTGCACGATGATCTTACCCCGCGGATCGATGCCGGCCGCCTGGAGCAGTTGCATGTCGAACTGTTGCAGGGTGCCGCCCTGCCACGACATGTACAGCCGCTCCTCTTGTGCATCGGCCTCGGCCACGCGGCGCTGCGGTTTGCCGCCGCCGCTAAAGCCCCATGCGTACTCCACGCGGCCCGGCCGAATCGCGGCCAGTTCGATCCCGAAGGCATCCAACTGCCTCGCGTATGCCGAGAGCGTGGTGTTATCGAACTGAATTCGCCACCGCTGCGCCCGGGCAAAACCGCCACCGGTTCCCTCCCCGCTGCCCAGCGGAGCCGACGAACCCTTCCTGTCACCCTGCTGGCGGGCGCTGGCTTCCAGCTCGGCGTTGAGCAGAGGATCATCGAGGTTGGCCAGTTGATCGGCCAAGGCATCGGTGATCATGGCCACCGTTTCTTGCAACTGGGGTTCGGCCAGGTCGGTCTCGGCCAGCATTTCCTCCTCGGGCACCCCCAGTTCTTGGCCTTCGCCGAGCGAACCGTCCTCGCTGCCGCCAACGTTCTCGGTCTCAACCGGTACGGTCACGTTGGGCACGTACACGCGATTGGTCAGCCAGATGGCGAACATGCCCACCACGATCGCCCCCACCAGAATCAGCAGGGCGATCAACAGGCTGGAGGCACGGTCGTAGGGCGTGACTTGAAAACGCTGACGCGGGGCCGCGTCGAGCCGAGGCGGGGAGGCTGGGCCGGGAGCCGATACGTTCACGGTTGCAACTCCGCACCAGGCCGAATCGCCAGATACCACTGCCCCCATTTCTTGGCCGCCGCTTGCTTGTCGGCCACGGTGGCCGGGTAACGCAGCCCGAACCCTTGCAGCTTGCGGCTGACGTATCGCAGCGCGTCGCGCGCGGCCAGCGATACGCGATCATCGGGATCCTGGAGCGCGTGGATCAACAGCGGCACGTCGTCCAAGTTGCGGGCGCGTCCCAAAGCGGTGATGGCCGCGGCCCTGGCCGCCGGATCATCGTTCTGGGCCAACTGCCGCAGCCGGGCCACCAGCGGCGAAAGCTGTTTTTCGTCGGCCGTCTCGGCATACCGCTGGACGCCCTCCACCGCCTGGGCAAACCGCGCATCGTTGGGATTGCCCAGCACGTCCAGCATTTCTTCAGCCGGTCCAGAGAGCGGCTTCACCACGATCTTGCCGGAGCGCATTTCCAGCTCGGGCACGCCCAGCGGCAGGCCGCGTCCACCGATCAGGGTTCCTTTGCCCTCGAGGTCCATCGCTCCGCCCGCCAGCAGGCTCTGCCGGGTGGAACGCAAGAGGAACAATACGGCGAAGGCGTTATCGACGTCGTTCTTCCAGCCGTCCTTGGGATCTTCGGCCTCGAGGATGAACCTCGCCGCCTGGTCGTACCACTGCGGCGCCGGCGGCGAATAGCCTTCGACATACTCGCGGAAGCTGCGGTACCGCTCGTAGCTGTACAGGTAGTAGTACTGGTAACTGCGGACTTGCACGGTGCCGTTTTGGGCAAACCAGGCGTCGCCCCGTTGAAGCGCGGCCTGGAGCGCCGCCACATCGATGGCCAGGCGGTTGGCGCTCGCGGCCTGCTTTTCTTCCACCGGCTTGAGTACCGAAGGCATGTTGGGATCGCGCGGCCGCTCGACGGGTTTGGTCAGCCCGGTGCGGGCCGCAATGATATAACACGATCCCAGGCCGCCCGCGGTCATGCTGGGAGTGACGGGCGAGTCGCCCGTTTCGGGGTTGTAAGCGAAACCGCCGTTGGGCTTTTGCGTGCGCAGCAACCATGCCGCCACCGCTTGCCAGCGTTCCGGAGGAATGCGCACGCCGGCTTTCTCGGCTTCCCAGAACGCGAGCACCGCGTACTGCGTCATCGACGTGTCGCCGTAGTTGACCGTGGTCGGCGGATTGGAGAAGGCGCCCATTCGCCGCTGCATGCTCATCAGGTGTTCGCTCAGCACGGCGATTTCGTTGCGAAACCGCTGCGGATCGAGCGTGACCAGGAGCATGATCGCGACCGAAGTGCGGTACACCGACTCATATTCCAGCCGCGGCGGCGTTTGTCCGCCGTACATCGTGGCAATCGACTGAAGCGCCTGCTGAACCTTGGGATGGTTCGCCTGGCCGCTCTTGGCAATGGCCAGCGCCGCCAGATACAACCTGCCCGGCGAGCTGGGCTGCCTCTGATCGATCAGCCGCTGCACGCCGCGCTGAACCGCCGCTTTGACTTCAGGACTTTCGGGCGTGAGCACCTCGTCCTGAGCGAGGGCCGACGGCTGCCAAATGCCTGCGGTGGCGAAGACGGTCGCCAGCCAGAACACGACCAGAAACCCGCGGCGCCGGTGATGCGCAATACCACGGTCGCCCACCGGACCGTTTGCACGGCCGGCCACGGCGCGACAGTCGCTGCCAGGCAGCTTGCGCATGGGTTGTTCCGCTAGGAAAGAAGGGAGCCAACGGTAGCGGCGTTTGCGTTACGCGGCACAAACGCCGACCAGTGGCCAATGCGCCCACGTCGCCGGGGCGAAGTCCGGCGGACTTGGCCGAACGGCCATTGCCGCCGATTGTACCGCAACCTTTTGGCGCGCCCAAAGATTTCGCGGGGCCTTTCCCAAGCCGCGGTTGCAGAAGCAGGTCAGCGCCGCGAGATCCAGCAAAGGCCGGCTACGGCTTGAGCCAATACTCCAGAAACGCCAGTTCCAGCTCCAGTGCCTCCGGCGTCGGGCGGTGCGTTTCGCGGGCGGTCATGGCCACGCGGTTCTCATAGCCCAGCAGCTTGTTCAAAGCGACCAGGTGATTGAGGGCTCGCCAGTTGCGGGGCGGGTCCTCGGTGCCGCCGGAAACCAGTACCGGTCGCGGAGCCATCAAGGCGTGCAGGTCGACCAGGTCTTCGCCGGCCTCCACCATCCGCTTGTACAGCCCGGTCCGCGGATTCTCATCCGAAGGCACCCCCGGCTTGCGCTGCACGCCCGGCTCGTAGCCCAGGTACCACGGTTCCCAGTAGTTGACGTTGCGGTTCTCTTCGTTGAAGACGATGCCGGGGTCGGACCACACCGCGCAAGCGAAGCGATCGTCGAGGCACGAAGCAAACATCGACCACTTGCCACCGTACGACAGGCCGATGATGCCGATCCGCTGCGGATCGACTTCCTTCATCTGGGCCAGCGCCGTGTGGCAATTGGCTGCCGTTACTGCCAAGAGCAGCAGCGGCTGGCGATCGAACTCGATGCCGGCTTCGACGAGCAGTTGCCGCGTGTCGAGGCCCGGCTTTTCGACGGAGCCCGGCGTGCCGATCGAAAGCGTGACAAAACCCCGCTTCACCAGTTGCAGGCCGTAGTCGTGCGTGCCTTGCCCGCGCTGGCCGCGCCCGATGCTGGTCAGCGGTTCATAGAACGGAACGAGCACGGCGGGGAACGGCCCAGGGCCATCGGGCACCAGCAGGTATCCTTCGGCCAGATGTCCCTTATCCGAAATCTGCACGTGGACCTTGGTTTCGCGGTAGCCGTCGCGTTGCACCGTTTCCAGATGCTTGACTTGCGGCTGTTTGAGCAGCGGCAACCGGCCGCCCAGCCGCTTGTACCACGCATCGAGGATTTCCTTACGGCGGCGCTGCCAATCTTCGGCCGTGCGAACGGTGGAGCCATCGGCAAACTTCAGCGGCGAGGCATACGTGATCAGGTCGCCGGCAAACTCCTGGGGCGGTTGATAGTACGGCGCCAACTGCCGGGCAAGTTCCCCGCGGTGCTGCGCAGGTTCACCGGCCACGCCCCACGAAAGCGCGCCGTGACTCCAGACAGCCATCGCGGCCGCGACCATGGCCAGCATGGCTGTGGCGGTGGTCCGGCGCGACGCCAACACCAAGTGCGTGCGCACCGCTTGAGCAAGAGTCGCTGGCACCATGGTGAACCCTCCCCCTTGAGGAAGTCAGCTTGCGTGTTAACCGGTGACGCCAATACGGCAGTGGTCGAGCATCTGCGCCGGCGTGCAGATATAGCCGGTGTAGAACGGCCCGAACTCGGCATACTTGGCGCTGGCTTCGTCGAACCGCATCCGGTAGACGATCTGCTTGAGGTACTCGGGGTTACGGGCCCACAGCGTGACGCCCCACTCCCAGTCGTCCAGGCCGATGCCGACGGTGATCAACTGCGTGACCTTGCCGCCGAACGTCATCCCGGTGCGGCCGTGCTCGGCCATCAAGCGGTTGCGCTCGCTGAAGGGAAGCGTGAACCAGTTGGCACCGGGAATTCTCCACTTGTTCATGGGATAGAAACAGGTGGCCGGCCAGTCCGGGAAGTCGGGCGTCAGCCGCTGCTTGCGCATCACGCTTTCGCGCTGTTCGTACGCCTTGAGCTTGGCCAGGTAGGCGGGGCTGCCTTCGGTTTCGCCTTCGGCGATCAAACGCTGACCGTACTGCTCGACGGTCGGCACGTATTCGGAAACCTCGGTCAGCGAGATGAACGACCACACCGGATTGATGGCCACGCCCAACCGCGAGGCCATCAGCCGCTGATGCACGCTGTCAATCCGCAAGGGATCGGGGTCCATGACCATCAGCCCGAAGTCGGCCTTTTGTCCCGACACGATCGTGGTTTGCAGCCGCTGCGGTGCATCCGGCCCCTGGGGGGCGAGGATGGCGATGACTTCCTCGCGGGCGGCGGCAACATCGCCCAGTTGCGCCAGCACGCGGCGGTCGAAGGTGTAGTACAGGTGGCTGCAGTGCCAGCCTTCGGTCGGCTGGAGGGAGTTTTCCGAACCTTGGCTCACGGTATCGAATCCTCACAAGCTGCGGGTTGCAGGTCAGGTGTTTGTTGTTTCGATCATAGCAATCGCAGCGATCATTCACCACTCAGGGCGGTGTCGTAACCCGGTGGTGGTGTTGCGCATCGGTAACAAGTGTTGCCACTGGTAAACATGGACTCGCCGTCAGGCAAGAATGGCCGAAATTCGATCGCTGAGATTTTGACCCGGCCCATCCATGAGGTAGTTTTCCACGGTGTCAATGCGTTGCAGTGTCGGTTGACAACGGTCAAACCGGCTCCGCCAACTACCCAAGCTGGACACCGGCACGTCCGCTGTGCGCCCATCCATTTGCACCCCACTTGGGTTAGTCATGCCGGTTTTACCTGCTCACTGGCACCGCGGTCGGAACGCGGCAACGCCCTCATCGGCACAGTCTGTCGCGTCATTTCTTAAGGAGTTCGATAGTATGAGCCTGCCTGCCGCACAGCCTTTCATCGATCGCAGATCTCACGACTCGCCGGGGGTCGCGCCGGGTCGGGATCGGCGGCAATTCTCCAGCACCTATTCCGAGCTGTCGCCCGACGCTCGCGAACTGGCGCTGAAGGTCGATGAATACAAGCTGCTGCACCACCGCCGCTTCGTCACGTACGAAGAACTGTTGACGGTGATCAAGAACCTCGGTTATCGCAAACACGTTTGAGCACTCGCGTGGCCGAGGCAACCGCGTCCCGGCGAAGTGCAGTGGCAGGCAGTCATTCGCCAGGGCAGCAGTTGACGGTAATGAGCACTTGGGGCGGCCAGGGGTGATGGGCAGCCGCACGAGGGGTTCGAAAGGCCAGTAGCGACCTAAGTCGAAGCACAAGAATGCAGTGGGCCGGACGCGGCCAGGCACTTCGTGGGAGTACCTGGCAAACGAGTTCGCCGTGCCCGCCGAAGCTAGCAGGCCGCGCCAACCCACGGGCGCGGCCTGTTGCTTTTTACGGACTGGCCCTTTTGTCGCCCGCGTCAGTCGGCGGCTACGGTCACCGCCAGCCGAGCCGCATCGGCGGTGATCTGCGTGGCAACCAAGGCCCGATCGAACAGCTCCAACACCGCATGCAGTTGCCGCAAGCCGCGGCTCACCCGGTTCACATCCTGATGGCGTGCCTCGGCAATCGCCCTGGCGAGCTGTTCGCCGCGTGCTTCGAGCAATGCCCGGCTTCGCGCGGCGTTCACATAGAAGAATCCACTAGGAGCCGGCAACTCCTTGGGAAATGAACCGGCAAAGGCCGCCGCATCTGCGAGCCGTTCGCCTCCATCGGCCAGGGCATGCTCCATCGCCGGCGGCGACGATGAAGCCCAAAGCCAATCCTTCGCTACGGCCAGCGCGACCTGCCGCGTGGGTTCTGCCGCCGGCGCGTATTTGAGAACCAGCAACGTGTGTTGCCCAGCGGGCTCGTACTGCACGGTCAGTTCGGGCCGCTGGAGCGAAGCCAGACCTAACAGTTCTCCCAGCGCCACTTGCAGGAACTCGCCGGGCGTGCCCGCTGCCGTAACATCCTTCCACCGCGGCAACACCGAGGCGGCCAGCACCCAATCGACGGGCAGATCGCCTTGGCCGTCGATCACGTATCCGCCAAAGTCGCCCGCCAGCACGGCCAGGCAATTGCGGACCAACCGCCAGCCCTCAGGTTGTCGCTGCCCGGACTGGCCGACGATGCCATCGACCACCATCGCCATATCGAGCTTGCCGGCAACCGCTACCAGGCTCTCGGCAGGCATCTGCCTGGCCAGGGCCGTAGGGCCGCTCACGGCGTCCCACACCGTCTGGACGGGCTTGGGCCAACGCGTGCCATCGAGCTGCACCAGCCCCTGCACGACAATCTGCCGGTCCAACTGTACGGTCACGTTGAGCGAATTCAGCCCTTGCCACAGGGCGAGGAACTGCTGTTTCTCTTGCTGCGCGCGGCCGGAACTGGTGGCGGCATCGGCAGCCAGGGCGTCGTTCCACGCCGGAGCCGGGATGAAGAGCCACGCGGTGAACGCCTGCGGCAGCGCGGCCGCCGCGCGGCGATAGGCAGCCGTGGCTGCCAACGACTGCTCGCGGCGGGTACGGCCAGATGCCAGATTGATCGCCGCTTCGATTACGCGACGCGTATCGCTTACTAGCGCCGTATCGCCCAGCAGGGCGACGTACAGGTCAGGCCGGCGCTGGCTCGCACCGCGTTTGATGGCCACGCCGTTGTAAGACAGCTCGGTCCATTGCACCTGCTCAAAGCGCTGTTGCGCGGAGCAGAAACCTTCGACCAGCCGAGCCAGGGTGTCAGCCTGTTTTGCACGGAGGATCAGCAGCGCGTCGGGATGCTGCGGACGCGGCGTTTGCCCCTCTGTATCCTCGGCCGCCGGTGCGTCGTTGTCTTTGGCCGCAATCTGCGGCGGCCAGGCAGCCAGCAGCACGCGGTGGCCAAAGACGTCGTACCAGATGTCGCGGGGCGGAACCTGGAGATACCGGCCCACGTCGTCGATCATCCGCAACGCCCCCTCGCGATTCTGCTCCCACCAGCGCCGCAAGGGAGGAAACTGCTGCCAGCGCTGGCCCAAGGGGCCGGTCAGAAACGCCTCGGCGGCGGGTGCCAGATTCTTCACCTCAACGACCAGGCCCGCATCGGCCGGCACCAGCCACGCCAGCGAGTCGGGATCGACGGCCGCCTCGCTCGCCGAAACTCCCGCAGAGCCTGCGACGCAGCAGGCCACGGCCATCAACAGCCGCAGACACGCTTCAGCGATCGGTTGGGGCCGCCGGCGACAGCAACCGCGGGCGGCGAAACGGCGCGAAGGCTTCATGGACGGCAACTTCATTGAGGGGTGAACCGCATCAACAGGCCGACGGCCCCACGCGTCGTTTCCTTGAACGGCCGCAAGCGATCGACCGGCAGTTCGGTATCATCCATGGTCGAAGCATCGGCCACCTCGACCGATCCCAGTTCGTACTGCGGCACCAGCACGGCAACGTCGGACAGACTGGCCTTGGTTTCGGCCGCCAGCGACTCGTACTGCCGCAGCGCCAACTCGCTCAAACTGGCAAAGTCCGACGGCGCTGCCTGCCGCTCATCGGGCACCAGCATGTCTTCCAGCGGCGCTGGCGGCGCATGCTCGGCAACCGCACCTTGGCTTGGCCGCATGCCTTGGTCCGCAGGGTGGTTCGCAACCTGGCCGGGCCCAGCCGCGTCGTCGCCCGGCTCAACCGCAACAAACAGCACGCCGATCAACAGCGAAGCGGCAACGGCCGCGGCGCTCCACACCAGCACCCACCGGCGGTGCCCACGCGCAGGCTCGGCGGCCTGCGACGCCGGCGCCGGCACGGCGGCCACATCGTCGAACAGGGCTTCATCGTCCACATCCCCGGCTTGGCCGGACAAAGCCACCTTGGCCAGCACGTTGGCCGTCAGGTGGGCCGGCGGCTGCGGCAGCGGCCGGACCTTCATGGCGGCTTCCAGCGCCTGGTAAGCCTGGAGAATCTGCGCGCAGGCCGGATCGTTGGCGGCTGCTTCGCGCAGCGGCTGCGGCAGCTCGGCCAGCGGCGCCCGCTCGTCGAGCAGTTGTTGCAGTTGGGCTTCAAATTCCGCGCAGTTCATGCCGCCGTTCCTCGACAACGCCCCGGTCCAGCAAATGCCGGGCAATCTCGTGGCGTGCCCGATGGATCCAGGTCTTGATCGTGCCCACCGGGCGTTGGAGCATCTCTCCGATTTCCGCGTAACTGAGTTCTTGCTCGTGAAAGAGCAAGAACGCCTGCTGGTACTCGGGCCGCAGTCGCTGCAAGGCTCGATCGATCTCTTCCTGCAACTGCTGCCCTTCGTCGCTTTCGCCGGCGGGAGCAGGCAGGTCGTCCTCGATCAGGCCCAGCGCGCTGGGACGCCGGTTGCGCGACGCCAGCAACGAGCGGCAGCGGTTCCCGGCAATGGCCAACAGCCAAGGGCGGAAGTCGCGGCTGCTATCCCAGTGGTGCAGGTTCCGCAACGCGCGGACGAACGCTTCCTGGGCCATGTCCTCGGCATCCTGGCGATTGCCCAGCATGCGATAGCACAGCCCGAAGACCTGGCCCTTGAACCGGTCCACCAGGGCGACCATGGCCGACTCATCGCCTGCCAGGCACCGTTGGACCAGCTCTCGGACGTCGTCAGACAAAGCGCACCTTCCACCCGCAGACGCGGCTAAAAAGCAGTACCGCCAGAGGTTCGGTGGGGTTTCACAAAAACGGCGGCCCCCCCTCGGCGTACTCGCCGCGGCATGGCCGCCATTGGCCGATTGTCTGCCGCCAAAATGGGAGCCGGGGCGCCGGTTACGACGCGCGGATCGCCTCGCGGACCGCGTGCCGGGCCACCTTGAAGGCGTTCACCAGCACCTGGGCCCGCAGCTCCATCTGCTCGGTGGTGAAACTGAGCCGCCCCTCGCTGGGGGCCAACCCCGCGATCGCCAGCGTCATGGGCATCAAATCAAGAAACTCGCGGTAGCGGCGTTTCAAAGCTTCTTCGTCGGCCGACATCGTTCGTCTCCGCAGACCGAGGGAGTTCCGGGGGTAAGCACCCAAAGAAGGGACTACCATCGACCCTAACTGCGCGCCGGTAAGGTGGCAAGGGGACGGCCCCCAAGGTGTGCTAGCACTTGCGCTTAGCTGCCCGGTCGCCGGCGGCATGCCAACCTGGCTTACTCCCCAGCGGGACGGACCAGGTGGCGCAGCGGCAGCGATACCTCGTGCCCGGTGGCGGCCGAACACAAACCGGCTTCGAGCATCTCTTGAGCATCGCGGGCCATCGCGGCATCGCACATCGGCAAGAACGGCTGGCCGGTCCGCAAACAATGCGCAAAGTGGGCCGCGGCCGAACACCGCTCCGGCGGAAGCTTGGGCACGTCGACCGGCGAACCCTCGGGGTCGGCCGCCGTGGCCAGCAGCAGCCGGCCGCTGGGCCGAGGCTCGATGAACAGCGTGCCCGTCGTGCCGTAAATCACCGTTTGATAACTGGTCAACTTGCCGATCTGCGTCCACGAACCTTCGGCCGTGGCGATCGCCTGGGGATAGGTCATCACCAGCAGGCCGTTGTCCTCCACGGTCAACTGCTCGTGGACCACGCGCGAGGCCAGACCGTACACGCGGCTGGGGACGCCCAGCACCACGCGGGCCAGCAGCGCTCCGTAGCAGCAGTAATCGATGAACGCGCCGCCGCCGTTGCGATTGCGGTCGAACAACCACTCGCAGAAGAAGGGGCTGCAGCCCAGGGCCTCGGGCCCGGCATGCGCGGCGCGGTACTTCACCTGCCACACCCGGCCGATCTCGCCCAAGGAGGCCAGCTCGATCGCGTACTGCAACTGGGGCCACCAGGCGATGGGCCAGTTGACCATCAGCCGCGTACCGGCTTTCACCACGGCCGCGATGGCTTCCTCGGCGCCGCGCAGCGAATGCGCCAGCGGCTTTTCGACCATCGCCGGCAAGTTCTGCTGCGCCGCCAGGCGGATGTATTCCACGCTGGTGGCGTTGTCGGCAAAGATCATCACCGCGTCGACGGCTTCGCGATCGATCAGTTCCTCGGGCGAAGCGTACGCCGGCCGGCCGTACTCGCTTTCGAACTGTTGACGCAGCGCCGGGTGCGGATCGGCCGCGGCGGTCACTTCGACATCGGGAGCCAGGTTGGCGTCGGCCAGGTTGTTCCACACGTGATCGTGGCTCAGCCCCAGCACGCCGACACGCAAAATCTCTGTCATAGCCGCATCCCAATCGCCAGAGAGCAGATATTGCTTTGCCACGATATCGGCCGCTTTCTCAGCAGGTCAGGGAGTGCCGCACTGCTGGTTGGGCTGTCTGCCGGGCAAGCCGCACGTCGCGGGCGCGTCCTTACGGCTGGCTGTAAATGTCTTGCGGGATGTCGATCCAACGCCGCTCGGCATGCGAAGCCATCACGGCGTCGGCCACCACCTGGGCACGCCAGCCATCGGCGAAGCTGGGCACCGCCTGCCGGCCTTCGACAATCGCCGACACGAACTCCCACACCAGGTCGTAGCGGAACACCGTAGCCGGCTCGCCGGCGGACGGATCGCGAGGGCTGCCCTCGGGCTTGAGGAACCGGGCTTCCACCGGCACCGGCTCCAAATCGCCGCCGGTCCTGCCCACCAGGATGACGTTCGGTTCGTGCATGCGGTACACGGCCGAGCCTTCCGAACCGTTGACCTCGGCCCATTCGTGCCCGAAGCCGCCCAGCTTGTAGCCCTTGGCCAGCGTGGTACCTTCCCACACGCCGGTGGCGCCGCTGGCGAACTCGCCCACCAGGGCCGACCAGTCATCCACCTCCGAAGGCTCGCACGGCTTGCCGTCGGCCGTGCGGTCGCGTTTGGCAAATCGGGCAACGGCGCCGCATACGCTGGAGAGCGGGCCCAGCAGATCGACGGCAAAATCGATCCGGTGGATGGTCATGTCGTACAGGTCGCCGGCGCCGGCCAGTTTCTTGTATTGCCGCCAGCCCCAGCTTGTCTCCGGCCAGTCGAGAAACCGCTGCGAACGGAAATGCCGCGGCTCGCCCAGTTGCCCGCTGGTGACCATGTGCCGCAACTGCCGCATCGCCGGGGCAAAGCGATAGGTGAACGCGGTCATGTGAACCACGTTGTTCTGCCGGGCCGCCTCGTACATGGCCTTGGCTTCGTCGGCGTTCACACCCAACGGCTTCTCGCACATCACGTGCTTGCCGGCCTGGGCCGCCGCAATGGAAATGGGCGCGTGCGTGAAGTTGGGCGTGGCGATGATCAGGGCGTCCACGCGGTCATCGTTGCACAGTTCGTGATAGTCCGTGGTAACCCAATCGATGCCCCACTCGCTCTTGCGGCGTTCCAGCAGTTCCGGGTCGGCATCGCAGGCCGCCACCAGCCGCGCGCGGGGGTCAAGCTTGATGCCTGGCACGTGATGATAATCGCTCACCGCACCGGCCCCGACGATGGCGATGTTGACCGTGGACGATTGTGACATGCGACAAAACCCTTTCTGGCAGGGATGAGTGAGCGAGTCTGACCGTACCGCCCGGGGGAAATGCCGGCGGCCTTCCAAGCCAGTAGCCTACGAGCCGTCCGACAGACGCTCAAGGGGCCCGGCTTGACGGCTGTTGCCGGCCGCTTGCTGCCTTGGGTGCCGTCCCCCTGTCACACCGGCCGCTAGCTGGCACGCCCCGCCGGCGACAGCACCGCCGGGGCATCCAGCACTGGCTGCGGCAGCGCGTCGACCAGCGGAAGATCGTGATAAGGATCGTGGGCGGCCATGAACGCCGCGAGCCCTTGGGCCTGGATCGCGTCGAAACACGCCAGGCATTGCGCTGCGGCCCCCGGCCAGCCTTCCGCCTGGGCAGCCAAGATATAAGCGTATTGATCGCGCGACATGCCGTAGGCCAGCGCCACCACGGCATCGAGCGCAGCCCATGCGGCCGCCCGCTCCCGCTCGGTAGCCAGCGCCGGCCACGAAAATGCCGGCTGGCCCGGCTCGCGCCAGTGTGTCCCAAGCTGTTCTTCCCAGAGCGGCGCGTAGGCGGCGTCGTTGGCCGAAAGCCGCAAAGCCCCGTGAGCCAGGAAGGCTGCCGCCGGCAGGTCGCTCGGCACGCGGAGGTTCCGCAGGATAAACAGGTTGAGATTGAGCACCACCTGCTGCGCGGCCAGGTAATTGAATGTGTGGCTGTTCAGAACCGCCAGAGCGACCAGGGCCGCGGCATTGGGCCGCTGCAGCGGTGCGGCCTCGACCATGGCGCTGTTGGAAACGAGCCCCCCAGGCGGTATCAACGCAAAAACGGCCTTCTCCGGCTCGCTGGCATGGATCGCGCTGCGCCCCATCAGGCGATAGTACCGAAGCTGCTCGGCCAGGTCGGGCCTGTCGGCACACCGCAGCAGGTTGACCAGGTAACGCGGCCACGCGCGCTGCTGGGCGTGATACCGGGCGATGGTGCCTTTCTCGTGTAGCGGGACATAGCCCTGCGCCAATAGTGCCGCCGTTTGCTCCGGGTCGCGAGGATCGCCCTGGCACACGCGGCGTGTTTCTTCCAGCCGCCACGAATCCTTGGTGGCATTGAGCGCAGCCGGATTGGTCTGAAACTGGATGCCCTTAAACCAGCGGCTTTCACCCAGCGGCTGCGAGGAACCGGCCAGGTGCAGCATCAACCGCAGCTCGCGCTCGCCTGGAAGATTGACCATGGTGAGATAAGCCCCGCCGGTCGCGTGAATCAACGCCAGGGGATAGGTCAGCGGGCGTGGCTGGCGGTCGCTCGCGAACAGCCACTGGTCGTCCTCCAGATCGAATGCCACTTCGACCGCCTGGGTTGGTCCACGGCCGAACGTAGCCACGATCAGGCAGAACTGCATCCCGGCGGAGATCTCAAAGAGCTGCCGCGTGTTGCGAAACGTGTAGCAACAGTTCAGACAATTCTCGATGAGATAGAGACGGCGGACGCCCACCGCCCCGGCATTGGCACGAAACGCGGCCGGAACCACCAGGCCCACACGGCCGCCTTGCCGGACCAGCGCGGCGCTTCGTTCCATGAAAACCCGGTATTGATCCAGGTAACGCCCCGCCAGGCTGCCGTCGACGGTCAGCTTTTGATACCGATAAAGGGCGTCGTAGCAATGCTTTTGCCCTTCGATCTCATCAAGATAGGTTTCATGCAGCCGGGCTACGGCGGGATTCTCAAGCAGTCGCGTTTCCGCCGCCACCCGTTCGCGTTTGGTGTAGCCGGTTAGCGCCTCGAGATCGAAGCTGCCAAAAAACTCGCCGCGCCGGGGCCGCACGGCTTCCCACGGAGGATTGCCCAGCACGGCGTGAAACCCTTGCCGCCGGCTTAGGTCGCCGCCGGGATAAAACACTTCGGGGAACGCCAACTCATACGCCAGCGCCGGAACGCACAGGCCGGAACGCACAAGCTGCTTGAGACGTTCCCCATCCTCAGGCACGTGGTCTACGCCTAGCCCTCGAGCGAGCATGGTCCTGAGCGAAGCCGCATCCATGCGATCCGGCCAGCAACCATGTGCAGCGACATACCCCAGCAGTTCGCGATATGCTGCATCATCGCAGCGACCAGGGCCCAGCATGACGCCGCCGCTCCAAGCCGCGGCGACCAGTCGAAACGGCAATAGGGCGCTATCGTCTGCGTGGGCGTGATCACCTGCTGCCCATCGTCGGCGCTGCAACGCATCAGCCAGAGCTTGGCGGAATGCGGCTTGAAGCTCCGGGGTGCTGTAATCATCGCACGCCCGCTTGGGCTGGTTGGGCCGCGTGAAGAGATGCTCCAGCGAAGGCCCCGTCAGCGCGTCGCCGGCCACCAGGTGCCGGTCAAGCCGAACCGAGGGCAAACCCGGCACGTGCGCAACGAGCCACAGCGCCAGGCGGGCAAGTTCCACCGCCAGCGGGTTCTTGTCCACACCATATAAACAGTGCTCGGCCACCAGCCGCCGGCAAATCGCTAACGCCCGATGATGCGATTCGGCTACCGTGTTACCTTCCTTGCGTTCGCCGGTCAGGCAAGCCAACAGTTCGGCCCCCAGCGGCAGACTGATAACGCGTTGCCGCCACTGCTGGGCTTCCTCTGGCGCTGCAGATGCCGTGGCCTGCTGGACACAGTACTGGCAAGCGTCGTACAGCTTTTCGCCCAGGAATCGGCAAGCTTCGACCAGAAAATGCCCGCTGCCCATCGCCGGGTCGAGCACCTTGAGTTCTAAGATTCCCGCAGGCCAAGGATCATCGACCGGTGAACATTCCTCGAGCTGCGGCTGAAGGGTTTGCCGCACCAGGAACTGCACAAACGTGTGCGGCGTGAAGTACGTTCCGCTGGCTTTTCGGGCAAGGCTCGCGCGCAAATAAAACCGCCCGGCGGGAATCGCCTCCACCCACTGTACCTTGGAGGCGGCACGGCCATTGCCCGAGGTGTGGCGATACTTCTCGCCCTCGGCAGCCGGCACCACCACTTCGAGCTTTTGCCGCCGCAGCCGGCACATCGGTTCGGTGGCGATGCCGGGCTCCAGTTCCAACAACCCTTCGTAGATATGCCCCAGGTCTTCAATCGCCAAGGCGGCCAGATCGATGCGTCGCCGCGGCTTGCCAGCGCGGTTGCCCTTCGCCGGAACCCAAAGCAATTGCTCGATCAGTTGCCCGACGGCGTCATCGCCCCACGCAAGTCGCCATAGGGTGGGCGTGGAGGGATCGCCAACTGCGGCTTCGCCCGATACGTGGTCTTCAACGAAACCATTGCACAACACCGACCGCAGCCGCTGTTCGATGTCTTCGCACGGTGCGCCGCCCTGCAAGGCAGCCTCCACCTGGGCCACCAGGTCAGTGGCCGGCGTAGGCGTTTCGCCGGGGTAGTCGCCTTCCCGCTTCAGCAGAAACAGTAGCCGGTAGGCGACCAATAGTCCTTGCTGCCAGAGAGTGCGTGCGAGTTGCTGCGGCGGATATGCTTGCCAGCCGCGGTTCGCCGGATGGTCGAGCACCATCTGCAGCAATCGCGACACCGCGAGCCGGGCCTGTTTACGCAACTGGTCCAAGTCGGGCATCGGACGCCATCACTCCCCAGCCGGTCGCGACCAGCAGCCATCAGCCAACACCAGCACGATCCAGAACGTTCGCAACATCGTGCGTACGCGTGGCTGTTATTGCCAGCGGTAGCTGGCCTGCTTGCGGAAGCCGGTCAGACGAATATCGCCGCCGGGGAACACGTCGAGCACCGAGTAGCCGTTGTTTTCGGGAGCGGCCCCTTCGATCATCGCCACCAGCGTGCAGTAATGAATGCCGGCGATTTGCTGATAGTCGTTCTTATGGCTGTGGCCCTGAAAGACGGCCGCCACCTTGCCCGACGCTTCGAGGACCTTGCGCACCTGGGCAGCGTTCTTCACGGCGTGGACGCCGGCGTTGTCCAGCCGCTGATGGGTCAGCACGATCACCGGCTTGTCGGCCGCCTTGAGATCGGCCTCCAGCCATTCCAGCTCGGCGGCCGGGATGTTGGCGTCGGTCCAGTTGGAATTCTTGCGGCCGTACGGCTGGCCGTCGCTGCGGTAGCACGCATCGAGCACCACGAAGTGCACGCCGCCCTGGTCGAACGCATAGTGTGCCGCCTGCTGCTCGACTTCGCCCAGGAACTCTTCCTTAGTGAGCGTTTCGACGCAGTGGTTGCCCAGCACGTAATACTTTTTGCCGGGCAGCTCGACAAACTGCCGGTGAATCCGGCGGAGATGCTCCAGCTCCGCCGCGACCGTATCGGCCGAGTCGATGAAGTCGCCCAGCTCGACGATGAAGTCGGGCTTCTGCCGTTCGAACTGCTGCCCGGCTTCTTCCAGCTTGGCGAGCGTCTCGCGGTAATGCCGGGTGCCGCGCGTGGGCTTGTCGGCGTAGTGCAGGTCGGTCACCAGGCCCGCCCGAACCACCGGCTTGGCGTCCGGCGAATCGGCCAGCAATTTCACGGCCTGGGCCAGGCCACTGCCCGAGGCCAACAAGACCAGGGTTCCGTTGCGAAGCAAGGCGCGGCGGGTAACGGCAGTCATGGGCGGCATCCAGCAAAGGGCGGGATAGGCGTACTCGCAAGAACGCAACTTGCTTTGCACCCTAGCGTGCATGGCAGGCCGCTTCAATCCTTTTGTGCCGGCGGCGGAGCCTGGCAGTACAAGCCGCTTGCGCCCAACCGGGCTGCCCTTTGTATAATGCCCGTCGGACCTTGCAACACGAAGACAGGCTCCTTAGGCGGCAGCCATGAACGACGAAGCCAGTTACATCTGCGACTCGTGCGGCGAAGAGATTGTGGTGCCGATTGACCTGTCGGCCGGTGCCAGCCAGGAGTATGTCGAGGACTGCCCGGTCTGCTGCCATCCCAACGTGATCCACGTGGAGATCGACGAAGACGGCGATGCCCGCTGCTGGGCGGAACCGGAGCAGGACTACGATTGAACGGCGGGGTGGACCGTCAGTGGGACCGCCACGCGTCACGGAGCCGCATTGTATTCGCCCAGCCGTTCGGCCGGGGGCAGGTGTTTCTTGAGATCAAATTTGGGCCGCGGATGCGAGTTCACATAGGCGGCGATGTCGAGCGCCTCCTGTTCGGTCAAATCTGTTTCGCCCAGCGGCATGGCCACCTTCAGCCAGGCCGCCAGCTTATCGACCTCCGACAGACCGGCTCCTTCGTTGTACGACATTGGTCCCCAAACCGGCGGGCCGTCGGAGGTGCCTTGGCCATCGTCGCCGTGGCAAGTAGCACAGCGCTCGCTGTAAAGCAGCTTGCCTCGTTGGGCATTGGCCGCTGCCGCAGCGAGCTTTACCGGGGGAACTCGCCTTGGCCCCAGCGGTGCTTTGGCATTCATGGCCAGCGTCTCACCTTGCGAGAGCCAGGTGATATAAGCCGTCACGGCGACCGATACCTCGCTGCCCAGCGGCGGCCGCACACCGTTCATGCTCCGCATGAAGCAGTTGAGCACGCGGTCCTCAAGCGTGATCACGCGTTTTTCTCGCGGCGACCAGGCCGGGTAAGCCGTCGCCACCCCCAAAAACGAAGCCGCTTGGGGATCGGTTCCTGCCTCCAGATGGCAGGAACTGCACGTCAAAGCATTGCCCACATACGGCTTGGAGAGCGGGTGTTTGCCGGTGTTCTCGACGATCTCTTTGCCGAGGGCGATCACGCGGCCGAGCTCGCCGGGCGGAAGTTCTTGCTTGGTTGCTCGCTGACTGGTTTGATCGGCTTGCGATCCGGCAACGTTCACCAAGACGGCCACCAGCGGCAGGGCCAACAACTGAGCAAGCTTAACGCGCATCCCATACCATTCCCTGTACGAACCTTTTTGGCCGCTGAGCGATCCTGGCGGCCGAATCGGTAAGGGCAAGAAACCGACATGTGAAACACCCAACGGCCATGGTGGCATGCCGGGCTGGCTCTGGGAACCTACATTCGGGGGGCTGCAGCAGCGTAAACAGTACGTGGCCCGGATGCTTGTAGCCGGTGAATGGGCGTGGCGGCTGCGTCGGACCTCGGATCCGCACCTTGTGTGCCACTGGCTTTGCCAGTGTGAATGGAGGTCGGGATAGCGTGTCCCGAGCGTGTGCCCGGGCTCTCTTCGCTCGCGCTTCAGGCTTACCGGAAATGCGGGCGGGCAACGTCGGCGAATCACGCGGCGACTACACCGCATCGGCGCACATTCCCTCGCTGACGTTTGGGTTACGAAAGAGGAGCCGACTATTGCGCGGCCAGCTCACTCCAATTCGTCTTCGTCGCGGCAGCGCAAGCGCGCATCGGCCACCAGCGATTCGGGGTTGAGCACCGCCTCGGGGAAGTGACGCTGCAGGAACCGCCGCACGGCGACCACCCGGGCCGGATCGCGCAACTGGTCCTCGGCATACAGGGCCAGGTCTTCGCAGCTCACGTCGCAATCGGCCGGAGCCGTTTCTGGCGACGCAGGCAGCGGTTGCGAAGCGGCTTGGAGCTCAGCAGGTTTGGCCAGCAGCAGACGCAGTTCGCGCTGCGCCGCTGCCTGGGCAACGGCGGCCGGGTCGGAGATGATGGCCAGGAAGGATTCAGTCGAAATCGCTTCGCCGCGAGCCAGCTTCTCAACGTCAGCAGGATGGTACATCGGCAGTCTCACTTGTCCGGCGGCCTGTGCCTGCCCAGCCTCTCACAGGCCGCCTCCACGGTTAAGTTGGGGGGCGAAGCTCCGGCCCACGGCCAGGTAAGGCCGTGAGCCGGAGTTGTTTCCCCCACGGGAATTGTTTCTCCAGCAACAAACAACAGGGAAGCCGCCTACGGGACGCACGCGTCCTGGACGACTTCCCTGAGCAAATCAAGCAATGGTTTGATGCCTAGCCCCGAGGCTTCTTCATACGTGCCCGATAATGACTGTTGGAGTCGCTGCTTGGCCCGATGCAGCGGCTGATCGTACTGGTTGCGGGTGCCCTGCTCGTCGCCAGCCAGCCCCAAAAGCTCAATCGCCTTCCGGCGCACGCCCTCCGTTTCGAGCCAGGCCGAGAGCGCCGTCAGCTCGGCCGGCGAAAGCTGCTCCACGGCGCGGCGAAACCGCTCGCGCAGGCGGTCGCGGAGCGTCTCCAGTTCCTCGCCCGTGGCCTCGATGTCGGCCGGCTCGTGCTGCTCGAGGGCCTCGACCGTGGCGGTTTCCAGGTACTCGTGGTGGTGCTTCTGCCGCCGGCCCTGGTCGAACCAGACGTTGCGGATGGCGGCCACCACCAGGCCGTTGGCCCCCGCTTCGTCGATGCCCTCGACGCCGCCGCCACGGGTCATCACGTTGAAGATCGCTTGCTGCACCACGCACGCCACGTCGGGGCTGTCAGCCGGCAATTTCACCAGCCCCGCCGTGAACCGCAGCCACAGCGGGTACCGCTCTTTGACAAGTTGGGTAAACCGTTCCTGCTGCATCGCGACTCCTACCCCAAGGGGAATTGAACCGTACCCAATGTAACGCTCGAGCTGCCGCGTTTTTGGGCACCAAAATGTCAAACAGCGGTAAGTGATTTTCTGGGCCACATTTACCGCTACGCCGCCGCTCTTGCCGGATCCCAGCGCTCCGTTCCGGGGAGGACACCGGTAGTGGGAACGGCCCTATATACGTGGCAGGAAAATCGTTTTTGTTAAGTACGACCGGAAATCGGGGGCCGGTAACAGGGCGAGCGGCTGCAATCTGCGAGGGTGTTTCGTCGCAACGCCCAGAACCTTGGACATGGTTTGGCGCCCCACCGCGCACCGCGGCAATGGCCAGCTGCGCCGCGCGGCCTCGTATTGTACCGGTTATTCAAATGCGGATATGCTATAGAGTTGGAGCGGGCATGGCCGTGCGGCTGCTTGCTCCGCGCGTCGGCGCCAGCGGCAAAGTCGCCTCCTCTCCGCGAGCGAGCATGAGGGCCATGAGGACTCTTTCCCAACTCCAGCGGTCGGCCCGTTTCCTTCGCCCGAGCCTGGGGCAGCAACCTGCCCAGTGCCAGAACACGCGCGGCGGTGCTTGGCGTTTGGCCGCACAGCCGACCGCACCCCGCTGCCTAGGCCGTCGCGTGATGGCTTGGTTCATGCTGCTGCTCTTGGCCGCTTGCCCTGCCTGGGCCAAAGAGGCCAAGCCCCAAGTCGAGACCGGCCAGGCCTCCGAAGCGGACGAAGCCGCCGAAATCGCCCGGCTCATCCAGCAGCTAGGGCACGAGGATTACTTCCAGCGGCAACGGGCCCAGCAGGTGCTGGCCACGTACGGGGCCGCGGCCTTCGACGCCCTGGTGGCCGCCCAGAACCACCCCGATATCGAGATCGCATCCCGGGCAAAATACCTGCTGCACAAGATCGACCTGACCTGGGACCGCTCCAGCGACGATCCCGACGTGCAACGGGTTCTCAAGGGCTACGGCGATAGCACCGAGGAAACCCGGCTGTCGCGTGCCCGGCAATTGGCTCTGCTTCCCTGCAACATCGCGGCGGGTCCGCTGGCGCGCATCGTGCGCTACGAGCCTTCGGAGCTGCTGTCGCGCCGGGCCGCGCTCCTGATCATCCATCAGAAGGCGTACAGCCCTCTGAACGATCAGCGGCGCCGCGAGGCCATTCTGGAACAGCTTGGCCCGAGCGAACGCACCGCGGCGCAGTGGCTGCGGACGTTCGTGCTGGCGGCCGAGTCGCCGTCGGAAGCCGTCGAACAATGGCAGCGTTATGTCGACCAGGCTAAGGCGGAACTGAAACGCTCGCACAACAGCCCGATCGAACGCCAGATCGCCCAGGGCCTCGTGCAGTATCAGGCGGAACTGCTCACGAAGCTCGGCCGGGCCGAGCAAGCGCGGCCGCTGTTCGACCAGGTGGTAGAGTGGACGCCTGAAAGCCTCGATGCTCTGTTGAGCCTGTCGCGGTGGCTGATCGAGCAAGGAGCGCTCGACGCCTTCGATACGTTGGAGCGCACCCACCGCGACTTCCTGACCGCGCAGCCGCTGCTGCTGTATGCCGTGGCCGAAGCCAGGGCTTTACAGGGCAACGACGAGCAGGCCGAGAAGCTGGTGAAGCAAGCCCGGACGCTCGTCGGCGGCGACAGCTTCCAGCAACTGCGGATCGCTTACTTCCTGGGCAAGCAAGGCTTTGTGCGCAGCTCCGAACGCGAACTGCGGCACGTGATGCAGATGGTGCCTGCCACGCACCGCGACGCCCTCAGCGCACGGATGCTGCTCTCGGAGCGGCTGCACGATCGCGGCGCCCACCTGGAAGCCGCCAAGCTGCTGGAAGAATCCATCACCGCCATGGAGAAAAACGAGCAGCAGGGCCAGGCCGATCAGAACGGCGGCCGCGATGTCCACTCGGTCCGCAGCCGGATGTATTACTTCTATGCCCGACACTACGAGGACGATCGGGCCAGGCAGGTGGACTACCTCGAGAAGGCGATTGCCGCCGACGCATCCGATGCCGACGCCCTGATCGCGCTCTACCGAATTCCCAACAAGAGCCCGGAGTTCAAAGCCAAAGTGTCCGAAATGATTCGGGCCGCGGTGATCGGCTTCCGCAAGCAGATCGAGCAGAACCCGGACCGCGAGGCCACGCCGTACAACCAGTTGGCCTGGCTCGTCGGCAACACCGAGGGCGACTATCAGGAGGCCGTGAAGGCTTCGCTCAAGTCGCTGGAGATTCAGCCGGGCAGCGCCGCGTATCTCGATACCCTGGGCCGCTGCTACTTTGCCGCCGGCGATCTGGAAAACGCCATCAAGCACCAGATCATGGCCGTGGAGCGCGAACCGTACTCGGAACAAATGCGGCGGCAATTGGCCGAGTTCCTCGCGGCCCAAGAGGCGAAGGCCAAACCGTGAGCGCCGTACCGAGCGTCCGTTTTCTGCTCGTTGCCGCAACGCTCGTCGCGGCACTATCCGCCTTGCGCGCTGAGGCAATTGAGCCCAAACTGTCCGATCCCGCGCCGGCTCGAAAGAACGTGGCGGTGGCCCTCGTCGCCCCGCTTGATGCCTGGGATGCCGACCTGGCCAAGGCAGGCGAGCCGCTGGCTACGGCGCTGGTCAAAAAGCTGCAAACCCGCACGGGCATCCAGGCGCTGGCCGGCCTCGACCGCACGCGGCCTGCTGGCGTGGTTGTGCAAACCGATGGCATCGGCCTGGCACCGGTGGCGTTTGTTCCGGTTACGGATGCCGCGGCGTTCTTGCAAGCGATCGCCCCGCTGATCGGCGAGGCGACGGCGGGGGAAGCTTTGCCCTCGGGCCAGGCCGCCGAGGTGTGGAAGATCGGCCGCCGCGAATGGACCGGCTACGTGCGCCGTCGCGGCGACTGGCTGTATGCCGCTCAAACGCTGGCGCTGCTGGAAGACGGCTTGCTCCCCCAGCTCGAAACGATTCTGCCGGCCCCGCGCGCCGCCGCGGAAACGGCTGAACTGCCTGATGTCTCACTCCGCGTCTACTGGCAGAACATGCCGGAAGCGCTGCGTGTCTGGGCGATCGACCGCGTGCGACAATCGATGCAGGCGGCGCAGATGCACGACCAACGGCCCCCACTGCGGCAGCTTTATACATCGTGGTTCGTCGAGCGGCTGCTGGCCGATGTCGACGAACTTGGCTTCTCAGCCACGTTCACCGCCCAAGGCGCGTTGCTCTTGGAATGGGACGTTTCCCTGCTCGCCGATTCCCCGCTGGGAGTTTTCGCCGCCGCGCTAGCGCAACCGCTTCAAGCGGAGCCCCTACCGCAACCAACCCTGCCTGGCCAGCAAGTGGCGACCATCCGCGTTAACCTTCCGCCGCTGAAATCGGCCACGGCAAAGCTGGCCGCGAACGCCCGCAGCGAGATCGCCGCCATTACCGGCATCGCCATCGAGAACAAGACGCGATCGGAGCCTTGCGGGTTCTGCGATGCCGTTGCCTCCCTGGCCCAAGGCAATCTGCAGGCCGCACTATGGTGGGCAGGACAGCGACCGCCTTCGCAAGCCGTGATGACAACGCGCGGCCTGGAACCAGATGCCCTGCGTCACCTGTTGGCGGCGATCGTACAGCCTGCCGGTCGTTCGACCGCCGACGATGCGGTTGCGGCGTTGACGGTCGCTCGCGACAGCTGGCTGGGCAGGGCTCTTGCGCCGCCGAGTTCCGACGGCACGCAGCCGCTGCACGTGCCGATCCACAAGCAGGGCGACCGGTGCTACGCGCTGTTCAGCCACGACAGCCGCCGGTTAGCCCAAGCGCTAGCCGATGCCTCGGTGATGCCCAGCGGCAACGGCGAGCAACCACCGCTGGTCGATGCCGCGCTCCGGGTAGGCGCCGCTCTGCGACTCGCCGGCATGGTGGCCGAGGACTGGCAGGCCAAGGCCCAATTGGGCAAGGTCTCGCTGGTGGTGCCAGCGGAGAAAGATCGGCTGCACGTTACCGCCGCGGCGGAGGAACGCACGCTACGGCTGTACGTCGAAGTCGATTCCGGCTTGATGCAAGCGGCCAGCTTCGGCCTGGCCTTGTGGCTTCTGGCCGAGTAAGACCAGCCCCGGATGCAAAAGGCTCGGCTACTGCGAAGCGCCGTAAAGTTCGCGCGTCACCAGCGCGATGTGGAACGGCAGCCAGCGTTCGTAGGTGTACACGGCGTGCCCCAAGATGTGCTGGAACATGTTGCCTTCCAGCTCGCCGTAATCGACCAACAGCGTCTTGCCGGACTGGGCCACGCGCATGCCGCGGCACATGCGGCGCACCAGGTCGCGGAGCTTGATTCCTCGCTGTAGCACGGCATTCAGCCGAAGATCGGCCAGCAGGGCTCGCCAGGCCAACGGGTTCAATTGCATGTTGGTGCCGGCGATGCCGATCAGGTGCAGATAGTCGCCGCCCGTCGCCCGATTCAGTTCTTCCCAGGTAGGCGGGAAGTACGCCCGATACTCCGGCCACCTCGGCCGCGGCCGGTGCGAAACCACGTGCAGCAGCTTGCCCGGCATGGCCTCGCACCACGCATAACGAATCGGCGTACCAAAGGTCACAAAGTCCGGCTTCACGTCGGCCAGCGGCTGACTGGCGAGAAGTTTTCGCATGGCCTCCGCGCGACTGATAACCTGGCCACCCGTTAACTCGCCACCCTCGCAGCGCTGGCTGCGCAAGAGAAGATCGCAGCGGCTCAACAAGGTCTCAATCACCTCCGGACCGCCGTACAACAGATGACTGGCCAGCGCGAACACGTTGCCGCCGTGGCTATGTCCCCACAGCATGACGCGGCTGCCGGCCGGGAACCGCTGCTGGGCCAGGTGTTCGATCAATCGCAAGGCCGCGTCAAACCGCCCCAGGTGATGGTTCTCGCCGCTCCAGACGAACCTCCGCACAGCGATCGGGGCGAGCTGCGGACCGTTGATGCCGGCCTCCAAGTGCCGCACCAGCGACTCCGGGTAGTTGCCGCGATCGCCCGCCACCCGGTCAACCAGTGCCTTGGTCACGCGCCGCAGCCACGCCGCGGCGGAGGGCGACAGCCGCTGCATCATGCGGGCAATGCCAAAGAAATCATCGCCCACAAATGTGCCATGCACCAGGTAGACGGCCTTCACCCCGGCCGCCCGAAGCAACTCGCCGGCCTCATCAAACGCCCGGCGGCTTTCATCGCTAGCCGGTACTGCCGGCTGCCCGGCTTGCAGCAGACGATAGGGTGAAGTGGGGGCCTCCTTCGTGTACCGCTGATGCAGTGGAAGCGTGTCCGGCAACGGGTGAGCCGGCGTCAATGCGGTATTGATGGACGCCGTGCGACTGCAAGCCGAGATGGCCGCACCAGGATTCGTACGGTCGGCCGTCACGCTCATCCCCCTGGAAGAACACCAGATAATTCATCACGTCGTGCGGGATGAACTCGCACTCGTTGGCCCGCCACCGCGTTTGGCGGTAAACGCGCCGCCACGTGCCTGTGTTGAAATACATCTGCTCAAACGTGCCGCTGTCAGTGTAGCTGACATCCAGCGGCACGGCTTCCACCTGATGGGTGTGGCCGTAGACGATGTACCGGGCGAAGCGGTTGCGGAACTCGCGTTCGGCCAGCGCGTGCTCCAGGTACGAACTTTCGTCGCAGCGGAAGTTGGCCAGCAGCGACGCCACGGCGCTGGACCACGACATCGGCAGCCGGCTGAACCGCAGCAGCTTCTGCAGGCCATCGACCAGTTCGCCCGGCCGCCAGGTGTCTCGGTGCCGTACCCAGGGCATTTCCAGAAACTCGTCGGCCAGGCGATCCCAAACGGCCTTCACCTGTTTCTGCTGCCCAGGCAGAGGACACGTGCGATCGAGCAGCCCTTGCAGCCACAGCGGAACCAACAGCAGCGGACGGACGTTATCGATCTCGCGCAAGCCCGCCACCGTGGCCGCGGGCAGCTCGTGCGATAGCGATCGGGCAACCTCCACCGCAAAGCGGTTCACCAGTTCGACCACGATCGCGTCCCCCAGGCTGCTGCCGTTGCGGTCGCCCTCGAAGTTGAAGGGGTCATACACGTCGCCGTGGCGGGCAAACACGCGATGCCGGGCCAGCACTTCGTAGATGGCGGGGTCTTCCAGCGGATCATGGGCAAAGGGCCGATCGTGGCGGTTGGCCAGTCCCAGGTGTTGCACCACGCTCTGGCGCAAACGGTCGTAGTTGGCCCCCGGCAGGTACAAGAACCAATCGTGGTTGCCGACCAGGTAATGGATTCGCACCTCGACCGGCTCGCACTGCGAACCGTGAGCCGGCTGGCCCGCGGCGTTGGCGGGCGGAATGCGAATGGCCCCTTCGCCCGACAGGCCTCGCAGCACCTGCAGCGCCGCCGTGTTGTGGTGAAGAATGTCGCCGGTGATGCGGGCGACCGTGTGCGCCAGCGGGCCTTGGGGCGCATCCCATGGCCGCGGTGGCCCGTCCAACCACTGCGTGGAACGGATGATGTCCAGCACGTCGCCCAGCAGGAGCAGATCGATCCGCGTGATGGGCCGGTAGCGGCCATCGCTGCGCCAGCTTGCCCGAATGGCTAACTCGCGGAGGCGTTCGGCAAAGATCACAAAGGCGCCCGGCGAGATGGTGCTGCCGCTGGTGCCATCGGTCAGATGCAGATCGCTAATGATGACCAGCATGATGCATGCCCCCTGGTGCTAGCCCCGGCAAACGTGGCCGGTGTTGCGTCGTGCCTGCCTGGGTTGGCGGCCGGTACGGCGGTGACGTTGCAAGCGGACGTGGACGGAAGGCATCAGCGGCCTGTGGACGGTTTGCAGCAGGCAGTTGCCAGCGTGTCCCCCCGCAGGGGACGCAAGGCTGCTAGTGATGTTTTCTCTGGTATCGGCTACAACGAACGTAGCGATTGAGGCGAATAGGCGAAGTATTCCGCCTGCAACCCACCTCACGTCCACCAGTCACCAAGAGACCAGCCATGCAGAAGTTCACATCGCTCACCTGGCTGGCCGCCCTGCTGCCGTTCGCGCTGTCTCTGGCCGGGTGTGGCGGCTCGGGTCCGGCCGAGCCTGCCGGGCAGCCTGCCGCTGCGACCGAAGCGCCCCGAAGCGACCACGCTTCCAACGATTCCACGCTGGTGGCGTTGACGGCCGGCAATGCCCCCTTGGATTGGCCCCGCTGGCGCGGTCCCATGGCCGACGGCATCTCGCGCGAAACGACCTGGCGCGACAACTGGAATGACCAGCCGCCCCAGGTGTTGTGGCGGGCCGAGCTGGGCAAGGGTTACAGCTCGTTCGCCGTCAGCGATGGCCGCGTTTATACGATGGGCCATAACAACGGTCGCGAAACCGTCTGGTGCTTCGACGCGGCCACCGGCAAGGTCCTCTGGTCGCACTCGTATCCCGGCAGCCTGAACGACAATCTGCACACGGGCGGTCCGGCAGCCACCCCGACGGTGGACGGCGACCGCGTGTACACGCTCGGCAAGGACGGCCAATTGCACTGCCTCGATGCGGGCAGCGGCAAGGTGCTGTGGCGGCAAGAGCTGACCGATCTCTTGGACGTCGACGTGCCTGAGTGGGGCTTTTCGTGCTCGCCGCTGGTGGTGGGCGAGAAGCTGATCGTCGATGCCGGCCGCATCGTCGCCTTGAACAAGAACAACGGCCAGGTGATCTGGCAGACCGAGCGGCACCGCGCCGGCTATGGTTCGCCGGTAGCGTTTGAACATGCCGGCACGCCGCTGGTGGCCGTCTTCAATAACGACGCCCTGCTCGCGCTGCGGCTGGCCGACGGCAGCCAGGTTGCCCGGCAGAACTGGACCACCGATTTCGTCACCACGGCGGCCACGCCCATCGTGGACGGCGACCGCATCTTCATCTCCAGCGGTTACAAGACCGGCTGCGCCATGTACCAGTTGGCCGACGGCCAGTTGCGGCAGCTCTATCGCAACCGCACGATGTGCAACCACATGAACAACTGCGTGCTATGGCAGGGGCACCTCTACGGCTTTGATGGCAACTCGCACAACGCCCGCAATGTGCGGCTGGTATGCATGGATGCCGCCACCGGCCAGGAGAAGTGGGCCCATCGAGGGCTGGGCTGCGGTTCACTGATGGTGGCCAATGGCAAATTGCTGATCCTCAGCGACGACGGTTACCTGGTGCTGGCAGCCGCCTCGCCCGCTGGCTACCAGGAACTGGCCCGCACCAAAGTGCTCGATGCCACCTGCTGGACCGTGCCGGTGCTCGCCCAAGGCCGCATCTACTGCCGCAATGACCAGGGGCAGACGGTTTGCGTGGACGTGCGCAAGTAAGTGCGTTTGCATTCTGCTGGCTTTGCCCAGCCGTAGGCCGGGTGTGAGCCACCGGCGATTGCTCGCTCGCCGGCGCATCCGTCTGACTTGACGCTGGAAAGTTTCTCGAGGTCGATACGTCCTGACAAAGCATGGCATGGCAGCGCCGGCCATCGCATTCGCTGCAGTTCCGTCCCAGGTGATGCCTGAGCGACGCGTTGGCTCTGGTCAGACATAAACGGGGTGCTTGCGTTGCTGCGGCGCTGCGAGCATTGTCAAGAAATCCAGGCACAACTCGGGTTGTACGACTCGCCATTCCCCGCTAAAAGGCTGCCACCTTTCCCTCGCAGTTTTGTTCCATAGCTCCGGGCACGCGTTGCGCTGGAGGTATCGCTTCCACGTGCGCATTCAGCACGTGGGCGATGCCGTCAACGCTACCACTGCGCCGGCTCATGGGGACCTGTCTGGAATGCTGCGCGCTTCGTACCATCCGCCCCGCGCCGTTGCGGCCCTGGCAGCCGTAAGCTGCCTGTTGGCTGCGACGTTGGCCACTGCGCCGCGGGCCATGGCACAACTGCGAATCGCGCCGCAGTCGGTTTCTTCACCGGCCGAGGTGACCACGCCGGAACTGCGAATCCAACTGTTCGCCGACGCTCCTCCGGCGCACTCCGATCTGCTGTTCCGGCCCGGCCAAAGCTTCGCCGACGAGACGGCCGACACGCCAGCTAGCCCGGCGGCCGACACGACTCCGCCGCAGGCACGTCAGCCGACGGCAGCCGCGCCAGCGTCTCATCAACCGCCAGCACCGCAACCGACCCAACCCGCGCAGCAGCCGACGCCGCCGGCCCAGGCGCCAGCTCCCTCAGGTCAGCCAGCGCCGACCCCCGCAGTGGCAGTGCCGCCGCTGCGAGCGCTCGCGCCGTACGTACCGCCGCTAGTCGCGCCAACGGATCCGCAACCGAGTGCGGCCAAGGCTGCGGCGCAGAATGCCCCCCCCGAGGCACTGCCCCCCAAGGTTGCTCCACTTCCCGCTGGCCCGCACGAGGCGGTAACGCCGCAGCCAAGCCAGCCGGCCACACAACAACATCAGCACCAGCATCCGCATCCGCCGCATGACGGCCACGAGCGTTCGGCCCTCACGAGCGAACCGGCGACGCTGTATCATGCCATGCCGATCACGGCGGCCTTCATCGCCCGGCAGGAAGAATTGCCGGCCCCCGGCGCTGAGCCGGTTGCCGAGCCCCACCAGCCCGGCGAAATCGTGCTGACCGAACAACCCGGCGAAATGCTGGGCCCCGCCTGCTTTGAATGTCCGCGTTGTGGCGGACCTGGCTGCTATCCGGGCCGGAAGCATTGTTGTTCGGTCTGCACGGCACGGACCCGCTGGGGCCGCTTTTGGTGCGCCATCTACGAAACAATCTGCTGCCCCGACCCGTGCTGGGATCCCACCTTTTTGTACATCGCCGACTCGGCCTTCTTTGTGCCGAGCGCTCGCCCCACCACGCAGGTTCGCTTCCGCTGGGATGCCGGCTTTAGCATGGTGTACCCGGACCGGGCCGAATACTTCTGGGCAGAAGCCGACGGCAGCGGGCTGGGTCCCCAGCCGGTGCCGCCGTACAAAGGCGAACGCGGACTCGATTACGACGAGCTCTCGATGTACACCGAGGCGGCGGTCAACAACTTTGCCCTGACCTTCGAGATGCCGTACCGCTCGGTCGATCCGCTGGATGGCAGCATCGAGGCCGGTTTCTCCGACATCGTCATCGGTACCAAGAGCCTGATTTTCGACCGCGAGCTGTTCCAGATTGCGTTCCAGTTCCGCACGTTTATCCCCTCGGGCAATACGCTGGAAGGCTTGGGCACGGGGCACGTATCGCTGGAGCCGTCGCTGATCCTGGGCTTCAAGATCAGCCCTGAGTCCTACCTGCAAGCGCAGCTGGCGGAGTGGATTCCAATCGGCGGCGGCAAGTTCGCCGGCAGTATCCTGCACTACCACATCTCGTATAACCGCACACTGATTCACCTGCTGCCCGACGTGCCCGTCGTCGGTACGGTCGAGTTCAACGGCTGGTCGTTCCAGGACGGTTCGTACACCGATCCCTACACGGGTCCCCAGCCGGCCAACGACCACACCTACGTCAGCGGTGCCATCGGCCTGCGGATGTTTGTGTGCGACAATCTCGACATGGGCATGTCGGGCAACTTTGCCCTCGATACGCCCAACTGGACCCGTGAACTGTATCGTCTGGAACTCCGGGTGCGTTACTAAGCGGGCGGCCTCTTTTCTTGTCGCTCTCTGCCGGCTGGTCGCGACTTCTCTTGAGCCAGCCGCTCCACCTTGGCTGCGTGCTTGACCGCTCGCTGCTGCGCGTGCATGAAGCATGTTGATTTCCGCGTGCGCGGCCCATTTGCGAGCTTGATCCGGTCTTGCCGTGGGGGGGGGCTTTCGGTATTTAGCTCCGACTTCTTCAACCTTTCTCAGAACTTTTCTCTGGATTTGCCGCCCTGCCGACCGGCTCGCCGGTCTGCATTGCGGTGAGCCTGCTCCTCGTCTGCCGTGGGAGATGGCCGATGTCAAAGCGCGCTGTGCTGGCAGTCTGGCTCCTGCTGACCGCAACGGTTCAAGCCGCCGAGCTTGATTTGCCGCTCGAGGCCACCGTCACTGCGTCCAGCGTCTACGTGCGCAGCGGCCCTGGCGAGGATTACTATCCGACCGAAAAGCTCCGCGCCGGCGACCGCGTGTACGTCGTCCGCGAAGGCCGCCGCGGCTGGCTGGCCATCCGGCCTACCCGCGAAAGCTATAACTGGGTTTCCGCCCGGTATGTCCGCGAGGTCGAGCACGGCATGCTGGAAGTGACGGGCGACAACGTGGCCCTGCGCATCGGCAGCGACCTGACCAACGATCGCGACGTGTACCAGGTGGTGCTTCGCCGCGGCGATCGCATCGAGATGATCGACCGCGTCGGCACCGGCTCCAACGCCTGGTATCGGGTGTCGCCACCCGATGGCGATGTCCGCTGGATCCACCGCGACTACTTGGACCTGGGCGAGGATGACGCAGCGGCTACTTCGTCGGATGTCGTTCGCCCACTGGCGGCTCCGCAGCTTCAACCAGCCGCGTACCACCGCAGCAGCCGCGCCGCGGACCAGGCCGGCTACTCCAAGCCGCGGCGGCTGGAACTTTTCGACGACGAACTGCTTCCGGTCGAAACCGCCTCGTACACCAAGAGCTATTACGACGACCCGCAGGTGGTGCGGGCCTCAGCGGTGCAGCCGGCCAGCAACGTGGTGATCGGCGAACCGATGGTGGGCGAGCCGGTGGTAACCGGGCCGTTGATGGCTCCGCCGATGGGAATCAGCCCAACCGATCCTTACTGGGACCCATACTGCGATTGCCCACCCCTGGCGCAAGGTTACCACCATTGGGTTCCCGTGGCGGGTGCCGAGGCCACGTTCGTGTATCCGGAGCTGCGCGGCAGCAGCTCAACCGTCTCGCTCTTCAATCCCTTCAGCGGGGCCCTCGCGAGCATCACGCGTGATGGCACGCTGGATAACGAATGGACGGCGGCGCCGCGCGTTTGGATCGGCGTGCAGCGGACCCGAGGCATCGGCATCATCGGCCGCTACTGGCAACTTGGCGTCTCGACACAAGACCTGAATGCCAACGTTTCCTTGGGCGATGCCCTGGGCACGCCGGTGTTGGCCGACTTCCTGGCGACCGAGCGGGTCAGCGCGTGGAACGCTGACGCCGAGCTGACCTTACACTGGGATTGGGAGAGCGGTTTCGGGCTCAACGGCAGCGTCGGTTACCGGCATGCCGAGCTGGAAGCCAGCCACCTGACGGCGGCTACGACCGTGCTGCCTGCGGTTGGCCCGTTGGCTTTTCCCACCGCCATCTCGCACGTCGACCGCGAGTTCCACGGCGACGGCGTGACCTACTCGGTGGGCGGCAAGATTCCGCTGGGCCGCGGCAGCGCGTGGCACGTGTTCTTCGCCCTGCGTGGCTCCAACCTGTGGGGCACCCACCGCACCGATTTGTACGCCGTGGCGCCCGTGCTGCCTCGCCAGTTGCTCACCGTTCAGTCGGAAGGCACCGACATGTTCATCGGCGAAGTCCAAGCCGGTGTGCAATGGGAAAGCCGGTTGCAGGTGCTGCCGGCGAATGCGTTCGTCCGCGTCGCGTTTGAATACCAGAACTGGTCGGTAGGCGGCGCGCAAGGCATCGCCGCGGTCGATTTCCTGCCGCAGCCCAATACCGTGGTGAATGCCACGGCCTCGGCCAACGGCGACCTGGAACTGCAACTGCTCGGTGTGGCCGTGGCTGCCGGAATCACCTACTAACGGCGCACAACACGTTGCCGCGAGACTCGCGGCCTTTACTTGGCACGTCCCTGGTTCCAATAGATCCGCACGTTGTGCGTGTGGCGGCCCACGGCCACGATGTCCACACGGCCGTCGCCGTCCAGATCGCCGGCGGTCAGATCCTCGACGGCCACGCCTGCCGGGTCCACCAAGAGCCGCTTCCAGCCCTCGGTAGGATCGTAGATCCGAACACCGGAGCGGACCGCGTCGTCGAGGTTGTCGCGCACGCCGATAATGAGTTCTTCGTCCTCATCGTCATCGAGGTTGGCGCACCACACGGCGTGCCCCCACTTCAACTGCTCGTCGAGCACCTGACGCTGCCATTTGCCGGTTTGGCGGTCCTGGCGATAGATCACCACTTGATGCCCATGCCAGGGCTCGATCGTCGCGATGTACTGCTCGCCACCGGCCAGCTTGCCGAGCTTGATTTCGCTGGCGCCCTTGCTGGGATTGGTTTCCTGGTTGCCCTCGTGCAGCAGCTCGCGCGTCCACCGGCCGTTGTCGCCGCGTTTGAGCAGGCTCACGCCCTCGTAGCTGGCCACCAGCATGTCGAGCTTGCCGTCGCCATCCACGTCGGCCGGATAGAAGTTGTGGGCGACGTGCAACTCCTGGTTGATGACCTCGGCCTTCCACGGATCGCGCACCGGATCGGCCGGAATTTTGTACGAAAGGATCTTCAGCGGCTGATCCATGAAATTCTCGCGCCGCGTAGCTCCCCGGCCGAACAGCGGCACCACGATCAGCTCCGGCTTGCCGTCGGCATCGAAGTCCGCCCAGCAGATGCGATGGATCGTCGGCACCTGTTCAATGGGGTGCACGCTCCAATCCTCACCGGGCTTCTTGCCGGGCGATACCCACTGCAGCGTGCCGCTGTTGACCGTGTCGGCCGGGCGCCAATCGGCCCCCAGGGCGAAATCCAACCGGCCGTCGCCGTCGATATCGTGCGGAGCGAAGCACACGTTGTCGGCCTTGGTCTTGCCTTTCAGAAACGTGTGCGACTTCCAACTGGGATTCTCGTACCACACCAGCCGCTCGGAATCGACCACGACGATGTCGAGCTTCTGATCACCGTTCATGTCGATCAGTTGCACGGCGTAACCGACGTTGAGGCTGTTATCGATCTCCTGCACGCGGAATTGCAGCTCGCCGGCCCAGCCGCTGGCGGTCAGCAGCACCACCGCCGCGCACGCAGCCACATAAACCAAAGGATGAAACGCGCAAGGGCGAGTCGGACGCGGGCGATTTCTCATGGCAGGCACATTCGTGGCAGAAAGGAACTCGGCGGCCCCCCACGCGCCAGCGTGCAGGAACCGCTGCGAAGGAACCACTGTGCCTACGAGTGTAGCTGCCGCGACGGCCGATGTCACTTGAAATGCCCGGCGGGCACCGTGCCTTTCAGCAATATGCCGCGGCCAGTAAGAGGGGCCGAAAAACCCTATGAAACCCTATGAAACCCTATTGGGGTGCTCCCGGCTTGCTGGCGGTGCGAACGGCGGCGCGCCAGGTGCCAGGAGCCCGCAGGTCGATGGGCCCGGCCGAGTCGAGCGAGCCGTGCTGCATGACCAGTTGCTTGAGCTGCGCCAACTTGGTTTCGGCAGTGGGTTCACCGGCGGGGTCCACGCCGGGCGGGCGGCCCCAAATGATCGACGTGCCGTGCAGCGTTTGCAGCTCGTAGTTGAAGATTTCGCCCGCCTCGTCCAGCGGCTGCGGCGACGGCACGATCCGTGCCAGCCGCATCTGGTTCCACACCTCGATCAGCGTGGCCGCCAGTTGGCTGCCGCCCAGCACGCGAGGGTCGCCCCAAGGCGTGCCGACCTGGCCGATCGGGATCGTGGTAATGCCCGAGAGCCGCGGGTAGCGGCTGGCTTCGTTGGGCGAGAAATCGCCGCTGGGCAGCAGCACACTGGCCGCATCCACGGCGTACAAGCCGCCGGGCACTTCGACCATGCACACTGGTCGGCGATATTCCAGCTCGACTTTCACACGCGCCGGGTACTGCTTGCTCACGCGGATCACGCGCTGGACCCACGGATGCAGCGGAAAGGCATCGTGCAGCCGCTGCGTAAGCTGCGGATCAAGGATCGAAAGCGGCCCGTCCAGGCTGGCACTGCCCAACACCTCGGTCTTGATGTCGCTGTGAATCCAGGGCGGCAACGGCGACAGCTCCACACGGTCGGCCGTCAACAAATATTCGTCGCTCTGCTTGACGCGGTCGCGCACCACGTACCAAGCCACCGCCCAGGTCAAACCAAAGGCGGCTAGCGTCAGCACGGCCAGTTGAATGCGGCGTCGAGTGGACATGGGTTGGTTGGTCAGTCAGCTAGAACGATGACGATCGTGCCTGGCTCCGGTCGCAGGGCTATCCCATCTGTGACGCGCTCAGCGCAGGGGCGGCGGTCACGCGGCTTCGGTGGCGCACGCTGCCGCGTCGGCGCGACCGGACGGTGCCCAAGGCCTGGCGGAGCAACTGGTCGCAAAGCTCAGGCATGTCCAGGCCAGCATGCCGGGCCGCCATTGGCACCAGGCTGTGCGAGGTCATGCCCGGCGTGGTGTTCACTTCCAAGACCACCAGTTGGCCATCATCCGCCATCAAGAGATCAACGCGCACCATGCCGGTGGTGCCTAGCGCTCGAGCGGCTGCCAGGGCAGTCTCGCTAATTTGCTGCGAGGTCTGCGGCGACAGCGGCGGATCGACCAGGTATTGCGTGGTCGGGGCCGCGTACTTGGCGTCGTAATCGAACCAGCGGCGCGGCGTGACGATCTCGATCGTCGGCAGCGGCCGATCGTCCCACACAGCCACCGTGAATTCTCGGGCTGCCAGGAACGGCTCCACCAGGCAAAACGCGTCGTACTCCCCGGCATGCCGCACGGCTCCGGCCAGTTGCTCGGGCCGATCCACCCGCAGCACGCCCAGGCTGCTGCCTTGCCCATCGGGCTTGACCACCAGCGGATAGCCCAGGTGATCCACGCGGGCCAGGCATTCATCCAGCTGCTCGCCGACGGCCAGCAGCACGTACGGCAACGTGGGCACGCCGGCGAAAAAGAAGCGTTCCTTGCTGGCCGACTTGCTCATGGCCACGCGGCAGGCCGCAGGGCCGGGCCCCGTGTACGGCACGCCCAGTTGTTCCAGTTGACATTGAACGCGTCCGTCCTCGCCGGCTCCGCCGTGCAGGGCCAGAAAGCAGCCGTCAAAGCCGCCCCAGGGGATCTGCTCGATGGGTTCCTTGGCCGGATCGAACAGGTGCACGCGATGACCTGCCTCGGCCAGCGCGGCGGCCACGCAGCGGCCACTTTCTAGGCTGATTTCGCGCTCGGGCGAGTCACCGCCGTACAACACGGCCACCTTCAGCGGCTCCGCCCGGCGCGCGGCCGGCTGGGTGCGTTGCATGGCCATCCTCCTTGAATGGGCCGAAAGGGTCTGAAAGCGGGGGAGGTGATCTTCGCCGCTTTGGGCCAGCACGGCAAGAGAGATCGGCCGGGGAGGTGCTATCAGCTAGCGGCGGGGGGACAAGGTCGCCGTAGCTCACGGCCCGCTGCCGGCTGCTTGGCAGCGGGCGCGAGCGTGCCCTAAGATTAACCGAGCGGCCGCACGTCTTTTCCTGGGCCGCCGCGGGGCGGACACGTCGATTGAGTCGATTATGACGGAGATAGCGGCATGGGCCGAGCGCTGATCGTGACGGTAGCACTGGTGATGGCATGGTCCGGTGCCGCGTTTGTGGCCCAGCCCGCGGCCACTGAAGCCGCCCAATCCGACGAGCAGCTATCGCGGCAAGTGCGGAGCCTGGTGCGGCAGCTTTCTTCGGACGTCGCCGCCGAGCGCGAAGCGGCCGAGCAGCAGTTGATCGCACTGGGCCCCAAGGTGCTCGATTTGCTCCCGACCATCGACAACCGCACGCCGGCCGAACTGCGGCTGCGGCTTCAACGCGTGAGCGAAACCCTGCAAAAGGCCGCGGCCGAAGCAGCGGGGCAAGCCAGCACCGTCACCGTCAAGGGACGGATGCCGCTCAGCAAAGCGCTGGAAGCCATCGAGGCCCAAACCGGCAACGCCATCATCGACTACCGCCACAACTTCCAGCAGCAGGCCCCCGATCCTGAACTGGAACTGGACCTGGACACGGTGCCGTTCTGGCAAGCGCTCGATCGCGTGCTCGACCAGGCCAAGCTTACCATCTACGGCTTCCCCGATCGGCCGGGCGTGGCCATCGTCAACCGCGATAACACTGAGGTGGCTCGCACCTCCGGAGCGGTCGCGTACGCCGGCCCGTTCCGCATCCAGGCCGTGAACCTCACCTCGCTGCGGAGCTTGAAATATCCCGGTACCAGCCGGCTTGAGGTCGAGCTGGAAATGACCTGGGAACCGCGGCTACGTCCGATCGCCATCAGCGTGCCGCTGCTGGATGTGACGGCTTCGCTGGACGACGGCAAACCCCTCGAAATTGCCCGCCTGGGCGACCAGGGTACGGAGATCACGCCTGGCACGTACACCACCGAGATTCAATTGCCGTTTGAGCTGCCACCGCGCAGTGCCAAGAGCATTACCAACCTGGAAAGTGCCTTCGGTGTGCTGGTGCCCGGCCCTGCCGAATCGTTCCGCTTTACCGAACTGAAGGCAGGCAAGCGCGAAGCGCAGCGTCGGGCAAAAGCCACTGTCACGCTCGACTCGCTGCGGAAGAACAATGACCTGTGGGAAGCCCGGGTAATCCTAGGGTTTGACGAAGCGGCCGGCGCCTTGGACAGCTACCGGGGCTGGGTGTTCAACAATCCCTGCTACCTGGTCGACGGCCAGGGTCAAAAGATCGAGCCCGACCTGACCGAAACCTTCCGCCAGACGGAGAACGAAGTCGGCGTCGCCTATTACTTCGATGCCCCGGCCGACCTGACCGGCTACGAACTGGTGTACGAAACACCCACGGTCATCATGCTGCTGCAACTGAAGTACACCCTCAAGAACCTGGAACTGCCGTAAGCCGTTTTCCCGGGGCAGGGGGCGCCGCGTGACCTATATTTCTGTGCGCTTGGTGAACCTGAGTTCTTGATCGATGGGGAACGGCGGCATGCCCGACCGCTTCACAATGTTCGCTCTGGCAGGCTCGATCGTGGCCCTGGTGTTAGGCTTGGCGGCGTCGCACGCCACCGCGCAGGCACCAACCACGGATGTGGTCACCGCACAGGATCTGCTGCCGACGGAAGAACAAGCCGCGCAAGTCGCCGCCACCGTCAACGGCGAGCCGATCACTGTGGGTGAGGTTGCGCGTCTCTTGGCCACGTCGCTGGGCAAACGCAAGATTGCGGCCGAAGCACTGCCGCGGCTCCAGGCCGAAGCCCTGGAACAGGTAATCGACCAGCGTCTGGTCGCGCAGTACTTGCGGCAGCACGGCCAAGGCATCAGCGACGAAGAACTGGAGGTGGCGTTCAACCAGTTCCGCCAAAGCCTGGAGCTGCAGAAACGGCCGTTCGACGAACACCTCAAACGCGAGCGGCTCACCGAGCAGCAATTGAAGCAGCAGCTTTACTGGACGCTGAGCTGGCGCCGCTACACGGCCCGGCATATCACCGACGAAATCTTGCAGCGGCGATTCGAACGCGACCGCAAACATTACGACGGCAGCGAGGTCCGCGTGGCCCACCTGCTGCTCAAGCCGCAGCCGGGTCAAACGCTGGACGACGCTCTGCCTGAGCTGACCCGCAAAGCCCAAACGCTGCGGGATCAGATTGAGCGTGGCGAACTGACCTTTGACGACGCCGTCGCTCGATACTCCGACGGCACCAAGGAAAACGGCGGCGACCTGGGCTTTATCACGTCGCCGGGCAGCATGCCGGAGCCGTTCACCAAGGCGGCTTTCTCTCTGGAAGTCGGCCAGGTCAGCCCACCGGTGACCACGCCCTTTGGCGTCCATCTGATCCGCTGCACGGAGGTGAAGCCGGGCACGCGCACGCTGGACGATGTACGCCGCCAGGTGCAGCGCGACGTGATGCAAGACGGCCTGGAGCGGTTGGCCCAACAAGCCCGGCAATCCGCCAACATCACCTACAGCGGCGCGTGGCCTCACTTCCGGCCCGGCACGCAGGAACTAGCCGGCGTACAGCCGTAGGGCAGGCAGGTTGCGAAGCCGGTCGGCGGCGCACGCCCGTGGGGGGCTCGCCCCTTTTCTTTCGCCGCCGTGGCGGTTAGAACACCGTAGCGCCCTGGCTCCCTTCGCATCCTGGTTCTGTTGTAGGCCACCTCCACCATGAGTTCGCTGCCCAAACCGCTGTCGCCTCCGGTTCGCGTGCTGATGGGCCCTGGCCCCAGCGACGTTCATCCCCGCGTGCTCCAGGCGCTCGCTTCGCCGACGGTTGGTCACCTCGACCCGTATTACCTGGAGCTGATGAACGACCTCCAGGTGATGCTGCGGACGCTGTTCAACACCACCAACCAGATGACCATGGCGATCAGCGGCACGGGCTCGGCGGGCATGGAAACCGCCGTGGTCAACCTGATCGATCCGGGCGATAAGATGGTGGTCTGCGTCAACGGCGTGTTCGGCGGACGCATGGCCGACGTGGCCCGCCGCGCCGGGGCCGAAGTGATCCAGGTCGAACGCCCCTGGGGCGAAGTATTCCGCGTGGCCGACCTGGAAGCCGCACTGGCCCAAAAGCCCAAGGTGGTGGGCATCGTCATGGCCGAAACGTCAACCGGGGCCTGGCAGCCGCTGGAAGAGATCTCGGCCGCGGTCCACGATGCCGGGGCGCTGCTGCTGGTCGACGCCGTAACCAGTCTGGGCGGCGTGCCGGTGGAAGTCGATCAGTGGCAGATCGACGCCATCTACTCGGGCACGCAAAAATGCATCAGTTGCCCTCCGGGGCTGGCTCCTGTTTCGTTCAGCCCGCGCGCCATGGAGGTGATCCTCGGGCGCAAGCACAAGGTGCAAAGCTGGTATCTCGATACTACGATGCTCGCCAGCTACTGGGGGACCGAGCGGGTGTACCATCACACGGCCCCCATCAACATGACGTACGCCCTGTACGAGGCCGTGCGACTGCTGCTGGAAGAAGGGCTGGAGAATGTCTACGCCCGGCACCGGCTGAACCACCAGGCGCTGAAAGCCGGCCTGGAAGCCCTGGGCATCCGCTATGCGGCCGAGGAGGGTCATCAGTTGCCGATGCTCAACGCCGTGCTGGTGCCCGAGGGCGTGGACGACGCCAAGGTGCGCAGCGGTCTGCTCAACCGCTTTGGCATCGAGATCGGCGGCGGCCTGGGAGCCTTCAAGGGCAAGGCCTGGCGGATCGGCCTGATGGGCCACGCCAGCCGCCGCAACAACGTGCTATTGTTCCTCGGCGCGCTGGAGCAACTGCTGGCCGAGCAGGGTTACAAGTTCTCGCCCGGCTCGTCGGTCGCCGCGGCCAACGCGGTGTACGGCCAGGCGTAAGTCGCGCCCCATCGCACCCGGGGCAGCAACGGTTCGCGGGAGCAAGCGGTGGCCGCCACGTGGCCATCGACTTTCCCGCAGGAGTACACGCAGGAATCCACAAGCGTGTTGCAGCCACGTAATCACCAGAATTCGCCGAAAGTACGGCCGGGCGAAAACATCCACGGCAAACCGCGGTTCTATCGTTTTTGCCGCTACCTGTGCCGCTTTGCCACCGCGTGGTACTGGCGCATCCGCAGCAGTGGCGCTCACCACTTGCCGCTGGAAGGCGGCATGCTCGTGCTGGCTAACCACCAGAGCGTGCTCGACCCGGTGATGATCGGCGTCTGTACCCAACGGCAGCTTACCTACCTCGCGCGCAAGACTTTGTTCCGCGGGCCGGGCAGTTGGCTGATCGAGTCGCTCAATGCCATCCCCATCGATCGCGACGGCTTTGGCCTGGCGGGCCTCAAGGAAACCCTCCGCCGGCTCAAGCGGGATGAAGCCGTGCTGATCTTTCCCGAAGGCACCCGCAGCCGCGATGGCGAGGTGCAACGGCTGCTGCCGGGCTTTGTGGCCCTGGCCCGCCGCGGCAAGGTTCCGCTGCTGCCGGTGGCGGTCGATGGCGCCTATCACTCGTGGCCCCGCGGCAGCAAGTTCCCCCGCCGCGCCACGGTGCAGGTGGAGTTCGGTGAACCGATTCCGCCCGAGGAGCTGGATAAATACACCGACGAAGAACTCCGGGCCGAAGTCGAACGGCGGATTCGCGAACTGCATCAGCTTGCGCGGCAGAAGCGGCTGCAGCGAAACCGCTGAGCCACGTCCGCCGCAGGCAGAAAGAACACAACCATGGCACACGAGCCCGGTCCCGCTACGACCTCCGGCAATCCGCCCGTGGAGCGGTATCTGGCCCTCAAGGCCGCGATGCTGCCGCGTGATACCAACCCGCACGGCACGATCTTCGGCGGCGTGCTCTTGAGCTATATCGACCAGGCCGGAGCTGAAGGGGCCCGCTACGAAATCACGCGCCTTGGCTATCCCGATCCGCTGCTGGTCACGGTGGCCATGAACGCGGTGGAGTTTCTGGAGCCGGTCTACGTGGGCGACGTGGTCAGCTTCTGGACCGAGCTGCGGAGGATCGGACGGACCTCGATCACGGTCCACGTCACGGTCGATACCACCCGCCGCGGCAAGACCATCAAGGTCACCGAGGCCGATGTGACCTACGTGGCCGTCGAGCAGGTTGGCGAAGAACGCCGGCCCGTACCGATCCGCGGCGAGTGAGCCCCGGCCGCTTGCTGCGCAGCGACGCTTAAGCCTTGCGACGTGAGCGCCGGCCGGACCTGCGAGGCCGACGCGGCTTCCGGGCGGCTTCTACCTCTTGAGACGCTCCGCGACGATGAAAGCCCAATCGCGCGAGCGCGGCAAAGATCAACTCCAACGTGCGCGGGCCCATGTTGGGGATCCGCAGAATCTGTTGCGGCGTGCGCTGCAAGAGATCCCACACCGTGAGGATGTCGGCCTGGGCCAGGTAGTTCACCGTCCGCACCGGCAGGCCCAGTTGCGCAACGCCCAGTGCCAGCCGTGGATCGGCCGCCTGGGCAGCACTGCGTGCGGCCGCTTGCTCGGTCGCGACGCGCGAGTTCTTGGTCAACGCACCGTGCCGCTGTTCATACTCGCGCAGCCGGCAGCGCTGGCAGGGAGCGAACACGTGGCAACGGCAACGTGGGCACCACACGGGCTGCGGACGCCGCTCGTCCTCGTCGTGCTCCTCCAGCGGAATCCGGCCCTGGCGCAACCGCTGGACAGTCGTTTCGGCCAGCCCTAACCGCAGGGCCACGTCACGGCTGCTGTAGCCCTGTTCGACCAGATGCAGAGCCTGACGTTTGCGAAGTTCAGAAAGCAGCGATGGGTGCATAACGCGCGTTGCAATCGGGTGGTGAATCGCTCCTGGTTGGTGACCGTGGCGGGCCTCCCTGGTGGCCGCCCACACGCTGGCCCTACCTGCCCTGCGGCAGAGGGTTGCCAGCCGCATTACCCGGCCCGGCGAACGGCAGGACACGCCTCGGCCTTCACGGCCGCGCGATTCATACGATGTACCGCGGGAGCTGCATCGAAGTCGTCGTCCTCGTCGTCCCAGTCGTCGCTGCCGAGCACGGCCTCGGCCAAACGCAGCAGACGTTCATCGGCGTCGTTGTAGCTTTGCCACGGCCGGGCTGCCCGGATCGCTTCGCAGGCCGCGGCGATCTCGGCCTTGGTGGGGATGTACTCGGTAACGCGGCCGCAGCCCTGGCAGCGGTTCTGCCACTGGCCGTCGCGCGTTTGAAAGTGTTCGATGTGGCGGTTGCCACAGTGGTCGCAGCACAAGTCGTCGAAGTCGGTCATGGCAACACCTGATGGATGCAAACGGATGGAGTACGGCATCTGAGCGCAGCGTGAACCGCACAAGCTGGCTGGTGCTGGGGCAGGCGAACGCCCGATGCGGCCCCCGAAGAAGGTTCAACGACGCGCCATGGTTGGCCCCGGCCGGCACGTGCCTGCCAGACCGGCGCGCCGCGGCGAAGGCCAGCGGCGACAACCGGCAGCAGGTGAGCGCCGTGCAGGCTGTCTGGGCAGCCTGGCGAGGTGCATGGCGGCGCTCGGCGGGAACGCGACAAAGGCCATAATGGCTTAGCACATAATCAGTTACAGTTGACGATCCGCCGTGGTAGGGCGACCTCTAGGGGCTCCCTGCCACGTGTGTCGAGCAGTATACAGATAGTGTACATCTGTACAAATATGTGTTCTTTCTGTTTTCGCAACCGCCGAAGAATTGCCGCTTTATGCTGCTCGTGCGCGCGCAGATCGGCCGCGGCGCCGGCGGTGAGTGCTAGCATTCCGCCAATCAGCGTGCGCAAAGAGAAGGCTGAACCGCCCAAGACGTGCCGCGGCAGACAGGCAGCAACCCCCGTGGCAATCGACGGTTCGAGAAAAATCAGCCGGTGGCTTCAGTGTCCTTCAGCCGCACGGCATAGTTGCCTCGGCTCTTGTCGTAGTCCAATTCGATCAAGCCGTGGCTGGCGATGTCTTGCAGCAAGTCGGAGAAACTGCTGTAGCCGTAATAGCCTTCGTTGAAACCGGGATAGATACGGCGGATGGCCTGCTTGAGCATCGAGCCCCAGAGCGGGTCGTAATCCTGCTCAAGCGAGTGGGCGACCTCAAGCACGCGGTCGAAGGCTTCCTGCTTCTTGCCTTCCTTGCTCTTGGTCTTTTGCGCTACCGCCTGGGTTTTCTTGGCCGTGCGGATCAGGTCGTCGTAGTAAATGAACTCGTCGCAGTTGGCGATCAGCAGGTCCGACGTCGAGCTTTTGACGCCGCAACCAATCACCCGCTTGTTGTTCTCCTTCAGCTTGGAAACCAGCGGCGAGAAATCGCTGTCGCCCGAGATCAGGGCAAACACATCGATATGCCCCTTGGAGTAGCACAGATCCATCGCGTCGACCACCATGCGGATGTCGGCGCTGTTCTTGCCACTGGCCTTGGTCTGCGGGATATCGATCAGCTCGATCCCCTGGGCGTGGAACTCGCTCACCACGTCGCGATACTGGCTCCAATCGCAGTACGCCCGCTTGAATACGATCCGTCCCTTTTCGAGCAGCCGCTTGAGGACAAGCTGGATCTGGAAGGGCCCCGAACGCATTGACCGGGCGCCGATCGCCACGTTCTCAAAGTCGACGAACACGGCGATCAGCGGTTCTTCGGAGGTTGTCGATACGCCCCCGATCGGGTCACGACGATTGGACGCGGAAGTCAACGGCGACCTCTCCAAGCACAAGCCGGGGAATCCAAGGCTGTCTGGCCAGACGCTCATCGTATCATAGCCGCAGCCCGATGCACGGCCCGCGCGTTCAATTGCCGAAGCGCGACGGTTCGGCTAGCGACGCGTCGGCACGGAGCGGTTGATTTGGCGGCAGATGCGCGTTGGGCTGATGCGGCTCGCAGCTCGGCGATTGCAGCTCCTTGCCTAGCTGCCAGGGCCAGCGGCCTTCGATCTCCAGGGTCAGCATCACGCTGAGGAATGCCCGGATCAGCACCATCAGCCCCAGGGCGACAATGGCCGAGAGCGACGGGGTCACCATCGCGGTCAGGATGGCCAGGCCTGCGGTCAGGAAATCGAACGCCACCAGGATCACACCGCCCAGTTCCTTACGGAACTGACGGTAGCGGACTTTGGCGGCAAGCCAGCGAAACCGAAACAGCGCCCGGCGGATGACATACAAACTGCCGGCGATCAGAATGAACACGGCAATTGACTGGATGACGATGACGGCGTCTTGTGCCAACTGAACTAGGTCTTGCATCACTTTCCCTGCTGGTTGAAAGCGTCCTTACTTTGCGTCGCCCGACGTGGCCGCGACGACCTCACCCCTACAAAGACTGGAATCGTTTTTGCAATCGCGGTATCATAAAGTCAGTGTTGACTGGCACAAGAGCGCCCCCAGGTTTGTGGGAAACATCCCCACTTGCGGCGGCATCGCGCGTACCAGGCAACATTGCATGTGAAGATTCACGCTACCGACCGCGCGGCCCGGGGATACTCGCCGAATGTTCGTTCCGCGCCCGCGGTTGGTCCTGCCTGCTTGTTGCCGTGTCCCATGTGCGCGGCCCACTGCCAGACAAGGCTCCCGGCGGTTGCGATGCTGGCCGTCAGGTTGCCGCTAGCCTACTCCCCAATGTTGATCCGATCAGGAGACTGACCCATGCGCTCGCGTACCTTGTTCAGCTTGGGCGTCGCTGTTGCGTTTCTGGCTGCCGCGACTGTGGCCCAAGCCGGCGTGAAGGGCGATTACCTCGAAATGCGGACCTGCTCGATCTACACCGGCCCCTGCTTCGCGAACGGCGAAGTCGGCCTCACCGGCCACGAAGCCTTTATGGCCTGGCAGATCGAGTCGGGCGACTACCAGGGCGTCGACTTGGCCGGCCTGAAGGTCGTGCTGGCCGTCAAGGCTTCGGACACGCTGGGCATGGGCGGCGGCATGGTCGTCAAGCCGTTCCCCGTTCGCTCGGTGATCCTGGTCGATGAGAAGGCCAACAGCGCCCAGCGGGCTGCCCTGGTCAAGTTCGTCAAGCAGCAAGCCGGCCCCTTGGCCGCCAACGTGGTCCGAGTCGATGCCATGCCGATCGACATGAAGCTCGACCACACCGAGATGGCCGCCACGCTCAAGGCCGGCAACGAGGTCTCGATGCAAACACGCAAGCTCCAGTCCGGCGACTGCGTCTGCTCCAACGAAGAGATCTACTACCCGCCGCTGACCAAGGTGCAGAACTACGCTCCGGCGTTCACGCTGGATGCCAAGTTCGTGGGCAAGGGCCTGGGCACGCAGTGGTCGGCCCCCGGCACCCGCAGCGCCTTCCTGGCCACCTTCGGCGAGTAAGCCAGACGCTGTCGATAACCAACCAACCGTAACAACCAAGCCGCGCAGGTGCAGCCGTGCCTGCGCGGCTTTTTCGTGCGCTGACGGCAGGCAAGCCCACTGGCCCCGCGGCACCGCCGGCCGCGGCAAACCCGATGCAGGTGCGTGCAGCCGCGATGGCAGGTCGTTATCGTAGGGCGCATCTGGCCGGCGCCGCATCGCGCTGGCTCCTGCGGAGTGTCTATCGGGAAGTCGCCCATGTTCGCCAACCTCGTTCCACGCCGGTTATCGTTGCTGCTTGTCGGTGGTCTGGTGATGGCGTTATTCGCCGAGTCGCCCCAACATGTCGCAGCGGGCGACGGCAATACGAAGCGGCCCAACATCCTGTTCATTGCCATCGACGATCTGAACGACTGGATCGGCTGCCTGGGCGGACACGCGCAGGTGAAGACGCCAAACATCGACGCCCTGGCCGCGCGCGGCACACTGTTCACCAACGCCCATTGCCAGGCGCCGCTGTGCAACCCTTCGCGCACCAGCATCCTGACTGGGCTGCGTCCGACCACCACCGGCGTATATGGCCTGGCGCCGTGGTTCCGCACGCTGTCCGAGTTTCAAGATCGCGTAACGCTGCCGCAGTTGCTCAAGGAGAACGGTTACCACACGTACGCGGTGGGCAAGATCTATCACGCCAACTTCCCCCCGCCGGAACAGCGGGAGCGCGAGTTCACCGAAGTCGCCCGATTGCAGCGCCGCAGCCGGCCCGAGCGGCCGTTCGTGCAAACGCCCGGCAATCATCCGGCCATGGACTGGGGGCCGTTCCCCGAGCGCGACGATCAAACGCCCGACTATCAGATCGCCACCTGGGCTGTGGATAAGCTGAACGCGCAGCCGCCGGAACCGTTCTTTCTGGCTGTCGGCTTCCATCTGCCGCACGTGCCGCTGTACGCGCCGCAGAAGTGGTTTGATCTCTATCCCGATGAAACGCTGCAGATGCCGCCGTATCGCGAGGACGATCGCGACGACACGCCCGAGTTCTCCTGGTATCTGCACTGGAAGCTGCCTGAGCCGCGGCTGAGCTTCTTGAAGCAATCCGGTCAGTGGCGGGCGATGGTCCGGGCGTACCTGGCCACGATCAGCTACATGGATAACCAGGTGGGCCGCGTGCTGGAGGCCCTGGAGAAAAGCGGCCACTCCGACAACACCATCGTGGTGCTTTGGTCCGACCACGGTTGGCACCTGGGCGAGAAAGGAATCAGCGGCAAGAACTCGCTGTGGGAGCGCTCGACGCGTGTGCCACTGATCTTTGCTGGTCCAGGGGTCGCGCGAGGTGCTCGATGCAACCAGCCTGTCGAACTGCTTGATCTCTATCCCACGCTGGCGGAGTTGACCGGCTGCCGCGGCACGCCAACCGATCTTGAAGGGCACAGTCTGGTGCCGCAACTGCGCGATGCCAACACGCCGCGCGCCTGGCCGGCCATCACCACGCACAACCAAGGCAACCATGGTATTCGCACCGAGCGCTGGCGCTATATACGTTATGCCGACGGATCTGAAGAACTATATGACATGCAGGCCGATCCTCATGAATGGACGAACCTGGCAGCGCGGCCTCAATATCAATCCGTCAAACAAGAACTCGCGAAGTGGCTCCCCAAGGTCGATCGCCCACCGGCCGCAGGCAGCGCGAACCGCATTCTTACGTACGATCCGGCTACCGGACAGGCGGTATGGGAAGGTCGTACGATCATCGCCGCGGAGAAGGAACAGTAACCCACCCCCTAGCGCATATCGCTCAGGATGCGCGACGGGATTATTGATAACCGCCTTATGATGACCGGCGCTGATGGTGACATATACCTAGGCCCGTACGTAACCCTCGCGGGCGTCACTGCGGTCATCAGGTAATGCCCAGCCGGCCATACGGACGCCACGGCGGAGCATCACCGCGGCGTGGTGCGCAGTGCCAGAAAGGGGGGCAAAATCCGGCATTTTTTGGATAGGACAACGTGCCGCACGGCCGGATGACACGCCCCAGCGTGCCCAGTGCAGGGCCAAAATGGCCATTTTTTCGCGGTTTTTTGGGGCTTTCTTGCGATTTGCGGCTTGTTTTTTTGATTTCCGGCAATTAAATCTTCGCCATACGGACGGGCGTTGTATTGCACGGCAAGACCCCGCTGCGACGTGGTTCGCCCGACTCCATCCGGCAACCCTCACGTCGGCGTGGGCCGGTTCGCCCAGTACATGCCGCAAACTATTCTCATCGATTCAACCCTGTACAAGGAGGGTGAAGTAACGATGGCCAAGGCCGCACCAGCCAAAAAGCCGCTCACCAAGAGCCAGATCATCCAGAACATTGCCGCCAAGACGGAGCTGTCCAAGAAGGACGTGCAGGCCGTCTTCCAGGCGCTGGCCGAAGAGATCCAGGCCGCCGTTAAGAAGAACGGCCCCGGTTCGTTCACCATCCCCGGCCTGGTGAAGATCGTCCGCAAGCACGTGCCCGCCCGGCCCGCTGGCGAGCGGATGTCGTTTGGTGAGCTGAAGAAGTTCCCGGCCAAGCCGGCCAGCACCAAGATCAAGGTGACGCCGCTCAAGGCCCTCAAGGAAATGGTCTGAGCTTCACCCGCTCGAGGATCACCTTGAAAGCACCTTGTCGTTCGTTGCCAGGGTGCCATGGAATCGACGCACAAAGGCCGGCAGCCCTTGCCGGCCTTTGTTGCATTTGATGCCGCGCGTGCTCCGTGAAGATGTCACGCAGCCAGGCTACCGTTCCGACAATGTGGCGCGCGAAGCCGCGGCAATGTGCAGAGCTCAAGCGGGGGCTTCGCCTTCGGCTTATGAATCAGATGCGCCCAACAGCCTCGGCGCTATTGGCCGCCAGGTCGAGCAAGCCTTAGCGGCCGTTACGCTGTCGGCGGATCTCGTCGCGAAGCTGGGCGGCCAGTTCGTACTGCTCGCTTTCCACCGCCTCGGCCAGACGTTCGGCGAGCGTCTTGCCTACCTGATAACGGTCGCGGAGCGTTTCACGCAGTTCTTGCAGCCGCTCGACCATCTCGTCTTCTTCGTAGCGGTCCTCGGCATCGTACTCGTCGAAGAACTGCCGCATCCGCTCCAGCCCATCGCCGATGGCGACAATGGCTTCCTCAGGCTGGTCCTGCTCAAGCGCGGCCAAGGCCGAAGCCTGCGTGCGATGGAACAGGACGAACGGGCGATACTGTTCGTGCGACAGCGTCCATTCGTCGCTGGGCGAATGCTTCTTGGCGAAGTCCATCAGGGCCAGCGTGTGATCGGCGTCGCGCACCGCCCGTTCAAAGTCGCGCAGCGACAACCAGCACACGCGGCGATGGTAGTACTGCACGAACTCGCGATCGACCTCCAGGCATTCCCGATCGCCCATGGTGAAGTCGGGGCCCAACCGAATTGATTCGCTGATGAGGTAATCGAGATAGGTTTCGTAGCCGCCGGGCCGCACACCGTCGGGTCGGTTCTCCATTTCGAGCTGAAGTACGCCCAGGTCGACGCGCATTTGCAGCACGTCGCGGCCATCAGCTCCCTGGATGACGCGCACCTGCACCTCGCCCGGCTCATACTTCCAGGTGCCGAGGATGTGGTCGATATCTTGCTTACGTCGCGCCATGGATCACGTACCGCTCAATTGGAGGAATCGTTACCGACATTATACCTGATACACCGAGCCGTCGCATGACCCCAAGCAGGTCGGCAGCATTTCGCATGCCGCAGTGCAATGCCGTGTTGCGTAAACGCCTCAGCTTGCGCCACCCCAGGGGGGCACGCGCTCAAGGCACATGCGTTTGCCGTAACCGCACGCTGCCCGCCACCAGCCAAACCTCGCGGCGTTTGCGTATCAAGGGGATAGGGCGCTGCTGCCGCGCGTGGCGTGAACACGCGGAGACGCGCCGCCCCCAGCGAACGTTGCTTAATGGGTTGGGCCGTGCTAGAACGCAAGTACCCCTGCCGATATGGCTTGCAGCCTGCACTGCGGCGCCGCAATTGCGGGCTGATGGTTGAAAACTTCGCAGGTGGTCAACGATGTCGTGATCGAACGGTATTTCTCCGGGGATCGCCAGACATGAGCGCAACGGAACAGTCGGCGGCTGCCGCGGTGGCGGAGCCCGAGCAGAAGACCAAGCAGCGCGAGAAACCGGCAGCCGATAAGTCCAAACCCAAGCGGCAACCGCCCTATGCGGTCGTGCTGCTCAACGACGACAAGCACACGTTCACTTACGTGATCGAAATGCTGCAAAAGGTCTTCGGCTACAACCTGAATCGGGCCATGCTGTTGACCACGCAGGTGCACGTGTCGGGGCGGGCGATCGTGTGGACCGGCACGCTCGAAGGCGCCGAGCTGAAGCGTGACCTGATCCGCGGTTACGGCACCGACTACTACGCCTCGCCGCCGGTGAAATTCCCGCTGGGCGTGGAACTGGAACCGCTGCCGGTGGACTGAACGGCGGCCTATCCAGGCGACCACCTGAGCAACCGGCTGCCACGCCGCTTGCCTACGTAAGAGTGCGACATGGCCCAGGTTTACATCCCAGCCCAAATGCGCGACCTGTCGCAGGGCGTTGAACGTGTGGAAGTCGACGCCCGCAACGTCCGGCAGGCCATCGCTGCCTTGGACGAGCGGTTCCCCGGCATTGCCGAGAGGCTCACCCACGATGGCCGCCTGCGGCCAGGGCTGGCCGTGTCCATCGATGGCGAGCTGACCAACCAGGGGCTGCTCGCTCGGCTCTCCCCCGAGAGCGAAGTCCATTTCTTGCCAGCGATCGGCGGCGGGTAACCGATCCAGCGACCGCGGCTTCTCAGCTCCACGGCTTGAACCGCTTACTGCGTTCTCCATCAAGCCGCATTCCCAGAGGGATTCGGATAACTAAAAGGCCACTCGCACGGGTGGCGAGTACTCGCCACAACTTATTTTCTGGAAGCAATTTGCGGCGCTGCAATCCGCTTGCGGCCTTTCTAGGCGGCCGTGGCAACCTATAATTACCTCTAAAATGACAGCACGTCTTGTCGGCGATTTTGGCCAGTACCGCCGGCGCCCCGATCAGCGGGAACCGGTCCTGTCGGCGGTTACAAAGAACTGCGCGTAAACCCTATTCAACGATCGGCTTGCGCAACTCGCCCTGCATCGATTGGCTGGTCAGAAGGGAGCCACCGTGAGTAGCGCGCGGCTGGGGGGCGAGCAGCCCTACCATGCGGCAGGTTGCCAAAATACCGCAAGCAAGGACCTGGGGCAATTGGCGAAGAAGGCAATTTAGGAAAACCGAAACTTGGTGTTCCGACACCCAATTCTGGCTGCATGACTGCGATTGGGTGAGCGATCCAATGCCGGAAAGCACATTAAAAGAGTAGGAGCCTGGCAGCGGCGGGGTGGTAGTACGCGCAGCGTCGCCGAAGCCTCCCCCAGCGCATCGCCGCCACGCCAGTAAAGCCCCACCGACTGCGATTGCGACGATTCACGGGAACTGAGATGGGCATTCACGCACAGTGTCCTGCCTGCGGCCATTCCATGAAGTTGAAGGCCTTCCTGGCAGGCAAACGAGGCATTTGTCCCAAGTGCCAAGCCTCGTTTGACATTCCTTCTGCCCCCGAGGGCTCGAGCGATTCCGTGGCCCAACCGGCGGCGGCGGTTGCCGCAGCGACTAATGGCACCCAAGCGGTGGCCCGCCCCGCGAACGTGCCAGCCCGGCCTGCCACCCCGCATCCGGCCGCAGCCCAGACCGCGCCGCAGGCGGCGTCCCGTACCGCCGTGCAGTCTCCGTTGGCCACGCCGGTCGCCGGATCCGGCTATACCCCGGCCGTGGCGGCGATGCAGACCGTCGGCGTCGCTACGCCTGCGCCCGGCGGTTACACGCCCGTGGTCCAGCCGGGCGGTTACCAGCCGGCTGCGCCGGTGCAGCCCACGACGATGCCCGTGATGCAGCCCGGCTATACCAGCTCGATGCCCATGGTGCGCGTTGCATCGCCGGCGGCTGGGGTTGCCACGCCCGGCATGGTCGATCCGCTGCTGGAAGCCCCGCAGGCGATGTGGTACGTGCGGCCGGCATCGGGCGGCCAGTTTGGCCCGGCCGGCGCCGACATGATGCGGCAATGGCTGTCCGAAGGCCGGATCGCCGCCGACTCGCTGGTTTGGAGCGACGGCTGGCCCGACTGGCAAATCGCCGGAAACTGCTTCCCGCAACTGGCTGCCGCGTCGGCCGAAACGCCCCCGGCAGGTATTGAGATCATTTCGGCCGGGCCGATCGAACGCACCGGCCGGCCCAAGGTCTACCGCCGCAACAGCAACGGCCAGGTGATGCTGATCGTCTTTCTGCTCGTCGCCTTATTGGCGCTTATTCCGTTGCTTGTGTGGGTTCTATCCCGCAATATGTGAAGGAGCCTCCCGGCCCGTGGTGTGCCGCTCGCGCGGCGCGTCGACCGGCCGTCTGCTCTGCAGGCGCCCAATCCGCCGGGATGGCCACATACCTGACGATCTTGCACATTTCCCACAACGACGAGGGGACGAAGCTATGCTGATGCGCACACGTTGGGCTGTTGCTTGTTTGCTGGCCGCGTTTGCCGTGCTGGGCACCACTGCCGCGACCGCCGACGAAGCCAAGGTCATCCGCTTTGGCAACTACTCGATGCAGGTCCCTAAGGACTGGCAGGAAAAACAGCCCAGCGTGCGGATCATCGCCTATGAGTTTGCGGCACCCGCGGCCGAAGGCGACCAGACCGACGGCCGCCTGACCGTGATGGGAGCCGGCGGTACGATCGACGCCAACATCGAACGCTGGTACGCGCAGTTCACGCAGCCCGACGGCAGTAACACCGCCGACAAGGCCAAGGTGGAGAAGAAGCAGATTGCCGGGCAGACCGTCCACACCGTGGACATCTCCGGCACGTACAAAGACCAGCGTGGTCCGTTCGCCCCGGCCGTGGAACGAGCCAACTACCGGATGCTGGGCGCGATCGTCGAAACCAAGGAAGGCAATGTGTTCTTCAAGTTCTATGGCCCCGAGAAGACCGTCGCCAAGCATGCCGACGCCTTCTGGGGCATGATCAACAGCTTGAAGTAAAGCACATGAAAGCAGCCGGCTGGTATCGGGCTACCTTCGAGATGTCGGCTGGTGCCTTCCAGCGTCAATTCATCGTTAACAAAGTCTGAGCTCGCTTGATCGAACCGGGCGACCAGTCCCTGGCACTGGTCGCCTTTCTCATGCGCGGAGCCATGCGTCGAGAGGAAGGCAGGCGGCGTCATTACCAAGGTGGCGTTCGACGACAAATTATCGGAGATCACCATCAGCCAAGCTGGCCACCATCTCACGAAGTCCCTAGGCCACGCTCCGGCAAGCAGTGCTCAGCCTGCGGTTGCAGCTTCCGTAACCGCTGCACCGCGCGTTTAGTGGCATTGCTCGCGGTGGCCGGAAAAGCTCGCTACAATCCGGGCGCGCTTGGTCGGTGCTGTCGATCGTCGGCCGGCCTGGCGGGGGCAGTCTGGTGGGGATGCAATCCGCAGGTGCCGGACGCCTGCCCGGTGGGCTGCAATTCAGGCTCGACAGCGTCGGCGCCCTTGACATACTATGGGAACAAATAAGTGAACGCCGATCCGTTGCCTGCGTGGTAGCATTTTCTCGGCCCCCGCCCAGGCGGGGACGCGTCCAGGCAAATTACGGCGGCTGCGGCAAGATAGGGCTGGCCGAGCCGGCCTTGCATGCTTAAGGTAAAACCGCCACAAAGGATACTGTCCTCTGACCGTCGCGCACACTGCCCGGCGGCCGAGGCCTACGACACCCAAGAGGCCCGCTCGTTTCGTTAACTCTTATGTCGGTCATGCAAACCGTGATTGACGTCGCCGACCAGGCCGGTACGGAGCGCCTGGGTCGCAAACTGGCCGCTCTTTTGCCGCGAGGCTCCGTCGTGGCGCTCAACGGTGCGCTGGGGGCCGGAAAGACCAAGCTGGTCCAGGCCGTGGCCGATGCCTGCGGGATCGACCCCGCCGATGTCACCAGCCCGACCTTCGTCCTGCTCCAGGAATACCTGGGCAACCCGTCGATCTTCCACTTCGACGTCTACCGGCTCAAGGACCAGGAAGAGTTCGCGCAGCTCGGGCCGCACGAGTACTTCGACGGCGATGGGCTGTGCTTTGTCGAATGGGCCGATCGCGTCACCGAGCATTTGCCTGAGGAGTACCTGGAGATCTCGATCGAGGTGACCGGCGAGACCTCGCGCCGCTTCACAGTGACGGCCCACGGCGAAAGCTACGAACCGCTCGTCGAAAAGTTGACGGTCAAATAGAACCGTCTGCCGGTCTGTTTGTTGAACGCACCCCAGCCGGGTTCGCGTATGCGCGTGCGCGGCGGCAAGGACCGCTTGCGCTGGTCTCGCGGGCTGCACTTGGTTTGTTCCACCCCGCGTCTCGGAGAGAAACGCGCCGAGCTTTGCGGCCTTCAAACCGCGGCGTTTTTGACTTGGCCATGCCCAAGCAGCAAGGTTTGGCAGGCCACGTGGTGTCGCTAGCGCTTTAGCGCTCGTTATAGGAAGCGAAGCCAACCCCGACAGGCGTTTTGAGAGAAGACTCCTCGGTCCGCCCTGCGGCTTGTTCAGATCGTGATGCCGATGGCCACCATCACGATCAAGAAGATGACCAGTCCCACGTAGCCAATCGTGGCCCAGCGGCGGCAGCCGGCGTCCTCGGCCAAAGCTTCTTCCGTCCAGGCAAGCTGATCCTGCGTTTCCAGCAACTGCGGAAATACGCCTTCGATGAAGCCCTGTTCGCGGCTCGCATCGGCGCCCGTAGCCGCCAGGAAGCAGCCTTGCAGCCGCCAGGTATCGCCTTTGGCCGCCAGCACACCCCGGGTCAGGATCCGCAGCAGCCGCGGCTCGCGCTGCCGCATATCGTCCAAGAAGTAGAACAGCCGGACGTTGCCCTGCTCCTCGCGCGAGGCCGTACCATCGGTGCCCACGCGGATCAGTCGATACACTAAGGCAGGCAGCAGGCTGCGGCAAATCCATGCTAGGGCCTTGGCAGCGACCGCAGGCGCTTGCGGCAGATCGCACGCCGCCAGGTTCGGCAGTAGCGCCCCCAACCGGCGATGCCGCTGTTCTTGCGGAAACCGTTCCAACAACTCACGACAACCGGGAGCTTGCTCCAAGTCGCACACCAGCGTGTACAGCGGAGCCTTCACCTGGAAGATCTCGCGCATGGCGTCCAGGTCGCGCTGCAACAGCACGGCCGTCTGGTTGGCTTGGGCATCGCCCGAGGTTGCCGCCAGCGGGATCAAGCAGATCACGCCATTGATCGGGCAATACGGCCGCCGGGCTCGCTGGATCAACCGGCACAGGTGCTGGAGCCGATTGGTGATCTCTTCAATCTGATCGAGCTCCTTGAGCAGCTTCGGCGGCGCCGGTTCGCAGTCCTGAGCCGCTTGGCGACGAGGAGCTCCCGGCATGGGCGAGAACTTCGTGGCCGACGTAATCGTGGCAGGCGTCGGCTCATCGAGCGCAGTCGCTTTCGGCTCGAGGGTGTCCAATCCCTGCGCGGCGCGAGCGCGAACCTCGCGCTGCGAAGGCATCAACAGATCGTCCTCGGCCGCGGCCGCTTCATCGCCTGGCAAAGCGGTGGGATCATCGAACGCCACGTCCACGTCGCCCGTCGTTCCCTTCGCCAGGTCACTCGGCCACGGCGAGGTCAGATCGGTACCTCTGCCGAACTCTTGATAGGCCTGTCGGGCTTGCTGGCGGCGGCGTCGGGATTCGTCTTCGGCCTGCTGCGCGAACAGCGAAGCCTGATAGCTCAGCAGCGAAACGCCAGGCACGGTCAGAAAGATGCCTTCTTCACTGGCGCTCACGTGCAATGGCGCCAGCTTGTCGCGTGGAGCCTGCGGGACCGTGAACGCCAGGCCGGAACTTGTGGTCAGGTACGTTTCCGGCGCCGCCGTGCGGCCCAACACCAGAAACAGCGGCGTACGATCCAAACTGATATTGGCCTGGTCCAATGCCGCCAGGGCTTCATACCAGGCGTCGTCGATATCCGGGTAAGGCGACTCACCGCTGGGCGTGGTCATCAGTTTGTAGATCCACCAGCCGAGCCAGACCAACGCGTACACGAGCAGAAACAGCAGCGGTAGCCACAGGCTGCGCAGCGCCGGCCACGGCGAGCGCACCACGGTTTCCAGCCCGAGCGCATAGTTCAACATCGCCAGGCCGACCAGCACAGCCGCCAGGAACACGAAGTGGATCACCCAGCGAAACCAGCGGCTTGCCGTAGGACTGCCGCTGATCCGCCGAAACGGGAACACGGCTGCCCGCCCGATGAAAGCCAACGCCTTGCCGAGCAATGTGAAGATGCCCATGGTTGGTTTCCTTCTATTGCGAGAGCCGGTCGACCAGGATGAAGGCGGCCACCGGGATCAGCACCATCAGCACGATCCAACCGGTGACGACCATTTGTTGAAGCCGGTCGCGGCCCAGCAGCGGCGGCACATTCGGCGCGGGAGCCAGCTCGGCAACCGCGCCAAAGTCCAGCTCGGGCACGCGGCCCAGTTGCCGGGCCGTGGTGGCGATCCAGCGGGCAAGACGGTCAGGCCGTTCGCGCAATTCGCCGCGGAAGCCTAGTGCCACGCACAAGTAGAAGGCTTCCACGGCGTCGGTGCCGGCGCGGCTCTGCGCCAGCTCGGCCTGCCGCCAGAACTTCCAGGCGCGGTCGTTGGTGCCGTACAGTTCGACTTCCAGCTTTTGTTCGTTCCAGCGTCCACCCCATGCCGTCGAACTGGTAAACAGCTCATCCAGCCAGCAGACCAGGGCATAACGGATGCCCAGGAAAACTTCGTCGTGATCGGTACGGCTGACGGTTTCGCCGCCGTAATCGTGCCACTGCCTGGCTGCCCGCTCGGTGAGCAGCATCTCCTTGAGGATGGCCTGTTCCTGATCCAGGTCGGCCTGCTCGCCTTGCGCCATCCGTTCCTGCAAATGCAGGCCATAGGACAGGACCGGGTAAACCAACTGAGCGATGGCATCTTGCATGCGTCGGTGTCTCCGGATTGGCGACAGTGGCCTGGGGGAATTTCTCAGGGCGAACGAGCGCACTCTACCGAATGTATCGATTATACTGGGGGATGCGGCGCACACCGCACTAAGGAGGGTGCTTTGTATAGATACGACACGGCAAAGCGCAAGCAACGCGCCGCCTTTTTTTGCCCCATCCTAAGGCGTGTTCTACGTTACGAGTGTACCTGTCTTGTCCCTCGCAAGTGCGGGTGATATAGGCAACAGTACCAATGCGTCTTGACCGACCACCTCTTGCCGTATCGTTCAGACCGTGTCCGACGACTCTACTAACGCCACCAATGTCACCAGCGTAATCGATATCGAGGCGCTGCTGGCTCCTATCCCAGGCGAATCGCCCGCAGGCGATTCCAGGGCGTTCGTACGCAGTCTGCGCGAGCAGTTCGAAGCGCTCCGGCTGGAAGAGCGGCCCGAAGATTTTGACGACGCCACGCGGCCGGCCGTGCTGAAAAAGCCCGACTGGCTGGCGCTCAAACAGCTTACCCAGGACGCGCTGCGCAACACCGTCAAAGATCTGCGCGTAGCCTGCCACTTGCTTGAAGCCCTGGCAAAGTGCGACGGTTTTGCCGGGGTGCGCGACGGCTTGATCCTGCTGCGGCGGTTGCTCGACGAATGTTGGGACCGGCTGATCCCTGAGATTGAAGATGGCGACCTGGACAGCCGTTCCGCTCCGCTGGCCAACATGCTCGACGATCCCGATCGTGGCCTGCGGTTCCCGACCACGGTGCGTTTTATTCCGCTGTTTGGCAGCCAGCGCGACGGCCTGGGCCTGATCGAGTGCAACAAGCTGCGGCAAAGCACCAACGAGGAAGACCTTAAGACCTTTGAGGAACTGGTCGCAGCAACCAGCGTCGAATTGCTGGCCTCGCGCGCTGAAGCGGCCGAAGATTGTCTAACCCAGCTCAAAGCGCTCGTCGACGTGATGGACCGGCGGCTGGGCAGCGATGCCCCCGCCCTCATCAATCTGGGCACGGCCTTGAACGACTGCCTGCAACTGATGCGAGAGGAACTTTCGCGCCGGCAGGCCAGTCAAACCGCGACCTCCGACGATGCGTCTGCCAGCCAGGCCGCGGAAGCTGCCGCCGCCACTGCCAGCCCGGCCAGCGCTACCCAGCCGGCGCTCGCGGCCGAGATTCAGATCAATACGCGCGCCCAAGCATACGCCCAACTCCAACAGGCCGCCGATCTGCTCCAGCGTTTGGAGCCGCACAGTCCGATCCCGTACCTGGTTCGCCGGGCGGTGGAACTGGGCCGGCTGCCGTTCCCACAGTTGATGCAGCAATTAATTCGCGATACGAACATTCTGTCTGAATTGAATCGCGAGTTGGGAATCGAGGAATCGACCGCGAGCTGACGTCCGCCCCGGGGAATGTCAGGCAGCGGCGTGCCCCGCTGAGATCTCCAACCGCTTGATGGACGCGGTGCCGCTGGCGCTGTTGAGCGCGGCGGTGCCTGGTCGACATTTGCACCGGTAGTCTCCCCATTTTCTTGCCTTCAGTACTTTCCCTCCGAGGTCGTCATGGCTGAGAGCTTGCAACACAAACTGGATCGCGTCCGTCGTCCCCGGGTGCAAATCACCTATGACGTGGAAACCAACGGCGCGATGGAGAAGAAAGAACTGCCGTTTGTGGTGGGCGTGCTGGCCGACCTCTCGGGCCAGCCCAAGGAACCGCTCAAGGCGCTAAAGGAACGCAAATTCGTCCCGATCGATCGCGACAACTTTAACGACGTGCTGGCCAAGGCCGCGCCGCGGGTTGCCATCAAGGTGCCCAACCGGCTGACCGGCGATGAGAACTCCTCGCTCAACGTCGAGCTTAACTTCAAGAGCATGGAGGACTTTGAACCGGCGCGGGTGGCCGAGCAGATTCCCGCCCTCCGCGAGCTGCTCGAGATGCGCGAGAAGCTGAACCAGCTGCTCAGCAAGATGGAAGGCAACGACAAGCTCGAACAATTGCTGAGCGAGGTCCTTAATAATACAGAAGCAGCTCAAAAACTCGCTCAGGAGCTGGGCAAACTCCCCACCAGCGAAGGGGGCGAACCCGCCGCCCCCGCCGGCGAGCAATCCGAAGGCTAACCCGTCGGACCATCAGCCGTATCTCGATTCACTCATCACCCACCTGCTAGCAGAAAGAATCCGCAATGAGTACCGCTGAACTGGATCCCAGCCGACAACCGACAGCCGACCGGACGAGCGAGGTCAGCCTGCTGGATCAGATCCTGGACAACACGAAGGCCCAGGACGAAGTCGAACGCAATCGCAACCGGTCCTACATCGAACAGTTCATCGCCCAGGCGGTGAAACCGGACCAGGTGGTCAGCAAGGAGGTCGAAGAAAACATCAAGTACTGGATCGCGGCCATCGATCAGAAGCTGTCGGCCCAGTTGAACGAAGTGATGCACCACGAGGCCTTCCAGAAGCTGGAAGCCACGTGGCGCGGCCTGCACTACCTGGTGAACAACACCGAGACGGGCGAAACGCTCAAGATCCGCGTGCTCAACGTCACCAAGAAGGAACTGCTCAAGGATCTGGAGAAGGCGGTCGAGTTCGACCAGAGCGCGCTGTTCAAGAAGGCCTACGAAGAAGAATATGGCCAATTGGGCGGTGAACCTTACGGCCTGCTGGTGGGCGACTACGAGTTTAGCCGCAGCCCCGAAGACATCAGCCTGCTGAAGATGATCTCCAACGTGGCTGCCGCGGCCCATGCGCCGTTTGTCGCGGCTGCCAGCCCCAAGCTGTTCAATATGGACAGCTTCCAGGAACTGGCCAACCCGCGCGACCTGGCCAAGATCTTCTCGGGCGTGGAATATGCCCAGTGGAAGAGCTTCCGCGAGAGCGAAGACAGCCGGTACGTAGCGCTCACCTTGCCGCACGTGCTGGGCCGGCTGCCTTACGGTGCCAACTTCAAGCCCGTGGAAGAGTTCAACTTTGAGGAGGACGTCGACGGCCGCGACTCCAGCAAGTACCTGTGGATGAACGCGGCCTGGGCGTACGCCGTGCGGATCACCGACAGCTTTGCCAAGTACGGCTGGTTTTCGCGGATTCGCGGCGTGGAAGGCGGCGGCAAGGTCGAAGGCCTGCCGGTGCACACCTTCCCGACCGACGATGGCGACATCGCCATGAAGTGCCCCACGGAGATCGCCATCACCGATCGCCGCGAGTTCGAGTTGTCGAACCTGGGCTTTTTGCCGCTGCTGCACGCCAAGAACACCGACTACGCCGTGTTCATGGGCGCCCAGAGCTGCCAGAAGCCCAAGACCTTCTTCGACCCGGCCGCGAATGCCAACGCCGAACTCTCGGCCAAGTTCAACTACCTGCTCAACGTGTCGCGGTTTGCCCACTATCTGAAGGTGATGGCCCGCGACAAGATCGGCTCCGACATGGAAGTGGCCGATTGCGAGCGCTGGCTCAACGACTGGATCGTCAACTACGTGTGCGATCCCAAGACCGCCAGCGAAGAAACCAAGGCCAAGTACCCGCTGGCCGAGGCTCGCGTGGAAGTGCGCGAAGTGAAAGGCAAACCCGGTTGGTACGAAGCCGTGGCGTACCTTCGTCCGCACTTCCAGCTCGAAGCCCTCTCCGCCTCGATGCGGTTGGTGGCTGAGGTACCCAAAAAGGGCTAGACAACGACGGCATCGAGTGGCCGCGGGCCAGGGGACCGTCCTGGCCCCGCCGCTCAACGGACTCGCGTGTGCGAAGCGGCCGGCGGGCTGTCCCGGGTCGTCTTTCGCTGACAATGCAGGGACAGCCAAGGTTCCTCTTGCGACAGGAGCACCCGTACCATGGCACAAGACGCTTTTATCCAGGTCAAGGATCACGACGGCGAATCGACCGACAAGGGTCACGAAAAGTGGATCGAAATCGAGAACTGGTTCTGGGGCGTTGATCAGCCCAGCGCGGGCGCCCGGAGCACCGGCGGCGCCGCGACCTCGGAGCGCGTCAGCCACCTGCCGTTCACCTTCAGCTACCGGCTCGACAAGAGCGCCACGCCGCTGACCAAGGCCTGCTGCCAGGGCAAGCACATCCCCGAAGCCACCATCCAGTTGATGCGCGCCACCGGCGAAGGCCAGTCGACGCTGTATCACGAGTTCAAGCTGGAAGACGTGCTGGTCGGCGGCGTCCAGTGGAAGGGTGGTGAACCCGGCAAGCTGCCCCTGATCACCGTCGAGCTCCACTACGGCAAGATCACCGCCACGTACACCGAGATGGATCACAAGACCGGCGCCAAGAAGGGCAACGTCACCTTCACGCACAGCCTGGTCGAGAACTCCGTCTCGTAAGGCAACTGCTACGGCAACCGATCAACCAGGGTCGGCATGGGCAGCCCCCGTGGCCGACCCTGGTTGTGCCTTGCCGCTGCCTGATGGGCCGGCACCTGCGTTGCCGATTGCTTTGAGCAAAACGCCGTCCCACGCGCCGCACCGCTCGCCCTCTTTCGTTACCGCGCAAAGGGATGTCGTTGACCTGCACCGCCACCAGAGCGCAGGTGAACTTGGGCGTGGACCTGGTTGCTGGCAGTCCATCAAAGGGCGCCTGCAATCGGGCATATTGAGCGCCACCGTCAAACGTTCATTCATCAAAGGATCGTCGCCATGACCGCCAGCGATACCACGCCCGGCCTGACCGCCACGGAATTGTTCAAACTAGGGCGGCTGGATGACGCCATCTTCGCGCAAACGGCTCAGGTCAAAGAAAACCCGACCGATCCCGCCCGACGGCTGTTCCTGTTCGAACTGCTGATGTTTGCCGGGGAGTTTGATCGGGCGGAGAAGCAGCTCGCCGCCGTCCAGTACAACGAAATGGAACGCGATGCCGCCGTGGCCACGTTCCGCCGCGTGCTGGCGGCCGAGCAGGAACGCCGGGCGCTGTACGCCCAGGGTCGCCGCCCCCGGTTCCTGGGCCCCGTGCCCGAGCACGTGGAACTGCGGCTCCAGGCGCTCGATGCGCTGCGTGAAGGTCGCAACGACGATGCCGCCAACCTGGTCGCGCAGGCGCACGACAAGATGCCGGAGATCAGCGGCACACTGAACCAGAAGCCGTTCAAGCTGCTGTGCGACTGCGACGACATTTTCGGCAGCGTGATCGAAGTGCTCAGCGGAACAGGCGCGTACTTCTGGGTACCGCTGGAACAGGTCGACGTGCTGCTGTTGGCCGAACCCAAGTATCCGCGCGACCTGCTGTGGATTCAGGCGCACCTGGAGATCCAGGAAGGCCCCTCAGGCGATGTCTTTTTGCCGGCCACGTACCCGGGCACCTGGCAGGCTTCCGATGACGCCATCCGCCTGGGCCGGGCGACCGACTGGAAGGAAGTGACGCCGCAACTGGTACGCGGTATTGGCAGCCGGCTGTACCTGGTCGACGAGGACGCCACGCCGATCCTCGATTGGCGCGAACTGCAGGTCGCCCATTAAGCCGCCGGCGCTGCCGTGCCGCCTCGATCGGTATCATCCCTCGAAGTTTGCCTGGTGCCGCCATGCCCGACCACCACCAATCGCTGGTTCCATCGCTGATCGACCGGCTCGTGGAAGGCAGCCTGTATGGCGCCAAGCAACAGCCGTGGTACGGCCTGGACGACATGATGCAGGCCGTGCAGCGCGACCTGGAAGCCCTGCTTAACACCCGCGGCGCCGCCGAAGGCACGTTGCCGGGGCTGCCCGAGGTACAGAATTCGCTGGTCTGCTATGGCCTGCCGGACCTGGCCTCGGTCAACGGCGAAACGCTGGAAGGTCGCCGCCAGGTGTGCGCCATCATCGAGAACGTGGTGCGGAAGTACGAACCGCGGCTGAAGGACGTGCGCACCACGCTGCTGCCGCCTGCTTCGCCCTTTGACCGCGACGTGCGTTTTCGGATCGAAGGTCGGCTTAGCGTCGATCCCGCACCCGATGTGGTTTTCGATACCACGCTTGAATTGTCCACCGGCCAATACAAGGTGCAGTCGGTGGAAGTGGAATAGCGGCCGGCATGGCAAGACCCGGCCGACATCGCCAGGCTGCCCGGTCAGCGTGGCGTACCTCAGGGATGTGTGACCGAGCAACGGGCACAATCCATACCACAGGGGCATTCCACAAGAGTCGGCAAACCGTGTGATCGATCATGACCCGTAGGGTCAGCCTTACGCGCAGACGAGTCGATGATCGACACCTTTGATGCCGATACATGACGGCGCCAAAAGATGCGCGCAATTTTCCTCGGCTGGTAATCCACGCCCGGCCGCTTGCCCCGCCTGCTTGCCGACATGAACGATCTCTTCTATCGCAACTACGAGCGCGAGCTGCTGTTCATCCGGCGGATGGCGCAGGATTTCGCCAGGCGTTATCCGGCCACGGCCAACCGGTTGCTGCTGGAGCCTACGCGCAGCCTCGACCCGCACGTGGAGCGGTTGATCGAGTCGTTCGCCTTTCTCACGGCCCGCATCCAGCAGAAGCTCGACGACGAGTTTCCCGAGCTGACCGAAGCCCTGCTCAACGTGCTCTACCCGCACTACCTGGCGCCGATCCCCTCGGTGGCGATGGTGCAGTTCGAGCTGGAGCCGGCCAACGCGCAGCCGACCGGCGTGTTGATCCCCCAGCACAGCAACCTGCGAACGAGCAAGGTCGGCAACCTGTCGTGCCAGTACCGCACCTGCTACCCGGTCGAGCTGTGGCCGATCGTGCTCCGACAAGCCCAGGTGCATGCCCCCCCGTTCCCGCCGGCCTGGCGTCCGCCGGCCAAGACGGCCGCGGCGCTGCGGATGCGGCTGGAGTGCCAGGGCGAGCTGACATTCGCCAACCTGAAGATGGATCGGCTGCGGTTTCACCTGCTGGGCGATCCGCAGGTGACCGCGCAGCTCTACGAACTGATCTTCAATCAGACGGTGGCCGTCGACTTCTTCATCCGCGACTCCAGCGGCACCGAAGAACCGATCCGGCTGTTGCCAGAGGATTGCCTGTTCCAGGTGGGCTTTGAGCGTGACGAGGGGTTGATCCCGTACTCCAACCGCTCGTTTGTCGGTTACCGACTGCTGACCGAACTGTTTGCTTACCCGGATAAGTTCCTGTTTGTCGACTTGGGCGGCTGGCAGCGCGTGGCCGCCGCGGGCGCCCAGCGGCAGCTCGAGATCGTGTTGTACTTCCGCAAGAGCGGGGCAGGGCTCGAGCAGGATGTCGACGCCCGCACGTTCCGCCTGGGCTGCACGCCGGTGGTGAACCTGTTCTCGCGCACGGCCGAACCGATCCCGCTCACCTACCGCGAATACGAGTACCGCGTGGTGCCCGACGTGCACCATCCCCAGGGCATGGAGGTATACAGCGTCGAGGGCGTAACGAGCGCCGACCCGCAGGCCCGCCGCGAATACCGGCCGTTCTATTCGTTCCGCCACCACCACTTTGGCGGCGTGGACGAGACCGATACGGCCTTCTGGTACGCCACCCGCCGGGCTTCTACCATCGAAGGCGATCACGGCACCGAGGTGTTTCTGCACCTGGTCGACGAGAACTTCGATCCGCTGGCGCCCGCCGAATCGGTGCTGATCGTGCGCACGCTGTGCACCAACCGCGACCTGCCGCTGAAGCTGCTCCAGATGGGCGAAAGCCTGTCGTTCGAGTTGCAGGGGGCTGCGCCGGTGCGGGCGATCCGCTGCCTGCGTTCGCCCACGGCCCCGTTGCGTCCGCCGCTGCGAAACCGGGCCCATTGGCGTTTGATCTCGCACCTGGCGCTCAATCATCTCTCGCTGTCGGAAGAGCAGGACGGCCGCGAAAGCCTGCAAGAAATGCTGCGGCTGTACGACTTTTCCGATCCGGATTCGGGCCTGCAGTTGGCCGCGGTCAACCGGCAACTGATCGATGGCATCATGGCCGTCCGTAGCCGCCGCGTGGTGGGGCGCGTGGGCGGTTCGGCCGCAGGCGGCTTCTGCCGCGGTGTCGAAGTCGAACTGGAACTGGACGAACAGAAGTACGTCGGCACCAGCCCGTTCTTGTTCGCCAGCGTGATTGAGCGGTTCCTGGCGTTGTACACGTCGGTCAATTCGTTCACGCAGCTTGTCGTACGCACCAAGCAGGGCAGCAGCGAGTTGAAACGCTGGCCGCCGCGCGCAGGGGACCAGTTGCTGCTATGAACGTTGTCGGCCCCTTCGACCAACCGCAGCCGTCCACCGGCGACCTATGGCAAGGTGAGCAGCGGCCCACCGCTACCGGCCTGCCGTGGCCGCTGCCGCGCGGATCGCTCGCGGCGGAGCTGTTCGAGCATCCCTACGAGTTCGACTTCTTCCAGGCGGTATGGCTGCTGGAACGGCTGGCACCCGGCCGGGCGTCCGTGGGCCGGCAAGGTTCGCCGACCAGCGAAACGGTACGCTTCGCCGCCCATCCTTCGCTGAGCTTTCCGCCCAGCTCAGTGTGCGACCTCCAGTACGATCCGGCCACCGGCACTCCGCGGATGGTGGTTGCGTTCATGGGCCTGACCGGCCCGACGGGCGCGCTGCCGCGGCATTACTCCGAACTGCTGCTGCGGGTGGAACGCGAAGCCCGCAGCCCGGAACGCCACGCGCTGCGCGATTGGTTCGACATGTTCAACCATCGCCTGGTGTCGCTGTTCTTCCGCGCGTGGGAGAAGTACCGCTTCTACGTGGCTGCCGCGCGCGGCGAGTGGCGGAAGCCCACGCCCGACCTGTTCACCGAAGGCCTGTTCAGCCTGATCGGGATGGGCTTGCCGAGCCTCCGCGGCAAGCTGAGCGTGTGGAAAAGTACCGGCGAGCCGGGCGACGCTCGCGTGGCATCGTCAACATCGTGGCCGCAGCAAGGCCGCAAGCTGGCCGCCATCGAAGACCTGGCCCTGCTGTATTACTCCGGGCTTTTCATTCAGCGGCCGCGGACGGCGACCAACCTGCAAGCGCTGGTCAGCGACTACTTCCAACTGCCCGTCGAGGTCCTTCAGTTTCAAGGACAGTGGCTGCGGCTGGATGCAGGCAATCAATCGCGGCTGGGCGGCCCCGGTAACAACAGCCAGCTTGGCGTGAACACCGTGGTAGGCCAGCGCGTGTGGGACGTGCAAAGCAAGTTCCGCATCCGTATCGGCCCGTTGACCTACCAGCAGTTCGTGGAGTTTCTGCCGGAACGCTCGGCCAGCAGCACGTCGAAGTCGCTGTTTCTGCTTTCGCACCTGGTGCGGCTGTACGTCGGACCAGAGTATGACTTCGACGTGCAAGTGGTCCTCAAGGCCGATCAGGTACCTGGCCTGGTACTCAACTCAAAAGCCGAGATTGGCCCTCGGCTCGGCTGGAATACCTGGCTGTGCAGCGAGCCGCCCCAGCGCGACGCCGCCGACGCGATCTTTGCCATCGACGAAACGCACCGGATCGATTAGGCCGGCAGAGCGATCACTTCTCACGCGCTGCGGGCTGCCCAAAGCGGCATCAAACGCGCCGTGTCGTCGGCTGCCACGGCAACCCGGGCAATATCAGCTCCCAGCGAGGCCAGCTTGGCTTCCAGATGTTGATAGCCGCGATCGAGGTGGGCAATGTCGCAAACCTGGGTGAAGCCGGTCCTGGCCAGGCCGGCCAACACCAACGCCGCGGCTCCGCGCAGATCGGTTGCCGCCACGGTTTGCGTCACGCCCTGCCGATCCAAGGCGTAGCCACCGCCATCAACCACGGCCGCATCGCCATGCCGGGCAACCCTCGCGCCTAGCTGTCGCAAGCCGGTCAGGTGAGCAAAGCGGTGCGGGAACACGCGGTCGCGCAGTACCGAGCGTCCCTGGGCAACCGCCGCCAACGCGGTCAACGGCGCTTGGAGATCGGTCGGCAAACCGGGGTACGGCTCCGCCGTCACACGAAATCCGTTCAGCGGTCGCGGCACGGCCACGGTAACGCGATCCAGTCCCAATTCCACTTCGGCACCTGCTTCACGTAGCGTCCGGCACACCGCATCCAGATGCCGCGGCGTGACGCCGGTTACGGTGACTTCGCCCGCGGTGATTGCCCCGGCGATCAACAGCGTGGCGGCTTCCACGCGATCGGGAATCGCGCGGTAACTTCCACCGCCCAGGCAATCCACGCCGTGTATTTCCAGCGTGCTGGAACCTGCGCCACGAATGTCCGCGCCCAGGCTGTTGAGGAAGCGGGCGGCGTCGACCACTTCAGGCTCTAAGGCCGCGCCGCGAATGATGGTGCGGCCGGTAGCCAGCGTGGCCGCGGCCATCACGTTGATGGTGCCCGTGACCGTGCTGCCGCAAGGGCCGGTCAGATCGATCACGGCCCCGCGCAGCTTTGAAGCGGTGGCGGTGATGAAGCCGGAGTGATATTCAACCTTGGCCCCGAGCGCGCTCAGTCCGGCCAGATGCAGTTCCACCGGTCGCGGCCCAATCCGGCATCCGCCAGGCATGGCGATACACGCCCTGCCGTAACGAGCCACTAGCGGTCCCAGCAGACAGAAGCCGGCGCGCATCTGCCGGACGAGATCGGCATCAACCTGGCCATCGCCATCGGTCGGATGTTGCAGATGCAGCCAATAAGGGCCCAGATCACCGTCGCTGCCGCAGCGATGTACGGCAATCTGGCTGCCCAATCGCTGAAGCAGGCCGAGCATTGTGTGGACGTCGCCTACCTGGGGCACGCCTTCCAGCACGACCGGCCCCTGGGCCATGATCGACGTGGCCAAGATCGCCAGGGCGGCATTTTTGCCGCCGGAGGCAGCCACGGTGCCGGTCAGCCGTCGACTGCCGCGAATCTCCAAGGCCTGCGTGGTCGCGGCCATTTGCGATAGCACCATGCGCTGCATCCCTGCCAGAACTGCATTGGGGGGCCGCCAAAGACGGAGCCTGCTAGCGACGCTTGCGTGCGCGATCGCAAGGATCTCCTGATCGCAGCCGCTGGCGCCACCGGCTGCCGTCAGCATGCCGCAACCGCTCAGCGGGGGCAAGGGGAAAACAGCCTGCGACACCGCCGTCAATGTACGCGCCCGAAGATCATTCGATGTGCAACGTCGCGGCTATTTGTCCGCTCCAAGCGAGATGGCCCCATTCCTGCTTAATGCCCGCTTAGCTCGGGCGCTCAGCGCATCAAGCGGTAAAGCTTGCCCAATGTGCATCACAAACCGGCATAACAGGTGGCGAGCGAACGCTTCATCCCCCCCCGATGGAGCCACGGCAGGGCCGTTTTTTGCCTGATCATCTTGAAATTCCCTGCCGATCTTCGGGTAGGATAGTAGCCAGCGGCAGCCCGGCCGAACGGTCGCGGTTGCGCGCCCGCAAACGAAGATCCCACCCGAAGCTTCCCTCCACCGAATCCTGCCATGCAAGAACGTGCTCACCTCCGCCGTTTGGCTGCTGCTGGCAACTTGCACCTGACGCGTCGCGAGATGCTGCGGCGCAGCGGCATGGGTATGGCCGGGCTTGGATTGGCGGCCCTGCTCGGCAACACGGGCGAGGCCATCGCCGCCGACTCGCGGTTGGGCAATCCCATGTTGCCCAAGGCGCCGCACTTTCCGGTGAAGGCCAAGCACGTCATTCACTTCTTCCTGAACGGCGGCCCCAGCCACGTCGATACCTTCGACCCCAAGCCGGCTCTGGAGAAGTACGCGGGCCAGGAACTGCCGGGCGGTAATCTCCGCACCGAGCGCAAGACGGGCGCCTGTTTCCCCTCGCCGTTCAAGTTCCAGCAGTATGGCGAAAGCGGCATCCCGATCAGCGAGATCTTCAAAGAGCTGGGCGAAGTGGCCGACGAGCTGTGCGTCATCCGCTCGATGCATGCCAACGTGCCCAACCATGAGCCCTCGCTCATGCTGATGAACTGCGGCGAGTCCACCCTGGTGCGGCCTAGCCTGGGTTCGTGGCTCACCTATGGTTTGGGCACCGAGAACCAGAACCTGCCGGGCTTCATTGCCATGTGCCCCGGCGGCTACCCGATCAAAGGTCCGCAGAACTGGCAGTCGGCCTTCTTGCCGGGCGTGTACCAGGGCACCTACATCGACACGCGGCATGAAGCGATCGATAAGCTCATCGAGAACATCCACAACAAGGAACTCTCGGCCGACGAGCAGAAGCAGCAGCTCGACCTGCTCAACGCGCTGAACCGGCACCACTTGAGCGAGCGCGAAGGCGATCCGGCGCTGGAAGCCCGGCTGCAATCGTTCGAACTGGCTTACCGCATGCAGTACGAAGCGACCGATGCCTTCGACATCAACCGCGAGCCGCAGTACATCCTCGATATGTACGGCAAGGGCGTGCACGCCCGGCAGACGCTCATCGCCCGGCGTCTGATCGAACGCGGCGTACGGTTCGTGCAGTTGTGGCACGGTGCCGGGCAGCCGTGGGACAACCACGACGATATCGAGGTCCGCCATCGCAAGCTGGCCGAGGAATGCAGCCGCCCGATCGCGGCCCTGATCAAGGATCTCAAGCAGCGCGGCCTGCTGGAAGAAACGCTCATCATCTGGGGCGGCGAGTTCGGCCGCACGCCCACCGTCGAGCTGCCGCAAGCCGGGGCCAATGCCGGCAAGGTGAACGGCCGCGACCACAACCACTACGGCTTCACCATGTGGCTGGCCGGCGGTGGCGTGAAGGGCGGCACGATCTACGGCGCGACCGATGAATTCGGTTTCCGGGCCGTGGAGAACAAGGTGCACGTCCACGACCTGCACGCCACGATCCTGCGGCTGATGGGCTTCGACCACACCAAGCTGACCTACCGTTTCGCCGGTCGCGACTTCCGCCTGACCGACGTCCACGGCCACGTGGTCGAGGACATCATCGCCTAGAAAGCGTCCGCGATAACGCCGGGCCGAACGTATCTGCCGGCCCGGCGTTCCGCGATGAATACTCTTAGCCGAGCTTGGCGCCGTTAGGCACTTCGCGTTCCGGCACGGCCAGCACCACGGCGCCGTCCTCGCGATAGAACCCGGTCACCAGAAACTCCGACCGGAACGGCCCGATTTGCTTGGGCGGAAAGTTCAGCACGCCGATAATCTGCCGGCCTACCAGTTCCTCGCGGGTATACAGGGTGGTGATTTGCGCGCTGCTCTGGCGGATGCCGAACTCCGGCCCGAAGTCTGCCTTGATCTTGTAAGCCGGTTTGCGGGCCTCGGGAAACTCATCCACGGCCACGATGGTGCCAACCCGCAGCTCGACCCGCTGAAATTCATCCCAAGTCAAATCGTGTTGCATGATCCGTCACGTGCAAGAAACAGGAAGCTGTAACGCCCCGCGTCGATTGTATCGCCGGGCGTCAAGCTCCTGGAAGGCGTGCCGTGACGGGCACCTTCACGATGGGTCGCATTCGGCCACGTAAAGCTGCGTCCACGGGCCATCGTTCACGTTGAAATAGATGCGGCGGCCATCAGCGCTGAAGATGGGGTGCGGATGGTTGCGCCGCCACGAAGTCGCCCCGCCCGTGTTCTTGAAGCGGTGGATGATCGCAAACCGGCCTTCACCACCTTGCAGGTCGCATACGAAGATCCCCCATTCGCCCGGCTCGCCGCCGAAGCCGTCGAGGCGGCCGTCGGTGACCATCAGCCGACCGTCGGGGCTGACCGAGGGATGACTGCCCTTGGGCTTGGGCAACCCCGGCACCTCGCGAACCTGGCCGCCGTTGTCCAGGTCGAACAGCAGGTTGCCCACTTCGAAGATCTGCTGCGAGTCGGGATGCCACGCCGGGTGCAGCCACTGCTGCCGCATGAAGATCAACTGCTCCTGCGCCATGTCGTAGACCAACGTGCCGTCGCGCACGCTCGCCTGCTTGCTGCGGAAATTGTCGCCGCCGGAGCCTGCGGCCAGCTTGAAGAACACGCGCCGCCGGTCAGGGCTGACAATCGGAAAGAACACCGACACCGGCCGATCGCCAAACCGCTCTTGAATTTGCGGCCCGTACTTGGCGTAGACCTCATCGATGGTGAACACAGGCTGGACGCTGCCGGTGGTCACATCGACAAACTCCAGGCCACGGTGCGGTCCAGGATTCCAGTGGCAGCCATAAACAGGCACGCGGTCCTCTTCCGGATTCCCGAAGCCAACCTGCCGGTCGTGAACCAGCGACCGGATTTTACCGGTATCCAAGTCGGCCACGCTGACCCGCCATTGGCCCGAACGTACCTCGTGCCAGGCAACGCAGCGGCCGCCGGAAATCCATTGCTGGCAGGCAGCCCGATGGGCATCCTCCGTCGCAATGTTCCGGGCGATCGTCCGTTCCTTGCCCGTAGCGCGATCCTGCACCACCAGCGAGCCTAACTGGCCGTTCTCAACGTTCGAGGCATAAAACAGCACGTGCTTGCCGTCGGGGCTTTCCGGGCAGGTGAGGTAATAGCTGTGAATGGTATGCCGGTTCGGCACGCTCGAAACCGGCTTCACCTGGACACCTGCCCTCCACGGTGCCAGTGGGTCTTGCGACGCTGGCTCAGCGGCTACCGCCCCAGCCGATAACATTGCCACAACAGCCCACGACAACATCGCCCGGCAAAGCTGCATGACGTGGTTCCTTGCGAAAGGATGACAACCGTCGCCGTCCCCGAAACAGCGTTTGGAAGCCCCCCGCATTAGAACCACCGCTTGAGGGGCACGCAACGTGCCGCGGAGGCTGCCAGCGCAAACAAGCCGATGAGACGCAGTTCACACCACAACGAGTTGAAGCGCACCGTCGAAAAGCCGTGCAACGATCACTCTGCTCGAATGAGCCGGGCGTTGAGCCAATCGACGTGGTCCTGCGCGTCGCCTCGGGCGGCGAAATCGACCACCAGCGTGAGCGACTGGGCATCAGCCACGTCTACCCGCACGGCAACCGGCGGCGCACCCGGCAGCAGCTCAGGGCTGCGGTACTTCAGCTCGCGGCCCACGAACACGTAACAGACAGCGCTGCCTTCAGGCCCGGCCGCTTCATCTAGCGCCACCTCGGCGGCAAACTCGGTGTAGTTGCCATCGAGCACGTAGGTCAGCCGCGAACGGCTGTGCATGCCAATGCCCTTGGCGTACCACTGGCCGTTGACGCGCAACGGTCGGCCCAGCACGTTGGCATCGCGCCGATAGGGCCAGGTCAGCGAAAGAAACGGAATGTGCCGGTAGCCGACCGGCTCCAGGTCCGAGAGGTACACCACGCGGCCGCCCAGCGGCTGGAGCCAACACAGCCGGCCCGGATGGGTTTGAAAGGTATGACCGGCGGCCTGCACCTGCACGTGCTGCTCGTCGAGGACGACGGAGGTCGCCAACAGACGCGTTCCATCGGTGAAGCCCACCCAGGCGTACAGCCCTGCGGGTTCGGCAGTGCGCAAGACCGCAGGGTTGAACGCGACGGCGGCCACCCGCTGGGCATCAATCGCAGGCAGAGGGCCGGAGCCGGCGTCGAACGTGATCATCCCATCCTCAATCGCCAGCAGCCGTCCGCGAAGCACGTCGCCATTGGCCAACAGCAATCGATCGGCGTCGTGCTCGGTTTCTGTCGCGGCGGCGATCCACGCGTCGCGCCGCGTCAAGTCGGCAGGCGGCCGAAAAAGGATTGCCCGCACCTGGCTGAGCCGCAGCTCAAACTCCTCAAACGCGAGCGAGCCCAGCGACAACCGGCCATCGGCCACGGCCAGCACGTCGGCCGCGATCACGCCGCCATTGGCCAGAACCACCAACGCACCATCGGTGGCTTGCACGCCCCGACGGCTGCGGAGCCTGGTCGGCGCGCCCCACCAGGCGACATCGGCTGCGGCGATGGTGCCGGGGCCTGCGTCGGTTTCGTAACTGATCTGCCAGGCATCGCTGATCGCCGTCAATCGACACAGCAGCGGTTCCCCGGTGGCAGGCACCAGTTGCCGGAAGTCTTGACCCGCGGCCGACGAAATGGCGAACAAAATGGACGCTACAGCGATGCAAAACACCAGGCAACACCGCAGCCCAAGCGCATCCGCACAGCCGGCGTCAACCAAGGCCGGGGCTTTGGATTCGGCACAATCGGCGGGCGCAGCAGTTCGCATCGTGCTAAGCCATTCCGTGCATCAAAAGGGACCGGCCGCGAGACGCGGCGCTGTGCCGCGGGCAGCCTGTAGGCACCACGATGGCGTACGCGCCACGGTCCCGCAAGCGCAGATCCGCGCGATGTCGGCAGGAAGTGCACCGGCCCAACCGATTACTGGGCCAGCAACTGCGCCAGCTTACGGCGGAAACCATCCACCTGCGGCTTCAGGCGGCCCGGATCGTTCTCGTGGAACGTGACCGTCGTCCGCGGCTCGCCGTTGAGGATCATGTTCAGGTTCCACTCGGCCAGCACACGGAAAATGGTTTCGCGGTGCGTGAGGTAGTTCAGCAGGCGATCGCCTTCGCCGGCCGCCAACTGCTCAGGCGTGTAGCCCCAGAGCATGCGGTACAGTTCCAGCCCGTCGGTTTCGCCTTCGAGCTTGACCAGCGTTTCGCGAACGCCCTTGGCCGACTGCCGATTGCGCTGCACGGCTTTGCGGAGCGAGTCGATGTAGTCGGGCCAGAACTGAGCGCTGCGTTCCACGCGATCGTACTTGCGGAGGGCGGCCACCGCCGGCTGGTAACGATCGAGCGCCACCAGGCTGCGACGAGCCAGCGAACGCAGTTCGACCTTGGCGCCTTCGTCGTACGCGAGTTCTTCCAACCGTTGAAGCACGCTGATATTCGGCATCCGCTGCAATTCGTTGCTCAGGTCCTCGGCGGCCTGGCGGACGATCAGGCGGCGTTCCTCATCGCTGGTGATCCAGTCGGGCAGATCGTCGGGCAGCGGCTGTTTGAACTCGGTCCCCAGCACATAGCGGCTCTTGGCGGTGAGTTCGTACACCTTGTCCTCACCGGCATCCCAGGTGAACTGGCCCGCCGGGGCGAACAGTTCCACGCGATACCGTGGAGCGGTGTCCTCAGGATTCTGGCCGATTTCGCGCATCGGCGTGCATTCCAGGGCCAAGCCCGACGCCGGTTTGACAAACGTCACCAACGCCTGCGGCTGATCGCCGGCCTTGATGATCACCTGGGTATCGGCGTCGTTGGCCAGAATCTCGATCCGACCGTAATAGACCAGGACCTTGAGCAGTTCGTCTTCCTTGGATACCCGAACCAGCGTATCGCCGCGCAAGTGCAGGGCCACGTCGCGCAGCAACAACACGTTGCGGTACGACGGCGGCGACAGCAGCAGATCGTTCACGTAGGCGCTACCGCGGACCGGCACCAATTGCCACTCGCCCGAGCCGGGCGGCTGCCGGAACAGCAGCGTCTGCTGCGAGTTGAGCATGCCTAGTCGTTCACCGGAGGGTTCCACGGCAGGCGGGGTCGCCATCGGCGCATCGCCGGCCGGAACACTGCCCGCAGGGGCACTGCCCGCCGGCAGACTGGCCACCTTGGGCGGCTCCGCCGGCGGCGTGGTTGCACTGGCCGGCGGCATCGGCTCAGGAGGAAGCGGCGGAGACGTGCTCGACGCGGCCGGTGCGGGCGACGTAGTAGGCGTACCTGTCCCGGCTGCCATTTGCGGCGGCGATGCACTATCGGCAGGCGCCGCAGGCAGCGTCGGCGGGAGTGCCGGCGGCGCGGGCGAGGCCGGCTGATCCGGCGTTGCGGGAGCTGCAGGCGAAGCACCTGCAGGCGGAGTCGCCGGCGCCGAGGCGGCATCGCCGGTCGGAGGTATCGTAGGCGCAGGCGTGGCAGCCGACGGCGGAGTGGTCGGAGCATCGCCCGAGGGCATCGGCGCTGCGGGCGCCGAATCGCTCGGTGCAGCAGGCCGGTCCGTCGGAGCGGGAGCCGTGGGCGTGCCGGGCGTGCTCGCTGCATCAGGAGTGCTCGGCGTGGCGGTCTGCGGCGAGGCCGGGCTTGCCGGGGTTTCGGTGGCCGAATCGCCAGACGCCGTCGAAGCCGGCGGGGTGTTGTCGGCCACTTGGATATGTTCTTCGAAGAAGTCCTTCAGCCACTGCGGGCCAATGGCCATGACGGCGACCACGGCCAGCAACAGCCCCAACAAGAGAATGGCGGCGGCTCGCCAGATGCCGCTGCCGCGATCGTTCTCGCGGAGATATTCGGGGACTTCCAGCTTCTTTTTGGTCGGGGCCGGTTCGGCCGCAGCTGCGGCAACCGGTGCCGCCGCGGCCTTGCCAGCCGCATCGCCGCTCTCGGCCGCTTCGGTCTTGGCGGCCAGGGCCTTGGCTTCAGCCACTTTGGCGTCGTATTCGGCCAGCAGGCCATACATCCGCGTGCGGCTCTTGGGATCAACCTCGGCAGGGTCGCCCAATACCTCGGCCAGAATCTGGTGGCATGCGGCAACCTCGGCCAGGTAGACGTCGTTCTCGTCCATCAGGCAGATGCGCTCGAAGTCGACGACGCGATCGGCCGGCAGGGTGTTATCGAGGTACTCGGCCACGGTGTTGGCGTCGACGGCGCGGCCCCCGATCTTGGGCGCCCCCAGCGTGGGGTGGCTTACCGCGTCGCGAATCCGCAGCACGAGGTTGGACGCCGTCTCCACTTCGCTGATCTTCTTGCCGATTTCCTGGGCTTCGCTCGGATCGAGCACGTCGTCCAAGTAGGCCAGCAGAGTTCGCAACGTGAGACGCATCGCAGGGTCCCCGAAAAGGAGGTTCTAGCTTGCAGGCAGACCGCCCTTGATTGGCGGCGTCACATCCCCTTGCCGATGGGCATTGCGGGGGCGCGTCAACCGCAGCTGGGCGGTGCGTTTTTCTCCCGCGCAAGTGGGGGTCAAGTGGTCATTCTGTAAGAATAGTGGCGATAGCCGCCATGTTTCGTGCAACACAGGTCGATAACTTTCCAAAAATGTTCCCCCACCACCCCGCAGGGCGTGCAGCGCACAAGTTACAAGCTATTGATATAAAAGAGCTTGCAAGGCAGACCTGCGGTCGGGGGAAACTACCCCGCGCACGAGCCGTTGCTCGCCCCCTGAAAAGGCCCCTAGAAAGGGAGGGGGGCGTTGTGCAAGATTGCCAGCTGCCCCGCCGGACAGCCCCCTAGGCAGAGGTAAGATTTATTGCCACGACCCAATGATCGGGTTCCCGGCACAGCGGCAACCGTTTTTCCCCCTCCCCCCCGTAACCCACCGAGAGTCTCACTCCCAGAAAGCGGGCATTTCGGAAACCTGAGAAGGCTAGGTAGTTAGAATGACCATTCGAGTGTTGATTGCCGACGACCACGAAGTCGTCCGCTTCGGACTGGCCAACCTGTTTGCGAACACCGAAGTTGAAGTGGTCGCACAGGCACGAAACGGCAAGGAAGCGCTGCAACTGGCGCGCGAACACCGCCCCGACGTTATCCTGCTGGACATCCGCATGCCCGGTGGCGACGGCTTGGAGGCGCTGGAGAACATTCGGGCTGAACTGCCCGATGCTGCCGTGCTGATCCTGTCGACGTTCGACAACCCGACCTACGTGGCGCGAGCCGTGGCGCTGGGCGCCAAGGGCTACCTGCTCAAGGGTGCCACCCAGGCCGAGCTGCTGGAGAGCATCCAGGCGGCCGCCTCGGGGCGCTCGCTGCCTTCGATCGACCAGTCGCGGCGGATCGCCGGCACGATGAGCCGTTCGCAAGACATTGTCGACGACGAAGTGACCCTCACCCAGCGTGAATCGCAGGTGCTGCGTCACCTGGCCTTGGGCCTGAGCAACAAGGACATCGGCCGGTCGTTGGACATCAGCGTCGAAACGGTCAAGGAACACGTGCAGAACGTGCTCCGCAAGATCCAGGTTTCGGACCGCACCCAGGCTGCCGTGTGGGCCGTCCGCAAGGGCCTGGTGTAAGCCTGGCTGGTTGCCTCCACGGCTCCACGCACTGACTGCTGAAACGATTTTCAACGCGCAGGCGTAGCGCATAGCTCGCCTGTGCGTTTTTTGTTGCGCTTTAGCGATAACGCATGATCGTAGGATCCGCTGGCATATTGTGTATGCTTAGACTGTGGGGATTGCGACTAGCGAGCTGATCGGGTTGCCGCCATGGACCCAACCGCCGCGTTCCTGTCTGCCATCATCGAAACGTTCGAGTCCCACAAGCGATTGGCCGATCGGGCGATTGAGCAGGTTTCGGACGAGAAGTTGCACGTGGCGCTGGATGAGCACACCAATTCCATCGCCGTCATCATGAAGCACATTGCCGGGAACCTGACCTCGCGGTGGACCGACTTTCTCACGACCGACGGCGAAAAGCCGGACCGCAACCGCGACGATGAGTTCGTAGACACGTTCCGCAGCCGCGCCGAAGTGCTCGACTGCTGGGAACGTGGTTGGGATTGCCTGTTCAATGCGCTGCGGGCGCTCAAGCCCGAAGATTGCGGCAAGACGGTCACGATCCGCGGCGAACCACACTCGGTGCCGTTGGCCTTGGAGCGATCGCTGGCCCACACCTGCTACCACGTTGGCCAGATCGTGCAGGTGGCCAGAATCCACGCGGGCGAGCAATGGAACACGCTGACGATCCCCAGGGGCGGTTCCGCCCAGTTCAATCAGGCGTACTGGGGCGGCAAGACCAGGACCTCGCCGTAACAAGCCAGCCGGCCGGGACAGAGCCAAGCCCAGTGGGTGCAGTCAGCAGGCAGGCTACCGCAAGTTGTCCGGGTCGATGTTGTGCTTCTCAAGCAGCCGGTACAGGCTGCGGCGGCTCACGCCCAGAGCTCGGGCGGCTTTGGCCTTGTTGCCTTTCTCGCGCCGCAAGACTTCCATCACGTGCGCACGTTCCATGGAGGCCAAGTCGTCGCCGGGCGGCGGTGAGACCGCATTCACTTCGCCGTTGCTGCTGGTCGCGGCAACAGGCTCGGCCGCGGTTGCCGGTTCAGCGGCGATGCCGGCGGGCTTCTTTGGCCGGGCAATTTCCGGCGGCAGGTCCCACGTGTGAATGCGGTTATCGTCGGCCAGGATCTTGGCCCGTTCGATTACATTGATCAGCTGCCGCACGTTGCCCGGCCACTCGTATTCCTCAAGCAGCCGCAAGGCTTGCGGATCGATCGACCAGCCGGGCCCCAGGAACTTGCGGACCAGCAGCGGGATGTCGCCGGTTCGCTCGCGCAGCGGCGGCAACTGGATGGTCATCACGTTGATGCGGTAGTACAGGTCCTCGCGGAACCGGCCTTCGGCCACCTCGGTAGCCAAGTCGCGGTTGGTGGCCGACAGCAGCCGCACATTCACGCGGCGTTCCTTGAGCGACCCCAGCCGGCGCATCGAGCCGTCTTCCAGCACGCGCAGCAGCTTGGCTTGCAGGGCGCCGGGCATCTCGCCGATTTCGTCGATGAACAGCGTGCCTTCGTCAGCCAGTTCGAACAGGCCCTGCTTGGTGGTGATGGCGCCGGTGAACGCGCCCTTTTCGTGCCCAAACAGCTCGCTTTCCAGCAGCGTTTCCGGTAGCGCCGCACAGTTGATGACCACCATGGGCCGGCTCGCCCTGGGGCTCGCGCGGTGCAACGCCCGGGCAACCAACTCCTTGCCGGTGCCGCTGGCACCCTGGATCAGAATGGCCGTATCGGTCGGGCCCGCCCGATTGATCAGGCGAAACACCTCGCGCATCTGCGGCGAGTCGCCGATCATCTCGGTGGGGACCTGCTGCCGAGCCAGCACTTCCTTGAGCTGGACATTCTCTTTGAGCAGTTGCCGCCGCTCCGAGGCGCGCAGCACGATCGTTTCCAACTCGGCCAGGGCGAACGGCTTGGTGAGATAGTCGCAGGCTCCGAGCTTCATCGCCTGCACGGCCGACTCGATCGTGCCTTCGCCGGTGAGGATGATCGCCTGGCACTCGGGGTCGGTCAGCGTGAGCTTCTCGAGCAGTTCCAACCCCGACATGCCGGGCATGCGCATATCGAGGATGGCCACGTCAAAGTGGCGACGTTCAAGAAGTTCCAAAGCTGCCTCGCCGCTGGGGGCTTCGTGCACGTTGAAGCCGTGCCGGCGGAAATGCCGGGCGGCAACCGAGCGGAATTCGTCGTCGTCGTCGACGAACAACAGTTCGATATCAGACGGCTTGGTCATGGCTGGCTTTCATCCACGCGGCGCACGCCGGCGCCGCCGCTCCCCACGCGGGATGCGGACCTGCTAGCCGGCCTGGCGGTGCTGCCCGAACAGGTTTACTGCGCGTTCACGCGGCCCGAATACAGCACTTCGGGCTCGGCCACGCCGGGCAGACGGAGAACCAGGCCGCCTTCGGGAGCGTCGATATCGACCACGGCCCCGGGCTGACCGGCCGCGTGCCGCGCCAGAATGGCCTCCATGGCGTGCACGGCTGCCACCACCTGGCGGTCGGCCGAAATGTCGTTGTAGTGCAGGTTCCGCACGGCTTCCAACCGCTGAGCACGTTCCTCGGCCGGGCCACCGAACTCGACCTGGGCCACTTCGCGGGCAAAGCGTTCGATCACCTCGATGCCGTAGCCTCGCTGCGAGCGCTCGCCCCAGGGCTCGACGAACGAGCCGTTGTAGTGGTTGTTGATCGAGATCTTGGTCTTCAGCGGCGTCTGGTCCTCAATCGTACATTCTACGCCGCGCTTGCGGCTGTGACCGTTCCACACGCCGTTGTCGAACCGGAACTGCACTTCCTGCTCAACATACCCGGGGAAGTTGTTGGGCGTCACCCACGAGGTGTGAATGTCGAAACAGGCTTCGCGGCCCGAGTCGTAGCGATAGATCAGACGCAACTGGGTGGAATCCCAGGTGTCGCCGTCGGCCGGGCCCACAATCCCCCGCTGGCCGGTGCAACTGACCTGCACCAGCCGGCCCCCAAAGGTGAAATCGATCAGCTTGATGTAGTGGACGGCAACGTAGGTGCCCGGGTTGCGTCCGCGAATCCACTCCGAGAACTGCTCGCCGGAAATGAGCTTGGGCTCCAGCAGCGTGCAGTAGCCGTTGTTCACGTGCTTGAGCTGCCCGTCGTATACCAGCGTGCGCAGCTTCTTGTGGTCGGGGTCGAGCAGCTTGTGGTAGACCACCTTGGCCAGCACGCCGTTCTGGCGGGCGAGGCGATCCAGCTCGTCCAATTCGGCCAGCGACAACACCGAGGGCTTCTCGACCAGCAGGTGCTTGCCGGCCTCAAGCACGGCCTTAGCCGCCTCGAAGTGGCGGTTGTCGGGCGTGGCCACGCACACGAAGTTGAGCTTGCGCGACTTGAGCAACTGGCCCATCGCGTCGGGCTCTTTGAAGCTCTGAAAGTCGCCCAGCGTGCCGGCGCTGCGGTAAGCGTCGGCACGGCGGCCCGTGCGGCTGGCAACCGCGGCCAGATCGACATGGCAAATCCCGAAGGCCGGGTCGTACAACGGTCGCCGGCGTACCGCTTCAAAGAACGGGCGGTAGGTTTCGTCAAAAATCATGCCTAGCCCCACCATACCGGCGGCCAGGCGATTCACTTGGGTGGCTGGAGTATTCATGCCGCGTATGGTAGCCGAGAACCGCCGGGGTTTCCAGCGTGGGGGGGCAGGCAGCGCGGCAATCGATCCAAGCCCCCCTTAACCAACGGGCGTTACTTCGCGCTGCGCCAGTTGGTTCAGCAGAATCTCGCGCTCCAGTTCCAGCGCAAGCCGGCCAGCGATGGTTTCCAGCAGAGCCATGTCGCGGTCGTCGAAACCCCGGGCTCGTTCGTCAAAGACCCACAGCGTTCCCAGGATCTGGGTCGAGCTGCTGACCGGCACGCACGCCGCCGCTTCGCACGGCTCAGGCACCGCCCACGTCTCCATATCGCCCGGCGCCTCCAGCACCACGGCGTGACCGGCCATCGCTTCCAGGTCGGCAACGGCGTCGGCCAACGGTCGGGCCGGCTCTGCCAATGCCGAGCTGGGCAGGCCAAAGGCCACGCGGAGCTTCAGTTGCGTGGTGGCGTCGTCGAGCAGGTACAGCCCGGCGGCCGTGGCCGACAGCGAGCGGACAACGGTCGCCAGCGACGACTCAAGGCGGCCGGCAATGTGTTTGCGGTCTCCGCGACGTGCAATCAGCGGGACGGCGGTGGCCAGTTCGGCCTCGCTGCGGCGCAACTGGTACTGCGTTTGGATTAGGCTATTGAGCAGGCTGGCAAACGACGTGGCCAGCTCGGCCGCCGCTTCCAGGTCGGTCCGCCGGCCGGCAATCGACGGCGAGCCGCCCAGTTCCAGCCGCAGTTCGCCCAGCGTGCCGTGGCGGCCTCCCACCGGCATGGCCCACAGCACCTCGGGGTCCCAATGGGAGTCGGTCGTTTCGACAAACCGCAGCGGCCAGCCCGTGCATTCCTCGAACGCCCGCAAGAAGTCGGCCATGTACGTCAGGGCATCGGTGGCCGACGCCGCCAACCTGGCAGCCTTACCATGCAGAAACGGTTTCACGCTTGGGGACCTCGCTTGGGGGGGGAAGCCGTTCCCCGGCGGCAATGTCAATGCCTTGCCGGGTGGTGCCTAAGGGAGCAATCGGCCTTCACCAAGCGGGTGGTCGAAAGATTGTGAAACTTGGAAGCCTGCGCGCTTTGCGACAAAAATAGCGCGCGTAACAGTTGCGCAAATATTGCGTTTTGCAAAAAGCTGTAACAACCTATGGCAAAATGCGCACCCCCTAGGTTAGCTAGAACGTTCACAGGCTGGGTGAAGGAATACTCCGCCCTCCCCACACGTGGGGCATGGTTCGCAGTAGGCAGAACCATGCGCCTTAGTTGGTAGCATTGCCATGTGGTTGAAGAATCATACGGTCCAGCGGTTGGGCGGCGGACGCCTGGAACGCTGGGGACTTGGCCTGTGGTCCCGACTGCAGATCTCGGCACTTCAGTCCTGTAAGGATCAGCAGGTGGTTTCCCTGCTGAAACAGGTCCGCAAAGAAAGGACCTCGCTGCTGAGCGCTTTCGAAGCATACAACATTTACTCGCTGGCTCGCTCCATGAGCCGGCTCCCCGGCGACATGGCCGAGGTGGGCGTTTTTCAAGGCGCTTCCGCTCGGCTGATCTGCGAAGCCAAGGGCGACAAAACGCTGCGGCTGTTCGACACATTCCAAGGGTTGCCCGAAGGCTGCGACAAGGACAACGGCATCCATCGCACCGGCATGTACGCCTGCAGCCTGGAATCGGTCAGCGAGTATCTCTCCGGCTACGACAACGTGGAGTACTACCAGGGCTTGTTCCCCGACTCCACGGCCAACACGCCCGACGCCCGGTACTGCTTCGCGCACTTCGACGTCGACCTGTACGAAGGCACGCTGGCCTGCCTGGAGTACTTCTACCCCCGAATGGTGCCCGGCGGGATCATCGTTTCGCACGACTACGGCCTGCTGGCCGGTGTCGAAGCCGCCTTCACCGAGTTCTTCGCCGACAAGCCCGAACCGGTGATCGATCTCCCCACCACGCAGTGCATGGTGGTCAAGCAAGCCTAGGCAGCCGCTGCCCCCCTCGCGGCAGGAACCGCCACATACGGACCACACGGTGGCAGAACGCACGGTCCACTGGCTATCATCACGACTAGTGCTCGCGGCCGGGATGGCGCAAATCGCGCTCCCGGCCGCGAACGTTTGTTCGGGCACCGCGGACCGCCCCCGCCCGCGGTGTGGTCGTGATCTTCGCTGCTCCTTCATCCATTGAGGACGATTCCCATGCGTTGCATGTCGCTGCCGATGATGTTGCTGGCTGCCGGCCTGATGGCCGCGGGCGTGCAAGCCGACGAAGCCAAGCCGCGCAGCCTGTTCAATGGCAAGGACCTGTCGGGCTGGCACGTCGACATTCCGGCCCTGGACAAGAACCCCGAGGGCAAAAGCGCCTTCATCGTGCGCGATGGCAAGCTGGTCAGCCTGGGCACTCCCCAAGGACACCTCATCACCGACGACGTCTTCGAGAACTACCGTCTGGTGGCCGAGTACCGATTCCCCGGCAAACCCGGCAACTGCGGTATCCTGGTTCACGCTTCGACGCCCAGGGCTTTGTACGGCATGTTCCCCAAGTCGCTCGAGGTGCAGATGATGCACCAGAACGCCGGTGACTTCTGGTGCATTGTCGAAGACATCAAAGTGCCCGACATGGAGAAGCGTCGCGGCCCCAAGGAGAACTGGGGCATCACCGAGGGCAAAGCCCGCCGAATCCTGAACCTCACCGACGACTCGGAAAAGCCGCTTGGCGAATGGAACACGATGGTGATCGAGTGCGTGGGCGATGAGATCAAGGTCTGGGTCAACGGCGACCTGGTGAACCACGGCTACGGCTGCACCGCCACCAAGGGTCAGATCGCCATCCAGGCGGAAGGCTCCGAAGTCGAGTTCCGCAAACTGGAACTGACGCCGATCAAGAAGCTGTCGGAGAAAGCTCCGGCTGGCGAGTAAGATCGGACCGCGCCCAAGCTGTTCGACCATCGCCATCAGCAGAGTGCCCCCAGCGTGCCGCCGCGCGCACGCTTTGCAGTCGCGGGTCTCAGGCCGCTGGGCGGCTTACTCCCACCACGACCGCAAACGCTCGGCCAGCGTGCGTTCCTTCTGTGGAACGTCGACGCCCCGGGCAAACTCGGCCCAGGCCTTGGCATCGCGGCCGTAGTACCGGCCGGTGGAGGCTTGCAGCGAGTCGATCGTAGAGCTGACCACGGCCGGATTGGGGTCGTCCAGCGCCACGGCCAAAGCCTGCACCGTGGCCGGCGACTTCAGTGTGCCCAGTCCGCGAATCGCAGCCAGCCGCACGGCCAGGTCCTTTTCGCTTTCGACCACGCGGGCCAGCACGCGGATGTCGTCATCCGTACCTCGCTTCACCAGTCCCCGCACGGCCGTTAGCCGCACAAACTCATCCTCATCGCTGAGGGCGGCGTTGAGCACCTTCTGGCTGGTCGGAGCCGGGATCTGAGACAACGCCTTAACAATATGGGTGCGGAGGATCGGGTCCTGGGTATCGCGGATCTCCAGGGCGAGTTGCTGGGCGATTTGTTCCTGTTCTTCGGGGCTCTTCCGCCGGGCCGACGCAGCTAGTGCCTCGTAGCGTTCGATCTTCTGATGCGGCAGCTCGAAATCGGCGACATCCTGTTTTTCCCAGAACAGAATGCCGGGCGGAAATCCAGCGCTGTTGCAGCCAGCGGCTGGAATCGAGACCGACATCAGGAGATAAACCAGGAGTCGTCGCATACGCCTTGCAGCAGTTGAGTTGCTAGCGTGAATTCGTACGGAAGACGGGAAGGTGCCGGGAAAGGGCGTCGCAGAGTAGCAAAGGGAGCCAGGCGGAGCCAGACGATTTTCGCCCCCCGCATCAACTTCCTTGGATCCTGCCCCGTCTCAACCAGGGATTGCTGGCAAGCCTGGGCCTGCTCAGCCGAATACCCTATCGGAGTTTCGCCCGCGGAAGCTCTAACAGTTTGGATAAAGTTTGCGGGAATGCAGCACTGCTGGCAGCCGGCTTGCAAGCAAGCCAATCTCGCGGGCGGCTTTCATGTCCGCCGGCCGGCAATGTGCTATCATAAGAGCGCCGCCGCAACCTGCGCTGGCGGACCACTTCTGAACCAGGAGAGCGAGCATGCCCGACCCTCGGGAGCATATGGAAAACCGGCCCTGGCTGGAGCAGATTCTGGCTCGCATACCCGGGTTTGCCGGGTACTTGGACCTGGCCCGGCGCCGCGAGGCCGACGCCCTGCAGCGCAGCTTCCTGGCCGATCGCTTGCAACGCTCCAAGGCGGCCATCGACGAAGTCACGCGCGACCTGACCGCCCGCGGCATGATCGACCTCTTGGGCGAGTTCGACCGGCTGCGGGGACGGCTGGATAAGCTGATTGCCAAGATTCGCGGCGCGATGAACGGCTATAGCGGCTTCTTCGACCTGGTTCAGGTGGATGCCGCCGTGCTCGATCGCGTCTACGAGCACGATGTCGACATGCTCGACCGCGTCGATTCGCTGGCCGAAATGGTCGAAGACCTCAAGCACTCGCCCGACCCTGCCGAGATTACCGGCAAGGTTCAGGCGTGCATCGATCAGGCGCAGGAAGTAGAACGCGTGTTCGACATGCGGACCGAGATCCTGCAAGGGCTCGATTGATGGCGGCTAGCGCTGCTGCCGGTTGCCTAACCAAGACAGCATGGCTGGCACTGCTGCTGCCCCCTGCATCCATCTCCTTTTTAACCCGAGGACACTGCGATGGGGATCCGCCTGGAAGTCATCCAGTATTTCGACGAAGGCAACCGTTCGCTGGTCCACCGCATCCCGCCCGAGGGCTCGGCCGACATCAAGTACGGCGCGCAACTGATCGTGCAGGAAAACCAGGAAGCGGTGTTCTTCCGCGACGGCAAGGCGATGGACCGCTTCGGGCCCGGCCGTTACACGCTCACCACGATGAACGTGCCGATCCTTACGCGGCTGCTGACCATTCCCTGGCAGAAGTCGCCGTTCCAGGCCCAGGTGTACTTCATCGGCAAGCAGACGTTCCTCGATCAGAAGTGGGGCACCCGGCAGCCGATCGCCTTCCGCGACCCCGACTTCGGCATCGTGCGGCTGCGCAGCTTCGGCAAGTACTCGTTCCGCGTGGTCGATAGCCCGCTGCTGCTCAATACGCTCGTCGGCACGCAAGGCAAGTACACCACCGACGACGTCACCGCGTTTTTGCGCGATTTAATCGTCAGCCGGATGACCGATCTGCTGGGCACGCTGGGCATCAGCCTGCTGGACCTGCCCGCCCGTTACGACGAGGTGGGCTCCGGCACCCGGGCCAAGGTGGCCGAGGACTTCTCCAAGTACGGCCTGGAGCTGGTCGACTTTTTCATCAATGCGATCACGCCACCGGACGAAGTGCAGAAGGCCATCGATCAGCGCAGCAGCATGGGCGCGATCGGCAACCTGAACGCCTTCATGCAATATCAGGCCGCCCAGAGCATGGCCAAAATGGCCGAACGCGGCGGCGATGCCGGCGGAGCTATGGGGATGGGCATGGGCGCCGGCTTTGGCATGATGGTGCCCGGCATGGTGCAGCAGGCGATGGCCGCGGGGGGACAATACCCGGCCGCCGGCACCGCGCCGGCCGCTCCGCCTCCACCGGGCGCCTATCAACCGGCGCCGCCCCCGCAGCCGCCCCAGCCGCCCCGCCAGCCGGTGCAAGCGCCGCCGCAGAGTGATATGTTTGCCGACCTGGCCGCCCAACCGGCGCCGCCCCAGGCTGAACCCATGCGGCTCGATCCCAAGCAGCTTGTCCGCAGCGTGGCCGAGGGCGCCGAATACCGCGTGGTCGACACGCCACAAGGCTTCGACATCACCGTGCCGATCGGCACCATGCGCAAGCAGGTGGTGCACGTGCAGTTCGGCGAGCGCGACGACGAAGGGCACGACATCATCCGCTTCCACTCGGTGTGCGGCCCGGCTTCCGAGCGCAACGCCATGCAACTGCTCCGCTACAACACGCGGATGGTGCACGGGGCGTTCGCCGTGGTGCAGCAGGGTAACGAAGAGAAGATCGCCATCCAGGCGAACCTGCTCTCGGAAACGGCCGACGCCCTGGAAGTCAACCGCGTGCTGGCCGCCGTCGCCTGGCAGGCCGACCGCGTCGAAGAAAAACTGCTTGGCGGCAAGGATCAATACTAAGGGCCGCAGTTCGTCCCCTAATTATCCCTGAAAAACAAGAAGCGATTCACGGAAGGATAACGCTCATGGCCGATGCCCTAGCCATCGTATTGGCTGCCGGGAAAGGAACCCGGATGAAGTCGGAGCTGCCCAAGGTGCTGGTACCGGTGCTGGGGCGGCCCATGGTCGAGTACGTGCTCGACACACTGGATCAGGCGGGCGTGGAAAAGACCGTGGTGGTGATCGGTTATCGGGCGGAGCTGGTGCGTGAGTCGCTGGCCCACCGCTCCAACCTGCGGTACGCCGAGCAGAAGGAACAATTGGGCACCGGCCACGCGGTGATGATGTGCCGCGAATACCTGTCCGCGCACGATGGCCCGGTGGTGATCCTGGCCGGCGACTCGCCCATGATCCAAGCCCGCTCGATCAAGGAACTTCTGGCCGCTTACGAGCGCGACCGCCCCGCCTGCATCCTCGGCACCGCGCATAAAGCGAACCCGGCAGGGCTGGGCCGCATCGTCCGCGACGCCAACGGCACGTTCCAAGGCATCGTCGAGGAAAAGGATGCCACCGAAGAGCAGCGCAAGATCACCGAAGTGAACCTGAGCTGCTACCTGTTCGACGCCCAAAAGCTGCTGGCCGCGCTCGACCAGGTGCGCAACGACAACAAGCAGCAGGAATACTATCTGACCGACTGCCCGGGCATCCTGCTGGCCCAAGGCGAGAACGTGCAGGCTTTGCCGATCCTCTCCGATCGCGAAACGCTCAGCATCAACAACATGGAAGAGCTGGCGATCGTGGAAGCCGCGCTGCGCACGTAGGAGCCGCCGTGCGGACCGTGAACAGCACTCGTAGGGCCCGCTGTGCCGACCACGAACTGTGATCTATTGGTAGAGTCCACTGTGCGGACCACGAATAGTGTCCACCGACAGGGTCCGCAATGTGCTCCGACCGTCCCAGTGCGACGCGACGCCATCATCATAAATGCACCGATGCGCCACACACGGCTCGCGCTGTTGTGACAATCGCTGCGGAATCGCTCGCCGCTCATCACGCCAAACCAAGCACCATCAATAATCCGAGATCCGCTTGCCATCGGTCTTGAGCGGATCGGCCACGCTCACGTGTACGGCCGGGATATCTGGCGTTTGCAGCCGCAACGACAGGGTGTGCGCGCCGGCAACCGTCGGCGTGCCCCCCAACAGGCCGCGCACCAGCAGGTGCTTCGGAACCTCGGCTCGAAGACGAGTTCCTCAGCGCGCAGCGGCTCCCCATCGCCCTGCGTCAGTCTGGCGTGCAGCCGCACTTCATAATCGGCCCGGCGCCAGATAGGCGCGTGATGCATCGGGCCGATCATCAGCTTGTGTTCGACCCCCGGATGCTCAACAACAAACTTCGTCACCCGCACGACATCGCCCGCCTGAAACGCGTCGGCCGCCGCGCCGTCGAGGAACCGCTTCATGCAATGTGGTCCGCTGCAAGCTCGCTGGTTCCACCAGGCATACGCGGCGAAGATAACTCCGAACACGGCAAAAAAGCTGGCCTTGCCGTAGGTCGACTGGAGCAAATCGGAGCGGCAATGGCTATCACATCCATTGAAGTTCCGTCAGGCGATGCCTGCCCCACTTACTTGCGCGTCACATGCGGTTCGCTATATCCTCACCCTACCACTGGGCCGCGTACCGGTTGGCTACCTCATCGGTGAGACGCACGCCCAAGCCCGGTGTATCCGGCACGCGCACCATTGCCCCTTCCCGCGCCAGCGGCTCAACCAACAGTTCTTCATAAACCGCCGTGTCGGTGGGATCGAACTCCAGCAGTTGCAGTTCCGGCATCGCCGCCATCAGGTGCAGTGTTGCCGCGAGCCCGACTCCGCTGGAATAGTTATGCAGCGAAGGCACGATTCCCGCCTTGATGGCCGCGCGACAGATCTGCCGCGTCTGCTCGAAGCCGCCGCACCGCAGCACGTCGGGCATCACGTAGTCGCACGCCTGATGTTGCCACAGCGGCTCAAAGCCGTAGGTCGTAAACAGGTTCTCGCCCGTGGCGATAGGAAATGGCAGTTCTCGCCGCAGCACGGCATGACCTTGGGCATCCAGCGGCGAAAGCGGCTCTTCGTACCAGAATGGCCGGAACTCGCTGATATCGCAGCCGACCCGCAGGGCTGTTTCGCGATCAAAGCCCGTATTGATGTCGATCATCAACTGGGCGTCCGGACCAATCGCCCGCCGCATGGCTTCCACGCGTTTGAGGTCGCGATCGTACTCACCCGGGTAGCCCAGGTGTGTTTTCACATGGCGAAAGCCGGCATCGATATACGACGCCGCGACATCGGCCATATACTCCGGTTCGTCCCAGTGCAGATCACTGGCGTAGGCTTCAACCTCGTGCCGCTTCGCTCCGCCCAGCAATTCGTACACCGGCACGCCTTCGGCCTGGGCCCAGATATCCCAGCAGGCGACCTCGATCGCGCTGATGCCGCAAACCACCGATCCGCCCGGCTCCCAGATCGCCCGCGACGCAAACAGCTTCTCCCACACGGCGGCCGGCTTGGTTGGATCGAGCCCCACGGCCATGCCGGCGAGGCGCTTCTCAAGGATGGGCCGAATGATGGCCTGGTCGCCGTAGGCATCGCCCAAACCGGTCAAACCGGCGTCGGTATCCACCAGCACCAAGGTAAACCGCCGCTGGTGCCGAATCCCGCGTGCGTTGCCCTGGGGACGTTCCAGGGGGCGTTCAAGCTGCACCACGCGCACACCGGTAATCTTCATATCGCGCCTATTGAGCAAGACGGGGGCAAGAGAATCGGCCCCTCCCAATCCGAGAAAGCCGCCGGTGGCCCGCCAGTATAGAGAGCCTGCTAGCACGAGCAAACGGACAAGCTGCCGGTCCGCACGCTCGCCGACCGCAAGCAGCGCGCAATAAAAGCCGCCAGCAGCCGGTCCCAGTCGGCATGCTGGCGGTGTGGAGAGCAAACGCGATTGTTGCGTCTGTGGATGGTTTGCGTGGGTCGCGTACTTCGCTTGGCTGCTGGCAGCACAAGCACCGCCGCAAAACGGTTACTCGCGCTCCAGCTCTTCGAGCTTGCGCTTGTACTCGTCGCGCTCGCGGCGGGTAGCTTCCAGGTCGAACATCAAATACTTGAGGTCCAGCCGCAATTGGCTCAACGCATCCTGGACCAGGTTCAGAATCCGACGTCGCCGGCGGGAGCTTTCCAATACCCGATGCATGGTGGGCAGAATCCGCTCCTGATGCTCCTCGGGCAACTGCTGCAATAGAGCCTGCAACTCGGCAATATCGTGGGGGAGGTCTTGCTCGATGCGGGTTTGCTGAGTCATGGAGGTTTCCTTGCAACAGATGACTGGAGGCACCAGCCGAGATTGGCATTCTCCATTCCACCCCCCGGACAAAACAAGCACTTTGTGTAAATGATTACCACGAAGAAACTTACAACAAAAGCCCAACACCCCACCGCGGGGTGGGCTTGTTGCAAATCGGCAACGAGCTGATCTGGCTGCCGACTGCAAATCTTGATACAAGCCGCTCTTGCGCCGCCGTTGTCGCCGCAGGCCAACACTGTGGTTTTTACACAACACGGGGCGCACCTTCCGGTTGCGTGCCGCCGCTGCCTGGCGGCGACAGCTTCCCCCATCCTGTGGGATCAACGGCTTGGCAATGAACGTAGGCAACGCGATGCGCTGCATGGTCCTGGGCCTGCTTGGGCTGGCCGCGTTGCTGGGTGCGCCCACGGCAGCTACCGCGCAAGCCCTTGTGCGAGAAGCGTTTGAGGACGCCACGCCGTCGTTCGCCCCGCTGGCGGCCGATACCCAGTTCCAGACCCGCTGCCACGCCCGGGTTCAAGACAACAGCCACAGCGGCCAGGGCTCCGAATTTATCGAAATTGCAGCCCTGCACGGTACTTACGTTTATTACGGCATGCCTGTCGGGCCGGCGGCGGTAATCGCCGACCTGAAGCCTTCGATCTGGGTGAAGGCGCCGCGTGGCGGCGTCCAACTGCTGGCGCGGGTCATTTTGCCGCACGCTCCCCACCCCAAGACGGGCGAGCCGCTGCATGTGCTGGTGCGCGGCGACATCTACCGCCAGGCCGGCACTTGGCAGCGGCTGCAACTGTACGACCTGCCGCAACTGGCCGAACGGCAAGCCCGGCTGCTCCGGCTAGAACACCAGACCAACGTCGACACCAAGGGCGCGTACCTCGATCAGATTGTGATCAACGTGTTCTCCGCCCCTGGCATCAACCAGGTGTGGATCGACGACCTGGAACTGCCCGGTCTGGTGGAGCCCACACGGCCCGCGGTCGAACTGGCCAACTGGCAGCAGCCCCAAGCCCGTTCGACGCAGCGCAAGGTGCGCGAGGTTCACCGCAGCGGCATGCAACTGCTGGTGGACGGCAAACCGATCTTCCCCCGCATCATCGAACACCGCGGCGAACCGCTGGCCATGCTGCGCCAGTTGGGCTTCACCGGGGTCAAACTGCACCAGCCGCCCAGCCGAGCGATCCTTGAAGAAGCGGCAGCTGCCGACATGTGGATTGTCTGCCCGCCGCCGGCTCCCCAGAGCGATGGCCGTTCGCTCACCGTGGCCAACATCGGCCCCGAGTACGAACCGGTGCTGGTTTGGGATCTGGGCGAGAACCTGACCGGCGGCGAGTTCGATCGGCTCGCCCAATGGGCAGAGCTGGTTCGCCGGGCCGACCGTCACCTGAACCGGCCGTTGATGTGCGATGCGCTCACCGATCTGCGCTTGTACAGCCGGCACGTCGATTTATTGCGGCCGTTCCGCCGTCCGCTGGGCAGCAGCCTGGAACTGGTGGACTACCTCACCTGGCTGCGCGAACGTCCGCGGCTGGCGCGTCCCGGCACACCGATCTGGTCAACCATTCAAACCCAACCCAACCAGGCGGTGATCGACCAGGTTCGGCTGCTGGACCCCAGCGCCCCGGCCCCCGCCCTCCGCAGCGAACAGTTGCAACTGCTCGTCTATACGGCCGTGGCCGCCGGAGCTCGAGGGCTGGTCTTCGAATCGCAGCAATCGCTCGAAGGCGACGACCCGCCCACCAAGGCTCGCCGCGCATTGCTCGAACTGCTCAACCTCGAACTGGAACTGATCGAGCCGTGGGTATCGTCGGGCACGCTGGTTACCACGCTCACTAGTCCCGACGGCGAAATCCGCGCCACGCTCTTGCAGTTGCAGCGTTCGCGACTGCTGCTGCCGTTGTGGCTCAAACGCGGAGCGCAATATTCCACCGGCCAGTCGGCCAGCAACGGCGTAAGCCTGATCGTGCCGGGCGTACCCGACTCGAACCAGGCATTTGAAATCCTGCCGACCTCGCTCCGCCCCGTCGATCACAAGCGCGTGGCCGGCGGCGTGCGGGTAACGTTGCCAGAGTTTGGTCTGGCGTCGGCGGTGCTGCTCACACAAGACCCGCTGGAAATCACCAGCATGTCGCGCAGCGTGGCCCGGCACAGCGAACGCTCGGCCCAACTGCTGACCGAAATTGCTCAGGCTCGCCTGGCCGAAGCCGAACAGCTCGGCCGGCAACTGGGTCAGGCAGGCCAGCAGGTTCACCTGGCCTGGATCTCGGCCGCCCACGGCAAGGTTAAAGCGGCTCAGGCCGCGCTGGCCAGCAAACAGTGGGAGCTGGCCTACCTGGAAGCCGCCCGGGCCATGCGACCGCTGCGCGTGATGGAACGCCATTATTGGGACGCCGCCTGGCAACAGGGCGGAGCCGTGGTGGCTGATCCGCTGCTGGTTTCCGGCACCACGTTCCCCGGCCATTGGGCGTTCGTCCATCGACTCAATTCAGTCAAGGTAGGCTCCAATCGCTTGGCCGGCGGCGACTGCGAGAACCGCGAACGCATGGTCGCCAGCGGTTGGAAACATGTCCAACATCCGCAGGATGGCTTGGAATCGTCGGCCGAGTTGGTGCCTGGCACGCCGCACTCGGGCCGCTTCAGCCTGAGGATGCGCGTCTGGCCGCAGGACGCCGAGAATCCGCCCGAACTGGTCGAATCACCACCGATCTGGATCACTTCGGCCCCGGCTGAAGTAAAAGCGGGCGAGTTGGTTCGTATCCGCGGATATGTCCGCGTGCCGGCTCCCGTGGTGGGCAATGTCGATGGCCTGATGGTGATCGATAGCCTGGCGGGCCCGGCGCTGGCCGAACGCATCGCCCTGGCCGAACAGTGGCGCGAGTTCACGCTGTACCGCGTGGCTCCGCGCGACGAAGCCATGACCGTGACCTTCGCGCTAACCGGCATCGGCGAAGCGTGGATTGACGACGTCACCATCGAACCGATGGAGCTGCCGACGCCTACGCCGGCCCTGGCAACCCATCCCACCGGCGTATACCCGGTAGGCGGTATGACGCCGCAGCCTGGCTTGGGCGGTCCAGCCGTTGGCGGCACGCCCGGCGTACCTGCCGGCCGCTCTCCGCACCCGCAGGGTGTGTACCCAAACGGCGTCCCGGTGCAAGGCACGCCCGGTTACGCGTCGCCAGGTTACACGGCGCCCGGCTATCCGATGCCAGGCACCTACGCAGTTCCCAACACCGTACCGAATCACACGGTGCCGAACTACACGACGCCCAACTACACGGTACCCGGCACGCAGCAAGCTCCTGCGCAGCGTGCTCCCGTTCAGCAGGCGCCGCAGCAGCACCTGCCGCCACCGAGCTTGCCGCCCGGCCAGCCATCGGTGCCAAGCTATCCTTCGGCGTCGGCCAGTGCCCGCACTGGCACCGTGACACCGTTTGTGCCGCGGCCTTACCCCGGGTACGATCCGCGACCGGCGCGTGTGGCGGCCCAGCCGCCCGGGGCGATTCAGGCGTACGAACCCGGCACGGCTGGCCGCAACGTGGGGGCCAGTTCCGCCCCCGCCGTGCAGCGGTAACCGGGGCGTAAACGGCCCGATGCTGCCGTGCCAGACGAAAAAAGCGGCACGTTCCAACCTGAACTGGGGGATCAAGTTGCGCCCATTTGGGGCGAACCGGCCAGCGTAGGGCGCGAACCTCAGCTTTCTTGCAACAGTCCGGTTGAACTGGCGGGGCGAATGTGCCATAAATACCGTAACAGGTCGCTGCGGCGGCGTGGCCGGCTCGCTTTGTTGGCTACCCGCTGAACCTGCCCGGCCGGTACTAAGCCTGACGAACGTTACGGCGGCCTGTGACAACACAATACAAACTCGGGGTGTGGCGCAGCCTGGATAGCGCGCTTGACTGGGGGTCAAGAGGTCGGAGGTTCAAATCCTCTCACCCCGACT
>ERZ777003.35-NODE-35-length-235147-cov-14.743836_pt1 | contig 235147 bp, 188 predicted proteins | sample MGYA00374956_ERZ777003 | MGnify/ENA primary metagenome ERZ777003 (study PRJEB29302, sample SAMN06268252) | bioreactor metagenome | isolation source: Joint BioEnergy Institute, California, USA | place: USA:Joint BioEnergy Institute, California, USA | collected... | reverse complement strand
CACCCTTCCTCCTCCTAACGTCGGTAACCTGGAGCCTGATCGCTTGTAAGCTGCATCCATTCCTACCGACGTTGGGAATGGCTGTAAGCTGGCCCCTTCCTGCCGACATTAGGAGGAGCCGCGCGGGCCGCCCCCTGGAGCCTGGAGCCTGGAGCCCGGAGCCTCCTCAATTGCTCGGCCGCAACCCGTCGTGCAGGTCGAGGATGTCCTCGCGGGCGAACAGGCAGCATTCGCTGCCCATCGGGAACTCGCTGCAGGCGTGGGGGCGGATCGGGTAGATGCCGCAGCGGTTGTCTTTGCGGAGGTGGCGGCAGCGCTTCGACTCGAGGAGGGTCAAGATGATGCGGCCGTCCTTGTGGCGCTTCGCGTACGGGGGCTTCGCGAGCTCGGGGCGGCCGTGCTTCTTGAAGCGCTCGATGTCCTCGTCGAGGAGGATGACCTCGTTGTCCTGGCAGCAGGCGGCGCACTTGGTGCAGTCGAACGCGACCTTGCGGCGGGCGCCCTTGTGGATCGAGTCGCGCTCGACGCGGCGGCGGACGATCCAGAGACAGTCGCGGGGCACGAGCGTGGTCGCGAGGCCGCGGAGGGCGCCCTTCGTCTCGAGCTTCCACCGCCACTTGCCCATGTCGTAGACGGCCCAGAGGCCGTAGTCGTCCGGGTCGTTCTCGGCAGGCTTGCCGAAGACGAGGACGGCTCGGTCTTTCCTCTCCCAGACGACGGCATGCCCGCCCGCGCGTACGTGGGCTGCAGCCGCACGCACGTCCTTGATGTCGAAGCTACGGACGATGGGGCGATAGCGGGCGGCGACGGCCATGTTTCGTGCTCGCTTCTATCAAATGCCCAGCGCGCTGGGGAGGGGAGACGTCATCGACGCGACCCGCCGTCGCGGTTCGCGCCGACGCGCCTTATGCTCCGACGCATGCGAGCCATCGTCATCGCTCCTGGATCGAAGCTCGAGCTGCGCGACGTCCCGTCGCCGGAGCCTGGACCCGGTCAGGCACGGGTACGGGTGCGTGCCTGCGGCGTGAACCGCGCGGATCTGCTCCAGCGACGCGGGCTCTATCCGGCGCCGCCGGACGCGCCGCCCGACATCCCCGGGCTCGAGATCGCGGGAGAGGTCGACGCCGTCGGCAGCGGCACGACCGACGTGCGCCCGGGCGATCGCGTGTTCGGCATCGTCTCCGGTGGGGCCTACGCCGAGCAGGTCGTCGTGCACGCGCGGACGCTGGCGCTGATTCCCGTCGTCGGAGGCGCTCCGCTCGGCTTCGTGGAGGCGGCCGCGATCCCCGAGGCCGCGCTCACGGCGTACGACGCGATGGTCCTGCAGGCCGGGCTCGCCGCGGGCGAGACGGTGCTCGTCCACGCCGCCGGAAGCGGGGTCGGGACTGCGGCCGTGCAGATCGCGCGAGCGATCGGGGCGCGAGCAATTGGCACCGCCCGATCCCAGGAGAAGCTCGCACGCGCCGAGGCGCTCGGCCTCTCGGCCGGCGTCGTACCGCAGGCGGGCGACGACGGCTCACCGCGCTTCGCCGAGCGCGTACGCGAGCTCACGGGCGGCAGAGGCGTCGACGTCGTCCTCGATCTCGTCGGCGGCGCGTACGTGCCGGAGAGCATGGCCGCGCTCGCCGATCGAGGACGTCTGATCCTCGTGGGCCTGATGGCCGGCGCGCGCGCCGACGTGGATCTCGGCGCGCTGCTCCGCCGACGCCTCCGCCTCTTCGGCACCGTCCTCCGCTCTCGACCGCTCGAAGAGAAGATCGCCGCCGCCCAGGTCCTCGCCCGCAACCTGCGGCCGCTCGTCGAGGACGGAAAGCTCACGCCGATCGTCGACCGCGTGCTCCCGCTCGAGCGAGCGGACGAGGCACATCAGCACATGGCGGCGAACGCGAGCTTCGGGAAGATCGTTTTGACGATCGATTGAGGCGCCTTCGGGGCCTCAGGCTCCAGGCGATGAGGCGCCTTCGGGGCCTCAGGCTCCAGGCTCCAGGCTCCAGGTTGGGGCTTCCGGGGGGGCAGGCTCCAGCTCGTCTCGCGTCGAGCCGTCCGACGACGAACGCGACGGCGTAGGCCGCTCGACGTTCCGATGGGCGCGCACGGGCGCGCGTTGCATCAGGCTCTGTCGCGCTCGGAGGCGCACCACGTCACGAACCCCGGGAGTCGGGATCGGCCCCGTGCCCATGGTCTTCAGGGCAGCCGAAGCGAGGGAGGCCGCACGCTGAGAGGAGCCCCGAAGGCTGGAGACTGGAGACTGGAGTCTGGAGACCGCAGTCTGAGGCCTGACTCCCTGGAGCCTGGAGCCTGGAGCCTGGAGCCTCTTCTCAGTGATTCCTCGCATGCTCCAAGCAGAGCTCGCGGGGCCCGCCGCACTTCTCGCACGTGCAGACGCGGATGTCGGCGCCGTCCGCTTGGCGCGCGCCGCAGATCGCGCACGTGCGATCGATGGGCTCCTCACGCTCGGGCGGGGGGCGGAACGACGCTCGCCGCGCCGCCTGGCGCATCTGGACGCGCTGTCCGCGGGCGAGGCGGATGAGGTGTCCGGTGAAGAACACGAGGTAATTGCCGAGCGCGACCGCGATGGCCGCCTTCACGCCGAGGCCGCCGACGACGAAGTAGAAGCCGACGAAGGCGAGCGACAGGAGGCCGAGCCATTTGACCCGGATGGGGATGATGAAGAAGAGGTAGATCTGGTAGTTCGGGAAGATCGTCGCGAACGCGAAGAAGAGCGACGTGTTCAGCCAGAAGTTGCCCTGAGGCTCTCCCGTGATCCACGCGGCCGCCGTCGTCCCGAGCGCACCGAGGAAGTAGTAGACGTTGAGCTTGAAGGCTCCCCACTCCTGCTCGAGGTGGGTCCCGATGAGCCACGTCCAGTAGAGCGCGAAGACGACCCAGATCAGCGAGCTCGAGTTCGGAAGGAAGAGGTACGTCACGAACCGCCACGGCTCCTGGAGCGCGCGAGACGGGTCGAGCGTCAGCCGATTGATGAGCTCGGGCTTCGAGAGCGACAGGAAGAACACGAGCGCCATCCCGCCGACGATGAAGGTGGGAAGACGCTCGATGGCGAAGCGACCGAGCGACCGCTCGAGGCGTGCGAGGAGGCGGTCCATGCGGGGTCGCGAGCTTAGCGCAAAAGCGATCCGTCGAAAGTCGGTCGAGCCCTTCCGCCGCGCGATTCAGCAACCGTCGCGTTCTGCGGCACCCCTCCAGTCAGTCCTCAGTCCTCAGTCCTCAGTCCTCAGTCCTCAGCGTCCGAGGATGCGCGCGCTTCGCGCGCGCCTGGAGCCCAGCCTGGAGCCCGGCGCCTTTCCTCAGTGATTCCTCAGCTGCCGGTGCCCGTCGGCCTTCAGCTCAGCCAACGAGACAGACGCGCTCGCAGGGCAGGACCCCGAAAAGCTGGAGACTGGAGTCTGGCGACCGAGCCTGACGTCCGCTGTCTGCCTCCCTGGAGCCTGGAGCCCGGAGCCTGGAGCCCGATCTCAATTGTTCGGCGACCCGCACTTGAGCCAGGTCTCGATCTTCGTCCTCACGTCCGCCGGCAAGCCGACCCCTGCCGGCATGAGGGCGCCGCAGGTCCCGTCCGGGTTCACGTTGCACAAGAACGCGGACTGCGTCGCGTCGGTGGAGCACGGGTTGATGTAGGGCGTCTTCCCCGTGCTGAGCGCGTACGCGGCGAACTCCTTCCACGTCAGGTCCGCATCGTCGTGCTCGATGCGGGGCGGCGAGATGGGCGTACCGCCGTGGCAACCGCCGGAGAGCCCGCAGTTCGCTGCCTTGAGCGCGGGCATGATGTCGTTCTTGAAGCTGACGTCGCACGCCCCCGCCGGGAGCAGGGTGCCGCCGTTCTGCACGCAGATGGGGTCCGTGGTGTTCTTGCCCTGTCGCTCCGCGGTCTCCTCGGAGCTCGGGCCGGGCTGCCTCTGGTCGGCGAGCGCGTTCGGAGCACCGAACCGCGGGTCGTCGAGCCCGCGCTGGTAGTCCGTGGTGCACGACGCGACGACGGAGGCCGTGGCCACGATGCCGGACATGACGGCGGCGGATGTGAGCAGACGGCGTCGCATCGACGTTTGATTCTGGCTCCGGTGCCGCGCACCGACAACTCCCTTGCGCCGGCGCCCTCGCGCGGGCGCCGGCAGGGTGCGTCTCGATGGACGACTGCAACGTCGCTGCATGTGGCAGCCGGACGACGCGCTTTGGATCGATCGTGATCCACCCGGAATCATGGGATTTTCGGCTGCCACGTCTCGACGGAACGCTATACTCGATGGAAGCTGGAGGCACCGAGTGATGAAGCGTCAATCGATCCTCGTCATGCTCACCGTCGCCACGCTTGCGCTCTTCGTTGGTGGCTGCGTGAAGGTTGCCCCGTACGAGCGAGGAATGCTCGCGCACCCGACGATGACTCCCGAGGAGATCTCGATCGGCCTCGACGCACACGTCCGAGCGGTGTCCGAGGGCGCCGCGGGCGGTCTCGGTGGCGGCGGCGGCGGCTGCGGGTGCAACTGATCGGACGGGCCGCCGGGTCGGCGTGCTGACGCTCGCGTCGACCGGTGCCTTCGAAGAAAAATCCACGATGCCGTCACGCGGTCGGACCCGGCGCGTCCGCTGACGCGTGCGGGGGCGAACGCATCGCGGTCGGCGCCTCGCCGAGGCGGGCGCCCGAGGGCCCGACGGGCCTCGAATCCATTCGGCATTTCGTAGTGAGTTCCGGTACCGTAGGCGCGTGCCCAGCGCGACCTTCGGGAGTGCGTGCCGCGGGGTGATCGATCATGCGCCTCGTGGCCTGCGACGACGTCACTCGAGGCGCGCCGCCGAGCGGACTGTCCGTGGCGGAGCGCTGACGCGCCTCTTGGCGATCGTCGTCGCGTTCGTCGTGCTGCTCGCATCGCCGACGGCGCGCGCGGCCGGTGAGGACGCTGCCGTACGCGAGGCCGTGCGGCAGATCATGAGCGAGGACTATCCGGGCAGCCTCGGTCCGGCGAAGAAGAAGCTCCAGGAGCAGCTCTCCGTCTGCCTCAAGAAGGGCTGCAGCAACCCGGTCAAGGCCGAGGTCTACGTCGCGCTCGGCATGGTCGCCTCGCAGCTCGGTCAGGCGGAGGACGCGAAGCAGTCCTTCCGGAGCGCGCTTCAGGCCGATCCGAACGCGAAGCTGCCCGCGAGCGGCGCCACGCCCACGATCCGCGCGCAGTGGGACGAGGTGAAGGGCGCCTCGAAGCCCGCCGACAAGGGCAAGGACGAGGACGAGGACGAGCAGCCGACGGGGCTCGCCGCCACGATCTCGCTCATTCGCGATGCGCTCAAGGCCGATCAGGAGGGACGGCTCGACGAGTGCATCGAGAAGGACAAGCAGGCGCTGAAGATCGACGACTCTCCGCGTACGCGCCTGCACCTCGCGTCCTGCGAGGCGAGGGCGGGCAAGCTCGTCGACGCGCTGAAGGACGCGCAGAAGGCGCTCGAGACCGGCATCCAGAGGAAGGACGCCAACGTCATGCGCATCGCGCGCATCCGCGTGAAGGAGCTGCTCGAGCGCATCCCGCACGTCACGTTCGAGCCGCCGAAAGGCGTCTCCGATCTGCGCGTCACGTTCGACGACCGGCCCGTGCCCATCGACGCGTTGACGAAGAAGTTCTCCGTCGATCCCGGCAAGCACAAGGTCTACGCCGAAGGCACGGTGAACGGCTTCACCTCGGAGTTCGAGGAGGAGTACGACATCAAGGAGCGTGACTTCGTCACGATCAAGATCACGCTCAAGCCGCCCGCGAACGACTTCATCACGCCCGGGCAGATCAAGTGCATGCTCGCGGCGAAGAGCCAGGAGGAGGTGCAGAAGTGCCTCCCGCAGAACCGGAAGAGCCTCGTCATCCGCCTCGCGGGAGACCTCTCCGGTTACTCGGACACCAACTCCGTCGCGGTCTACACGCCGGCCGTGAACGCGTCGATCGTCTCTCCGACGGCCGGATGGAACATCGGCGGCAACTTCCTCGTCGACGCCGTCAGCGCCGCCTCGCCGGACATCGTCGCCTCGGCGTCGCCGCCGTTCGAGGAGTTCCGTTACGCCTACGGCATCACCGGCGGTTACAAGCCCGGTCTCGTCGGCGCGCAGGCGTCGCTCAGCTCTTCGTCGTCGCCCGACTACGTCTCGTACACGGCGGGCGGGCGCCTCACGGCCGAGCTCAACGACAAGCTGATCGCGCCGACCGTCGGCTACTCGTACAGCTACGACCGCATCGGCCGCGGGACGAACCCGCCGAACTGGCTGAACGACTTCCTCCCGCTCAAGGGCTACATCCACACGCACGAGATCGAGGCTGGGATCACGTTCGTCATGTCGCCGACGTCGATCCTGCTCGTGGGCGGCACCGTCGCGATCGAACGCGGCGACGGCTCGCAGCCGTACCGCTACATCCCGATGTTCGATCCGGAGATCATCGCGCCGTTCATGCCACGCGGCGCGACCGTCGATCTCGTCAACCGTACGCGTCTGCCCGTCAAGCCGCTCGAGCAGCTCCCGACCGAGCGCGATCGCTTCGCCGTCGGCGCGCGCTTCAACAAACGCATCCAGAACGCGACGCTGCGACTCGAGCAGCGCTTCTACGTCGACACCTGGGGGATGAAGGCGAGCTCGACCGACGGGCGCTACATGGTCGATCTCTCGCGGCACCTGCGCGTCTGGCCGCACCTTCGTCTCCACGCGCAGACGGACACGAACTTCTACGTCCTCGCCTACACCGCGATTCTCGATCCGACGACCGGACAGATCGTCGTGCCCCTCTACCGCACGGGCGATCGCGAGCTCTCTCCGCTCCTCACCGGCACCGCCGGCGGAGGCGTCCGCGTCGGCTTGGGCGAGCCCGAGGGCGAGGTAAAATACGGCATCACGCTCGTCGGGGACGTCATGTACACGCGGTTCTTGAACTCGCTGTACGTGACGTCGCGAACCGCCGTCTACGGGTCGATCGGGTTCGACGTGGAGTTCTGACGATGCAGCTGGACGCGAATCGAACCGCAGAGCCGACCAGCCGATGGCCCACGCGTCTCCTCGGCGGTGCCGTCGTTCTCGCGATCGCGAGCGTCGGGAGCTCGTGCAACCTCGATCCGGTCCACAACTCTGCAGTGAACAGCCTCGGGCCGGAGGACCCCGAGTTCTATCCGCCGGAGAGCGAGTACCACCGGCCGGGAGAGCCCTGCGCGCTCTGCCACTCGAAGAAGGGCCCCGCGAAGAGCAAGTTCGTCCTCGCCGGGACCATCTTCTGGGGCCCGGACGACTACAACGCCCGCGTCGACAACGCCTACGTGCGCATCCTCGACGCGAACAAGACGAAGAAGTGCTTCGTCACGAACTGCAACGGCAACTTCTTCGTCCGCGAGGAGGACTTCTCCACGCTCACGTTCCCGCTGCTCGTGTCCGTGGAGCGTACGGTCGAGCCCGGGAAGAACGAGGAGACGCTCGTCATCCGTCGCATGGCGAGTCACATCGGCCGTGAGGCCTCGTGCGCCATCTGCCACATCCAAGGATTGCGCGACTTCGCCTCGCCCGGTCAGATTCGCCTGTTCGACAGCGACCAGGAGTTCCGCGACAGGAACATCCCGCTCGTGGATTGTCCTCCGCCGGAGGACTTCGTGCAGGTGACCCAATGTCCGGAGGATCGGTTTTGAGCTGCAGCGGTCGGGGCGAAGCCGCCTCGCGGCGGCGAAGGAGGGCGCGGTGGCTGGCGGTCCTCGCGTCGATCGCCGGCCTCGTCGGGGGAGGGACGCTCCTCACCGGCACGACGACGTCGTGCGCTTCGCCGCCCGACTCCCAGCGGTACACCGAGATCATCATGCCGGACTTCCCGACGTACCGCGATCACGTCGACGCGTACCTGCAGCGTCGTTGCGGGACGCTCGACTGCCACGGCCAGCCGGGACGCGCGTACCGCATCTACGGATTCACCGGCTTCCGGCTCTACAACGTCGACGCAGGGCTCGTGTCGGGGCAGCAGCCGACGATCCCGGAGGAGGTCCTCGCGAACTACCAGGCCGCCGTCGCCCTCGAGCCGGAGGAGATGAGCCGCCTCATGGCGACGCAGGGCGCCGAGCCGAACAAGCTGCTCCTCCTCCGGAAGGCCCTCCGAATCGAGCGCCACAAGGGCGGACCCGCGATGGCCGAGGACGATCCCGGCTACCGCTGCGTCGTCGCGTGGCTCCGCATCCGCGTCGTGCGGCCGGCGCCGGACGGCGAGTGGGAGATCATCCCGCAAGAGGACCGCGAGAAGCTCCCGATCAGCGCGCAGCAGGACTGCGAGAGAGCGAAGAGCTTCCCGTAGCCCTGCTGCTTCGTAGGCGCCGGCGCTTCAGCCGGTGACGTTGAGGTTCACGATCCCGGAGATGTCCGGGCCGTTGTAGAAGTCCTGCACGCGGCGCATGTCGCCCTTCGCGATCGCGAAGAGCGCGGCGGCGCCGGCGGCGCGTCCGAGGTCGCCGCGGGCCTGTTGGAAGTTGATGTTCGGGTTCGTCTCGCCCGTCGCGATGTCCCAGCCGCGGACGGTGTTGGCGTTGACGAGCTCGCCGAACCAGCCGGTCTTCACGTACCCCGCTCCCATCAGGTAGAGCAGGTTCGAGCCGCCGGGGGTGCCGTCGCCCCAGTTCGCGCGGTTGAACGGCTGCTTGTAGGTATCGCCGCTGATCGTGATGACGAGCGCGTCGGCGAGCGTCTTCGACGAGCAAGCGGGATCCTGGAGGGATTTGCCGAGCTGGTACAGGCCGTTCATCATCCGGCCGATCGCGGCGCCGACGTTCGCCGCCTGGTTGTTGCCGCCGGCGAACATCCCGTGCGGGTCGTTGTTGAAGCCGCGGACGATGAGCATCGAGCTGAGGCCCAGCGCGAACGCCTTCATCGTCGTGATCATCGAACGGGCCATGTTCTGCACCGCCCCCGGCGTGCCTTGGCCGACGCCGAAGAGCTGGAGATCGGCCTCCGTCGGCGTGAGCTGCGGGCCGAGGTTCTTGGCGAGCAGGTTCATGCTCACCTTGCCGACGTCGTAAGCCTTCGCCACCGTCGAGCGTCCGGCGGCCGCGTTCAGGCCGAGGAACGCCTTGTAGTACGACTCCTGGAGCGGCCCGTTGACGTCGCCCTGGAGGAGGGTGCGCGACGCCTGGCTGTTGAAGAGGCCGACGAGCTGGTTCGGGGCGCCGACCGCAGCGATCGGAGGCGCGCCCGGGGCGTTGCCGTAGACGGGGCCGAAGCCGCCGCCGACCGCGAGCACGGGGAGCAGCGTCGGGTTCGCCTGCTGGATGGCAGCGGCCGCCGCGAGCATCGAGTTGGGGTTCAGGTCGATGATCGAAGTCGGCTGGTCCGTGTGGACCTGCGTCTGGCCGCCGACGAACACCGACATCTTCCATGTCGAGTTCGTCTGCCACGGCGTGTCGGGGCCGTAGACGTACGGGCGGTCGTAGCCCGTCGCGTCGACGCCTTGACCGATCGCGTAGTGGGAGAACTGCGCGTTGTTCCCCTTGACGACCGCCGGGACGGGGAACGCGAGCGTCCAGTTCGAGAGACCGCCGGTGCCTTCGAGGATGTGGATGTGGCGGTTCGTGCTGTTGCACGCCGCCGTGTCCGCCATGGCGGTGCCGGCGGTGTCGTTGAGCACGTTGAGGAAGCGAGAGCGCTCGAGGCCGAGGCAAGCCGCGACCGTCGCGCTCCACCGCAGAAAGTCGCGTCGAGACGTACCGCGAAGCTCCTTCAGACGCTGGTCGACCATGACGTGCTCCTCACTGACAAGTGTGCGCGGCGGCGAGCAGCGCGGCTATGGCGATCTTGGCGCCGTCCGTCGGGTTCTGCGCGATGGCGTCGTTCGCGATCGCGACGTGTTCCTCGGTCGCGGGCTTGCCCATCAGGCAGGTGAGCCCGTCCCTCGTGAACTTGCCGCCCTCGAGCAGCCGCACGCCCGGGCACGCGGGCGCCTCCCAGTTCTCGGCGACGGCGTCGTACGCGGCCATCGTGAAGATGTCGAACATCTTGGAGATGGCCGACGTCGAGGAGAACGGCGCCTCGGGGACGCGCCCGTCGTAGTTGGCGGCGCCGAGCGCCGCGGGCGTGTCTCGCGCGTCGAAGATCTGCCGGCCGCTCTGCGCACCCTGCGGCCGCTGCCCGCCGCCGTTGAGGCCGCGGCTCCGGAGGAGATGGTCGAGCGAGGCGACGGTCATCTTCCCGCAGCCGTGCAGGCGCGAGGTGACCTCGGGCGAGCCGACGACGCGCACCTGCACCGGATCGACGACCTCCTCACCCGAGCCCGGCGCGCTGATGCCGTCGTTGTGGTGGTAGCCGTCGTCGCCGCCGGTCGGCCCCTGCGGCGTGCGGGTCCCGCCGGTCGGCTGGCCGTTCGTGAGCGAGTCCGCCGTGTCGTCGCACGCGCTCGAGGAGAGCGCGGCGAAGGTGATCGCGAGCAGGGTCAGGAACGTGCGCTTCATCTTGCTTCCTTGCTCGATCAGAACTTCGTGAAGTCTTCGCTCTTGAAGACGGCCCGGATGGTCTCCTTGAGCTTCATGCCGCTAGCGACGAACTGGTCGACGTAGGGCTGCGTGACGGCATCGGGGACGGTCGCGAGGTCGTTGACGATGTCACCGCGCGACATGGCGTAGTTCCAGATGCGGTTGACGGCGCAGCGCGCGACGTCCGGATCGGAGGCGAGCGCCTGGCCGAGGCCCGCCATGTCGTTGATCGTCTTGCCCACGCGCCACGCGAGCGGCTCGCTGTCGGGGATGAAGTCTCGCCGCCTCGCGGCCGGCTCGCCCGGGATCGGCACGCGGACCTGCGGCGAGTTGCGGAGCGCCCCGTTCTCGTCCCAGTTGAGGAAGAGCGGTGCGAGGTGGTTCAGGTTCGCGTGGCAGTTCGCGCAGACCGTCGCCTTCGTGTCGTGGAAGTCGACGCGCGCGTCGGGATCGTTCTCCTTGCCCGTGATGCTCGTGAACGGCATCGCGGCGGTGTACACGCCGTTGCCCATCGGCACGGGGTTGGTGGAGTACTCCGCCGGGAACTTGGAGCAGACGAACGTCTCCTGGACGAAGCGGACACGGCGGAAGGCCATGTTCGCGTAGTACTGCGCCATGAGGCCCGGATCGGTCAGGATGCCGACGGTCGGGCCCTCCACCGCGTTCGTCGGGAGCGGGCAGTTCGCCGGCTGGAAGGTGTTCGTCTCGGCGTCGTAGGTCGGGCACGTGTTCGACGTCGCCGTGAACAGCTCCGTGTAGTTGCGCCCCTCGACCGTGATCTGCGCGGCGAACGTCGGCGCAGCGTCGCGGTTCACGTTGTTCTGGATCTGGCCGACCTGCCCGATGCGGAAGGTGTCCTTCCAGAACTTGATCATCGTCCGCGAGAACTCGGGGCTCGCGATCATCTCGTCGACGAGCTTCTCGTACGCGGCCTTCTTCGCGGCCTCGTCGGGCGCGTTCTCGATCTGCTTGATCTCGGCGAAGTCGGGGAGGCGATCGCGGAGCTTGAGGCTCGCGGTACGGAGCGCCTCGCCGTAGTCCGTCTTGCGCTGGTCGAGGATCTTCTGGATCTGCTCCTCGGGCGTCATCGAGCTGCCCGGTTCCTCGCTCGGATCGTTGGTCGGGGCGTTCACGCGACCGCTGTTCGGGCTGTCCTCCGCGCTCCCGCAGCCGGGGAGGGGGAGGGCGGCGGCGAGGGCGACGAGCCATGCCCAGGATCGCAGTGCACCGCTTCGCATCGTTCCCGTACCTTCCTCTCGCTTCGTGACCCGTTCGGCCTCGGCCGAACGATTCATCGGATCCAACGTTTCAAGAAGCAATCGACGAGCCAGGCTCAAGCCCCCGACCTGGATCAGAACTGGATCAGAAGAAGACCCCCACGTTGCTCTCGAACAGGTTCCGCCACGCGTTCGCGTCGGGGACCGTCCCTCCGCTGTGGACCATGCCGCCCGTCACCTTGGTGATGATGAGGCTCTGGGCGAGGTTGGCTCGGTTCAGCTTCTGGAGGACCTGCTGGCAGATGAGAGCCGTGTCCTGGCTGGCGAGGTTCAGGCCTCCGAGGCCCTGACCATGGCAGCCCTGACAGTTGTTGCCCGCCGAGGTCTGCTGGTTCCGGATCGTCGGCAGGACGTTCTGCGCGAAGGCCTGGACGTTCTTGCAGGTCGGCGCGTCCGAGATGACGCTGATCTTGCCGGGCTCGAGCTGGCTCACCTCGATGCGGAGCCGGTCCTTCGCCATGTCGAACGGTCGCCAGCCGTCGCCGCTGAACAGGACCGAGCCCGGGAGGAGCGGCGCTTCGGTCCCGTTCGGGATCGTCTGGTCGGAGTTCGAGAAGCTGTCCGCCGGATCGGGGACCTCCACGGTGCCGTCTTCGCGCGGCTCCGGGAGCACGCGCACGAAGCGCGGGTGGAGGATGTGCACGTCGGGCCCGACGGGCGCGACGATGGTGAGCTTCGACAGCGAGAGCATCGAGCCCACCATCGAGGCCTCGAACTTCAGGCGGACGCCCGTGAGGCCGCCCGTCGCCGCCGGCGTCAGGTCCACCTCGTTCGGCCCTGCCACCACCGTGAAGGGCGGGGTGGAGGGAAGCTTCTGCGCCTGGATGAGGATCGCCTCGGCCTCGAGCCACTCGATGACCTTCTTCTCGAGCTCGGCGTTCTGGCTCAACGCAGGGCCCGCATGAGGGCCCTTGGTGATGAGGGCGCTCGTGTAGACGTCGCGTACGACGATCCCGGGTTGGGCCTTGATCGACTTGTACGGATCGGGGCCGGCGAGGAAGGTCGGCGCGGGCTGGCTGTACTCGCCGGTGTCGTGACAGGTCTTGCCGCACTCCTTGAGGAGCTCGGGCTCGACGGCGCGGAACTTCGCCTCCTCGGGCGGCAGCTGGTTCGGGTCGTCGGGGTCGTCTGGATCGCCGGGGTTCCTGCTACCGCCTCGCGATCCTCCCGAGCCTCGTCGCCGCTCGAGCTCGTTGGCCGGCTCGTCTGCGCACGCAGCAGCCGCCGCAGAAGCGAGCGCCACACAGAGCGCCATGGTCAGCACCCGCGCAGGCCGAGAGCCCCTTCGATCACCCAAGCTCCGCATGCGTCCTCGCATAGACCTCGGTAGCGTCGAGAGAAGCACGTCGAGCGCCAAAGCGCTCTCGCTCGAAACTCCAACGGAAATGGTAGCGCAACGGACGCGCAGGGATCGGCGTTCGTCCACCTTGCAGGCCTGGCCTGTGGGCCGGGCGCCGGGATTGGGCGGGAGAGTCCTTCGGAGTCCTCGGTCCTCGGTCCTCGGTCCTCAGCGGTTCGCTCTACGGGCGTGTGGGTGTGAGCGACGCCGGGCGCTGGATCGTCGATTCTTCGTGGGGGCAGTCCCCTACATGTGTGGGGGCGAGGCCACCGAGGCATCGTTGTCCGGAAGACAACGTGCGCCTCGCCGGAAGCTGCCGAGGCCGGAGGTCCGAGGCAAAAGGCCCGTTTCTCGCGTCCGCAGATTTTCACAGCGGAGCGCGACGGAGACGTGATGGGTCGGCCATCGTGCGTGTTGAATGCGTGGGCGCGGTGCTCGTCGCCGAGCTCGCCGGACCAGCCGCCCACGAGAACGCCATGACGCGCGCTGCCTCCGCCCTCGAGCTCTCCGATGACGCCATGCCGGCGTCCGACAAGCGTCCGGTGTCGGGCGACGGCCGCTTCGGCCGGCCCGACGCTGGTGGGTCGCCTCCCGCCCGTGTCGATCGCGAGCGCGCGTTCCGCGCGATGTACGAGGAGCACGCCGCGTTCGTATGGCGAAACCTTCGCCGTCTCGGCGTCGCCGAGGCCGACGTCGAGGACAAGCTGCAGGAAGTCTTCGTCGTCGCGCATCGCCGCTGGTCGGAGTTCGTCGATCGCGGCCACGGACCGCGCGCGTGGCTGTTCCAGATCGCGCTGCGCGTCGCGTCCGATGCGCGCCGGCACCGCCGGCGGCATCCGGTCGACCCGGACGGCGGCGTCGCGCAGGAGCGCCAGTCGATCGAAGCTCCCCAGGCCGCCGCCGTGGACAAGCGGCAGGCCCTCGACATGCTCGACCGCGCGCTCTCCGCGATCGACATGGGACGCAGGGCCGTCCTCGTCTTGCACGAGATCGAGCAGATGACCGCGCCCGAGATCGCGCGCACGCTCGACATCCCGCTCAACACGGTCTATTCGCGCCTGCGCGTCGCGCGCATCGAGCTCGAACAAGAGCTCCGTCAGCTCGAACGAGGTGGCCGATGAGCACGTCCAAGCTCGAACAGCTCTTCGCCGCCGCGCGTGAGGACGCACCGCCCGACGCGGTCCGCGAGGCCGTTTGGGAGCGGATCGCCGCCGCGACGTCCGCGCCGGCCGCGACCACGCCGGCTACGAAGGCCCTCGGCGGAAAGCTCGTCACCTTCGTAGCCGTGATCGGCACCGCCGGCGCCGCTTCGATCACGGCGCTCGTGATGTCGTCGTCTCCCGCCGACCTCTCCGCGAAGACGTCGAGCACGCGCGACACGCCGAGCGTCGTCGCGACGGAGTCCGTCCGTGCGCCTTCGACCGATTCGCCGTCGCGCCCGCGCTCGGAGCCGCCGCCGTCCTCGGCGACCGCTTCCGAGGCTCTTCTTGCGACGCCGGCCGTCGTGGTCGCGGCCACCGATGCCAGCTCCCTCGCGGAGGAGGCACGCCTCCTCACGGAGGCTCGCCTCGCTCTCGTCCGTGGCGCACCGGAGCGCGCGCTCGCTCTCGCGCGGGCTGCGCGAAGCCTGCCCGATCGCGTGCTCGAGGCGGAGGCGCTCGAGCTCGAAGCGCGCGCCCTCCGTGCGCTCGGGCGCGTCGACGAGGCGCTCGCGATCGAGGCCGCGTCGAAGGGGCGTCAGCCGAGCCGCACGCGCTGAGAGCGACCTCGCCTGCGCGTCAGTGACCGCCCGCGTCCGCCTTCATCCGGAGAATGCGCACGGCTTCTCCGTAGACGGGGTTGTTCGGGTTCTGCGCTTGGAGCTGCTCGTAGACCGCGGCCGCGCGCGCATAGTCGCCGGCGGCTGCATAGTCGACGGCCTGACGCTCGAGCGTCTTGTTCCCGGTGGCGACGGGGGCGGGCGCGGGCGTGGGCGTCGCGGCCGGCACGGGCTGAGGCGGCTGAGGCGCCGCGGTCGTCGCCGATGGCGGCGCCGTGCCCGCTGCAGGCGCTCCCGTGGGCGCCGGCATGGGCGTCCCCGCAGGCACGCAAGGAATCACGCCGCCCTGCGGGATCTCGATCGCGGTGTACGGCACGAAGCCGGGCGGACACGCGGCCTGCACCGACGGCGCCGGCGTCGTGATGGGCGGCACCGTGGGAGGGGGCGCCGCCGAAGCGACGTCCGCGGCGACGCCGGCGTCGACGGTGGCTCGCGAAGCGGGCCTGGGCGGCGGCTCGGGATCGTCGAAGAGCAGCATGTGAGCCGCCGCGGCGAGCGAGAGCGGTCCGAGGAAGACGAGGATCTTCCTCGGGAGCGAGAGCTCCTTGTACTTTGCAATGTACTGCTGCAGCGGGCTGTCGTTCGTGACGGCCATCTGGCCGCTGGTCATCGACCCGTAGCCGCCGGGCACGCCGGGGCCGAGCGAGTTGTACGCCCCGGAGCCTGCCGGGCCCGGATACGAAGGGTAGGGCCCGGGTGTCGGGGCCATCGACGGGTTGCCGGGCATCATGCCCGGAGCCATGGAGGGCATCACGCCCGGAGCGCCCGGCATCATGGCCGGGCCCGCCGGCGGCGGCATCATGCCGGGAGCGCCCGGCATCATCCCCGGCATCGCACCCGCGGGCGGAGGCATTCCCGGCCCCATCATGCCGGGCGCCATGGACGGAGGCGGTTGCATGGGCATGCCGTGCGGGATCGGCTGCGACGCAGGGCCTGCGCCCATGGCGTCGAGCGACGGTGCGGAAGCTGCGCGATTCAAGTTCCGCGCGCTGCCGCGCCCTTCGATCCGCGTCGGCTTGTCCTCCTGTCCGAGGATGGGCCGCTGACTGCTCGACGTCCCCCATCCGGCGGCTCCGTCGATGGGCGCGATGCGTGTCGACTCGTTCATCGGCGCGGACGTCGCGAACTCGCCGGGCTTGAACGGTCGATCGGCCTTCGGGAACGTGGGCGGCTCGGGCGCCGCCCCGGCGTGAGGAGGCGCGCCCGCCGCGGGTTGTGGCGGCGCTCCCGCCACGACGCTGCCGGTGTTGGCCCGCGGCCGCTCGGGCTGCGCATCGGGCAAGAGGGAACGGTAGCGGAGGCGCGCCGCTCCGATCTCGATGTGGCACGGCGCGTGGAGCTCGGTCCACGCCTTGCCGACCTTGTACCCGTCGACGGAGGCGGAGGCGTTCTCGTCGGCGCTCTGGAGGAAGAGCGACGTGCCGTCGAAGTACACGAACGCGTGGACGTCGAGCACGCGCGCGGACTCGATGCGCCACATGCCCTTCTTGCCCACGCTGATCGGCTGAAGCTCCTGCCCCAGGGTGAGCGGGATGAAGGCGGGCTCGCCGATGCCCGTCTCGATCTCGATCACGTGCGTGGTCGCCGGCTTTGCCATTCGCCTGGGGTGTTCGGTGGAGCGCTACGGTCGTCAGTAAGGTGAGGAGATGGGGCCTCGCTTTGCCGCTTCGTAACAGATCGGAGGCAGGTCGACTCCGTGTTCGTGGAGCTGCTGCAGGCAACGGGGGAGGACCCCCGTCGGGACGATGTCACTGATGATCATCCCACGCTCGTCGAACCCGTGGTACTGCCGGACGAACAGGTCCTGCATCTGATACTGGTTCCGGTCGAGGTCGTACCCCAAGACCTCGGTGATGTGAGTGATCTTTCGCGTCCCGTCCTGGAGGCGGGCGACCTGCACGATGATGTTGACGGCCGACGCGAGCTGTATGCGCAGCGCGGCGAGCGGCATGTCGACGTCGCTCATCATCGCCATCGTCTCGAGGCGCGAGACCGTGTCTCTCGGGTAGGTCGCGTGCAGGGTCGCCATGCACCCGCCGTGGCCCGAGGTCATCGCCTGGATGAGGTCGAGCGCCTCCCCGCTGCGGATCTCGCCGACGACGATGCGGTCGGGACGCAGGCGGAGCGTCGCCCGGAAGAGATCGCGGATCGTCACCTCTCCGCGGCCTTTCGGGTCCGGCGGTCGTGCCTCGAGCTGGCAGATGTGCTCGCGCTGGAGCTGCAGCTCGCGTGAGTCCTCGATGACGACGACGCGCTCGCCCTCGGGAATGAAGGACGACAGCGCGTTGAGCATCGAGGTCTTTCCGGAGCCGGTGCCGCCGGCGACGAGGACGTTCAGCTTCGAGACGACCAGCGCCTGCAGCGCCATCGCGACCTCGTCCGTCATCGCGCCGAAGTCGATGAGCCGCTGGACGGTGAGCGTCTCTCGGAAGAACCGGCGGATCGACACGCAAGGTCCGTCGGGCGCGGCGGGTGGGAGGACCGCTTCGATGCGCGACCCGTCCGGGAGGCGCCCTTCGAGGATCGGGCGGTACTCGTCGATGTGCTTGCCGACGAACTGCGCGGCGTTGCGGAGCGCCGCGATGAGCGCCTCGCGCGACTCGAACTTCGCCGGCACGAGGTGGAGCTGGCCCTTCTTCTCGACGTAGATCTGGTTCGGGCCGTTGATCATGATGTCGCTCACCGCCGGATCCTCGAGGTAGGGCCGGATCGGGGCGAAGAACTGCAGGAGGGTCTCTTCGAAGACCTCCTTCGGGATCTGATCGGTCAAGGCACCCTCTTGAGGAGGGACGACTTCGCCTCCTCCGCGTGTGAGCCATTCGGCTCGAGCCTCAGGTACTCGCGGAAGTGCCGATCGGCTTCCACGACGTCGTTCTCGGTGTCGCGTGCGACGACGGCCAGCAGGTAGTGCGCCTGCGCCTTCAGCCGCTGGGGCGAGACGGCGCGAGCGGTCCCGTCCGGGCCCGTCTCCCCACCTGCCTCGGCGGTCGCCGGGGCCACGTCCTCGTGGGCCGCGACGACACGCTCGAGCTGCTTCCGCGCCTGCGTGCCCTCGTTGATCGCGGCGTAGAGCGCGCCGACGATGATGCGCGTTCCGTGGTCGTTCGGGTACCGGCGGAGGTGATTCTCACCGTGCTGGATGGCCGACCGATACCGACCCGTCCGCACGCACACGTCCATGAGGAGCGGCAAGACCACCCGCGGGTCGGCACCTTCGTCGATGGCCGCCGCGAGGTATTCCTCCGCGCGCGTGTGATCGCCGACCGCGGCGAACGCCTTCCCGCGCTCGAAGAGGGTCTGGGCGTTCGCTTCGTTGCGGACGGAGGCCATCTCGGCCTCCATCTTCTGAGCGTTCGAGGGTCCGCAGGCGGCGAGACCGGCAAGAAAGAGCGCGCAAGCAAAGGGCAGGAGGCGACCTACTGCCGTGCCCCCTCCCCGATCTTGAGCTTCAACTTGCGTTCGAGGTTCGCGAGCCATGTGACGTAGTCGCCGGACTTTCCCTCGACGAATTGTAGAAGAACCCGGACCTCCTTTTGAGCACTTACGTAGTCCTGGGTCGCGAGCGCGTGATCGAGCCTCACGCGGCGCATCCTGAAATCGTCCGTTATTTCACGCCGAAGGTAGTTGGCAGCCTCTTCCGCAAGACTTGCGGACGCGGCGTCCCCGCCGTGACGGAAGCAAGCGGCGGCGATCTCGTAGATGGGGACCGCCGAGACGCCGTCCTGGACGTAGAAGGGGCGCCGTTCGCGCTTGGCGTCGGCGGCGGCGATCCGCTCGCGCGCGTAGGCGAGCGCCTGCGCGCGCTCCGCGTGGGGGCAGGCCGTGGTCGGCGGACCCCAGAGCTCGGGCGGCTGCGGATGCGAGGCCTCGCTCCCCCCGAGCGAGCCCTCTTCCTCGTCGAGGAGCAGAAGGGCCGCCGCGGGGACGATGAGCGCGAGCGCGACGATCATCAGCGGGCTCGACTTCTTCTGCTTCTGCTGGCCGACCGCCGCCCCGGCGGTCTCGACCACCTCGATGTAGATCTGCGTGTTCGAGACGCCGAGGACCGCCCCGGGAGGGAGCGGAGCCTGCGTGAAGGGCACGTTGTTGATCGTCGGCTGCGGCTCGAAGCTGAGCGCGCGCGCGAAGAGGCCCGCAGGGCCGAGCTCGACGAGCACGTGCTCGACGCGCGCCTCCGTGATCGGCAGGCGGATCTCGCAGTGCGCGCCGCTGCCGATCTTGACGCGTTCGCTCTCGATCGCGAGCTGCTCGACTTGTCCCGTGGCGTGGCGGGTCTGGATCTTGAGGATGCGCACGACGCTAAGGCTCCAGGCTCCAGGCTCCAGGCTCCAGGCAGAGCGAAACGTACGCTTCGACCCCGCCCATCCGCGTCCGGTGCCGTCGATCCGCCATCATCGTCCTTCTTCCCGAGGGGGCTCGAAGCTGCGAGCCCGGGACCTCGATCTAGAGCCCGGAGCCCGGCGCCTGGAGCCTGAAGTCACAGCCCTGAAACGATGTTCATCAACGCCGGTCCCATGAGCAAGCCCATGATGCAGAAGAACACGAGGAGCAGGGGACCGACCATCTGTACGCTTGCTTTCGCCGCCAGCTCCTCCGCGCGGACGGACCGCCGCGAGCGGGAGACCGTCGCCTGGATGGATAGGACCTCGGCGACGGGGTTGCCACGCTCTTCGGCCTGGACGAGCGAGTTGACGAACTCGGAGACGGTCTCGATCGGGGCGCGCCGGGCGAACTCGAGGAGCGCCTCCTTGCGCGTGCGCCCGAGCCCGATCGTCTGGAGGATGAGCGTGAACTCCTCGATGAGGGGATCCTCCGGGTTCGACGACTTCTCGACGACCTGACGGACCGCGCCGGGGAAGTCGAGGCCCGCTCCCATCGAGAGCGCCATCAGGTCGATGACGTAGGGCAGGCCGCGGCTGATGTTCTTCATTCGCTCCTGGGCGACGCCGCTGATCTGCATGTACGGGAGCGCGCCGCCGAGCATGACGCCGATGACGATCGTGAGCCCGCCCATGTCGAGCAACCAGCCGGCCACCACTCCGACGATGCCTCCGCCGACCGCGGAGACGACCGAGAGCGCGAGCCACTCGTCCGCGGTCAGCCCCAAGTAGTCGCCCGCGAGGCCGATCTGTCGGTCGATCGCGGCGCGCTGCTGATCGGTGAGGATCCCGCTGAGCCGCACGCCGAGCCACCGGACGAGCGGCTCGATCGCCGCCCAGGTCTCGTTCTGGGTGAGCACGCGCTGCCGCTTCAATCCACGGAGGCCGAGGCGATTGGCGACGCGCGTCGGAGCGCTCGCGATCCCGTACGCCAAGCTCATCAGTGCGAGCACGAGGCACAGGAGAGCCGCCGCGCGGAGGACCTGCGTCTGGATACTGGCGGAGCCGGGAAGCCAGAGGGCAGGCATGGCAGTCAGGCTCCAGGCTCCAGGCTCCAGGCTCCAGGGGGCGGAGTGGCTTGGTCACATCGAGCGGTCGACATCAGCGAATCCAGGTTCTTCTGTTCTTCTCTCTCTTCTCGGAGCTCGAAGTTCGAAACCGTGACCGGGACGCCGAGTCGGAGCTCCAACGAACTGGAGCCTGGAGCCCGGAGCCTTCCGCCTCAAATGTCCACGTTCAACACCTTCCGCGCGAGCACGATGCTCGCGACCCAGCACGCCGTGCACACGATGATGATGACGTAGCCCATGATGTTCTTGGTGAGCGGCTCGAAGTAGCCGGGCCAGAACGCGTTCAGGATGAGGAGCAGGCCGAAGGGCATGAGCGCGATCACCCAGAGCTGCGCCTTGCCTTCTGCCGTCTTCGTGCGGACGACGCCCTCGAGGCGGTGCATCTCGCGCAGGGTCGCCGCGGTCGTCTCGAGCACCTTCGGGAGGTTGCCGCCGACCTGCCTGCCGATCAGGATGGCGCTGAGCGCCGAGTCGAGCTGCCGGCTCCCGACGCGCGCGGCCATGTGGAGGAGGGCCTGATCGAGCGTCGCGCCGACCTTCATCTCTTTGATCGCGAGATCGACCTCCTGGCGCATCGGGTCCGAGATGACCGTCGCGACGGAGTGGAACGCCGCGCCGATGCTCGGCGTCGACTTGAGCGCGTTCGCCAGCGCGAGGATGAAGCCGTCGAGCTGCTCCTCGATCTTCTCGACGCGCTTTCGGCGCATGTACTCGATGTACGCGCTCGGTGCGACCGCGATGATGAAGAGGAGGACGTACCAGTAGTCGATCGTGAGCACCGCGTGCGCCGCGAGCACCAGGAACATCGCGGCGGCCTGGCCGTACGCGATGAGCCGCCCCGGCGTGAAGATGAACATCGGGCGGAGCTTTCGTTCGAGCGACGCGCAGTAGCGGGCTGCGTACCGATAGATGGGGCCCGACTGATCGGCCGCGGCGGCCCAGGTGCCGAAGAAGAGCGCGAGCGCCGTCACGCCGAGGCTCGCCCACTTGAGCACCTGCGTGGTCTGCGAGACGTCGCCGAGGCTCATAGGTACGGCTGCCCTTTCTTCACGAGACCCATCACGATGAACGTGTTGAGGAAGCTCGGCAGGTAGCCGGTCGCGCGGAACTCGCCGAGCACCTCGCCCTTCGGGCCCGTGCCGGTGCGCACGAACTGGAAGATCGGCCGGAGCTCGATCTCGTTGGTCTCCGAGTCGATGCCGGTGACCTCGCTGATCGCGGTCACCTTGCGGGAGCCGTCCGAGAGGCGGCTCTGCTGCACGATGATGTGCACGGCCGACGCGATCTGATCGCGGATGGCGCGGAGCGGCAGATCGACGCCGCTCATCAAGACGAGCGTCTCGAGGCGGCTGATCGCCTCCTCCGGCGAGTTCGCGTGCGTCGTCGTGAGCGAGCCGTCGTGGCCCGTGTTCATCGCCTGGAGCATGTCGAGCGCCTCGCCGCCACGACACTCGCCGACGACGATGCGGTCGGGGCGCATGCGGAGCGCGTTCTTCACGAGGTCGCGGATCGTGTACTCGCCACGCCCTTCGAGGTTCGCGGGGCGCGTCTCCATCGAGACGACGTGCGGCTGCTTGAGCTGGAGCTCCGCGGCGTCCTCGATGGTGACGATGCGCTCGTCCGGAGGGATCGCGCCCGAGAGCACGTTGAGGAGCGTCGTCTTACCGGAGCCCGTGCCGCCGGAGATGACGATGTTCTTCTTCGCCTGCACGCACCGCACGAGGAAGCGGGCCATGCGCTCGTTGAGCGAGCCGAAGCTGATGAGCTTCTCGAGCGTGAGGGGGACCTTCGAGAACTTGCGGATCGTGATGCACGATCCGCGGAGCGCGATCGGACGGATGACGGCGTTGACGCGGCTCCCGTCCTTGAGGCGCGCGTCGACGAGCGGCGAGGACTCGTCGATACGGCGGCCGAGCGGCGTCACGATGCGCTCGATGACGGCGCGCACGCGCTCGTCGTCCGTGAAGCGAGCATTCGACAGCTGAATCTTGCCGTTCTGCTCGATGTAGATCGTGTTCGGATCCACGACCATGATCTCGCTGATCGTGTTGTCCGAAAGGAATCGCTCGAGCGGTCCCAGGCCGAGCGCCTCGTCCGCGAGCTCGCCGACGAGGGCTTCGCGATCGATGTCGGGCGGGATCCGCGAGTCGAGGTTCGCGACGATCCGCCGGAGCGCGTTGAGCACCTTCGGCCGCATCGACGGATCGTCGAGCTTCGTCGGGTCGACCGTGGCGAGGTCGAGGTGCTCGAGGAGCTGCTTGTGGATCTCGCGCCGGAGGGCGCTCTCCGCCTTCTGCCGGTCGTCTTCGCCACGGGCGGGGAGGTGAACCCCCTTCGGGCCCGGCTGCGAGCCCACGTGCGCGATGACCGGGTTCATCGGCGGGAGGTTGGGGAGCGGCACCGCCCCCGTCACCGTCGGGGCGCGGGCGCGCATGCCGTTCGACGTGGTCGTGTGCGGTGGCGGCCGCTGGCGCGTGTCGGCCTGGTGGGGATGGTGGGCCGCGGGGGCGATCGGGTTCCCCTGCGCGTCGACCGCGTAGACGAAGACCGTGTAGTCGCCGACGACGATCGGCGTCCCGTAGGGCACCTCGACGGCGTCGCGCCGCAGGAGCAGGTCGCCGGCGATCGTACCGTTCGTGGAGACGTCCTCGACGCGGAGCACGCCCTGGCCGGCGCTCACGACGGCGTGCTGGCGGGAGACGAGATCGCTGTCGAGGCGTAGCGAACACTGCGGGTGCCGGCCAATCGTGAGGGGCCCGCTGGCCGGATACAGCTCCGTCCGCTGAATGCCCGCGTCTGATTGAACGACGACTTGCAGGTGCATCGCGCTTCTCGTTCGGATCTCCGCGGAATTCTAGCTCTCGGTCCCGCTCGACGAGGAGCTTTCCGAGCCCTCGCTACTTCGCGTTTGGCGGTGTCTTCGGATACGCGTCCACGTACTCGATGTCGCCCGAGTACTCCTTGTACGTCGTCATGGCGTTGTTGATGAGCTCGAGCGCGCTCTTCGGGACGGTGTCGACGATGCTCGGCACGATGAAGACGGCGCCCTCGACCTCCTGCTTGTCGTTGGAGTGGCTCCCGAAGAGCAGGCCGAGGATCGGGATCTCGGACAGGCCCGGGAGGCCGTTCACCGCGTGCCGCTGCGACGCCGTCTTGATCCCGGAGAGGATCAGCGCCTGACCGAGCTTCAGCGTCGCCTGCGTCTCGAGCTTCGTCGTGGTCCTCCCCGGCGGGCCGTCGGTGACCGTCGGCGGGGTGAGGTCGGCGACGTCGGCCGCGAGCTTCAGCTCGACGTCACGTGTGTTCGAGTCGTACCGGGGCAGGACCGTGACGTTCGTGCCGAACTTCACGGGGTAGAGCGTCGCCTGGAAGCCCGTTCGGACGACGAAGTTCACCTCGCCGCCGGCCTGGAACGTGGCCTCGTTGCCGTTCGCGGTGATGATGCTCGACTGCTTCGCGATCTTCACCCAGCCTCGCCGCGCGGCGATGTCGAGCCGCGGCATCGGTTGGTTGACGATCTGCGCCTGCGCCGTCGTCGAGGTCTGCGTGATGAAGTCGAAGGTGTAGGCGTTCTGGAAGACGGGCTGCCCGTTCGGCGACGCTCCGCCGATCGTCGCGGGCCACCCGAGGCCGACGTTGTACCCCGACGACCTTTCGTACTGGACGAAGAAGAAGTCGAGGCGCACGAGCAGCTTGCGCTCCTCGAAGCGACCGACCGTGACGATCGACTGCACCTGATCGCCGTAGAGCGCCGCGATCTGATCGACCCGCGCCTTCTCGGCAGGCGTCGCGACGGCGCCGTCGATGAAGACGCGCGCGCCGATGCGCCGGGTCTTCGGGCCGGAGATGTCCTTGATGAGCTCCTGGACCTCGCGCTCGACGAGCGCGACGTTCCGGCGCGCGACGTTGATCTCGTAGCTCGTCTGCTGGCCCGTGTTGCTGATGAGAAGGAGGGTCGTCGTGCCCTCCCTCTTGCCCGTGAGGATGAAGGTCTTGCCGTCGGGCGTCGGGATCACGTCCACGATGCCCTTCACGCCCTCGGAGTACTCCCGGATCCCCACCGCGGAGAGCGTGCGCGTCTCGCCGATCGCGAGCGTGATCTCCTCGTGGTGGCCGCCCTTCTGCGCCCACGCCTCGCGCGGCGAAGCCGAGAGAAGCAGAGGCGTGGCGATGGCGGTCGCCGCCGCGACGGCGGCAACGCGCGCTCTCACGGCGGAGGCCCAACCGCCGACGCTCCGTCCAGTCCTCGCCCTCTGGGGACGTCGGCTGCGCTTCGCGCAGACCTCGGGGCGATCGTCACGTCGCTCGTCGTTCTTCATGCGTCAGTGCGCGCCGGGGGCAGTGATCTCGCGAGGACCGGTCCGGACGTTCCGGATCTTCGCGCGCTCCTTCTCGTCGACGATCTGGTTGATGTTCAGGTCGACGATGCCGCTCGTCCGCGCCTGGTCGTCGGGGTGTCGGACGGCGACGGCCAGCCGACCGCGCTCGGCCGCCAGCGCGAGGACCTGGGCTTCCGTCAGGGTGAGGCTGAGGGTGAGGAGGTTCTCCGACGCGTACGGGTTCAACTCCTTGCTCTCCTTCGCCTGATCGGGAGAGGTGTCGGTCCCGGTCGCCAGGACGAGCACACGTTGGAGGAGGACGACGGCGTTCTTCGCCTCGCCCCCCGCGGAGCCGGACCCGAGCACGCCGATGACGTCGACGTAGTCGCCGGGCTTGATGAGGGCGATGCTCGTGTCGTCGCGGGCCGCCTTGATCGACACGGCGCGGTAGCCGGGGAGGACGAGCGAGGACAGGTCCTTGCGCTCGTCCGTCGCGGTCAGATCGCTCCACAACAAGAGCTGCTGCTCTCTCACCGTGTTGCCGACTCTGAGCCCGAGGATCTTGCTCTTCTCCGACTCTCGGATGGCGCGATCGTCGACGTAGGCCACGGGGATCTCGCGGACCGCGATGACGTCCTCCGTGATCGGCTTGCCCCGCTCGATCCTCTTCACGGCCATGAGGAGCTTGATCTTCTCGCCCCCCGAAGCCTCGATCTCGAAGCGCCGTTGATAGAGGATCAGGAGGAACGCGCCCAACACCCCCACGACGAGCGCGATGAAGAGGGCCCGCTTGTTCATCCGCACCCAATGGTACACGCCGCGCCAGAGGGCGGGAAGCGTGGGAGACCGTCCGTCTCCGGCCCCGTGAGCGCAGGCGCGCCCGCGTGAGCGTCACTCCGGATCGACGGGCACGGGCCCTTTGTCGCCGGAGCCCTTCGAGCCGTACTTGTTCCGGTACGCCTCGCGGTACTGATCGTGGCAGGCGTTGCACGCCGACTTCATCGCGACGGCGTCGCCCGCCAGCGCAGCCGCCCGCGCCTTCTCCGCGATCGGCTTCCACTGCGCGTACTCTTCGGGCCCCATCGACTTCACGACGTTGAGGACCTGCGCCGTCGCCGCGAGCCGTCCGGACGCCGCGACCGCGTTCATCCGCTTCATCAGGTTCTGGAGGAGCGTGGTCCTCGCCGCGTGACCGTCGGAGGCCGCCGCGGTCGCCGCGAGCACGATCGCGGACGCGAGGAGCAGCGTACCCCTGGGTCTCGCTCGGAGCATCGATCGAACGCGCCTCCGCATGCCACCTCACCTACGGCCGAGCTTGTCGTCGGCGGCTACGCCGGCGAGGCCCAGCGCGACGAAGTTGCCGTCCTCTTGCTTCGACGTGCCGACGGTCAGGACGACGGCGTTCTTCATGTACGCACGCCCGAGCCCCTTGTCCTCCGGCTCGCTCATCTCGGGGTCGTAGGTGAACCAGCCGCGCGCCTTCATCTCCGCGTCGAAGAACGCGAGCGTCTTCGCAGGCGCGTCGGTCGTCTTGTAGACGTTCACCGCGTACGGCGTGCCAGCCGCCTTCGCCGACATCACGCGCGTCGAGTTCGGGACGCGCGGGATCTCCGGGAAGTCCTCGCCCGGCGCGTCCTGCCCCTCCTCCGGCATCATGTCACGCAGGTTGAACGTGGAGTCCGTCCACGCGGTGAGGACGAGCGTCTTGCCGCTCGGGCCTTTGCTCGCGTAGGCGAAGCGGAGCTCGCCGAAGGCGCCGAGCTCGCCGGTCGCCATGAAGGACTCGAACGCCTCCTTCGTCGTCGACTTGCTCCGCGGCCCCTTCACGAAGCACACGACCGTCCCGGAGCCGTCCTTCTCGTCTTCGGCGCGGACGAAGCCTGCCTTGGCGATCGCGGACGAATCCTGGGGGCCGTCCACCTTCTGCGGGGCGGGCGTCTTCGCCGCGCCCGGCTTCGCTTTGCCGCCCTCCAGATCGAAGAAGTCGTCGAGCTGCCCTTTGTTCGCCTTGCAATACTCCTCGTAGCGGGCGAGCACCTTCTCCGGCGGGTCCTCGGTGACCGACGTGCCGATGTGCACGGGCTGGCCGTTGAACTCGATCTTCGTGACCTCGTGGTTCGCGGCCTTCGCGAGCTCGAGCATCTGCCGGCCGAACCGGAGCGTCTGATTCTGGTACTCCGCGCGCGCGTGGCGGACGGTGACGACGCCGCAGGCGATCGTGAGGACCGTGAAGTATCCCGCGACGCGCGCCATGCCCCGGAGGTGCCTCGCCTTCTCCGGCGTGCGGCGCCGGAAGATGCTGCCGCCGATACCGGGCCGAACTCGGAGAGAGGAGAACCAGGAGCTCATGGGTCACCGGAACAGGTCGGCCACGCCGCCGCCCGACCTGAGGAAATCGAGGCCGAACTGGAACCAGGCGGTGAGCTGGCTGTTGTACTTCTTCTCGTTGCACGTCACGTACGAGCCCGCGGAGACGTTGCTCACGAGGTTCATCCGGCCGTAGCGGATCGCCCCGCCGTTGCGCGCGTTCGCGTCGTACGCGGCTTGCGCGCTCGCCGTGCCGCTCATCGTCGCCGACGCGCTGTTCCAGCTCCGGCTGACGGCCGCCGAGTCGGGCAGTCGCGTCCGGCCCGCCGCCGTGTCCGCGGGGCTGTTGGGCGTGGGGGCCGTCCCGCCGCCGCCCGTCCTTCCGAGGCCGCCTCCGGAGTCCTCGCAGCCGTGCGACGCGAAATAGAGCGCGTCGGAGCGGGTCTGCTGCTGCATGTCGAGCTTCATGCCGTAGGCCTGGCGCATCCAGATGATGAGCCCGCTGAAGACGACCATCGTCGAGATGACGATGACGGCCTCGACCATCGCAGCGCCTCGTGACGCTGCACGCCGCCGGATCGGGACGAGACGCTTGCTGTCGGGTGCGAGCTTCACGATGGCCTCTCAGTGGTAGGGGATGATTCCGAAGTCCGAGAGCTGCGGGTCGAAGTTCCCGGCGCCGTCCTTGATCGGTCCGGTGATCTTGCCTTGCACCTCGCCGAGCAGGTTGTCGATGAGCACCTTCAGGCCCGTGCGTGTCAGGCCCGACGCGCCCAGGACGTCGACGATCTTGTCTCCGATGGCGGACTTGAAGTCCTTGTAGGCTTGGAGGTTCGTGAGCGCGCCGAGCGCCGCGCCGACGGCGCCGCTCGCGATCGCGGGTAGCTCGACGCGTCGCATGCGCGCGCGCCACTTGATCGCGTAGGTCGCACCGTCCTGGAAGTTGCAGACGGTGGAGCTCCATTTGTCGTCGCAGTCGAAGTAGATCTCGGCCTGCGCGAAGTACCCGAGGGAGCCTTGCTCGGTCGTGTACCGCCGGAAGCCCTTGCCCTTCGCGAACGCGACCCGGCTCTCGGAGCTGTCCTTCAGCCTCGGCCCCGCGTTGATCGCCCACGTCTGCATCCAGACGTTGCCGTTCGAGGCGGCCGAGTACACGACGAACGGCCCGTCTTCTCCCCAGAAGCTGTCGAACCCCGGCCCGAGCGGCTCGAAGTGGAGGTGGGTCTTGTTGCAGTAGCGCTCGGAGAGGACCGTTCCGACGAGGTCGTTGAAGATCTTGAGCGCCTTGCCTCCGAGCCCGCCGCCCATCGACTTGCCGATGCCGAGCAGGTTGACCGCTTGCGTGGTGGAGAACGAGACGACCTTCTTGCAGAGGTCGTTGAACGACTTCGATTCGACGGGCAGGCCTTCCTTCTTCACGCTCGTCGCGCCGAGCCCTCGCGCGGCGGCTCCGGGCATGAGCGACGAGCTCACGGCGAGCACGTTGACGGGGCCCGTCCGGGCGTCGTTGCCGTACTTGGCGCCGTTCTGATACGCCTCGACGACGCCGAGGGCGGGGTACGCGTACGACGCGGTCTTCTGCGCGACGTGGATGGCCTTGAAGCCTCGGCTCATCACGCGGAAGTAGCTGTCCCAGCGGCGGTACGCGGCCTCGAAGTCGGCGATGGCGGGGATGCAGCCGATGCCCAGCGTGTAGAAGCAGATGTAGATCGCCTGCGCGAACTTCACGTCGCTGATGACGCCGAGGACGATGTGGATGACCGTCCCGACGAGCATCACGAGGTTGCAAAGGGAGATGAAGTTCATCCCCTTCGCTTGGAGCGCCGCGGACGAGAACGCGCCGACGTCGGCGGCCTCCTGCATCTTGTCGCGGAAGACGATCGTGTCTCCGATGCCGACGATGAACCAGAGCGCGCCGATGAGGAAGCACGACATGAAGAGGCCCGTCAGCATGACGGCGCCTCGCTGATCGCCGACCAGCTCCTCGGCCGTACGGGCGCGCGACCGTGGCGAGAGCCATCCGTCGAAATCGAGCCTCGTCGTCGCGCCCATCGTCGCCGTCATCGTCGCCTCACATCTTGTAGAGCGCGCCCTGGTGGGGCATCCGGTAGCTCTCTTCCAGGGTCTTCGTCGTGCCGCCGCACGCGATGAAGCCCATCGGCACCCTGCACCGATACTGCGCCCTCACGGTGACCGTCACCCAGCCGTAGGGATCGCTCCGGCTCGACTGGTCGTTCACGGTGACGTTCACGCTCCCGAAGCTCCCGTTCCGGATCCACGGGCCCATCGCGGACCGGACGGCCTGCGTGATCTCCTCTTTTCCGTCGCCCTTCGCGTCCGGCGTGTTGTCGTGCGCGTTCGAGATGACGGAAGCGGCGCGCGCTCCGATGATCGTCCCGTGCTTCACGACGAGGCGTGCCGTCGCGATCTTCGAGAGCTGGACGAAGGTGAAGAACGTCAAGAGGACGGGCACGATCGCGACGACGAACTCGACGAGCGCCGCGCCTCGTTCGTCTCGGACGAGTGACCGCTCCGCCATGACGCCCTCCTTCACCTTCACGGGAACGGCCTGAGGAGCGCTTCGCGCGCTTGCTGGTACTCGTTCAGCATCGCGGCGCCTCCGGCGACGATCCCGGCCATGGCGGGGATGGCGAAGGCGGTGAGCAAGAACGCATATTCGACGAGTACGGCGCCTCGGCGGCCCGCACGACTAGGACGTCGGCGCATGAAACTGCCCTTTCGTGTCTTCGGGGACGCACCGACGACCTCCGTCGGTCGCCCACCATCGTTTGTCGCTCCTTGCTCCCCCGCGTGACGTACGTTCGAGCGCTCGGGCCCGGCGCGCGTCACCAGTGCAGGTAGACGGTGAGGAGCACGCCGATGAAGATCGCAGGCCCCAGGCGGAACCACGAAAGCGCTGCGGCGTCGACCGTTCGCTGCCGTGTCTTCGGCAGGAAGAAGTTCGCCCCGATCGTGAGCGAGTTCTTGATGGTCGAGAGGAGCTTCCCTTCATAGGCCAACCTTGCCGGTGCAAGGATGGCGCCAGCGAAGAACCCGTACATCTGTGCCTCGACACCGATCACGGGTTGGAACAAAGCTCCGAGCGCCGCGAAGAGCTTGACGTCTCCTCCGCCAATCGCGCTCTGTCGGAACAACAGAAGCGGGACGACCGCGCAGAGCACGGCCCCGCCCACCGAGAACGCGCCCTCGTAGAGAGCGACATCCGTCGGGTGCTTGGCGATCGTGAAACGCGCGAAGTGCAGAACCGGCGCGGCCACGAGCACCGGAAGCGTCAGCCAGTTCGGGATCTCGCCTTTGCGCCAGTCGAGGACTGCTCCGATTGCAGCTACCGCTATCGCAACGACGAAAACTACGTGCTGATGCGGCTCACCCATCCGTCCTCGGTTCCGACGCCACGCCCATCATAGAACCAGGGGAAACCGAGTCCAGCATCGCTGCCGAACGGTTCCGTTCGAGAAAATCTCAGGCTCCCTGGAGAGGGGCCGACTGCTCGCCGACCCCGTTCCGACGTGACGCCAAAAGGAGGCCCGGAGAAGGAGTCTGGGACTCGCCCAGACGCGCGATCGAAGCAGCAGCCCCGTCAGAGCTGCGCGCCGGCGTTCTCCGCGGCCTTGCCGACCTTCGGGCCGAGGTTCTTGTAACCAACCGCCGCGAGGAGGAGGACCGCAACGAGGAGGAGCGCGTACTCGACCATGCTGGCGCCACGGACCTTCTTCACGAGCTTGTTCATCGGAATCTCCTTTTGGGTTCGGCCGCCGTCGTCGGCGTTGCCTCGCAAACAACAGTATTACAACCGACATGCCAGATGCCGGTGTGCAGCGTGAGCGGATCGCTCCAAGCACGGTTGCTCGAGACGCAACATTTCGAAGGGGTTTTGGGGCACCAGACTTCAGGCGCTCACCAGCGCCTACATCGTCAACTGGATCTTTACGGTCCCAACGTCGGTGAGCCCTCATCGATCCACCAGCGAGCTCGCGTCGTCACATCTCTGCGCGATCGGCTCCTGCCGAGGGGTGGACCCGCTGGCTTGACCGAAAATTCCGTCCCGATACGCTGAGGATTGGATGAGAGCGTCTGCCATCGCCGGCGCCGCCGGACTTCTGGCGATCGTTTCGAGCTGCACGGAGCCTCCGCCTCCGGAGCCCTTCCAGGTCTCCATCAAGGTGGAGAGCGATCCCGGAAAGCCCGTCGCAGGTGCGACGATCTCCCGGGCGAATCGGCCGCTCGGCACGACGGGGCCCGACGGCCGAACGACGCTCAAGCTCGCCGGCGTGGAAGGCGAGATCACGGACGTCCAGGTGACGTGCCCCGAGGGATTCCAGACGCCGACGAAGCCGATCAACATCCGGCTGACCCGGCTCGCGGAGAAGACGAAAATCCCCGAGTACTCCGTGCAGTGTCCGCCGTCGATGCGCCACGTCGTCGTCGCGGTCCGCGCGGAGAACGGGCCGAACCTGCCCGTCATGTACCTCGACAAGCCGGTCACGCGGACCGACTCGTCCGGGGCGGCGAGCTTCGCGCTCGTCGTTCCTCCCGGCTCGCAGTTCACCGTGGCGCTCAGCACCGCCGAGAGGAAGGACCTCAAGCCGGTGAACCCGTCGAAGCCCTTCCAGGTGCGCCAACAGGACGAGTACTTCCTCTTCGATCAGAAGTTCGAGGTCGAGAAGAAGAAGGTCGCCCCGCCGCCTCCGCCGCAGATCCCGCGCGCGCTCTGAGCCTCAGTTGGCGTTCTCGCGCGAGCAGCGTGCGCCGTACGCCCAGTATGCGCGGGTCGTGTTGATCTGGGAGGTGGCCGCGTTGATGCTGTGCGCCGGCTCCCACGAGCCGCTGTTCACGCGTTGAACCTTGGTGCTCTGGGCGTTGATGTCGCGCGTGAAGTGGAACACCGTGCCGACGAGATCGGCGTGCCCCCACTTGCCGTATCCGGCCGGGTACCGTCCGGGCTCGGGGACGTGCCGCCAGTTGAACGGGAAGTCCGGCGGGAAGGCGTGCACCGTGTTGTCGCTCGAGCGCGTGGCGTCGTTCGGCTGGTCGCCCCACGGGAACTTGCGGCCCTCCCCGGCGGTCCACGCGTAAAGGACCTCGTCGGCGGACGCGAGGCGGGCGCCGTCCCACGCGCAGAGCGCATAGAAGAGGAAGATCGGCGCGCAGATGAGGACCTTGGCGTCGAGGATCTCCTTGCTGTTCGGCGGATGACGGCCGGTCTCGCCGAGCGACGCGTTCGTCTCGTCGTCCATCCAGTACGTGCGGGCCTTCGACTCGTGGAGATCGCACCCCGCGCGGTCGCCGCCGGAGCCGAGCACGTAGTGCACCTCGTAGAGGTTCGAAGGAATGAGCGCGTCCCACGCGCGCCGCCAGCCGATGAAGCCGCCTTCCGGCAGCGTCTCGACGAACGCGCGCGGGTTGCCGTTCGTGCGCTCGATGAACGCGCGCATGCGGCCGGCGGTGATGAGGTACTTGTCGAGGAAGTACGGTCCGCCTTCTTTCTTGGGGCGCGGCACCTCGATCGTCTTGCAGCAGCTCTCGTGCTTCCTGTCGGGATCGTCCACGGAGCCCACGCCGCACGTCGCGCCTCCGGCGAGCGCCGTGCAGCTCCGCGCGATGGCGCATTTGCCCGAGTAGTCGCAGCCGTCGGAGAGACAGTCCGCGTGCTCCTTGCAGCCCTTGCCGGCCTCGCACTTCTTTCCCGAAGAGCCGCCGCAGTCGACGTCGGTCTCGTCGCCGTTCTTCACGCCGTCGTCCGGGCTCGGAGGCTGACACGTGCCGCTGCACACGCCGCTCTCGCAGTCGTCGCCCGTCTCGCACGCCTTCCCGTCGGCGCACTTGGGCCGACCGGCGCCGCCGCACTCGCGGCCGTCTCCGGCGGGGTTCGAGCCGGTGCCCGTCCGGTCTCCGATCGGGGTCCCGAACGTATCGCCGTTCGACGCCTCGTCGGTCGCGTCCGCATCGCTCGAGCACGCGACGATCAGCGCGGGCAGCGAGACGAGCGCCGGCCCGACGACGGAGAGCAGAGTCCTCATCAGCGTCTCCCGATCGAATGCTAACAGCACAGCTCGAGCGATCGATCGCTCACGGCTTCGGTTCGTGCAGGTAGAGTGTCTCGATGCCCGACATGGGTAGCCATCTCCGGCGCCGAGTCGCCGTCGCCATTCCGGCGCTCGCGCTCGCGCTGCTCACGCTCGGCGGCGCCACGGGGAAAGTCGCGGACGTCGATGTGGGATGGGTGGTCGCCGCCGGGCGGCGGATCCTCGCCGAGGGGGCCGCGCCGACGCGCAACGCGCTGTCGTTCACCGCGCCCGATCACCCGTGGATCATGCACGAGTGGCTCCTCGGGCCGGTGTACGCCCTCGGTTTTCGCACGCTCGGACCGGCCTTCTTCGGGCTCGTCTGCGTGGCCTCGAGCGCCGTCGTCGGATGGCTCGTCCTCGCGCGAACGTTCCGCGTGCTCCCGAGCCCGCTCTTGGCGTCGGTCTGGTCGACGCTCTCGTTCGCGTTCTTCTTCGATCGCTTCCGGAGCGCGCGCCCGATCGGGATTTCGCTCGTCCTCGCGTGCGTCCTCGCGGCCCTCGCGTTTCGCCCCAGGCTCGGGCCGAGGGCGATCGCGGCATGCGTGGGACTCGAGCTGCTCTGGACGAACGTGCACGGGAGCTTCCCGCTCGGGCTCGTCATCCTCGCGCTCGCGGCGATCGACGCCGAGGAGAGGCGCGGCCACCTCTTCGCGCTCGCCGGAGCGGCGGCGGCCACCACGATCAACCCGTACGGGCTTCGTCTCTTCGGCCTCGTCGCCAGCTACGCCTCGGGCGCCGGGGAGGCGACGTCCCTCGTCCACCGCCGCGTGCTCGAGTTCTCTCCGATCTGGCGCGCCGCGTACCACGACGTCGTCGGCCCGATCGAGATCGCCCTCGTCGTCGCGATCGCGGCGCTCGCCGTCCGTGTGCTCCGCGACCGAGCGGGCAGGGGAGCGGCCGCGCTCGCCCTCCTGCTCTGCATCGCGGCGCTCCTCCAGGCGCGGAACGTGGCCCTCGCCACGCTCGTGGGCAGCCTCGTGCTCTTGCCGCACGCAGCGCGGCTCCTCGAACGACGCGGCGTGCCTCGCGCGAACGACGTGCGTACGAGGCCGCTCCTGCTCGTCGTGCCCGCGGTCGTCGTCGCGATCGTCGGGCTCGCTTGGACCGCGCGGACGCGGCCCGCGGACGAGTGGATCCATCCGTCGATGGGCGGCGCTCCGTTCGCGAGGCTCGCGCGGAAGCTCCCCGACGGCGCGCGCGTGTTCGTGCCGTTCCGTTCCGGCGGCCTGCTGCTCCTCTTGGCGGCCGAGCGAGGGGTCACCACGTTCTACGACTCGCGCAACGACTGCTACCCGGCGAGCGTCGCGAGCGCTGCGCTCGCCCTCAAGGACGGCGAGCTCCCGCCCGAGGGGCTCTCGGCGCTGCTCGAGCGGCACGGGACGACCCACGCGCTCGTGCCGGCCGAGGACCACGTGCGCGCCGTCGAGCTCGATCCGCGGTGGGCGGCGCTCGCCGTCATCGAGCCCGCGCTGCGCCCGACGTGGCGGGCCGTCGCGACGGACGGCGGCTGGGTCCTCCTCGAGGCGCCGGCGCCGGGGTCCGGGCCGTCGTGAGCGTCACTCGAGCCACACGAGCGCGGCCAGGACCGAGTCCGCGCGCAGCGTGAACGGCGCGCGCCGTCGGACGATCGCGAGCTGCTTCGGTCCGACGCCGAGCGCACGATCGGCCTCGACGGTGCCCGAGCCGGAGAGGACGTAGAGCACGCTCGGCCCCGTGCCCTTCGGATCGAGCCGGACGGTACCGCGCGCGAGGAGGAGCGACATGGCGCCTCCCATCGCCCCGAGCGGGATCCTGCGCTCTTCGTCCGTGCTCTTCGTGAACGCGGCGATCTCGTCGCCGAACGAGTAGGTCGTCGGCACGGCGTCGCCGATCCTCGCGTCGTCGTCGGAGGCGAGATACGTGTTGTGATCGAACGCGGGCGACGAGAAGACGAGGTTGCCGAGCACGCGATCCGCCTCGACGTTGGTGAACGCATGCGCGCAGCCCGGGGGCGACGCGACGAGGTCTCCCTCGCGGAACGTGTGCGTGCCTCGCTCGAGGCCGCCGTCACGTCCGAACACGTGACGGACCTCCGCCGTCCCTTCGACGATGACCGTCGCCTCGTGGCCGCGCGGGTGGATGTGGAGCGGGCAGTGATGGCGCCGGCCCATGAGGTGGAGGTGGACGCTGAGCGCGGGCGTCTCGAGGAAGAAGTCGGCCTTGTTCGCGTCGGGCCCGTGCTTCGCGACGATCGCGCGCATCCTCGCCGGCACGTCGACGACCTCGGACGCGGGCTCGGCCCTGCGCTCCGGCGCGAGGAGCAGGACGCCGACGGCGAGCGCGAGCACCGCCGCGGCGATCCGCAGGATGCGCACCGATGCACGGAGCCGATCGATCTCCGCCGCGCCGCCGTCTCCAGGCACGCAGACGAAGCTAGCGCATGCGGAGCGGCCAGGGTCAGGCGTCGTGCACGTCGAACGTCATGCCCGCGTCGCGGAGGCGCTCGACGAGCCGCGTCCCCATCGCGAACGCCGGCGTGAGGACGCCCCAGCGGTCGCGGAGCCGAGCGCCGTCCTTCGCGAGGCACATGGCGGTCTCCGCCAGCATCTTCGCGGTCTCTCCGTAGCCCGGATCGCTCGTGCCGGCGACGCGCCCGCGGATGCGCTTCCCCGACTCGGTCTTCGCGACGACGTGCATCTCGAAGAAGCCGTTCTCGATCCGCTCCCGCGACGGGCCCTCGCCGGGGGCCGGGAGGACCGCGCGCTCGAGGAGCGCACGCGTCGGCTCGAAGGCCAGCGCGGCGAAGAGGCCGCCGAGGCCCGCGGTGACGAGCGAGGCGGTCGCGAGCCCACGGGGACCGCTCTGGAAGCTCATGGCCTCGTTGTAGCGGAAGTGCTTGCCGTACCCGTCGGGAGCCTCGCCGTTCGGCTCGGCGCGGAAGAGCGCGTGCGAGCGACGCACGATGCGCGCGTTGATCGCGGCCATCACGAACGGCGCCGTCCAGCGACCGATGTCCGGGTCGAAGCGGACGCCGAGCTGGTCGTCCTCGAACGGGTCGCGCGGTCCCTTTCCAGGCTCGGGATCGAGCCCGTGCGGATCGAGCAACCGGCGCCGCACCTCCCGGCTGGTCCTCGCGGCGTCCAGGACGGCGAGGACCGAGGCCACCGTGCCGCCGCTCGCGCTGCCGCGCGTGTGGCCCGTGAAGATCTTGCACCAGGCGAGGCCCTCGCCGCGGGTGCGCCGCGCGTGATCCCAGGCCAAGAACGCGCCGAGGTCGGACGGGATGGAGTCGTAGGCGGCGCAGCAGACGAGACGCGCACGCGTGTCCTGCGCGACGGAGTGGCACTCGTCGATGACGGTGCGGACGAAGTGCGGCTCGCCGGTGATGTCGCAGTAGCTGGTGCCGTTCTGGGCGCAGGCGCGCGCGAGCGGCAAGCCGTGCTTCGAGTACGGCCCCACCGTCGTGCAGACGACGCGCGTCTCCGGCGCGAGCCGCTCGAGCGTCGTGACGTCGTGCGAGTCGGCGACGAGGATCGGCAGGTCGGAGAGGGCCTCGTCGCGGGACGCGAGCTCGCGCCGGATCGCCTCGAGCTTCTCGCGGTTCCGGCCGGCGATGGCCCAGCGGACGCCGTTGTCCAAGGCGTGCTCCGCGAGGTACTCGGCGACGAGCTTCCCGGTGAAGCCGGTGGCGCCGAAGAGGACGACGTCGAACGGGCGTGCGTCGAGCGGACGGATCGTCATTCGTACCTCGATGCTGCTCGTGCGAGGATGCTCCCGACCTCGGCGACGAGCTCGGGAGGCTCGACGACGCGTGCCGCGTCGCCCCAGGAGAGGATGAACGCGATGGCGGCGCGCGGGTCGACGAGCGGGAGCGAGACGCGGACGCGGCCGTCCGGCGCGGTGGCGATGCGCTGCTGCGGGTGCATGCGGCGCGTCTTCACCTCGTCGGCGACGCGCGCGTCGAACTCGACGATGAACCGGCCGCGCGGGCGGCCGAGGCCGAGGTCTCCGTGGACCCACGCGCTCGAGTCGAACGTCTCCGGCAGCTCGAAGTGCTCGGTCTCGCTCGTGCGGATCTCGGTCATCGACTCGAACGGGACGATCTCGACGTCCGCGTCCGCGCGGGCACGCGCCGCGCGCACCCCGAGGACGACGATCGACCCGTCGTGCACGACCATCGCGTACGGGTGGAACGCGACGGGCTCGGCGCGCGGCTCTCCCGGGCGGACGCGCGGACGGTATCGGAGGACGCGAAGATCGGCGACCGCGCGGAACAGCTCGTCGAGGTCCTCTCCACGCGCGGCGTAGCTCTTCGCGGGCGGCGGCACGAAGAAGAAGCGGTCCTCGAGGCGGCGCTCTCCCGAGATCTCCGCCCTGCCCGAGGAGCGGAACGGTGTCTGCGCGACCTTGGCGATCTGCGCGAGCGCGAGGTCCGCCTCGTCGTAGAGCGCCGAGCCGCGGAGCACGTCGAGCGCACGGCGCGTCGCGAGCAGGACGTAGGCCTGCGCGCGACGGAGCGGCACGGAGCGCCCGCGCTCGCCCGGCTTGATGCGCCAGAGGAGCGGACCGCCCTTGCGCGTCTCGACGAACTCGAGCAGCTCGAACTTCTCCTGCGGCTTCGTGCCGTCGAGCTCGCGCAGATACCGCCGGACGGATCGCGGCGTGATCTTGAGCGTGTTTGCGATGTCCTCGAGCGTGAGCCCGCGGGGCTCGTTCTCCAGCAGCTCGCGGAGCCGGTCGAGCCGGCGATGCTGCGTGAAGCGGCCCTTCGGGCGGCCCACCTTCAGGACGCGGTTCTTCGAGGTGCGCGTCGTGATCGTCGCCATGCCTCTCGAGCGCCTCCTTCAGATTTTCCGCGCGCGCATCTCCGTCTTGTACCTCTGCTTGTACTGATCGTGACAGGAACGGCACGAAGCTTTCGCTGCCGCCATGTCGCCGCTCCGCGCTGCGGCGGCGCCGTCCTTCGCGATCGACTCCCAGTTCGTGTACCCCGGCGGTGCGAACCGGACGATCTCGTCGAGCGCGGCCGCGAGCGCGGGCAGATCGTTCTGCATCACCGGCGGGTTCGCGTGCGCCTTCATCCAGGCCTGGAGGGGGCAATCGGGCAGCGGCTTCGTCCCGCACTCGACGGGCGCGGCGTCGCCGGATGCCGCCGCCGCCGCGTCGGCGTCGCCGGGCCCCACGGCGGGCGGCGAGGACTTCGGCGTCGCCGCGGAGTCGGCGGTCGCGCTCTCGGCCGAGGTCGCGGCGGACGCGGGCGGTGCCGTCGAGGCCGCCGCGGACGCCGATTCGCCCTGCTCGGCGCCGCCCGACTCGGACTTCGTGCATGCGAGCGCGGCGATCGAGAGGGCGGCGGCGCAGGCGGCGAGGAGGGCGCGACGGCTCGGCATGGCCGGGCACTTTAGCACTGGTGAAGCGCGTCATGCCGTGCCGCGATGCACAGCGCGAGACGAGCTCGGCCGGCTCGGGTTACGCTGCGCGCATCGTCATGGAGCGCACTGTCGTAGAGCTCATCGCTGCAAAGAGAGACGGGGGGACACTCGACGTCGCGGAGATCTCGCGTCTCGTCCGGATGTTCCAGGCGGGGGAGGTGGCCGACTACCAGATGGCCGCATTCCTCATGGCCGTCTACTTCCGCGGGCTCGACGACGCGGAGACCGTGGCGCTGACGGAGGCGATGCTCCACTCCGGCGCGGTGCTCGACCTTTCGAGCGTCCCCGGCACGAAGGTCGACAAGCACTCGACCGGCGGCGTCGGAGACAAAGTCTCCATCTGCCTCGCTCCGATGGTGGCCGCGTGCGGCGTTCCCGTTCCGATGGTCAGCGGGCGAGGCCTCGGGCACACGGGCGGAACGCTCGACAAGCTCGAGGCGATCCCGGGCTTCCGCACGGATCTGTCCGTGGAGGACTTCACGCGCATCGTGCGCGAGGTCGGCGCTTGCATGATCGGGCAGACGAAGGAGATCGCCCCCGCGGACAAGCGCATCTACGCGCTCCGCGACGTGACGGCGACCGTCGAGTCGATCCCCCTCATCGTCGCCTCGATCCTCTCGAAGAAGCTCGCCGAGGGCATCGACGGGCTCGTGCTCGACGTCAAAGTCGGCAAGGGCGCCTTCATGAAGACGGAGGAGGGCGCGCGCGCGCTCGCCGACAAGCTCGTTCGCGTCGGCACGCGCGCGGGGAAGAAGGTCGTCTCCGTCCTCACGCGCATGGACGCGCCGCTCGGCCGCGCCGTGGGCAACGCGAACGAGACGCGCGAGGCGCTCGAGGTGCTGCACGGGCGCGGTCCCGCCGACCTCGTCGAGTGCACGCTCGTGCTCGGCGCGGAGATGCTCGTCCTCGGCGGCAAGGCGAAGGACGTCGCGGAGGGCACCGCGAAGCTGCGCGAGGCGATCTCGAGCGGCGCCGCCATCCGCGTGATGGAGAAGATGGTGGCGGCGCAGCACGGGGACGCGAGCGTCGTCGCCGACCCTTCGCGGCTCGCGGTCGCGCCCGAGGTGATCGAGGTGAAGGCGCCACGGAGCGGGTTCGTCACGGGCATCGACGCGCTCGCGATCGGCCTCGCCGGCGTCGCGATGGGCGCCGGCCGGACGCGCGCGGATCAGGCGGTCGATCCGGCCGTCGGCATCGAGATCGACCGCAAGCCCGGCGAGGAGGTGAAGAGCGGCGACGTCGTCGCGCGCCTGTTCGTGCGCGACCGCGCCGCCGCCGCCAGCGTGGCCGAGCGTGTCGCGAAGGCGTTCGAGTACGGCGACGCGCCTCCTCCGCCTGCGCCGCTCGTCATCGGACGCATCGACGCGACGACCTGATCGGGATCGTCATCCGGGAAGGAAACGCGCGAGCGCGCTCAGCTCGATCCCCGCGAACACGAGCGCGCCGCCGGCGGCCGCGACGAAGAAGGCCGCCGCGCGGCGCACGCCGCCGTCGAGGAACAGGACGACGCCGCGCCTCGCCACGCCGAGGCCGAGCAGCACGAGAGCCGCCGGCACGACGTACGGGATGAGGAGCGCGCCGTCGGGCGGCGCGGGATTCTCCTCGGTCGACACGAGCGTCACGGTCACCATCGCGAGCGACGCGAGGAGGATCATGACGGCCGAGCCGAGCATCGCCCAGGACCGCGGCCTCGCCCTCACGCCGATGAACCCGATCGCGATCGTGAGCACGAGGGCCACGAGGGACACCGCACCGCTCTGGACCGTCGACGTGGCGTCGAACGCGTGCGGGAGCATCGCGATGATGCTCCGGCCGCCGGCCTGGTGCGCGAGCTTCACGAGGAGCGCGCCCGTGCCTGCGAAGGCCACCGTCGTGACGACCCACGCGAGCGCCTTCTCCTTCGCGGACGGCCCCTCGTCGACCGGAGCTCGCCGCTCGAGATCGGACCTCTTGTACGCGAGCTCGAGCCCGCTGCCCGAGAGCGGTGCCGGACGCCCCGAGCCGGCGGGCGCAGGGCGGGCCGAGGCGGGTCCTGCCGGACGCATCGAGCTCGCCGGCGGCATCGAGACGAGCGCGCCGCCGCGTTCGATCTCGAGCCCGAAGTCGTCGTCGTCTCCGCCGATCTGGATCGCGATCTGTTGCGCCGGAGGTCGTTGCGACGTCACCGGCGGGCTCGAGAGCGCCGGCCCGCGTTCGAAGCTCGGGCCGAAGTCGCCGCCGAATGCGCTCGAGGGCTCCGCGCCTCGAGGATGTGATGGCGGAGCGCTCGCGTTGGCGGACGTGCCGTGCGCCTTCGGCAGATCCAGATCCGGGATCTCCGGGACTCCCCCCTCGTCGCGCGTGTCCGGCACGGAGCGATCGTACACCGCGCCGGTCGCGCGCGTCACTTCAACCGGGAGCCCGGAGCGACGTCTCCGTCGATGGTCGCGAGGTGGAGCGCCTCGGACGGACCGGTCGCGAGGAGCATACCGTGCGACACGAGCTTGCCGCCGAAATCACGCGGCGCGAGGTTCGCCACGACGATGACGCGCCGTCCCACGAGAGCCTCGGGCGCGAAGGTGAGCGCGAGGCCCGCCACGATGGTGCGAGGCTCGGGCTCGCCGAGATCGACGGTGAGCTTGAGCAGCTTGTCCTTCTTCGGGACCTTCTCGCACGCCTTGATCAGCCCGACGCGCAGATCGACCTTCGCGAAGTCGTCGTAGGTGATCACGCCGGGGGTCGTCGCGGTTTCGGCCTTCGGCGGCGCCTTCGCCGGAGGTGTGGCGGGCGTCTCGGCCTTCGGGGCGGGCTCCTCGACCTTCGGGACGAGGCGCCCGAGCAGCTCCTTCTGCGCCTTTTCGTCGAAGGTCGGGAAGAGCGGCCCCGCGGGCGCGAGGGCGAGGCCTGCGCGGGCGGGCGGCAGCTCGGTGGGCCAGAGGGCGTCGCCGACCTTCGGCTCGATCGGACCGAGCCCGAGCTGCGCGCGCATCGCGTCGCTCTTCTTCGGCATCGCGGGCCACAGCATGACCGACAGCGCCTCGAGCAGGCGGAGGAGCCGCGAGAGGATCTTGGCGACGCGCGCCGTGTTGCCCTTCTTGGCCTCGGCCCAAGGCGCTGCGCGATCGATGTACGTGTTGCCCGCGCTCGAGAGCTTCATCGTGTGCTCGAGCGCGACGTGCGGGGCGAGCTCGTCCCAGGCCTTGCGCGCGGCGGCCGTGAGCGTGCGGACGTTCTCGTCGAGCTCCCGCTCGAGGTCCGTGTCCGCCGACGAGTCGTCGGACGGGTGCTTGCCCTCCGTCATCTTCGTGCAGAGGCCGAGGACGCGGTTGAGCAGGTTGCCGACGTTCTTGCCGAGGTCGGCGTTGTAGCGCTCGAGGAGCGCGGCGTGATCGAAGTCGCCGTCCTGACCGAACGCGATCGCTCGGAGCAGGTGGTAGCGGAGGACGTCGGGGCCGAGCTCGCTCGCGACCTTCAGCGGGTCGACGCCGTTCTTCAGCGCCTTCGACATCTTCTCGCCGTCGACCGTGAGGAAGCCGTGCGCGAAGACGACGTCGGGCAGCTCTTCCTCCTTGTAGCCGGCGGCGAGGAGGAACGCGGGCCAGTAGACGGTGTGGAACCGGAGGATGTCCTTGCCGACGAGGTGGACGACCTTGGCGTTCGGCGCCCAGAAGCGCGTGAGCTCACCGTGGCCGAGCGCGCTCCGGTAGTTCGTGAGCGCGTCGAACCACACGTACATGACGTGGTCCGGATCGCCGGGGACGGGGATGCCCCACTTGAACGTGGTCCGCGAGCACGACAGGTCCTCGAGGCCGGCTTTGACGAACGAGAGCACCTCGTTGCGCCGCGTCTCCGGCTGGATGAACCCCGGCCGGCGCTCGTAGAGCTCGAGCAGCCGAGATTGCCACTTCGAGAGGCGGAAGAAGTAGGTGGGCTCCTTGACCTTGTCGACCGGCTTCTTGTGGTGCGGGCAGACGTTGCCGGGCTCGAGCTCCTTCTCCGTCTTGAAGCCCTCGCAGCCGACGCAGTAGTAGCCCTCGTACGAGCCGAGGTAGAGGTCGCCGCGCTCGGCGATCTTCTTCCAGAGGTCGATGACGAAGGCCTCGTGGTCCGGATCGGTCGTCCGGATGAACCGGTCGTAGACGACGTCGAGCTTGGGCCACGCCTCCTTGAAGCGCGTGCTGATGCGATCGACGAAGGTCTTCGGGTCGCAGCTCTCCTCGCGCGCCTTCCGCTCGATCTTCTGTCCGTGCTCGTCCGTGCCCGTGAGGAAGTACGTCTCGTCGCCGACGAGCTGGTGGAAGCGCCGCATCGCATCGGCGGCGATGGTCGTGTAGGCATGCCCCACGTGGGGGACGTCGTTCACGTAATAGATCGGCGTGGTGACGTAGAAGCGGCCCATGAGGAGCAGGAGGTTTACCACGTCGGGCGCAAACAGGGACGACCTCGCCGATCGTCGTCCGCGCGCCGCGCGCGACCAGCTCGCGCACTCGGGGACGCCGCACCATGGGTGTGGACAGGGAGTTGGGACGACTGCCGGGTCGCTGTCGAGCCGGTAGGTCTCGGCGCTCTCGCTTTTCGAGCGACGAGACAGGGGGCAACAGGTAGACAGGGACCCCGCAGGAGATGCTTCGCATTTCCTGCGAAAAGGGAGTCTCACTCCGGACCCGCAGCGCCTCGCGCAACTGCGACCGTGTTCCCACTCACGACCTTCTCTCGGAGGCGAGGAGAGACTGCTCGAAAGCTCCACGGATCCACGATCACTCCGGCTCGACCGCTCGCGGTAGCCGCTCGGTGTTCGGGCGCGGCTCTCATCGTCGGATTGCGCTGGCGAGCTCTGCGGGCCGGCGCTGCGCACTCCACGGAAGGCGGGGGCTGGATGACGGGCGTCGTCGGGCGAGCCGTCAGACGATCGAGCCGCGGCCCTCGGAGCGCGGCTTCTGCATCGGCGGCGTCATGCGCGTGGCGAGCGGAGCCTCGTCGAGCATGCGCCGCACGGCGATCATGAAGGGGCGGTCGATCGCGACGCGGACCTCGCGCGGAGGAGGAGGCTCTGCCGGTGACTGGAGGAGCCTGAGGTCGCGCGTCAGGGCGCGGCCGAGCTTGCCGCTCGCGTCGCGTGCGTTCGTCTCGCGAGGAACGATCGACGCGGGCATCGGCGCGACGAGGACGACCTCCGCCGAGTTCTGGTGGATCCACGTCGCTTGGTAGAGCGCCGCCGCGTGGCCCGTCGACTCGTGGAACATGAGCGCCCGCCACTCGAGGTGGCTCGTGAGGTCGAAGGTGCGATCGCCCACCGTGAGGGTCGCCCGGTCGAGCGATACCGGCGCGCCGCGGCCGTCGCTCAGGTACGCGCGCCCGAGCGCGTGTCGATCGTGGCGCTCGGCCTCGCGGACGAGGGCGGCGGCGTCGGACGCCGTGAGCGCCGCGTCGTGCGCGACCCCGTCGACGAAGTCGAGATCGGCGAGGACGGCGATCTTCGCGAAGAGCTCGTCCTCCTCCTCCGAGCGGCCGTCGACGCGAATGGCGACGTAGCGCGTCTGCGTCGGCGTCGTGAAGGCGAGCAGCGCATGCGGCCGACCGTACGAGGCGAGGAGCGTGACGCCGAAGGGCGCGTCCCATTGGACGATCGACTTCGTCCCCTCCGGCGACGTGCGCGTCAGGCCGGCGTCGTCGGCGACGATCGCCGAGCCGCTCTCTCGCAACGTCTTGCGCCTCTCGAGCAGGGTGAAGACGACGACCGCCGTCGCGAGCCCGCCCACGATCAGCCGTGCCCCGAGCGGCAGGTTCGGCACGCCGGCGGCCGCAGCAAGCAGCAGGGCTCCGATGCCGCCGAGCACGAGTCGGATCCGATCGAGGCCGTGCCCTTTTCCACTGGCTACGACGAGCGGATAACGCTGCGTGCTCGAGGGACGTCGACGCATGTTACGTTGAGGCGACCGTACCTACGGTCCGACGATCGATCGTTCAAGGTAGCACCACGCCACGCCCCGTGCTCCGGCAAAGCCGCAGCCGGCGCGGTCCGCGCGCATGTCCTCGACTCCCCTCGAGAGAGGAACGGCGCCGAGGTGCGAGTGGGTGTGGGCGCCGGGCGCGCCGTTGGTTCGACGGCCGTCGGGCGGTGGTCCTTGGCGTCTACTTGACCGTGGGGTTCGTCGGCTCGCGATCGGCGTCGTCGAGCACCCCGTCGCCGTCGGTGTCGCGCGTCGGGGTGGGGAGGCCCACGACCGCGGGCACCTTGCCCTCGAAGGCATCCTCGAAGAAGCGGAGGATCGTGTCCTGGAGCTCACGGTACGGGCAGGGCACCGGCCGCCCGTCGTGGAGCTCGAGGCTGAGGCCCCCTTCCTTCGTGTTGTACGGGATCTCGTAGGAGCGGTTGGCGCTCGAGCGGACGAGGTTCGCGCCGTGCTGCGCCGGCGCGAGCTGTGCGAGGAGCGCGGTGACGCCCGCCTGCGGGGTGTCGCGGTAACCATCGGCGCCGGGCTCCGGCAGCAGCGTGAGCTCGATGCCGCCGCCTCGGTACGGCGTCCGCGAGGCGAGGTCGGCGAGCCCGGCGTTGGGACCGACGTTGGGGCTCGCGAGCCCGAAGCCGGCGGCGCGCGCGAGCGCCTCGGTGCCTTCGTTGGCGACGAGCTCGTCGAACACGACCTCGGTGAGGAGCACGTTGCGAGCCTTCGTCGCCGTGCCTGCGAGCGGCATCGGCGATTTGACGAGCTTGTCCGCATAGGCGATCGGATCGCCACCCTCGCCGAGCGTCTGGGCCACGGTGACGACGACGTGTCCTTCGTCGTACTGCCCGGTGGCGCCGAAGCCGAAGTTGACGCCGCCGGCGAGCGAGAGCTGCGCGTTGATCGCGGGCCCGTGCGCGGCGATCTCGGACAGGAGCCCGCCGCCGGCCACGTTCAGCACCCACGCCTTCACGTGCGGCTCGATCGCCGCGGCGACGGCGCCCTCGATGCCGCCGAGCGAGTTGCCGACGTACGCGATGCGCTCGGGATCGATCTTCGGCACGACGGGCGGCGACCCCGTCGCGAGCGGCGACAGATCGGGGTTCGACCGGAGGAGCTTCACGAGCTGCACGGTGTCGAGCGCCGCCTGGCGCAGCTGATCTCGCAGCGCGCCGAGGCTCCTGAGGCCGCCGAAGAGATCGAAGCTGCCCGCACGCTCGCGCGCGTCGCCGATCGCGTCGGCGAGGCCGTCGGGGCCGGTGTACGTCACGCCCGGCGCCGACGCGTAGTCGGTCCCTTGGTCGACCAGGAACTTCGGATCGTTCGCGCGTGCGCCGAACGTCACGCTGTCGATCGCGACGGCGATCCACCCCTTCGAGCAGAAGCGGTTCGCGAGCGGCAGCATGTCGTGACGCGATCCGCCGAGCCCGTGCTGGAAGATGACCGCGGGGTATCCCTCCGCCGGCATCGGCGTGTTCGGGATCGCGAACGAGACCCAGATTTTGTTCGTCGGCTTGTCGGGGGACGGGACGATCTTGCCGGAGCCGTCGCGCGCGAACGTCGCGTGCTCGACGTCGTCGTACTTCTTGTCCCGCACCTGCAGCCAGTTCGTCGCCTCGAACACGGCGGTGCCGAAGGCGGCGATCTTGTCGTGCGCGATGACCGGGATGAGGTCGTCCGGATCGTCGGTCCCGTCGGGCAGCTTGGCCGGCGTCGGCCGGACGCCGAGCCAGTCGTCGAGGCTCGCGGTGAACCCGTCGGGCAACGTGTCCGTCTTCGCCGCGAACTTCGCCGCCGCCATCGGCGCGAGCGAGGCCTCGTCCCATCGGAGCGTCGGGGCGGGCGCGGCCTCGATCTCGTCGCGAACGGCGTAGATCTCGTCCGCGACCTTCTGCGTCCGGTACGGCGCGAGCGACACGATGGTGTCCGAGCCGAGCGCGCCTCCGACGAGGGACATCGCCTTGTCGTAGAACGGCTTGTAGACGCTGCCGAGCGGGCCCTCGCCGCGGACGGCCGCGGCCTCGAAGTCCTTCGATGCCGTCACCCCGAAGCCGCGCACGTCCTTCACGCGGCTCGTCAGGACGGCGAGGTAGTTCCCGCCCTCGCGCAGCACGACGCCGCGCGCAGGCCCGATGCCGAGGATCGAGCGGCCGCGCTCGTCGCCGCTCTCGTCGTGGTAGATCGCACGGCACGGGACGCGCGCCGCCGACGGATCCGTCGCGTCGAGGTCGAGGAGGAACACCGAGCTTCCGTCGGAGGTGCACGCCTTTTCGTCGGCCGGCAGGCTCTCGCGATCGATCTTGGCCGAGCCCTTCTCCAGGGTGTCGGGGTCGCGGGGCGGCGCGGTGAGATCGTCGATGATGAACAACGCCGGTGCGATGCGCGACCAGCCGTTCACTCGCTCGAGCTGCGCGTTCAGGTGATCCGCGCCGCGCTTGAACGTGAGCTCGAGGCCCGGGATCTTCCGGAACCTCCCCGTCGTCTCGTCCATGTAGACGACCGAAGGAAACGGAACGTCGAGGAACCGCGGCGCCGTCTCCGAGGTGCCCTCGAGGCTGCTCGCATCGAAGCGCGCCACGACGGGCCGGATGGCGCGAACGGGCGGGGTCTCGAACTCCAAGCACGCCGTCCCCACGACCGGGACGAGCAAGAAAAGGAGAGGAGCGGCGGACCAGGACGGGCGGCTACGGCGAAGCATCGCGCGCACGTATAGCGCGGCGTCGCGGCAGGGTGTAAACGGGAACGAACGCTCTCGGAACCGACCGGCGCGAGGGCTTCGGGAACGGGGGGTCGGGAACGGGAACGGGAACGAGAACGGGAGAAAAGGGATGCGCACTCGCCTCATCATCACGGGAACCTTCCTCGCGCTCGTCGGCGCGGCTTTGGTCGTCCAAGCGTGCGGTGATTCGGATCCGGTGACGCCCGCTCCCGAGGACGCCGGCGCGGACGTCGTCGTCGACGTGGCCGAGACGCCGACCGAAGACGCGGCACCTCCGGAGGAGGAGGACGCAGCGCCGTGCGACACGACGAAGAGCTTCCTCGAGGAGATCCCGGATGCCTCCGTCGCCGACGGCGCGTCGACGACCGGCATCTGCGCGGAGTGCGCGAGCACGAAATGCTCGGCGCAGGTCGAGGCCTGCAACCAGGACTGCCCGTGCCAGGAGATGGCGCCCGAGACGCTCCAGTGCTTCCTGCAGAACCCGCAGAACCCCCTCTTCTGCGCGGCGAGGTTCGCGACGGTCCCGCAGGCGACGCAGCAGGTCGGGCTCGCGCTCTTCCAGTGCCTCAACACCTCGTGCAAGGAAGAGTGCGCGATGGACGCCCTTCCGCTTCCCGACGCTGGCGGCGGCGGGGGCGGGTGAGACGCCCTGCATACGCCGGATACGCGCTTACCGCCTGGTCGGTGGACGCGCGAGCAAGCTACCGGCATATTCGTGAGAATGGACGTCGTCCGATGGCGGGCTGCCGTCGTTGCGAGCAGCGCCGCATGGATCGCCGGCTGCTCCGTTCTGGCTTTCGATGACTTCACGGGCGGGAGCCCCGTGTCGCCGAGCGACGACGCGAGCAGCTCGATGGATGGGAGCGGCGCCGCGGAGGCGGACGCCACCGCCGCGCCGGGCTCGGGCAACGCGACGGATGGGGGATCGGGGGAAGACGCGAGCCCCGAGACGGATGCGGGCTCGACGATGGATGCGGGCTCGGGCTCGGACGCCGGCGAGGCGAAGGATGCGGGCTCTCCTCCCGGCTCGTCCGGTTGCACGGGTGTCGTCGCGACCTTCTGCGACGACTTCGACAAGACCCTCGGCAATTGGACGACGGACACGTTCAACGCGACGATCAGGCAGTCCTCGACGAGGCCCCTGTCGGCGCCCAACGTGCTTCAGGTGGTGACGCGGCCGTCGGGCACGGAGGGCGTCACCGCGCGTCTCGGCAGGACCCAGTCGGGCAAGCACAAGGTCGTCACCGCCGAGGTCGACCTGCGCCTGGACGACCTCGTTCCGAGCAAGGCCTTCTATCCGCTCCGCCTGACCTTCACCAACGACAATGGGAAGAGCGTCAGCCTGACCGTCAACGTCGGAGACGGCTCGGGCGCGACCAACGCTCGGTCGACCGTCGTCGAGCGGTCCGACACGAGCTCCGAGGAGTACCAGTTCCCCGCGGTCTATGCGGTGGGCGAGTGGATGCACGTCGAGCTCACGGCCGACATGACGGCGAAGAGGTTCGTGCTGAAGCTCGACGGGGTCGAGAAGGTGAACCGCGCGTTCTCCGCTTCGGAGTGGCAGTCCGAGATGTCGGTGAGCATGACGCTCGGCTGGAACAGCCTGCACTCGCCTCCGTTCCAGGCCATGAGCGTGTCGTTCGACGACTTCGTCCTTCGGACGCAGTAACCGTCACCCCCGCAGATTGCGCGCGCGGTGGTGGGCGACCCACGGAGACAGGCGCGAGCCGCTCTCGCCAGCGCGTGCGGCGCTGGCGCCGGTCGCGCGCTCGAGGCGCGCCGCGGCCAGGGCGACGGCGACGGCGACGGCGTCGCGATCGGCCTCGGGCACGGGCGGGTAGCCGAGGAGCTGGTCCTTGTTCCGCTCGATGAAGCCCGTGTCGTAGCGGCCGGCGACGAAGTCGGGGTGCTGGAACAGCTTCTCGTGGAAGGCGAGGTTCGTGCGGATGCCCGTCACGATGTACTCGGAGAGCGCGCGGCGCATGCGCATGACCGCGCGCTCGCGTGTCGGCGCCCAGACGCAGAGCTTCGAGACGAGCGGGTCGTAGAAGCTCGAGACCTCCGCGCCCGCGTAGACGCCGCCGTCGTCGCGGACGCCCGGGCCGGAAGGCGTCGTGAGCCGCTCGATCTTGCCCGGCGAGGGGAGGAACCCGTTCGCCGGATCCTCGGCGTAGACGCGACACTCGATGGCGTGGCCGCGCGAGACGAGATCGCTCTGCCCGAACGAGAGCCGCTCGCCCTGCGCGACGAGGACCATCTCGCGCACGAGGTCGAGGCCGGTGACGAGCTCCGTGACCGGGTGCTCGACCTGCAGGCGCGTGTTCATCTCGAGGAAGTAGAAGCTGCCGTCTTCGGCGAGGAGGAACTCGAACGTGCCGGCCGAGAAGTACCCGACGGCCTTGGCGCCCTGGACCGCGATCGCGCCCATCTTCGCGATGAGGTCGCGCGACGCCTGCGGCGCGGGCGTGGGCGTCTCTTCCACGACCTTCTGGTTGCGACGCTGGATCGAGCAGTCGCGCTCGAAGACGTGGACCATGTTGCCGTCGCGATCTCCGAGCACCTGAATCTCGACGTGCCGCGGCCGGATGATCGCTTTTTCGATGTAGACGGTGTCGTCGCCGAAGAACTTCTTGGCCTCGCTGCGGGCGCGCTCCCACGCGCTCGCCATCTCGCTCTCCGAGGCGACGAGGCGCATGCCCTTGCCGCCGCCGCCCGCGGCCGCCTTCAGCATGACCGGGTAGCCGATCTTCGAGGCGGCGCGCGTCGCCTCCTCGGTGGTCTCGCAGGTCGCGCCGGGAACGACCGGAACGCCGGCCTCCGCCATCTTGGAGCGCGCCGCCGTCTTCGAGCCCATCTGGCGCATCGCGCTCGCGGGCGGGCCGATGAAGACGATGCCGGCGCGCTCGCAGGCTTCGGCGAACTCGGGGTTCTCGCTCAAGAACCCGTAGCCGGGGTGGATGGCGTCGCAGCCGGCGCGCTTGGCGACGTCGATGACCTTGTCGATCCGCAGGTAGCTCTCCGCTGCGGCGGCCGGGCCGACGGGATAGGCCTCGTCCGCGAGCCGGACGTGGAGCGCGGCGCGATCGACGTCCGAGTAGATCGCGACGGCGCGGATGCCCATCTCGTGGAGGGTGCGCGTGATACGGACCGCGATCTCGCCGCGATTCGCGACGAGCACCTTCTTGAAGGACTTGGACGCCATCTCGAGCTCTCCGAGCGAGCATCGTTATCCGAGAAACGGGCCGATGGGTAGCGCGTCGACGCTTCGCGATCGACGCGCGGCCCGGCCCGGCCTCGGCGCGCCCGTCGAGGCTTGCGCGCCCGACCGCGAGGGGGAAAGCTACGGCGCATGTCGAAGCTCGAGCCTCCGCGCGAGGAACTGATCCCGGGATCGATCGGGGGCGAGGAGCTTTCGTTCGTCGCCGTGGCTGCGCTCCTGCTCGCCGGCCCCATGCTCGCGCTGCCTCCGGGCATCTCCGCCGATCGAAAGGAGCAGGTCGATCTCCGGCGTACCGCCGACTACGTGATCGAGCAGCCCTCCTCCACCCGCATCATGGGCACGGCGAACGTCATCCTCGAGACGAACCGCGGCATCGACGTCGTCGACGTCGAAGTGGTGTGACACGTGGCGGAGCGTCGTCCTCGACCCGGCGAGTCGCTGTCGTTCGACTTCGTCTACTCGACTCCGGAGCCCGCCCCGAAGTCGAGCGAAGCTCCGCCCACCGCGCCGGCGTCGAACGGCCCGCCGGCCACCGAGCGGAGCGCCGCGCCGCCGCCTTCCGGATCGTGGATGCCCGTGCCGTCGCCGCGCCCGCTGCCGGCCGCGAAGCCGGAGCTGCCGGTCGCGAAGCCGGAGCCGCGCGTGCTGTCGGTCGCGCAGCTCGGGCGCATCGTCGGGCGGACGCTCGATCGCACGTTCGTCGAGGACGTGTGGGTCGAAGGCGAGGTCAGCGGCGCGCGGTCGGCGTCGAGCGGGCACGTCTACTTCTGCATGAAGGACGAGAAGGAGGACGCGATGATCGACGTCGTCCTCTACCGATCGCAGGTCTCGCCGCGCAGCCGCTCCCTCGTGAAGGACGGAGCGCGCATCCGCGTGCGGGGCAGGCCGACGTATTGGCCGCCGCGCGGCAAGCTCCAGTTCGTCGGCGATCGCGTCGAGCCCACGGGCAAGGGCGCGCTGCTCGAGGCGCTCGAGCAGCTCAAGGCGAAGCTCAAGGCGGAGGGGCTGTTCGCGCCGGAGAGGAAGCGGCCGCTGCCGCACGATCCACGCATCATCGGCGTCGTGACGAGCGCGCACGGAGCGGTCATCCACGACGTGTGCAAGGTCGCGTTCCGGCGGGGCGGGGCGCACATCCTCCTTGCGCCCGCCTCCGTGCAGGGCGCCGGCGCCGCCGACTCGATTCGGCGCGCGCTCCGTATGCTCCAGCGGGTCGAGTCGGTCGACGTCATCATCGTGGGGCGCGGCGGCGGCTCGCAGGACGACCTCTCCGCGTTCAACGACGAGATGGTCGTCCGCGAGGTCGCGGCGTGTCGCGTCCCCGTCGTGAGCGCGGTCGGGCACGAGGTCGACGTCACGCTCGTCGACTTCGCGGCCGACGCACGCGCCGCGACGCCCTCGCAGGCCGCGGAGATGGTCGTGCCGGACGGAGCCGCGCGACGCAGGTTGCTCGAGGAGCGCACCGGTCGATTGCTCCGCGCCATGCAGGCGCGCATCGCGGAGGACCGTGTCGCCCTCGGACGGCTCGCGCAGGCGTTCCGGGATCCGCGCCTCCTCATCGCGAGCGCCCAGCAGCGCGTCGACGAGCACGTCGCGCGGCTCGGCCGCATCATGACGCGGCGGCTCGCGCGCGAGCGGGAGGACGCCTCGCGCCTCGCCACGCGCCTGGGCGCGGCGCACCCTCGCGAGCGAATCGCGCGTGATCGGGCGCGCGTCTCGGAGTGGTCCTCGCGGCTCGCCACGGCGGGCCGCGAGCTCGTACGCGAGCGGAGCCAGCGGGCCGCGGCGCTCTCGGGCCGCCTCGAGCAGCTCGCACCGAGGATCGCCCAGGAGCGCTCGGATCGCCTCGCGAGCCTCGTCGCACGTCTCGACGCGATGAGCCCGCTCAAGGTCCTCGCCCGTGGCTACGCGATCGTCACGCACGCCGACGGGCGCGCCGTGCGCACCGCGAGCGAGGTCGCGCCCGGGGACGCCCTGCACGTGCGCGTGGCCGCCGGCGCCTTCGAGGCGGAGGTCACGAAGACGCCGGACGCGGTCGATCGCGACTCGACGAGAGGCGAGCCATGACGCCGCTCCGCTTCGCCGTCATCGGCTCGCCGATCGCGCACTCGAAGAGCCCCGCCATGCACGAGGCCGCGTACCGCGCGCTCGGCATGCCCCACGCCTACGAGAAGATCGAGACGAGCGAGGCCGACCTCCCCGCGCGGGTCGGGGCGCTCAGGGCCGGGGCCTTCGCCGGTCTGAACGTGACCGTGCCGCACAAGACGCGCGTGCTCTCGCTCGTCGACGAGGTCGATCCGAGCGCGAGCGCGACGGGCGCGGCCAACACGCTCGTGCGCACGAGCGACGGCCGCGTACGCGCGCACAACACGGACGCGCCCGCGATCGTCGAGGAGCTCGTCGCGCTCGCGGGCAGCCGCGATGCGCTCCGCGGGCGATCGGCGATCGTCCTCGGGACGGGCGGCGCGGCGCGCGCCGCGATCTTCGCGCTCGGCAGGCTCGGTGTGGCGCGCGTGATCGTCCGCGGGCGTCGCGAGGATCCGGCGCTCGCTCGGATCCTTTCCGCGAGCGGATCCGATGCACCGCTCGCCTTCGAGCCGATCGCCGCGCCGTCGCGCCCGCCGGAGCCGTCCGATCTCGCCGCGATCGTCCAGACCACGACCGCCGGCATGGCCGGGGGCCCGCCGGGAGACGTCGCCACGGATGCCATCGCGTGGGCGACCGTGCCGCGCGACGCCGTCGTGCTCGACGTCGTCTACGCGCCTCCACGGACGCCGTTCGTCGAGCGCGCGGCCGAGCGCGGTCTCGCGGCCGCGGGCGGGCTCGGCATGCTCGCGCGTCAGGGCGCGCTCGCGTTCGAGCTCTGGCTCGGCGTCGCTCCGCCGCTCGACGTGATGCTCGCCGCGCTTCGGTGACCGTCAGCGCGGCTCGACGGCGAGCGCGATCTCCGGGCCTGCACCGTCGGCGTGCCAGTCGTCCCAGTCGTCGAGCATCCGAGGTCCGCCGGTCGCGACGGAGGCCTGCGTAGCGGCGATGCGCTGCGTCGCGGCGCGGAGCTGTCGCACGCCCGCGAGGGCGACCTGCCACTGGAACCGCAGCGCGATGCGCGAGGAGGAGCGCACGAGGTTCGCGAAGCTGTCGCCCCCGACCACGAGCGCGATCGTCGGGCGGGATGCGGTGACCGTGGCCGACCGCGGCGCGCGATCGATGAGGGCGAGCTGCCCGACGAGCGCGCCCGGGCCGAGCGTCGCGATGGGCGAGGGCGATCCGTCGCGCGTGACCACGACCTCGCCGTCGGCGATGAGGAAGCAGGTCTCGCCCGGCTCGCCCTGCCGCACGAGCACGTCGCCCGCGGCGTAGGTGCGGAGCGTCGAGATGTAGGCGAGCAGCTCGAGGTCTTCGTCCGCATGACCGCGGAGCGCGCGGAGCGCGCGGAGCTGGTCGACGCGGATCGCGCGGCCGGGGCGGCTGGGCGAGGTCGTCCCGCCTCGGCTGGTCATCATCCCGACGCCGTACGCGAGCCGCTCTCCGGCGTCGCGCAGGCGGCGGGCGACGTCGAGCAGCACGTTCTTCTGGATCGCCGCTGCGACGCGGGGGGCGCTGGCATAGAGCTGTCCGAGCGCATCGCGCGTGAACTCGAGGACGGTGGCGGGCCCGGACTCGGCTGCCGCGACGGTCGCGGAACGCGGCTCGGCGTCGATGAACGCCATCTCGCCGACGACCTCTCCGGGCCCCAGCCGTGCGACCTTCTCCTCGGTGCCGCTCGGCGTGCGGACGCGTGCGACGAGCTCTCCGTCGAGCACGATCATCAACGAGTTTCCTGGCTCACCTTCGCGGAAGAGGACGTCACCCGGAGCCCCCCGCCGCGCCTCGAGCACGTGCAGGACGGCGTCGAGGTCGTCGTCGCCGAGATCGGCGAACGCGCTCACACGCCGGAGGACGGCACGCTTTTCGGCGCTCATTGGCCGATGATAACGCGACGAGTCGCCGCGAAACGGGCGCGCGGCGCCGGGGCACTCGGCGGGAGCCGACCGCGCGTTTTTCCGCGTGCTATACGCGAGGGAGTGTCGACCGACCGGCAACAGGGCTCGCCGAGCCCGGGAGAGCGCATCCGTCAGGTGACGGCGAAGAACCTCCAGCGCCTCGGCTATCGCCGCATCGTCCAGCTCCTCGTCTACCTCGTCATCATCCCGACGGTCCTGCTGCTCGCGATCGGCATCATCCTGATGTTCCTCGAAGCGCGCATCAACCTGCTCTTCGGGATCCTCACGGTGAGCTTCGTGTCGGTCGCCATCACGGGCATCGTCCTCGTGCTCGTGTTCTTGCGTCGCGAGGCGAACCTCTCGGAGCTCCAGGCCGACTTCGTCTCGAAGGTCAGCCACGACCTGCGCACGCCGCTGACGGCGATCCGGCTCTTCGCGGAGACGCTCCAGCGATCGGACGCCGACGCCGCGACGCGCGAGAAGTGCACGACCTTGCTCATGGCCGAGGCCGAGCGCCTCTCGAAGATGATCGAGCGCCTCCTCGACTGGGGGCGCATGGAAGCCGGGCGCAAGGTCTACGAGCTCAAAGTCGAGAAGGTGGCGGACATCATCGAGGACGCCCTCCGCGCATACGCGCCGCACCAGCAGGTGGGCGGGGATCTCGACTTCGCCGTCGAGGTCGAGCCCGATCTGCCCGACGTCATCGTGGATCGGGCGGCGATGGTCGGCGCGATCGTCAACCTCCTGTCGAACGCGCAGAAGTACGGTGGCTCGCCGCCGCGCGTCCGCCTGAAGGTCACCGGGTCGCCGAACCACGTGACGATCGCGGTCACGGACAACGGCAGCGGCATCCCGCGACCGGAGCACGCACGCATCTTCCAGAAGTTCTACCGCGTCGACGATCGCCTCTCGCGCACCAAGGAGGGAACGGGGCTCGGCCTCGCGATCGTCAAGCACGTCGCCCGCGCCCATCGCGCGCGGATCACGGTCGAGAGCGCCGAGGGCAAGGGCTCCACGTTCGCGCTCGTCCTCCCCGTGCAGCGGAAACCCCGGCCGCCGGCCGCGGCGATCGCGGGCGAAAAACCTGCGGTCGGTCGGACGTGAGGATCCATCCCTCCGCTTCGTGGTGGGGAGGCGGAGAAAAAATGAGCGGACGACAGCCGCGTCCGTGAAGAAGTCCTGGCGAGCGGGCATGCCTTCGCGGTAAAGCCTCGTCGGCGGCTCGGACCGCGGGGCCCGAGCCGGGTGACGCTCATGGTGCCCGACGCCAAACGGAAGACGGTCAGCCTCGAGGGGAGCCGTGTGCTCGTGGTCGAGGACGACCCGAGCATCGCGATCGGCCTCCGTATCAACCTGGAGAGCGAAGGCTACGCAGTCACCGTCGCAGAGGACGGCGAGCGCGGTCTCGAGCTCGCTCGGACGAGCGACCCCGACCTCGTCATCCTCGACGTCATGCTCCCGAAGCGCAACGGGCTCGAGGTCCTCCACGAGCTCCGCTCCGAAGGGCGGACGATGCCCATCATCATCCTGTCCGCGAAGTCGGGCGAGATGGACAAGGTCGCCGGCCTCGAGCTCGGAGCAGAGGATTACGTGGCCAAGCCCTTCAGCCTCGCCGAGCTGCTCGCGCGGGTCCGCGTCGCGCTACGTCGTGGCGGGGCGGCCGAGAAGCGGCCCGTGGTCTCGTTCGGCGACATCGAGATCGACGTCCCGGCGCGGACGATCAAGCGCGCCGGCGAGCACGTCGACGTGACGGCGACCGAGTTCGACGTGCTCATGTGTCTCATCGGCGAGCGCGGTCGTGCGCTCTCCCGCGAGGAGATCTTCCGGCGTGTGTGGGGCCCGAACCACCACGGGACGCCTCGGACCGTCGACAACTTCATCCAGCAGCTCCGGGCGAAGCTCGAGCCGGATCCGCACAGCCCGAAGTACATCCACACGGTTCGGGGCGTGGGTTATCGGTTCGATCTCGTCGAGTCGTGACGCTTGTGATGGACTAGGAGCGGCCGCGCGGCCAGCGCCCGGCACCGCCGGCGTCCCCGCGCCCTTTTTCGCCGCCGACATCGAGGCACGTCATGGATCAGAACCTTCTTCGCCAGTATCTCGCCACGGTCTATGACCTCCCGACGCCGAACGGCCCCCTCCGCGTATCGCTCGACGGCGACACGGTGCAGGACCCGTCGACTCTCCCGGAGCTCCTGCTCAAGCCGTTCACGATCCTGACCGCGTTCAACCCGCGCTCGATGCTCCTGCCCCGAAAGGTCAACGATGCGCGGCACGCGGTGCTCCGCGACATGCTCGTCCTCGGCTGCTACCGCGTCGAGCAGTGCGTCGGCTACGAAGAGGATCCCGAAGGCACGTGGCGGGAGCCGTCATGGCTCGTGCACGGCATGGATCGCGACGAGGCGATCGCGTTCGGCCGCGTGTTCCGGCAGAACACGATCGTGGTCAACCGCAACGCACGGCCGGAGCTCATCGTCACCGACCCGACGTGCGACGAGATCGGGCGCGCGTTCGTCGGCAACTGGCGCATCCGCGGCTGACCGCGCTCGTCTCTCACGCATCCTTGGCGCAGCGGAAGCCGGTCATCCGGAGCTTGAAGCGCGCGGGGTGGTGGATGCGATTCGTGCTGCGCAAGCCCTGCGCAGGGTAGTTGTAGGCGCCGCCGCGGATGTTCTTCTCGCACTCGGTCGGGATCGGGTTCGAGCCGGTGAAGCCCTGCTTGCCCTCGGCGCGGAGCTTGTTCTGCGCGGCGAGGATCTCCTCGCAGGTGCCCGGCTTGCCTTCGCGCGCGGTCGGACGCGTGTAGGCGAACGGGTCGTAGTCGTCCTCGAGCCACTCCCAGACGTTGCCGGCGAGATCGTCGTGACCGTACGGGCCGCGGCCCGCGGGGCGGCTCCCGACGTCCTCCGGGTGGTCCGCCGCGAAGACCGTGCGCTCCTTCGTCGGCGGGTCGTTGCCCCACGGGAAGCGGCGCCCGTCGTCGCCGCGGACGGCGCGCTCGAACTCCGCCTCGCGCGGCAGGCGCTTGCCCCGCCACTGGCAGTAGTCGCGGGCGGCGAACCAGGAGACGCCGACGACGGGCTTCTTCGGTCCTCGGAACACGCCGCCGAAGCTCGCCAGGATCTTCGGATCCGGCGGCGGGCACGCCTTGGCGGCGACGCACTCGTCGTACGCCTCTTGGGTCACCTCCGTCTTGTCGAGCCAGAAGGAGGCGATCGTGACTTCGTGCGCGGGGCGCTCGTCCGGCTCGCCGCCCTCGTCCGCGCCCATGATGAACGTGCCGCCCGGCACGAGCAGCATGTCCGGCGGGGCCTCGGTCGCGACCGTCGCGTCGGCGTCCGCGGCGCTCTCTTCCGTCGGCACGCCCGCGTCGGCGCCGGGCTCGGCGAGCGCCGGCGCCGCGTCGGGCGCCTCGGAGGCGGGCGGCGGGCTCGGCGCGCTGGTGCTGGCCGACGACGGCGGGGGCGGCGCGGAGCCGGAGCGACAGGAAGCGAGCGCGAGGAGCACGAAAGGAAGGTGGGATCGCATCGGCGTCGAGCGAGGCGCGCGAAGGGCGCGCGCCTCTTCGAATGTGCCTCGCCTCGCGCTGCGATGGAATCGAGAACCTCGACGGTGCGCCGTCCGAAGGACGTGCCGCTGCAAAGGCGCGGCGGCCGTGGTAGGAAGGCGCGCGAGACGAGGGCTCCGTCGCGCCGCCGCCCACGTCGCCCTGGTCCGATGATCTCCGTTCAGCACCTCGTCAAGCGGTACGGCTCGAAGGTCGCGGTGGACGACCTCTCGTTCGAGGTCGACAAAGGAGAGGTCATAGGGTTCCTCGGTCCGAACGGAGCGGGGAAGAGCACCACCTTGCGCATCATCGCCGGGTTCCTCGGACCCACGAGCGGGACGGTGAGGGTCGCGGGGCACGACATCACGAAGGAGAGCTACGAGGCGCGGCAGAAGCTCGGCTACATGCCGGAGGCGGTCCCGCTCTATCCGGAGATGCGCGTGGCCGAGTACCTCCGGTTCCGCGCGGAGCTGAAGCGCGTGCCGCGCGCGCAGCGCAAGGACGCCGTCTGGGAGGCGATGGGGAAGGCGAACGTCCGCGACGTCGCGAACGTCGTCATCGGACACCTCTCGAAGGGGTACCGGCAGCGCGTCGGCCTCGCGGACGCGCTCGTCTCGCGTCCGCCGCTGCTCGTGCTCGACGAGCCGACCGCGGGCCTCGACCCGAACCAGATCCGCGAGGTCCGAGAGGTCATCCGCGAGCTCGGCAAGGAGCACACGGTCCTCCTCTCGACGCACATCCTGAGCGAGGTCGAGGCGACCTGCAGCCGCATCGTCGTCATCTCGCAGGGCAAGCTCGTGGCGGCGGGGACGATGGAGGAGCTCGCGCAGAAGCGCCGCCCGGTGGGCCTGCGCGTCGTCGTGCGCGGGAATGTCGAGATTGCCTCGAGCGCTCTTCGGGCGATCGAGGGGATCACGAAGGTGACCGTCGAGGGAACGCGGCGGACCGAAGAGGGCGAGGAGGTCCACGCCCTCCGCTGCGCGTACCGCAAGAAGCTCGACGACGTGACGGCGGCCCGCGCGACCGAGCAGGCCGTCGCCGCGCTCGTGGGCGCGGGCCTCTTCGTGCGCGAGGCGACGCCCATCAAGAGCACGCTCGAGGAGCTGTTCGGCGAGCTCACGGGCGTGCGCTCCAGCGAGGCCGACAAGGCCGACGACGAGGCGGCCGCATGAGGAGCTTCTGGCCGATCTACAAGCGCGAGCTCTTCGCGTTCTTCGTGACGCCGCTCGCGTGGGTCCTCCTCACGGTCTTCCTCGTCGTGCAGGGGATGCACTTTTTCCTGCTCGTCGACCACTTCGCGAACGTCGGGCAGCAGCTCAGCGATCAGACGCCGCTCCAGGCGTTCTTCGGCAACACCGTCCTCTTGTACCTCGTCCTGTTCCTCCTCGTGCCGCCGATGACGATGCGTCTGTTCGCGGAGGAGCGCCGGAGCGGGACGATCGAGACGCTGATGACGGCGCCGGTCTCGAGCGTCGCCGTCGTGCTCGCGAAGTACGCCGCCGTCGTCACGACGTACGTCGCGATGTGGGCGCCGACGATCCTCTACCTCGTCATCCTGAGGCAGACCGGCGACCTCGACTGGGGCGTCGCCGCCTCGGCGTACATCGGCGTGCTCCTCGTGGGCGCGGGCTACCTCGCCCTCGGGCTGCTCATGAGCGCGATCACGAAGAGTCAGTTCCTCGCGCTCGTCCTTACGGCGCTCGTCGTTCTGGGCTTGTTCATCCTCGGCGTCGGCGAGTTCGTCACGCGCGAGGGAACGCTCATGCACGAGATCTGCGCGCACGTCTCGGTGTGGGCGCACATGAACGACTTCGCGTCCGGCGTGATCGACTCGCGCCGGCTCGTCTTCTACGGCTCGATGATCGTCTTGCCGTTGTTCGTGACGGTGCGCGCCGTCGACGCGTGGAGGTGGGGCTGATGGCGGCCGGGCAGAAGTCCGAGAAGAAGCGGAAGCTCTCGCTGCCGCGCATCGACGCCCTGCAGGCGTCGCAGCTCGCCGGCATCGCGCTCGCGATGATCGTCGCCATCCTGGTGAACGTCGTCGCGGTGCGCCGTTTCTCGCGCTGGGACTGGACGGCCAACAAGCGCTACTCGCTCTCGCCGGCGACGGTGCAGACGCTGCGCGAGCTCGAGGAGCCCATCGAGATCTGGGTGCTCCTCGGTCCCGCCGATCCCCTCGAGCACAGCGTCAAGCAGCTCCTCGTCGCCTACCAGGCGGAGACGACGAAGCTCGACATCCGCTACGTCGATCCCGACAAGGACGTCGTCGCGCTCGAGGACGTCAAGAAGCGCTTCAAGATCGAGACGGGCCGCACCGAGCAGGGGCACGTCGTCACGGACGCGATCGTCGTCGTCGCGCGCGGCGATCGTCACTGGTTCCTGTCGGCGTCCGACATGGTCGAGATCTCGCCGGGCGACGACACGCGCGTGAAGCCGAAGGAGGAGCGCGCGCTGACCGGCGCCATCCGCAACGTCCTCGGCTCGGAGAAGGCGAAGCTCTGCTTCACCACCGGGCACGGCGAGATGAACCCGGAGGACCCGGGCCCGGAGGGCGCGGGCCTGCTCAAGGACATCCTCGTCAAGGACAACTACGACGTCACCGTCGTCGATCCCGGCGCCCTCGACACGCCCAAGCCCTTCGAGTCCTGCGCCGTCGTCGTCGTCGCCGGGCTGCGCGGCGCCTTCACGCAGGAGGAGGCCGAGCGCCTGCGCACGTACCTCCTCGAGGGCGGCAACATGCTGCTCGCCGTGAGCCCGATCACGGGCGAGAGCGAGACCGGGCTCGTCTCCGCGAACCTCGATCGCGCCCTTTTGCCGTTCGGGATCGCGCTCGACGACGACCTCGTGATCGAGGAGGACCCCGAGCTCTCGTTTCCCGGCACGGGCGGCATCCGCTTCGTGGCGCAGCCGCGCCCGCACCCGGTGACGGCGGCCTTGGCGCAGGACGACAGGCGCGACGTGCCGCGCGTCGTCCTCCACTTCGCGCGCTCGCTCCGCCGCGCGGCGGAGCCGAATGCCGCGAGCCCGGCGGACATCCTCGTCACGTCGCCGAAGGCCTTCGGCCTCACGAACGTCGTCGGCGCCTCCGAGTGGAAGGAACAGCCCAAGAAGAAGCCCGGAGACCTCGGCGGTCCGCTCGTCCTCGCGATGGCGGCCGAGCGGCCGAAGACGAACCCGTCGGCGCCGCACGGCCCGCGCGTCGTCGTCGTCGGCACCGCGAGCCCGCTCACCTCGCCGACCTTCCGCGAGCCGCTGCCGCTGCGAGGCGCGGCGCTCTTCGTCGAGAGCGCCATCTCGTGGCTCGCCTCGAAGCCGCAGGTCCTCGACGTCCCCGACAGGGCGGCCGTGCCCGCGGGCATCCGCATCACCGAGGAGGACCGCGAGTCCGTGCGCCGATACGTCCTCTTCTTCATGCCGGGCGCGATGGCGATCCTCGGCATCGCGGTCGGCCTCTGGCGGCGCCGCGGCGAGGGCGCGCTGCCGGAGGACGCGCCCGACGCCAAGAAGAGCGACGCGAGCGGCGCGCGATCGGCCGCCAAGCCGAAGAAGAAGAGCGCGGCCAAGCGCGCGAAGAAGGAGGACGAGGACGCGTGAAGCGGCACGCGACGACCATCGTGCTCTTCTTCGTCGCCGTCGTTCTCGGCGTGTGGCTGTGGCTGGACCGGGACAAGGTGAGCGAAGGCGAGCGCAAGCGTCGCGAGAACAACGTCTTCCCCGCGTGGCGCCGCGAGGATCTCTCTCGCATCGAGATCGCGCACGAGGGCGAGACGATCGTGCTCGAGCGCGACGCGAAGGCGGACGGCGTCTGGCGCATGACGTCGCCGCGTCAGGAGCGCGTCGATCAGGCCGCCGCCGAGCGCCTCACGACGACGCTCGAGTTCGCGACCATCGTGCGCAAGGTCGGCGACGATCCGTTGCTCGGCCTCGAGACGCCGCGTGCGAGCGGATCGATCACGATGGGCTCGCTCGTCTTCCGGTTCGCGCTCGGCGCGCCGTCGCCGCGGCCGGAGGGCTCGAGCTATTTCCGCGTCGACGACGGCGCGCCCTTCGTGGTGTCGAAGGAGCTGACCGAGACGTTGCTCGCGCACTCGGACACGTACCGCGATCGCACCGTGGTCCCGTACCTGTCGCTCGAGCTCGCGCGCTTCGCGGTGAAGCATCCGGGCGGCGGGTTCGCCGTCTCGCGAAAGGACGAGCGGTCGTTCACGGTCGACGGCCCGGGCCTTCTCGCGTCGCGCGTCGCGCTCGACAAGGTGTGGAGCGCGCTCGCCGAGATGCGGGCGGAGGCGTTCCCGAAGGACGCGGACGCCGACCGGCTCACCGCCGAGCCGCGTCTGACGATCCTCATGACGCCCAAGGAGCCGGGCAAGCCACCCGGCGAGCTCGTCGTGGGCGACACGTGCCCTGGTCACCCGAACGACGTGGTGGTCTTGCGGAAGCTGCCGACGCGCGTCGCGGCGTGCGCGCCGAAGGGCGCGATGGACACGCTGCTCGCGATCACCCCGAGCGCGCTCGTGGACGACCGGCCATTTTCGTTCCGTCACGACGAGATCGAGGAGATCCGGCTCGAGCTCGTCAGCGCTGCTGCGCAGGACGCCGGCGCGTCGCCGCCGCGCGCGATCGAGCTCGCGCGGCGCGGGACGGGCTTCCACCAACGCGAGCCGGTCGATCGCGAGGTCACGGGCGACGAGGCCGACGCGGTCGGCGACATGCTCGCGGAGATCGAGCGCGGCGCTGCCGTCGAGGTGCGGCCGGGCGGAGAGCCCTTCACGGCCGTCGCGCGCGCGCGCGTCCGCTCGGGCGACTTCGAAGAGACCGTCGAGATCGGCGAGCTCCCGAGCAAGGAGAGCGACGCCGGCACGTCGCGTCCGATCGTCCGCCGCCTCCGCGACGACGCGCGCCTGGTGGTTCCGCCCGAGGTCGCCCGTCGTTTGGTGCCGCGCGCGACGACCGTTCGTGGTCGCATCCTCTCGGCCGACGAGAACGGCAAGCAGGAGACGAGGCGCGTCGTGCGCGTGGTGCTCCGCTGCGGCACGCCGCAGGAGCTCGTCGACTCGGGCAATGGCTTCGTCCTCGTGGAGCCCAAGGGCTACGAGACGGACGGCACGATCACGCAGCTCGTCGACGGCCTCGTGAAGGGCAAGGTCCTCGCGTGGGTCGCGGACGCCGACGACGGCACCTTCGGTCTCGAGGAGGACGGCTGTCGCGTCGTCCTCGTGTTCGAAGACGACAAGGCGCCGATGACGGTGCGCTTCGGTGCGGAGGGCGAGGGAGGCGTCTACGGTGTCGTCGATGGACGTGCGCCGGTGTTCGTCGCGCCGCGCTCGCTCCACGAGCTGGCGAAGCGGATCTACGTGAACCGCGCCGCGCTGCGCGAGGAGCCGTCGCGGATCGAGTCGGTGAAGGTGACGGTGCGCGGAGCTCCGGTGAAGGGCCGGAGCGAGGCGGAGCTGCGCGACGCGGTGGCCGGTCTCTTCGCCGATCGCGCGGCATCGCTCGGCGGGACCGACGTGGGCCCGCCCGAGGTCGAGATCGTGATCGGGCTCGCCGAGGGCGGCCCGCCGAAGCGCGTCGTGTGCGGGCCCGTGTCCGGAGAGTTCAGGAGATGCGCGACGCCCGGCATCAAGGCCGTGTTCGAGGTCCGTCGGGCGCTCGTCGATCGCCTCCTCGAGCCGGTGGACGCGGCTCGCTCGAGCGAGGCCGGGGCCGAGAAGTAGCGAAAGTCGAAAAATCGCGGCCCCACGGATGACCATGCGTGGCGAACTTCTGACAGAAGTCGGCTCCTCGTGGACGGTCTAAACTGGGATCCGTGCGAAGCCTGCTCGCCGTTGCCGTGGCGCTCGTCCCCGCGTGCACGCTGCTCGTCCCGACGGACAATCTCGCCGACTCGCCCCCGTCCACGCCTGCCGACGCGGAGGTCGAGGGGCAGCCGACTGGAGATGCATCTGCCGGGGCCGACGCTCCAGCCTCGCCGTACGAGGCCCTCATCCTCTCGGACGGCCCGCTCGCCTATTGGCGCATGGGCATCTCGAGCGGACGGATCGTGCCCGACCGCACCGGGCGCGGCAACGATCTCGTCCTGCAAGGCACCGGACACAAGCTCGGGGTGCCCGGCGCAATCGCCGGCGACGTCGACGGCGCCATCGAGTTCGACGGAGTGTCCTCGCGAGCGATCGCGACGAACGCGCGCGCCTTCGACTTCGAGGACCGGCATCCGTTTTCCATCGAGTGCTGGTTCTTGCGTCGACCCCGCGCGAGCGGCCCGGAGTACCAGTACCTCGTGAACAGCTCGATCGGCGAAGGCGGGAGTCGAACGGGCTACGCGCTGTGGATCGCGCCGCCCGAGGGCGGCAAATCGGACCCGCACAGCGGCTTCGAATGGATGACGAGCGGAGGCGACCTACAAGTGAACGGGGCGCTGCCGCCCGCGGACGCGTTCGTTCACTACGTGGCCGTGTTCGATGGAACGAAGGCGATCCTCTACGTCGACGGTGTCTCCGACTTCGAGAGTCTCACCGGCCCCGGACAGCAGACCGCGCGCGTGACCGACTTCGTGATCGGCGGGGACTACGACGGCAGTGAGTGCGTGTCGGGCGTGATCGACGAGGTCGCGATCTACGACCGCGCGCTCTCGCCGGCCGAGGTGGCGCGTCACCTCAGCGCGGGTCGAGGCTTGTAGGCTCTCTACGCCGAAGCCGAGGACCCGACCGCGGGGTATTCGCCCGATCGGCTCCGGGCGGCACGTGACGGCAAGTTGCATTACACGTCGCCGACGTTCGGGCGAACGCCACCACAATCCTGCGGATATTTGCTCGTGTCAGCTCGGGTCACGAACGGCACCCGAGCGCAGGTGAAAGGGCGGCTCGACTGGGGAGGCGATTTCCTCTCCGACACGCGCGAGTTCACACTCGCGCCTGGCGCCGACACGACGTTGAACCGTGACGCTTCCGTTCCGCGGCAGCCTCGACACCGCAAAGAACCGGCTCGGGATCACCACGGCCGCGGGCGTCCCCGTCATGGCGGAGAGCGATCGTGCGTACGCCAACGTCGTGCGGTCTTGCAGGATCGAGAAGCTACTCATGGCGGCGCCGAATTGATGAGGCGCGCTCGTGGAGCAGTGGCGTAGGCGTCTGCGTACCGTGTCGCGGTCCACGCCGAGGACGCGCGGCGGCTCGACGCAGCGGCCCCGGACGACGCGATCGCTCGCGCGTCGTCGAGCGCGCGAGCGGACGGTGTCGTAGGCTATGGACGCAATGGACAGCCTTCCGGACAAAGCCCGCCGCGCGCTCGAACGTGCTCGGTCCAAGCCGCTCAGCTACGCGGTTCGCCTCGTGAAGGCGCCCGACGGACGCATCGTCGCGATCCTCGGCGAGGCGCACATGAAGCTCGCGGAGGCCTCCGAGATCGGCAAGGCCGTCGTCGGCGCCTTCGAGCTGCGCGGCGTGGAGACGTTCCAGCGAAACAAGGTGACCTGGGGCCGTCTGCTCGGCTTCCTCATCGGCGCGCCGCGCACGCTGCTTCGGATCCTGTCGCTCGGCGCGATCAAGGGAAGCACGATCACCGACGCGAAGCAGCTCCCCTCGGGCTACACCGTGGAGCTCGAGCGGGCGAAGCGGATGCCGTTCGGGCTGCACGTCGCGTCCGTGTACATGTGCCTCTACTTCATCGTCGCGTTCCTCGCGATGATTGCCCCGCTCATCGCCGCGATCGCGCCCTGGCTCGCCGCCGCGATCCTCACGCTGGCGGCGTTGTTCCAGGCGCACCTCATCGCGCTCGTGCCCGCGTTCTTCCTGAGGAAGTACTCGTGGTGTTGGATCATCCATCCGTTCCTCGGGATCCTCACGTTGCGCGACGAGCTGATGGCGAAGGGCACCGTGCGGATGCTCGACGACCATCGGAGGATCCGCGCGGCCGTCGTCGTCATGGGCCGCGCCCACGTGTCGGGCTACGAGCGCATCCTCGTCGAGCGATACGGCTTCGAGCGCGTCGAGCTCTGACTGCGGCTCAGCGGAGGCGCGTGAGCCAGAGCCACGCGAGCGCGGCCGAGACGGCGAGCAGCACGCCGACGACGATTCCGATCCATCCCCGAGAGGCAGGCGTCGGGGCGCCGGCCTGCACCGGCGCGGGCGGCTGCGCGACGGCGTGAGGCGGAGGGGGAGCTGCCGAGGGCGGCGGCGCCAGCGGGATCATTCGCGGTGTCGGATGGCGAGGCGCCGGCGGCGGTGCTGCGCCAGGTGAAGGCCCGACGATCTCGACGGTCGGTCGCCCTTCGACGGCCACCGTCGCCGCGATCGCGAGCACCTCCTGATCGGTCGTGTCCGGGTCGTCGCGTCCGCCGGCCGAAGCCCAGAGCATCTCGTTCTCGTCACCGATCCCGAGGCGAGTCCTCGCCGGCGGACGGTGATGATCGAGGATGGCCTGCAGCTTCTCGACGACGCCGGCGGGCAGATCGAGGAACCGCACGGCCATCCCTGCAGGCGCGTCCGGCCCCTCGGGCCTCGTTCGTGTGGAGAACACGCGTGCCTCGAGCGTGACCGCCGCGGTGGGGGACTTCAGCTCGACGCTGAGCAGCGCGCCGACGGCCAGCGGCTCGGTCGTCTCGATGAAGAGCCCGCCGAGGGCGACGTCGCGCGCGACGGCGCTCGTCGGCGCTCCGCCGTTCGCGGCCTCGTACGTGACGATGATGCGGCGTTCGTCGCTCGCAGACATCCTGACGGGAACGTAACGCGATCGGGCCTTCGTGTGATGCTTCGCCCCTCGGGCTGCGGTCGCGCTGCATTTGCGGCGCTGTTCTCCGTCCGACGCAAGAAGTGCTCGCGCAGACGCAAAGGGATGCTAGGCTGTCGTTCGGCGTGTGAGAGCGCGCCGACGATGACGAACCCGCGCTGAGCCTCGAAAGACGAGAGACAGGACCCGCAGCGCCCGCTCGCACACGAGCCGGAGCGCGCGGCTGACATCGGTCCAGACTCCAGTCTCCAGCAATGGTCTCCAGCATCGATCTCTAGCCGTCGCAGGGCTCGAGACTGGGGCGCGTCTTCATCGTCGGCGACGGGCAGTCGTCCGCCTCCAGCGACGCGAGTCCCCAGCAGCTCGCCCCTGCTGGAGACTGGAGGCTGGAGACTGGAGGCCGAAACCCCATGGGAGCTCACCGCCATGCAAAGCCTCACGTACTACGTTGCGACCAGCATCGACGGGAAGATCGCCCGTCCCGACGACTCCTTCGACTTCTTCGTGAACGAAGGCGAGCACGTCACCGACTACCTCGCCGCGCTGAAAGCGTTCGACTCCGTCATCATGGGACGGCGGACGTACGAGATCGGGACGAAGGTCGGCGTCACGAACCCGTACCCCTGGCTCGAGACCTACGTGGTCTCGAGGTCCATCGAGAAGAGCCCGGACCCGAACGTCACCGTCGTCTCCGAGGGCGTCGCCGACCTCGTACGTTCCCTCAAGGAGCGGCCAGGCCGGAGAATCTACCTCTGCGGGGGCGGACGGCTCGCGGCGCATCTGCTCGAGCACGACCTCGTCGACGAGATCGTGCTGAAGCTGAGCCCCGTCATCGCCGGCGACGGCATCTCCGTCGTGAGCGCGATGGATCGACCGACGAAGCTCGCCCTCGTGGACCACAAGGTCCATGACAACGGCGTCGTCGTCCTCCGGTACCGCGTCGAGCGGCGATCTCGACGGCCCGCTCCTACGGCCGAGTCAGGACGAACACCGCCACCGAAAAGATCGTCGTGAGCGCTGCGAGCATCACGACCGCCCAACGGGGCGCTACGCGCTCGGCGTCCGCCGCGCTCGGGTCGTACGGACCTTCACGAACGAACGACATGGCGTCCGCCTCGTCCGCGCGCATCGTCGCGACGGCCGGGGCGGGCGCCACCACGGCGACCGCCGCTTCCGTGCGCTCACGCGGAAGCTCCGCAGGTTTGCGGTAGACGTCCTGCATGGGGCGGAGCTTACTCCTTTCGAGGCGTGCGCCCCAGCACGCTCTGCCGTCTGCGTTGACTTTGCAGCGCGGCCGCTTTAGCTGCGGATTTCATCGATGTTGCGAGCCGCGAAGTCCGACGGCGCCACCGAGAAGGTCGACCTCGCCTCCGAGCCGGCGGCGCGGCCTTTTCTGAAGTGGGTCGGTGGCAAGACGCAGCTCCTCGAGCAGATGGAGCCCCTCTTGCCGCGGACCTTCCGTCGGTACTTCGAGCCGTTCGTCGGCGGCGCGGCGTTGTTCTTCGACCTCCGGTCGAAACGGCGGATCGAAGCCGGGGCGTACCTGAGCGACGTGAACAAGGAGCTCATCGACTGTTACGTCGCCGTGCGAGATCACGTCGACGACCTGATCGCCGAGCTCCGAAAGCACAAGTACGAGAGCGATCACTACTACGCGGTGCGCGCGCAGAACCCGGCGGACCTGCCGCTTCCGAAGCGGGCGGCCCGCACGATCTTCCTCAACAAGACGGGGTACAACGGGCTCTACCGCGTCAACAAGTCGGGGCAGTTCAACGTCCCGTTCGGGCGGTTCAAGAAGCCGCTCATCTGCGACGAGCCCAACCTCCGCGCGTGCTCGCGGGCGCTCCAGGGCATCTCGATCGAGGTCGCCGACTTCACCAAGGTGCTCGAGACCGCGGAGGAGGGGGACTTCGTCTACTTCGATCCGCCCTACGTACCCCTCTCGCCGACGTCGGACTTCACGGCGTACATCCCCGGCGGGTTCGGCGCCGCCGAGCAGAGGAAGCTGGCCGAGGTGTTCACCGCGCTCGCGAAGCGCGGGGTGTACGTCATGCTCTCGAACTCCGACACGGAGCTCGTCCGCGACCTCTACGCCGAGTTCGACATCGACGTCGTCTATGCGGCACGGAGCGTCAACTCGAACGCCTCCAAGCGCGGCAAGCTTCCCGAGGTCGTCGTCAGGAGCTACCCGATCCGCAAGAAAGGCAGGGCATCGTGAGCACACCTCGACGTCGGGGCATGGGAGGGGTCGATCCGGGGCCGGCCGAGCCCCACTCGCACGCGCTCGCGCCGGAGGAGGTCATTCGCCTCAAGGTGAAGGCGGAGCTGCGCAAGCGCATGCGAGGCGTCCGCAAGACCGCGCCGCTCGAGGCCTGCGCCGAGCGCTCGGCGAAGATCGTCGCCGCGCTCGAGGCTCACGAGGCGGTCGTCGCGGCGAAGTCCGTCGCGCTGTTCTGGCCCATCGTCGAGCGGCACGAGGTCGATCTGCGCGAGCTCGATCGGAAGCTGCGTGCGCGCGGCGTCCGGATCGCGTACCCGGCGATCGATCCGGACACGGGCGACATGTCCTTCCGCATCGTCGACGACGTCGCCGCGCTCGAGGAGCGAGGCTACGGCTTCGCCGAGCCGGCGCCCGACGCCCCGCACGCCACGGCGCTCGACGTCGTCGTCGTCCCGGCGCTCGCCGTCGACCCGACGGGTCATCGCATCGGCTACGGCGCGGGCTATTACGATCGCACGCTCCCCAAGTACGCGCCTCCCGCGATCGCGATCTCGGTCGCCTACGACTGGCAGCTCGTCTCGGAGATCCCGGCGCTACCCGGCGACGTCCAGACGGCCTGGGTCGTCACCGATCAACGCGTCCTCGACGCGCGCGCGTCTCAATCCCCTGGAGCCCGGAGCCTGGAGCCGGGCGCCTGATCGGCTCGCTTCGGCGGCCGCGCCGTCTTCGCGGCGCACTCGGCGCACGTCCCGTACATCTCGTGCTTGTGCGTCTTCAGGATGAAGCCGTAGCGGGCGGCGATGCGCTCCTGCAGCTCTTCGATCTGGGGCTCCTCGAACTCGATGATCTTGCCGCACTCGACGCAGATGAGGTGGTCGTGGTGCGACGACTCGTCCGCCAGCTCGTAGCGTGTCAGACCGTCGCCGAACTTGCGCTCGAACGCGACGCCGCACTCCGTGAGGAGCTTGAGCGTCCGATAGACCGTGGCGTAGCCGACGCGAGGGTCCTTCTGCCGCACCTCGGCCAGCAGCTCCTCGATGCTGATGTGGTGGGGCGACTGGAAGAACGTCTCGACGATGACGTTGCGCTGCTCCGTCTTCCGGAGGCCGCGCTTCTCCATGTGCTCGTGCAGGAGCGCGCGAAAGTGCTCCAGGTTGGGCCGCACGGCCGAGTCAACGTGGGCCGCCTTGGCCTTCAACCCGCCTCCCATGGTCTTGAGAGATGTCGCGCCGCATCCGCGGGCCGTCAAGTCGGAAGCGAACCGCCGAGGCCGCAGGTCAGGGGCGCTCGATGGGCAGCCCCTCGGATTCCCATGCGAGAATGCCGCCTTCGAGGAACGCGACCGGCGTGCCCTGGTTGGCCATGCGCTCCGCGAGCTCCTTCACCTTGTCGCCGGAGCGGTCGTAGAGAGCCGGCTGTCCGGGCAGCATGTAGAGCTCGGCGAGGCGATTCTCGATCTCTTCCAGCGGCATGTTCTTCGCGCCGGGCAGATGGGCGCGGTTGTATGCGGCGGGCTCACGGACGTCGACGGGCACGACGGCGCCTTGCTTCATGAGCTCGGCCAGCTCGCGTGCCTTGAGGGCGCCCGCCGCGCGGGGGAGGAACGGCTCGAGCATCGCGCGGAGCTGCTTCCTCCCGAGGGCCCCGACCTGGACGTCGCCGAGGCGTTGATCGACGAAGAGCATGAAGGTCGGGACGGACTGAATCCGTAGCTGACGCGCGAGGAGCGGCGACTTGTCGATGTCGACCCTGACCACGCGAGCCTTGCCTTGAACCTCGGCCGCGAACGCCTCGACCTCCGGAGCGATCGACTTGCACGGCTGGCACCAGTCCGCGGTGAACTGGACGAGCACGGGGACCTCGGACATGAGCACCACCTGCTCGAAGTCCCGCTCCGTCACGTACGGGATGGCGCCACCTCCGGACGCGCCCGCGCCACCACTGCCTTTGGCGTCTTGCGCGCCACGACCACGTCCGCCGAAGATGTGCATGTCGGCCGAGACACGTAACGCATCCATCCGCACCCGCCAAGCCCCGTCGGCCGCATCTCGCGCCTTTCGCGAGGGCTTCGCCGGCACCCGGCGCGGTCGATTGTCTCGAAAGCGTCCGCCGGCCCTGCGCTGCGGTGCCGATGACCTCGAGTGCGTGGCCGAGCCCTCAGCGGGAGCGCGGATCGAGGAGCCCGCGGAGCGCTTCGCCCATCAGGTTGCAGGCGATGATCGTGACGACCAGGAGCGCGCCGGGGAAGGCGAGCAGCCACCACGCACCCGGGGCGTCGCGGAACTGGCTCATCGTCTCGCCCCACGAGGCCGCTCCACCGGGCGTCCCGACGCGGAGGAAGTCGAGCGACGCCTCGGTGAGGATGACGGTGCCGACGCCGACGGCGGCGGCGACCGCGAGCGGGCCGTGCACGTTCGGGGCGATGTGCCGGCGGAGGACGCGGAGCGGGGAGGCTCCGAGGGCGCGCGCCGCGAGGACGTAGTCCTGCGTCGCCGCGAGCATCACCTCGCCGCGGACGAGTCGCGCGATCTCGGGCCAGCGCGTCAGGGCGATGGCGAGGAACAGCGTGAAGAGCGTCGGGCGAGGGACCGCGGCCTGTATTCCGAGGACGAGGACGAGCGGAGGGAACGCGGTCACCGATTCGATGGCGCGGCTGACGAGCGCGTCGGCCGCCCCGCCGAAGAGGCCGGCGAGCGCGCCGAGCAGGGCGCCGAGGCCGACCGATGCCGCCACCGCCACGAGCGCGAACACGAGGTAGCTCCGCGTACCGTGGACCGTTCGAGCGAAGACGTCGCGACCTTCGCGATCGGTCCCGAACGGGTGCCCCGCACCGCCCGGCGAGAGCAGCGGACGCCGCACCTCGTACGGCGCCGTCTCGGGCCCGTGAGCGACGAGCGGTCGGATCGTCCAATCCGCCTCACGGACGAGCTCTTCGCGATCCATCGCCTCGAGCTCCGCGGGGCGGGTGACGTTCGGCAGGACGTAGAGGTGGCCGTGGATCCTGCACGCGATCGGCAAGTCGCTCGCCAAGAGGTCGGCGAAGACCGCGATCAACGCGAGCAGCGCCGCCACGACGAGGGCCACGCCTCCGAGCCTCTTGCTGAGCGCGTGCGTGCCCGCCCACGCGATGCCGGCGAGCGGAGGCGCGGCCTGGGCGGGGCGGACGCCCGGCGCCGGCGTCGGCGACGAAGGAGGCGCAGGCGGGACCCGGGAGGGGCGCGCGAGCAGGAAGGGGACGCTCTCGAGGTCGTCCCTGAGCGTCGCGTCGTCTGCCGGGCTCGTGCGCGGGTCGTCGCTCACGCGAAGCGCCTCCTTCCCTGCCGCTCGCGGACGCGCGGATCCAAGAGGCCGTAGGCGATGTCGCTCGCGACGAGCGAGGCCGTCGTCACGGACGCGCAGAGGAGCGTGACCGCGACGATCCAGGCCACGTCGCGGGACTCGATCGCCCGCAGTGTCTCCCAGCCGATCCCGTGGACGTCGAAGACCTCTTCCACGACGAAGGCGCCTCCGATGAGCGCCGGGAACTGCACGCCGGCGATCGTCACCGTCGGGACGAGGGCGTTCCTGAGCGCGTGCACGATCGCGACGCGGAGCGTCCTCGCGCCTTTGGCGCGCGCCGCGCGGACGTAGTCCTGCGTGAGCGTTTCGATCATCGACGCGCGCTGTTGCTGCGTCATGACCGACAACGAGACGGTCGCGAGGGCGAGGATCGGAAGGACGAGGCCCGCGCCGGCCGCACGTCCGAAGGTGGCGAGGAGCTCGGCCACGAGGAAGGTCGGGACCGAGTAGACGAGGAGGACGATCGCCGAGGTGACGTGATCGACGGTGTGCCCCTGGCGCCAAGCCGCGACGACGCCGATCGGGACGCCGACCGCCGCGCTCACGAGCAGCGCGAGGAGCGCCATGCCGAGCGTCACGGGCGCGCGTGCGACGAGCTTGTCGAAGATGGGGAGCCCGTCCCGGGTGCTCAATCCGAGCTGTCCCGTCACCGCGCCGAGCACCCACTTGGCGTAACGGGTCTGGGTGATGCTCGCCGTCACCTTCTCACCGCCGTAGAGCACGACGTAGTCGGGCTCGTGGATGTACCACCAGGAGAGCCACTCCGAGATCACCGCGCGCGCCTGTGCGCGGTCGGCGTCGGGCGGGAGGGTCGCGTCGCGCATCGCGACGCGCGATGCGATGCGCGTGAGCCGATGGAGCGCGACCGGGTCGCGCGTCGACCGCATGGCCATGACGAGCTCGCGGAGGGCGAACGTGTCGACGAGGAGGACCTCGCGCTCGAGGAGCTCGCTGTCGCGCGTCGTGATGCGCTGGACGGATCGCCTCACCGCCGGCTCGGTGAAGTCGACGGAGCGATCCTCCCAGAAGCGCGCCCAGAACAGCACCGCGCTGTCGGGGTGCACGAGCTCGACCTCGTCGCCGATGCCCATGCGCTGCGCGACCGGCGCGAGCGCGACCGCGACACGGCCGCGTGCGGCGGGAGGGATGTCGTCGAGGCGGGGCAGCAGGTGAGGGAGGGCCGCGCCGCCGATGCGCGCGAGGCGCGCCTCGCAGAACCGCGCCTCCGCGTCGTCGGCCACGACGTGCGCGATGCACTCCTCGACCGTCGCGCGAACGTCACGAGGGGAGACGTTGAACAGGCGCGGCAGATCGAGGAAGCGCGCGCGCCTCTTCTCGTCGAGCTGGATGCGCGCCTCCACGTCGTCGGGCGCGATCGCCACCTCGGTCTCGGGATCCGGGAGCAGCGTCGTCAGCAGGAAGACGACGAGGCTGACGCCGAAGAGCGTCGGGATCGCCCAGATCGCGCGGCGGAGCGCGAACGCCAGCATGGGGCGACACTATAGCGCTCCAACAGGCTCCAGGCTCCAGGCTCCAGGCTCCAGGGACGCGAGGTGGTCGCGTCCGAGCTCGTTGCATGGTGTTTGGTCTCGAGGGCGGCCGAGTCAGGTCTCGAGCGCGGCCGCTCGCTCCAGGCTCGCGTCGAACAGCGCGTCGTCCGCGAGCGCCTCCCAGCTCTACGTCTCGCTTCGGCCGCAAGTCGTCGCCCGTGAAGTGGGCTTCGTGCTAAGAGCGCGCCCCTTTCCGCCTGGATCCACATGATCACCTTCTCGAACGTCTCCAAGCAGTACGGCGGTCAGATCCTCTTCCTCGAGGCGAGCTTCTTCCTCGGCGACGGCGAGAAGGTCGGCCTCGTCGGGCCGAATGGCGCCGGCAAGAGCACGGTCTTCCGTCTGATCACGGGCGAGGAGCAGCCGGACGACGGCGTCATCGAGCGACCGAAGCGGACGACGATCGGCTACTTCCGCCAGGACGTCGGCGACCTGAAGGGACGGAGCGTGCTCGCCGAGACGCTCTCGGGGGCAGGAGAGGTCGGACGCCTCGGCGAGGAGCTGAAGGAGCTCGAGGCGAAGCTGAACGACCCGAGCGCGCCCGGCTTCGACGAGGCCGTCGAGCGGTTCGGAGAGGTCCAGGCCCGCTACCAGGAGCTCGGAGGCTACGACCTCGAGGCGCGCGCGCAGGCCATCCTCGCGGGGCTCGGCTTCTCGGAGGAGCAGGTCGCGGCCGACGTCGGCAACCTGTCCGGCGGCTGGAAGATGCGCGTCGCGCTCGCGCAGATCCTCCTCGCGCGTCCCGACGCGCTCTTGCTCGACGAGCCGACGAACTACCTCGACATCGAGTCGATCCTCTGGCTCGAGGACTTCCTCCGCGAGTACCCGGGCTCGGTGCTGATGACGTGTCACGACAGGGACGTCATGAACCGCGTCGTGAAGAAGATCATCGAGATCGACGGCGGAGAGGTGAAGAGCTACTCGGGCAACTACGACTTCTACGAGCAGCAGCGCGCCATCGCCGCCGCGCAGCAGCAGGCGCAGTACGAGCGCCAGCAGGCGATGCTCGCGAAGGAGAAGGCGTTCATCGAGCGGTTCAAGGCGCGCGCGAGCCACGCCGCGCAGGTGCAGTCGCGCATCAAGAAGCTCGAGAAGATCGAGAAGGTCGAGCCTCCGCGGCGCATCATCGAGAAGCACTTCGACTTCAAGAAGGCGCCGCGCAGCGGCGACGACGTCATCAAGATCGAGGGCGTCTCGAAGTCGTACGGCAGCCGAAAGATCCACGAGGACCTCTCGCTCCTCGTCCGACGCAACGAGCGCTGGGCCGTGATGGGCGAGAACGGATCGGGCAAGACGACGCTCCTCAAGATGATCGCGGGCGTCCTCGAGCCCGACGCCGGGAAGGTCACGATCGGCGCGTCCGTCACCATGGGCTACTTCGCGCAGCACCAGATGGAGCAGCTCGACGCCGATCGCACCGTCATCGAGGAGCTCGTCGCGCATGCGCCGACGACGAACCTCGGCACGCTGAGGAACCTCGCCGGCGCGTTCGGGTTCCACGGCGACGACCACGACAAGCCGATCAAGGTGCTCTCCGGCGGCGAGCGCGCGCGGCTCGCACTCGCCAAGATCCTGTTCGACGCCCCGAACCTCCTCGTCCTCGACGAGCCGACGAACCATCTCGACATCGTCACGAAGCGGGCCCTCGTGAAGGCGCTCTCCGAGTACGAGGGGACCATCGTCTTCGTCTCGCACGATCGTCAGTTCCTCCGCGCCATCGCCACGCGGATCCTCGAGCTGCCGTCCAGCGCCGACGCTCGGCGGAACGGCGCGTACGTGCCGCCGCGCGTCTACGGCGGGACGTACGACGAGTACGTCGCCGCGACCGGCCGCGAGGCGCCGGGGATGCGGCAGCTCGCGCGCTGATGATCGATCGCCGGAGGCGTCGCCTCTGGATCGGATCGCCTCCCTGGTTCGAACGCACGAACGACGTCGCCGACGGCATCGTCATGCGGCCACTTGCCACCTTGCGGATCGAGTCGCCGGCGTACAAATAGGAGCGCACGTTCGGCCCTTCCGCATCCGACTCGAGGATGCCGGGGAAGGAGAGTGTCGAGCGCGTTCGGGTCACGACGGCGCGACGCCCCGGCGAGGGGCGGAGCTGCCGAACGAGGAGTTCCGTGGAGGCAGAAGGCGTCACGATACTTCGCAGCTACGTGGAGCACCTCGCGACCATGACCGAGCTGCCCGCGCTGTCCTTCTCCGCCGAGCCGCTGCAGGTCGTCGGGCGCTTCCTCGATACGCTCACTCCCGCGCTTCGTGTCGATCTCGCGTGGGCGAAGTTCGAGCATCCGAGCGGGAACGGCGCGCTCGAAGCGGGCCGCACCGGCGGCGCGACGCCGAGACCGCTCCCGCGTGCGGAGATGGAGGAGCTCGGACGCCTGCTCGATCCGCTGCTGGGGACGTCGTCCACGATCACGATGCGTGATCCGTTCGGCAAAGGGACGCTGCGGATCGCTGCCGTACCGTCCCCGTTCGGTGACGGCTTCGTCGTCGCCGGCTCGCGGCGCGAGACGTTCCCCACGTCGCTCGAGTCGACCGTGCTCGGCGCCGTCACCAGCCAGGTGGCGCTCTCGCTGCGTCTGTCGCGCCTCGTCGCCGACTCGCGCCGGATGCAGGCGAGGCTCGCCGAGCGGGAGGACAGCCAGACGCAGCTCGAGCACGAGAACGCGTATCTCCAGGAGCAGGTCGAGGCGGCGCTCTCCTTCGGAGGCATCATCGGGAAGAGCGAGGCGCTCCGGCGCCTCCTCGAGAGCGTCGAGCTCGTGGCGCCGACCGACGCGACGGTGCTCATCCTCGGCGAGTCGGGCACGGGCAAGGAGCTGCTCGCTCGCGAGATCCACTCGCGGAGCCAGCGCGCGGGCAGGGCGCTCATCAAGGTGAACTGCAGCGCCATCCCGCGCGAGATGTTCGAGAGCGAGTTCTTCGGGCACGTGCGCGGCGCGTTCACCGGCGCCGTGCGAGACCGCCCCGGGCGCTTCAAGCTCGCGGACAAGGGCACCATTTTCCTCGACGAGGTCGGCGATCTGCCGCTCGACCTCCAGCCGAAGCTGCTCCGCGTGCTGCAGGAAGGGCAGTACGAGCGCGTGGGGGACGACACGACGCACACGGTCGACGTACGCGTCATCGCCGCGACGAACCGGGATCTCCGAGCCGACGTGAAGGCCGGACGATTCCGCGAGGATCTGTACTACCGGCTCAGCGTCTTTCCGCTCCACGTGCCTCCGCTGCGCGATCGCAGGGACGACATCGTGCCGCTCGCGATGCACTTCATGGAGTCGGTCGCCAAGGAGATCGGCGCGCCCGTGCCGGTGCTGTCGGAGCGGCAAGCGGCGATCCTTCGCGCGTACGACTGGCCGGGGAACGTCCGCGAGCTCCAGAACGTGATCGAGCGCGCGGTGATCCTCGGCCGCGAGGGGCGCGAGGTGGCGTTCGACCTGCTCCTCGGCGCGCGACCCGAGCGACAAGAGACGGTCGCGCCCGCGTCCACGCCCCCGCCTGCGCCTGCCCCGCCGCCCCGGATGCAGGACGTCATCTCGGAGGAAGAGCGTCGCCGCCGCGAGCGCGAGAACCTCCTCGCCGCCCTCGAGCGGACGAACGGACGCATCTACGGCGCCGGGGGCGCTGCCGCGCTCCTCGGACTGAAGCCGACGACGCTGCAGTCACGGCTGCGCGCGCTCGGGATCCGTGCGCAAAAGCAGTGAGCGTCGGGCGCTCAGTCGCAGCTGTCGCAGTTGTTTCTCGCGCACGCGCTGGCGCGGCAGCAGAAATCGGTGTCGCTCGTGTTCGACGAGCAGGTCGCGCTGCAGGATCCGCCGTCGCAACGGATGCCGCCGTGATCGTCCCCTCTGCAAGCGTTGTACCCGTCGCAGGTGATCTCGCTCTTCGCCGACGACGCGGAGACGCCGTCGAGGCATGCGTTCATTTGACGGCACCGAATGGTCACGTTCTCGCCTGCCGTCGCAGACACCCTCCTGCACGTGTTGGGGCCGTTGCACTCGATGGTGCACGTGTTCGTGGCGGTGCAGGTGACTCCGTCGTTGCAGGACGAGGCACCCCCGCAAGTCGTCGCGCACTTGCTCGACGCACACGTGACGCCCTTCTGGCAGGACGTCGCGGAACAGGTGACGTCGCACGTTCCGGCGTCGCAGTGGATCCTGTCCGTGGTGCAGGTGTTGTTGGCGCACTGGATGGTGCACCCGGCGCCGCTGCAAGCGATGGGACCCTTGCAGGCCCCGCTCCCTTCGCACGTCAGCGAGCACTCCGACGCCTTGGTGCAGTCGATCCCCTTCGCGCACGAGTTGATGCCCGTGCACTCGACGGTGCACGGGATGCCCGGCGGGCAGGTGATCGGTGCGGTACAGCTCGCAGCGGTCGCGCACCGGTACGTGCACCGCCCGTCCTCACAGGTGCCGCCGTCGCACTTCGACAGGCAGTCGTCCTGCGCATCGGAGCTCGCGTCGAGCGAGCCTGCGTCCGACGCGTCGGTGTCGCTCGCGTCCTCGGACGAAGCGTCCAAGCCGGTCGTGGCGTCCACGGTGACGGCGCCGTCGTCCGTGCCCGGCGTCACGCCCGCCTCGCCCACGGGCGTCCCGGCCTCGGCGCGAGTTTGCTCGTCTTCGTCGCCCGCGGAGCCTCCGACGAGCGAGAGCCCGCACGCCGCGACGAGCAAGGCGCTCGTCGCTGCGAACACGAAGCTCCGCGCGCGCGTGGTGGTTCTCAAGGTCGCTCCACCTCTATCGACCATCGTACTTGGCGAGCGCGGCCGAAGCCAGCGTGCTTCCAACGGAGCTCGGCGAGGAAGCTGGCAGGTGGAGATGCCAGTGAAGCGTCGACGGTCCCGTGATAGCCAGAGAAGCGATGGACCTCTCCGACGTCATCCAGAAAGCCCGAGCCTGGGCGGAAGCCGATCCCGATCCCTCCACGCGTGCCGAGATCGAAGGGCTCCTCGCGGCCCCGGATCCGGCGAAGACCGACCTCATCGACCGGTTCGCCGGCTCGCTCGAGTTCGGCACCGCGGGGCTCCGCGGCGTCATCGGCGCAGGTCCGAACCGCATGAACCGAGCCGTCGTCCTGCGCACCACATGGGGCCTCGCGCGTTACCTCGAGACCACCTACGGCGCGGACGGTGCGCGCGCGGGCGTCGCCGTCGGCTTCGACGGTCGCCGGATGAGCCGCGAGTTCGCGGAGGACACCGCATGCACGCTCGCCGCAGCGGGCATCAGGTCGCATCTCTTCTCGGACGTCGTGCCGACGCCGCTGCTCGCGTTCGCCGTCTCACGGCTCGGGTGCGCCGCGGGCGTGATGATCACGGCGAGCCACAACCCGCCCGAGTACAACGGCTACAAGGCGTACTGGTCGAACGGCGCGCAGATCATCCCGCCGATCGACGTCGGCATCGCCGAGCAGATCGCGCGCGCGCCGGCCGCCAAAGACGTCCCGCGCATGCCGCTCGACGAGGCGCGGTCGAAGGGGCTCGTCGTGGCGCTCGGCGAGGATCTCGAGCGCCAGTACGTGGACGAGGTGCTGCGCCTGAGCCCGCGTCCGACCGAGGGCGACCGGTCGCTGTCGATCGTCTACACGCCGATGCACGGCGTCGGGGACAAGCTGCTTCGCATCGTCTTCGACAAGGCGGGCTTTTCGAACATCGTCTCCGTCCCGCAGCAGCAGAAGCCGGACGGCGCCTTCCCCACGGTGGAGTTCCCGAACCCCGAGGAGAAGGGCGCGATGGATCTCGCGTTCGAGCTCGCGCGCGAGCGGAAGGCCGATCTCGTCATCGCCAACGATCCGGACGCCGATCGCCTCGCCATCGCGCTCCCGAGCAGCAAGTCGCCCACGGGCTATGTGCAGCTCACGGGCAACCAGGTCGGCGTGCTGCTCGGCCACTACATCCTCACCGGCGGTCTCGCGAGCACGGACCGCGCGGTGAAGACGGGCGCAGGCGAGCCGCTCGTCATCGCTTCGATCGTGAGCTCGCCGATGCTCGGCGTCGTCGCTCGCGAGCTCGGCGCCCGATACGACGAGGTCCTCACGGGCTTCAAGTGGATCGCGAACCGCGCGATGGAGCGCAAGCAGAAGAACGGCGAACAGTTCGTCTTCGGCTTCGAGGAGGCGCTCGGCTACACGGTCGGGGAGCTCGTTCGCGACAAGGACGGCATCAGCGCCGCGCTGCTCTTCGCGGAGCTGGCGGCCGTCCTCCGCTCGAAGCAGAAGACCGTGCTCGAGCACCTCGAGTCGCTCTATCGCCGCTATGGCCTCTTCGTCAGCTCGCAGGTGAACCTGACGCGCAAGGGCGTGCAGGGGATGGCCGAGCTGCGCGCGATCATGGCGAAGCTGCGGGACAACCCACCGTGGAAGATCGGCGACCACGACGTCACCTGCATCCGCGACTATCTGAAGCAGGAGGCGACGTCCGCGGACGGGACGAAGAAGCCGCTCGACCTGCCGAAGAGCGACGTGCTCGCCTTCGATCTCGCGTCCGGCTCTCGCGTCATCGCGCGCCCGAGCGGGACGGAGCCGAAGGCCAAGTTCTACTTCGACGTGCGCGAGGCGATCGAGGGCGACGAGCCTCTCGAGCAGGCCGAAGCCCGCGCGGCGGCCAAGATGAAGGCGCTCGCCGACGCGTTCGTCGCGATCGCGACCTGAGCTCGATGGCGCCGGGGGAGGCGCTCGTCACGGGGAGGCGCCGGCGTCCGTCTGCTCGCCTCGGTCGCAGCCGGCGTCGGCGTGCTCGGAGAGGTACTTCGAGAACGCCGACGTCATGGCGCAGAGCAGGCGGTCGCCCATCAGGCGGCTGCCCTCGGGGCCGAAGTGGATGTGGTCCTCCCCGGTGAGGCCGCGCTTCGTGAAGCCGATGATCGACCCGTCGCCGCCCATCGCCTCGCGGAAGTCCCAGAACGCGACGCCCGTCTCCGCCGCCACCTCGCGGAGCTGGTTCACGACCTGGACGATGCGGGGATCGGACTTGGTCTGACCCTCTTTGACGGTGTCGCCCGGGGAGAGCACGAGGATGGGCACGCCGGGGAGAGCCTCGTCGAGCGTCTGGATGAACTCCTTCGCCCACCCTCTGTTCGGCGGGACGAACATCACGTTCATCCCGAGCCAGATGATCACGAGGTCGTAGGCGCGCCTCTGGAGCTGCGCGCGGCGCGTGTCGTTCGCGACCCACGTGAGCCGCTCGAAGTTGAGCGCGCCGGCGCCGAGCGAGTCGACCTGCACGCCGCGCTTCGTGCCCTCCTTGATCTCGCGATCGAGCGACACGCCGTTCAGGCGGACCTTCCCGTCGCCGCGGACGACGCAGCGGATCTCGTGCGGGCCCTCCTCGACGTCGAACGTCTCGAAGCCGGCCTCCCATGCGGGGGCGCGCGTGTCGATCGTCTTCACCTCCTTCCTGTCGATCTCGACGCGGAAGGAGCCGCCGCGTGGCTGCTTCAGGTAGTAGAGCTCGAAGCGCGTGACGGCGTGACCGACCTTCGCCTTCGGGTCCTTCGTCGTGGCGGCCCACGCGGCCGCGCCCGGCTCGTTGCTCTCGGCCGCCATGTTCGCGAAGCCGTACTGCTTGTCGCGCGACACGTGCGTCGTGGGCGCCCACTGCTTGAAGTTCGGCCAGTAGCCGGCGACGTGGACGTCCTGGTGGCGGTAGCTGCCCCACGGCTTCGCGAGCGCGACGAACCCGTGCCCCGCGTCGCCGTACCGCTGCTGGAGGACGCGCCGGAGGTGGCCCGAGAGGAAGTCGCTCGTGAGGTTGCTGTCGCCGTAGATGCCGATGCGCATCGGCCGCGTCGCCGTCCCACGCTCGTGTCGGGCCAAGAGCTCGAAGAACGGCGCGAGCCGGCCGGCGGCGTCGACGATCTCGGGCACCGGCGTCTTCACGACCTTCGTGTTGCAGGTCGCGAAGGGCTCGATCGACGCGGGGTCGAGCGGCGCGCAGGCGGGCTTCGAGGGGAGCGTCGCCTCCTTGATCGCCGGCGCGGGGGCGGGGGCGGAGCTCGGAGGCTCGGCGCTCGCCGCGGGGGCGCCTTCGCTCTTCCCTCGACACGCGGCGAGGACCGGGGCGACGGAGAGGACGCAGGAGACGACGAAAAGGGATGCTCGTCGCACGCCCCGGCAGGATACATGCCGAGGTACCGACCCACGAAGAAAGGCGCGGGCCCACTGGATCGAGCGCGACTGGTGGATCCTCGGGACGGCCGACAGGATCCACCGCGGACGACATCGTGCCACCCCCGGTCGCGATCTCCGCGGAAAATCGGTCGACTCGCGCCCGCCGCGGCCGCTCGGGGGATGGCACCGTTGCTGCACTGGGTCAGGGCGACCTTCGAGGGCGAGGCGAGACCCCCAACGCCGTTGACGGAGCCGAGATGCGAGCTGGCCTGCTGATTTCGCTGATGCTGATGGGATTGACCGCTGCGGTGGGCTGTGGCGCGAGCCAGAACATCGAAGTGCTGGATCCGTCCTCCGACCCCGCGTGGATCCCGCCGGGCCAGGGAGACTTGGCCGTGCTCGACGCTCCGGAGCCGGAGGAGGTCAAGCCGAAGAAGAAGCCGCGCCCCCGCCGCCTCGAGAAGCCGAACCGCGCCGAGTTCGGCTCGCTGCAGGCGAAGTCGGGGCGCTGAGCGCTCGCGCGCCGCGCCCGTCGCCGGCGCTCACACGCGCGGCTTGGGCGGACGGGGCACCGGCCCCGGATGCTTCGGCTTCGGCTTCGGCTTCACCGAGTCGAGCAGCTCGCGCGGATCGAACATGTGATCCTTCCTCGTGTCGGGCTCGGGCACGAGGAACGAGGAGTCGAGGAACTCGGGGTCCGCCTCGAACGAGGGCGGCGGCAGGGGCGGGAGCCACGGGGGCACCGCGTCCAGCCATGCCGCGCGCATCGAGGCGATGTCCGGCCAGCGATCGGCCTTTCGGTACGCGAGCGCGCGATCGACCACCGCCACGACCTTCTTCGGCAGCTCCGGCGCTGCGTCGGCGAGCGAGCGCGGCCGTACCGATGCGCTCGCGAGGAGCATCGCGTCCAGGTGCTTGGCGAGGTGGACGGGCTGTCCCGAGAGCGCCTGGAAGAGCGTCGCGCCGAGGGACCAGACGTCCGTCTGGGCATCCATCTTCTTCGTCAGGCCGAGCGCGGCCTCCGGCGCCATGAACGACGGCGTGCCGACGACGTTCTGCGCGGCGTCGGCCGTGTAGCCGCGGAGCTTCGCGAACCCGAAGTCGAGGAGCTTCACTCCGCCGCCCTCGAGGACGAAGATGTTCGCGGGCTTCAGATCGCGATGGACGATGCCCGCGGCGTGCACCGCCGAGAGCGCGTCCATCACGGCGTTGCCGATCGGCATGATCTCCTCGAGCGGGATGCGCCCGCCGCGAGCGTGCCGGAGATCGTCGAGCGTCTGTCCGAGCAAGAGCTCGAAGACGATGTACGCGGAGCCGTCCTCGGCCACCCCCTCGTCGAGGACCTTCACCGTGCCGGGATGCGCGACCGCTCCGACGAGCCGTGCCTCGGAGAGCAGCAGCTTGAGGACCTTGGGATGCTGCGACAGCTCCCGATGGAACAGCTTCAAGGCGGCGCGCGTCCCGTCGCTCTTCATGGCGCGGTACACGGTCGACGTCCCGCCCGATCCGAGCACCGAGTCGAGGCGCCACGGACCGAGGGTGCGACCGATGCGGCGTACGGCATCCATCGCTTCGAGGGTAGCAGCTTCCGAGCACCGCGCGGCACGGCGCGGAGCGACGGCGCTCGCGAGGGCATGCAGCGGCGCTGCGCCACCGCGACGCGCTTGGTGTAGTGTGCGCGGTCGCCATGCGTTTCCTGCATCCGGAGCTCGACGAGCAGCTCGAGCTCGCCACCGACGACGTCTTCCTCCTGCCGAGCTACTTCGACGGCTTCTCGCGTCTCGACACGGACCTCACGCCTCCGGACTTCCCGGGCGGCTCGCATCCCATCGTGTCGGCGAACATGAACGCCGTCACCGGCAAGCGGATGGCCGAGACGATGGCGCGCTTCGGCGGCCTCGGCGTCCTGCCGCAGGACATGGCGATCGAGACGACCGCGCGGATCGTCGCGCACATCAAGGCGGCCGACCCGCGGTACGACACGCCGCTGTCCGTCTCGCCCCGCGCGACGCTGCGCGACGTGCAAGGGATCATCCGGAAGCGCGCGCACGATCTCGTCGTGGTGGTCGACGAGGAGCGCCGGCCCGTCGGCATCGTCACGCAGGCGAACCTCGACAGCGATCAGTACACGCCGGTCTCGGCGCTGATGTCGCGGAAGCTCGTGACGCTGCCGGTCGGCATCTCGAACCGCGACGCGTACCTCCTCATGATGGAGGCGCACGTCAAAGCCGCGCCGGTCCTCGACGCCGACGGCCGCCTCGTCGGCGTCCTCACGCGCGACGACGCCGTCCGGCTCGAGCTCCTCCGCCCGTCGCTCGACGCGAAGGGCGAGCTCATGGTCGCGGCCGCGATCGGCATCTCGGAGAAGGCACCGCAGCTCGCGGCCGAGCTGCGCGACATCGGCGTGAGCGCCATCGTCCTCGACACGGCGCACGGCCATCAGCGGCGCATGCTCGAGGCGATCCGCGCGGTCAGAGCGGTCGTCGGCAAAGAGATGCCCATCATCGCGGGCAACGTCTGCACGGCCGAGGGCACGCGCGACCTCATCGAGGCCGGTGCCGACGTCGTGAAGGTGAACGTCGGCCCGGGCGCGATGTGCACGACGCGCATGCAGACCGGCGTCGGGCGCCCGACGTTCTCGTCCGTCCTCCACTGCGCGCGCGAGGCGAAGAAGCACGGCAAGCACGTCTGGGCCGACGGCGGCGTCAAGCACCCGCGCGACGTCGCGCTCTACCTCGCCGCGGGCGCGAGCCGCGTCATGGTCGGCACCGCCCTCGCAGGCACGTACGAGAGCCCGGGCGACGTGAAGGAGGACAAGGACGGCAACCTCTACAAGGAGAACTACGGCATGGCGAGCGCGCGCGCCGTCCAGGAGCGCACGGTCGACCTCGACCCGTTCGAGCGCGCGAAGAAGGGCTTCTTCCGCGAGGGCATCTCCACGTCCCGCATCTACATCCGCGAGGGACAGGAGAGCGTGGGCGCGATCCTCGTGGAGATGATCACGGGCGTCCAGTCCGCCATGACGTACGCGGGCGCGCGCACCATCCCGGAGTTCCACGAGAAGGCCGTCGTCGGCGTGCAGACCGCCGCCGGGTACATCGAGGGGACGCCGCACGGCCAGCTTCGGCGCTGAGCCCGTCGAATCTCACTCCGGATCGAGCGTCTTGCAGATCGCGTCCGGCAAGAGGTCCGGCGACGTCCGGCGGAGGTCGTCGCGATCGAGTCCTTCGCCGGACGCCCACACGAGGCACACGGTCATGCGCTCTCGGCCGGTCACGCGGAACGCGCCGGGAAGCGGCACGGAGTTGCCGCACGCGAGGTCGACGGCCTGCGCGAGCGGGAACGACACGGTGCCGTCGGCCTCGTACACGGCCACGTCGAACGACGCCTTCGCGCCGGGCGGGCACGTGACGAGCGCCTTGAACCGCGCTCCGTCACGGTACGTGCCACCGGCTTCGGTGACGAGCGCATCGTCGTCGCGCACGAGCGTGAACGCCACGCTCGATCCCTTCATGCGCGTCCCGTCGACGTCCTCCGGAGCTCGCGGGAGGCGACCGACCACGATCGCGACCGCGGCGGCGAGCGCGAGCGCGGAGGCGGCGGCCGCGGCCGGGACGAATCGGCGTGCACGCCTGCGCGGCGCCGGCGTGATCGCCGGAAGAGGCGGAAGCTCGCGCGCGTCGTCCTCGACGATGCGCGCGAAGACGGCCGCGCAGTCGGCGCACGCGGCGAGGTGCTCCGTCACGGCGGCTCGCTCCTCGGCCGCGAGCTCTCCGAGCCGATGGCGCTCGAGGCGCAGCCACGAGATCGGCGTCGCGCAGCTCATCGCGCTCTCCCTCCGCCGGCGGGAATCGAGGAGAGCCGCATCACGGCTTCACGCGCGGCCTCGAGCCTGCGGCTCACGGTCTTGCGCGTGATGCCCAGCGTCTCCGCGATCTCGTCCTGGGTCATGTCGTCGAAGTAGCGGCACACGACGACCTCGAGCGTGGGCTCGTCGAGCGTTTGCGTGAGCTTCACGAGGAGGTCCATGTCGATGGCTCGATCGTCGCAGCGCGTGCGGACCGGGCCGCGGAGCGCGTCGTCGTGTGTCTCGAGGATGCGCTCGCGGTTGCGAGCGTCGCGAAGGAAGGTCAAGCAGCGGTTCGTGACCGCGCGATAGAGAAAGGCGAGATCGAGCTTCTCGGCGCTCGCGTCGCTGCGCTGGAGGAGATCGGTGAAGAGCGCGTGCACGACGTCCTGCGCGTCGTCCCTGCTCTGGAGGATGCGCTCGGCCTTCCGCAGGAGCGCGCGCCCATGGCGCTCGTACGCGACGGAGGCCGCGGAGGTCGACGGCGGGGGAGCCATGGATGGCGCATCAGCGGCAGCGACCTCCCCGCACCCATCGGAACTGGCACGCCGGGCCGCCGGCGTTGGGGAAGTCGGCCTCGCATGCCGGCACGGCGCCGTCGGGCTGCGTGTCGTCGAAGTCGGCGGCGGCGGACGTCGCGCCCTCGCACTCGTTGCTCGCGCAGTCGTCGTCGGCGAGGCAGTGCGCGCCCGAGGGACGGAGGCCCTGGCCGGGATCGCACTGGAGCGGGACGACCTCTTCGAAGCCGAGCAGGCCGTGGTGGCGCGGGACGTCGCGGCGCGTGCAGAGCCCGTCTCCAGGGCAGGACACGTACCGCGGCTTCGTGGGCACCAGGTCTCCGTTCTCCACGGCGAAGTCGGCACCCTGCGGGTCCACGCAGCACTCGGCGCAGATGCCCTCGCAGCAGACGCCGGACGCGCACTCGGACGGCGTGCCCTGCGTGCAGGCGTCCCCGAGCGGGCGACCTTGCAGGCGCAGCGGGGGCGCGGTGCAGTCTTCGGTGCCTTGCACGCGGATCTGCGCGAGCACGGCATTCCCCTGGCCCTTCTTCGTGATGAAGATGCGCGGCTTGATGGCGCCGAGCGTGCGCGGCGAGGTGACCTCCGTCTTCACCTCCCGGAAGCCGACGGCCGCGATCGGTTGCTCGTGATCCGGGACGCCGTCGCCGTTGAAGTCGATGCCCACGACGACTTGCGCGCTCGCGTCGACGTCGGCGATCGACGTGAACCTGAGGCACCTGGCGGTGTCCTTCAGCTCCTGCGAGATCGTCGTGGGCGTCTCGACGAGCTCGACGCCGTGATCGTTCTTGTGCCACGTCGGCGCGCGTTGGACACGACCCGCGTCGAGGCGCCACGCGCAGAGCGACTCTCCGCACCACAAGCGGAACGTGGCGTCGTCGATGAGATCGCGATCGCAGCCCGCCGCGACGATCGCGCACGCGAGCGCGAGCGCCAGCGCGGCCAGGGTGAACCATCGAGAGCGAGTCTTTCGTCCTTGCGTGGTCATGTCGATCACTCGAAGCGAAGTCGAAGTCCAACTTGGAAGGAGGGGCCGCCGGCGTCGTGCGTCTCACCGAGGAGGTTCGCGATCGTCGGGGCGTACTCGTAGCCTCCCTGGAAGAAGACAACGAGCGGGCGAGAGACGGTGAAAGCGATGCCCGCGTGTGCGCCGATGACCCATCCCCAGTGGATGTCCGTCGTCTCCTGCGCCTGCTCGGGCGCCTTCGGCGAGCCGGTCTTCAGGGTGGTGATGCCCATCGTGAGGCCGATGGCGCCTTGCGCGTAGAGCTCGAGGAAGCGCCGCCCGCCGCTCATCCTGCCGGACGGCACCGACGAGGCGCGGAAGAACGCGGAGACGCCGTAGGCGTCCCAGGAGAACGAGTCGCTGCTGTCGCTCAGTTCCCGGTCGTAGGTGTCGCCGCCGAGGGAGTGGACGTAGGCGCCGACGGCGAGGTGCGGGAGGAGGCCCTTCGAGACGCCGAAGTGGAAGCGCCATCGAGGCGCGCCGAAGAGAGGGTCGCGGTCGCGGTAGCCGAACTCGTTCAGGCGTCGCGTGTAGGCGTCCGTTCGGCGGGACAAGAATCCGATGCCGCTCTCCACTTGCCAGGGCGCGATGTCGGGCGGCTCGCTCCTCGGCGCGTCGGGCTCGTCGGCCTCGCCGTCGCGTTCGACGTCGCCTCCGCCCTTGGCGTACGCCGAGAGCTCGACGGCCTGGCAGCCACCGAGATCGAGCGCCGTGACGCGAGCGTCGGTGAGCGTGAGCGCGCAGCGGAGGACGCTTCGTCCCGAGCTCGCGGGCCGGCGGACGATCGCCTCGTACGCCCCGGCGGGGAACGCGAGCTTCACGGGGCTGCCGGGCGCCTTCTGCACCTCCGCGACGACGTTGCCGCTCGCTCGGTGATGCACGAGGACGAGCGCATCGAGCGACGCGGGGAGCTCGAGCTGCGAGCGCGCCTCGGCAGGGTAGGTGACGGGCACGTCTCCCTGACCGGCGAGGTCGGTCTCGAGCGTGACGTGCTGGCCGCCGACCTTCGTCTGCGAGGTCGACACGAGCGTGCGTCGGTACGCGTACCGGTACGCCTCGTCGAGTGACACGCGCCCGTCGCGATCGGTGTCGGCGGCGCCGCGCAGCCCGACGATCAGATGATGGGTGAAGTAGCTCGAGCGCAGCTCGTCGGACTCCTGCGACAGCTCTTGCGCCGAGCTCGAGGCCATGACGGCGATTCCTTTCGTCGTGAGCCTCGAGACCGAGTTGAACGAGAAGTCCGCGGCGGGCTCCGCGCCTTTCGTGCGCGCGAACTTGCCCGACTGACACGCATCGAGGACGACGAGCGTGAGCGTGGTCGGCAGCTGACGCAGCTTCTCGCGTAGCGTGGCGATCGGCAGCTCGTCGCTGCCGAGGTTGAACGCGTTCGCCTTCGCGTGCCCCGAGTAATAGAAGACGAGGATTGCCTGCTCGCCCTTCGCCTGATGTTCTTTGAGCTTGGCGCCGATCTCGTCGATCGCCGAAAGGACCTCGTTGCCGTCGGGGCGGACGAGCACGCGCATGTCCGTCGGGCCGAAGCGTCCGAGCTCCTTCAGGACCTGCGCCATGCGTCGCGCGTCGTCTTCGGCGTAGCGCAGCGTCTCTTGTCCGGGGCCGCCGACGTTCGATCCGACGAGGATGCCGTAGGCGTGGGGATGGGGGACGCTCGCGGGGATCGGTGCCGGCGGCGGAGCGGGTGCGGCGCCCGACGCGGGAGCCGGGGGCTGGGCGTGGACCGGAGAAGTGAAGAGAGCGGCGGCCGCGACGAGGGCGGACGCCCACGGGCGGCGTCGAAAAGCAAGTGAGCACATGGGCTATCGGCGTCGTTCCCCCGGTTAACTCGCGAGCGTTCGATTTCGGGTACCACGTTCGAGCGAAGCGACGATTCTTGCGCAACCGGCCTCGAGCCCTCGGTCGGCGTCGAACCCAGAGCGTTGGATCGTGCTCCGACCACCCCACCACGAGATCACGAGGAATTTCGGTCGGAATGGGGGCGATGTGGTCCGGTATGCGCGTTGCTCCTCGTCCGAGCGGCGCAGCGGAGACGGCCCGCGTTCGAGCCTCGCGACGAGGCGGCGAGCGTGCGGCCGAGGAGGAGGTCCGCCATGCATCCGTCTGCGCTCAGCTCCATCGAAGTCCGAGGTCTCCGTCGTCTCCGCGCGTGCGCGTTCGCGTTTCTGCTTCCCGTCACGACGATCGCGTGCGGAGTCGAGACGATCGAGGAGCCCGTCGCCGAGCAAGACTCGGAGCTCGTCACGAAGTGCCCGAAGGGACAGATCGTCGACGGCATCGACGTCTCGCAGTGGCAGGGCGACGTGAACTTCGTCGCCGTTCGCAATGCGAACTACCGCTTCGTCATCGCGCGCGCCGCGTCCGGGACGAAGCCCGACGAGAAGTTCGCCACGAACTGGCCGAAGATGAAGAGCGCGGGCCTCATCCGCGGCGTCTATCAGTACTTCCGTCCCGCGCTGGACGGCGCGCTCCAGGCCAACGTGCTGCTCGATCTGGTGGAGCGCGCGGGAGGGCTCGAGCCGACCGATTTCCCGCCGGTCATCGACGTCGAGGAGCTCGGCGGCCGTACGCCGGCGCAGATGATGGCCGAGGTCCGGAAATGGGTCGACGTCGTGCAGCGCCGGACCGGTCGCAGGCCGATCGTCTACGCGAACCAGCACTGGGAAGAGGAGTACGGCAATCCGAGCAACCTCGGCCTGCCTCTCTGGGTCGCGAAGTACACGAACCAGTGGTGTCCGCAGATCCCGTCGGCCTGGAACGACTGGGTGATGTGGCAGTACTCGGAGAAAGGATCGGTGCCGGGCATCCAAGGGCCCGTCGATCTGAATCGCTTCAACGGTACGCTCGCCGATCTCCAGGCCTTCATCCGAGGGAGCTGGGTGAGCCCGGGTGGTGGCGCGAGCGCGTGCGGATCGATCACCGCTGCAGGGACGTGCAGCGGCACGGTCGTGAAGCGGTGCATCGACGGAGCGGTCGCCACCTACGACTGCGCGCAGCACGGGCTCACCTGCGGCTGGGCCGGAGGACGCGCCGACTGCGTGTCGAATGCGGGCGGCGGTGCCAGCGCCGGAGGCGCGTGCGGATCGATCACGGCCGCGGGCGTCTGCAGCGGTACGGTCATCAAGCGTTGCGTCGACGGAGAGGTCGCGACCTACGACTGCGCGCGGCACGGCCTGACGTGCGGCTACAGCGCGGCCAAGGGCCGGAACGACTGCATCTGATTCGGTGCAGCCGGGCGTCCCGCCGAACGACTCACCGGGCGAGCTCCTCCGCTCTCGCCCGGCCCCCGCCTCCCGTCCCGGCGTCTGCCTCCTCCTCGCCGGGACGGGAGGTGCCCCCAATGAGGCCTGTGGGCCCGAGGCCCCATTCATCCGAGCCCGGGACCTGACGCCTTCTTTGGAGGCCTGCCGGCCCGAGGCCCCATTCGAGGCCTCGGGCCTCAGGCCTCGGGCCTTGTTCGAATGCCCCCTAATCCCGCGCGGCCGCTTGACAAAGCGCACGGGCTTGGCCATAACCCGCGCTCCCTCGTGAGAGGGCACATTCGCATCCCAAAGGCAGCAACAGCTCGTCCTTCCACGCGAAATGGGCGGGGCGAGCGGCCCAAAGGAGCGGGAGCAAGAGGCCTACCATGCCCAAGATGAAGACGAACAAGACCGCGGCGAAGCGGTTCAAGCTGAGCGGCAGCGGTCGCGTGCGCCGGCCCAAGCAGGGCGGCAACCACAACATGATCAACAAGAGCCGCAAGCGGCTTCGTCGTCTGCGCAACAACGACATGGTCGAGAAGGCGCTCGAGCGTAAGGTCAAGCGTCTCATCCCTTACGACTGAGCCGGCAGGCGTCCTCGCTCACTCGTAGACCAAGGCCTCAGAACCAAGAGTTACGACCATGCCTCGCGCAAAACGTGGATTCAAAGCACGCCGCCGTCGCAACCGCATCCTGAAGCACGCCTCGGGCTACCACAGCGCCCGGTCCCGCCTCTTCGCGTACGCGAAGGAGGTGGTGATGAAGGCGTGGGTCTATGCGTACGCCCACCGCCGCCGGAAGAAGCGTGACTTCCGCCGTCTCTGGATCACGCGCATCAACGCGGCCGCGCGCGCGAACGGGACCTCGTACTCGCGCCTGATGCACGCGCTCAAGGGCGCGAACATCGCGCTCGATCGCAAGATCCTGAGCGAGCTCGCGATCGTCGACGCGCCCGCCTTCGCGAAGGTCGTCGCGGCGGCCAAGCGCTAGACGTTCTCTTCGAGACGAATCGCCGAACGAGCAGCGCGCTCCTTCAGGGGTGCGCTGCTTTCGTGCGTCCATGGTCCGGCGTGCCGTGCGTGCCGGCCGGTCCTCTACTTCTCGATGAGGACCTTCGCGAGGTCGTAGCCCGTGACGATGCCCGCGAGCGCGCGCTGGTCGGTCACGAGGATGCGCCGCACCTCCGTCGCGATGTCGTGGCCGGCGGCTCGGTAGAGCGGCGTCGAGACGTCGAGGTACGCCGTCGCGTAGCTCATGACCTCTTCGACGGGCCGCGCGCGGAGCCGCGCCGGGAGCGCGCGCGCCTTGATCGCCTCGAGCTGCGTGAAGAGGCCGACCGGGACCTTGATGTCGACGACGGCGAGACCGCGCGGGTTCGAGTCTTCGAGCTTGTCGAGCGCCGCGTCGATCGTCTCGCCGATGCCCACGGTCGCGACCGGCGTGCTCATCACTTCGCGGATCGGCGTCTCGATGTGACGCTCGAGCACGACGCGGAGCGCGTCGCGCGTGCTGAAGACGCCGACGACCTTCTCTCCCTCCGTGACGAACACGCGGTGGATGGCGTGCTCGAGCATCTTGGCCGCGGCGGCGCCCACGGTCGCGTCGACGGGGACCGCGATGATGTCCTTCGTCATCACGTCGCGCGCCGCCTTCCCCGGCGGCATGAGCGGAGGAAGCGGCCCCTTCGTCGCTTCCTCGTCCGAGCGCTGCTTCGCCACGCGGAGCAGGTCCGTGATCGACACGACGCCCGCAGGCGCGCCGTTCGCGTCCGTCACGAGCATCGAGGAGATGTTCTTCTGCTCGAGCCTGCGGAGCACGTCGGTGAGCGGAGCGTCGGCCGTGACGGAGACGACCGACGCGGTCATGTAGTCGCGGACGAGGGCGGGCTTCGCGCTCATGGCCTCTTCGTATCAGCCCATGGCCTCGCGATCACGCTTTCCGCGCCCGGTAGGACGCGCCGAGATCGAACCCGATGCCCGTGTCCGACGGAGCGAGCACGAGATCGGACGTGCGGCCGCCCATGACGCGGATCTCGCCGACGACGCCGCAGCGTAAGGTTCGCGTCAGCGTGCGTGCGGGGACGTCACCGAGCTTCGGGGGGTGCTGCATGATCTCCCTGGCGCGCGTGGGGTTGTCGGCGGTCGCGAGGGCGACCATCGCGGCGACGCTCCCGGGGGCGATCACGCGGACGACGTCGAGCGCGAGCGCGAACATCCGCGACGCGCGTCGCGATGCGAGCTCGGCGGCGGGCACGGGCTTCACCGTGACCTCGTGGCCCGGGCGCGTGATGGTCGCGGCGACCGCGGTCGCGACGGCGACGAGCCAAGGGGCGTCCTCACGTACGAGCAGCGACGTCGGCGGGCCGCCCCAGCCCTGCTCGGGATCCGTGGGCCACGGCGCTCCGAGGTGGAGGTTCGAGAGGCGCGCGTAGGGGATGCCGTCGCAGACGCGTTGCGCGACGCCGGGGCGATCCCAGTCGTTGGCGTCGCGGCCGGTGAAGAGCGTGGCCCAGCCGACGGCGCCGAAGTCGAAGCTCTTCGATCCCGCGCGCGGCTCGTGCAGGCCGCGCTCGAGCCAGCCGATGTCGTCGGTGGCGCCTTCGAACGCGAGGAGCGACGCCGACACGTTCGGCGCGGCCGCCACGGAGACCTCGTCGAGGAACGCGGGGCCGCGCGCGGCGAGCCGATTGCGCACGAGGACCATCGCGCCGTCGCGCACGACGAGCTTGAACGGACCGGTCCCGTCGGGCGAGTCCGGCGAGAACCCGACGGGCACCATCGCCACGAGCGGCGAGGCGAGCGCGCGCACGAGCCGCGCGGCGTCCTTCATCGGAAAGACGAGCGAGTGCTTCTCGTCGCGCGGCGCCGGTATGTCGGCGAGCCAGCCGCGCGCGCCCGACCCGCGCGCGCGAGCGATCGACCATGCGGCGTCGCGCGTCCCGAACGGCTTCTCCTTTCCGGTGAGGAGCCCGGTGCGCAGCCGGACGCGGAGGCTCCCGCCCTCCGGCTCGGGGTCGCCCTCCGCGAGCAGAGGGACGATCCGTCCGTCCGGCGCGTGCGCATAGAGCGTGTCGAACAGCGCCTCTCCGAAGATCGCCGCGTTCGGATCGTCGATGCGATGCGGATCCATCGTGGCGATCGGCCAGGGGACGCGCATCGAGATGCGCCCGCCGACCGGGATCCTCCCGCGCGCGTGCGCGCGTCCCTCGACGAGCGAAGCTGCGCCGAGCGCGACGGCGGCGGTGAGGAAGCTCCGGCGGTTCATACGGAGGGCGGCTCGTAATCCTACCGGACGAGCCACACCTCGCCACCGACGACGGCGACCAGCGACGGAAGACCTCGATCCTCCGGCGGGCACGTCGCGATCGCGCGCACCGGCTCTTTCGTCGGGTACCTGAGCCGCTGCACGAGCCCGCTCGGCTTCCAGCTGTGAACCACGAGCACGTCGCCGTCGGCGAGATCGCCGCTCGTCACGATCTCGGGGGTGCCGTCGAGATCGAGATCCGCGATCGCGATCTGTGCGCCTGCGCCGTCGAGCGTGATCTCCTGCGTCGTCCCGCTCGCGTCGGTGCGGCGGAGCCGGAGCTTCCCGGTCGGCTCGCGCGCAGCGACGATCTGCGCGACGGAGCCGTCCTTGCCGACGAGGTCCCATGCCGCGACGGCGTCGAAGCGGGTCACGGGCGTCATGAGGACGGGGAAGGGATCGCCCTTCGTCGGCGGCGTGCACGACAGGCCCGGCCCTTCGAACGCTCCGGTCTCGGGCGCGGCAAAGGCGCATGCCTCGCCGTCGGCGCCGGGGATCGGGATCCCGGTGAGCGGGCGCGGTCCGGCGAGCGCGCCGTCGACGGCGACGGCGCTTCGATCCGTCGTGCCGAGCAGGATCTCGCCCGGATGCGACGGCGGCGCGACGACGACGCTCGCGAGCGGCTCGCGCATCGGCACGGGAACGCGCGGCGCGAGCTTCGTCCACGGCTTCGCGCGCGACACCGAGAGCTTGCCGCCCCGCAGCTTCCCGACGACGACGCGTGTGCGCGAGGCCACGACGAGCTCGAGCCCTCCGTCGGCGTCGACGTCGCCGCAGCCGATCGCGAGCACGTCCGTCTCCTCGTGCGTCGCCTTGTGCAGGCTCGCCTGCTCGAGCACGATCGGCTGCAGGAACGTCCGGACCTCGGCGTCGATCGGCGCGCTCGCGAACGCATGCGCGCGCGGGCCGGGCGCCGGGTTGCGGAGCCGCTCCCACGCGTTCGACACGACCGGGTAGAGGTCGGCCGTCACGCGGAGCTCGCCTTTCGCGATCTCGACCTGGACGTGGACGAGGGAGGCGGCGCGGCCCGACGCGCTGCGCGCGGCCGCGAGGGTCGCGGTCTGCGGGTGCGCGTGCGCGTCGCCGATGCGCCCCGCGATCTGCGCCGCCACGCGGGTCGCGAGCTCGTCGCCTTTCGGCGCGGGCACGTCGGAGACGAGCGGCGAAGCGGCGACGAGCGCGCCCGGGGGTACCGGGCCGAGGCCTTGCGCGATCTCCGTCGCGATGCGGACGAGCGCGCCGGCGGGCAGCCGTCGCGGCGCGGGCGGCGAGGCGGGGTTCGACGACGCGCTCGCCGGCGCGGCGGCCTTCGCTGGTGCCGCTGGCTTCGCCGACGTAGCGGGGCTCGCGCTCTTCGCCGGCGCCGCGGGCTTCGCCGGCGTCTTCGGCTGCGCCATCGCGGGCGCTGCGAGGGCGAGCGCGGCGACGGCGACGATCGCGCGACGCGCTCGGAGGCGAACCGTCCTCAACGAACCTCCTCGCGGATCACGGCTCGGCCTCTCCCTCCTTCTTCTCTTCCTCGCCGGCGCTCGCGCTCGGCGCCTCGCTCTCGTTCGCCGAGGGCGTGCTCGCGCTCCCTTCGGCCGGAGCAGGCTCGGCGACCTCGGTCGGCTCGGTGCCGGCGAGGAACACCTCGTCGATGGCGTCCTCCGCGTCTTCGGCCTTGAGCTTGCCCGTCCGTGGATCGATCGCGACGGTGACGACGCCCGGCGGGCGAGGGAACTCCGAGCGCGGCTTTCCTTTGTGCGCGGCCTCCATCACCTGGATCCACGCGGGCAGCGCCGTCGAGCCGCCGGACTCGCCGGACCCGAGCGGCTTGTTGTCGTCGTAGCCGACCCAGACGACGGCGGTGATCTCCGGCGAGAAGCCGGCGAACCACGCGTCCCGCGACTCGTTGGTCGTCCCGGTCTTTCCGGCGACGCGGCGCCCGAGGCGCTTGGCCCTCTGCGCGGTGCCACGGTCGACGACGGACTCCATCATGTTCGTGATGAGGAACGCCTCGGCGGGCTCGAGCACGCGCCGCGGCGGCGGAGGCTGCCTGAGCTCGACGTCCTTGCCGTCGGGCCCGACGATGCGCGTGACGAGGCGAGGTTCCTCGTACATCCCTCCCGCTGCGAACGTCGCGTAGGCGGCCGCGAGCTCGATCGGACGGACCTCGTAGGAGCCGAGCGCGAGCGACAGATCGGGCTTCATCGGCGACTCGATGCCGAGTGCCTTCGCCCAGTCCACCACGTTCGCGGGGCCGACGTCCTCGAGCACGGAGACCGCCGCGATGTTGACGGAGTGGGCGAGCGCTTCACGCAAGCGGAGCGGGTCGCTCGAGCTCCACCCTTCGTAGTTGGACGGCTTGTAACCGCCCGCGAACGTCCGCGGCGAGACGTCGATCAGCGTCGCCGGCGTGTAGCGGCGCGAGTGGAGCGCGTACGAGTAGACGATGGGCTTGAACGTCGATCCCGGCTGCCGGCGCGACTGGGTCGCGCGATCGAGCCCGCCGCTCTGCGCTTCGTAGCTGCCGGCGATGGCGAGCACGTGCCGCGTGCGGACGTCGAGCACGACGATGGCCGACTCGGGCCCGAGCTCGAGCCGCAGCGGCACCTTCGCGACCGCCTGGCCCTCGCCGCCGGCCTTCTGGGCGTCGTCCTTCGCGCGCGCGTCCGCCTTGGCGACGGCGTTCGGTACCGGCGTGAGCAGGCTGACGCGCACGCGCGCGCCGATCTCCGCGAACTGGCTCGGCGGGAGGTTCTGCGGGTTGTAGCGCTTGTAGTCCGCGAGCTTCACGGAGCCGATCACCGTCCCGACGCGGACGTCGAGCGTGCCGGCCACGTCGTCCGCACCCGTGACGACGCCGGTCAGGACCTTGTGCGACTCGAACCGCGGCGTTCCTTCGAACGGAGCGGGCTCCTTCGACTTGCCGCCTTTCTTCGCGACGCTCGATGCCTTGATCGGAGCGACGAGGCCGTGGCGCTTGTCGTACGCGGCGAGGTTGTCGCGGAGCGCCTTGCGCGTCGCGGCCTGGAGCGCAGGATCGATCGTCGTCGTGATGGTGAAGCCGCCGCGTGGGCCGCGCTCGGGCTCGAGCTCGAAGAGGATCTTCTTCGCGATCTGCACCGCCTCGGGCGCGAGCTCGCTGTCGATCTCGACCGTCGGCGCGAGGCGGACGGGCTCGTTCTTCGCGGCCTCCCACTCGGCGTCGTTGATGAAGTGCTTCGCCCGCATCTGGTCGAGCACGAACGAGCGCCGGACGAGCGCCTTCGACAGATCGCGCTTCGGCGAGAAGCTCTCGGGCCCCGCCACGATGCCGGCGAGCATCGCCGCCTCCGCGATCGTCAGCTCGCGCGCGGACTTGCCGAAGTTGTCGCGCGCTGCCTCCTCGATCCCGTAGCGGCCGCGTCCGAAGTAGATGTGATTGAGGTAGAGCTCGAGGATCTTGTCCTTGCGCCGATCCTTGCCCGCCTGATCGTTGCCGCAGGACGGACAGAGCTCCTGCTCGAGCCGGCGCGCGAGGAGCGCCTCGCGCATCTTGCGCCGGTAGGTGCGCTCGTTGCTCTCGAGCAGGATGTTCTTCACGACCTGCTGCGTGATCGTCGAGCCGCCCTGACGCGTGCGGCCGGATCGAAGATTCACGACCGCCGCGCGCGCGATCCCGAGCCAGTTGATGCCCTCGTGCTCGTAGAAGCTCGCGTCCTCGGCGGCGAGGACGGCGAGCTTCACGTGCCGCGGGAGCTCCTCGATCTTCACGACCGTGCGCCGCTCCGTGAAGAGCTCGGCGAGCAGCGTCCCGTCGCGCGCGAGCACCCGCGTGACCTGCGACGGACGGTATCCGAGCTCGAGCTCCGCGACGCTCGGGAGGCCCTCCTCGTAGTGGCGGACGAGCAGCCAGCCGGCGACGAACAAGGCGACCGCGAGCGCGAGCACGGCCGCGGCGACGCGAGGCGCCCAGCGCTTCACGAAGCGGAGGATCTTGTCGCGCCGCGAGCCTGCCGGAGCCTCGGGCTGGCGCGGTTTGTCGAGCACCTGATCGAGCAGGCGCGGCCGTGGCCCGCCCGGGTCGGTCTCGGGCTTCGGCTCCGGTCGTCCCTCCGGTGCCTTCGTCCTTTCCTGCTCATCTCGTGGCTTCGGCTCGTCCGGGGACGTCGGCCCGTGGGCCGGCGTCGGCTCGACGTCGTAGAGCTGCGTGTCGGCGAACGCGTCTTTGTCGTCGTCCCACGTGGCGTCGCCGGTGTTCCGTACGCGCACGTTCTTCGGAACGCTCGACGCGGACGAGCTCATCCGCGGCCTGGACGGAGGCGAGGACGGCGCTCGAGGATCGGAGGGGCGGGAGGGCCGGTCGGACACGCGGGGGGAGCATACTCCCAACCCGCGCGAGGCCGAAGACTTGGGCGGGGCCGCCCGAAGGCGTCGCCGCGGCATGCCTGCCATGGAAGCCGGAGGGCGAGGAAGGCTGCGGCTCTCGCCGTCGTAGTCGTCGATCGTGCTTCGGAGCGAGCGCGCGCGACGTCGTTCGACCTTTGAGACGGCGAATGGAGTGGCAGGGCGTCGGGGACGTGCCATCACTCACGCTGCTCGCGAGCCATCGACGAGGCGTGACGCCGACGCTTCCCGGCGAACTCTCGACGCTTCGTCTTCTCGGCTGCCCGGCACACACCCTGCACGACGGCCCGCCTCCATGCGTCCGCTCGTCGCCCTGGTTGCTTGCACGGTCCTTGCCCTCCCGTTCTCCGGTGCGTGCACGACGGAGCGGGTGATCGTCTCGCAGGCGCCGGCGCCGCCCGGGGATACCGAGGAGGAGCCCCGAGCTCCGACCGAGAAGGAGCAGGAGGAGGAGACGCCGGAGGAAGAAGAGCCGAAGGCCCCGTCGAATCCGCTCGTCGTCGATCTCGGCGAGATTGCGGCCGGCGTGGACGTCCCGTTCGAGATCCCCGTCGGCGCGCTCGGCTTCAACGTCACCATCGAAGGAAAGGTCTCCGACTTCGATCCGGACAGACCCTACGGCATCGAGCGCATCACCGCTCCGAGCGGGAAGATCGTCCACGACGACTTCACGCCGGCGGGCGGCTCGCACCCGACGAGCTTCACGATGTTCGACACGATCGCGTCCGTCAGCGTGCCTCAGGGCGAGGGGGTCCCCGAGAAGCTCGATGGCACGTGGAAGCTCCGCGTCGGCCGGTTGGGCGCTGCGTCCTCGACGCTGAAGGTGAAGGCGAAGGTCCGCGTCCAGGCGAGCGGCGACGGCACGTTCCACGGAGGCAAGCTCGATCTCCATGTCCACGTCCCCGACGGCCTCCGCGTCGACGGCACGACGATCCGAGGAGCCGAGGCCGAGACGAACGCGGGCCTGAAGCAGCGCATCGACACGTTCTTCGCGGTCACCTCCAGGCTCCTCGGCATCGAACGAGGAGACGTCGTCTGGCACGCCGAGAGCTCCAGGTACGCGGAGGTCGACACGATCGAGAAGCTGCTCGAGGGGTTCTCCATCTCGAGGGGGACGAAGGACGGCACGCAGGCGTTCCACGTCCTGTTGACGAACGAGATCTCGCAGGACGGCGAGCCGTTCGCCGCCGGCATCTCGCCCGGCATTCCCGGCGCCGCGACCATCTTCGGTCGCGCCGTCTCCGGCATCATCGTCACGACGACGCGCTCCGCCGAAGAGGACGTGCTCACGATGCTGCACGAGGCGGGGCACTTCTTCGGTCTCAACCACACCACCGAGCTCGACGGTCAGGCGGCCGATCCGCTCTCGGACACGCCGCGCTGCACGACCATCCAGACGAGCCTGTTCAGCTGCCCCGATCGCACGAACGTCATGTTCGCGGCGGGAGCGATCGAAGGGCCGGTGACGCTGTCACCGATGCAGCAGCGTGTCTTCCGCGGCTCGCCGATCTACAAGGCGTTCGTCTCGGGCTCGCGGACGATGTCGCTCGACCTCGGCGAGGCGAGCTCCGCGCGCCTGCCGGTCCTCCGCCGCCGCTTCCGCGCGTCGAACGGGGCGCTGTCCCCCGTCGAGCGCGATCTGTCGCTCGGATACTGCGGCCTCACGAGGATCGACGCCCACGCGCTCGTCCAGCGGCACGGCCGAGACGCGATCCGTCAGCTGCGCGCGGCCGCCGCCGACCCGGACCTGTCGCCGATCATCCGCGGCCGCGCGCGCCTCGCGCTGAAGCAGCTCGGGTACTGAGGCTCACTCCATCGGCTCTGGGAACCCGCACGCAGCGGTTCGCGGAGCAGTTGGACGACGCGAAAGTCAGAGCGACGCGAGGAAGCCCGCCCCTGCCGAGGCCAGGACGACCACGCACGTGGAGACGAGCGCGAGCGTCTCCCCTCCGCCCGAAAGGACGATTCACGACGGATCAGCCACGCCGCCAGGCTATCCCAATCGTGAGGGGCTCAACGTCCCGCTTCCGGCGATCCGTTCGTGGTGCGTCGCGTGAGCGCCTTGATCGACTCGCCGCCGAGGGTGCTCTTGTCCTTCCGTTGGATCATCCAATCGACGACCTCCGATCGCTGGATGCTCGTCGTCTTCCCGAGGGCGAGGTTCGTCGCCCAGGTCGGCTCGTTCGACAGCGTGCCGATGCAGCGGACGGCGTCGCAGGAGGCTGCGGCGAGCCAGAGCAGCTCCGTCGCGGAGCCGCCGTCCTTGCGTGCCTCGAGCGGGATGGGGAAGGGGCCCTTCACGAACAGCTCGCCTTCGCCGGCTTGGAAGCGGCGGATGGCGTCGGGGAGCGTCTTCTTCGCCCGCTCCGCGATCGCGGCGAGCTCGGGATCGTCATCGGACACCTCCATCGACGGCGGCGTCCCGAACAGGCTCGTCACGACCTCGTCCCAGCTCTCGCGCGACGAGCCGCCTTCGGGCACGAGCTCGGCGAGCTCGTTGGACGGATCGCCGTCCATGCGCTCGGGCTCGACGATGCCGAGCAGGACCGCACGCGACGACGCGGGCGAGGGGACGAGCTCCTCCGGCTTCTTGCCGACGACGGCCGCGACGTCCTCGAGCGAGATCGCGATCGTCGGCCCTTCGTGCCCGTGGGCGAGCTTGCGCGCGGCCGCGTTCAGCACCTCGGCGAGGAGCGGGCCCGACGGCATGTTCGCGCCGCGGAGCGAGAGGTCCGGGCTCCCGTAGCGCGCCATCCCGAGCGTGAGGAGGCGCGCCGTGCCGTCTTCCTGACGATAGAACTGCACGACGATCTGCCTCGGGGCGAACACCGGCTCGCCGAGCTTGGCCGTGATCGTGTGGCTCGCGAAGTCTCGCGCCGTCTCGATCCGACGAGAGACCTCGTCGTAGACGTAGCCGTCGAGCGCCTCGGCGAGAGCCGCGGCCGCGGCGAAGCCCGCGCGCGCCGGCATGGCCTCGGGCGTGATCTCGCCCCGCGTGCGGAGCTGCACGCTCGTCGGATAATCGTGGACCTTCTCGCGCTCGGCCGGCGTGAGGCCGGGCGCGACCGTGTCCATCGTGTCCTTCGGCGGCAGGATGATCTCCTCGGTCGTGCGGATGTCGATCTCGAACCCGCCGCTCTCGGACATGAACTTGCGGACGGCGTCGCAAGCAGGACCGCAGTGACGCGCCTCGAGGCGCGACGCGATCTCCGGGACGGTGGCGAGCTTCTGGACGACGTCCGTCGGCCGGTTCGTGATCACCGCGAAGTAGGTCGTCGCGAGAGGTGGCCGGCTCCACCCGCCGCCCTTCGGGCCGAGCGGCTCTTCGTCCTCTGCCGTGGTCGTGGTCGTCCCTGCCCCTTCGGAGACCGCGGTCGGGGAGTCCTTCGGCACCGACCACCACACGAGCGCGACGAGGCCTACGACGAGCGCCGCGAGCGCGCCGTAAAGCTTGGCGTCGGACTCTTTCCGTTTCTTCTCACCGCCGGCGCGCGGCGGCGAGGACGAGCTCTTCGCTCGGCGCTTCTTGCTCGGTTTCCGCTGCGCCATGACGCTGTTCGTGGAGCGACGCGTCGCCCCATCGGATCTCCGGCGGGCAACCTACCAGAGATGCGGGCGCGACGAGCGCGACGAGGTGCGTCGAAGCGAAACGGCGGAATGCGATCCGTGCTGCCGAATCGCCGCATCTACATGGGGTTCGACGCCGCCGTCACTCATTCCTGAGGTGAGAATTGCCTAGCGCGGCGCGTCAACCTTTCCTATATAAGAGTAGAGATGGGTGGAGTGCGGCAGGAGGGTCGGACGACGACCTATGGCCTCTATGATCCCCGCTACGAGCACGACGCGTGCGGTCTCGGCTTCGTCGCCGACCTGAAGGGCCGCCCGTCCCACCGCACGGTCGAGCTCGGGCTCGAAGTCCTGCGTCGGTTGGCGCATCGCGGCGCGGCCGGCAGCGATCCGGCGAGCGGCGACGGCGCGGGCATCCTCGTCCAGATTCCGCACCGGTACTTCGAGCGCGTCCTCGCGCGCGAAGGCAAGGAGCTCCCTCTCGAGGGCGACTACGGCGTCGCGCAGTGCTTCCTCTCGCGCGACCCGATTCGCTGCGAGCTCCAGATGAAGATGCTCACGGACATCGTCCGCTACCACAACCAGAAGGTCATCGGTTGGCGGACGGTCCCGGTCGACGTTCGCGCCGTCGGTCCGCTCGCGCGCGCGTCGATGCCCGTGATGAAGCAGCTCTTCATCGCGCGCATGGCGGACAGGAAGGCGTTCGAGCGGACGCTGTTCATGATCCGCAAGCGCGCGGGCAAGATGTGCTCGCAGAAGGGCTACGGGAACGACTTCTACGTCGCGAGCCTCTCGTCGCGGACCATCGTCTACAAGGGCCTCGCCCTCCCGCATCGGCTCGCCGACCTCTACCGCGACCTCCAATCGGACGACTTCGAGAGCCAGCTCGCCCTCGTCCACTCGCGCTTCTCGACGAACACGTTCCCCACCTGGGAGCGCGCGCACCCGTACCGGCGCATCGCGCACAACGGCGAGATCAACACGCTGCGCGGCAACCAGAACTGGATGCGCGCGCGCGAGGCGCTCCTCGCGAGCAACCACTTCGAGGAGCACCTCGAGGACTTCAAGCCGATCATCCGTCCCGAAGGCTCGGACTCGGCGTCGCTCGACAACGTCGTCGACTTCCTCCTCGCGAGCGGCCGCTCGCTGCCGCACGTGATGATGATGCTCGTGCCGGAGGCGTGGGCGACGCAGCCCGACATGCCGAAGCACAAGCGGGACTTCTACGAGTACCACGCGTGCCTCGTCGAGCCGTGGGACGGGCCGGCCGCGATCGCGTTCACCGACGGCAACGTCATCGGCGCCACGCTCGATCGGAACGGCCTCCGCCCGGCGAAGTACGTCGTCACGAAGAGCGGGCTCGTCGTCATGGCGAGCGAGTTCGGCGTGCTCACGATCGATCCGGCCGACGTCCTCGAGAAGGGGCGGCTCCAGCCGGGCAAGATGTTCCTCGTCGATCTCGCGCAGCGCCGCATCGTCTCCGACGACGAGATCAAGGCGCAGATCGCGAACCAGAAGCCCTACGGCGAGTGGGTCGCGAACAACAAGATCGAGCTCGCCTACCTCCCGGAGATCTCGACCGACCTCACCGCGTCGATGGTGCCCGTCGCGCCGGGCCGCGGCCCGATCGACGACGTCGCGCGCGCGCGGCTCTGGCGAGCGTTCGGCTACACGCGCGAGGACCTTCGCCTGATCGTCGGCCCGATGGCGACGGCGGGCGAGGAGCCCGTCGGGAGCATGGGCGCGGACATCCCGCTCGCCGTGCTCTCGGACCGGCCGGTGCCGCTGTTCCGCTACTTCAAGCAGCAGTTCGCGCAGGTGACGAACCCGCCGATCGATCCGATCCGCGAGGACCTCGTGATGAGCCTCGTCTCCTGCGTCGGCGGCGAGGGCAACCTGCTCGACGAGACCCCGGAGCAGGTGCGGCTCCTCGAGCTGCCGCACCCGATCCTCACGAACGCGGATCTCGCCAAGCTCACGTCCTCGGGGCCCGAGTTCCGCGCCGCCGTCCTCGAGGCGACGTTCCCCGCGGACGGCGACGGCGCGGAGGCGCTCCGGAGCGCGCTCGAGGATCTCCGCGCGCGCGCCTCGCGCGCGGTCGACGACGGCTGCGCGATCCTCGTCGTCAGCGATCGCGGCGCGACGCCCGAGCGCGTGCCGATCCCGAGCCTGCTCGCCGTCTCGGCGGTGCACCACCACCTGATCCGCGAGGGCAAGCGCGTGCGCGTCGGCCTCGTCGCCGAGACGGGCGACGCGCGCGAGGTGGCCGACGTCGCGCTCCTCATCGGTTACGGCGCCGGCGCGGTGAACCCGTACATGGCGTTCGAGACGATCGGCGAGCTCGTACGGAAGAAGCTCCTCGACAAGGACGTCGATCTGTCCACCGCCACGAAGAACTACGTCAACGCGCTGAAGAAGGGCTTGCTCAAGGTGATGAGCAAGATGGGGATCAGCACGATCGCCAGCTACCACGGCGCGCAGATCTTCGAGGCGATCGGTCTGTCGAACGAGCTCGTCGACGAGTACTTCACGGGCACCTCGAGCCCGCTCGGAGGCATCGGGCTCGCCGAGATCGCGACCGAGGCGCGCGCGCGGCACGCCGCGGCCTTCGGGCCCTCCGTCACGGAGGAGGAGCTCGCGCGCGATCTCGAGGTCGGCGGCGTCTACGCGTGGCGCGTCGAGGGCGAGCGCCACCTCTGGTCGCCGGCGTCCGTCGCCGCGCTCCAGAAGGCCGTGCGCCTCGAGGACGCGTCCTCGTACGCGGAGTATGCGCGGCTCGTCAACGATCAGGGCGAGCGGCCGATGACGCTTCGCGGCCTGCTCGACTTCAAGGCTGCCGGCCCGCCGATCCCCGTCGACGAGGTCGAGGAGGCGCGCTTCATCGTGCGCCGCTTCGCGACGGGCGCGATGAGCTTCGGCAGCATCTCGAAGGAGGCCCACGAGACGCTCGCCATCGCGATGAACCGCATCGGCGGCCGGAGCAACACCGGCGAGGGCGGCGAGGACGAGGCGCGGTGGGTGCGCGACGCGCGCGGCGACTCGCGGCGCTCGTCGATCAAGCAGGTGGCGAGCGGCCGCTTCGGCGTGACGACGAGCTATCTGGTCAACGCCGACGAGATCCAGATCAAGATGGCCCAGGGCGCCAAGCCCGGCGAGGGCGGACAGCTCCCGGGGCACAAGGTGGACGCGATCATCGCGCGCGTGCGCCACTCCACGCCCGGCGTCACGCTCATCTCGCCGCCGCCGCACCACGACATCTACTCGATCGAGGACCTCGCGCAGCTCATCTTCGATCTCAAGAACGTCAACCCGCGCGCGCGCATCAGCGTGAAGCTCGTCTCGGAGACCGGCGTTGGCACCGTCGCGGCCGGCGTCGCGAAGGCGCACGCGGACGTCATCCTCATCAGCGGGCACGACGGCGGCACGGGCGCGAGCCCCCTCTCGTCGATCCAGCACGCGGGTACGCCGTGGGAGATCGGGCTCGCCGAGACGCAGCAGGTGCTGCTCCTGAACGATCTGCGGTCGCGCGTCGTCCTCCAGGTCGACGGGCAGCTCAAGACCGGCCGCGACGTCGCGTTCGCCGCGCTGCTCGGCGCCGAGGAGTTCGGCTTCGCCACGGCGCCGCTCGTCGCGAGCGGCTGCATCATGATGCGCAAGTGCCACCTCAACACGTGCCCCGTCGGGGTGGCCACGCAGGACCCCGTGCTCCGCGCGCGCTTCAGCGGCCAGCCGGAGCACGTCATCAACTACATGTTCTTCGTCGCCGAGGAGCTCCGCGCGATCATGGCGAGCCTCGGCTTCCGGTCCGTCGACGAGATGGTGGGCCGCGTCGACTGCATCGTCCCGCGCCTGCCGCGCGAAGACGCGCCCGGCTGGGGCTGCAAGAAGGCGCGCACGCTCGACTTCTCGCGCGTGCTGGCGCCCGTCCCGGCGAAGCTCGCGAAGCGCGATCGTCGCTGCACGACGGAGCAGGATCACGGCATCGACGACGTCGCGGATCGCGAGCTCATCGAGCGCGCGCGCCCCGCGCTCGAGCGCCGCGAGCCGGTGCGCATCCCGTTCGCGATCACGAACGTGCATCGAACGTTCGGCGCGATGCTCGCGGGCGAGGTCGCGCGCCGTCACGGCTCGGCCGGCCTCCCGGAGGGGACGATCACGATCGACCTCACCGGCACCGCGGGCCAGTCGTTCGGCGCGTTCGCGGCCCGCGGGATGACGCTCACGCTCGAGGGCGACGCGAACGACTACGTCGGCAAGGGGCTCTCCGGCGGCGTCCTCGTCGTGCGCCCGCCGCGCGAGGCCACGTTCGTCGCGGCCGACAACGTCATCGTCGGAAACACCGTCCTCTACGGCGCGACGAGCGGGCGCGCGTTCTTCGCCGGCAGGGCAGGGGAGCGCTTCGCCGTCCGCAACAGCGGCGCCCAGGCGGTCGTCGAAGGCGTGGGGGACCACGGCTGCGAGTACATGACCGGCGGCACCGTCGTCGTGATCGGCCCCGCGGGGCGCAACTTCGCCGCCGGCATGAGCGGCGGCATCGCCTACGTCCTCGACGACGACGGCGCCTTCGCGTCCCGCTGCAACAAGGGGATGGTGGAGATCGAGGACCTCGTGGACGCGGAGGAGCAAGCGGCCGTCCGCGCCCTCCTCGAAGAGCACGTCGAGCGCACCGGGAGCATCCGCGGAACGGAGCTCCTCGCCTCGTGGCCGCTCTCCGCGCGGCGATTCCGCAAGGTGATCCCGACCGAGTACAAGCGCGTGCTCGAGCAGAACAGCCTCGCCGCCGCAGCCGGCGGCGAGCGTCATGCAGGTCGCAACCTGAAGCTGGTGAAGTGATGGCGGACCCGCGCGGATTCCTCAAGGTCAAGCGAGCGAAGACGCCCGAGCGTCCGCCCGCGGAGCGCATCGCGGACTACCGCGAGATCACGATCGAGCCGTCGCCGGACGACCTCCGTGCGCAGGCGTCGCGGTGCATGGACTGCGGCATCCCGTTCTGTCATCACGGCTGCCCGCTCGGGAACGTCATCCCCGAGTTCAACGACCTCGTCTGGCGAGGTCGCTTCGAGGACGCCGTCCGCGTCCTCCACGCGACGAACAACTTCCCCGAGGTGACGGGGCGCGTGTGCCCTGCGCCTTGCGAGGCGTCGTGCGTGCTCGCGCTCGAGGAGGCGCCCGTCACGATCAAGGACGTCGAGCGCACGATCGCGCGCCACTTCTTCGAGGCCCCCGATCACCCCGCGCTTCGTCCCGTCCGGGCGCCGTTCCGGACCGGCAGGCGCGTCGCCGTCGTCGGCTCGGGGCCTGCGGGCCTCGCGGCGGCGCAGCAGCTCGCGCGCCTCGGTCACGACGTCGTCGTCTACGAGCGGGACGATCGCGTCGGCGGGCTCCTCCGCTACGGCATCCCCGACTTCAAGATGGAGAAGGCCATCATCGATCGCCGCGTGGCGCAGATGGAGGCCGAGGGCGTCCGCTTCGAGACAGGCGTCGACGTCGGGCGCGATCTCGGGAAGGACGAGCTCTTCGCGAAGTTCGACGCCGTCGTGCTCTGCCTCGGCGCGCGCGTCCCGCGCGATCTCCCGGTCCCCGGTCGCGAGCTCGAAGGGGTCCACTTCGCGATGGAGTACCTCGAGCAGCAGAACCGCCGCGTCGCGGGCGACGACCGGATGGGCGACGTCGTGCTCGCCGATCCGGACAAGGGCGCGATCCTCGCGGCCGGCAAGCACGTCGTCGTCATCGGCGGCGGCGACACCGGCGCGGACTGCGTCGGCACGGCGAACCGCCAGCGCGCCGCGAGCGTCACGCAGCTCGAGCTGATGCCGAAGCCTCCGCTCGTGCGCATGCCGGAGAACCCGTGGCCGGCGTGGCCGCTCGTCCTCCGGACCTCGTCGTCGCACGAGGAGCCGTCGCTCGAGAAGGAGCGCTGCGAGCGCGAGTTCGCGATCATGACGAAGGCGCTCTTGCCCGACGCGAGCGGCAAGCGTGTCGCGAAGCTCAGGGCGATTCGCGTCGAGCTCCAGAACGGCGCGCTCCGCGAGCTGCCCGGGACGGAGCTCGAGCTGCCCTGCGATCTCGCTCTCCTCGCCATGGGCTTCCTCGGCCCGGAGAAGAAGGGCATCGTCGAGGAGCTCGGGCTCGCGCTCGACGCGCGCGGCAACATCGTCACCGATCGATCGGGCGCGACGTCGGTGCCCGGCGTCTTCGCGGCGGGTGACGCGTCCCGCGGGCAGTCGCTCGTCGTCTGGGCGATCGCCGACGGACGGCGTGTCGCGAAGGGCGTGCACGAGGCGCTCGAACGCGGCTCGCTGCGCGCCGCCGGCTGAAGGGCACGTACCAGGGGGCGCGACGGAGCAGCGCGCCTCGACATCCGAGTGAGCAACGCCATGACCTCGCAAACGTCTCCGTCGGGCTCCGACATCCTCGTTTTGTTCGAGCACCCGGAGTGGCAGAAGCCGCTCTTCGCCGCGCTCGAGAAGAAGGGCGTTCGTTACGACACGCTCGATCTCAAGAAGGCGGCGTTCGTGGCCGGCGAGCTCCCGTCCGCGCGCGTCGTCTTCAATCAGGCGAGCCCGAGCGCGTACGTCCGCGGCAACGTGCGGGCGGTCCCTCTCGCGCTCGCGTACATGAAGGCGCTCGAGGCGGCAGGGCGTGTCGTGCTCAACGGACACCGGGCGTTCGCGCTCGAGCTGTCGAAGACGGCGCAGGCCGCGCTGCTCGGACGTCTCGGCCTCCGCACGCCGCGATCGATCGCGTTCAACGACCTCGACGCGCTTCGCGAGAGGCTGAAGGAGGAGAAGGCGTGGCGCTGGCCGGCGCTCCTCAAGCCGGAGCAAGGTGGGAGCGGCGCGCGCATCGCGAAGGTCGGCTCCTACGACGAGCTCCGCGCGCACGTCGAGACGACGCGAGGCATCTGGGAGCCGGACGGCCTCCTCTTGCTCCAGGAGTACTTCGAGCACGATCACGAGCGCGGCATCGTGCGCATGGAGTTCCTCGGCGGCGAGCTCCTCTACGCGATGCGCGTCGTCTCGCACGGCCGCTACAACCTGTGCCCGTCCGAGGTGTGCAATCCCGAGTCGGGCGAGGGCCACTGCGAGGTCCCTTCGCCGGAGCAGGCGAAGCCCGTCGAGTTCTACCCGTTCAAGGAGGTCCCGGCGGAGGCGGTCGAGGCGGGCAAGCGCATCGTCGAGGCCGGCGGCATCGACGTGGGCGGCATCGAGTACCTCGAGTCGAACGGCGAGCGCGTGTTCTACGACATCAACGCGAACTCGAACCTGCGCGCGCCGATCGCGCGCGAGTTCGGCTTCGATCCGTTCGAGCGCGTCGTCGACTGGTTGCTCGAGCGCGTGCGGGCGGCGGGCTGACGTCCTCGCGGGACTGCGGGCTGCGACAGGGAAGGGGAGGAGACGGGGGTACTCACAGGGAGACAGAGAGACAGGGAGCCCGCAGGAAAGCTTGTCATTTCCTGCGGAAAGGGAGTCTCCCTCGCGGCCGGTGACGACGCGCGCATCTGCGGGCCGCCTCCGACCGGCGGCGCTCGATGAACAGACGATGGTCGTGAGTCGTCGCTCGCTCGTCTCTCTCTCGAGCTGCGATCGCTCGCGTGACCGCGACTTGGCTCCGACCGGCGTGCTCGAGAACGAGACGACGATCGCGACGGGCGCTGTCTGAACCGTGTGTGATCGATCCGATCACGTCACGACTCGGATGTCATGCCTACGCCCTCGGCACATCGCGGGTAGGCCATGATTTCGGGCGGTACGGCGGTTGCATATTCGCCTCTTCGTGAAACGACGAGCTTTGGGGCGTCTCGCGATCGTCGTGGCCGTGGGGGGAGCCGTCACCGTTGCGTGCTCGTCCACCTTGTACTTGGACGATTACGATCGGACCTGCGCGACCGACGAAGACTGCGTGGTCGTCTTCGTCGGCGACGTCTGCGACTGCAACTGCAACGGCGTCGGCGCCATCTCGAAGAAGGGCGAGGAGAGCTACCGTCGAGACCGGTCCGGTATCGAGTGTGGGAACGCTTGCGAGCCATGCGCGCCGCGCCACGTGGCCGTGTGTCGGGCCGGTCGATGCGAGGCCGAGCGCTGCGCCGGTAACGTGAAGTTTTGCACGTCGTCGTGCGGCGAGTCGCCTACGCTCGAGGCTTGTGAGTGCCCGCCCGGCATGATCGAGACCTCGAGTTGCGTTGCGGGAGGTAGAGGATGAGTCCCAGGATGCGCCGACCTTCCCTTCGAGAGAGCCGTCACGGCTCGACGCTCGTCTCGCTCTCGAGAACGCCTCTTGCACGACGTGTCCGCATGAACTTCCTTCGAGCTCTCGTTCCGTTGGCCGCCCTGCTCCCCGTCCTCGCGTGCGCTTCGAAGTCCGAAAGCGAAGCGCTCGAATTGGAAGGCTGCCCGGCGGGGACCGACTGCGTGCTCGAGGCGGACGACTACGATCGAGCATGCTCGGTCGACGCCGACTGTGTGTCCGTCTTCGTCGGCGATGTCTGTCAGTGCGACTGCACGCAGGTCTCGGCGATCGCGAAGCGAGCAGCGTCGAGCTACGACCAGGCCCGCAGTGCGATCCGTTGCGAGAACGTGTGTGGTCCTTGTCCCGAGCTCCACGTCCCCCGATGCGTCGCCGGCCGGTGCGAGGCGGAGCGGTGCCCGGGCCCTGTACGACACTGCGCGGCCGCGTGCGGCGCGGATCCGACCGTGACCGCATGCACGTGTCCGGCGGGAATGGTCGACACGTCGACGTGCCACTGAGCACCTCGCGGTCGTCCGTCGCAGGCGGAGGAAACGGCCTCGTCCGTTCGCGAGCCCCCGCGCACCCGGCTCGCCTCACGCTCGCGACGCCTCCGGGGGCCCGAAGGTGATACGCTGTCCGGCTGGATCGGATGAGCGTCGCCATCGGGATCGACCTCGGCACCACGAACACGGTCGTCGCGGCTGTCGTCGACGGCGTCGCCGTCACCCTCGAGGACGAGCAGGGACGGCGACTGCTCCCGTCGGTCGTCTCGTTCCACCCGTCGAGCACGGTCCTCGTCGGAGAGCCTGCTCGCGAGCGCAGGCTGATCGACCCGGACAACACGATTTTCTCGATCAAGCCGCTCCTCGGGCGTCCGTGGGACTCGGACGAGGTGCAGGCGGCGAGGAAGCGCTTCCCGTTCCAGCTCGCGCAGGGCGCGAAGAACAGCACGGTGGTCGTCGCACGCGACGTCGCGTATGCCCTGCCGGAGATCAGCGCCTTCGTGCTGCGCCGCGCGAAGGCGATCGCGGAGGCGGCGCTGGGGCAGGTGGTCGAACGCGCCGTCATCACCGTCCCTGCGAACTTCAACGACCTCCAGCGCGCATCGACGAAGATCGCCGGCAAGCTCGCCGGGCTCGACGTCATGCGCATCCTCAACGAGCCGACGGCCGCGGCGCTCGCGTACGGGCAGTCGATCGCGAAGGCCGAGAAGATCGCCGTCTACGACTTGGGCGGCGGCACCTTCGACGTCACCCTGCTCGACCTCACCGGCAACGTGTTCGAGGTGCTCGCGACCGCCGGAGACACCGCGCTCGGCGGGGACGACATCGATCGCCTCCTCGCCGACCGGATCGCGATCGAGGTCCTCCGGCGATACAACGTCGACCCGCGGACGAACCCTGCCGGGATGGCGCGCCTCCTCTTCATCGCCGAGGAGCTGAAGAAGGAGCTTTCGAACGCGTGGCAGGCGCAACGCGAGATCACGGAGGTCGGCTGGACGGAGGGTGGCCATCCGATCTCGATGCCGTTCGTGATGACGCGGGACGAGCTCGAGGCGATCGCGAAGCCGCTCGTCGAGCGGACGCTGGAGGTCGCGAAGCACTCGATGGACGTCGTCGGCCTCTCTCCGCGCGACTTCGATCGCGTCATCCTCGTCGGCGGCTCGACCCGGATGCCGCTCGTCTCCCGCATGGTGGAGGAGCTCTTCGGCCAGCCGCCGCACCTCAGGGTGAACCCCGACGAGGTCGTCGCGCTCGGCGCCGCCATCCAGGCGCACGCCCTCAACCGCTCGAAGAGCGCGCACAAACGCCGCTCGGCGCACGACCAGCTCGCCAAGGCGCAGCCGAAGCCGGTGGGCGAGCAGATCCCGACGCGGCCTCCCGAAGCGGATCCGACCGTCGCGCCGGCGGAGGCCCCGAAGCCTCCGCCGCTTCCGAAGCTGGATCCTCCCGCGCCGCCACCGGCAGCGAAGCCTGCGCCTCCCGGGGCGAAGCCTGCGCCGCCACCCGTGCCGAAGCCCGCGTCGTCTGCGGCGAAGCCTGCGCCGCCGCCGGTGCCGCGTGCGGCGAAGCCTGCGCCGCCGCCGGTGCCGCCTGCGAAGCCTGCACCGCCGCCGGTGCCGCCCGCGCCGCCGGCTGCACCGCCCGAGCCGCCTTCGACGCCGGAGTTCTTCACGCTGAACAAGGCGCCGGCGATCATCACGTTCGACGTCCCGGATCTGGACGTCCCGCGTCCGCCGCCGCCGCCTCCACCGCGTCCTGCGTCTCAGCCGCAGATGCCGGCGGTGCGTCCGTCCGAGCCACGGATGCCGGCGGTGCGTCCGTCCGAGCCGCGGATGCCGGCGGTGCGTCCGTCCGAGCCGCGGATGCCCGCGGCGGCGCGGCAGGTCACGCAGCCGATGATCGCCGAAGCGCCGGAGCCGCCGCCGCTGCCGACTGCGGCCGGCGGGCCGAGGCGGGGGCAAACGGAGCACGTCGCGCCGGTGACGGGGGCGAGGACATCGGTTCGTCCCATCGAGGGCAGGCCGGTGTCCGTGCCGGTCGACGACGAGCCGATCGGGCCGAAGCCTCCGCGCTCGGCGCCTCAGGCGACGGCGTCGAGCGCGGCGCCTTCCACCGAGATCGTTCCTTCGCCGGAGCTCGAGCTCGTCCGAGCGTCGGACATGTTCGGTGCCGAGCCGGAAGGACAGGTCGGTGGGCGCATCAGCGCCATGCCGAACTACTTCCAGTCGTTCGAGCTCGGCGCGGCCGTCTTCGATCCTCCGCCCGAGCGGTTCCAGCAGGGGAGCGCGATCGCGACGTCTGCCGCGACGCCGCTGCTCATCGACGTCACGCCGCTGAGCCTCGGCGTCGAGACGGCGGGCGGGTACAGCGACGTCCTCATCCCCGCGAACTCGCCCGTGCCGTGCGAGAAGACGCGGACGTTCCTGACGGCCAGCGACAACCAGACGACGGTGACGATCCGCGTGGCGCAAGGCGAGTCGTCTCGCTTCGCGGAGAACACGCACCTCGGCGACCTCGAGCTGAGCGGCCTCCGCCCCGCCCGCCGCGGCGAGGTGAAGATCGCGGTCACCTTCGAGCTCGACGCCGACGGCATCCTCAACGTCCGCGCGAGGGACCAGGACACGGGCCGCGAAACGACGGCCACGATGCGCCTGCTCGGCATGAACACGGACGCCGAAGACGTCCGCGCGATGGCGGAACGCCAGGCGCGCCACGTCGTGGCATAAGTTACAATCAGGGCGTGGCCGAGGTCTCGACGTTCCTCGCTTGGGCGGAGTCCCTCGAGACGATGAGCTACTACGAGATCCTCCGTGTTCCGGAGGATGCGTCGCCGGCCGAGATCCAGCAGGCGTTCCACGAGCTGTCGCTGCGATGTCATCCCGATCGCTTCGTCGAGGAGGGGCCCGAGGTGGCGCGGGCGGCGGCGGCCGTCTTCAAGCGGGCGGCAGAGGCGTACAACGTCCTGCGCAAGCCGGCATTTCGGAAGCGGTACGACGCGGAACTGAAGAAGGGGCGGCTCAAGCTCGACGAGCGCGCCGTCGAAGAGAAGAAGCGGTACGAGCAGCGGACGCTCTTCATGATCGCCCGCACGCCGAGCGCGAAGAAGTACGCGGCGAAGGCCGACGAGGCGCTCTCGCGGGGGAAGCTCGAGGAGGCGCGCGTGCATCTCATCAGCGCGAACCAGCACGATCCCGACAACGACGAGCTGAAGGAGCGGCTCGAGATGCTCTACGAGGCGCTGATGCTCGAGCCGGGCGACCTCTGAGGCCTCACGTACGAGGTGCGAGCGGCAGCGTGAAGTGGAACGACGTGCCGACGCCGAGCTCGCTCTCGACCCACAGCTTCCCGCCGTGGGCCTCGACGATGCCCTTCGTGATGAAGAGCCCGAGGCCGGTGCCCTTGCTGTCGTGTCGCGCGCCGGACCAGTAACGCTCGAAGATGTGCGGGAGGTCTTCGGCCGGGATGCCGGGGCCCGTGTCGGTCACGGAGATGTGGACGTTGCCCTCCTCGGCCTCGGCGCCCACCTCGATCCTGTCGCCCGGCCCGCAGAACTTGATCGCGTTGCCGAGGAGGTTGGCGAAGACCTGCAGGACCCTGTCTCGGTCGCAGCGGAGCGCCACGTCGGCGAGCTCCCACCGGCGCTCGACGACGATGCCCTTCTCGGCCGCGAGCGGCTCGTGCAGCTCGACCGCCTCCGCGACGAGCGGTGCGGCCGGATGTACCTCCGCGTGCACCGCGAGCCGACCGGCTTGGATGCTCGCCATGTCCACGAGGTCCGCGATGAGGTGCGTCATGCGGCCAGTGGACCGCTGGATCGTCTCGAGCAGCCGTCGCGTCTTCGGATCGCTCCCGAGCTCGCTCCGGAGGAGGAGCGTCGTGCTCATGTCGATCGCGGCGACGGGGTTCCGGAGATCGTGCGAGACGACCGCGAGCACCTCCTCGCGTGTGTGCGCCTCGCGCTGCGCCTTCTGGAAGAGACGGGCGTTGTCGAGCGCCAGCGCGGCGCGTGATGCGAGCGCCTCGGCGACGAGCACGTCCTCCGGTTTGTAGCGCCTGTTCGATTCGGAGGATGCGAAGGAGAGCGCGCCGATGCTCCGTCCGCGTGCGACCATCGGGACGATGACGACCGAGCGGAGCCCGAGGGCCCGCAACATCTCGAGGTGCTCGGCGTTCGTCGCGGTCTTGGCGAGCAGCTCGTCGGAGACCTCCTCGAAGAGGAGGCTCTCGCCCCTCGCGAGGACGTGACGCGTGGATCCGAGCCCGGCCTGAGCCCAGAAACGGCTTCTCAGGCTGCGGACGAGCTCGATCTTCCGAGGGTCGCGGTGCTCGACCTCGAGCTGCTCGAGACGTCCGAGATCGATCACCTCCGCGATGCACAGGTCGGCGAGCGTGGGGACGGCGAGCTTGGCGATTTGCTTCAGGACGTCTTGGTAGTCGAGCGACGTCGCGAGCGCCGTCGAGGCTTCTTTCAGGAACACCTGACGCTGCTCGTCGCGCTTCCGCTCGCTCACGTCCGAGCCGATCATGACGAAGCCGGCCACGGAGCCGTCCGGCCTCAGATCGGGCGTGAACGTGGACTCCACGTGGAGCCCGTGGCCCGCTCTCGACGTGAGATCGAGCTCGCGCGTGACGGGCGTCGAGCAAGCGGACGTGAGCTCCGCCCGGATGGATTGGTAGGCGTCCTCTCCGATGATGTCCCGTACGTGCGCTCCGCGCAGCTCGTCGTTGGAGAGCCCGAGACGGGTCTCGTACGCCTTGTTTCCGAACCGGAAGCGGAGGTCGGCGTCGAGGTACCCGACGAGGTTCGGGACGGAGTCCGCGACGACCGCGAGGAGCCGCACCTGCTCCGGGTAGAGGGAGAGTCGCTTCTCTGCCTTGCGAAGGTCCTCTTCGGCCGCGTGCCGTGCGATCGCGATCGCGATGACGTTCGCGACGGCGCGCAGGAACGTCAGATCGTCCGACGAGAAGAAGCGCCGTGTCCGCGAGAACGCGCTGAGGACGCCGAACGGCCTGCCGAGTCGTCCTGGCGCGTGGATGATCACGGTCATTCCGCTCACGATCGAGTGCTCGCGGATGACCTCCGGAGCGTCGAAGCGCGTCTCCGTGCGGACGTCGTCGATGATCACCGGCTCTCCCGTGAGGAGCGAGTAGCCCGCCGGCGATTCGGCGCCGGCCTCCACCGTCGTGCGTCCCGGGACGACGTGCTCGTTCCAGCCGAGGGCGGTGCGCACGACGAGCGCACGCTCGTCGGGCAAGAGCTCGAGGAGACCCACGAGCTCGGTCCCGAGCACGTCGTGCGTCACCTCGAGGGCGCGCTTCATGAGGAGCTGGAGGTCCGTCGTCTCGAGCGCGTAGAGGCCGAGGTCCGCGAGGGTCCGTTGCTGGAGGCTCCGCACCGAAGCGGCTTCGCGGAGCACGTGCTGGCGGAGCGCCGAGCCGGCGCGGGCCGCCATCGCGCCGAACAGGCGCTTGTCGCGCTCGGAGAAGTCCGGGGCGCTCCTCGAGCCGATGTAGGCGACGCCCATGACGTCACCGTCCTCGATCAGTGGCACACCGTAGAGCCCCCGGAGATTCCTCTTGCGGACGGCCTCGTTCTTCACGAGCGCGCTCGTCGAGGCATCCGTCAGACCGATGGGGCGACGCTTCGCCGCGATCGTCCCGGCGAAGCCCTCGCCGATGCGCAGCCCGAAGCCGTTCGCCACCTCCTCCTCGTCGACGGGGAAGGTGGCCCGCGCTCGAAGGATGTCGCCTTCGCGCAGAAGGATGCCTGCCGTGTCGACGGTCGCGGTCGTCTCGACGAGCACGCGCAGGAGCTTCCGCAACAGCTCGTCGACGTTCTTGCTCTCGAGCGCGGCGGTCGAGAGCCGATCGAGCGCCTCGAGCGTGCGGTCGCGGGCGTGCGTGTATCGGTCGACCGACGCGGCCACGGCGCGGTCGATCGCCTTGTCGAGCAGCGTGACGCCTTCGGTCACGGCCGGACCGGCCTTCGCCGCGAACCGGCGGAGGATGCACTCGCGGAGGACGGAGTACTCGAATATGACCTCGAGCAGATCGACGGCCTCGTCGCACGTCGCGTGCTCTGCCGTCGGCGAAGGCTCCGGCGAAGCTTCGTCCTCGATGCCCTCTGCGCCCTCGGCGATGCGCGCGAGAAGGCGGGACACGTGGTCCGAGAGGGCTGGACGGGTGAGCCCCGCGGCCTGCGCTTCGACACGGCCCTCCCATTCCGCGAGGATGGCGTGTCCCTGCTCGCGGAGGAACGTCGCGAGATCGGCGATGGCGACCGACTTGCGAAACGTCGTGCTCGTCACGGAAGTGCTCTCGAGGCGTCCCGGGTCGGCGGGACGCCCCGCAGGCCCGAGCGCAATGCTCGGCGGCCTGCGTCATTCGGAGTCTCGAACCGCAGCAACCTCGATGCCACGGGCGAACGAGGCCGGGCGGCCCGTGAAGCAGCACACGAACGTAGCGACGCCGGCACCGCGCAGAAACCCGAGCGGGGCGTCTTGCGACCGCGCGAACCGCGTGTGTGGTGTTTCGGAACGTCGACTCAGCCGCTCTCCGCCTGGAGCTGATCGAGCAGGAGCCGCGCGTTCTCGAGCGTCGGATCGTCGTCGATCGCGCGCTTGAGGAGCATCATGGCGCGTCGGATGTCACCCTGCTGGCGCGCGATCTCGCCGAGGTACTGGTAGGCCTGCGCCTTCGGCAGCGGCGCGGGGACCTTGAGCATCGTGATCTGCCGGAGCGCGCGCTGCGCGAGGTCGAGGTTGCCGATCTCCATCGCGAGCCACGCGAGCTCGGACGCGACCACGCCGTTCTGCGCGTCCATGTCGAGCGCGGTCGTGAGGTGCTGGAGCTCGGCGTTCTTGTCGCCGAGGATCTCGGCGATGCGCGCGAGGCGGTGGTAGAGCGCGGAGAGCTCACGCGCGCGCCGCCCCTTGAACGTGGCGATCGTGCGGTGGAGCAGGTCCTGCGCCTCGTCGATGCGCCCGCCCGCGACGTACGCGTCCGAGAGGAGGGCCGCGCAGTCGAGATCGGACGGACGGAGCGCGTGCGCCTCCTCGAGCGGCGCGATCGCGGCCGTCATGTCCATCTGGGCCGTCTGGTTCGGATCGGCCGCCGCTTCGAGGAAGAGCTGGCCTGCGCGGACGAGGCCGTCGAAGCGCGGTCCGACCTCGCCGTGCGCGCGCGCCTCTTCGAGCACGAGCTCCGCGAGCTCCTTGAGCGCGCCGAGCTGCTCGTAGAGCCACGCGAGGCGCTCGCGGAGGGCGGCGTCGTGGGGCGCGGCGAGCCGCGCGCGCTCGAGGCCGCCGCGTGCGTCTGCGAGGCGTCCGGCCTTCTCGCAGGTCTCGAGCAGCTTGAGGGCGGCCGTGACGATACCCTCGCCTTCCTCGAGACCGACGAGGCGTCGGTACGTGGCGCTCGCCTGATCCCAACGCTCTTCGAGCTCGTCGAGGTGCGCGATCGCGCGGAGCGTCGCCTTGTCCTTGCTGTCCGTCTTGAGCAGCTCGGTGAGGACGTTGCGAGCCTCCTCGATGTCGCCGATCTCGAGCCGCAGATGCGCGATCCGGAGGCGATACGCGCGCCAGAGCGCGACGTCGCCGCGGCCGGCGGCGTGGAGGGCCATCTTCCCGAGGTGCTCGGCGAGGTACGGGCGGAGATCCTGCTTGCCCTTGCCGACGGCCTCCTCGAAGTCTTCGAGGGCGCCGTCCATCTCGTTCAGACGGCTGCGGAAGAGCGCGCGACGACCGACGAGGTCCGGCCGGAGAGGATCGTCCGGATCGAGCGGCTCGATGGCGGCGGTGAGCTCCTCGACGGCGGCCTTGAGCTCGCCGGACGCGGAGAGCGTGTCGACGAGCTCGACGAGCAGCAGCGGATCGGTCGGATCGGCGGCTCGGGCCTCGCGCAGGACCTTCGCGGCCTCCTCCGGATCGGACAGCTCGTCTCGGTGAATCCTCGCCGCCTCGCGGAGGCGTTCGGCGCGCTCCTTCGCGTCGGCTCGGCCGCGCGCGTCGAGGATGTAGAGCTCGGCGAGCTTCTGGTACTCGAGCGACTCGCGGTAGACGACCTCGAGTCGATCGCGCAAGACCGTGCTCCGCGGCGCGCCCTTGAACCCGAGCTCGAGCGCGCGCAGGGCGCCGTCGGCGTCGTCGAGGGACCTTCGCGCTTCGTGCAGCGTCAGCGCGAGCGCCTCCGCGACGTCTCCGGTCTCGAGGGCGAGGCGGCGCTCCATGACGTCGGAGCGAGCCTCGATGTCGCCGTCCTCGTCGTGGAGGCGCTCGAGGGCCAGGAGGATCTCGCGCGACTCCGGATCCCAATCGAGCGCCGTGTAATAGACGTCGCGGGCCTGGCTCCGATCGCGCTTCTCGAGCAACAGTCCGAGGCGGCGCGAGAGCGAGCTGACCGCGTCGGCGTCTTGACGATCCTTCGCGCCGTCGAGGAGCGTGCCGAGCAGGGAGACGAGATCGTCCTCGCGGCCGTTCTTCTCGTAGATGCTCACGAGCAGGAGCGCCGCGTCGACCTGAGCCGGGTTCTCTTCGACGATGTCGCGCAGCTCGTTGGCGGCGTCCTCGTCGGAGAGGTGCAGCTTCTCCATCTGGATCTTCACGCGCTCGAGCCGGAGGCGCGATCGCTCGTTCGCGTCGTCGACGAACTCGACGATGCGCGCGACGAGGTCGACCAGCTTGGAGAACTCGTTCAGGCGGCGGTAGACGTCGAGGAGCAGCTCCCACGCGTCGCGATCCTGAGGCTCCTTCTCGTGCAGCTCCTCGTAGATCGACGCGGCGAGGCCGAGATCCTGGAGCGGCCCCGACGCGAGGCCGGCGACCTCGAAGAGATAGCGTCGCGCGGCTTCGGGCTCGGCGATCTCGGCGGCCTCGCGCTTGAGCACCGCCGCTTCGCGCACGCGGCCCGTCTCCTCGCAGCGCCACGACAGGAGCGCGAGGGCCCAGACGCGTCCTTCCTTGTCCAGCTCCGCGCCCTCCTCGGGCGGACGCTCGAGGTAGCGCCGCAGGAGCGACTCGGCGAGCTCGTAGTCTTCGAGCTTCTCCGCGAGCTCGACGGCCTCCTTCATCGGCTCGGTCCCGGCGCCGGGCAGCGCCCAGCGCCGCGTGAGCGCGTCGACGAGCGACCTCTCTCGGCCGGGGGCGCGCGCGAGCCGCTCGTAGATGTCGATGATCCGCTCCGCCTGCGGATGCGCGTCGGACGCGCTGCGGAGGAGCTCCTCGGCGCGATCGGGATCGGGGTCGGCCTCGAACGCCTGCTCGAAGGCGTCGCAGCCCGCGTCGACGTCGCCGGAGCGGAAGTAGAGCTGCGCGAGGCGGTAGAGGATGTCGGCGGAGGCGCCGCCCTCGTTGCGATCGAGCTCGACGCGCATCTGGAGCATGCGCGCCTGTCCGGCGTCGTCGCCGAGCCGCTCGTAGACGGCCGCGAGCGCGGACAACAGCTCGCGATCGTGGGGGCGGACCTCGACGGCGCGCTCGTAGAGGGCCGCAGCCTCCTTGTCGTCCTTGCGGTCGTTCTCGGCGATGCGCGCGAGGCGCGAGTAGAGGATGCCCGCGAGGTCGCCGTCGGAGCCCGCGCGCGCCTCGGCCAGGTTCCGCACGCGCGCCTCGTAGGCGGGCACCTTGTCGGTCGCCGACGCGAGCCGATACGCGGCGTCGTGCGCGTCCTCGTTGTCGGGATCGAGGTCGATCGCGCGGAGGAGCATCTCGAGCGCCTCGTCCTTGCGTCCGAGGTGCTCGTCGTAGAGGCGTCCGAGCTCGGTGCGGGCCGCGGCCTCGTCGTCGGCGCCGCCGCGAGCGAGCCGCGCCTCGAGCGCGCGCGCGAGGTTCTGGTGGTCGCCGGCGCGCCGCAGCGCGCCTTCGAGGCGCCGCGCCTCGACGTCGTTCTCCGCGGCGAGCTCGAAGGCGCTCTCGAGGATCTCCTTCGAGCGCTCGGCGTCGCCCTGCCGAAGCGCGATCTGCGAGAGCTCGAACATCGCCTCGGTGCGCGTGATGGGCGTCTCCTCCGTCACCTCTTCCTGGCGGCGCAGGACCGTGAGGAGCGCGCGGTACGAGCGCTCGGCGCGATCGAGCTGTCCGTCGTCGCGCGCGAGCTCGGCGAGCGCGCGGAGGATCTCCGGGTTCGCCGGATCGATGCGCGTGGCCGCGTCGAGCTCCACGAGGGCGCGCGCGCGATCGCCCACGGCGAGATCGAGCCGGGCGAGGTGGTAGTGGACGGGCGCGCGTTCCTTCGGGCGCCGGCCGCCGAACGCCTCGACGAGCGTGCGGAGCAGCGTGCGCGCCTCCTCGAACCTGCCGGCCGCGCCGAGCGCGTCGGCGAGCGCGAGCTTGACCGCGTTCTCGTCGGGCGAGAGGTCGCAAGCCTGCTCGAGCAGCGGGATCGCCTTCTCGGGCTCGCCCGTACGGGACCGGTGCAGCTCCGCGGCCTCGCGCAGGCGCGACAGGCGCGTCGCCTTGTCCGGCGCGTAGTGAGCGCCCTCGGTGAGGAGCTCGGCGAGGGCGGACCAGTCCTGCTCGGCGCGGTACGTCTCGGCGAGCCGGACGCGGACGCGGTCGGCCTCGGGATCCCGCGCGATCTCCTCCTTCAGCCGTTCGCGGGCCTCGGCCTGGCGGTTCGCCGCGACGAGCGCGTCGGCGAGTCGGAGCGTGACCGACGCGCGCTCGGGGCCGTCGGTGAGCTCGCGCAGCCGATCGAGCCAGCCCGCGGCGTCGTCGTAGGCCTTGGTCTGCGTCGCGAGCCGCGCGAGCGCGTCGTACGCCGGCGGGCGCTCTTCGAGCGCGACGACCCGCTTCAAGTGGGCGATGGCCTTGTGGGGATCCTCGAGCCGCGTCTCGGCCACCTCGGCGGCGCGGGCGAAGAAGTCGGCGGCGATCCGCCCGTCCGACGCGCCCTCCGCGAGCTCGGCCTGCGACGCGAGGAGCTCCTCGAGCTCGGCGAAGCGGCTCTCGCGCTCGAGGATCTTCGCGAGCATCTTCACCGTCGCGTCGTGCCGCGCTTCCTCTCCGAGGTTCTCGCGCAGCGCGGCGATGGCGGCGTCGACTTGGCCGAGCTCGTCCTCGAGGGCGGCGACCTCGAGCCGGAGCCCGAGGCGCTCGTCGGTCGTGCGCGCCGAGCCGACGAGACGCCGCTTGAGATCGAGCAGCTCCGTCTTCCTGCCCGCCGACTCGTAGAGCCGAACGACGCGCGAGACGGCCTCGTCGTCGTGCGGATCCTCTTCGATGAGCCCGAGGTAGATGCTGATGGCGCGGTCGGTCGCCCCGAGCTTCTCGACCGCGACGAGCGCCGCCTCGTGGCGGAGCTCGCGGGCCTTGCCGCCCTTCCACGGCAGGTGCGCGCAGTCGGTGAGGAGCTGCACGACCTTGTCGAAGTCGCCGTCGTCGCTGTAGATGCGCACGAGCTCGCGCGTGGCCCGATCGACGTACGCGTCGGGCGGCTGCGGCGTGCCGCTCGTGAGCACGTTCGGCTCCGTGGCGCCGAGCCAGCGCTCGGCGGCGAGCTTGAGGAGACGATCGAAGATCGATCGCGCGAGCGCGCGATCGCCGACGCTGTTCAGCGCGACGTCGGCCGCCTCGCCGAGGAGATCGAGATCGCCGCCCGTCGTCTGCGAGAGCCGGAGGAGGCTGTCGACGAGGGGCCGCCCGCGCGCGCGCCGCTGGAGCTTCGCGAGCTCGGCGAGCAGCGCGGCGTTCGCCGGATCGTGCGAGAGGGCGCGCGTGTACGCGGCCTCCGCGGCGTCGGGATCGCCGCGGCGATCGCGGTGCCAGATCGCGACGGCCTCCTCGAGATCGCGTGCGAGGTTCGGCGCGAGGCCGCCGTCGTGGACCAGAGACGCCACGGCGAACGTGACCGCGTCCCAGCCGGTGGAGGCGAGCGCGGCCTCCTCGACGGCTTCGACGAGCTCGCGTTCGAGGACGGACCGCGCGCGCGTGGCCTCGACGAGCGCACGTGCGGCGGCGTCCCAGCGCGCGATCTTGCCCGCGACGCGGATGACCGCGCGCGCCGCCTCGAGATCCGCCGGGTCCTGATCCGCGACGTGGACGTAGGCGTCGAGCGCGGGCCGGAGCTCCTCGAGCCGCGTCTCGAGCACTTCGCCCATCCGGAAGCGGAGCCCGCGTGCCCACGGGGCCTCGCCGTCGCTGGAGACGGCACGCCCGTCGATGCATTCGCGGAGCGCCTCGGCGAGCGGGCGCCACGCGCGAGTCTTCTCCGCGAGCCGGAAGATCTCCTCCACCGTGCTCTCGTTGCCCGGATCGAGCAAGAGCGCGCGGCGCACCAGCGCGAACGCGGCGTCGGCGTCGTCGGCGCGCGTCTCCGAGATGCGCGCGGCCTCCATGAGGATCGCGATCTGCGACTCGACGTCGGGCGCCGCGTCGAGGCGATGCTCCGTGAGGTCGAGGATGAGCCGCCAGTCGTCCGCCGCGGCGTAGGCCGCCAAGAGCACCCGGACGACCGCGGGACGGTGCTCGCGCTTCTTCAAGAGGGCGCGGAGCCCCGAGCGCGATCCCTCGATCCGAGGATCGGCGAGGAGCGACTGCTCGTAGCTCTGGATGGCGAGGTTCAGCTCCTCGAGGTGCTCGCGCTGCACGTCGCCGAGCTGGCAGAGGATGTCGGCCTTGTCCGCGGAGCCCTCGGTCCGCGTCGCCGCGCCGGCGAGGAGCTCCGCGAGCTCCTCCCAGCGCCGCGTCTGGCGGTAGAGCGCGGCGAGCGCTCGCGTGCCCTCCTCGGAGTGACCGAACGTCTGCTCGACGTCGCGCCAGGTCTCGATGGCCTCCTCGACCGCTTCGAGGCGTTCGCTGAGGATCTGCGCGATGCGGACGCGATCGTTGCGGCGCTCCTCGTCGGTGCGCCCTTCGCGCCGCGACCGTTTGTCGAGCGTGTCGATGAGCGGACGCCAACGCTCGGCCTTCTCGAAGAGGAACGCGAGCCCGTCGAGCGCCTCGGGATCACCCGGCCGTGCCTCGAGCCGGCCTTCCCAGGCCCAGATCGCACGATCGTCCTCTTCGAGGCTCATCGCGAGGCGCGCGGCCTCGCCGAGCACGCGCCACTTCACGTCCGGGTCGCGCTCGAGGATGGCGAGGCGCTCGAGGACGTCGAGCCGATCGGCGCGGCGATCGGCCTTCTCGAGGAGCGGCTCGACGTGGCGGCATGCCTCGAGCAACGCCTCGTCGGCGATCGGCGAGATCGAGAGGATGCGGAAGAACAGCTCGATGGCGCGCTCGATGTCGCCGATCTTCTCGGCGGTCACGTCGCCCGCGCTCATCAAGAGCTCGATCCGGAGAGCGTCGTCGTTCGAGTCGTCCGCCGCTGCCACGAGCACCTCGGCGAGCCGATCGAAGCGGTTGATGCGCGCCGCGATCGTCGCGAGCTCCTGACGATGCGAAGCCACCTCGGGCTCGAGGAGGACGAGCTGGACGAAGTGCTCGAGCGCGGCCTCGTCGTTGCCGAGCTGGACGTAGATGGCGGCGATCTGCTGGTGGCGCCGGATGCGCTCCTTGACGCTCTTGACGACCTCGAGCTCGACCTCGAGGACGCGCGCGAGATCGGCCTCGTGTCCGGGCGCGGTGTACCGCTCCTTGAGGAGGGCGGCGGCGCGCTGGCGGACGAGGCCTCGCTTCGGGGCGGTCGGGATGTACGAGTCGCGGCGGCCGTCGGGCGGCGGCGGGACCGTCTCGCGGATGTCGGCCGTCCGCGGCGCCATCGCGAGGATGCGCTCGAGCAGCGGCGTGACGTCGATGGGCTGCGGCTCGGGAGCCGTGGGCACCGTGCCGACGTCCTCGACCGCCGTCTGGTTCGCGATGATGTCCTCGACGACGATGAGCGCGCTCGACGGATCGTTGAGCTCGTCCAGCCAGAGCGCCGCGATGCGCGCACGCTCCTTCTGCGCCTCCTCGTGCGGCAGCGACATGAGTCGCATGCCGCGAAGGGTGATGAGCTCGCGGTGGCAGCCGTGGCGCTCGTAGAGGCGCTCGAGCGCGGACGTCAGGCGCGCGTTGCCCGGCTTCAGCTCGAGGAGCTGCTCGAAGTAGCGGATGGCGCGCTGCGAGTGGTTCGCGAAGTCCTTCGCGATCTGCGCGGCCTCCTCGAGGAGCTCGATCTTGCGCTCCTTGTCGGCCGTCGCGGCGGCGCGATCGTAGAGCGCGAACATGTCGTCCCAGCGCTCTTGCGCGTCGAAGATGAGCTTCAGGCGGTCGAACGCCCAGATGTCCTCGGGATCGATCGCGAGGAGCCGCTCGAGGATGCGGACGACGCGCTCGCTGTCCTCGTACCACTCCTCGTAGAAGGCGACCGCGCGCTGCCCGAGCTCGACGGCCGCGGCCTTGTCGAGTCGAGGCCGCTCGCGACTCTCGCTCGGCGGCGCCTCCGAGGCGCGCTCGGGCCGCGGTACGCAAGCTTGGAGCACCTCTTCGTAGGCGTCCGCGAGCGGTTCGGCGGACGACATCTGACGCGCGATCTGCTCGGCGCGATCCCAGAGCGCCTGCTCCGCCGGGAGCGCCTTCACCGCACGCAGGGCGACCTCGTACGCGGCGTCGAGTCGGTCCAGCTCCGTCAGCGTGTCGAGGTATCGCCCGTAGAGCTCGCGCGTAGGCGGGGCCGCGGCGATGAGGTGGTCGAAGATCTTCACCTTGAGATCGGGCTCTTCGACCGCGTCGAGGGACGACTCGAGCACCTTCGCGGCGCGATCGCCGACCTCGGCGTTGCCGAGGAGGCGCGCGGCGAGCTCGATCGCGCCCGTGTCGCCCGGCGAGCTCTCGAGGACGCCAGCGATGCGCTCGATCGCCTCGGCCACGCGCCCGATCCGCGGCTCCGCGAGGATGCCGGCGATCTGCACGTCGAGCGCGTTCTTCGCTTCGCCCTCGGAGGCGGCGCGACGCGCCATGAGCGCCTCGAGCGCGCCCTCGATGTCGCCGTGCGCGAGCGAGAGGCGCGAGACGGCGGCGAGCGCGTCGAGATCGGCCTCGTCGATCTCGAGCACCTTCTTGTAGAGCTCGAGCGCCGTCTGCTCGTGTCCGAGCTCCTTCTCCTCCGCCTCCGCCCAGGCGAAGAGGGCGCGTGCCCGCTCCTCCGCCGGGGCGTGCTCGACGCGCCACGAGTGCAGCCACCGCACGTCGCGCGTGCGCGCCTGGCTGCGCGGCATCCCGCGGAGCAGCTCCTCGAGGCCGGTCGACGCCGCCGACGAGAGGGCAGGGTCCTCGGCCTTCTCGAGCACGCTGCGGTACGAGGAGGCGGCCTCCGACCAGGTCGCCTCGCTCGTCGAGAGCACGCGCGCCTTCGCGAGCATCAGCTCGGCCCACGTGTTCGGCGAGCCGCCCGCGGTCGCCGCGAGCGCCTCGTTGATGACCATCGCGAACTCCTCGGTCGCGCCGGTGCGGATCGCGAGGTCGGCCGCCTCCGCCAGGACCTCCTTGTCCTCGGGCGCGAGCGAGAACGCGCTCCGCGCGGCCGCGAACGCGCGATCGAGATCGCCGAGGTGCTCGGCGAGCGTCCTCGAGAGCCGCCGCAGCAGCGCGACGCGGGCCGGCGCGTCGCTCGCGAGCTCGAGGAGCACGGAGTAGAGCGCGGGAACGCGATCCCAACTGCCGTTGCGCTCGTGCAGCGCGACGAGCTGCGTCGTCGCGTGGGCGTCGAGGCGATCGATCTCGCGGAGCCGATCGAAGAGCGTGATGGCCGTCGCGTCGTCGCCCATCGACTGCGCGATCTCCGCGGCCTGGCGGAGTCGCTCGATGGCCAGCGCGGACTCGCCGCCCTTCAGCGCGAGCTGGGCGAGCCTGTCGAGGCACTCGACCTGCTCGCGCGCATCCGTGGACTCGCGCACGCGCCGCTCGAGCACGCCGCGCAGAAGTACGTTGTCGCCCAGCGTCGTCGCCACGCGCTCGACGAGGTCGAGCTCGGACGACGTGAGCTGCGGATCGGAGAGGAGCGCGCCGGCATGGAGCGCGCCGCGCATGCCCTGTCCGTGCGCGGTCGCCACTTCGGCGAGCTGCGCACGCGTGGCGCGTGTCTCCTCCGGGGAGGTCGCGTGCCCGAGGTAGTCCTCGAGCCGATCGCACAGCTCCTCCCAGGCCTCGGCCTCCGTGTAGAGCTCGACGAGCGCGAGGTGCGCCTCGCGATCGGTCGGATCGTCTTCGAGCGCACGCCGGTACGCGGCGATCGCGGCGTCGCGGTTCCCGAGCTCGTAGCGCTCGATCGTCCCGATGCTGTGGAGCAGCTGGCGGCGCCGGTGGGGGTCGGCGCCTCGTTCGAGCGCCGCTCGGTACAAGGCGACGCGCTCCTCGGGGTTGCCCTGCTCCTGGAGGAGCTGATCGACGCGTGCGATGAGCTCGGTGGACGAGGGCTCGAACGCGAGCGCCCGGCGGTAGGCCGCGAGCGCGCCGGCGACGTCGCCGGCCGCGGCGCTCTCCTCGCCGAGGAGCATGGCGAGGCCGAGGAGCTCCTCCGAGTCGATCGGCCGATCGCCGAGCGCCTTCGCGAGGAACGCGGCGCGTCGCTTCGGATCGAGCGACTCGGCCGAGCGCGTGAAGCGCTCGAGCCAGGGGCGGATCGGCTCCTGGCTCTCGACCGCTTCGGCGAGGCCGCGCGCGACGATCTCGACCGCCTTGTCCTTGGAGACGCTCTCGGCGACGTTCGCGGCCTCCTCGAGCGCGGCGAGCCGATCCTGGACGATCGGCGACGCGGCCGCGCGGATGTCGAGCACGCGGAGCAGGCCTTGGGCGTTCTCCTCGGCGCGGTAGATGGGCTCGAGCACGGCGGCCGCGGACAGCCGGTGGTCGGCGCCGAGGAGCAACTTCTCGAGCGTGGAGCGGCTCGTCTTCTCGGTCGGATCCAGATCGAGCGCGCTCTTGAACGCCGCGATCGCCGCCTCGGTGTCGCGCGTGCGCTGGAGATAGACGTTGCCGAGTCGCGCGAGCACATTCGGACGCTCGTCCATCGGCGCGAGCTCGGCGTCGCGGGCGAGCGCCTCGGCGAGCTCGGGCCAGAGCCGCTGCTGCTCGAGCAGCGGGATCCACTGCTCGTAGACGTCGCGCGCCGGGCCGTACGTGGCGATCATCCGCCGCCAGGCCTCCGACGCGCCCGTGACGTCCTTCGCCTTCGACGTGAGCACCTCGGCGGCCTTGAAGGAGAGCGCACGCGCCGCGTCGGGATCGCCGGCGGCGACGTCCTTGGCGCGCTCCTCGAGGACGAAGGCGAGGTCGACCCACTGCTCGCGCTGCTCGTAGAGAGGCTCGAGGGCCTCGAGGGCGCGCGCGCGGGCAGGGGAGTCGACCAGGCGGCGCCACGCGGCGATCGCGCGGTCGACGTCGCCGAGCTGGGTCGAGCAGATCTCGGCGATGCGCTCGTTCGCGAGCTGCCTCTCGCCTTCGAGCGGCGAGAGCTCGCCGATGCGCGTGAGCGCCTCGACGAGGTTCTTCATGTCGCCTTCGTTCTCGTAGACGCTCGCGAGCGCGCGCGCTGCCGTGAGGATCGCGGTCGCGTCGGCGCTCGGCGCCGAGAGGACGCCCGCGAGCGTCGTCCGCGCGCGCTTCGTGTCTCCGCCGCGGAGGAGCAAGTCGCCCATCTCGGCGGTGATGCGCGATCGCACCGCGGCGTCCTTGGCGACGGTCGAGACGCGCGCGAAGGTCCGTGCGACCTCGAGCGGTCCCTTGAACTGCACGCCGAGCTGCATGTAGCGGGTGCGCAGCTCGTCGTCTCCGGGATCGATCCCGAGCGCCTGCTCGAACGCTTCGAAGGCGCCCTGCAGATCGCCGAGCTCGTCTTGCTTGAGGATGCCGATCCGCCGGAGGACGTCACGCCGGCGCGGGCCACGCGTGTGTTCGAGCTCGATGGTGAGGTACTTCGCGCGATCGGCGGTCGTGTCGGCGCTCGCCGCGAGGATCGCGGCGGCGCGCGCGGCGAGCCCCTTGCTCTCGAGCAGCCGCGTGGCGACCCGCCGCGCCTCCGCGTTCGTCGGGTCCGCCTGGAGCAGCACCTCGACGTGCGGCATGGCGCGCTCCGGCTCCTTGAGCTGGTTGGCGAAGACCTCGACGAGCTTCTGCCGGATCCGGAGCGCCTCGTGCTCCGGCGGCGGAGGATCGGAGGCGAGCGCCTGCTCCAACATGCGCGCGACGTCGCGGAACCGGTTCGCGCGGATGAAGCGCGCCTCGAGGGCGTTGCGAAGCTCCTCGTCCGCCGGGTCCAGCTTGACGAGCTGCTGGTAGGTCTCGATCGCCTTGTCTTCGAGGCTCGCGCGCTCGTACAGGCCCGCCGCCCGTTTGAGGATCTCGATCTGCTCCGGGCGCGGACGGTGCGCCGCCGTCTGGACGCACAGGTCCGCGAGCTTCTTGTGGTCCTCGACGCGCGTGAGCTGCGCGTCGATGCGCTCGAAGGCCCCGACGTGGCCGGGGAATGCGGCGAGCGCACGCTCGAGGTACGTCGTCGCACCGAACTCGTCGCCGAGGACGTCGCCGAAGAACGTGGCCGCCCGATACAAGAGCTCGGCCTGGACCGCGGGCAGATACGTCTTGAGCTTGCGGCTCTGCGCCGTCGACTCGTACGCGAAGGCGAGCTCCGAGACGCGATCGTGCTTCACAGCCGCTTCGTGGAGCTCCTGCCAGATCGCAGGGTCGAGGGCGTTCTTGGAGAGCGCCGACAAGATGGAGTCGAGCACCTCCTCTTCGTTCTCGAGCTTGGCCTCGAACGAGGGGATGCCTGCGCGTGACTGTCGGGGGGATGAACCCATCTTCCAGAGCTGTGGCGGGCGTGCGCCGAGACGCGTGCCCCGATCGTGACCGAGCTGCTGTGGAACCCCGAGAGTACCGGAAGTTTCGCGCGCCTAGTACGTCATCTTTGGAGCGACGAAGCACGTTTTCTCCGGGCCGGTCCGCCCCCTCCACCCGCGAGACCGCCCTCCGAGCGCGGCACCTCTGCGTCTTTCGGTGGACAGTCCTTGATTTCCCGTAGGCACCTACCTATAGGCGCTCCGACGTTCATGCCGAAGCCGCTAGCTCACGCCCTCGGGGAGACCACCAGCGCATCGAGCTGGCGTGACTTCCTGGCCCTCGCGAAGCCGCGTCTCTCGCTCACCGTGATGATCACTGCGGCCGGAGGGCTCTTCCTCACGACGCGCTCCGGACTCGTCGACGGGCCGGGCCCCGGCGCGGTCACCGTCTTCTCGACGCTCATCGGGCTCGCCCTGATCGTCGGGGGCGCGAACGCGCTCAACATGTATCTCGAGCGGGACATCGACCGCCGGATGAAGCGGACGCAGTCCCGTCCGCTGCCCGCGGGCCGTCTGACCCCGCGCATGGCGCTCGTCTTCGGCGTGGCGATCTCGGCGCTCGCCGTTCCGATCCTCGCGATCGGCGCGAACCCCCTGACCGCGCTCCTCGCGGTCGTCGCGAACCTCACGTACGTGCTCGCGTACACGCCGCTCAAGCAGCACTCGCACTGGGCGGTGTACGTCGGTGCGATCCCGGGCGCGCTCCCGCCGCTGCTCGGATGGACCGCCGGCACCAACCGGATCGACGCCGCCGGCATGGTCCTGTTCGCGATCCTGTTCTTGTGGCAGGTCCCGCACTTCATCGCGATCTCGCTCTTCCGCAGGACCGAGTACGCGAACGCGGGCCTCGTCGTGATGCCCAACGTGGTCGGCGAGCTCGCTTCTCGGCACGCGATCGTGCGGTGGATCTTCGCCAACGTCGCCGCGAGCCTCCTCGTCGTCCCGCTCGGGCTCGCCGGGCGCGGTTATCTCGTCATCGCGGCGATCCTCGGCGCGGTGTTCTTCATCTGGGGTTGCTACGGGCTCCGGGAAGGCTCGGGAAGGCGCTGGGCGAAGTCTCTCTTCGGCATCTCGATCCTCTACCTCGTGCTCCTCTTCACGGCGCTCTGCATCAATCCTTGATCGCTCGACCGTCAGGTCGACGGTCTTCGCGTCGAGCGAACGATCGAACGGCGACGGCGCTCGTCGTGTCACGAGCAGCGCTCGTCTTCGTGCACGCGGTCGAAGCTGCGTGAGCGCGACCCGCGCGGCTTTGCGCGCTCTGTCCGACGCCGTCGCGTCGGACGGTTACGCGCTCGTGGGCGGGTGGATCACGATGGACCTGGCGGCCGTGCAACCACTCGATGCTGCCGTGCGCGACGGCTTGCGCAACGCGCGAGAGCGTCACTTCATCGGTCGGTACATGCGGAAGGGACCTGCTGCCAGGTAGCCACGAATTTCTCTGAAATCATGAATCGTGCTGTACCGATTGTGAGTTGACGGATAGTCGGACCCGCATCATACAAGTGCGTATATCCGGCGACCTCGTCGCCCGATTGTTCGAATCGAGAGGTCCATGTTCGGTACCCCAGGGGGGGCTCGATCCTCGACAGACACTCGTCCACTCTTCGCCTCGCTCCGACGCCATCCCTTCGTCACGCGCAGCCATGCGGTCGGCTCGTTCGATGACCGCGTCTGCGAGACCTCGGCGTGCGTGAAGATCGCGTTCGAAGGCGAGCACGTCGCGAAGGTCGAGTCCGATGTCGATGAACGCGCCAAGTCGATGGCCGAGCTGCTCAGCAGCGGAGGAGTCGCAGCATGAGCAACTCGCCCACCAACGTCGTCTCCGACTCCGGCCTGCATGCGTTCGGCGTCGTGCTGGCCGAGTCGAGCGCCCTCGGCCGGTCGACGTACGAGCCGGTCGACGATCCGACCTTCGAGGAGCGCAAGCACCTGCCGGTCGGCTCTTCGGGCCGATCGATCTTCGAGTCGCTGGGCGTCGCCGCGCTGCTCACCGACCTGCGCGGAGAGGTCCTCCGTGTGAACAAGGCCGCGCGACGCCTTCTCGGCCTCGAGGAGGTGCTCGTCCTTCGACGTCCGATCGCGCAGCTCTTCGACCGATCCGCGAGCGGGCAGCTCGAGCACGCCCTCGTGCGCATCGACCGCGAGCCGATCTCGGTGCGCGCACGGCTCGCGAACGGACCGGGCGAGTGGCTGCTGGTCCAGGCCCGCGCCATCAGCGACAAGGACGTCTTCTGGACCTTCGCGCCCGACACCTCCGCGCGCGAGAGCGAGCTCTTGCGCCGCCTCGCCGACAAGGACGAGGTGATCGACCGGCTGCGCCGCCGAATCGAGGATCTCGAGCGCGAGTCGCGGACGAAGGACAAGTTCATCGCCATCCTCGGTCACGATCTCCGCGCGCCGCTCAACGCCATACTCGGATGGACGCAGCTGATGCGGCGAGAGATGCTCGATGCCGCCGGGCGCGAGCGCGCGCTCGCCACCATCGAGCGCAACGCGCGGTCCCAGGCGGCGCTGATCGAGGAGCTGCTCGACGTCACGCGGCTCAACGAAGGGCGGCTCTCGCTCGAGATCGCCGCCTGCGACGTCGGCCTCGTCGTCCGCCGCACGCTGGAAGCGGCGCTGCCGGAGGCGACCGCCCGCGGCATACGCCTCGTCACGAACGTCCAGAGCGGCGTGACGGTGGCGGGCGACCGTGGCCGCCTCGAGCAGGTCGTGAACAACCTCGTGTCGAACGCCCTCAAGTTCACGCCGGCGGGTGGCGTGGTCCACGTGAGCGTCGCGCGCGAGGGAGGAGAGGCCCGCATCGAGGTGCGGGACTCGGGCAAAGGCATCGAGCCGGCCCAGCTCCCGCACGTGTTCAAATGGCTGCACCAGGGAGGCGACGCGGTCCCGACGCGCCAGGGTTTGGGGCTCGGGCTCTTCATCGTGCGCCGTCTCGTCGAGCTGCACGGCGGGACGGTGCGTGCGACGAGCGACGGCCCGGGACGCGGCGCGACGTTCACCGTCGTCTTGCCCTGCTGTGACCCCGTGCCGGTCTCGACCCCGAGCAGCGTGGTCCTGCCCCTCGGCAAGCTCGACGGGCTCCACGTCCTCGTCGTCGAGGACGAGATCGACGCGGTCGAGCTATTGTCCCGCGTCCTCTCGACGCGAGGGGCGCGCGTCACGTGCGCGCGCGACGCGACGTCGGCGCTCGCGCTGGCGCACGCCGAGCGGCCGGACGTGATCGTGACCGACCTCGGGCTGCCGGACATGAACGGCTTCGAGCTCGTCCGGCGCATCCGAACCGCACACGGCGGGCGCGTGGGCATCGTCGCGCTGACGGGCTTCGCTGCGAAGGACGTCGCGTGCGGGCCGGCCAGCGGCTTCGACGAGCGGCTCACCAAGCCGGTCGACATCCCTCGGCTCATCGACGCCATCCAGAGCGCGGCGCGCTGCGCCCGCGTGCGATCGGGCTGAACGGTCCCGGACGGTCGAGATCGCAGCGCCGCTCGTGCGGGCCCCTTCGTGACGACCATTCCTTGCGTCGGGCGCGAAGGGGCCCTACGAGCAGCGCTCGTGCGGTCCGTGCTCTCGGCCCTCTTCGGGCTCTGCCTCTCCCTGTCGCTCCTCGTCGGATGCACGCGAGGCGAGTCGAGCGAGGCGCTCCCCAACGTGCGCCTCGGGATGGCTCCGCGCGACGTGCGCGCCCGCTTCGCGCCGGAGGGGGAGGGGAGCTGGCAGACGGCGGTCGGCACCGGCGACGACACCGTCCTCGAGTGGACAGCACGCGATCCGAACGCTCCGATCGCGCACGCGCGCTTCGAGTTCCACCTCGGAATGCTGGTCGCCATCCGCGCACGCACGAACGAGCCGACCTCGAAGGAGACGATCGCGCTCACACCGAAGACCGTGACCGTGCGCGCTCCCGCAGGCGAGGGCGGCACGACGGTGACGGTCCTCGCGCGCGACTGCCCGACGCACAAGGACGAGGCGGAAGCCTTCGCTGTGCGGGCGAGGTGAGATCGGGCTCCAGGCTCCGGGCTCCAGATCGGGCTTTCCTCGCTCCTCGAGCACTCCGTCTCCGACTCGCCTGCCTGGAGCCTCTTTCGAAGACTGCCGTCGGAGCTCCCGATCCGAACCGCTGCGAGGTCGCGGCGCCGAACGCGTAACCGCCGACTCTTAGCACAACCAACGATTGCTAGAGCTGACGATCGCGCGCTCGCGCTCTCGGGGGGTCGGTACGGGCCGTCGGAGCGCCGTCGGAGAGGGCCAATTCCTCGCTGTTGGGCTCGGGATCGACACGCGTAAGCGCAGCATATGCCCTGCCCGAAAACTTTGCGCGCTCGACGCAGAAACGGGGGGTTGTGAATGAGGAGTCGTCTCCTCTATAAGGACGCCCGCCGTCCCTTCTGAATCTCCGTGGGGCCACGGGCGCCAGCTTGGACCGGCGCGACATCCGTGGCCGATTCCCGCGAGTGCGCGCATGCAGATCTTTCCCCGATCGCTCAACAAACTGCCGCTGATCCTCGGCGCGGTGGGCACGATCGTGCCGGCGCTGCTCGTCGGCGCAGTTTGGTACTACGCCACGCCGAAGAACTTCCAGGTTGGCTACGCGCCGGCGCAGCCCGTCCCGTACTCGCACCGGCTCCACGCCGGGCAGTTGGGCATCGACTGCCGGTACTGCCACGCGAACGTGGAGGTCGCCGCCAAGGCGATGATCCCGCCCACGCAGACGTGCATGGGTTGCCACGCGATGGTGAAGACCGACAGCGCGCGGCTCGCCCCCGTCCGCGAGAGCTGGGAGACGGGCAAGCCGATCGAGTGGGTCCACATCCACAAGCTGCCGGACCACGCCTACTTCGATCACAGCGCGCACCTCGCGGCCGGCGTCGGCTGCGTGACGTGTCACGGGCGCGTCGATCAGATGGAGGTCGTGCGCGCGGAGGTGCCGCTCGGCATGGGGTGGTGCCTGGATTGCCACCGCGATCCGAAGCCGAACCTTCGCCCGAAGGATCAGATCACGAACATGGAATGGAAGCCGGAGATGGCCGCCGGATGGACGCCGCCTGAAGTCCATCCGCCGCAGCACTGCTCGGGGTGTCACCGATGAGTCGCCGCGATCCGTATACCTTCAAGCAGCCGGAAGACGGCGCGAAGGTCTTTTGGAGGAGCCTCGAAGACAAGGCCAACCCGGCGGCCGCGCAACGGCGCGCCGAGAGCGAGTTCCCGTACGGGCTCGAGGAGGCCAACGTCTCGCCGGAGCAGCTCGTGAAGCTCCGCAAGTCGAAGGCGGAGCCCGCCGAGCGGCCCGAGATGCAGGTCTCCATCGGCCGCCGCGGCTTCATGTTCTTCGCCGGCGCGTCGGCGGCGCTCCTCGCCGAGGGCTGCGCCCGCCGCCCCGTCGAGAAGATCCTGCCGTACTCGAAGGCGCCCGAGCACGTCATCCCGGGCGTCTCTACGTACTACGCGTCGGTGCTCCCGGAGCGCGGTGACGCGGTCGGCGTCCTCGTCGAGAGCCACGAGGGGCGCCCGACGAAGATCGAGGGCAACCCGGATCACCCGTCGAGCAACGGCGCCACGAGCGCGTGGACGCAGGCCGCGATCTACGACCTGTACGATCCCGATCGCGGCACCACGCCGATGAAGGGCACGCGCCAGGCGCAGGGCGGCTACGGCAACCACACGCCGGCGACCTGGAACGACCTCGATCAGGCGCTCACGGACATCCTGCGCAGCGCGCAGGCCGACGGCGGCGCGCGGCTCCGCATCCTCTCGGAGCCGACGATGTCGCCGACGTTCATTCGTCTCCGTGACGCGATCCTCGCGAAGTTTCCGAAGGCGAAGTTCCATGTGTGGAGCGCCGCCCACGACGGCAACGTGCGCGAGGGCGCGAAGCTCGCGTTCGGGCAGGCGGTCAACGTCGTCCCGAACTACGGGCAGGCGAAGGTCATCCTCTCCGTCGACGCCGACTTCCTCGGGACGGAGACGGGCTCGGTCCGTGCGACGCGGTCGTTCGTCGAGGGGCGCAAGCTCCGGAACGGCGCGCACGACAGCATGAGCCGGCTCTACGTGGTCGAGCCGCACTTCACGGTGACCGGCATGAACGCCGATCACCGGCTCCGCCTGCCCGCGCAGGACGCCGAGCGCTACCTCATGGCGCTCGCGCACGAGCTCGCCACGGCGCACAAGGTCGACCTCGGCGCGATCGCCGGCGCGGTGGCGAAGGCGGACAAGACCGGCATCCCCGACAACTGGATCAAGGTGGTCGCCTCGGAGCTCGCGGAGGCGCGCGCGAAGGGCGTCATCGTCGTCGGGTCGCGGCAGCCGCCGCGCGTCCACGCGCTCGCCCACGCGCTCAACGCCGCGCTCGGGAACGCCGGCCACACGGTCAACTACTATCCGGTCGCCGATCCTACCCAGCAGGACCCGACGGCGAGCATCAAGGAGCTCGCCCAGGACATCGAGAAGAACGCGGTCGGCACGCTCTTCATCCTCGGCGGCAACCCGGTCTACGACGCGCCCGCCGATCTGAAGTTCGCCGAGCGCCTCCGCTCCGTCGGCTCCACGATCCACCTCTCGAGCCACGTCAACGAGACGAGCGAGGTCTGCACCTGGTACGTCCCGCGGGCGCACGAGCTCGAGGCGTGGTCGGATCACCGCTCGATCGACGGCACGGTCTCGATCCAGCAGCCGCTCATCGCGCCGCTGTTCGACGGGCGCTCGGACATCGAGATGCTCGCGCGCATCGCGGGTGACACGGCGCCGAAGGGCCTCGCGCTCGTCCAGGAGACGGTGCGTGGGTCGGTCTCGGCGGCCGTGTTCAACCGTACGTGGAACGAGGGCCTCAAGAACGGCGTCCTCGGCGCGGCCTCGCGGCCGTTCGGCCCGCTCGACCCGCGGCAGACGGAGATCGCCTCCGCGCTGTCGGAGGCGAAGGCTGCCGCGGCCCTCTCTCCGCAGAGCCTCGAGGTCACGTTCGCGCCGTGCCCGAAGCTCCTCGACGGCCGCTACGCGAACAACCCGCTCCTCCAGGAGCTGCCCGATCCGGTCACGAAGGTGACCTGGGACAACGTCGCGCTGATCTCGCCCGGCACCGCGAAGGCGCTCAACGTCGAGAACGGCACCGTCATCCGCCTCTCGCGCGAGGGCGGCGGGTCGATCGACATCGCCGCGTGGATCACGCCGGGGCAGGCCGACAACTCGATCGGCGTCCACCTCGGGTGGGGCCGCCAGAAGGCGGGTCGCTACGGCGACAAGCACGGCTTCGACGTGAACCCGCTCCGCTCGACGGATGCGATGGGCTTCGTCGGCGGCGTGAAGGCGCGCGTGCTCGATCGTGCCGAGCTCGACGCTCTGCGTCCGAAGCTCCGCAAGGTCGGCATGGCGGCCGGTGACAGCCAGTGGCCGGCGCAGATCCGCCCCGACGATCCGTTCGAGGTCGACACCTACCGGTACAAGATCTCGCAGACGCAGGAGCACCACTCGATGGAGGGGCGTCCGATCGCGATCGACGCCACCCTCGAGGAGTACCGGAAGAACCCCTACTTCCCGCAGTACCCGGAGACGGGCCGCAAGGATCGGAACCTCGACGGCCAGGTCATCGGCGTCCGCGAGATGGGATCGCCCGATCCGCACACGCCGCCGCTCTGGGGCGAGTGGAAGGAAGAGAAGTTCTTCAAGAACCAGCACCGCTGGGGCATGGCGGTCGATCTGACGGCGTGCACGGGCTGCAACGCCTGCGTGGTCGCCTGCCAGATCGAGAACAACGTCCCCGCGGTCGGCAAGGAGCAGGTCTGGCGCGGCCGTGAGATGTACTGGCTGCGCGTCGACCGCTACTTCGTCGGTCTCGACGAGAACGATCCGCAGGTCGTGTTCCAGCCCGTCGCCTGCATGCAGTGCGAGGAGGCTCCGTGCGAGAACGTCTGCCCGGTCAACGCGACCGAGCACTCGCCCGAGGGCCTGAACGACATGGCCTACAACCGGTGCATCGGCACGCGCTACTGCGCGAACAACTGCCCGTACAAGGTCCGTCGCTTCAACTTCCTCAACTACCACACGAGCGGCGGCTGGTACGACGACGTCCCCGAGACCGAGAAGATGCACTACAACCCGAACGTCACCGTCCGCATGCGTGGCGTCATGGAGAAGTGCACGTACTGCGTGCAGCGGATCCAGGAGGCCAAGATCAAGAGCAAGCGGACGGGCAAGCCGCTGAAGGACGGGGACATCGTGACCGCTTGCCAGCAGGTCTGCCCCGCCGACGCGATCGTCTTCGGCGATCTCAGCGACCCGAAGAGCAAGGTCGCGCAGTGGCGCGCGAAGGATCGGTCCTATCGTCTGCTCGCCGAGCTCGGGACGCGGCCGCGTACGACGTACCTCGGCAAGATCCGCAACCCCAATCCCGCCATGGGCACGCAAGCCTGAGGAGAGGGAGGAGCCCTAGCGATGTCTACTTGGAACCTCCCCATCAAAGAGCTCGGCGAAACGCCGCTCGTCGGTGAGGGCGTCACCTTCAAGTCGATCAGCGAGACCGTCTGCCGCGTGACCGAGAACAAGGCGCCGCGCGGCTGGTGGGTCGCCTTCCTGCTCTCGGTCACGTTCACCGGCGTCCTCGGCCTCTCCGTCGGCTACCTCTTCTGGACGGGCGTCGGCGTCTGGGGCAACAACGCTCCGGTCTACTGGGCGTGGGACATCACCAACTTCGTCTGGTGGATCGGTATCGGTCACGCCGGGACGCTCATCAGCGCGGTCCTCTTCCTGTTCCGGCAGAAGTGGCGCACGGCGATCAACCGCTTCTCCGAAGCGATGACGATCTTCGCCGTCATCTGCGCGCTCATCTTCCCGGGCATCCACGTCGGACGCGCTTGGTACGCGTACTACATGTTCCCGGTGCCCAACGAGATGGCGCTCTGGCCGAACTTCAAGAGCCCGCTCATCTGGGACGTCTTCGCGGTCAGCACGTACTTCACGGTCTCGCTGCTGTTCTGGTACGTCGGCCTCATCCCCGACTTCGCCACGCTGCGTGACCGCGCGCGCAACAAGTGGCGCCGCATCATCTACGGCTTCCTCGCCCTCGGCTGGCGCGGCGCGAACCGCCACTGGCAGAACTACGAGCGCGCGTACCTCATCCTCGCCGCGCTCTCGACGCCGCTCGTTCTCTCCGTCCACAGCGTCGTCTCGTTCGACTTCGCGACGTCGCTCATGCCCGGCTGGCACACGACGATCTTCCCGCCGTACTTCGTCGCGGGCGCCGTCTTCAGCGGGTTCGGGATGGTCATGACCCTCATGCTGCTGACCCGCGCGGTCTACGGCATGAGGAGCCTGGTGCTCATGAAGCACCTCGAGCTGATGAACAAGATCATGCTCGTGACCGGATCCCTCGTTGGATACGCGTACGGCATGGAGCTGTTCATCGCCTGGTACAGCGGCAACGAGTACGAGTGGTTCATCTTCCGCAACCGCGTCGCGGGACCGTACGCGTGGGCGTACTGGACGATGATCTCGTGCAACGTCCTCAGCCCGCAGGTGTTCTGGTTCAAGCGCTTCCGGACCAGCATCCCCGTGATGTTCGTCGTGTCGATCCTCATCAACATCGGCATGTGGTTCGAGCGCTTCGTCATCATCGTGACGTCGCTCCACCGTGACTTCGTCCCCTCGTCCTGGGGCTACTTCCGGCCGACGCTGGTCGACATCTTCACGTACCTCGGCACGCTGGGGCTCTTCTTCACGGCGTTCCTCCTCTTCATCCGCTGGGTGCCGATGATCGCCATCGCCGAGGTCAAGGGCGTCATGCCCGAGGCCGACCCGCACCTGAATCACGGCGGGCACCACGAGGGCGAGCACGGCGCGAAGCACGCGCCGGCGACGGCGGAGGCCGAGTAACCGGGGGATCCCCGACCACCCGCAATTGGAGGTCGACTTCGGTCGACACGTTCAAAGATGGCTCAGGTCGACAAGGACACCGAAGACAACACGCCGGCGCTGCTCCTGGCAGAGTACGGGAGCCCGGGCGAGCTCTTGCACGCGGCCGAGAAGTTCCGTGACGCCGGCTACACGAAGTTCGACACCCACTCGCCGTTCCCCATCCACGGGATGGACGCGGCGATGGGCCTGCCGGACAGCAAGCTCGGCTTGATCGTCTTCCCCATCGGGCTCACGGGCACGACGCTCGCGTTCCTGATGATGTGGTGGATGAACGGGGTCGACTACCCGCTCGTCATCGGCGGCAAGCCCCCGTACAGCCTGCCGTCGCAGATCCCGGTCATGTTCGAGCTGACGATCCTGTTCTCGGCGTTCGCGACCGTGTTCGGGATGCTGCACTTGAACCGCCTGCCGCGGCACCACCACCCGCTCTTCAACTCGGAGCGGTTCAAGGGGTTCTCGGACGACAAGTTCTTCCTCTCCGTCGAGTCGAGCGACCCGAAGTGGGATCTCGAACGGACGAAGAAGCTCCTCGAGTCGACGCACCCGACCCACATCGAGCTCGTCTACGACGACGACGAGGGCGGCGCGGACTTCGAGCCTTCGCCTCAGGGGGGACACTGACGATGAAGGCTCCGGGCTCCAGGCTCCAGGCTCCAGTGAGAATGACGATGGCTGCGCCCAAGGTTTTGCTCGGTGTCGTGGCGCTGGCGGCGCTCGCGGGATGCCGCGGGCAGACCAGCCGCGAGACGCCGATCTTCGGCATCCGCAACATGTACGACCAGCCTCGCTACGACGTGCAGGAGGAGTCGGCGTTCTTCAACGACGGCCGCACGATGCGTCCGCTCGTCGAAGGCGTGGTCGCGCGCGATCAGGAGGTCGATCACCAGATCGCGTACGGCCGCCTCGAGGACGAGTCGGGCTACGTGCTCGAGATTCCCGAGCAGGTCGTCACGCGCAACGGCGGCATGGAGGCGCTCGTCGCGCGCGGCAAGGACCGCTACGGGATCTTCTGCGCGCCCTGCCACGACAGCACGGGTAGCGGCGAGGGGCTCGTGAAGCGGCGCGCGGTCGCCTCGGGCGCGGCTGCGTTCGTTCCGCCGACGTTCCACCAGGACCGCATCCGGCGCATGCCGGACGGGCAGCTCTTCGCCACGATCTCGAACGGCAAGAGCAACATGCCCCCGTACGCGGCGCAGATCAGGGTCGACGACCGCTGGGCGATCGTCGCTTACGTCCGCGCGCTGCAGCTCGCGCAGCCGAAGATGGCATCACTGGCTCCGGCCGCCCCGACGGCGTCGCCCGAGGGCACGAGCGCTCCGGCGCCCGGCGGCTCGGCCGCGGCCGAAGAAGCGGCGGCGACGCCGGAGACCGCGGACGCGGCGGCGCCCGCCGAGACGACCACCCCGGCGGCGGATGCAGCGGCGGCGCCGGCCGCGACGACGACCGCAGCGACGCCGGCCGCGACGACGCCCGCAGCGACGCCCGCCGCGACGACGGCACCTGCCGCGCCCGCCGCCACGACGGCGCCCGCGGCGCCTGCCGCGACGACGGCACCCGCCGCGAGCCCGACCGGGGAGAGCGGCAACAACGCAGCGCCGGCACCGACGCACGAGGAGAACAAGCCGTGAGCGCGAAGGAGTGCAATCACGACACATCGAAGTGGAAGCTCACGGGTTCGTGGGCGGGTGCGTGGAAGATCTTTGCCGGCATCGGCGCGCTCGGTCTCGCCGGCGCGGGCGTCGGCTACACGCAGGATCCGAAGCGCTTCGCGTTCTCGTGGCTCTTCGCCTTCATCACCGTCCTGCTCGTCGGGCTCGGGGCGCTCTTCTTCGTCCTCGTCCAGCGCCTCACCGCCGCAGGATGGAGCGTCACGGTCCGTCGCACCGCCGAGTTCTTCGCGCTCGGTCTCATCGCGATGGTCCCGCTGTTCGCGCCGGTGCTCCTCACGATGAACACGCTCTTCCCGTGGCTCGGTCACGGTGAGGAGCACGGCGGGTCGCACAGCTCGATCCAGCTCGTCACGCCCGCTTACGCGCAGGACCACGCGCCCGCGGAGGCGGTGGCGACGGCGGAGCCCGTGGCGACGGCGGAAGGCGCCGCCGCGCCGACGGCCGAAGGTGCCGCGCCTGCGGCCGCGAAGGCCGAGGAGCACGCGACCGAGCATCACGGCGACGACGCCCACGGTGCGGCCGCCCACGCCGCGCAGGGCCACGGCGCCCACGGGCCGGCCGGCGATCCGCACGAGATCTTCGAGAAGAAGGCGCTCGAGAAGAAGGCTCCGTACCTCAACAAGAACTTCTTCCTGATCCGCGTCGTCTTCTACTTCGCGGTCTGGGTGTTCCTCGCCGTGCGCCTCTTCGGCTACTCGACGGCGCAGGACAAGTCGAAGGACCCGAAGCTCACGCTCGCGGCGCAGCGCTTCGCGTCTCCGGCGACGTTCCTCTACGCGATCACGGTGACGTTCGCGGCGTTCGACTGGATCATGTCGCTCGACCCGATGTGGTTCTCGACCATCTTCGGGGTCGTCATCTTCGCGTGCGGCGTCGTCGCGAGCTACGCGGTCCTCATCCTCGTGACGCTCGCGCTGCGCAAGTCGGGGCCGCTCGACGGCGCGGTCACCGTCGAGCACTACCACGACCTCGGGAAGCTGATGTTCGGCTTCCTGGTGTTCTGGGCGTACGTCAGCTTCTCGCAGTTCATGCTGATCTGGTACGCCGCGCTCCCCGAGGAGACGACGTTCTATCACAACAGGTGGGACTACGAGCCGTGGGCCAACGTCTCGAAGGCCATCGTGCTCTTCCACTTCGTCGTCCCGTTCTTCTGGACGATCTCCCGCAACTTCAAGCGCAACGTCGGGCGTCTCCAGATCGGCGCGGCGATCCTCCTCGTGATGCACGTCGTCGACATCTACTGGTTCGTGATGCCGAACTTCCAGCTCGGGAAGCCCGGCTTCACCTTCCACTGGCTCGACGCCGCGTGCCTGCTCGCCGTCGTCGGTGTCTACGGCGCGTTCGTCTTCCACCGGATGACGCAGTTCCCGCTCGTCCCGATCGGGGATCCGCGCCTCGAGCGTTCCCTCCACTTCCAGAACGCCTGACAGGGTTCCTCCATGGCGATCGACAACACCCCGCCGAGACTGAAGCTGATCACGACGATCGCGGTCATCACGGTCGTCACGCTCATCAGCCTCGATTTCGTCTTCAAGAGCTACTTCGCGATGATGACGGACCAGGCAGCTCGCGAGAAGCTCGCCCCGACGCGGGATCGGGACGAGCTTCAGAAGGCCGAGCAGGCCGCGTTCGCCAACGCCGCCATCCCGATCGATCAGGCGATGGCGCAGCTCGCGAAGGGCACGCGTCCCGAGCTGATCGCTCCGCAGCCGTCCGAGGACCTGTCGCCGATGACGGGGTGGACCAAGCTCCCGAAGCCGGCGCCGACGCCGCTGCCGACGGCGCCGGAGGCGCCCGCCGGCGACGACACGACGACCGCCGACGCCGGTGCGGCGCCGGCCACCGAGACTGCGACGGACGGCGGCGCCCCGCTCGCCGCCGAGGCAGGCGCGCCGCAGACGGTCCCCGCCGCCGCGGACGCCGGCGCGGCCGGAGGTCACTGAGACGATCATTCGAGGAGCCGACACGAGGTCGAGAGGTCAAGAAGAAGCCAGACCCCGAACCCCAGGAGAGACGCCATGAGCTCGAAGCAGACCACCCGATTCCGTCATGCGATCGTCGTCGCGGTGGTGGCTTGTGTCCTGGCGCTCCTGCCGTCGTCGGCTTCTGCGCAGATCGCGGCGACGCCGCCGGAGCTCGAGCGGGTCGGCGTGACGGAGCACCTCGACGAGCCGCTCCCTCTCGACACGCCGTTCCGTGATCACACGGGCAAGCCCGTCAAGCTTCGCAACTTCTTCGACGGCAAGCGTCCGGTCGTCCTTCAGTTCGCGTACCACACGTGCCCGGTCGTCTGCTCGATGATCACGAACAACCTCGCCGCCGGTCTCAAGGGCGTGCCCTGGACCGTCGGCAAGGAGTTCGACGTCATCACGATCTCGATCGATCCGAACGAGTCGCTCGAGCTGACGGCGAACAAGCGCACGAGCATCCTCAACGAGTACGGCCGGAGCCAGAGCGGCTGGCACTTCCTCGTCGGCGACGAGCCCGCGATCGCGGCGGTCGCGAACGCGGCGGGCTTCGAGTACCAGTACGACGAGCGCCAGAAGCAGTGGGGCCACCCGTCCGTCATCTTCATCGTGAAGCCGGACGGGCGCCTCGCGCGCTACCTCTACGGCCTGGAGTTCCCGTCGAGCGACCTCCGCCTCGGCCTGCTCGAGGCGTCCGAAGGTCGTCACATCTCGACCGTCGAGAAGCTGATTCTCTACTGCTACCACTACGACCCGCAGGGCGGGAAATACGTGCTCGTCGCCCGGCGCGTGATGCAGGTCGGCGGAGGTGCCGTCGCCATCCTGCTCATGGGCGTACTCGGCTTGCTCTGGGCGCGCGAGCTCCGAAAGAAGAAGGCGTCTTCCGACGCAGGTGCAGGCAGCGTCGGAGAGACCGCCCATGAAGAAGACACATCGAGTCGTGCGAGCGGTGCCCCGATCGAACACGCATACGAGGGGAGCGTTCCCGTGCGAGGAGGCTGAAGGTGTTCTCGTTCCAACCTGTAGAGTCCGATAGTTTTCAGCTCCCGCCGTCGATGGCAGACACGGCACCGCCCATCGACAAGGCCTACAACTTCATCTTCGGGTTCTCGGTCGTCTTCACCGTGCTCGTCACGTTCTTCCTCTTGTACTTCGTCTGGAAGTACAAGCGGCGCCCGGGCGTGAAGGCGGAGCCGACCGGGCACTACATGAAGCTCGAGCTCTTCTGGACGATCACGCCGACGATCTTCATCTTCTTCCTCTTCCACCTCGGGTTCACGGGTTACGTCCGCAACGCGACGGCGGCCGAGGGCGCGACCGAGATTCGCGTCCGCGCGAAGAAGTGGAGCTGGGAGTTCGAGTATCCGACGGGCGATCGCGAGCCCGGCGAGCTGACGCTCGAGGTCGGACGTCCCTACAAGATGATCATCTCGTCGGAGGACGTCATCCACTCCTTCTACATCCCCGAGTTCCGCATGAAGCGGGACGCCGTCCCGGGGCAGTACTCGTTCATCCAGTTCACGCCGACGAAGCCCGGCACGGCGAACGTGTTCTGCGCCGAGTACTGCGGCACGAGCCACTCCGGCATGCTCGCGACGGTCAAGATCCTCCCGCCCGAGGAGTACAAGGAGTGGGAGAAGAAGCTCGGCGACTGCCAGGGACCGCCCGAGGAGTGCGAGCCGGCGAAGTGGGGTGAGAAGCTCTTCGTGAAGAACGGCTGCACGACGTGCCACGGCGCGGGCGGCTCCGGCATGATCGGGAGCTCGCCGTCGCCGGGTCCGAAGCTCGCCGGTCTGTTCGGCAAGACGGAGAACACCACCACCGGCCCGGTGCAGGTGGACGAGAACTACCTCCGCGAGTCGATCCTCCGCCCGAACGCGAAGATCGTCGCGGGTTACCAGACGGTGCAGATGCCGCCCTTCGTGATGAAGGACAAGCAGCTCGACGCCGTGATCGCTTACATCAAGAGTTTGAAGTGATGAGAGGCACAAGGCTCCGGGCTCCAGGCTCCAGGGAGATGGCCGCTCGACTGACGAGCGATGAGCCGTCGACCTCGTTGTCTGATGCGTCCGGGGACTGCTGCCTCCACGAGGACGAGAAAGCCATTGCCCTCTCCGTGAGGGGAGGCGCTTCCCATCGAATCACCCCTGCCACCCAGCCTCATTCTGGAGCCTGGAGCCTTCCGCCTGGAGCCTGAGATGGCCGCCATTACGACGACTACGGGCGCGCACCACGACCACGTCGATCCGAACGCCAGCTTCCTCGAGAAGAAGGGCCTGATGAGCTGGCTCGTGACGCTCGATCACAAGCGGATCGGCATCATGTACCTCATCAGCGTCACGATCGCCTTCGCGCTCGGTGGCCTGTTCGCGCTCTTGGTCCGCGCGGAGCTCTTCACGCGCGGCGAGACGCTGTTCGACGCCGACACCTACAACAAGATGTTCACGCTCCACGGCGTCGTGATGGTGTTCCTCTTCATCATCCCGTCGATTCCGGCGGCGCTGGGGAACATCTTCCTGCCGATCCAGCTCGGAGCGAAGGACGTCGCGTTCCCGAGGCTGAACCTACTGTCGCTCTACATCTACTGGTTCGGCGCTCTCTTCGGCCTCTACTCGATGATCAACGGAGGCGTCGACACCGGCTGGACGTTCTACACGCCCTACGCCTCGAGCGATCCGGCCCACGGCGGTGTCGGCACCAACACCTCCGTCATCCCGATGACGCTCGCCGCGTTCATCATGGGATTCTCGTCGATCCTCACGGGCGTCAACTTCATCGCGACCGTCCACAAGATGCGCGCGCCCGGCCTGACCTGGCGCAGGCTCACGCTCTTCACCTGGGCGCTCTACTCGACGTCGATCATCCAGATCCTCGCGACGCCGGTGCTCGCGATCACGCTCCTCCTCCTCACGATGGAGCGCTTCCTCGGGATCGGCATCTTCGATCCGAAGCTCGGCGGCGACCCCGTCCTCTACCAGCACTTCTTCTGGTTCTACTCGCACCCGGCGGTCTACATCATGATCGTCCCGGGGATGGGCGTCGTCAGCGACATCCTCGCGACCTTCTCTCGCCGTGAGCCGGTCGGCTACATGGCGATCGCGGCGAGCTCGCTCGGCCTCGCGCTCCTCGGCTTCCTCGTGTGGGGCCACCACCTCTTCGTCGCGGGCATGAGCGAGTACGCGACGATGGTCTTCAGCGCCCTGACGTTCCTCGTCGCCATCCCGTCGGGCGTGAAGGTCTTCAACTGGCTGGCGACCCTCTACAAGGGGTCGATCTCGCTCCAGTCGCCCATGCTCTGGGCGCTGTCGTTCGTGTTCCTCTTCACGATCGGCGGCCTGACGGGTCTGTTCCTCGGCATGCTCGCCGTCGACGTGCACCTGCACGACACGTACTTCGTCGTCGCCCACTTCCACTACGTCATGGTCGGCGGCACCGTCGTGGCCTTCGTCGGCGGCCTCCACTACTGGTGGCCGAAGTTCACGGGCAAGCTCTACGACGAGGGCCCGGCGCGCGTGGGCTGGTTCCTCGTGTTCGTCGGGTTCAACGTCACGTTCATCGTGCAGTTCATCATGGGCTCCCGCGGCATGCCGCGGCGCTACTACGACTACCTGCCCCAGTACGAGGCGTTCCACCAGATCTCGACGGTCGGCTCGTGGATCCTCGGCGTCGGCTTCCTCGTCATCCTCTACAACTTCATCAAGTCGCTGAAGAGCGGTAAGCCGGCGCCGCGCAACCCGTGGGGCTCGGCCGCGCTCGAGTGGATGACGCCGACGCCGCCGCCCACCTTCAACTTCGTGAAGGATCCGGTGCTGACGCGCGGGCAGTACGAGTACCACCTCGCGACCGAGGACGAGCTCTACACCGGCTTCGACGATCCGCTGTTCCCGAGCGCCAAGAAGCCGGCGGGTGCCGCCGAGGCGTCCGAGAAGAAGACCGAAGGAGACAAGGAATGAGCAGCGAAGCCACGGCTCACGCCGCGGATCACGACCACGGTCACCACGGACCGAAGTGGCTCGCACACCACTTCGACACCCCGGCGCAGCAGTTCGACGCGGCCAAGCTGGGGATGTGGGTGTTCCTGGTTCAGGAGCTCCTCTTCTTCAGCGGTCTGTTCGTCGCGTACGGCGTCTACCGGAGCTGGTACCCGGAGATGTTCGTGGCGGCGAGCCACCAGCTCGACAAGATCATGGGCGGCTGCAACACGGTCGTCCTGCTCTTCTCGTCGTTCACGGCCGCGATGGCCGTCCGCTCGTCGCAGCTCGGGAACAAGAAGGCGACGGGGAACTACCTGCTCGTCACGATCGCGTGTGCGTGCATCTTCCTCGTCATCAAGTACTTCGAGTACACGCACAAGATCCACGCGGGGCTCCTGCCCGGCCGCTACTTCAACCCGCACCCCGAGCACCTCGCTCCGGGCGCTCCGCCGCTGCCGGCCAACGCCGGAACGTTCTTCGGCATCTACTTCATGATGACCGGCGTGCACGGCGTGCACGTCCTCATCGGCATCGGCATCCTCATCTGGATCTGGATCCGGAACAACCGCGGTGAGTTCTCGAAGGAGTACTTCACGCCGGTCGACATCGCGGCCCTCTACTGGCACCTCGTCGACCTGATCTGGATCTACCTCTTCCCGCTCCTCTACTTGATCTGAGGAAACCGTCATGGCGCACCACGCTCACAAGGACGACGGCGCGGTTCACGCGCACATCTCTTCCGCCGCGTTCTATCTGGCGGTGTTCCTCGCGCTCATCTTCCTGACCGTCGTGACGGTCGCGCAGTCGTACGTCGACCTCGGCCGCTTCAACCTGATCGCGGTCGTCTTCATCGCGACCTGCAAGGCGTCGCTGGTCGTCGCGTTCTTCATGCACCTGCGCTGGGACAACAAGTTCAACGTCCTGGCGTTCCTGTCGGCCATTTTCTTCATCGCGGTCTTCTTCGCCTACACGATGAACGACACCGAGCATCGCGGAGAGATCGACGCCGACCAGAACGTGAAGGTGTTGCCGAAGACCGGCGAGGAGGCGCCGGGCGGGTTCGAGCCGAAGCAGGCGTCCGGCGAGGCCGCCCACTGACGCCTGGGCGGCGAGGGCCCGCGCTGACGCGCGGGCTCTCGTGCGCGGCGAGCTACTCGCAGTAGTGCACTTCGACGGTGATCGCATCGACGGCCGCCACTCCGCCGCTCGTCATCGCGTCGAATCTCACCGCGTAGGCGACCCCGAAATCGGGGGCGTTGACGGCCTGGGGCGACAGCTCCGCGTCGAGCCCCCAGAGCTCCTTCTCGTTGCCGTACGTGACCGAGCTCGTCGACGGCCAGCTCCCGCCGAGAAGCTCGACGGGCGGCCGCTGAACGTCGACCCGGGCGAGCACGCCTTCACCTACGAGGCGCCTGGCTTCGCGACGGTCAACGAGACCGTCCTCATCCGCCAGGCCGAGGCGAACCGCCTGTTGTCGGTGAGCCTCGGCTCCGCCGCGGAGCAGCGCCGGGACGAGCGCCCGATCCCGACGGCGTCATCGGGCTGTGGCTCTCCGGGTCGAGCGATCACGCTTCGATGGAGTCGGGCTGTGCGACGACGCGGAGCTGTCTTCCGTCCGACGTCGACTCCGCGCGCGAAGGGTCGCACGCCTCGAGTGATGCATTCTTGGCTCGGCGGAGCGCGCCCTTCGTCGAGCCCCGCGACCGTAGCCGAGCAGTGACGAGCGTTTCGCGAGCGACGTCCCCCGGCCGAGGAATCTCGTGTCCGCGGTCGTGAGCCGAGGATCCATCACGCGCCGCTCCCGTCGCGAGGACGAAGTCACGCAGGCGCTCGTCCGTGGAGCCGACGGGGCGCCTCTTTTTGCCGGACGGGCGGGACGATCGGCGTTCGTCGACGTGCTAAGAGGAGCCGCCCCTCGCGACGGGAGAAGAGCTCATGCGAACCTCATCGGCCCTCTGCATCACGCTCGTCGGTTGCCTCGCCGCTTGCTCCGGTCCACGAACCGAGCCGCCTCGGACGGCGACGCCGACCACGGCTCCGGTCGCGCACGCGCAGACGCCGCCGGCTCCGCGTCCGGCTCCGAAGCTCCGCCTCCCGACGTCGGTGCGGCCGCTCTCGTACGCGGTGACGATGCGAATGACGCCGAAGGAGGAGGCGTTCACGGGACACGTCGACGTCGACGTCGAGGTCGTCGAGCCGACCGACGTCGTCTGGCTCCACGCGGCGGACAGCATCACCGTGCGCTCGGCGAAGCTCGCGAGCGCCGACACCGGCGCGGTCACGATCCAACGTGCAGAGGGCGAGCTCCTCGGGCTCGTGCTCGATCGGAAGCTCGTGCCGGGGCGGTACCGGATCTCGCTCGACTACGAGGGCAAGCTCCCTTCGCGCGAGGGACGTGGCGCGTACCGTCAGGAGGAGCGCGGCGAGCACTACATCTACACGCAGTTCGAGGCGACGGACGCGCGGCGTGCGTTCCCGTGCTTCGACGAGCCCGGGTTCAAGACGCCCTGGCAGATCACGCTCGAGGTGCCGAAGGAGCATCTCGCCTTCGCGAACACGCCGCAGACGAGCGAAGCGCCGTCGGCGGACGGCTTCAAGACGGTCACGTTCGCGCCGTCGAAGCCGCTCCCGAGCTATCTGGTCGCGTTCGCGGTCGGGCCGTTCGAGGTCGTCGACGCGGGCGTCGCCGGTCAGAACCGCGTGCCCGTGCGAATCATCGTGCCGAAGGGGCGCACGGCCGAGGCGGCGTACGCGGCGGAGACCACGGGCCCGCTCCTCGAGCGCCTGGAGAAGTACTTCGGCATCCCGTACCCGTACGAGAAGCTCGATCACATCGCCGTGCCTCAGAAGCGCGGCGCCATGGAGAACCCGGGGCTCATCACGTTCGGGACGGAGACGATCCTCGGCAAGCCGGAGGACAAGAGCATCCGCCTGCAGCGCGGATATCTCGGCATCGCCGCGCACGAGCTCGGACACATCTGGTTCGGCGACTACGTCACGACGGCGTGGTGGGACGACATCTGGCTGAACGAGGCGTTCGCCACCTGGATCTCGGCGAAGATCGTCCACGAGTGGCACCCGGAGTGGGACGGTGAGGTGAGCCGGGTGCAGTCGAAGAACGGCGTGATGGGCAGCGACTCGCTCGTCACCGCGCGGCGCATCCGCCAGCCCATCGAGTCGAAGCACGACATCGCGAACGCGTTCGACGGCATCACGTACCAGAAGGGCGGCGCCGTCATCGCGATGTTCGAGTCGTTCGTCGGCGAGGAGAGCTTCCGCAAGGGCGTCACCGACTATCTCTCGCGACACGCGCACGGCAATGCGACCGCTGCGGACTTCCTCGCGGACGTCGGGCGGAGCCTGAAGGAGCGCGCGACGACCGCCGAGGAGCGTGCGCGCGCCGAGGCATTCGCCCCGGCGTTCGCGACGTTCCTCGATCAGCCGGGCGTGCCGCTCGTGAGCGCGGAGCTGTCGTGCGAGAAGGGCGCGACGCCGAAGCTCTTGCTCTCCCAGCAGCGCTACCTCCCGCGGGGCTCGTCGGGCAGTGCCGAGCAGACGTGGATGGTGCCGGTCTGCGCCTCGTACCCGGGCGGCAAGAGCTGCACGCTGATGACCTCGCAGACCGCCGAGCTGCCGCTCGCGGAGGCGAAGACGTGTCCGGCGTGGGTGAACCCGAACGCCGGATCGACGGGCTACTACCGCGTCCTCTACAAGGGCGACCTCCTCTCCCGCCTGCTCGATCGCGGCGCCAAGGCCCTCTCCGTCCACGAGCGCATCGGGATCCTCGGCGACGCGCTCGCGCTCGTCCGCAACGGTCACCTCGAGGAGGCCGAGGTGCTCGCGCTCGTCCCCGGGCTCGTGCGCGAGGGCAACCGTCATCTCGTCTCGATGACGACCGGCCTCGTCGGAAGTCTCTCGGAGCACCTCGTTTCGGACGAGCTTTGGCCCAACTACAAGCGCTTCGTCGAGAAGCACTACGCCGCGCGCGCGCGCGCGCTCGGGTGGAAGCCGCGTCCGAACGAGGACGACGGCACCCGCCTGCTCCGGCCGAGCGTCATGTGGCTCGTCTCGAAGGTCGGCCCGAACGCCTTCACGAACGAGGCACGCAAGCTCACGGAGGCGTGGCTCACCGACCGGACGGCGATCGATCACGATCTGGTCGGAACCGTGCTCGCCGCCGGATCGCGGTACGGCGATCGCGCGCTCTGGGAGAAGCTGTTCGCCGAGGCGAAGAAATCGCAGGATCGGAAGGATCGCAGCCGCATCCTCGGCGCGATGGCGTCCTTCGAAGATCCGGAGCTCGTGCGCAAGAACTTCGAGGTCGTCCTCGGCGACGATCTCGATCCACGCGAGTCGATCACGCTCCTCTTCGGAGCGGCCGAACGGGGCAAGACGCGTCAGCTCGCCTGGGACTTCGTGAAGGACAGCTACGACCGGATCGTGTCGCGCATGCCGGCGGAGTGGGGCGCGAGCCTCGCCGCGATCGGCGGCGGCTTCTGCGACGCCGGGCACCGCGCGGAGGTGGAGTCCTTCTTCGAGGAGCGAGCCGCGCGCTCGACGGGCGGTCCTCGCCTGGTCGCGCAGGTGATCGAGGGCATGGCGCTGTGCGAGGCGCAGCTCGAGAGCCGACGCGCGAGCGTGGCGGCGTTCTTGAAGAAGTATTGAGGGAGGCTCCAGGCTCCGGGCTCCAGGCTCCAGGGAGTCAGTCCTCAGTCCTCAGTCCTCAGTCCTCAGCGGAGAGACGGTCGACCCTTCGCCGCTCGAGCATCACGCGGCCATGGGGCCTTGGGGTTGAGGCTTCCGGTTCCAGGCGGTCGAGAGCACCGTGACATCGAGGGGGCTCGCGTCCCGAAGACGCGAGAGCGAGCATTGGTGTGAGCGGAGGAGTGAGAGCCGATCTGCGCCGAGGACCGAGGGCGCGCGCTTCGCGCGCGCACCCTCGGACGTTGAGGACTGAGGACTCTTACAGGCAGCTTCATACGGAAACGACGACCGACTTCCGATTCCGGCTCTCAGCGGTTCATCCTCGGTCCTCGACGGGATTCCAGCTTCCGAATCCATGTCTCGGATTCGGGGCCCGGTTCCGAATGCCGTATCAGAACAGATCGCTCGGATCGGCGAGCGTCCGAAGGAAGACACCGGGGGTGCCATCCTCCGCATCCACGATGGGAAACCCGGTGTTCACTTGGCTGCCCCTGCCGCCGTTTCCCGCGCAGGCACCGCCGCCGGCTCCGCCGATGCGGGCCACCCCCAGCGGGACCGGATCCGCCGTGCCCGCGCCGCCCTGGCCGCCGTCGACGACGACGCGGCTCGCGTCGGCCTCGATCGAAGGGCTCACGAGGTGGACGATCCCGCCGCCGCCGCCACCGCCGCCGCCGTGGGCTTCTTCGCCGGGGATGATCGTGGCGTTGCCGCCGTTGCCGCCGATGGCGTGAAGGTCGCCCGTGCTCGTCACCTCGGTCTTCGACGCCAGGATGATGACGCCACCTCCACCGCCACCGACGGCGCTGCCCGGTCCGTCGTTGCCGTTGGCTTGGATGGCCCCCGAGTTGTGGACGCCCTTCTTGCAGAGCACGGTGAACGAGCCACCTCCCGTCAGGCCGATGAAGTTGAACCCGCCGGCGCCACCGCCAGCCTTGACGCCTGGGTGGAGGATCGAACGCGCAAACGCGCCGACACCGGCACCGCCCGTTCCGCCGAAGCCGGCGTTGACCGTCGCGTTGCCTGCGGGCCCTAGGCTGATGCCCGGATCCGGCGGCGTGGACGCCGCGAGGACGAGGTTCGGAAGCAAACCAGCGACGCTGATGACTCCCGTGGCGGCGGCCGCACGCACGACGATGGTTCCGTCGTTCCTGAAGGTGCCCGTACAGCGGACGACCGTGCCGCTGTTCACGAACAGCGTCGTGCCGGATTGGACGGTGAAATCGGTGAACTGGAGGTTCGCTTCGTCCAGGATGGTGTTCGGAGCGTCGAAGCTCCGAGCACCGGCGGAGCCGTCTCCGTAGATGCTGGTCGCATCGTCCTTCTCGCCGGGGCGGTGCTTGTCAGGCCGGTGCTTCGGCTTCTTGTGCTTGTCGTGCTTGCCTTTGTCGTGTGTGTGCGAGCCGTGGTTGTACATGCCGTCGTACGTGCCCGCCTGCGCGCCGTCCCACGCGCCGCCCAATGCCTGCTCGCCGCGCGGTGGCGTCGGCGACGCGATGTCGGGCGTTTCGACGCCCTCGGACGCGGAGCAAGCAGAAAGAAGAAGCCCGAACAGAACGAAGTGCGACTTGCGCATGTGCGTCTCGACCCCCGTGTCTCTGGGAAGCGCACGCGACGCTTCGAGGCCGACCTCCGAGCAAGCGACGGACCCCTTCCGTATGTGCGCGAGCAACCTCGAGAACACGCTCGCGATGCGGCGCCGGCACGGCGTAGTCGCCTCGACGACCGGCGCGTCGGGGCACCCCGCTACGGCTCTCGCGTACGATTGGGCCTCGGCGACGCGGAGCGCCCGAAAAGTCGCTCGGACGATCGCCGCGCGACCACAGGCCGCGAGCGGCTCGACGCAAGAAGGCGCTGCTCGGTCCCCGGTCCTCAGTCGTCGGACTTCGGCGCCGACTGCTTCTTCGCGCTCGGGCGGATCCGCTCCAGCATGCGGTAGAAGCTCGGACGCGCGACGCCCGCGAGCTCGGCGGCGCGCGAGACGACGCCGTCGGCGCGCGCGAGCACGCGCGGGAGGTAGGCCTCCTCGAAGCGGTCGAGCACGAGCTTCCGCGCCTCGTGGTAGGTGAGGTTCGCGAGCTCCTCGTCTGCGAGATGCTTCATGGCCGCCGCGTTCTCGAAGAGGCCCTTGTCCTCGGCGCCGAACACGGCGTAGCGCTCGACGACGTTGCGGAGCTCGCGCACGTTGCCCGGCCAGGAGTAGGCGACGAGCATCGACGCGAAGTCCTCGGGGAAGTCGGCGTTCGGATCGCGCGTGAGCGTGCGCAGCATCGAGCGCGCGATGGGCAGGATGTCCTCGGTGCGCTCGCGGAGCGGCGGCACCGTCACGCGCACCACGGCGAGGCGGTAGAACAGATCGTTCCGGAACTCGCCGGTGCGCGCCGCCTCGGCGAGGCGCCGGTTCGTCGCCGCGATGATGCGCACGTCGACGGGCCGAGGCGTGTTCGAGCCGACGGGCCGGACCTCGCGCTGCTCCATCACGCGGAGCAGCTTCGGCTGCAGCTCGAGGGGCAGCTCGCCGACCTCGTCGAGGAAGAGCGTTCCGCCGTTCGCCTCCTCGATGACGCCTCTGCGCGGGCGATCGGCGCCCGTGAACGCCCCGCGCTCGTGACCGAACAGCTCGCTCTCCATCAGGTGCTCGGGGATCGCGCTGCAGTCGGCGACGACGAAGGGGCCGTCCTTGCGCGGGCTCTTCGCGTGGATGGCGCGCGCGAGGACGTCCTTGCCGACGCCGCTCTCGCCCTCGAGGAGCACCGTGAGCTCGGACGCGGCCGCGCGCTCGAGCTTCGCGAAGAGCCAGCGCATCACGTTCGACGTGCCGATGGCCTCGCCGAAGCGATCGGTATCGCTCAGCGGAAGGACGATGGAATCGGTGGCGAGCGTGATGGCGAGCGTCGTGCTGCCGATCACGAGCGCGGCGTCGCTCGTCAGCGTCACGTCGTGGACGCGCGCCCCGCCGAGGTACGTCCCGTTCTTGCTGCCCTCGTCGCGGACGCGGATGCCGTTCGGCAAGAGACCGAGGCGCAGGTGCTCGCGCGAGACGGCGGGGTCCGTGAGCCGGAGATCGGCGCTGTCACCGACGCCGACGACGAACGAGACCTGATCGAGCTTCGCCTGGCGGCCGGCGTCGGGGCCTTTGGCGACGTGGATCGTCGCCGAGCGGACCTTGAGGGACGGACCTTCGCCCAGGCTCAGCGTGCTGTCGTTCGGCGCCACGCGTCGATGATAGCGCCCTGCCGCCGGTCAGCGACGCCGGAGGAACCGCTGCGTGACGAGCGTCTTCCCCAGCAGCGCGAGGAACGTCGAGTTCGTCACGAGATAGCGCTTCCAGAGCTTCCGCGGCTCCATCGCGAGGCGCCACGCCCACTCGAGCCCCGCCTCCTGCATGAAGCGCGGGGCGCGCGGCACGAAGCCGGCCATGACGTCGAACGCGCCGCCGACGCCGAGGACTGCCGGCGTGGCGAGCTCTTCGCGGTGCTCCTCGCACCAGACCTCCTTGAACGGCGCGGGCATCCCGACGAGGAGCAGATCCGCCTTCGCCTCGCGGATCTGCCGCGTGACGTCCGGCCAGTCCTCGCGTTTGAAGTAGCCGTTGCGCGTGCCGGCGATGACGACGTTCGGATACTTCGCGCGGATGACGCGCTCGAGGACGTCGAGCCGCTCCTGCGTCGTGCCGAGGAGGAAGACCGAGAGGCCTCGCTCGTTGCCCACCTCGAGCAGGCGCTTCATGAGGTCGACGCCGGAGACCTTCTCCGGCACCGGCGCGCCGAGCCAGCGAGACGTCCACACGAGCGGCTTGCCGTCGACGACGACGAGATCGGCGTTGTCGATCGCGGCGGCGAGCTTCGCGTCGTCGCGCGCCATCATGAGGATGGCGACGTTGACCGTGATGATGTGATGCGTCTTGCGCTCGGGCTCGTCTCGCCACTGGAACACGAGCTCGATCGCCTCCTGCTCGGTGATCGCGTCGAACGGACAGCCGAGGAGCTCGATGCGCGCGCTCCTCGGCCTCCGGCGCGAGCGCGCCGCGTCGTCGGCTCGATCGTGGGCGTGGTCGCCGTGGGCTCGATGCTGGTCGCCGGCCGGATCGGGGGTCGCCATGTCGTCCCCATCACAGTAGCCGGACGTGCGGGCGATCAGAAGGTGCCGCCGAAGCTCAGGGGCGCGAACGCGGGCGCGATCGGCGACGGCGGGCGCAACGACGCGAGGTCGCCCGAGAAGAGATCCGCGCGGCTCGCCGTCGCCCCGGACGGAGCGCGCTCGTTGGTGCGGATGCGCGGCTCACGCGAGCGGGAGGCGATGAGCGCGATCCCGCCGGCCGTGAGGCCACCGCCGATGCCGAGACAGATCCAGCCCGCCGTGGCCGTGCCGTCGCGCCCGCTCTGCGCGCCGGCGGCCGCGAGGACCATCCCGACGAGCGCCGTGATCCCGCCGAACGAGAGCATCACGACGCCGCCGGCGATCGGCCCCTTCGATGCGGGGCGCACCACGAGGTCGACGTCGTTGCCCGGCGTGCCGGTCATCGTGAAGTCATGGCCCTCGTCCGAGTCGCCGATCGTGACGCGCAGCGGGGTACCCGGGTACACGTCCGCCGTGCAAGGCGCCTGGCAGACGAACGCGTACGCGCCGTTCGCGGCGGCGACGAAGAGCCTCGCCGGAACGTCCTCTTTGTAGGAACGCACGTGGAGGCGCACGGTGCCCTGCGGCCGCGCCGCGGGAGCGGTCGCGTGCGCCGCGGCCTGCGGCGCCGCGGCCTGTCCCGCCGTGGCTGGTGTCGCCGCCGGCGCCTCGTCGGCGCGCGCCGCGCTCGCGCCGAGCAGCATCGTGAGACCCATGCCCGCTGCGATGACTCCCCGTACCATCCGCATCAGGATATCAGCCTGCGCCGCGTGGAGCACGTGCCTCGTCGCGGGTCAACGCCGCGGCTGCGCGGTCTTCAGGATCTCGACGATGCGCTCGTTCGCCTTGCCATCTCCGTACGGATTGTGGGCGCGGCTCATCGAGCGGTAGTGCGCCTCGTCGTCGAGCAGGCGGAGCGACTCGGAGACGATGCGCTCGCGCGAGGTGCCGATCAGCTTCGCGGTGCCGGCCTCGACGGCCTCGGGCCGCTCGGTGTCGTTGCGCGTGACGAGGCACGGCTTGCCGAGGGAGGGCGCCTCCTCTTGGACGCCGCCCGAGTCGGTGATGATGAAGTGGCACCGCTTCATCGCGTAGACGAAGGGGAGGTACTCGATCGGATCGATGAGGTGGATGCGCGAGCGGAGCTCGGCCGGCGCGGCCGCGAGGATCGCCTTGACCGGCGCCTGGACGTTCGGGTTGAGGTGCACCGGGTAGAGGATCTCGACGTCGGGCCGTGCGCGCACGATGTCGACGAACGCGTTGCACATGTCCTCGAACGGCTTGCCGAAGCTCTCGCGGCGGTGACCCGTGATGAGGATGAGCCGGCGGCTCGGGTCGAGGAACGAGAAGCGCGCGTCGAGCTTTTCGCGTGCCGCCTGATCCTCGTCGAGCTTCTTCGAGACCCAGAGGAGCGCGTCGACGACGGTGTTGCCGGTCACGTGGATGCGCTCCGCGGGGACGTCCTCACGCAGGAGCGCGTCGCGAGCGCGCGCGGTCGGCGCGAGGTGCAAGTCGGCGAGGCGGCCGACGAGGGCGCGGTTCATCTCCTCCGGCCACGGCGAGTACTTGAAGCCCGTGCGGAGCCCGGCCTCGACGTGCGCGATGCTCACCTTCTCGTAGAAGGCGGCGAGCGCCGCGGCGAACGCCGTCGTCGTGTCGCCCTGCACGAGGATCCAGTCGGGCTTGTGCTCGCGCAGGACGCCGGTCATGCCGGTCACGATCCGCGCCGTGATGTCGGCGAGCCCCTGGTTGTCCTTCATGAGGTCGAGGTCGTACTTGGGGACGACGTCGAAGATCGCGAGCACCTGATCGAGCATCGAGCGGTGCTGGGCGGTGACGCAGACCTCGGCCTCGAAATCCGGATGGGCTCGCAGGGCCTTCGACAGAAGGGCCATCTTGATCGCCTCGGGTCGCGTTCCGAACACGCAGAGGACCCTTCGCTTCGACTGCTGCATCGGATGGCGATGGTACACGCACGCTTCGGACTGGGCTACGTTCCGCGGCCATGCGCGTGGTCCACCTGACGACGGAGTTCCCTTGGCCTGCGACGAGCGGCGGTCCGGTCCGCACGCTGTCCCAGCTCCGCATCATCGCCTCCTTGCCGGAGGTCGAATCGATCACACTCCTGTCCGTCACGGAGCGCCCGGTGCCGCGCTCGGAGATCGAGGCGCTCGGCGACGCGGTCCCGAAGCTCGCCATCGTGCCGCCGGTGTTCCACCCGATCCACCTCTTCGACTTCAAGCGCTACGTGCCGCGCGTCGTCGCGCTGCGCCTGCGCGGCGTGCCGTACCTCGCCGGCAAGTGGGACTCGCGCCGACTGCGGCGGACGCTCCGCCGCGAGCTGTCCGACGCTCCGGTCGACGTCGTCTACATCGACCACCTCGGGATGGCCCGCTACCTGCCCGAGGTGAAGTCCGAGCGCCCGACCTGCCGCGTCGTGCTCGACCAGCACAACGTCGAGAGCGACTTCTTCGAGCAGTTCGCGCGAACGAAGAAGGGGCCGAAGAAGCTCGTCGCCGACGCCGAGTACCGGCTCGCCCGCAAGTTCGAGGAGCGCACGATGCGGGCCGTCGACGCGGTCGTCGCGATATCGAACGAGGACGCGAAGCGCTTCACGGCGATGGCCGGCGTCCACGCGCACGTGGTGCCGGTCGTCATGACCTTCGAGCGAAAGGCGAGGCCGCACCCGGGCAAGCCTCACTTCTGCTACGTCGGCAGCCTTCGCTGGAAGCCGAACGTGGAAGGCCTCGACTGGTTCTGCCAGAAGGTGTGGCCGCTCGTGCGCCGGCGGCTGCCGGAGGCGACGTTCGAGATCGCCGGCGTCGGGCTCAAGCCGGACGCCTCGGGGCGTCTGCCCGTCCCGAAGGCCTGGGACGTCCCGGGGATCCGCACCGTGGGCTTCCTCGAGGATCTCGAGCCGCTCTACGAGCGCTCGCTCGCGATGATCGCGCCCGTCGTCGGCGGATCCGGCGTGCGGCTCAAGCTGCTCGAGGGCTTCCGCGCGGGCATGCCCGTCGTGACCACGCCGGACGGCGCCTTCGGGCTGCCGCTCGAGGACGGACGCGAGGCGCTGATCGCGAACGACCCCGAGGCCTTCGCCGAGCGTGTCGAGCGGCTCGCGAAGGACGCCGATCTCCGCGAGCGTCTGCGCGAAGCGGGGTACGCCTACCTCGAGCGGAGCCACTCGCTCGAGGTCGCGCAGGGCGTCATGCGGAAGGTGCTCGGGATCGCCTGATCGCCGGTCACCACCGGCTCGACGTCGTCACGAGCCCGCGGCGCAGGAGCGGCGGCGCGCCCTCCTCCTCTTCGATGTCGACGCAGCGGTGCGCGTGACAGACGAAGAGCGAGCGTCCGCCGACGATCGCGAACGCGCTCGGCGGCCATCCGCACGGATCGGGCGGGTTCGCGAATCGCTTGCACGCCTCCACGACCTGCGGCTCGCCGACGCCGGGCGCGAGGACGTCGTACAGCTCGAGCTTCTCGAAGGAGTCCCCGTCGACGCGCAACGTGACGGCGACGTACTCGGGCTCCGGCTCGGGGCGCCCGGGCTCGGTGCGCTCGACCGACACGCACCGGACGCTGACGAGCCTCGTCGTCGCCGTCTCGGCGGTGCACGCGAGCGCCGCCCCGCTCGCCGCCGCGGCCTGCTCGCGCGGCTCGAGCCAGTCGTGGAGGTACTGCTGCACCGCCTTGCTCGGATGAAGGACGCGGACCGAGCGGCGCTCGTTCGAGTCGTCGAGCTCGATCTCCTTCACCGGGACGTCCTCGGGGGTGTCGGCGGGGTGCACGCTCGTGTGCTCCGCGTGGCCGTCCGGCGCGGTCGGGCCCGACGACCTCAGCATGAGGAAGGCGACGGCGGAGGCGACGACGAGAGCGAAGACGGCGAGATGGTCGCGGTTCACGACGGCCCGAGCATCTCACGACGCCGCGTCTTTCGGAAGGTGACTCCGGGTTGTGGGAGGTCGGGCTCGCCGTCACGAGCGCGCCTTCTTCGCCTCCAGCTCCTCCCAGCGGGCGGTCAGCTTGGCCACGAGGGCGCGGGCGTCGGCGAGGCGGGCCTGCACCTCCGCGAGCCTCGCGGGATCGGCGCCCGGGGCGTAGAGCGACGCGTCGCCGAGCTCCGCCTCGATGGCGGCGGCGGCGCGCTCGGCCTCGTCGATCTTGTCCATGATCGCGTCGAGCTCGCGTTGCTCGTTCTTCGAGAGACCAGGCCGCGGTTTGTCGACCTTGGGCGGCGGCTTCGGCGCGGCGCTCCGGGCGGCCTTCCGCTCTTCGGCCTCGCGCGCGCGTGCGGCGGCGTACGCCTGGTAGGCGCCGGCGTAGCGCGTGACGCGCCCGTCGCCTTCGAAGCAGAGGATGCCGGTGGTCACGCGATCGAGGAGGTAGCGATCGTGCGTGACCACGAGGAGGGATCCCTCGTACGTCGAGAGGAAGTCCTCGAGCGCCGAGAGCGTGTCCGTGTCGAGATCGTTCGAGGGCTCGTCGAGGAGGAGCAGGTTCGCCGCCGAGGCGAGCAGGCGTGCGAGGGCGAGACGCGCGCGCTCGCCGCCGGAGAGGGCGGAGACCTTCTTGCGCTGCGCGCGCGAGTCGAAGAGGAACCGCTCGAGCCAGCTCCTCGGATCGATCCTCTTTTCGTCGACGGAGGGGACGGCGCGCGCCACGCACTCGAAGACGCTGTCGTCCGGATCGAGGGACGCGCGCTGTTGATCGAGGTAGCCGACGCGCACGCGCCGGCCGAGGCCGATCGTCCCTTCGGCCACGGGGTGCTCTCCGAGGATCGCGCGCAGGAGCGTCGTCTTCCCCGCGCCGTTGGGGCCGAGGATGCCGAGGCGCTCTCCGCTCGTCATCGCGAGGTCGAGGCCTCGCACGAGCCAGCGGTCGCCCATCTTGAGGCCGAGGCCGCGGATGTCGAGGATGCTGCGGCCCGCGTCGGCGACCTCGGCCGACAGCTCGACGCGCCTCTCTTCGCGGACCGGTGTTGCGGCGAGGGCGGCCTCCGCGCGCTCGATGCGCGCCTTCTGCTTCGTGCCGCGCGCCTTCGGCTGGCGGCGTAGCCACTCGAGCTCGGTGCGGAGGAAGTTCTGGCGATTGCGCTCCGTCCGCTCCGCGAGCGCCAGGCGCTCGGCCTTCGCCTCGAGGTACGCCGCGTACCCGCCCTCGTAGGCGTAGACCGTGCCGTGATCGATCTCGACGGTCCGATCGGCGAGGCGGTCGAGAAGCCACCGGTCGTGGGTGACGAAGAGCACGGCGCCGCGGAACTCCTCGGCGAGCCAGCGCTCGAGCCAGTCGATCGTGTCCGCGTCGAGGTGGTTCGTCGGCTCGTCGAGGATCATCACGTCGGGCGCGCCGACGAGCACCTGCGCGAGCGCGACGCGCCTGCGCTGCCCTCCGCTGAGGCGGCCCGCCGGTTGGTCGACGACGTCGGCGACGCCGAGGTGATGGAGCACGCGCTCGATCTCGTGCGAGCGGTCCCATCCGCCGAGCCGCTCGACCTCCGCCGCCGCCGCGAGCTGCTCCTCGAGGAGCTTCTCGGTCGCATCCCCTGCGGCGATGCGCGCGCTGATGTCCTCGTGTTTCTTCCGAGCGGCGACCCACGCGTCGAGTCCGAGCTCCACGGTCGCACGCACCGAGAGTTGCTCGTCGAGCGCAGGTTCTTGCGCGAGAAAGGCAACGCGGGCGCCGCGACGAAGCGCGATGGAGCCGCCGTCCGGCTGCTCGACGCCGGCGAGGATGCGCGCGAACGTGCTCTTGCCCGCGCCGTTGCGGCCGACGACGCCGATGCGCTCTCCTTCGCCGATCGTCAGCGACGCGCGCGAGAGCAGAACGCGCTCTCCATGGGCTTTGTCGATGTCGAGGGCGGAAAGGACGCTCATGGCGCGAGAGCAGTGGAACGCGGAGAGAGCCCTTATGGCGCAGATGGCCGCGGCCGTCCATGCACCTCGCGCAGAGGTCTGCGCAATCGAACCGTTCGGCGTCTGGTTCCCGAGACCACCACGGCGGTGATGCCTTCGGCCGGAACGGCGAGGAGCGCGACGCCGTGAAGAGAAGCCGAGAATCTTTCGCTCGATCGCTTGACCTCGACCGATCGCCGACCATGCTTGCGGTGATGACTCGCTCGAGCTCTCTCTTCGCGCTCCTGCTCGCCGCGTCGCTCGCTTCCGCGTGCGCGGTGGAGGCGGACGAGGACGGCGCCGGTGAATCCTCCTCGCGGCGCGAAGACGGGCCTGCGCGCGTGACGCCGAAGCCCGGTGAGGTCCAGCCCGACGGGAGCGTGATCGTCGCGCACGATCGCGAGCTCCGCGGCGCGTGGATCTCCACCGTGTGGAACGGGACGTGGCCGAGCAAGACGGGGCTCTCGCCCGAGGCCGCGAAGGCGGAGCTCGTCGGCATCCTCGACAAGCTCGCCGCCGCGCGCATGAACGCGGTGTTCTTCCAGGTCCGAACGGAGTGCGACGCGGTGTATGCGTCCACGCTCGAGCCGTGGAGCCGCTTCCTCACCGGCAAGCAGGGCGGTGACCCCGGCTGGGATCCGCTCGCCTTCGTGATCGACGAGGGCCACCGGCGCGGGCTCGAGGTCCACGCGTGGTTGAATCCGTATCGAGCGCTGACGGCGAAAGACGTCACGCCCGCGCCGAACCATCTGACGAAGAAGCTGCCCGACGCGACGCGCTCCTACGGCAACCTGCTCTGGATGGACCCTGGCGCGCCGGAGGTCCGCGCGCACATCCTCGCCGTCATCCGCGACATCCTCGGTCGCTACGACGTCGACGGCATCCACTTCGACGACTACTTCTACCCTTACCCCGTGCGCGGCGAGACCTTCGACGACTCGAAGACGTACGCCGCGTACACGGCCGCGGGCGGCAAGCTGGGCAAGGACGACTGGCGGAGGAGCAACGTCGACACGCTCGTCCGCGAGACGGCCGAGGTCGTCGCGTCGATGCGACCCGACGTGCGCTTCGGCATCAGCCCCTTCGGTATCTACCGGCCGGGGATCCCTCCGGGGATCCAAGGCCTCGACGCCTGGGCGACGCTCTACGCCGATCCGGTCCGCTGGATGGACGAGGGATGGGTCGACTACCTCGCGCCGCAGCTCTACTGGCCGACGACGCAGGCGGCGCAGGCCTTCGGGAAGCTCCTCGACTGGTGGGCCAGCATCTCGAAGGGCGGTCGATGGATCTTCGTCGGTCACGACGCGACGAAGGCGGGCGAGGGCGCCTTCTCGCTCGACGAGTACGACGCGCAGATGCGCATCATGCGCTCGCACCGCGATCGGAACGTCGCCGGCAGCATCTTCTTCTCCGCCGCGCCGCTCGTGAGCGACAAGGAGAGCCTGCGAACGATGCTCGCGACGAAGTACTGGGCCGCCGACGCTGCGACGCCGCCGCTCGCCTCGGCACGCGACGTCCCGCCCGGACCGCCGCCCGCCGTCGTCGTCGAGGACGCCGAGGTCGTCGTCACCACGGGCGAGGGCATCCGTTCGGTCGCGATCTACCGCCGAGAGGGAGAAGGGGTCGCGCTCGAGCGCATCCTGCCCATGACGGGCAGCGAGACGCGCGCGAAGCTCGAGCCGGGAGAGTGGCTCGTGAGCACGATCGATCGCCGCGGCGTCGAGAGTCGCGGCGCTCCGATCACGGCGCCCTGACCGATCCGTGCTTTGCCCGTCTCGGGGCGGCTGCTAGACTGAACGTCGACACGGCTGGTCACGGGCACGGATCGAGAGCTCTCTCGAAGTCTCGAAGAGGGGAATCGGACACGACTCGCGGACGGACTGTGTGCGCGGCGGCTGTCACCGCGCATGTCCACTCTCCGATTCCTCGGAACGACCCACGCGGGGTGTGGATTTCTCGGATGGTTCGGCGTGGGTCGTTGGAAACGAGACGACAATGAGCTCGCGCCTCTACGTTGGGAACCTCTCCTACGACACCGACACGGAGACGCTCCGGCAGGCTTTCGAGGCCAACGGTGAAGTGACCGACGCGCACGTCGTGATCGACCGCGAGAGCGGTCGCTCCCGCGGCTTCGGCTTCGTGACGATGGCCACGCCCGAGTTGGCGCGCAAGGCCATGGAGGCCATGAACGGGAGCATCCTCGACGGGAGGCCCATTCGCGTGAACGAGGCGGAAGAGAGGCCTCGCGGCGGTGGTGGCGGCTTCGGAGGCGGGCGCGCGTTCGGAGGAGGCGGCGGCTTCGGCGGCCGCGGCCGCGGCGACTTCGGCGGGCGCGGAGGCCGCGGAGGCAAATCGCGCGGGCGGTGACGGGCTGATTCCGGATCCGGGGTCCGGATTCCGAGCTCCGGATCCCGGTTGCACGCTCTATCGGCATGCTCGGCGTGGCGTCCCTGAGGGAGCCGGGCGCCTCGGCCCGGCTCCGCCTTGGGCGCGCAGGTTCCGCGCCGGCGGCCGTTCGCGGTCTGTTCGACGATTCACCGGGTCTGCCGTGTCGTCGGGCGCCACGATCCCGATCTCGCCAAGCAGATGCGGCGCGCCATCATCGAATCAGTCGCTCGACGGCTCGCTGCCGCCCTTCGCTCTCGCGGCGGCATCGGCGATCCGCCGAAGCACACGGGTGCGTGCGCCGTCGAGCCAGGCCGGGGCCGAGAGCGTGACGTCTCGGATCGCTGCGCGCGGCAGGGCCATCTCGGAGCCGCCGCGCATGCGGACGACGGCTGCGTCTCGGTCGACGGCGTCGACGTCCTCCCAACGGTACGTGCTCGAGCCGAAGGCCGTGCGGACCTCGACGCCTTCCGCGGTCACGACGACCTGCTTGGCGCGTGCCCAGGCGTACGCGCCGAGCGCGAAGAACAGGAGCGCGAGGACACCGAACCAGGACTGCGTTCCGAAGAACGCCACCGCGAGCGCCGCGAAGCGAAGGCTCGGGAGCAGGTCGATGGCGCGAGGTGCGTGGCCGGCGACGACCGCCGGGACGTCGTCGAACGACCTCGCGAAGCGCCGCGCCTGCTCGCGGTTCTCGAAGTACATGACCACGAGATCGGCGCCGCCGGCGTCGCGGCGGACGGCGACGAGCACGCGCGCCTCGCTCTCGTCGCGATCGTGCCAGACGTCGAGGACGCGCTCGCGCGAGACTTCGCGGTTTCCCAGCGTGAGCGTCTTCGGGCCGACCTCGACGTGCATCGCGGTCGTCGCGAACCGCCGTCCCATCGCGCTCACGAGCAGGAACGGCAAGAACGCGAGCATGGGGGCGATTCCGATCGCCACCAGAACGCCGACCACGACGACGGCGCCCGACGCCGCGTGCGCCCAGAGGGGGTACCGCTCGACCTCGACGTCGAACGGGAGCGTCTCGTCGTCCGTCATGGGGTCGGTCAGAGGACCTCCTCGATGCGACGCGACAACGTCTCGAGCACGCGGATGCGGGCGAGATGCTTGTCGTTCGCCTCGACCACCGTCCAGGGCGCGTACGACGTGCTCGTGCGGTCGATCATGTCGCTCGCCGCGACGATGTAGTCGTCCCACTTCCTGCGGTTCCGCCAGTCCTCGGCCGTGATCTTGTAGCGCTTGTGCTTCGTCGCCTCGCGCTCCTTGAAGCGCGCGAGCTGCTCTTCCTGCGTGATCGCGAGCCAGAACTTCACGACGACGATCCCGTGCTCGGTCATCTCCTCTTCGAGCTCGTTGATCTCGCGATAGGCACGGGACCACTCGGCTTCGCTCGCGAAGCCCTCGACGCGCTCGACGAGGACGCGTCCGTACCACGATCGATCGAAGATCGCGAACTGACCGCGGCCGGGCATGTGCCTCCAGAAGCGCCAGAGGTACGGCTGCGCTCGCTCCTCGTCCGTCGGCGCGGCGATCGGGATGACGGCGTACTGCCTCGCATCGAGCGCCTGCGTGATGCGACGGATCGCGCCTCCCTTGCCGGCCGCGTCCATGCCCTCGAAGACCACGACCACGGCGTGCTTCTTCAAGCGCCGGCTCAGCCGTCCGAGCCTCTCCTGCGCCTTCACCACCTTGGTCGCGTACTTCTCCTTGGACAGGCGCTCCTCGAAGCGGAGGTTCCGGAGGAGGCCGGCGGTGTCGACGCTGCGGATCAGCGGAACGACCGACGGCACGGACACGGTGGCGTTCGACCCGTTCGCCTTGCCGTTCTTCGATGCGGGGCGCTTCTCGTCGAGGCGCGCGCGGATCGCGGCGAGCAGCGCCTTGCCGACGGTCAGCGATCGATAGTTCGCGTCCGAGCCGTCGATGACGAGCCACGGCGCCGAGCCCGTGCTCGTCTCGCGCAGCACGTACTCGCTGACCTTCCGGAAGCGGTCGTACCGCGCAAAGTTCTTCCAGTCCTGCGCGGTGACGCGCCACCGCGTCAGCTTGTCCTTCTCGAGCGCCTCGAGGCGCTTCTTCTGCGCCTTCTTCGAGAGGTGGAACCAGAATTTGACGAGGACGGCGCCCTCGTCGACGAGCATCTGCTCGAAGGCACGCACGCGGTCGAGCGCTGCGTCGAGACGCGCATCGCTCAGGTCTCCGTTCACGCGGCCGACGATCGGGTCCGTGTACCAGCTCCCGAACAGCACGCCGATCGTGCCCTTCGGCGGCAGCGCGAGCCAGAACCGGTACATCGGCGGCCGCTGCCGCTCGACCTCGGTCGGCGGTCCGAAGGCGCGCGTCCGGACGTGGCGTGGGTCGAGCCACTCGTTGAGGATGTTCACCGTCTCGCCCTTGCCCGCGCCGTCGACGCCGTTCACGAGGACGATCACGGGGAAACTCTTGTCTTGGAGCAGGCGGTACTGCGCGTCGAGGAGGTCGGCTCGCAGCTTCGCGACCTCCTTCTCGTAGCGTCGATCGTCGACGGTGTGTCCCAGCTCGGCGGACTCGAACATCGCTCGGACCTGTCGTTCGGAGGTCGGTTCACCCGTGCGTCATTGCACGGGATCCGGCTGATCGGAGAACCAGGCGCAGGCGTGGCTGTCGATGATCCCCGCGCCCATCGCGCGCCAGGTCAGCTTCTCCCACTGCCCGCGGTTGAGGATGACGTCGTTGTGGAGCGGGCTGCTCTCCCAGGCCGCGATCGCACGATTCGCGTCGAGGACCACGCCCGTCACCTCGCCCGGCTGACCGATCGTGATCTCGAAGCCGGTCGCCTTCATGCTCGTCAGCTCGGAAGGTTTGTCCCACATGCATTTGGCCTGCGCGTGATCCGCCGTGTAACAGCACGGCGTCCACGGTCCGTTCGACGACCAGCTGTGCCCGTTGCACTGCGGAGGGAGTTTCGGCGAGTCGCGGAGATCCTTCACGTGCGTCTCGGCGACGTACGAGAGGGACTTCGAGATCGGGAGCGCCGGAAGCCCGTGCTTCGCGCGGTACGCGTTGATGGCGTTCGCGAGCTCGAGCGATCGCGCGCTGATCTGAGGCGTGGGCTGAGGTTGCGGTTGGGGCTGCGGCTGCGGCTGCGGCGCCGGCTGAGGGACGGGCCACGGGAAGGGCGGCGCGCCGCCGCTGAGCAGGTGCCCGATCATCTCGAGCCAAGGGTTGTACGGCGGCCGCGAGCTCTGCGTGGGCGCAGGCTGCGGCTGGGGCGCGGGCTGCGTCGGCTGCGGTTGGGGTTGCGGCGCCGGCTGCGGCTGGGTGTGCGGCGGCGGGTAGTAGCCGGGCTGCTGCTGCGGCGGCGGGTAGTAGCCGGGCGGGTAGCCCGGCGGCGGATACTGCTGCGCGTACCCGGGCGGGTAGGTTTGTCCCTGCTGCTGCGTGGACTGTTGCGGCCGAATACACCCTGTCGCGACGGCGATCCCGACGACCAGTCCCAGTCCGAGCTTCACGTGACGGCGCATCACGTCGCAGCGTACCGCGATTCCACGTGAGGGAGTCGAGGTACGGGCGGCGAGGCGCCGACCCGGCGAGGCCTTCCGGGATCGCCGGCCGGAAGGCCGGTCAGGCTCTGCGGCGCTCGAAGAGGCCGCCGGCCCGCGTCGCGACGAGGGCGCCGAGCGCGATCATCGTGACGACGAACGTGACGATCCCTCCGACCCAGGGGATGGCGGAGAGAAGGAAGAAGGCGGCGCACCCGACGAGGAGATGAACGTACGCGTTCTGCGTTCGGTGTCCGGCCACCGCCGCGCCGAAGGTCGTCAGCACCGACGCGATCGCGCCGTAGAGGGCGAGCACGGCGAAGATGACTCCTGCGATGGCGACGGGGATGCCGATGATCGTGATGCAGAGGATCGTGAGGAGGATCAGCCCTCCGATCGATCCGAGGAGCGCGCTCACGATCCCGAGGGCGAACGAGCGCATCGGGCGCGATGCGACCTCGACACGGAGCTTCTCCATCCGCGGCGCGGCGAGCGCGAGCAGCACGCAGCCGAGCACGAAGAGGAGCGACATCTTCGTCAGCGAGCGGCCGAGCGCATGCACCACCCTCGAGAGCCGCGAGCCTTTCGACTCCGACGCATCGGTCGCCGCGTCCTTCTCTCCTCCGTCGTGGATCGTCACCTTGCCGGCGTGCCTGTCGTCGATGACGCGGCCGCCGATGATCGCGCCCTTCTCGCGCTTGAGCGATCCGCCTGCGACGGCGACGTCGCCGTCGATGCGGCCTCCCTTCTCCACCTTCAGCGATCCGCCGATCACGGTCGCGTTACCGATCACGCGGCCGCCCTTCGCCACCTTCGCCGCCCCGCCCATGACGACGAGGTCGCCGGTCACGGTCCCTTCGACGTTGAGCGAGCCGCCCGTGACCGTCACGGAATGGACGACCTCGTCCTCGTGTACGACGAGGCGGCCGCCGAAGACGTTCCGGTCCTCGCCCCGGACGGTCGGAACCGGCGGAGCGGCGGGCACGGCGGGGGGCGACGGCGGCTGCGCCGTGTCGAGCGGAGGAGGAGCCGGCGACGTCGGGGGCGCGGCGGGCGTCGCGTCGGCGGCAGGCGTGCCGTCGGCTGCGGCGGCGGGCGCGCCGGCGGACGTCCCGTTCGGAGCGGGCGTCACCGTGATGAGCTTGCCGTTCCGGTGCGCGATCACGTCGGCGTTCACGAAGAGCGCCTCGAGGACGGCGTCGGCCGGAACGTCCTCGACGTCGATCTGGACCTCGGCTCCGTCGATGGCCACGCCGTTCGTGATGACGAGGCTCCAATCGGCCTTCTTCGCGAGCTGCTTGAGACCGTCGCTCGGCTTGCCGCGGAATTCGAGGTCGACCTTCTTCTCGACGCCCGGCCACGAGCCTTCCTTCTTCACGGTCGCCCCGGCGCTGAAGGGGAGCGCGAACGCGAGCGCGGCGATGACGAGCATGCTGAGGAGTCGGGCGCGGTTCATCGGGAGATTTCCTTCTTCGGGAGGATGCGGGTCAGCGCGACGCCCATGGCGATGAGCGTCGCCGCCGCGACGTAGGTGACGAAGAGCCCGGCGGCGCTGCCGGGCTCGTCGAGGCCGCGCGCGACGGTGCCGAGTCCCTTCACGAGCATCGGCACACCGTGCGCGACCCAGTCGTGGAGCGAGGCGGTCTCCGCGCCGTCGAGGACGCTCGGCAGCATGCCGACGATCGCGGCGAGGATCCCTCCGGCGATCGCGACGCGAGGGAGAGGTCGTCGCGCGACGGCGCGCTCGTGCTCCGCTTTCGCACGGAGCTCTCGCTCGGTGTGCAACGAGAGCAGCGCTGCGTTGCCGAGGTGGGTCATGCACGTCGTGCAGCGCTCGACGTGGAGGCGAGCCGCGAGCGGCACGATCGCGTGCTCGCCGTCCGCGAGGGCGGTGAGCACGACGTCGCTCGCGTGGCCGCCTTCGGCCCAGAGCAGCTCTTCGGGGAGCAGCTCGGCCGCGTTCGCCTCGCCTGCATCGCGACGGCTCGCGTCGTTGTCGTGGTGGTCGCTCATGCGGAAGCTCCCTTGCCTTTCTTCGACCTCTCGATTTCGTCCTCGAGCGCCTCGGCCAGCGCCTTGCGCCCTCGCGTCACCCACGTCGCGACGGTCCCGAGCGGCACCCCGAGCCGCTTTCCGATCTCCTGGTACGAGAGCCCCTCGAGGTGGAAGAGCTCGAGGGCGCGGCGCGGTCCCTCCGGCAGCTTCTCCATCACGCGACGGACGCGTGCGGCTCGCTCCGCGAGCTCGAGCTGCTCGTCCGCCCCTGCGCTCGGATCGGCGAGTCGATCGACGATGGCCGTGGTCGAGCTCGGCGGATCCTGCGGGACGTCGACCGTGCGCGCTCGCTCTCTCTGACGCGTGCGCAGCATGTCGAGGGCGACGTGGCGCGCGATGCCGAGCAGCCACGGGCGCATCGGTCCGCGCGCTTGCGACGAAGACTCGAGCGCGCGCCGCAGCGCTTCGCTCGTGCAGTCCTCGACGTCCGCGTGATCGGGGCGCTCGCGGAGGACGCAGGCCACGACGGACCGGACGACGAGGTGGAGCTCCTGCGCCTGCTCGTGCAGCGAGGCAGGGCCGCGTCCGGCGAGCGCTCCGGGGCCCACGTCGTCGGGATGGGGCACAGGCCTGGTCATGAGCGCCGCGAACATCGTCCATACCCCTCGTCGATCGAGGGCGGCCCGAAATTTCGAGGCATCGCGCGGGTGGGTCCAAGTGTCGAGAATCACATGCTCCTCGGGCCGGTGAACGTCGCGTCCCGCTGGACACGGAGACCGATCGCCGCGACCCTGAGCCCCATGGCGGACGAGACGGCGAGCGGCGGCACGAAGGACGACAAGCCCGAGGCCGCCGAGCGCGAGCATGCGCCTGCGGCAGGCGCAGGGGCAGGGGAGAGCTCCGCTCCGTCACCGGACGCGACTCGTCACGAGCCTGCCCGAGCCGAGGCGTCCTCCGTCACGGGCGGCGCGGCGAGCGACGCGGCGAACCCCACGACGGCTTCGAAGCCGGTCAACATGGTCCACGAGTGGGCCGCCGCCATCGCCATCATGGTCGTCCTCGCGGCGATCCTCGGCTCGTTCATCTGGTTTCTGCGTGGGGCGAGCATGTGAAGGCGACCCGACCGAAGCCCACCGCCGCCGTTCGGGAGGAGTGGCTCCGTCGCGTGGAGGCGGAGTATCGATCGGCGGCGCGGACGCAACACCTCACGCTGTGGCTCATCCAGATCGGCGCCTCGCCGGATCTCGTGCGCGCCGGTCTGCGGATCGCCGCGGACGAGATGGTCCACGCCGAGATGAGCCATCGTGTCTTCGTCGCGGCGGGGGGCGAGGGCGGTCCGCGGCTCGCGCGAGAGACCCTCGAGCTGCCGCGAACCGCGGACGAGCCGCTCGAGAACGACGTCGCGAGGGCCGCCGTGGAGATCTTCTGCCTCGGCGAGACCGTCGCGGTGCCGCTCTTCAAGGAGCTGCGTGCGGAGTGCACGGTTCCGGTCGCGCGCAAGGCGCTCGACCGCGTCCTCAAGGACGAGGTGCGTCACCGCGACTTCGGCTGGACGATGCTCGGATGGCTCCTCGAGCATCCGATGGCGGAGGAACTGCGAGCGCTCGTCGTACGCGAGCTGCCGTCGTGGTTCGCGCGCCTCCGGGCCGCCTATGCTCCGCCCGTGAAGGGCGCGGAGCCTCCGATGAGCGACGAGGAGCGCGCGTGGGGGCTCATGCCGATCGCGCTCTATCGGAAGTCCGTCGACAAGGCGCTCACGCGCGACTGGATCCCTCGCTTCGCGCGCGCTGGGATCGACGCTCGCGCCGCGTGGGACGCCTCGAGCCCTTGAGCGCCTCGCGGATCCGTCCGTCGGAGCACGATGTTCTTCTTCCTCTCGAAGCTTCTCGATGTCTTCTTCAGCCCGCTGACCTGGGTGATCCTCTGCGTCGCCGCGGCGCTTCCCTGGCGTCGACCGCGCCGGCCCTCGGCGTGGCGCCGCCGCCGTGCGATCGGCGTGCTCGGGCTCGTGATGCTCGTCGTCTTCTCGCTGCCGGCCGTCTCGAACGCGATGTTCGGCTGGCTCGAGCGCACCGCGGTGTCGACCTACAGGCCCGACGTGACGTACGACGCCGTCGTCCTCCTGGGAGGAGTGACCGACGAGCGCGTGATGGCGGTCACCGGCCAGCCTGCGTACAACGAGAACGTCGAACGGCTCGTGATGACGCACCGGCTCCTCGCCGAGGGCAAGGCGCGCTTCGCGATCGTCTCGGGGGCCGCGGTGGAGCCCGAGCTTCGCGCGTGGAGCGAGGCTCGCGTGCTCGCCGATCAGCTCGTCGCGTGGGGCATCGAGCCGTCGCGTGTCATCGTCGAGGACGAGGCGCGCAACACGCGCGAGAACGCGGTGTTCTCGAAGCGCATCGCCGTCGAGCGCGGCTTCCGCGAAGTGCTGATCGTGACGAGCGCGTTCCACATGCGGCGCTCGGCGGAGTGCTTCGCGGCCGTGGACATGAAGGTCGACACGCTCGCCGTCGACTATCGCGCATACCCGTCCCGGTTGCGGCTCACGGAGCTCCTCCCACGCGCCGGCGCGTTCGCCGAGTCGGCGGCGATGCTGCGCGAGCTGTTCGGGCTCTGGGTCTATCGTTTCCGCGGATACGCCCGGCCGGTCTCTCAGCCGGCCTCGTCGCCGCCGTCGGCGCCGGAGTCCGCAGGCTCGGCGTCGGGACCCGCGCTCGCGTCTCCGCCGCCGTCCGCCCCTCCGTCCGCACCGCGCGTGCCTCCGTCGCCGCACGAGCAGACGCCTCCGTGATGTGCGGCCGCGCACGTCCACACGCCGCCGCGGCACCGGCACTCGAAGAGGAGCGCCAGACCGTGATCGCCTTCGGGGCTGCAGCACGGACGGACCGCCACCATGCTGCATGCCTCTCCTTCGTACGTGCATGCGCCGGACGGGACGGCGTCGATCGTCGGGGCGACGCCGCCGCGCTCGTCCCATACCATCGTCGGATGCATCCCGCAGCGCTGCACGCAGACGGGGTGCGGGCTCTGGTTCGGTCCCGGCGGGAACGTCGCGTCCCAGGGGTGCGCCGGTCCCGTCGAGCACGGGCTCCGCGGACCGACGTACGGCGGCTCCGAGTAGGGGCCGTAGTCGCCCGAGGGCTCCGGCGGGCCGCTCGGCGAGCACGCCGCGACGATGGCGATCGCCGAGGCGCACGCGGCGACGATCGCGACGCGACGAGAGGACGTGCGCTTCATCGCGAGCCCTCCGGCGCGTTCGGGACTGCGGCCACGATCGCGCGCCAGAGATCCTCGCGCATCTCGCGCGTGATCGTGTGGCCGACGCCCTCGTACTCCTTGATCTCCGCCTCGTTGCCCTGCGCCCTGAAGGCGCTGACTGCCTCGCGGCCCCATTTCACGTCGAGCACTTTATCGCTCGTGCCATGGAAAGCCAGGATCGGCGCCGCGCGGGCCTTGTCGCGCGGGAGTAGCGGTCCGGGGCACGAGCCGGCGACCGGGAACGCGCGGATCACCGCGTCCGGATGGCGCGCGGCGATGGCGAAGGAGAGGATGCCTCCCTGCGAGAAGCCGGTGACGATCATCTTGCGCCCGGCGGCGAGCTTGGCGAGCCCTCGCCAGAGCCGCTCCTCGGCGGCGGCGACGCGCGCGCCGAACTGCTCGTCCGTCATCCCCTCCTCGAAGCGGAACCACGACCAGCCGTCGCCCCAACGATCGAACGCCCGCGGCAGCGCGATCTGGACCTTCGCGGGGAAGCGTCGCCAGTCGTCGACCCAACGATCGGGGCGATCGCCCATCCCGTGGATGGCGACGACGAGCGGCGAGCTCTCGAGCGCTCCGTTCGGAAACAGCTCGATCATCTCGACGCCTTCGTGGTGCGTCGTCCTCGGCCAGCTCGGGCTCGTCTCGCGGCTCCGGCTGCACGCGCCGAGCGCGCCCGGGACGAGCGTCGCACCGATCCCGAGGAGGACGTGACGTCGCGTGAGCATGGCGCACGCGATGGTACAATGCACGCCATGCTTCGGCGCCTCGCTTTCGGCTCTTCTCTGCTCGTCGTCGTCCTCGGTTGCTCGGATTCGAGCGATCCGAAGCCGGATCCGGAGCCGGAGCAGAAGAGCCGCTACGCGCCGACGGTCTTCCCGCCGCTCGGCGATGCGCCGACGACCGCGGAGCGCACGATCGTCGTGCGCACGCCGCGCGCGAACCCGAACCAGGGACCGAACCCCGCGCTGCCCGACGCGCTCGCGGATTACCTCGCGCGAGGGTTCGGGGAGTTCGATCTCGGTCCTGGCGACGCGTACGTCACGCGCGTGATGGACGAGGGCGAGCAGCCGCCGCCGCCCGGGCCCAACGCCAAGCGCCTCGTGCGCTTCGCGCACCTCGCCGACTTGCAGCTCGCCGACGACGAGTCGCCGACGCGCCTCGGGCAGTTCGACGGAGAGGGCCCGACCTCGTCGGCGCTCCGCCCGCAGGACGCGTACCTCTGTCACATGGCGAACGCCGCCGTGCGGACGATCAACGCGCTCCACGCCAAGGACCCGATCGCGTTCACGCTGATGGGCGGTGACAACGCCGACAGCGCGCAGACGAACGAGGTCGAGTGGGTGCTCGACATCCTGAGCGGCGCCGAATCGGTCGAGTGCGACTCGGGCGACGACGACGACATCGTCGAAGGGCCCGACAACGACGGCAAGGATCCGTTCAAGGCCGAGGGCCTCGAGATGCCCTGGAAGTGGGTCACGGGGAACCACGACGTGCTCATCCAGGGCAACTTCGTCGTCGACGACGAGCAGCGGCAGAAGGTGCTCGACGTCGTGGCAACGGGAGGTACCCGTCGCTACGACAACGGGCTCAAGGGTCTGGTCGAGCGCGGTGATTTCGTGATCCCGGACCCGAAGAGGGCGCTCCTCAGCGGCCACGAGCTGATGGCGAAGGTCGGCGGGCACGGTGACGGACACGGCATCGGCCAGGCGGAGATCGAGAGCGGTCGTGCGACGTACACGTTCGACGTCGACGGCACGCCGCTGCGCTTCCTCGTCATCGACACCGCGCATCCGAACGGCGCCTCCGAAGGCGTCATCACGCAGGGCGAGATCGACCGTGTCATCAAGCCGCTGCTCGACAAGGCGAAGGCCGACGGCAAGTGGGTCGTCCTCTCGTCGCACCACGGCGTCTTCAGCCTCTCCGACGGCACGGGGCTCGGCGGCACGAAGGCACCGGACGCGCTCACCGCGGAGCAGTGGAAGACGTTCGTCGGTCAGTACGACAACGTCTTGTTCAGCATGGTCGGGCACTCGCACCGCCATCGCGTCGAAGCCATCAAGCCGGAGTCGGGACACCCTTGGTGGGAGGTCATGACGGCCGCGATCGCGGACTACCCGCACCAGTTCCGGATCGTGGAGATCTTCGATCAGGACAACGGCTGGGTCATGCTGCGCGCGACGGCGGTGGACTTCTCGACCGAGGGTGATCCGATCGCCCTCGAGGGCAAGAAGCGCGGCATCGTGGACTTCACCTCGGGCTGGCTGCCGGCGGACGACGTCGAGGCCCATCACAAGAACGTCGAAGTGTGGATCCGAAAGCCGTGACGAGAGCGCCGATCGCTGCCGCGCTCGTTCTCGTCGCGGCGGCCTGCAAGAAGCCGTCGCCGCCGCCCCAGGAGGAGCCGCCGCCGTCGGTGAGCGTCTCGCCCCCGACGACCGTCCCGCCTGCTGCGGTGGAAGGCGTGGCACCGGTGAGCGATTTCGCCGACGCGGCCCTCCCCGAGGGCCAGACGCCGTACGAACAGGCGCGCGCCTACGCCGCCAACGGCCAGCTCTGGCTCGCTCGCCTCGTGCTCGAGAAGAAGGCGCTCGGCGCCGACGGGACGAAGCAAGAGCTCGAGCTCCTCGCCTCGATCTGCCACGAGCAAGGCGACGAGGCGTGCGTGATGCAGTGCTCGAAGAAGCTCGGCAAGAAGCTCAAGTTCGACGGTGGCGCCCCGCGCCCGAAGATCGATCCGGGCGAGCACGAGGAGCCCGCGACGGACTTGGCGCGCGCGCGTGACCTCACGCTCAAAGGGCAGTACACCGAGGCGCGCGGCATCCTCGAGCCCAAGCTGCTGGACGGAAAGGCATCGAAGGCCGAGATCCGTCTCTTGCGGACCGTGTGCAAGAACCAGGGCGACCGGATGTGCATCGCGCTCTGCGACGCGAAGCTGAAGTAGCCCTTCTCCGGAGACGATGAGCCCGCCGCGGCAAGGGACGATCGAGCGCTGGGCGTGGGACTACGTCACGACGACGTCCCTCGCCGACAAGCTCGATCCGCCGCCGCCGCCCTCGGAGTGGGAGCCGGCGTTCGCCGGTCGTCGGCTCGAGCGGCCGGGGCGTCCGCCGGAGCTCCGCGTCACCGAGCGCGCCGGCAAGACGCGCGGGCTCCGGTCGCCGCTCGGGCGGGCCCGTGCCATCCACACCTTCCTCCATCACGAGCTCCAGGCGGCGGAGCTCATGGCGTGGGCGATCCTCGCTTTCCCCGAGGCTCCCGTGGCCTTCCGGCGCGGGCTGCTTCGCATCGCGCTCGACGAGACGAGGCACATGCGCATGTACGCCGATCACCTCGCCCGCCTCGGCCACGGCGTGGGCGACTTCCCGGTGCGCGACTGGTTCTGGACGCGTGTGCCCACCTGCCGCGATCCGGTCTCCTTCGTCGCGGTCATGGGCCTCGGCCTCGAGAGCGCGAACCTCGACCACACGGCGTCGTTCGCCGAGCGCTTCCGCGAGGCCGGCGACGAGGAGGGCGCCCGCCTGCAGGAGATCGTCGGTCGTGAAGAGATCGCGCACGTGCGGTTCGGCGTGCGCTGGTTCTCGGAGCTCACCGGCGGGCTGACGTTCGATGCGTGGGCGCGCGCGCTGCCCGAGCCGCTCACGCCGCTCCTCATGCGCGGCAAGCCGATCCGGCGCGAGGCGAGGCTCTCTGCCGGACAGCCCGAGACGTTCCTCGACGAGCTCGAAGCGTGGCAACCCGAGTCGCCTGGGTCCTGAACCTCGACGCGGACCTCGAGCTCGCGTCGGGCGAACGCTACGCGCCGACGAACGCGGTGCGCGCCGCGATGGCTCCGCACGTCGAGCGTCTCGCCGCGACGCTGCTCGGACCCGACGACGTGCTCGTCGACGAGACCTCTCCACGAGGCGTGGCCGAGGGCCTGTCGGGGCGCGCGTTCTGCCCGACCCGTCGCGCGCGCTCCATCCTCCGTCGCGCCGGAGCCGTTCCCGAGCCGCATCCGCCCTTCGAGGTGCTTCGCGTCGCGAACGGCCGCGCGTTCTGCGCGTCCCTCGGGCAGACGCTCCCAGGCGCGACGTTCGCGCGCGATCTCGAGACGGCCGCGAGCGTGCTCGCGGCGCCGCCGCCGGAGCCGGTCGCGCGTTGCTGGCGCGTCAAGCGCGCCTTCGGCATGGCGGGGCGCGGCCATCGCGTGATCGATCCGGGCCCGCTCTCCGACGGAGACCACACCTTCTTGCGTGCGGGCATCGCGGAGGGCGGCGTGCAGATCGAGCCGAACGTCGCGATCGATCGCGAGCTCGGCCTCCACGGGATGCTCGACCCGACCGGGGCCGTCGTCTGGGGCCGGCTCGTGGCGCAGACGTGCGACGCGCGCGGCCAGTGGCTCGCGACGACCATCGCCGAGGACGTCGAGCCGGAGATCGAGCGCACGATCGCGGCCGAGGCGCGCCGCGTCGCCGAGGCGCTCCATGCGATGGGGTACTTCGGTCCGTTCGGGATCGACGCGTTCACGTATCGCGATCGCGACGGCGGGATGCGCCTGCAGCCGAGGAGCGAGATCAACGCTCGCTACTCGATGGGGTTTCCCGTCGGGATGCGGGACGATTCGGACGAGTGATCGCGTGGACCGGGCAAGAGACCGACCGGTCAGCGTCGTGTCGGCCGTGAGAGGCCTCCTGGGCGCTCCGGTCGCGCGCCAGGACCGGAAGTGGTTTAATGAAGGCTCGGAGAGGTATGCGGGCGGCGGCGCTCCTGCTCGGAGGATTGTCTTGCCTCGCGTGGTTCGGGTGCTTCCCGGATCCGGACGGGGATCCCATTTCGCTCGCATGCCGGAGCTGCAAGCAGCCGACGCGCTCGAATCCCAACGGCGGCGTGGAGGGCGAGGACGACGGCGGCGTTCCTGTGCCGATCGAAGTGGAGGACCCGCCTCCGGCTCCGAAGAAGTGCTCGTCGTCCACGCCGTTCGGTCCGCCCGTGCTCGTGCCCGGGATCGATCCCGCGCGGCACGCCTCGTCGCCGCACCTCACGCCCGACGAGCGCGTCATCTACTTCACGAGCCACGATCCGGACGTCTCCGCGCAGGTCTATCGCGCCTCACGCATCTCGCGAACCGAGCCGTTCGGTCCCGCCGAGCCCGTGCCCGGGATCAACAGCACGTCGAACGACAACGATCCGACGATCTCGGCCGACGGCCTCGTGCTCGTCTTCCACACGGGCCGCGAGGGCAACCAGAACGTGTGGTGGGCGAAGCGCGCCGATCCGGCGGGCGACTTCGGCGCGCCCGTCCCCGTGCCGGGGATCGCGTCGCCCGAGTACGACGGACAAGGCTTCTTCCACGTCGCCGGCGACGAGCTCTGGTTCGTGTCGACGCGCAACGGGACCTTCGACTTGTTCCGCGCGAAGCGAAACGGCGACGGCTTCGACGAGCCCGTTCCCGTCACCGAGCTGAACACGCCGCAGGACGAGTTCTTGCCGTTCCTCTCCGAGGACGGGCTCACGATCTACTTCAGCTCGACGCGCGAAGGCGGCAAGGGCGGGCAGGATCTCTACATCGCGACGAGGACGGATCCGAACGCACCCTTCGGTGCTCCCGTGCCGATCGTGGAGCTCAACACGGAGGTCAGCGAGCAGGCGGGATCGATCTCTCCCGACAACTGCCGCATCTACTTCTCGCGCCACGTCGGGCCGGGCGGGCAGCAGGTCTTCATGGCCGAGCGACCGTTGCCTTGAGAGGGCTCCGGGCGCCGCGGCTTCGAGAGGCGCTCAGAAGATCTCGATGATGACGACGTCGCTCGACGGTGCGCGGCCGCCTCCGCCACCGAACGAGCCCGACGGAGGTGCCGGTAGCTCCGTCGAGCCCGAGGGGCCGCTCGTGCCGAAGCCGCCGCCGCCGGTGCCCGACGCGCCGAGGCCGGCCGCGCCCGGGATGCCGCCGCTCGTGCCTCGGCCGGTTCCGATGTTCGTGCCGCCGGTGCCGGGCAGCGGGTCCGGGCCGGGCGAGGGGATGTTGCCCGTGCCTTGACCCGTGCCCGTCGCGCCTGCTCCCGCCGCGCCGGAGATCCCTTGGCCGGCGCCGATGCCCGTGCCCGCGCCCGAGCCTCCGCCCGTTCCGGCGTTGCCCGTCGGGCCTCGCTGCTCCGTGAACGGATCGGCACCGCCGACGCTCTCGCGTGGCGCGCCGTCGCCCAGCTCCCCGTCGCCGGGCGCGCCGCCGCTCCCAGGGGCCGAGCCGCCACCGCCTCCTCCTCCCATGCCGACGGCCGGGGGCTCGGGGAAGGGAGGACGGCTGATCTTCGCAGGCGGCGGTCTCTCGTCGTCGAGGTCGGCGCAGGACAGGACGCCGAACGGCGCGAGCGCGAGCAGCACGGCGGGCAGAGCGCGAGCGTGAGTCATGACGGACCTCGCGACGGCGAGGTGCAGTCGTCGTGCCTCGACGCGCGCCTCAGCGGCCGGCGACGAGCTCTTCCAGCCTACCGAGAGCGCGCTCGATGGAGTCGGAAGGAGGTCCGAACGAGAAGCGGACGTAGCCACGGAAGCGCGACACGCGACCGTGGCGGCGCTTGCCCGGGTTCACGTCGAAGAACTCGCCGGGCACGACGATCACCTTCTTCGCGAGGGCGGCGCGGAAGAAACCCATCCCGTCGTTGAGCGGCGGAGGGAGATGACTGACGTTGCCCCAGCAGTAGAACGTCCCGTCGGGGATGCGATCGAAGCGGACGCCCAGGCGTTCGAGCTTCGAGAGCATGCGGTCACGCTTGTCGCGGAACGCGTTCTGGATCGCGAGCGTCTCCTTCGTGACGTAGTCGTCGTCGAAGAGCGGGATGGCCGCGCGCTGGAGCGGCTTCGAGCCTCCGCCGTCGAGGAAGGATCCGGCGCTCGCGAACCGCTCGATGACGGCCTTGGGACCGATCGCCCACGTGATGCGCCAGCCCGGGTAGCGCCAGTTCTTCGTGAACCCGTCGAAGATGACGACCGGATCCTTGTCGACGTCCTTCACGTACCTGGCCGCGCTCTCGACCGGGAGCGCGCCGGGCCGGCCGCGGTAGACGTAGTGGGAGTAGAACTCGTCGAGCAGGAGCGTGCAGTCGAGATCGCGCGCCACTCCGACCCACCGATCGAGCTCCTCGTCCGCCACGAGCTTGCCCGTCGGGTTGCACGGGTTGGACAGCAGGATGGCGGACAGGCCGCGCCCGAGGATCTCTCGCCGGAGATCTTCCGCCGTGAAGCTGTATCCGCGCTCGCCGTCGAGGAGGATCGGGATGCTCGTGAACGCCTTGAAGATGTCGAGCAGCTCCTCGTACGCGGTGTAGTCCGGGATGAAGTGACCGAGGTTGATGCTGCCCAGGCTCGCCGCGGCGCGGGTCAGCGCGGCGCGCCCTCCGCCGGACACGCAGACGTTCTCGGCCGTGTACTGCGACGGCATGCCCTTGCGATAGAGGCGGTTGTAGAGCGCTGCGATCGCCTCGCGCAGCTCCCAGAGCCCGGCGACCGGCGCGTACTCCTGATCGTCCGGCGCGATCGTGACGGCGTGCACGCGCGGCGGAGAGCCGGGCAGCTCGCCGGTCTCGGGCATCCCCTGACCGAGGTTGCACCACTCGGGATCCGTCGTGGAGAACCCGAGCTTCGTGGCCTCGCTCGTGACGAAGATGACACCGGTCTTCGGGACGGGACGGAACGCGTGGAGGTCGGCGTTGGGCTCTTGCACGGGCGAACCGTACCACGGAGGGCGGTCTCCCGGCCTCGTTCGTCCAGCGGCGAGCTTCGTCGAGTGGCTGCCGATCGCGTCCGGTGCGTCGCTGGCGCGACCCCGAGCCCCCGCTCGGCTGTAGGAGGTCGAGGCGCCTCGAGACCGACCGGTCCGCTCGTCACGATCACCCCGGGAGCGACGGTCCCCGTGCGCGTCCACCCGAAGAACCCGGCCGAGATCCTCATCGAGATGGATTGATCGTCGCGGCGGCCGAAGGCACGTGCGGACGAGCGCTCACGGCGGCGGCACGTCCGAGAGCGCCGTCGAGAGGTGAGCGATGAACGAACGCACCGCCGCCGTGAGGCTGCGGCGCGCCGGATAGACGAGCCACATGCCGCCGTGCGCGCCCTCGTATGCAGGAAGAACGCGCCGGATCCCGCCCGCCGCGAGCTCGGGCCCGCAGGACTTCGTGGGCAGGAGCGCGATTCCGAGGCCGGCGGCGGTGGCCTCCTTCGCCGCCTGCAGCTCGTTGACGACGATGCGTGGCTTCAGCGTCACGCGCTCTCGTTTCCGGCCGCGCTGGAGGATCCACGTCACGCCCGCCTCCGCCGAGCGGAGCGCGATGCAGTCGTGCGAGCGCAGGTCCGCGAGCGTGCGCGGCGGCCGGCGCGACGCGAGGTACTCCGGGCTCGCGAAGAGCTGGTAGGTCGCCGACCACAGCTTCCTGCCGGCGAGGTCGATGCTGTCGACGTCGCCCGCGCGGAGCGCGACGTCGAACCCCTCGCCGATGAGGTCGACCCGGCGCTCCGTGAGGTCGATCTCGAGGCTCACCTGCGGGTTGGCGCGCAGCCACGGCGCGACCGCGCGCGCGACGACGCCGCCCAGCGCGACCGGTGCGGTCATGCGCACGCGTCCGCGGGGCTCCTCCTGCAGCTCGCGGAGGCGTGCGCCGCCTTGAGCGAGCTCGTCGAGCGCGCGCTCGGCATGCTCGACGTAGGTGGTGCCTGCGTCCGTGAGGCGGAGGCGACGCGTGGTCCGCTCGAGCAGGCGGACCGCGAGGCGCGACTCGAGGCGAGCGATGTGGCGGCTCACCGTCGACACGGGCACTCCCCGCTCGCGGGCCGCGGCGGTGAAGCTCCCCGCGCGGACGACGCGTACGAGGAGCGCTACGTCGTTCAGGTCGAGATCCGTCATTGCGTCAGCAGCAATAATCGATTCCGAAATTCGACACTATTGCGTCCGCCCCGGACGACGCAACATCGAGCGCATGTCGAAGCGAATCATCGTCACGGGAGCTACGGGAACCATCGGCAAGGACGTCGTTCGTCTGCTCTCCGAAAGGAAAGCCGACGTCGTCGCGGTCGTGCGCGATTCGGCGAAGGCCGACGCGCTGACGAAATCGGGCGTGAAGGTCGCATTGGCGACGTTCGAGGACGGAGCCGCGCTGCGCGCCGCCTTCGCGGGAACGGACACGGTGGTGGCGATCACGCCCGCGAACGCGCGCGCCTTCGAGCAGGCGACCGCGGTGATCGACGCCGCCCGTCAGGTGGGCGTGCGGAGGATCGTCCGCGTGTCGGCGCTCAAGGCGGATCCGGACGGGCCTACGGACAACACGCGGCAGCACGGGCGAGCGGAGGCCGCGCTGCGCGACTCCGGGCTGGCGTACGTCGTCCTGCGCCCGCACTTCTTCATGCAGAACATCCTCGGCTCGCTGACCGCGATCCTGCGCGACGGCAAGCTCCACTTCGGGGTGGGCGACGGGCGCATGGGCATGATCGACACGCGCGACGTCGCGGACGCCGTCGTCGCGGTCGTCTCGACGTCCGAGCACGACGGCAAGACGTACGAGCTCACCGGTCCGGCGAGCATCGATTACCACGCGGTCGCGGCGGCCATCGGGCGCGGGCTCGGGCGCGAGGTGCAGTACGTGCCCGTCACCCCCGAGGCTGCGAGCGAGGCGGTCCGTGCGTTCGGCGCGGACGAGTGGACCGTCCGGCTCATCCGCGACTACTGCACGGCGTACTCGAAGGGCTTCGGCGATTTCACGACGGACCACGTCCAGCGGATCACGGGGCACCCGCCGCGCTCGATCGACGACTTCGTGCGCGAGGTCCTCGTACCGGCCGCGCGGTGAGCGGGGCACCGCGACGCGGTCGTGATCACTTCCACTTCACGCCGGCGATCGAGCAGGCGAGCTCGGCGAGCATCTGGACCGCCGCCCCGTACGAGCCCGCGTCCTCGGAGCTCGCGTTGCCTTGGAGGCTTCGCGCATAGACGCCCTGCGCGATCGCGGCGAGGCGGAAGATGCCGAACGCCATGAAGAACGGCCAGCTCTCGATCTCGCCGCGTCCGGTCAGGCGGCGATACTCGGCGACCATCTCGTCCTCGGTCGGGATGCCCAGCGCGGCGAGATCGATGCCGGCGAGCCCTCCGCGGCCCGGGATGTTGAAGTGGTAGCCCATGCAAGCGTACGCCAGATCGCTGAGCGGGTGCCCGAGCGTGGAGAGCTCCCAGTCGATGACGCCGATGGCCTTCGGCGTGCCCTCGGGCGAGAACAGGATGTTGTCGATGCGGTAGTCGCCGTGGACGAGCGTGGTCTCGTCGTTCTTCGGGACGTTCTCGCCGAGCCAGCGCATGAGCGCCTCCATCGGCGCGACGTCGGACGTGCGCGACGCCTGGTACTGCTTCGACCACCGCTCGACCTGACGCTGGACGAAGCCGCCGACCTTGCCGTAGTCGCCGAGCCCCACGGCGGCCCAGTCGACCATGTGCAGCTCGGCGAGCACGCGCACGTACTCGGAGTAGAGCGCGCGCCGGTCGTCCTTCGAGAGCTCGGGCAACGTCGGATCCCAGAAGATGCGGCTCGGCGCCCATCGCATGACGAAGAAGGGCGTGCCGATGACGGACGCGTCCTCGCACAGCGCGAGCGCCTCGGGCACGGGGACCTTCGTGCCGCGTAGCGCGCGCATGACCCGGTACTCGCGCTCGACCGCGTGGGCGGAGGGGAGGAGCTTCCCCGGCGGCTTCTTCCTCACGACGAGCTGCACCTCGCCGTTCGGCCCTTCGACGCCGATCCAGTAGGTCGGGTTCGACTGGCCGCCCTTGAACTGGAGCACCGTCGCCTTGCCGCCGGCGCACTCGTCGACGTTGCGGCCGAGCCATTCGGCGAGCTTCGTCTCGTCGATGCGATGCGCTTCGCGAGGAGGCCGCGTGTTCGGAGGGGGAGTGAGCGCCATGCGTCGGTCCTGTCTTATCTGTATGCTGCCCGTGTGACCAGTCTCGACCTCCCGCCTCGTCTCGTCGAGCTCCGCGCGCGCGTGCGGACGTTCATGGACGATTACGTCATCCCCGCGGAGCGGCGGATCCTCGAAGAGGACGCCGAGAAGAAGCGCGACACGCTGAACGCGCTACGCGAACGGGCGAAGAAGGAGGGGCTGTTCGTCCCGCACCTGCCGAAGGAGCTCGGAGGGCTCGGCCTCGGCATCATGGGGATGTGCGCCCTCTTCCGCGAGATGGGGCGATCACCGGTCGGGGCGGCGTGCTTCAACTGCGACGCTCCCGACCAGGGCAACATGGAGCTGCTCCTCAAGGCCGCGTCGCCGGCCATCCGCGAGAAGTGGCTCGGTCCGCTCGCCCGCGGCGAGATCACGAGCGGCTTCTCGATGACCGAGCCCGCGCCCGGCGCGGGCGCCGATCCCACGAACCTCCGGACGCGCGCGACGAAGATCGACGGCGGTTGGGTCATCGACGGGCACAAGTGGTTCACGACGGGCGGCGGCGACGCGGCGTTCCTCATCGTGATGGCGCGCACGTCCGACGACCCGCGCACGGGGGCGACGATGTTCGTCGTCGACCGCCACGCCGAGGGCGTCGAGCACGTGCGCGACATACCCGTCATGAGCCCGCCCATCCTCGCGCACCGCGAGGCGGAGATGCGCTTCAACTCCGTCCGCGTCGGCGACGACGCCGTCCTCGGTCAGGTGGGCGAGGGCTTCCGCCTCGCGCAGGCGCGGCTCGTCCCCGCGCGCCTCACGCACTGCATGCGCTGGCTCGGCCTGGCGGATCGCACGCTCCACATGTGCCGCGAGTACGTGCTCACGCGCGAGAGCTTCGGCAAGACGCTCGCGCATCACCAGATGATCCAGAAGATGATCGCGGACGCGGCCGCCGGGATCCACGCGGGCAACCTGATGACGATCCACTGCGCGTCGATGCTCGAGAAAGGGCTCGAGAAGGAGGCGCGTCCGTACTCGTCGATGGCGAAGAACCACGTCGCGCGCCTTCTCTGTCGCGTCCTCGACGACGCGATCCAGATGCACGGCGCGCTCGGCTACAGCGAGGACAAGCCGTTCTCGCTCTGGTATCGCTTCGCGCGCGCGGCGCGGATCGCGGATGGACCGGACGAGGTCCACGACGTGCTCGTCGCTCGTGACTTCCTCCGCGGCGCGTTGACGACGCTCGTCTGATTGGGCAAGGTGCGCGCGATGGCGGACACGGTCGACGGCATCGTCGAGCTCCTCGAGCGCGAAGGCGTCACGAAGGCGTGCGAGGCGGTCGAAGGCTGGGCGAGGGAGGGACGTTGGCACGATCTCGTCGCGCTCGCGGCGGCGCTCGAGGAGCGCTGCCCGGTGGACGCGGCCCACGAGGACGAGCGCGGGCGTCACGAGATCGTGGCCGATCACATCGAGGATCAGATCGCCCTCGCGCCCGCGGCGGAGGCGATCGACGCGCTCTTGTCGCTCTCCCTCCGCGACCGCGAGCGCTCCGTCGTCGTCCCGCGCACGCGCTCGATGCGCGTCGCCGCGTTCGCCTCGCGCCTCGGCTACGCGCACGGCGCGGACGCACTGCTCGCCGCGCTCGACCGCGCAGGCGAGCGTCCGGAGCACCAGGAGCTCTTCGCTTGCTGGATGCAGGAGGTCGTTCTCCGCGGCGGCTCGCTCGTCGGCGAGCCTCGCGCCGAGCGCTTCCGCGAGGCGCTCGCGAAGCAGAATCATCCGCTCGCGGTCCTTCCGCTCGAGCTCCGGAACATCGAGCGCGAGGCGCCCTCGTACATGCCGCTGTACGGCGACAAGGGGCTCGGCCGCGCGATCGACACGCTCGCGAGCGGCGCCGTCTCGGTCCGTACGATCCCCCCGCCGGCCGAAGGCGCGACCGTCCGCGCGACCCGGCTCACCGAGCCCTCCGTGGTCGATCGGATGTGCACGGCCGTGCGACCGTGGACGGAAGGCACGAGCGGCAAGGTCGAGGCGAAGCTCTTCGCGATCGAGCCGCCGGTCACCGCCTCCTCTCTCGGGAGCTGGCTCCTCCGCGCGCTGCCGCTCGAGTCGACGGCCGGCGTGGCGCGGCTCGACTGCTCGCGCGCGCAGGCGGAGAACGTCTTCGGCCCGCTCTTCTCGGCGGCGTCGAACGGCGGCGCCTACTCCTCCGGTCTCGGCGGAGCCTACGGGCGTCTCGCGGCGTGGACGTCGCTCGGCGCGCTCGTCGGTGCGCCCGAAGGCGCCGGCATCGAGGCCATCGACGCGCAGACCGCAAAATGTGCGTTCTTGTCTTTCCGCGCGCCCGGTCCGTGGTTCCACGACGTCGCCTGGGACCTCGGCGTGCTCGTGCTCCGCGCCGATGGTCGCACCGCCGCCGTGCTCGCGGCCACCGACAACGAGTGAAGGCCTCCGACGGCCTCTCGGTCGCGGTCGTGGCGTGCTAAGGCATGGACCATGACCGACGCGAGCACTCCCGAGGCGAAGGGCCTGCCGACGATCGACGTCAACGAGTACGGCGGGAAGAAGGACGGCGTGAAGCAGTCGATGAACCGGCGACTGTTCATGCAGCTCCTCGTCTTCCGGACACCGCCCGCGAGCGGCGGAGCGAAGATGTCGCCCGACGCGCTCGGCGGGGAGCTCTTGAAGACGCTCCGCGAGCGGAAGATCCCGGGCGTCGTCTACGCGGACACGATGGATCCGCGCAGCCTGGGCCTCCTCACGTGGAGCGAGGATCCCGCGCGCTTCGTGCGCGACGTGCGGCCCCTCTTCTCGGAGCCGCTGCTGTCGGACGTCGAGCTCCGGAACGACTTCGCGATGATCGGGCGTACGTACGGCACGGGGCACGAGCCCGATCTCGAGTGGACGCTCCTCCGGCGGCCGATCGAGAACGTCACGAACGAGGCGTACCGCTGGCACGTCTGGTACCCGCTCCGTCGCAAGGGCGCGTTCTCGCGGCTCGAGCCGATCGAGCAGAGCCACATCCTCCGCGAGCACGCCGCGCTCGGCATCGCGTACGGCCAGGCGGAGCTCGCGCACGACGTCCGGCTCGCGTGCCACGGCATCGACGCCGGAGACAACGAGTTCGTGATCGGCCTCGTCGGGCGCGACCTGCACCCGCTCTCGCATCTCGTGCAGGCGATGCGCAAGACGAAGCAGACGAGCGAGTTCGTCGAGAAGATGGGGCCCTTCTTCGTCGGCTGGGTCCTCGGAGCGAGCACGGGGGCGTGAGCGTGAGGGGCGGGGCGACCGCGCGCGTGCTCCTCGTCCTCGGCGCGCTTCTCGTCGCCGGCTGCGGAGGCGCCGCGTCCGAGCAGGCGGCGATGCGCGGGCAGGAGCCCACGCACGCGCACGTCTTGCACGCGCACGGCCCGCACGCGCACGGGCACGGTCACGCGCGGACGCACGACGATCCAATCGAGCGCGCGCTCGATCGGGTCGCGGCGATCCACGGCGCGCCCGGGCCGTGGGCGGTCGCAGGCTGGCGCATGAGCGAGCACGCGCTCGCAAAGCTCGGGCTGCCGCCCGGCAGCTTCGACCTCGAGATCGTCCACGAGACGCCGCGCGAGGTCCGCTACTCGTGCATCGCCGACGGCGCCGCCGCGTACTCCGGCGCGAGCGTGGGCAAGCTCAACCTCTCGCTCGTCGAAGCGTCCGCCGAGAACGTGCTCACGATCTACCGCGACAAGAAGAGCGGCCGGACGATCGCCCTCCGGCCGACGGCCTCGTTCCGCGAGCGTTATGCAGACACCCCGCGCGAGAAGGCGCGCGAGCTCGGTCGCGAGGTCCTCCTCCTCCCGGCGGAGCAGGTCTTCGAAGAGGTGAGCGTGGCCGATCGGACGTCGTCGCCGGCCGGTCCGTCGAGGTGAGCGGAGCGATGGCGTTCTACAGCGGATGGCTCGCGACGGTGGCGATCGTGCTCGCCGCGGCCGTCCCGATCGTGCAGCGGCTGCGCGCGGGGAAGCGCGCTGCGCCGGGCTCCCCGACGATCCGTCTCCACGTCGTCCTCGGCCTGACGACGGCCGCGTTCGCGTTCGCCCACACGCTCGCGGCGCTGCCGGCCCTCGGCTCGCCCGCGGCGATCGGCGGAGGCGTCGCGGCGCTCCTCCCGGCCGGAGCCGCGTTCTTCCTCCTCGTCGCGCACGCGGGGCTCGGCCTCCAGCTCCGTGAGGTGAGGCTCAAGGATCGCGTTCGGAAGCGACGCATGCACACGACGACGGCGGTGCTCATCTCCGTGGCCGTCGCCGTGCACGCCGTGCTGCTGGAGAGAGCGCGGGGGTGACCTACGGAGGCCTCGGGGCCTCTGCGGGCGTCGCCGACGGAGCGGATCAGAAGAAGTCGCCGCCTTCGAGGCCCGGGGCGGCGAGCGCGTTGTCGCCGATCGTGGGGACGTCGTCCGTGGCGGACGCTCGGAGCTGCGCGGCGATGATCGACCGCATCACGTCCGCCGCGGCGTCGTGGTGTCGGTCGGCGAGATCGCTCGGCCAGTGCACGAACACGCGCGGGACCGCGCGGAGGTCGGCCTCGATGCTCACGCGCACTTCGTTGCGAGCGCCGGCGACCGGCGTGCTCGCGCGCAGAAGGGACACTTCGCTGCCGGGATGGTTCATGAGCCATCCGGTCACGTACGTCACGTTGTTGCAGAGGTACGTGTTCGACGCGCGCGGAAAGCCGGCGAGCTTCACGCCGCGCACGATCGCGTCGAAGCGAGCGTCGCCGTCGACCGCGTCGGCGTGCCGATCGATCGCCGCGAGCGCTGCTGCCTCGACCGCTCTCCACGAGAGGAGGTTGCCTTGCTGCTCCTCGCTCGGCGGAGCGTCCTCGACGATCTTCGCCCATTCGTCACCCGCCTCGACGAGCGGCACGAGCCGGCTCGAGCCGTCGGCGGTCCGGGTCGCGCGGTTCGTGGCGCCGAGCTCGATCCAGAGCGGCTGACGAGGCCCCGCCACTCCGTTCATCAACACGAACGAGGGCCGGAGCGCTTCGATCTCCTTCGCGACGAGGATCGCCGCGAGGTCCCAGTAGACGGGCAGGATCATCCCGCAGACGTCCACCGGGCCGATGCCGGGCACCTCCAACGTCGTCACGCCCACCGAGAGCTGGGGCTCCGGAGGATCGATCTTCCCGGGCGGCGGGCGCTCGGTCTCGGGGTAACGCGCCTCCGGGACGAGCGCGCTCACGATGCGGCCGGTCGCGTTGTCGTCGATCGACAGGAAGCGCCCGAAGCCCGTGACGAGCACGCGCGGCCGGAGCCACGCGCTCACGCCCCGCAGACAACGCGACGTGTAGCTCGACGCGAACGCGACGTTCGCGTCGTACTGCCTCCGGGCCTCGGGCGAGCTCGTGTCGACTCGAATCGCGTCCTCGTCCGCGCCGACGTCTTCGGCGCCTTGCTCCGAGCACCCTGCCACGACGCAGAGCACCGCGAACAGCGTCGAGCGAGCGAGCCGACCCATCCCACGGGAGCACGTGCAGGTCGTATGCCTATGTAGGGCAAGGTAAGACTACGGGGGAAGACTCCGGATCCTTTTGGAAATCCGTCGCGGCCCGAGCCGTGTGCGCGCACGCTGAGAGGCTGGTCGGGCAACGCAGGATCCACCCCAACCCCTCCGCGGCGAGGGGCCGGCGATCGGGCAGGGCGCCGGCAGTCTCGAAACGACCTGCTGAGGACGGAGGACCGAGGACTCCTGAACCGAGGCGAAGCCTCGGTTCAGTTCAGGTCCGCCGTGTTCTTCGGCCGTCGCGCGAAGACCTCCTCCCAGTTCTCCCGGTACGCCTTCGTCGCGACTTGCGCGGGCCCCCTCATGCGCTGGGGCGGCATGTAGCTGTCCTTCACGTCGCAGATCCGCGGATTGTCCTTGCGCGGCACGAGCGTCACGATTTCGCCCACGATCGGACGGCCTTCCTCGAGGTTCCGGAGCTCGCCCGCCTCGAGTCGCTCGTCACGCGCGCGGATCACGTGGACGCCCGCGCCGTCGGCCGTGGGCGGACCCAGGAACACGACGTCCATCCCGGTCTTCGACTCGCGTCGAGCCTCCTTCGGCGAGCGCTTGCGGTCGTCGTCGGCCATGCCTTGACAGGATAGGGCAGAACCTCCGTCCGCGCCCGCTGGGCGTCAAGATCGAGCGTCGGAACGAGCGGAAGTCGGCGCAGTCTCTGGGGACGGGAGGGGCGAATGGCACCGCACCATGGTGCAGCGCGGCCGCTCGGGCCGCGGAGGGGCACCTCGCCGGGCCGACCTCCGCTCGAGCTCGTGGCCGGCCGCCGCAGGCCTCGGGATACGGTCGAGGTCGTGCAGCGGCGGACCGTCAGCGGAAGTTCTGGATCGCGGTCACCTGGCCGTTCGGCGCGCGGTAGTAGCTGCAGGCCACCTTCGTGTACCGCGGGTTCCTCATGTTCTCGTAGTGACCGCCGCCGGGACCTTCGGCCCACATCGCGGCGAGGCACCGCGAGAGGACGGTCTTGGGATCGCCGCTCCAGCCGCCCCAGCCCGGGCACTCGTTCTGCGCGAGCTCGTTGCACGCGCCGAACGAGCCGTGCGCGCGACGCGAGGCCGCGTCGTTCCGGGCTTGGTTCGCGGTGCAGGTCTCGGCCGCGTCCCACCGCGCGAGCGGAGGCGCGCCGACTTGTGCGCGGTACTTGTTGATCTCGGCGACGCAGAACGCCGACGCGTCCGACGCGGCCGGCTCCTCGTCGTCGTCGTTCACGGCCGGAGGCGGCGTCGCGCTGCTCTTGATCGTCACCGACGGAGACACGACGACCTGACCGCTGGTCGTCGTCGCGCGGGCGTGGAACGTGCGGTCGCCGCCGCCCGGGATGATGCGCCACGTGTAGACGCCTCCGGAGGCGCTGCAGCCCTGGCCCGGGCACGGGTACTCGTACGTCTGCTGGCCGATCTGCCAGCGCAGGACCATGCGCTGGATGTTCGTCACCTTCGTCGCGTCCGCGCGGATCTCGACGGTGCTGTTCGGCGTGTAGAGCGAGCCGTTCGCCGGGCTGAGGATCGCGATCGAGCCGGTGGCCGCCGGCGGCGTCTCGCCCCCGGCCGGAGGCGTGTCGGGAGTGGGCGCGGGCGTCTGGGACGCGGCGCCGACGAACTGGAGGAGCTGCGCGTGGTTGTTCTGGGTGGACCCGCCGCAGTTGCACGGCTCGCTCCGACCGGGCTGCGGTCCACACTGCGCCGCGAGGTTCTCGAACTTGAGCGGCGTCCGGTTCGTGTACGACATCAAGTCGGTCTGCGTCTGCGTGTGGCTCAGCGAGAGCGAGTGACCGAGCTCGTGCGAGATGACCTCGGCGGTGTGGATCTCGTTGCGCAGCCGCGAGTCGAAGACGAAGACGACGGAGTTCTGGACGACGCCGCAGCGGCTCGGGGCGATGCCGCCGAGCGAGTCGCCGTAGCCGATGAGGGACGGAGAGCCGCTCGTGACGACCGCCTCGAGGTAGTTGCCGCTGGTGGGCTCCTGGTCGACGACCGTGACGTTGTACGCCGCGAAGTGCTCCTTCACGGTCGCCACGATCCTGCTCCACGCCGTCGGGTTGTTCGCGTAGCGCGACGGCGGGAACGTGGTCGTGCCTCGGACGATGCTCGACGTGTTCGCGCGCGAGTCGTTGTTGCCGCGCGAGATCGTCGCGCCGTTCTTGTTCAGGTAAAGGACGATGGGAGGCGACTGTCCGGGGACGAGCGACGTCATCCCGTTCGTCTCGCCAGGCGCCATCTGCGTGTCGTCGACGTCCGGTACCGTGATGTCGACGATCTCGTCGTCGTCACGCGTGACCGCCTCGGGGAGCGCCTCGTCTTCGTCGACGTCGATGTCCGCGCTGCGTGCGGTACGGGCACGGCGGCGGCCGTCCAGCGAGTCCGGGTCGTAGCTCGCGCACGCCACGAACACGAGCGACGCGAGGCCGAAGCCAACGAAGGCTCTCGTCGCGCGACCGATCGTTTCCATCGTCCTCCCTTTCGGCGACTCCCCCGACGACCGTGCGAAGTGCACGGCTCGTTCCGTCGACGAAAAGGCGTTCTTTTTCCTACATTTTTCGCGGCGAACGCGTGCGTTTCCACCGACAGCGGCGCGCGTTTACGACGAGAGCGCAGGATTCGCTTCGCCGAGAACGACGCGGCAGCGAAGCGATGGTTCTCCGACGAACCATCCCGAGGTCGGTTGGCAGCGACGCCCGCGTCGCGTTGCGCGAGAAGTTGCGCAACGTCGGGGGCTCGGCCCTCGATGGAGCGAGGTGGCTCTCAGGGCCGCGGGCTCTCGCAGCCGCAACCGCACGGATTCGAGAAGGGGAACTGCGGAGGGACGCAGGAGGGCCGGAGCGTGATGCACTCCTGCGGCGTGTGCTTGTACGTGCGCCAGGGCTCCCGCGCCGGATCGCAGGCGCACACCTTCTTCGTGCAGGTGACGGCGCCCGTGGGGCCGCACGTGCAGGTGTTGCAGCCGTCCGCGGCCATGAACTCGTCACCGGCGTAGTAGCCGTGCGTCCCGTACGTGCAGACCGGCGGACGGGGGCTCGTGATGGTGAGGCTGACGCTGAAGGTGCCGGTCGTCGCGGCGTAGTCCGCGAACACGATCCGGTACGTCTCGAGCGGTTTGTCCTGGGGGACCGTGTACCGCACCTTCGCGTCGAAGACGAAGCGCTCCGCGTCGTCGTTCCACGCGAGCACGTTGTACTTCGAGTCGGTGATGTACGCGATGGCGTCGCCGCCGATGGACTTCACCTCGACGGTGATGTCGTCGCCGCCCTTCGCGTCGAAGCCGTAGGACCGGTACCGGGGAGGCGCCCAGAACTTCGTGGTTCGCGTCTCGCCGTTGAAGATCCGGCCGAGGTACCTGATGCCCACGAGCTTCAGCTCATCGTCGTTCGTGGAGATCTCGTCGTCGTCTTCGCCGGTCTCCGTGGCGCAACCGGCCGCCGCGACGAAGAGGCACACGGCGAGCGACGATGCCAAGAAACGCATGGACGCCATGTTCGAGAAGACCCTCCGATGCCGGTGCAGCGTTCCCCGACGTCCTTGCCCGTGCCCGGTTCCTCCTCCGAGCCGCGGCGCCGTGCGCGCCACGAGAGCAGGGACGGGCGCGGTCTAGCACCCGCAGGTGTATGGTCAAGGGCGACACCGGTGGAGAGCTCTGGCTGCGTCGTCCAGACCTCAATCGAGGGCCGGCCACCTCTCGCGGAGAGGCTCGAAAGCGAGTAGTTTTTTGGACTTAGGAAAGGCCGGTGCGTATGGGGGTGCAAGGAGAAGGCCTGCGTCTCTTGAGCGTCTTCGTCCTCGGGTCGACCCCTGCTTCTAGGGGGGAGGCGCTGTCGGGCGCCATCGGACCCGTGGGCGGAGAGGATGGGGTGGCCGTGGACCCGGGAGGGATGTCGTGAGCCAGAAGGTCGAGATCTTGCGGTGGGACGAGGCGACCGACGGGCCGCTCAGCGAGCGGGCGATGCGCGCCAAGCTCGAGGCGCTCGGGTACTCCGTGACGCGCTGGACGTACCCGCCGGGGACGTTCTTCGACACGCACACGCACGACGTCGACAAGATCGACGGCGTCCTGTCCGGCCGGTTCGAGCTCACGATGTTCGGACAGTCCGTGGTGCTCGGCCCCGGGGACGCCATCCGTGTTCCGCGAGGCGCGGCGCACAGCGCCCGCGTCGTCGGCGCCGAGCCGGTCGTCAGCCTCGACGCCGTTCGTCGTTGAGCCTCGAGGCGCGCAGCGAAAACGCCGTCTCGAGCACGCCGGCGATCGCGAGCGCCGGCGCCACCACCACGAACGCGAGATGCACGATCACGTGCGTCGGGCCGAGGAGCCACGACCACCTCGAGACCGGCATGCCGACGATCACGCTCGTGTGCTCGGCGAGCCCGGCCGCGCTCGCCGCGAGGTGCGCGGCGACGAGCGCTCCAGCGCAGGCGAAGAGGAGCGCGGCTCGTTTCATCGTTCGCCTCCCGTCTCGACGCCGGACGGCGCGACGAGCAGCGCCGAGCGATCCGACGAGCGCGCCTTCACCTCTCGCCAGAGCGGACCGAAGGACAGCGCGTAGAGGAGGACGGCGTCGCCGACCTCGTTGCTCACGCGGTAGCGGCCGGTGGTGTCGTCTCGGAAGCCCACGAGCTCGAGCGACGACAAGAGCGCCGAGAGCCAGCGTCGATCGTCGAACGCGCTCGCGCCGAGCAGCGCCAGCCCGCTCGATCCGGCGCTCGCTTCGACGAGCGGGACGATCGGGCCGGAGTCGATGTCCGGTCGCGGCGGCGTCCCTCGAGGCCACTCGCGGGCCCAGCCGAAGCCGAGGAACGACGCGCCGAGCTCGCGCCGCGCGCGCGCGTACTGATCGCGCGCGAAGTCCTCGTCCACGAGGAGGAGGTTGCTCGCGATCATCCAGATCGACGATCCCTCCGGTCCTTCGAGCGGGCGCCCGTCGAACGTGTAGCTGGAGACGAGCAGACCGGTCGCGGGATCGACGAGGTGCGCCTTCGCGTACGCGACCCAGTCGCGCGCGAGCGAGGAGTGATCCGTCCCGGCGGTGCGGTCGAGCATCGCGAGCCCGGCGAGCGCGGTCGTGTTGCAGAACGTCCAGCACTCGTCGGGGTAGCTCTCGCCGGAGAGGCTCGGGCTCCTCCGCATCGCGCGCTCGATCCGCTCCGCTCGGAGGCGTGCCGCGGCGCGCGTCGCCTCGCGCGGCTCGACGAGATCGCGCGCGGCGATCATCGCGAGGATCTCGCCGTCGATGAACAAGCTCCGTCCCTCCGGATCGACGAAGGGCGCGCGCTTCGCGTACGGCAGCATGAAGTGTGCGTCGCCGAGCGCGTCCGTCTCGGCCAAGGTGCGGTCGACGATGGCGTCGATCGCGGCGAGGTTCCGCGCCCGCTCGTCCGGGTGTGCGAGCGCGCGGTTGGCGAGCGCGAGCACGACCCAGGTCCGCCGCATGAAGTCCCACTCGGGATTGACGGCGCGCATCTCCGACGACGACGAGGGGCGTGATTGACGTGCCGCCAGCGTCGCCGCGAGAGCCTCGCGCTCGGCAGGACCGACGGCCCAGAGCAGGTGCAGACAAGGCAGCCAGACGGTCACCGAGACGAGGAGCAGACAGAAGAGGCGAGCTCGTTGGAACATGACCGCGGAGAAGGCGGCGCCGTGGCGGCGACCGCGCCGCGATCACGGGACGATGGGCGAGGCCCGAGACCAAGCATTGGCGCGCGAGCCGCGCGCTGCATCTCTCGACGATTCGGACGGAGCCGTCGCGTCTCCGAGCGGTCGCGGCGGAGCCTCGAACGGTCGCGCGCGACCGCGACGCTCCGGGCCCGTGTGGCCGACTGGAGGCGTCGTCGCTCGACTTCGGCACACGTGCGGACGGCGACGCGCTCGGCGAGCGCATGTAGTCGCCCTCACTCGCGCTGGCTCGGTGCGTGCCTCGCTCGCGCGCGGAGGTGGCGAATGGCTCAGCCGAAGTCGATCGCGGTTTCGAATCCGACTGCACGACGTCCAACGACGCTGGACGAGAGCCCGGTCCCGAAGACGAGCAGCGGCGTGCACCGCCGGGTGGAGTTGCCGCCGATCCTCGAGCATCCACACCCGGCGCTCTCGCGGCCTTCGGTCGAGGTCGATCCCACGGATCCTGCCATCGCTTCGCTCGCGGACGTCCTCGTCGCGGTGATGCGACGTGCGCCCGGCTGCGTGGGGCTCTCCGCGCCGCAGATCGGCGAGAACGTCCGGCTGTTCTGCATGGACGTGACGGGGCACCGGAAGGCGAAGTCGTGCGCGGGCCTCGTCGTCCTCGCGAATCCGTGCATCCTCTCGCGCTCGGGCAACGTGGTGATGCGCGAGGGATGCGCGAGCGTCCCGAACCTGACGGGCGACGTCGCACGCGCCGCGGAGGTCGTGGTGACGGGCTTCGTCCCGGGCACGGGTGATCCGGTCGTCCTCGAGGCGAACGCGATCGAGGCGCGTTGCATCCTGCACGAAATCGATCACCTCGACGGTTATCTGTTCATCGATCGCGTGCAGGATCCCGTGGCCGAGCTCTTCGTGCGCAAGCGCTACTGATCCGGCGCGGGCGGTGGGCGTCGCGGGTCCGTCCCCGCAAGGCTTGATGCAGGTGGCAACCCGCAAGACCACCCCCTCCTGAGCCGGATTGGCCGCAGAATCGCGATCGTCGATCTGGCTCGGGACGTGCTCTCCGGACGGCGAGGGTCGAGGAGGAGAGCATGAGGGTTGGGTCAGCGTCGCCCGAAGGGCGATCCCACGAGTCGGTCGGAGCCTCGGCTCCGAGGCTCGGACGGCGAGAGACGACGACGCGAAGCGGCCGCGTGGGCCGCTCCGATCTGCTTCGTGGTCCCGCGTTCCTGCTCGTCGTGGGCGCCGCCTGCGCGGTGCTGCCGTCGTGCTCGACGGCCTTTCATCCGAAGAGCTGCGCCGTCGACGACGACTGCGGAGCGGGCCTCGCGTGCGTCGAGCAGGACGGAGAGACGGCGTGCGTGTCGGCCGCGAGCGCTCCGATCCGGATCGGCATGAGCGCGCCGGTCACGGGCCCGAGCCAGGACCTCGGGATCGAGATGCGGAAGGGAATCCTGCTCGCGTTCGAGGAGCAGAACCGGGCGGGCGGCATCCGCGGCCGTCCGATCCAGCTCGAGTTCCGTGACGACGAGTACCGTCCCGAGAGCGCCGAGTCGGCGGTACGCGACCTGCTCGACGTCGCGGAGGCGCGCGCGCCGGCGCAGTGTCCGACGACGACGGCGCCCGTGGTCCCCGGCGAGCCGCCGGTGGCCGAAGGCGCGCTGCTCCGAGGGCCCAACGCGGTGCTCGGGCTCGTCGGGAGCGTCGGGACGCCGACGATGGTGCGGACGGCGCCGATCGCCGTCGAGACCGGTAGCCTCTTCTTCGGCGCGTTCACCGGCGCGGCGAGGGTGCTCCGCGACGGCGCGCCGGGGCCCTGCCGCCGTTACATCTTCAACGTGCGCGCGAGCTACGCGCACGAGGCGCGCGCGACGGTCGAGTTCTTCCTCAAGCTGCGCGTCCCCGACGCGGGGCACCTCGTGAGCTTCGATCAGAACGACGCCTATGGGCAGGCGGGCTACGACGGGCTCGTCCAGGCCTACGAGGATCTCGTCGGCCCGCTGCCGTCACCGATCGCCCGCTTCCGCTACACGCGCGACGACGAGAGCAGCGTCCCCGCGCAGGTCACGGGGACCACGCAGTACCTCGCGAGCCTGCTCGCAGGCAACACGGCGCATCACACCGTCGGGGTCCTGCTTACGTCCACGTACGGACCGGCGGCGCGCTACATCAAGGGCGTCCGCGACTGGCAGTACGCGAAAGACGGCGAGCAGGACGAGCTGAACAAGGCCAAGCGGCTGACGATCTACTTCAGCAACGTCTCGTTCGTCGGTCCGAACTCGCTCGCGGCGCGCCTGCGCGATCTCGGGACCGTGCAGACGCCCGACGGCCCGAAGCCGTACGCCGACGGCGTGTTCGTCTCGCAGGTCGTCCCGAACTACGAGAGCGACGAGAGCGACGCGGTCCGCGACTACAAGCGCCTGCTCGCCGAGCAAGGGCTCACGCCGAGCTTCACCTCGCTCGAGGGCTACCTCACGGGGCGCGTCTTCGTCGCGGGGCTCGTCCGGCACAAGGGGCCGTTCACGCCGGCGGCGCTCGTCGAGACGTTCGAGAACATGCCGAAGCTGTCGCTCGGTCTCGGCGCCAACGCAGGCTTCTCCCGCGACGACCACGACTACTCCAAGTCCGTGTTCGGGACCGCCGTCACGCCGGAGGGCGGGTTCGTGAATCGCTACTACTGGAGCGCCGGCGGAACGCTCCAGCTCTTCGAGTGAGGTCCATAGGGAACGCATCGAGCAGGAATGGGTCGACGACGCACGGGTGCAGGAGGAGAACGCCGATGAACCGAAGTGAGTCCGTAGCGAGCCAGGCAGACGAGTCCCCGCCGGCGCTCGACCGGGTCGGGCGGTACATCCTCCACCCTGCGATCGCGCGCGGCGGGATGGCCACCGTCCACGCCGCGCGCCTCGTCGCCGCCGAAGGCGTCACGCGCCTCGTCGCCGCGAAGCGGCTGCATCCGCACTACACCGACGACCCGGAGTTCGTCGCGATGTTCCACGACGAGGCGCGCATCGCCTCGCGCATCCATCACCCGAACGTCGTCCCCGTGCTCGACGTGATCCAGGCGGACGGCGAGGTGATCCTCGTCCAGGAGTACGTCCACGGGGTCCCGCTCAGCCATCTGTTCAAGCTCGCCCTCGCGAGCGAGCCGATGCCGATCCGCATCGTCACCGCGATCGTCGCCGGGATCCTCGCCGGGCTCCACGCCGCGCACGAGGCGACCGACGAGCTCGGCGAGCCGCTCGGCGTCGTCCATCGCGACGTGTCGCCCCAGAACGTGATCGTGAGCGTGGACGGGATCCCGCGGCTCGTCGACTTCGGGATCGCGAAGGCCAAGACGTCGATGCACCACACGCGCGCGGGGTTCTTCAAAGGCAAGCTCGCGTACATGGCGCCGGAGCAGGTCCGCTCCGAGCCGGTGACGCGGCATGCGGACATCTACGCGGCCGGCGTCGTGCTCTGGGAGCTGCTCGTCAACCGCCGCTTCTACGACGGCAAGAACGACGCGGACTTCATCCGCGCGGTGGCGCTCGGCTCGATGCCGACGGTCACGCAGGCGCTCGAGGCCCAGCGCGGGACCCTCAGCGAGGAGCGCTGGACCTCGATCCAGCGGCTCGAGCCCGTCGTCACGAAGGCGATGGCGGCGGACAAGGACGCGCGCTGGCCGACCGCCCTCGACATGGCCGAGGCGATCGTCACGGCGGCGGGCGTCGCCAGTGTCAACGAGGTCGCCGCGTGGGTGCGCACCGCGGGCGCGGAGTACCTCGAGAAGCGACAGCGCATGCTCCTCGCCAACGAGGAGACGTACCGGTCGAGTCACCGCATGGTGGCCGCGGCGAAGACGGACGACGAGTCGAAGAGCTCGGGCCCTCGCGTGCGGGTCGGGGAGGGGATGCGAGGCGAGGCCGTCTCGCTGCTCGAGCCGCCCACGATCGCCAACGTCGAGCAGCAGCCCATCAGCCTGACGATGGCGACGGCGCTCTCGCACCTCTCGCGGCTCGATCAGAAGGTCGAGGCGCGGACGATCGTGCCGTGGACGGTGGTCGCGGGCCTGCTCGTCATCGTGGGCCTGCTCGCGGGCATGGTGATCGTGCGCGTTCCTTCGCAGCCCCTCCCGGCGACCACGGCGCCGGTGGTCTTCGCCGCTCAGCCGCCGCCCACGGCGTCGCCTCCGCCGACGCCGGATCCCGAGCCTTCCGCCGTCGTGACCCCGGTGGCGGCACGTCCGGCATCGACGCCGACGGCGACGTCCACCCAGACGTCGTCACCGCCGGCCGTGCGTTGGTCTCCGCCGCGGAGCGCGCCCGTCTACCGTGCCCCGCCGCCGCCCCCGGCTCCGACGCCCTCGCCGGCCGCGCCGTCCGCGCGCGCGGAGTGCAACCCGCCCTTCTACTTCGAAGGGAGCAAGAAGATCTTCAAGCCGAGCTGCATCTGACCGTCGGCCCGGTGACGCAAGGAGAGCCACGAATGTCGATTCGCCATGTCATCGCCGCTCTCGCGGTCGCGAGCGTCGTCTTCACGTCGGGCGCCGCCCTCACGGCGCCGAAGGACGCGAAGGAGGAGTGCCTGGAGGCGCACGGTCGAGGACAGGACCTGCGCGAGAAGGGACAGCTCTCCCGTGCGCGGCAGGCGTTCATGTCCTGCGCGCAGTCGTCGTGTCCGTCGGTGGTGCAGGCCGACTGCGCGCGGATGAGCGAAGAGCTCGCGCAGCTCGTGCCGACGGTCACGTTCATCGCGCGAGACGTGTCGGCCGCCGATCTGCCCGCCACGTCCGTCTACGTCGACGACGTGCTCGTGGCGACACGCCTCGACGACGGCAAGACGTACGAGCTCGATCCGGGCAAGCACACCGTCCGCTACGTCCACGACGGTCGCGAGACGACGCTGAAGGTCGTGCTCAACCAAGGCGAGAAGGGGAGAGCGCTCATCGCGACGTTCCCTTCGGAGACCCCGCCGCCGCCCCCGCCGTCGGCCCCGGAGACGTTCGAGCCGGTGATCGAGTCGCGTCGGTCGACGGTGCCGCTCTGGTTCGCCGGCCTCGGCGCGGCCGCGGCCGTGACGGGGGCGGTGATCACGGGCATCGGAATGGGCCAGGTGCCGGGGAACTGCAGCGTCTCGACGAACGAGTGCGTGGCGCCGCCGGGCGATCCGTCGTTCGAGCAGGCGAGCAGCGGAGTGTCGCTCGCGAACAAGGGCATCGCGATCGGCGTCGCGGGCGCAGTGGTGCTCGTCGGCGGCATCGTCTGGTACCTGGCGCAGCCGATCCGTGTCGCCGATACGACGCGAGGACGGCCGCGGACGCCGATCCGCTACGACGCTCGCAACCCGTTCGGGCTCGTCTTCTGAACGTCGAGGTCGGCATGCCGGACATCCATCATCGCCTGACGATGAGCGGCCCGCGCGACGAGGTCTTCGTCGGGCTCACGCAGATGGTCCGCGCGCGCGCCGTCGAGGTGGGCGCGCGGGCGCAGGTGCTCGTCCTCGATCGCGAGCGTCGCGCGGTGTGGCGCATCGTCGCCGGCCCTGCGGACTGGGTGGGCACGGAGGTCTCGTTCGAGCTCGAGGACGCCGGTGCCGAGACGCTGGTTTCCTTCGCACACCGCCACTGGCGGGAGGCCACGCCGGCGATGGCCGCGTGCACGACGCGCTGGGCGAAGGGGCTCTTCGCGCTGGAGCGGGCGGTCGCGATCCGCGAGCCGGACGACACGAGGCTGTAAGGACACGAGGCTGTAAGGCCGAGCCCGATGCCCCGTTGGGGCAGGGCGATGCGTCTCCGATTCCTCCTCTTCACCTTTCCCGTCGCCGTCCTCCTCGCTGCCAGTCCCTCCCGTGCCGACGACTCGATGCCGATCGCGGTCGACGAGGAGCCGCCTCGGCCGGAGGATCCCGTCGCGGTCGACGCCCCCGCCGCGGTCGACGTCCCCGCGGCGGTCGATGCCCCCGTCGCGGTCGAGGCTCCCGTCGCGGTCGACGCGCCCGCGCCGACGCGCGCGGTCGACGCTCCGATCGCGGCCGACCCTCCGACCGATTGGGCCGTCGCGCACGTGGGGTTCAGTCCGCGGCTCGGGACGTTCGGCGGCATCGCGACGTTCGCGGTCGCGCACGCGCGGACGGACGCGTTCTACGGCGTCGCGTCGATCGCGGGCGTGCGCAACGACGCCCGTACCCACGTGGGCGCGCTCCAGCTCGCGCTCGGTCGGAGCGCCGCCGATCGCTTCTACGGCGGGCTCCAGCTCGGGCTGACGGAGAACCGCGCTCGGCGGTTCGTCGGTCTCGGTCAGGTCGGCGTCGCGCACAACCGAGCGCGGGACATCCTCGCGCTCGGCCAGGTCGCCGCATACGACCGCGCCGATCGCTTCGGCGGCGTAGCGCAGGTCGCCGGGTACAACCGGACGGATCGCGCGTTCGTCGGCGTGACGCAGGTCGGCGTCGTGAACGACGACAAGGGAGCGTTCGCCGGGCTCTTGCAGATCGGCGGCTTCAACAGGGCGAGCGAGAAGTTCACCGGCGGCTTCCAGATCGGCTCCGTGAGCTCCGTCGGCGAGAAGGTCTTCGGCGACCCGGGGACGGCGATGCCGGGCGATCGCTTCGCCGGGATCGCGCAGATCGGCATCCTCAGCTCGACGCACGGCGACTTCTACGGCGCGGCCCAGATGGGCGCGATGACCTTCACGTCCGACGACTTCGCCGGCCTCGTGCAGGTCGGCGCCCTCGGGGCGGGCGCGGGCACGTTCAAGGGGCTCGCGCAGATCGGCGGGCTCGTCGCGATCTCCGGCAAGGAGTCGTACGGCTTGCAGCTCGGCGCCGGCGCCGTCGCCCTCGAGGAGCACAGAGGATTGCAGATCGGCGCGGTGACCTGGGCGAAGAACGTCGACGGGGCGCAGCTCGGCGCGGTGAACATCGCGCGTCGCGTGCGCGGCGTGCAGATCGGCCTCGTCAATCACGCCGAGAGCCTGCGCGGCGTGCAGATCGGTCTCGTCAATCACGCCGAGGAGGGCGGCGTCTCGACGTGGACGGGCCTGCTCAACATCGGCTTCGGTGGAGGCGACGACGTCGACGAGAACGTCATGGCCCTCGCGCGCGAGGCGCGCCTCTAGCGTTCTCGTACATGCGCAAAAATCCCCCGTATGCCACCTCGGGGCCTGGTGAGGTGCCGCCGATCCAGGCCGGATGTGCGCGCTTCGACCTGCGCTTCTCGGACGATGCGATCCCGCGGAGTTGCGCTCGGTACGTGCGCGATCACGACCGGCACGAAGCTCGCTCTCGTACGACCGGGCGGCCGGAGTGGTGCTCGGAGAGATTCCATGAGCGCTGCGACCGCTTTCGTCCATCCGCGTGCCGCGATCCTGTCCGCCATCCTCCTGACCGCGTCCCTCGCCGCCTGCGCCCCGGCCGAGGAGGACGAGCCCGTCGGCGAGACGAGCGCGGCCTATCGCGATCCGAACGATCCGACGTGGCCCTGCTACGAGGCCGAGCCCGGACACCCCACGCCGTCCGAGCAGGAGGCGTTCTTCGCGAACCGAGCGGCCGCCGCGACGGAGGCCGAGCGCACGTACGGCGTGCCGGCCGCCGGCATGCTCGCGATGGCCGCCCTCGAGGGCGGGTTCGGCTTCACGCGCATCGCGCAGTTCGCGAACAACGAGTTCGGTTACAAGTTCACGTCCTCGGCCGCGGCCGGCGGGCGTGGCGCGTGGACGCTCGCTTGCCAGCCGAGCTGGGACGTCGGCAACCGGTACGTCGTCTTCCACGACAAGCGCGACGGCATCTTGTTCGTCGCCATGAAGCTCGCGACGCGCGCCGACTGGGCGAACTACAAGGCGGCCACCGACGCGTACCGCGCGGCGCGAAGGTCCGGCGCCGACGTCACCGCCGCGGTGAACGCGTGGGTCGATGGCATCGCCGACGCCGGGTACAACTACGACCCGCCGTCGTACAAGCGCGCGCTCAAAGCGATGCTGTCGCGCTTCGGCCTCTACCGCTACTCGGCGGCGATCATGCCGGGAGGCGGCGACGCGACGCCGCCCGCCGCCGGAGGCGGAGCGGCGTCTCCGTCCGCGCCGTCCACGAGCGGTTGGGTCGCGATCGACGCTCCCGCGGCGAACGTCTCCGTTCGCGGCTTCGTGCCGGTCGAGGCGTCGGCGTCGAGCAACGTCACGAAGGTCACCGTCACGACGATTGCGTCGAACGGCTACGAGTACGTCCTCGGATCGTCGGGGCCGCCGTTCGACTTCGTGTGGGCGACCGCGGGCTGGGTCCCCAACGGCTGGTACACGCTGCGGTTCGACGCTTACGTGGGCACGACGAAGGTCGCGTCGGCTTCGCGGCGTGTGTATGTGAGCAATTGAGAGAGACCTCGGTCCTCAGTCCTCGGTCCTCAGCAGAGAAGGGCGCGACTGCCACGACTCGCAGCGCCGCTCGCCTCGTGGCCTCCCATGCACGAAGGGGCTCCGGGCTCCAGGAGCGCGCGCTTTGCGCGCGCATCCTCAGACGCCGAGGACCGAGGACCGAGGACTGAGGACTGAAGTTCAGCCCACCAGCGCCTTCGCGTGATGCTGGAGGTGATCCTCCATGAACGTCGCGATGAAGTAGTAGCTGTGGTCGTACCGGTCGTGGCGGCGCAGACGGAGGCGCTGGCCCGACTCGGCGCACGCTTGCTCGAGCAGCTCGGGCTTGAGCTGCTTCTCGAGGAACTCGTCGACCATGCCCTGGTCGACGAGGATCTCGTGAGGCAGGGTCTTGCGCGCGCGGATGAGCTCGGTCGCGTCGTGCTCGGCCCACTTGCTGCGGTCGGGCCCGAGGTAGCGCGAGAACGCCTTCTCTCCCCAGGGCACCTTCGACGGCGCGCAGATGGGCGCGAACGCGGAGACGCTCCGGTACAGGGTCGGGTTGCGGAGCGCGAGGACGAGCGCGCCGTGCCCTCCCATGGAGTGGCCGAAGATGCCGCGCACGCCCGGCACGACCGGGAAGCGCTCCTCGACCCAGCGCGGGAGCTCGTGCACGACGTGCGTCTCCATCTTGTACGCGTCCTTCCACGGCGCTTCCGTCGCATCGAGGTAGAAGCCCGCGCCGAGGCCGAAGTCCCAGTGCTCGTCGTCGCCCGGGAAGCGCGCGTGGCGAGGGCTCGTGTCGCACGCGACCAGCGCGAGCCCGAGGCTCGCGGCCGCTTTGAGCGCTCCGCCCTTGGTCGGCAGGTGCTCCTCGGTGCAGGTGAGCCCGGCGAGGTAGTAGACGGCCGGGACCTTCTCACCCGCGAGCGCACGCGGCGGAAGGAACACCGAGAAGCGCATGGGGCCACCACACGCCGCGCTGTGGCGCTCGTAGAAACCGATGCGCCCGTCGAACGCGGCGCGCTCCGACCTCACTACCGTCTCGTCCTTCGTCGTCATGGGGGTGCCATCTTACTCCGATGCCCTCGACTCGGCTCGTCCGACGCGCTAAGCGGGGGGCCGCTGTGCGTCCGTGGCTGTTCGCTTGTCTTCCTGCCTGCGTGCTCGCGTCGCTCCAGGCCTGCGACAAGGCGCGCCATGACCCGTCGGTCTCGTCCGACGCGTCGACGACGGCCGCCGCGCTCGAAGCCGGCCTCGCCGACGACGGAGACGGCGGCGCGACGGAGACCGAGTCGCGCGGGCCGCGTCTCGTCCTTCCCCTCGCGGCCGCGAGCTTCGTCGCGTCCGTCATCGATCGGCCGGAGTGGCCCGAGAGCGACGGCGGCGCGCGGCGGCTCGGGTACCTGCGCAACGGCGCGGTCGTACAGGCCTACGATCCGCCGATCAAGAACGACGACTGCAAGGACGGCTGGTACGAGCTCGTCGGTGGCGGGTACGTCTGCGGGAAGTCCGCGACGATCGATCTCTCCAATCCTCGCGTGAAGCTCGCGCCGAAGCTGCCCGACCTCGACGCCGGGATGCCGTATCGCTACGGCGTCAACGTCGCCGACGGCACGCCGGTCTATCGCCGCGTCCTCAAGGCCGAGGATCGACGCAAGTACGAGTCGTACGTCCCGACCACGCCGAAGCCCGAGGACAAGGAGAAGACCGAGGACAAGGTCGAGAAGGTCGAAGAGAAGGCCGCGGAGAAGGCCGCGGAGGGCGAGAAGGACGAGGAGCCGGCGCTCGCATCGAGCACCGAGGAGGAGCAGCCTCCGCCGCGGCGCAAGACGCCCGAGAAGACCGCCTCGAAGAAGGAGGCGCGCGAGCGCGAACGCAACAAGGACCCGTTCCGCGATCGACCCGACGGAGGACGACCGACGCTGAAGGAGCTCAAGGGACGGGGCGTGCTCGTCCGCCGGATGGCGCGCGGGTTCACGGTCGCGCTCGATCGCGACTTCAAGGCCGCCGGTACGCGATGGTGGCGGACCACGTTCGGGTTCGCCATTCCGTACGACCGCATCATGATCCAGCCCGGCCGGACGAGCCACCGCGGGAACTGGTTCATCGGAGAGGAGGCCGTCGCCGATCTCCTGCCGTTCCCGGAGCTCGCCGCCGACGGCGACGCGGGCGAGATCGCCGCGATCGACGGCGGAGCGCCGATGGCGGGCGCCGTGGCGTTCGTCACGTCGAGCGGCGTGCCGAAGGTGGAGGTGGCCGAGGACGGCAAGGGCGGTTACAAGGTCGTCGGTTGGGCCGGCCAGCTCCCCCGGCGCAGCGCGGTGCTCCTCACGGGTCGCGAGGTGAAGGTCGCCGGGGTCACGTACCACCAGACGAGCGCCGGCTTCTGGGTGAACCTCGCGCAGCTCCGACTGGCGAAGCCGAGCATCCCCGACGACGTCGGTCCGGACGAGAAGTGGATCGACGTCGACCTCACGCGGCAGCAGCTCGTCGCCTTCGAGGGGAGGCGGCCCGTCTTCGCGACGCTCATCTCTTCCGGCCGCAGGAACCCGTACGACAAGGATCGCGACTTCCCGACGCCGACGGGGATCTTCCGCATCCGCGAGAAGCACGTGACGAGCACGATGGACGGCGACGTCGCGTCCGACGGGCCGTACTCGATCGAGGACGTGCCGTGGGTCATGTACTTCCACCTGAGCTACGCGCTCCACGGTGCCTTCTGGCACGACGCCTTCGGCAACACGCGGAGCCACGGCTGCGTGAACCTCTCGCCCGAGGACGCGCGCACGCTGTTCCACTGGGCCGAGCCTGCGCTCCCGCCCGGATGGCACGGCGTGTTCAGCCAGGACGAGAACGCGGGCTCGCGCGTGGTCGTCCACGAGGACCCGCCGCCGAAGCGCCGTCGCTGACGGTCAGCGGAGCTGGACGACGACGTCGTCGTAGCGGACGTCCCAGGTCGCGGACGGAGGGTCGACGTACGTGATCCCGACGTAGAGCGACGGCGCGATCCTCGGCAGGGGCACGACCGTGCGCACGTCGTTCAGCACCTCGAGCGCGTCGACCGACGCCTTGAACGCGCTGTTCTCGCCGAACTTCACTCGGATCGAGATCCGCGTCCAGGTCCGCATCGCGAGCGAGCCGAGCTTGTGCTGGACGTAGCGTCGCGGACCGCCGTCGACCATGGGGCCGCGCTCCATGATCACGAGCGCTCCGGTGGAGGCGACGTTGAGCTGGAGCTCGTAGTCGTCGGGCGCCTTGCCGACCTGCAGCACGGCGAGCGTGCCGCCTTTGTTCGGGAGCGCGCCGACCTGCTCGAGGCGGACGGCGAACGTGTAGTCGATCTCGTCTTGCGGCGCCTGCGCGAAGTCCTTGCGCAGATAGGCACGCGCGACGATCCCGTCACCGACCGGCTCGGTCTGCGCCGCGAACGCGTTGGGGGCGGAGAGCCCGCCCTGCACGAGCCTGGCCTCTCCGTGCGCGCCGCCGCGCGCGGTCCAGCCGAGCTCGAGCGTGCGATCGAAGTCGGCGCAGAACGTCGCGTCCGCCGCGCTCTCCTGGCACCACGTCGGCTCGTCGTCCGTACCGGCTGGAGGGAGCTCTTCGCTCGACGGCTCCGGCTCGAGCTCCACCTCCACGTCCTCCGGGGGCGCGCGCGACGTGTCGTCGTCTTGGTCACGGGCGACCGGGCTCCTCGGCTTTCGCGAGGGAGCTTCGTTCGCGGTGCATCCGGCGAAGAGGGCGACGCCGGCGAGCGCCGCCAGCACGGAGAAGATGCGTCGCTTCCGTCGTCGGCCGCGCACGTGTGCGGAGGTCAGATCTTCCATGGTGGTCGTCCGGTCTCCGCCGCCCGCATCGATCTTTGTAGCACGTCGCGCGCGGGCTCGCCGGGCCCGGGCGCCGCCCGCCCGGTCAGGCGTGTCGGCCCGAGGCGGGACGGGCCCGCCAGAGCGTCGCCGCGAGGCCGGCGGCGCCGAGCGCGGCGGCGGCCCAGAACGTGATGGCGACGTGGAAGTCGTGGCGCTTGAGCAGCCATCCCGTGACGACGTCGCCGCCGAACGCGCCGAGGTAACCCATGAAGTCGACGAAGCCCGCCGCCGCCGCGGTCGTGCCGCGCCGCGCGAAGTCCTGCGCCGCCGTTCCGACGAGGAGGATCTGCGCGCCGTAGAGGAAGAACCCGATGAGCGCGAGGCAGGTGACCGTCGGCGCCGCGCCGAGCGGCGCGACGCGATCGAAGAGGAGCGTCAGCCCGCCGACCATCGCCATCGTGACCGCGATGACCGGTGCGCGCCGCGACTGGAACCAGCGATCGGTGGCCCATCCCGACGCGAGCGCGCCGAAGCCTCCCGCCAGCGGGAAGACGGCGACCTTGAGGCCCGCGAGGAGCACGCCCGAGCCGTGCAGCTTCTTCAAGTGACCGGGCGCCCAGTCGAGGAAGCCGTAACGAACGATGTCGAGGCCGAAGAGCGCCAGCGCGAGGACCCAGATGCGCGGGTTCGTGAACGTGAGGAGGAGCGTCTCCTTGATCGGCAGCCGCTCCGGCGCGGCGGAAGGCGCGTCGGTCTCCACCGAGGGCGCCTCTCCCGCCGCGGGCCGCTCTTGCAGCCGGAGCCGCGCGCGCACGCCGATCGCGCCGAGGACCACGGCAGGGACGACGAACGCCGCGCGCCAGTCGCCGGCGAGCGAGACGAGCGCGCCCGACGCCGCGATCGTCAGCGCCGAGCCGAGCTGATAGCTCGTGCCGATGACGCCCATCATCCGGCCACGCTCACGCGGCGTGAACCAGTTGGCCATGATCTTCACGGTCGGCGGCCAGCCGCCCGCTTGGAACAAGCCGTTCAGGAACCAGACGACGAGCAGGAGCGCAGCCACCGACCCGAGGGACGCCTGCGGGGAGAAGAGGTGGACGACGGCGTTGACGGGGCCGGCGAGGGAAGGGAGCACCGACGCGAGCGTCCCCGCCGAGGCGAAGAGGAGGCACGCCGTGACCGAGCCGAACATCCCGACGAGCAAGATGCGCTTCGGGCCGAAGCGCTCCGCGAGCTGACCGTTCACGAGCTGACCGAGCGCGTAGCCGATCTTGAGCGCTCCGAGCACGAGGCCCATCTCGAGCGGATCGATCGCGAAGCTCTTCTCGATCTCCGTCCGCGCGGGCCCGATGTTGACGCGACAGAGGTAGAACGCGCCGTACGTGAGCCAGACGGCGAACAGGGTGCGCCACTGCGCCTTCGAGAGCTGAAGCCTGTCCGCGCCGGGCGTCACGCCGTCCGCGAGGCTACCTGGACGAAAGCGAGACGTCACGCGCCGGGTTTTCGTCGCGCCCGCGGCGCGAGCACGACGAAGCCCACGAGGCCGAGCCAGCCGAGCGCGCGCAGCACGCGATCGAGGACGCCCTCGCCGTGGTACCGATAATCGCTCGTCCGCGGCTCGTACGGCTCGCGCTCGAGCACGGCGATCATCTCCGGGTCACCGAAGCGCCGCCCGTCGGGCGCGATGACCACGGTGCGCCGCGCGCGGAGCGCATCGAGGACGGACGCCTCGGTCACGGGCTCCTCGACGAAGACGAGCGTGCGGCAGAGCCCGAGCACGCTGCCCCAGTGGTAGTCGGAAGACCCGATGGCGAGCAGGCGCGGTGAGGCCTCCTCGTAGTAGCGGACGATGTCTTCCCATCGCCACGACGGCCCGCTCGACGCATAGGCGATCGGGTGCATCACCTCCGCCCCGTCGAGCGCGGCCCGCGCGGGGACGAGCGCGGGCCAGAAGCTCCGGACGGGATGGGCGGCGATCGCGATCCCGCCCTGCGCGTGGATGTCGGCGATCACGTCCTCGGCCGCGAGCTGCGTGGGGACGGTCTTCGACAGCCCGACCGCGATGAGGTGGAACCTGCGCGTCGTCACCTCTTCGCCCACGAGCACGATCGGCCCGCCCGTCAGCCGAGACCATGCGCGCGCGATCTTCGCCGGGATCGCCGTGTTGTGCTCGGTCACCGCGATGACGTCGAGGCCGCGGCGGGCGGCTTGCTGCACGAGCCCCATCGGCGTGAGCGAGCCGTCGCTGAACGACGTGTGCGCGTGGAAGTCGCCCTCGAGGACGCGGTAGCCGCCACGACGGACCTCCGGGCGCGCCGGCGTGCGATCGAACGCGAGCCCGCCGACGAACGCGGCCACGAGGAACGCCACTCTCGTCCAGTGCAAGAGCGCCCGCGGGTTCATCGGAGGATCGGCCAGAGCTGCCCGGCCGCGAGGTAGTAGCCGAGCACGAACACGTGGATGATCACGAAGAACGTCGCGGTCGCGAGCACCGCGCGCAGGCGGCCGAGCGACAAGCCGGCGCGGAAGAGCGCGAAGACGAGCACGAGGCTCCATCCCGTCGCGATCACGATGGCCGGACCGAGGAGCGCGAACACGATCGACGCCGGCTGCGGCGCGAACAGGCATGCGCCCGAGAGGACGAGGAAGACGAGGAGCCAGGGCCCGAGGGACTCGAGATAGAGCGCGTACGCGCGGCGAAAGGGCGTGGCCGGCGCGAACGCCCGCGTGGTCACCGCGACGCCGACGGCCTGCGCCATGGGGATCCACGAGAACGAGAACATCGCGAGAAGCATCTCCACGGGGGCGAAGCGCCCCGTCGCGGTCACGGAGACGAAGGCGCCGACGACGAGCATGAGGCGCAACAGGCCGATCACGAGCGAAGGCTCGTCCGCGCTCGCAAGCTCACGGTAGCCGCGTAGAGGTCGCGCCATCAGGCGCATGGGCGTCGAGAGCATGTCCGAGGAGGTCGAAGCGTAGCCGATCGTTAACCGGGGCGCGGTGCGGCCGTTCTCCATTCTCGATGTCGCCTCGTCGCACCTCGCTGCTCTTCGCGATCGCGCCGCTCGTCGTCGGTTGCCTGAAGAGCGGGGACCTCCCGGACGAGGACCCGAAGGCGGTCGTGCCGAGCGTCGAGGTGCGCGAGGCCGTCGCGGACGAGGACGCCGAGGTCCGAGCGCGCGCGATCGAAGCGATCTGCCGCCGCCCTGCGGGCGCCGCGCGCGGCGACCAGGTCTGCCATCGCTGGCTCTGCGAGGGGCGCGACGCGCGTACGCCCGCGCGCTGGAGCGGCGATCCGTCGAGCTGCTCCGCCGGCGAGCCCGACCGCGACGCCGCCGAGCGCGCGGTCCGCCTCGTCAATCTCCACCGCTGGCTCGCGGGCGTCCCGCCGGTCGTCGCGGAGCCGTCGTGGTCCGGCGCCGCGCAACAGTGCGCGCTCGTCGCGCACGCGAACGCGAAGCTCTCGCACACGCCGCCGCCCGAGTGGCGTTGCTGGACGGAGGGCGCCGCGATCGCGTCGTCGGCGAGCCTCATCGCGAACCGGAGCGCGCCGGCCGCGATCGCCGCGTTCATCGAGGACCCCGGGAACGAGGCCACGATGGTCCACCGACGATGGCTCCTGTCCGAGGAGCTCGCCGTCGTCGGGATCGGCACGACCGACCGCTACGCGTGCGTCGTCGTCGACGGGCGGAGCCTCGACGCGCCGAAGGCGGACGTGGAGCCGCGCGGGGCGCGCGTGTCCGAGCGAGGTTGGGTCGCGTGGCCGCCGGCCGGTCCGGTGCCGATCGACGTGTTCGAGACCGAGCGCCTGGACGAGATCGGCTGGACGGTCCAGAGCTCGACCGACGATCTCGCCGGAGCCACGGTCACGGTCCGCTCCGCGGGCGAGGAGCTCCCGGTGCACGTGACGGAGCTCGAGCCTCTGCTCGGCAGCCGCGGCGCGGTGCGGTTCGTCCCGGTGGGTTGGAGGACCGAGGCCGGCGAGCGCTACGAGGTCGTCGTCCGCGCGGGCGACACGCGGATCGCGTTCGTCGTCGAGGCGATCGCGTGCCGTTGATCGCCTCCGTTCAGCCCCGCCGGAAGGGGAGGTAGCGAGGCGTCCACGCGATGCGGCGGGCGTGCTCCTCGAGATCGCCGGGCAGGTCCGTCCGACCGGCGACGCCGTCGGCGATGGCGCGCTTCGCGACCCGAGCCGCGACGCGCGCGGACGCCTCGCGCAGGTCCTCGACGGGCGGGTAGAGGAAGCCGTCCTTGCCGTAACGCTCGATGGTCAGCTCGGCGAGCGCGTACGCGGCCTCGGCGACCATCGCGTCCGTGATCTTCCTCGCCTCCACCATGATCGCGCCGAAGCCGAGGCCCGGGAAGATGAACGCGTTGTTCCCCTGTCCGATGACGTGCTTCTTCCCGTCGAGCTCGACGGGATCGAAGGGGCTGCCGGTCGCCACCAGGGCTTTGCCCTCCGTCCAACGCAGCACGTCCGCGGGGACCGCCTCGCACGCGCTCGTCGGGTTGGAGAGCGCGAACACGATCGGCCGCTCGGTGTTCTTCGCGACGGCGCGCACGACCTCCTCGCCGAACGAGGCTCGCTGGCCCGACAGGCCGAGCAGCGCGGTCACTCTTCCGTTCTCGATCGTCTCGAGGAGGGACGGCACGCTTCCGGCGATCTTCCATCCCTGGACGGTGGAGGCAGGCTGCGCGAGCTCCTTCTTGTAAGCCTCCATCGCGCGGCCCTCGACGAGCAGCCCCTTCGAGTCGACGACGAACACCCTCGCCGTGGCCTCGGCCTTCGTGAGCCCCTCGCGCTCGAGGGCGTCGCGGATGGCGCGCGCCACGCCGGCGCCGCCCGCGCCCGCGCCGAACACGAGGAAGCGCTCGTTCGAGAGCCCGCCGAGCCCGGACGCGCCGGAGCCCGCGTGCTTCGCATGGGCCGCCGCGAGCAGGCCTGCGAGCGCGACCGCGCCGGTGCCCTGGATGTCGTCGTTGAACGAGGGGATCACGTCGCGGAACGCGTCGAGCACGTCGAACGCCGACTCCTTGCCGAAGTCCTCCCACTGGATGATCGCCTTCGGCCAGCGCGCACGAACCGCTTCGACGAACTTGCGCACGAACGCGAGGTAGGCCTCGCCGCGGAGGCGCTTCCGCCTCACGCCGAGGTACATCGGATCCTCGTGCAGGGAGGCGCGATCGGTGCCCACGTCGAGCACGACGGGCACCGTGCGGAACGGGCTCACGCCTCCGAGCGTGTAGAGCGCGAGCTTGCCGATCGCGATCGCGAGCCCGTTGTAGCCCTGATCGCCGATGCCGAGGATCGCCGACGAGTCCGTCGCGACGATCATGCGTACGTCGTCGAGCGGGTAGGATGCGACGACGTCCTTCGGCTCGCACGGATCGTCGATGGAGAGCGAGAGGCCGCGCGGGACCTCGAAGATCTCCGAGAAGCGCTCCACGCCTTCACCGACCGTGGGCGTGTACACGATCGGCATCATCTCGCGGAGGTGCGCGCGGAGGAGCGCGAAGAAGAGCACCTCGTTGGTGTCCTGCAGGCGGCGGAGGAAACGGTGACGCGCGAGCGGCGTGGGCTCGCGCTGGAACGCGGCGTAGGCACGCGCCATCTGCTGCTCGAGCGTCTCCACGCGAGGAGGCAAGAGCCCCACGAGGCCCAGCTCGACACGCTCGCTCGGGGTGAAGGCCGTTCCTTTGTTCGTCAGTGGGGAGCGGAGGAGCGCATCACCGGTGGCGTGCACTTCCATGAAAATCTCGTCGTCCCCGTCTCGAGCCACGTCGTACCTCACGCTGGTGGAATGCCGAGCCGGTCCACCGAACACCGGACCGCTCTCCAAGAACCGCCCCGAAATCATCCTCCGCGTCTACCACGAGAGACGTGGTCGCGCGGAAGTTGTTTGGAGCGATTCGAATGACTTGGAGCGTCAACGCGTCGAGCCACGCCGAGGTCGGGCTGAGGCTTCAGGCCTCAGGCTTCAGGCCTCAAGAGAAGACCTCGGTCCTCAGTCCTCGGTCCTCGGCGGATCGTTCGCGTGCCTCCCCTGAGGTCTCCCTGTCGGAGCGCGCACCTTCTTGCGCTTCGAGGAGTGCGCGTGGAGGTGCGTGCTCACGGTTTGCGAACGGCTTCGGTCCTCGAGCGCGGTCGTTCTTGCGAGACCGGCGTTTCTTCCGACGGCGGGGTCGAGAGCGTCGGGAGGACGCGCTTCTTCGGACGGAAGCCTTCCGTCAGCGGGATCGAAGGGACGCGCGCGACGCGCTTCGGGCGGGCGCTCGGAGGAAGGACCTTCAGGGCTTCCTCGATGCGTTCCGGTGCGATCTCGATGCGCGAGACGAACGCCGCGGCGATCTCGCCCGAGCCGCGGCTCGCCTCCCACGCCGCGGCGAGCTGGACCTCCGGGAGCGCGTAGAGCGCGTCTTCGACGCGGCGTAGCGAGACGGGATCGCCTCCGTTCGCGGGACGCACGAAGCCGGAGAGCGAGTCCACGAACCAGTGCTTCCCCGCGGCGTCGCGCTCGAGCACGTCGTTGGTCACGAGCCACGCGGTGCCGTCACCGAACGCGTCGCGCACGAGCCCTCGCGCGTCGCCGAGCGTCTCGATCTCCTCGTCCGACACGCGGACCGCGAGGAGCGCCGGCTCGCCGGCGCCGGCGAGGACGAGCCGACCGCGCTCGTCGAGCGCGTGCGTCATGCGCTCGCGATCCCATCGCACGAGCGCGACGTCGGCGCTCCCGGGCAGCACGTCTCCGAGCGACCCGGGCGCGTGACCTTCCGCATCGGCGAGGATCGCGCGGTGCGCGGTGCCTGCGTAGAACTCCATCGTGTCCACGCCAAACCTCTCGCGCAGGCGCGCGGCGAGCGCGGGACGCATGCCGCTGCCCGCGACGATCCGCACGGGCAGGTGCCTGTCCGCGCGCGACGCGGGCTCGTCGAGGAGCGGGCGCAGCATCTCGCCGGTGTAGAAGAGGACCGTGGCTCCGACGCGGCGGACGTCGAGGAGCAGCTTCTTCGGATCGAGCGGCGCGCCCGGCGGACCGTCCGGCTCCGCGAGCGCGAGCCGCGCTCCGCCCGCGAGCGCAGAGCCCACGCTGACGAGGATGCCGGTCGGGTGGTGCAGCGGGACCGCGCAGAGCACCGTGTCGCTCGGCTTGATCGTGCACGCGGCCGCCGCGCCGATCGCGGACAGGGCCCAGCGGTGGTTCGTGACCGGCACGGCACGGAGCTCGGTCTCGTCCTCCGACGGGCGGAGCAGGATCCACGCGACGTCGCGGGCGCGCCCGGGATCGAGCTCGAAGTCCTCCGGCAGCGGTGCGGCGCGGGGATCGATCGCCTCGAGGTCGATCACCCTTCCGTGCCCGCCCGGCTCGATGGCCCTGCCGCTCTCGCGGCTGCCGCCGCCGAGCACGAGGAGCTCGCCGGCGACGGAGCGCGCCGTCTCGACGCGCTCGGGGTCGACGATGACGCGCCGAACGTCCAATCGCGCGAACGTGTCAGAAAGCGCGTCCTCGGGTGAGGTCGGCGGCGCGAGGACCGCGATCGCGCCGAGCCGGCAGAGCGCCGTCGCGGCGGACAGAAGGCTCGGGCGGCTGCCCATGAGCACGCCGACGCGCTCGCCCGGCCGGATGCCGGAGGCATGGAGCCCGCGGGCCACGTTCGTCACGCGCGCGTCGGCGTCCGCGTACGAGAAAGCGCGCCCGCGCCAGAGGAAGAAGGTCGCGCTCGGCGTCTCACGCGCGCGCCGTGCGAGCTCGTGGCTCGCGCTCAGGCGCGTGTCCGGCTGGATGCGCGCGAGCCTGCGGAGGCGCGGCTCCTGCCAGCGGACCGTGTCCGCGGTGCGGCTCGCGCTCGCGAGCACCTCGCCGAGCTGGCGCCACGCGTCGCGTGCCGATCGCTGGACGAGGTCGACGAAGAGGTCGAGCTCGACGTCGAGAGCTCCCGTGTCGGCTCCCGGCCTGGCGTCGTGCGCGCGCTCGGTGTCCGGCAGCGCGTCGCGCGCGCTCTTGCCTTGCTCGATCGCCCGGATCCACGTCGCGACCCTCGGCCAGGTCTCCGCCATCGCGCGCGAGCCGACGACGATCCCGAAGTGACCCGCCGGCACCGTGACGAAGCGAACGTCCGCGTTCGGCGCCGCGTCGGCGATGGCGCGTACGGTCGGCGGCCGTGCGAGCTCGTCCGTGCCGCCGACGAACGCGAGGATCGGACAGGACAGATCGGCGAGGGAGACGGTCCGTCCGTCGATGACGAAGCCGCCCGACAGCATGCGGTTGTGGACGACGAACTCCTCGACGAACGCGCGGAACGCCGGTCCGGGCCAGGCGACGAAGCCGTCGCCGCGGAGGAAGCGGCGACGTGCCTCTCGCTTCATGATGCGCTCGCGATCGTGCAGCGAGCGGAGGAAGTCGATGCGCTGCTCGAGCTCCTTGCGCGTGCTCAGGACCTTGAACGCCGTGCTCGTCAGCTTTCCCGGCAGCCCCTCGATCCGTGCGAGCACGCCCTTCGCGACGGGGAACACCGATCGGAGCGCGGCGCCGGCGAGATCGCTCCGCACCGCCGGCAGGTTCCTGTGGATGTCGACGGGGCTCCCGAACGTCACGATCGATCGGATGCCCTCGCCGCGCAGCCAGGCGGCCGTCTGGTACGCGAACATCCCGCCCTGCGAGTAGCCGCAGAGGTGGACCTCGCGACCGGTGAGCTCGCGCACGCGTGCGATGGCGCGCGCGACGGCGCGCACGTGATCGTCGAGGCTGCGCGCCATCCCGCCCGCCTCGCGCTCCGGCGCGCCGAAGTCCACGACCCATGGAGCGATGCCCTCCCGGGCGAGGGCGGCGACGGCCGAGACGTCCGGGGCGATGTCGTAGACGTCCGCGGTCACCATCAGCGGCGGCACGAGCAGCGCGACGGGGGCGTCGTCCGCGCTCGCGTAGCGTCGGAGCCGGTGATGCGGCCCGCGATCGACGATCTCGAACGGAGCGCCGTACTCCTCTCCGAGGCGCCCGAAGCGGGCGAGCTCGAGCGCGTTCCGCGCGGAGGCTCGGAGGCGCCACACGAGCGATCTCGCTTCGTCGCTGGAGCTCGCCATGTTGCGACTTTAGTCGAACGGGCCTGCGGGTCGGATCGGCGGCCGGCGCCCGCCTCCCCGCCAGCTCCCCGGGCCCGGAGGGCCGTTTCGAAATGCGCCGCGGACCGTCGCCGCGAGTCGCTTTGACCCAACGGCGAATCGAGGCTTGCGTGCGGCGCGGCCATGGCGTACGTGCGGCGTGCAGTACCGCAGGTAAGCTCGCCGTGAGAACGTCGCCTCTAGCACTCGCTCTCGGCTTGTTCGCCGTCGCCGCGATGGGCGCGTGCAAGAAGCATTCGGCCGACGCGGAAGCCACGACGGAGACGACCAGCGGCTTCGGGCCCGAGACGGTCGAGGAATTCGACGCCGGGGCGGACGCGGGCAGCGCGCTGCCGCAGGTCGCGGCGCTCGAGCAGGTCACCCCCGTCTTCAACATGACGGAGTTCCCGCCGAAGGATCCGTCGAAGGCGTCCGAGGCGCGCCAGAGCGCGCAGCGACTCGGTTACCTGCGTCGCGGCGCTGTCGTCGCGGTCAAGCCGAAGGTCATCAAGAAGAGCAACTGCTCCGAGGGCTGGTACGAGCTCGCAACCGGCGGATACGTCTGCGGCAAGTACGTCACGACCGACCTGTCCGCGAAGGAGCTCGAGACGGCGCCGCATCCGCCGTACATGGACCGGCCGCTGCCGTACGACTACGGTCTCAACCTCACGAACGGAGCGCCGCTCTATCGCCGGCGACCGTTGAAGAAGGAGAGAGCGGAGCTCGAGAAGGGCCTCCCCGTCGGCAAGACGAAGAAGCCGAAGGAGGGAGAGCCGGCGCCGAAGGAGCCTCCGCCGGACCCCAACGCGCCCTGGTGGCTGAAGCGCTACGGCGGGCAGCGTCCGCCGGTGAAGATGGAGGACCTCTACACGAACGAGATGGGGGGCCTCGTCTTCATGCGCATGGTGCGAGGCTTCTACCTCGCGCTCGACAAGCAGCTCTCGACGCCGTCCGGGAAGTTCTGGAGGAACACGGCCGGTTTCCTCACCCCGGCCGATCACATCCTCGTCCACAAGCCGAAGACCGAGTTCGAAGGCGTCCGCATCGGCGCCGAGGGCGAGACGCGACGCCTGCCGCTGGCCTGGGTCGTGAGCCCGCGCGCGCGCCGTTACTACATCGACCCGGGCGATCCGACGCGCGCGGACGAGAAGGACGGAAAGCTGCGGCGCGGCGATCCGGTCGATCGTTTCACGATCGTCCAGCTCACCGGCAAGAAGAAGTCGATCGAGGAGCGCGGGTACTTCGAGACGGAAGAGGGCTGGTGGGTGCGCGACTACGACGTGGCGGTCACGCGGCCGGGGCCCCCTCCGAAGGGGCTCGCCCCCGGAGAGAAGTGGATCGACATCAACCTCTCGACGCAGTCGCTCGTCGCCTTCGAGGGAGACAAGCCCGTCTACGCGACCATCGTCTCCACCGGTCGCCGCGACGACGAGGACAAGTCGAAGGACTATCGCACCATCCAGGGCGAGTTCCGGATCCGCGAGAAGCACATCTCCGCGACGATGGACGACGACAGCTCGAGCGACGGCGTCTACTCCATCCAGGACGTGCCGTGGATCATGTACTTCGAAGGGAGCTACGCGCTGCACGGCGCCTTCTGGCACTCGATGTTCGGGCGTGAGCGCAGCCACGGCTGCGTGAACATGACCCCGTACGACGCGAAGAACCTCTTCGAGTGGGCAGGCCCGAAGCTGCCCGAGGGGTGGCACGGCGTCCGGGCGACGAAGGACAACCCGGGCACGCTCGTGGTCGTCCACGAGGATCCGAAGCCCGCATCGTCCGCGTCCGCCGTGGCCGCCGCGGACAAGCCGAAGACGAACGAAAAGACCGACAAGTCGGACAAGGGCGCCAAGACCGAGAAGAACTGATCGGAACCCGAAGCAATCTCTCGGGATTCGGCGACGGCCGGCCGGACCGGATCGCCGGGCCTCACGGTTCGCGGTCGAGACCTTCGAGATCTCCGGCGCCCGAGGCCCGGGGCCCTTCCCTTGCCGTGGGTCCTTGGCAGGGTCGATACTCCTGTGTGTGGAACCGCTGGCAGAGGTCTCGCTCGAGCCGGGATATCGGCTCGATCGTTACGAGCTCCTCTGCAAGATCGGTCAGGGTGGTATGGCGAGCGTGTGGCTCGCACGTGTCGCCGGCCGGCACGTCGAGCGGCTCGTCGCGGTGAAGACCGTCCTGCCCGAGCACGCCAACGACGTCGGGTTCCGGTCGATGCTGTTCGACGAGGCGCGCATCGCGGCGGCGATCGATCACCCGAACGTCGCGCGCATCCTCGACGTCGGCGAGGACGCCGAGATCCCGTATCTCGTCTTCGAGTACGTCGCCGGCGAATCGCTGAACCTGCTCCACCGCACGCTCGCCGCCGAAGGGCGCCGCATCCCACCGGCCGTCGTCCTTCGCGTTCTCGCGGACACGTGCGCCGGCCTGCACGTCGCGCACGAGCTGTCCGATCCGCAGGGCAACAACCTCGGGATCGTGCATCGCGACGTGTCTCCGCAGAACATCCTCGTCAACGATCACGGGGTCGCAAAATTGATCGACTTCGGCGTGGCGAAGGCGGCGGGGAGGATCGCAGGCGACACGGCGACGGGAATCATCAAGGGCAAGGTGCCGTACATGGCGCCGGAGCAGGCGCTGAGCCTGCCCGTCGATCGACGCGCCGACATCTGGTCGGTGGGAGCGGTCGCCTATTACCTGTTGAGCGGCTCGTATCCGTTCGATGCGCCGAACGACGCTGCGCGGCTCATCCGCGCGGTGAGCGACGAGGCGCCTCCGCCGCTGCCGCCCGAGATCCCCGCGCCGGTGAGCGCGGTCGTGCTCCGGGCGCTGAGCCGGCATGCGAAGGACCGGCACGCGACCGCCGCCGAGCTCCGGGCCGCGCTCGAGGACGCCGCCATGCGATCGGGGCTCGTCGCGACGCACGAAGACGTCGCTCGCTGCTTCGCCGAGAACCTCAAGCCTCAGATCGACGCGCGCAAGAGGATGATCTCGCGCGCTTCGATCAGCTCCATCTCGCGCGACAGCCTGCGGTCTCTCGGGCAGTTCAAGACCGGCGATCGATCCGAGGCTCGCTTCGGGATGATCGTCGAAGACAAGAATGGGGGCACGGTCGCGACCGCGATCCCGATGGGCGGCGATTCGAAGAGCCTGCGCTCGCGGCTGCTCTTCGGAGCGCTCGGCGGGCTCGCGGTCTCCCTGCTCGTCATCGGCGCCTTCAAGCTCGGGTCGAGCACGGCGCGGACGCCGCCTCCGCCCGAGGTGCCCGTGACCGCGGCCGCAGCGGCTGCGCCTTCGAACGAGGTCGTCGAGCCTGCCTCCACTGCCACGGAAGAGGCAGCAGTGGAGGAGCCTCCGACGATCGAGCTCCCCTCGAGCGCGGAGCCCGCGGCCGCTTCCTCCTCCGCGGCAGCCGCTCCGAGCCCTCCGAAGTCGAAGCGCGTCACCACGAAGCCGGCCGCCTCCACGAAGCCTGCGACGACCGCACGGCCGACGTCGGACGATACGATCTTTTGAGGCTCCAGGCTCCGGGCTCCAGGCTCCAGGGAAGAGAGTCCTCGGTCCTCGGCGGGAATGGCGGGACGGCGGGCGACTCACACGAGGCTCGCGATGGAAGGAGAGGCTCCAGGCTCCGGGCTCCAGGCTCCAGGGAAGAGAGTCCTCGGTCCTCGGCGGGAATGGCGGGACGGCGGGCGACTCACACGAGGCTCGCGATGGAAGGAGCGGCTCCAGGCTCCAGGGGGGCGCTCAGAACGAGCCTTGGATGCCGAACGGCGTGAGATGGAACGTCGCGCGCGGACGCTCGCTCGCCGATGCGGCGTTCGAGGTGGAGGGGGCGGGTTGCGATCGTGAACCGCTCGAGACAAGCCCGTAGATGCCGACGCCTGCGCCGATCGCGGCGACCACGAAGGAGACCGTCGAGATCATGCCCGTGGTCGACACGGAGTCGAGATCGCCTTGGGCCGACGGCGGGCAGCGATCGCCGTTGCACACCTCGTCGAGGCTGCTCGCCTTCGACAGCGTCATGAGGCCCGTCACCGTCCCGACGGCGATCCCGAGCGCGGCCGCGCCGAAGCCCCCATAGACGAGGACCTTCGACGAACGCGAGGGCGACTCCGCCGGCGGCGGCGGAGGCTCCGGCGGAGTGGGGTCCGGGGACGCCGTCACGGGCGCGTCGATCGACACCTCGGCCGATTGTCCTTCGGCGACGGTGACCTCGGCGCGCGAGGTGTTGCCGTCGGCCTCGAGCTCGACGACGTGCCGCCCGGGGTTGACGATGCGCGGTGAGGTCGCGGCCTCCGGAGGGATGTCGACGCCGTCGACCCGGATCGTCATCGACGCAGGAGGCGTCCCCTTCACCTTGACGAGGATCGAGCCGAGTCGCGGCTTGAGGTCGGCGGCGAGCGCCTCGGCCTCCGCTCGCGCCTGTGCGGCCTTCTGCGACTCGTTCTTGCGGACCGGGATCCTCGCCACCGAGAGCAGCACCTCGCGCGCCTCGACGAGCTGGCCGTCCAAGGCGAGCGTGCGTCCCAGCTCGAACGCGGTGATGGGCGTCTCCACGAGCGCATGCGCCGCGCGGAGCTTCTCGAGCGCGCCCGGCAGGTCCCCCTTCTCGCGACGCTGCTTGCCCTCCTTGTAGAGCTGCAGCGCGGTCTCGACGTCGGAAGGCGTCGGCTCGCGCTTGCCCGAAGCGCGTGGGGCGGCCGACGCCTCGAGGGCGACGATCGAGACGAGGACCGCAAGCACCATCCTGAGGAGCCAGGAGGGAGTCTGCCGCCGGGCCATGGCCCATGTTCCCGAAAGAACGGCGGGAAATGCAAGGATCTCACGGACCGCATCCCGTCCTCGGGCCCGCCCCGTCCTCGGCGCTCGGGAGTGGCCGGGACCTCCACCTCGCGCTGGCCTCCCGCGGGCCGAAGCTCGACCTTCCGCTGGCGCCCCGCGCGCGCCGAGGGGATACTCGTGATCGATGGCCGGCGAAGGCTCACGCGCATCACGGGCCCTGCTCGCGTGCCCCCTCCTCTTCACGACGGCGTGCGTCGTCATCGCCGGCGCGTCGGACAAGACGATCGATCCGTGCTTCGACGGTTGCGACGACGGCGGAGCGTCTTCTTCGGGCAGCACCGGCTTCGTGCCCGAGCCTGGTGAGCCGTCGGACCCTCCGCCGCCCGGCACGAGCAGCGGATCGAACCCCACGCCTCCGCAGAACGACGGAGGGCCGGGGACGACCACGGACGGCGGGAAGGAAGATCCATGTCCGTGCCCGCAAGGCACGCAGCGCGACGGCGACGTCTGCCGGTCGACGGCGCAGCGAGCGACGACCTCGTGCAAGACCCCGCTGCTGCTGCCCAACTGCGAAGTGAAGCTGTCGCTCCAGCTCTGCGATTCGGATCCATCGTTCCCCTACGACCAGGGCTGCGGCGGCACCTCGCGGCCCAGCTTGTTCTTCCGAATCGGCGACAGTCCCACGGGCGCGTGGAAGGGCGAGGTCAAGGGACCGTTCTCCATGGCCAAGACGAACGAGGCGTGCACGCGGGCGGGCGAGCCCTGCGCTGCCGACTACGCCTCGATCACCATCAACTCGACGACCAACGGGACCGTCTGGGCGCTGTCGAAGCGCAACGGGGCTGGCTGCGATACCGTCAGCATCGAGCTCGAGTTCCTGCAGAAGGACTAGGTAGGGCGGTCCTCGTCGTCAGTCCTCAGTCCTCAGTCCTCAGCGGGGGCGGGCTGTCGGCGCGTCGCGCTCTTCCGGGTGAGCGCCTCCACGGCATGAGGAAAGGCGCGCCTCGCGCTCCGCCAGCGTGGGCGCGGCCATGGGAAAAAGCGAAGGCCGCGTCGCGCGGTGCGAGCGGCCTTGCGGAAGATAGCCATCGAGGGCGCGAGAGAAGCGCCGAGGAGAGGGGGAGCGGTGAGGGCGTTCTCTCGGCGCCGTCGATGTCTGCCCGACCTATTGCGCGTAGCGTGCCGAGGGGCGGTTACCGACGTTGCTTCCCAGGCATCCGGGATTCACCGCTTCGCCGCGAATCGACTGGGGAACGAGGCGGATCGGCGGGCGTCCAGCTCCGCATGGAGCGCGATCCTGAGACTCGGAGACCGCAACGTCCGCATGGTTGCGGGGCATTCCCCCGGGCCCGAGGAGTCGCATGTAGGATGGCAGGCGCTCCATCGCCGTCTTGCGAAGGGCGGTGGTGCAAAGCTCAGCCGTACGGCCTTGCGGGTGCCGTTCGCGCGGCGCAAAGGCTCGATGCGACACGACTCCTCTTACCTGCGGCTCGAGCGATGCCTAAAGTACCGGCACGATGAACTACGATCCGAGGTCCCAGTTCCGAGATCCGTGGGTGCGCTCTCCGGCCGTCGTCGGGTCGCACGCGCAACCGCTCGTCAGCGACGCCCTCTGGGCGACGTATCGCTGGATGGCCGCCGGGCTCGGCATCACGGGTCTCGTCGCGATGTTCGTGGCGAGCTCTCCGGCCGCGCTCGAGCTCGTCATCGGCAATCGAATGGTCTTCTACCTGCTGCTGTTCGCGCAGCTCGGTCTCGTCTTCGCGTTCAACTCCGTCGCGATGCGGGCGAGCACGGCGGCGGTGGCGGCGATGTTCTTCGTCTACGCCGCGATCACCGGGGCGACGCTGAGCGTGATCTTCCTCGTCTACACGGCGTCGTCGATCGGGACGGTCTTCTTCGTCACGGCAGGATCCTTCTTCGGGCTCTCGCTCGTCGGGCTCGTGACGAAGCGTGATCTGGGCGTGGTCGGCCGCTTCGCGATCTTCGCGCTCATCGGCCTCATCCTCGCGTCGATCGTGAACATCTTCGTCGAGAGCGGCCCGCTGCACTTCCTCATCAGCATCGCGGGCGTGCTCATCTTCGCGGGGCTCACGGCCTACGACACGCAGAAGCTGAAGAACATCTTCGCGAGCGGTCAGGTCCACGCCAACATGCCGCTCGTCGGCGCGCTGACGCTCTACCTCGACTTCATCAACATGTTCATCTTCCTCCTCCGCCTCTTCGGCCGGCGCCGCTGAGCCGAGCGGAGGAGGGGCGCGTGCTCACTCCACCGTGACCCGTCGCTCGAGCGCCTCGAGGATCCGATCGAGGCGCTCGACGACGGCGCTCGTGTCGGGCGCGTCGGGCTTCTTCGGCTCGTCGAGGACGCGCGTGACCATCGCCGGGCCGAACGTCAGGAGCGCCGAGCCGATCAGCTTGCCGGTGCGCGTCTGCGCGAAGACGTCCGCTTCGCCGGACGCGAGGTTGGTCGTGACGTAGAGGAGCGCGTCGTACAGCGAGTTGATGCGCGGGTTCTTGCCTCGTTCCGCGCGGTAGAACAGCCAGCTCGCGACGAGGGCGGTCGTCACCGTCGCCTCGATCGGGTCCTCCGCGTACCGCCGTCGCATGGCCTCCTTGAGGCGCTCGACCGTCGCACGGCCGAGATCGGGCTCGGCGGCGGCCGCGAGCGCGGCGAGGACGAGGAGGGGACGGCTTCGCATCGAGCCGCCAATCCTACGCGCCGAAAGAGATCGCGTCGACCGCGCGATGACTTACCATCGAAGAGCATGGGGCACTTCCTCGCGGTCGCGCTGTCCTTCCCGGCGGTCGTGTTCACGGTGCTCCTCGGCGTCGCTCTCGTCTACTGGCTGTTCGTCATCGTCGGCGCCGCGCACGTGAACCTACTCGGCGAGGGCGTGGCCGACGGCGTCGCGGACGCGGCGGCCGAGGGCGCGATCGACGGGATCGCGAAGGGCGCCGTCGAAGGCGCGGTGAAGGGAGTGCTCGAAGGCGCGGCGGACCACGCCGGTGGCGCCGCCGCCGACGCCGTCCACACGGGGACGGGCGGAGCGCTGGCGGGGCTCGTCTCGGCGCTCAAGCTCCGTTCGGCGCCCGCGACCGTCGTCCTGAGCGTGCTCCTTCTCTTCTCCTGGGTGCTCGCGACGGCCGCCATGCAGTGGTTCGAGGGGCTCGGGCTCGAGGGCGTGGGCGCCACGGCGTTCAAGCTCGCCGTCCTCTTCGTGTCCCCGATGATCGCGCTCGTGCCGACGTCGCTCGTCGTGCGTCCGCTGGGACGTGTGTTCACGCCTCCGGTCGCGCCGAAGCACGAGTCGCTCGTCGGCAAGATCTGCACGATCCGCACGGGCACGGTGACGGATCGCTTCGGTGAGGCCACGCTCGAGGATGGCGGCGCGGGCGTCGTCGTGCGCGTCCGCGTCGAGGCAGGCGAGAAGCTCTCGCGCGGCGATCAGGCGGTCATCGTCGGGTACGACGCCGATCGCCAGGAGTTCACGGTCGCGCCGCTCGAAGGGCTGCTCGCCGACTCGACGCGTCCCGGAAGCGCCTCTCGATAGCGCGAGGTCCGATGAGCGAGCGAACGCAGGAAATGGTCGGCGGCGAAGTCGCCTCCGAGCGCACGCGCTCCTCGGATCGCTTCTTCGAGCCGAACAGCGTGAGCTGGAAGGTGATCGGTCATCCGGTCGCGCTGATCGGCGGGGTGCGTGCCCTCATCATCCAGACGCTCCACCCGCTCGCGATGGCGGGCGTGATGCAGTATTCGACCTTCCGCACGGAGCCTCTGAAGCGGCTGCGCGGGACGTCGACGTACGTGGCATCGGTGACGTTCGGCGATCGCGCGACGGCGCTCGCGGCCGTCGCGCGCGTGAGGGCGATTCACGAGCGCGTGCGCGGCATCGATCCCGTCACGGGCAAGCCGTTCTCGGCGAACGACCCCGAGACGATGCTCTGGGTCCACTGCACCGAGGTGCACTCCTTCCTCGCCGCGTACCGGGCCTATGCGGGGCATCTGACGATGGCCGAGCGCGATCGCTACCTCGCCGAGCAGGTCGTCGCCGCCGAGCTGATCGGAATCCCGCGCGCGATGGTGCCGGATTCCGTCGCGGCCTACCGGAGGTACTTCGCGGACGTCCGCCCGCAGCTCTGTCTTTCCGCCGACGCCGCGTCGACGATCGACTTCATCGTCCGTCCGAAGCTCGACCGGACGACGCCCCTCGACGTCCGCCTCGTCGCGCGGCTGCTCGGTCCGGCGGCCGTGGCCATCGTCCCGCGCGATCTCCGGCGCCTCGCCGGCTTGCCCGAGCCCAGCGCGCGCGAGGTGCCTCGCAGGGCTCTCCACACGCTGGCGTTCAGGATCGCCCCCTTCCTCGGTCACGTGCCTCTCCTGAACGACTTCCTCGACGGATGGGCGGCGAAGCTCGTGGGAGACGAGACGGTGAGGCTCGCCCTCCAGCAGCCACGCGGTCGTCGCTAGACGCCTTCGACGCGGCCTCGCGGAGTCGTGGCGAGGGCACGCGTCGAAATGACGTCCCCTGGGCAGGCGTGCAGGGCAGCTTTCGACGCCGACGAGGCCCGCACAAAAGGCGCTCCATTCCTTCGGGTACCTATGAGAGGCTTCCGCGTCCCGGGTGTCGGGGCGAGCGCGGCGCAACGACCGCGTTCGAGGGAGAAGGGATCATGCCGGAGCAGCTCATCCTGCCCGCCGCGATCGCAGGCGGCGCGCTCATCATCATCGTCTTCGGAACGCTCGCGATGTTCTCTCGCTTCTACCGGCAGGTGGAGCAGGGGCGTGCGCTCATCATCAACACGATGAGGAAGGAGCCGATCGTCGCCTTCACCGGCGCGATGGTCTACCCGATCATCAACAAGGCCGAGACGATGGATCTGTCCGTCAAGACGGTGCAGATCGATCGGCGCGGGAAGGAAGGCCTCATCTGCAGCGACAACATCCGCGCAGACATCAACGTCACCTTCTTCATCCGCGTGAACAAGACGGCCGACGACGTGCTCAAGGTGGCTCAGTCGATCGGCTGCGCGCGCGCGAGCGATCCGAGGACGCTCGAGGAGCTCTTCTCCGCCAAGTTCGCCGAGGCGCTCAAGACCGTCGGCAAGCACTTCAAGTTCGAGGAGCTCTACACGAAGCGTGACGAGTTCAAGGACAAGATCATCGAGGTCATCGGCAAGGACCTGAACGGCTTCATCCTCGACGACGCCGCGATCGACTACCTCGAGCAGACGCCGCTCGACGCGCTCGACAAGAACAACATCATGGATGCCGACGGTATCCGGAAGATCACCGAGATCACCGTCGCGCACAACGTCAAGACGAACGAGCTCCGCCAGCGCGAGCGGATGGAGATCGGCAGCGAGAACCTCAAGGCCGATCAGGCGATCTTCGACTTCGAGCGGCGCCGCGCCGAGGCCGAGGCGAAGAAGGACAAGGAGATCGCGATCGCCCGAGCGCGCGAGCAGAACGAGGCCGCGCGCGTGGCGAGCGAAGAGGCGAAGAAGACCCAGATCGCCCACCACAAGAACGAGGAGGAGGCGCTCGTCGCCGAGCAGGCCAAGCTCCGCGCCATCGCGGTCGCGGAGAAGAACCGCGAGCGCGAAATCGCGATCGAGACGGAGCGCGTCGAGAAGGCGCGTCAGCTCGAGGTGATCAGCCGCGAGCGTGAGGTGACGCTCGTGGGCATCGCCCGCGACAAGGAGGTCGAGGAGCAGAAGAAGGAGATCGCGGACGTCGTTCGCGCGCGCATCGCGGTGGAGAAGACGGTCGCGGCCGAGGAGGAGCACATCAAGGACGTGCGCGCCATCGCCGCCGCGAACCGCGAGCGCGACACCCTGAAGATCAAGGCGGAGGCCGAGGCGGCCTCGGCCCTCGTGAAGCAGGTCAAGGCCGCGGAGGCCGCGGAGGAAGTGGCGAAGCACGAGGCTCGCCAGAAGTCGATCATCGCGGACACCGAGCTCGAGACCGCGGACAAGCTCGCTCGCGCCAAGATCCGTCTGGCCGAGGGCACGCAGGCGGAGGCGGCGGCCGAGGGCCTCGCCAAGGCGCGCGTGAAGGAGGCCGACGCCGTCGCGACCGAGAAGCTGGGTCTCGTCGAGGCGCGCGTCACACTCGAGAAGATGCAGGCCGTCGCCGCGGGCGAAGAGCGTCAGGGCTTCGCCCGGGCGAAGGTCAAGGAGGCCGAGGCGCAGGCGGTCGAGAAGCTCGGCGTGGCGGAGGCCGCCGCGCTGCGCGAGAAGCTCCTGGCGGAGGCGTCCGGAGAAGAGCAGAAGGGCCTCGCGCTCGCGAAGGTCGCGCGCGAGAAGCTCCTGGCGGAGGCGTCCGGAGAAGAGCAGAAGGGCCTCGCGGTCGCGAAGGTCACGCGCGAGAAGCTCCTCGCCGAGGCTGCGGGCATCGCCGAGAAGGCCGCCTCGATGAAGGCGCTCGACGAGGCGAGCCGCGTGCACGAGGAGTTCCGCCTGCGCCTCGACAAGGAGAAGACCGTCGAGCTCGAGACGATCCAGGCGAAGAAGGACGTCGCCTCCGCGCAGGCGCAGATCCTGGCGCAGGCCTTCTCGAACGCGAAGTTCAACATCGTCGGCGGCGACGGCGCGTTCTTCGATCGCTTCGTGAAGGCCGTCAGCGTCGGGCAGGCGATCGACGGCGCCGTCGACGCGAGCCCGCACGTCAAGAGCCTCGTCGAGTCGGCGCTTCGTCCGGACGACGAGGCCGTCCTCGGGCTCGTGGAGAAGCTCCTCGTCAACGATCCCGCGGCGCTCGCGCGCTTGAAGGGCGCGACGAGCAGCCGGTCGAAGCCCGCCGGCGATTGACGCGCTCGCTCCGGGGCGCGCGCTTTGGTCCGGGGCGCGCGCTTTGGGAAGAGGCACTCGTCGCCCACACGGGAGAGGTGGACACGCGCGACTGTACGAAGTGCTCGTGCGGCGAACCGACGAACGTCGCGTGCTCGGCGACGCTGCTCGAGTACCGGGACGGCCACGGCGGTACCCGTTGCTCGGGAACGCCGAGAAAAATCGACGCTCCCGTCACGTGCTCCGCTGTGGCCGAACCCGGGGTCTACCGGCTCTGCTGCCGTGGCCGACCGCCTCAGTAGGTCCTCATCGGAAGAAACTTGCCGTCGAGCGTGACGACGACGCGATCGCCTTCGGGCGCCTCGACCTTTCGGACGTCGAGCCGAAAGTCGATCGCGCTCATGATGCCGTCGCCGAATTTCTCGTGGATCAAGGCTTTCAAGGTCGAGCCATAGACCTGCAGGACCTCGTAGAAGCGGTAGATGGTCGGGTCCGTCGGCACGCCACCCGGGATGGATCCGCGCAGCGGGACCGTCTGGAGCAACCGGACCGCGTCGTCGCCGAGCTCGAGCCGTTCGGCCACCAGCTTCGCGGCGTGCTCGGGGAGCGCATGCTGACCGAGCAACGCGGCGGTCGTGAACGCGAGGCTGAGGCCGGTGCCCTCGTTGAGCGCTTCGAACGTCAGGCCCTTGCGGATCTTCGCCTCGATGATGGCGTCCGTGAGCGCTTGGCGCGACCGCGCATCGGGGTGCGACTGTGCCATGGGGAATCTCCTGGTTCGGATCGGCTCGTAGCCAACTCCGTTCCAGTGCCAGCAGTCCGTGGCACCACTCGCGAGCGAACGGCGCGGTGCCTGCTCGACGCCCTGCGCGATTTCGGGAGCACGGCGTCGATGCGGTTGCGCGCTTCTCTCGCGGGAACGAACACGCCCCTCACCGGAGCGACCTCGTCTATGCTCACCCGCGGGTTCGCGGCATGACCTCGCAGATCGAGATCCCGAAGGCACCGGGCGGCGCTCCTCCGCCGGGTGGCGGCGCGCCCACGAACGGCAACGGTGACGCCGGCGCCGCCGCCTCGCTCGAGGGCGGGAGCTACGACGTCCTCCGCAAGCGCCTCCTCGAGCATGCCGCCGAGCTCGCCTCGAAGGCCGAGGCGCTCAACGAGAAGCGCAAGAAGGTCTTCGGTGGGTCCGAGCTCGCGCTGGTCGCGAACGAGCGCGTGCGCACGGAGCACAACTGCATCGCTCGCGACATGGTCAGCGTCGGCGGGCACCTCCTCTTCGGCTTCGAGGTCTTCCTCGGGCTCAAGACGGAGACCCGCGTCGAGGACGTCTTCGCCTTCTACAGGTTCCAGCGTTCGGCCGATGGCGGCGTCGAGGAATGGGACCTCGGGCAGCTCCCCTTCGAGGGGCCCGGCGCGTTTCTCGCCGACGAAGCCTTCGTGAAGGAGCTGCGCGACACCTTCAAGTACTCGAAGGACGCGCGCCTGCTCCGGTTGAAGCGGACGGACACGCGCCTGCTCGCCGTCGTGCAGACCGGCTCGACGGCGAGGGACACGAAGGTCTTTCGCTGGTCGGTCGATGCCGCGGGACGCGTCGCGTACGTGGACGCGCGTGGCGAAGAGGACGCGCAGCCGCCGCGGCAGCACGACTTCGTCTGGACGCAGACGGGACGCGAGCACCAGGTCCACGGTCCGCACCCCCACGTGAACGTCCTCGACACGGTCTTCGTCGAGACCGTCGGCGGGGATCTCACCATCAAGGTCGAGAACAACACGAGGGACGGGCGCGGCATCTACCGCGAGCCGGTCGACGATCCGAACCAGACGCTCGACGACGGCGACATCGCGTACGCGAAGGTCGGTCAGCTCATCCTGCTCCGCATCAAGCCCTTCCGCGAGGAGAAGTACCGGTACCTCGTCTTCGATCCCCGCGTTCAGCGCGTCGTACGCATCGACGCGATCGGGCAAGCCTGCCACGAGCTGCCGGAGGATCACGGCATCGTCTTCCCCGGCGGCTACTACCTCCAGAGCGGAGAGTACAAAGTGTTCGAGGGCGACTCCGCGGGGCTGGCCTTCGAGCGCGTCATCAAGTCGCCGAACGGCGAGGACGTCCTCTACGTCTACCACGCCGACGACGCGGGCGAGTACCTGCTCCTGCCGTACAACTTGATCCGCAAGGAGATCGCCTCGCCGATCCGGTGCCACGGCTACAGCCTCTTCGCCGACGGCACGATGGCGATCTTCCGTGCCGTCACGGAGCCCACGCGCGTCCACCCCGTCCAGATCTGGCGCACGCCGTTCAGCACCGTCGAGCACGCCGCGGCGAAGCCGCGCGACGGGAGCTACCTCTCGAAGGTCGGGAACGCCGACCTCGTACGCGGCATCTCGGACATGCTGTCGCTCCGGCGGCTCGCGATGGTCGAGCGGCCGACGCGCGCGACGTACGAGGAGCTCATCGCCGCGATCGGGCGCGCGCTGGACGCGCACTACTGGCTCGGTCACGAGGAGGCCGGCGATCTCGCGTCGACGCTCGCCACGATGAAGAAGACCTGCGATCTCGTCCTCGACGAGTTCGACAAGGTCGAGGCGATCGAGCGGCGCGCGCGCGAGGCGCTCGAGAGCGCGCGGGCGGAGCAGAAGAAGCTCCTCACCGAGGTGCGTCCCGACGATCTCCACGCCGTCGAGGACTACCTCCGCGCGCTGACGACGTTGAGGCACCAGCGCGGGCACCTCATCAGCCTCAAGGACCTCCGCGGGATGGACGTCCACGCGGTCGCGGCCCTCGAGAAGGAGCTCGTCGAGCGCTTCGACGAGGTGAGCAAGGCGTGCGTCGACTACTTCTTGAAGGACGACGCCTTCGCGCCGCTCGTCGCGCGTCTCGACGCCGCCGTCGAGAAGATCGAGGCGACGACGAAGGCGTCCGACCTCGCGTCCTTCGGCGAGGAGCTCGACGTCGTCCATCGCGGCCTCGAGCTGCTCGCCGAGGTCACGAGCTCGCTCAAGATCGACGACACGACGGCGCGGACGCGCATCCTCGAAGGCGTCAGCGCGGCGTTCTCGCACCAGAACCGCGCCCGCGCCGTCTGGCAGGCGAAGAAGAAGGAGCTCTCCGGCAAGGAGGCGCGCGCCGAGTTCGCCGTCCAGTTCAAGCTGTTCGGTCAATCCGTCACGGGCGCGCTCGCGCTGTGCGACACGCCCGAGAAGTGCGACGAGCAGCTCTCGAAGCTCCTTCTCGCTCTCGAGGAGCTCGAAGGGAAGTTCGGCGAGATCGACGAGATCGTCGCCGAGCTCGCGGCGAAGCGCGAAGAGGTCAACGACGCGATCTCGGCCAAGCGGCAACAGCTCCTCGACGAGCGCCATCGCCGGGCGCAGAACTTGATGACCGCGGCGGAGCGGATCCTCTCCGGGGTCGCTCGCCGCGCCGCGACCTTCAAGACGCCCGACGAGCTGAACGCGTACTTCGCGTCGGACGCGATGGTCCTCAAGCTCGCCGACGTCCAGGCGCAGCTCCAGGCGCTCGGCGACACCGTCCGCGCCGACGAGGTGGCGTCGCGCCTCAAGACCGCCCGACAGGACGCCCTGCGCGCGATGCGCGACAAGGCGGAGCTGTTCGAAGGCGGCGAGAACGTCATCAAGCTGGGCGAGCATCGCTTCAGCGTCCACACCCAGCCGCTCGAGCTGGTCCTGGTCCCGCGCGACGGCGTGATGATGCTGCACATCACGGGGACCGACTTCTTCGAGCCGATCCAGGATCCGGAGCTCGAGGCGGCGAAGGATCTGTGGGAGCAGACGCTCCCCAACGAGACGCCGGAGGTGTACAGGAGCGAGTTCCTCGCGACGTCGATGCTCCTCGACGCGGAGGAGGGCAAGAACGGGCTCGACATCGAGCGACTGTCCGAGGCCGCGCGCGAAGGCACGCTCCTCGAGGTGGTGCGCGCCTACGCGCAAGACCGGCTCGACGAAGGCTACGAGCGCGGCATCCACGACGCGGACGCGGCGCTGATCCTCGACAAGCTGCTCATGCTGCGCGCGAGCGCCGGTTTGTTGCGCTACTCCGCGGACGCACGCGCGCTCGCGCTCCTCTGGCTCTCCGACCTGCCCGCCACCGAGAGGAGCGTGCTCGCTGCGCGCGCCCGGAGCCTCGGCCGGCTGGCGAGCCGTCACGCGTCGGCGCAGGCCGATCTCGCGCGCGAGATCGAGCCGCGCGTCGCCGAGCACGCTCGCAAGCTCGCGTTCTTCGGTCGAGACGGCGAGGACGGCGCGGTCGCTTCACGCATTCGCGGCGAGGTCGCCGGCGCCGCGCGCTACCTCGTCCTCGAGCTCGCGTCTTCGTCGCACCTCGGCGAGCACCGCTTCGTCGCGAGCGCGGAGGCGGACGGTCTCCGGCGCGGGCTCGTGACTTGGCTCGACGAAGAAGGCAGCCGCCGCGCCTTCGAGGAGGAGCTGCGCGCGCTCGAAGGGCACCTCCCCGAGCGCCTCGGAGTCGTCCTCGCCTACGTCGAGGCGTTCCTCGCCGCGAAGCACGCAGACGAGCCCGGCCTCCGGCGCTTCGTCCGCGAGGCGGCCGTCATGCTCGTCACCGAGCCTTCGGCGGGCAGGGGAGGCATCCAGCGCGATCCGTCGGCCGCCACCCTCGAGGCGACCGTCGAAGGGCTGCTCGGCGCGCATCCTCGCATCCAGAACCGGTCGCTCCACATCGCGATCGACGAGCTCTTGTCGCGCCTCGTGCCGTTCATCACCGAGTCGGCGCCGCGCTTCCGCGCCTTCCGGAAGCTGAAGGTCGACATCGTCGAGCGCGAGCGCAAGCGCCTCCGCATGAACGAGTTCTTGCCGCGCGTGCTCACGTCCTTCGTGCGCAACCGGCTCATCGACAAGGTCTATCTGCCTCTCGTCGGAGCGAACCTCGCGAAGCAGATCGGCGCGGTCGGCGAGAAGAAGCGCACCGATCTCATGGGCATGCTGCTGCTCGTCTCGCCGCCGGGCTACGGCAAGACGACGCTCATGGAGTACGTCGCGAGCAAGCTCGGTCTCGTCTTCATGAAGGTGAATGGGCCCGCGATCGGGCACGACGTCACCTCGCTCGATCCGAACGAGGCGAAGAGCAGCACCGCGCGGCAGGAGATCGAGAAGATCAACCTCGCGTTCGAGATGGGCAACAACGTGATGCTCTATCTCGACGACATCCAGCACACGAACCCGGAGCTGCTCCAGAAGTTCATCTCGCTCTGCGACGGCCAGCGCCGGATCGAGGGCGTCTGGAACGGGCGGACCCGCACGTACGACCTGCGGGGGAAGAAGTTCTGCATCGTGATGGCGGGCAACCCGTACACGGAGTCGGGCGCGCGCTTCCAGATCCCGGACATGCTCGCGAACCGCGCCGACACGTACAACCTCGGCGACATCATCGGCGGGCAACAGGACCTCTTCGCCTCGAGCTACATCGAGAACGCGCTCACCTCGAACCCGACGCTCGCGCCGCTCGCGACGCGCGATCCGGGCGACGTCCAGAAGCTCATCCGAATGGCGCAGGGCGAGGATCTGCCGCTGACGGAGCTGTCGCACGGCTACTCCGCCGCGGAGGTCGAGGAGATCGTCGCCGTCCTCCGCAGGCTCCTCAAGATCCAGAAGGTCCTCCTCGACGTGAACCAGGAGTACATCCGGTCGGCCTCGCAGGAGGACGCGTACCGCACGGAGCCGCCCTTCAAGCTCCAGGGCAGCTACCGCAACATGAACAAGCTCGCCGAGAAGGTCGTCGCGGCGATGAACGACGAGGAGATCGAGCAGCTCATCGACGACCACTACGCAAGCGAAGCGCAGACGCTCACGACCGGCGCCGAGCAGAACCTGCTGAAGCTCGCCGAGATCCGTGGCCGGATGACGGAGGCGCAGCAGCGGCGGTGGAAGGAGATCAAGGACGCCTACGTGCGGATGGGGCGCGGCGGGAAGAAGGGCGACGATCCCGTGTCGCGCGTGACCGGAGCGCTCGCGGGCGTCGACGAACAGCTCCAGCGCATCCGCGAGGCGATCACGCAGGCGACCATCGCAGCCGCGTCGGCGCAGTCGAAGACCGAGGAGACGGCCGCGCTCGCTCCGATCCTCGAGCGGCTCGGGCAGGCGCTCCGCCCGCTCGGCAGGCCGCCGAGGGTCGATCTCCGCATCGACGACGGCAGCTCGGCGACGGCGGTCGCGATCGCCGAGGTCGTCCGCGAACAGACCGCGGCGCTGGAGCGCATCGTGGAGAGCCTCACCGAGCTCGCGAAGCGTCCCGCTGTCGGCGCCGCGGCGGTCCCGAGCATGGGCGCATCTCCGCCGTCGAGCACGTTCGACGCGCGCATCGACGAGCTCCTCTCCGCAGTGAAGCGGCTCGAGCAGCGCCTCTCGACGCTCGCGACGTCGGTGCCGCGCTTCGACGTCGTGCTCGACGGCTCGAGCAAGAGCACGTTCTGGCGGAGCCTCGACGGCGAGGACGTCGTCCGGCACGGCGGCATCTTCGTCGCGACGTACGCGAAGCTTCCGCCGCTCGGCGCGACGGTGCAGCTCGGGCTCGAGTTCCCGGGCGGTGTCCGCTCCGAGTGCCAGGCTCAGGTGTCGTGGCTCCAGGAGCACCTCGGCGACGATACGCCGGCCGGCTTCGGCGCGAAGCTCATCGCGCCGTCGTCCGACCTCTGCGCGATCATCGCGCAGTTCGTACGCCATCGAGAGCCGCTGCTCCGCGAGTGACGGAGCGCGACGACCCGTGCTCCACCTGCTCGACGACCGTCGAGCTCCGGCGCGGGGATGGGGCAACGGGTCCGTTCGTGAAGGCCGGTCGGCCCTCGAGTGAGCGGGGCAGGCGCGCGACGGCGTGAGCGTTTCGCACCACGACCGGCGCGCGAATCGCCGAGCTCGCTCGTGGGGCGCGCCCCGATGCGAGCTCGACCCTCGCGCGCGGCACCGATGCCGTCGCGCTTTCGGCGATCGACGGAAGCGACGCGAGAACCGAGGCGATCCGACGTGGTCCTCTCCGTCGTGCTCCGTCCACGAGCTCCTCCGCGGGGCGCCCAGGAGCGACCGCATGCGTCCATGAGCTAGACCTGGACCTTCGAGTGCAGGGAAGGGGCTCGGAGGAGGAGGAAGCACATGCTTGCCCGTATTCGAGCCTCTCGTTGGGGCATCGTCGCTGGTTTGGGTCTCGCGCTCGTCGGATGCGGCAGCGCGGACGACGACAAGAAGTCGAGCTCGATCGAGAGCGGCGGCATCCCTCCCGACTCGGTGAGGGTCGTGCCGACGGGCGAAGCGAGCGGGGCCGCTCCGGGCGGGCAGGGCGCGCCGCCTCCCGAGATGGCCGCACCGAGCTGGCCGGAGAACTGGCCGTCACCGGAGGAGAGCTGGCCCGAGGGGTGGCCGTCGCCGGAGGAAGGTCCGTCCTTGCCGCCTCCCGAGATGGGCGAGGTGCCTCCTGGGTTCGGTGAGATGCCTCCGGGGTTCGGCGACTACTTCCCCGGTTGGGGCGGCGGTGATGACAGCCCGCTGCCCGGGATCGACAACGACCGGGGCCCGGGGTACGCGGGCGACAACATGCTTCCGGGGATCGATGACGTCCCCGGTCTCGGCAACCCCGGCTACGGCGATCCCTACTATCCCGGCTACGGCGATCCGTTCGGAGGTCCGGGATACGGCGATCCGTTCGGAGGTCCGGGATACGGCGATCCGTTCGGTGGCTACGGTCCTGGGATGGGCCCCGGCTACGGTCCTGGGATGGGCCCCGGCTACGGTCC